>Ga0137403_10000044_pt1 | contig 129053 bp, 133 predicted proteins | sample CZOMad2_1_16fung_FD_122057 | JGI IMG/M metagenome (GOLD analysis project Ga0137403, IMG submission 122057) | Vadose zone soil fungal communities from Angelo Coast Range Reserve, California, USA - CZOMad2_1_16fungal (Hybrid Assembly) | ecosystem: Environmental > Terrestrial > Soil > Vadose... | reverse complement strand
GGCCGTTAGCTCAGTTGGCAGAGCAGCTGACTCTTAATCAGCGGGTCCGGGGTTCGAGTCCCCGACGGCCCACCAAACGAATCGGGGGGTTGCGCAGCGCGCGGCTCCCCGATTTCGCTTTTGTCCGACAATCCACGCGCCAGACCGTTCCCGGCGAATTGCATGAGGAGAGATACCAGTGAAGCACAGCAGTCGCCGCATACTTACCACCCACGTCGGTAGCCTCGTCCGACCGCCGGAGATAGTCGAGATTCTCCAGCGCAAGGAGGACGGCAAGCCGTTCAGCGACGGTGAGCGCGCCGTCTTGGCGCGGCACGTGGCCGAAGCCGTGCGGATGCAGGCAGAGTGCGGTATCGACGTCGCCAGCGATGGCGAGTACTCGAAGACCGGCTTTTCCCAGTACATCACGGACCGCCTCACCGGCTTCGAGCTGCGCACCGACCTGCCCGGCCGCGGTGGCGGTACCGCCCGGAGTCGAGACCGAAAGAGGTTCGTGGACGCCTATCGCGAGATCGAGGGCACCGCGCAAAACGCCCCGACCTCGCCGGGACGGCCTCAGTCGCAGATGATCAACACGGTGTGCACCGGGCCCATCACCTATCGCGGCCAGGCGGCCGTCCAGACCGACATCGCCAACTTCAAGGCAGCGCTGGCGGGCCAGCGCTTCGAGGAGGCGTTCATTCCGGCCGTCGCGCCCGGGACGATCGAGTTACAGCGCGCCAATCATTTCTACAAGACCGAGGAGGAGTTCCTCTACGCCATCGCCGACGCGATGAAGACCGAGTACAAGGCGATCGTCGACGCCGGCTTCATCGTCCAGATCGACGACCCTCGTATGGTGACCGAGTACGACTCGATGGATCCCGCGCCATCGCCCGAGGAGTACCGGAGATTCGCGACGATGCGCATCGAAGCGCTGAACCACGCCCTCGCCGGCCTCCCGGAGGACCGCGTGCGCTACCACATGTGCTGGGGCAGCTGGCACGGGCCCCACACGACGGACGCGCCGCTGCGGGAGATCGCGCCGGTCATCCTCCAGATCCGGGCGGGCGCCTTCTCCCTCGAAGCGGCGAATCCGCGCCACGAGCACGAGTATCACGTCTGGGAAGACATCAAGTTCCCGGATGGGAAGATCATCATCCCGGGTGTCATCGCGCACACCACGAACTGCGTCGAGCACCCGGAGCTCGTGGCCGAGCGGATCCTGCGCTACGTCAGGCTCGTCGGGCGGGAGAACGTCATCGCCGGCGTCGACTGCGGCTTCGCCCAGGGACTCGCGACGGCGCGCGTGCACCCGAGCATCATGTGGGAGAAGTTTCGCATGCTCTCGGAGGGGGCGCGTCTGGCGAGCCGGCGTCTCTGGAGCTGAGGCCGGAACCTGTCCGAGGCTGACCTACAATCCGTAGGCGGCCCGGGGGTTGGCGTCGACGATCTTGTCGTAGACGCGCGTGCTGAGCCCGCCGGCGGTCTTCAGATTGCGCAAGCCCTCGAGATCCGCCGCGTGGTCGTGATGGCCGTAGTCGGTGCCCATCATCATGTTGTCCTCGCCCGTGTACGTCAGCACGTAGGGCAGATCGTCGTCGGACTGGCACGCGACATAGAGACGATAGGCCTTCAGCGGATTCTCTGGAAGAGTACGCCCCCGCTGCTGAGGCAAGCGCCGCGCGAGGTCTTTCAGCGTCCACGGCACCCACTGCGAGGCGATCTCGACGAAGACCATCCGGAGGTGAGGGAAGCGATCGGGCAGGCCTGCCATCACGAGCGAATGGAAAGCGCCGATCGAGGACATCCGGTAGGCCCAGAAGGTGCCGGGCGCATTACGCTGCGCCAGCAACTCGCGCACATAGGGGTTGCCATTGCCGGCGTGAACGCCGATGGCCATGTGGAGCGCGCTCACGGCTTCGTAGAGGGGGAAGAAACAGGGATCGTGGAGCAGATGCTCGTTCTCGATGCCGCGCATGAAGACGGCGACGGCACCGTTGGCGTGCGCGAAGCGCAGCTGATCGAGCGCTTCGGACATGGTCGACAACGGCAGCACACATACCCAGCGCAGCCGGCCCTTGGCTTGCTGCCAGAGGTCGGCCAGCCACCGGTTGTAGCTCCGGCAGACCGCGATCTCCGCCTCCGGACGATCGGCAACCCGCTCCAGAAACAAGGTGGGCCAGAGCACCTGGATGTCCACCCCGAGCTGGTCCATATGTTTCAGGCGGACCTCCACGCGTTCGCCCTCGCGCGCTTCTTGAGGTGCCGCCATCTTGCGGCCGAGCTTCGCCTCGAGCGCGGAGACGTCGGGAGCGGTCACGGCCTGGCGCGCCAAGCCGCGGATCTTGCCGTCGATGTACCAGTATTCCCGCCCGCCTTCCCCCCTGGGACTGATCACGAACGGCCGGAACTGGTGCTCTGAGGGATCCAGATAGTTCCACGTGTGGTCGGTTTCGATGACGTGGGTATCTGCGTCGATGACTGCCATGGCGGTTCCACCTCAGGTGTTCAGCGTCGTCCGGTAGTAAATGTCCTCGAGCCGCTGCGGCCGGCGGAGCAACCCCTGCTCAAGGGAGCCCCGGATCGCGCGCTCGACATTCTTACCCATGGCTCGGAGTCCGATGGGATATGGATCATCTCCGAAGACGGCCGCCTGCTCCTGAAAGTCACTTCCCGGAAAGAACATGTATGCCGACTGGGATCGCCGGGCGCGCTCATAGGCCACTTCTTTGGATCGCTGAAAGGCCTTGAAAAGCTCCAGCGCCACCCACGGATGTTCCTTGAGGATGCGGTTCTGCACGATCACGTGGTGATTCGCCTGGAAACATCCGGTCTTCCGGTAGAATTCGTAGACAACTCCCTTGCCGTTGTCGTCCAGCAGCTTCCTGAGGCGAGGGTTACCCTCGATCGGCGTGCCGCCCCAGCGGTCGACGACCGTCGTGTCTCCGGCGGTGACACGGGCTTCCGGGCGGATGGCCGTGCAGGCGTCGATCTCGCCGCGATCGAGCATCACGTCCAGTGTTTGATCCACGGTGAGCCAGTGATGGGTGACGCCCGCCGGCCCGTCGGTGGCCAGGCCCAGCGCGCCGCCGTGGCTCAGCTCTTTCGTGCGCCCGTTGTACCAGACGTTGTCCTTGGCCTCGATGCCGTGGAGATCCTTCAGCGTGATCCGAAACCACAGAGCGGCGGTCATGTCGTAGTCGGGAACCCCGATTCGCTTGCCTCTGAGGTCTGCGAGACTCTTGATGCCGGACGCGGTGTTGACGTAGAGGGTGTGCCAGTGGTGGCCCCGGCTCAGGAAGACCGGCAGGGCAGACCAATCCCATTTCTTGCCATCAGTCCGTTCCCGGGCGAGCAGCGTCTCCGAGATGGACATCTCCGACACGTCGAACTCGTCGTAGGTCAGGTTTCGTTGGAAGAGGTTGCTGGGATCGAGCGTGATGCAGTCGAGCTCGATCCCCTGAGGCTTCACGAGTCCATCTTTCAGAGGCTGCACTCGCGGATTGTCGGAGAAGCCCATCGTCAGTCTGAGCGCCATGACTCACCTCCCGCCGCCCCGCTGCGTCACTCGCTGTCGGTTTGCCAGCCCGTATGCGAGATGTCGAAGACCACTTCATCGGGGCCGGCCCACTTCATTTCGAAGTTGCGGTGGCGGCCGGGAGCCATTGCGACGTCGAGACCGGCCTTCTGGGTGAGCCGCCTGGCCCGGACCGCGTCCAGCCTTTGACTGGCCTCGTCGAGGTCTTCCACCTCGAAGCCGATATGGTGGATACCGTTGTAATTGGGCCCGTTGGCTCCCACGTCGGCGTCTTTCTCCGTCTTCCAGTTCAGGATGGCCAGGTTGATGTAGCCGTCGGTCAGGAACACCGCGCCGCTCGGGCTGCGGCGGATTTCCTTCAATCCGAGGCCGTCTTTGTAAAACGCCGCGACCTGGTCGGGGTTCTTCGTGGTCAGCGCGATGTGCTTGATCCTCGCCATGATGTCTCCTCCTTTTTTGTCAGCCCAAGCGGCCGACGTGCCCCGCACGTCATGGCTTCTTGAGCGTGACGTCCTCGTACGGCGCCGAGTAGGGGAAGCCGAGGATCAGACCGACCCCGGCCTGCTCGATACGGGGGCCGACGCCCGCGACAGGGCTCAGCTCGTAGACGGGCACATGCATGACGCGCTCGTGCAGGATGCGCTGGATCTGATGTAAGAGGGCCTCGCGCTTCGTTCGATCGATTTCGCGAGCCTGGCGCTGGAACAGGTCCTCGACCTCGGGCAGGACGCCGTAGGCGTAGATGCCGGTCGTGGTCACGTAGGCCTCGAGGCGGGTTGCCGCGCTCCCGCCGGTCCCGTTGAGTCCCATGAGCACGCCCTTGAGCTTCTTGTCACGCCAGGCCGTCAGGAAGGCCGCGCGCTCCATCGTCCGGATACGCGTGCGGATGCCGACGGCCCCCAGATACCCGGCGAGCGCCTCGCCCATGGCGTACAGGGGCGGATACGGATAAAAATCTCCGGCGTCGAACCCGCTCGGGTAGCCGGCCTCGGCCAAGAGCTGCTTGGCCTTGCCTGGGTCGTAGGGTGGAGGATCGATCGGGAGCGCGAACTCGAAGGACCGGGGAACGATCGAGCCGGTCAGGCGCGAGGTGCCGAGCGACTCGGCCTGATTCACGGCCTGACGATCGAGCGCCTGGCTCGCGGCCTGCCGGACCCGCTTGTCGTGCCACGGCGACTTCGGATCCCACTGGTCGGGCAGGTCGAGCCAGAAGACGCCATTGCCCGTCTGCCTCGAGACGACCCTGACATGGGGCGTCCGCCGCAGGTCCTCGGCGACCGGCCCGTTCACCTGGAAGATGATGTCCACATCGCCCTTCTTGAGGGCGGCGGCGCGAGTCGTGTCGTCGGGCATGACCTTGAACACGAGCCGCTTGACGCTCGGCGTCTTCCGCCAGTAACCCTCGAACGCCTCGACCACCAGCTCGATCCCCGGCGTGAACGAGACGAGTCGATACGGGCCGGCCCCGATGGGAGCTCTCTTGAATCCATCGTCGCCGACCTGCTCGACGTATCTTTTGGGGACGATCCACCCGACTCCCGAGGCCGTCGTGCCGAAGTACGTCAGGAAGTCGGGCCAGGGCTGCTTGAGGTGGAACCGCACCCGCCCGGGGTCCACGACCTGCACCTCGCGGACCTTCTCCTTGATCTGTTTGGCGCCCGCGCCCCGGTAGCGCTCGAAGGAGAACTTGACGTCCTCCCCGGCCACCACGTCGCCGTTGTGGAACTTGATGCCCTTCCGGAGCACGAACTCATAGACGAGGCCGTCCTTTGACACCGTCCACGACTCGGCCAGGCTCGGCGTGTTGAGGCCGGCTGGCATCGGCTTCACCAGCGCGTCATGGAGGGCGTAGAGCACCATGAACGGGATGATGGTCCCCTCCGTCTCCGCGGGGTCGAGCCAGCGGGCGGCCAGGGAAACGTGCGCTCCCCAGGTCACGCTTCCTTCGGGTGCCGCGTGGAGCGGAGCGGCGCAGGCCAGGAACAGGAGCGCGAGCACGAAAACATTCATCGGATCGTCTCTTCACCGCGGCTGCGTCACCGTGTCGATGAGCGCCAGCCTTCCTTCCTTCACGACCTTCAGGCCTCTCTCCAGAGCCGGGCGGATCTCCTCAGGGTCGAGGATGGGACCGTCGCCGTAGATGCCGAAGCTCTTCGCCAGGGTGGCGAAGTCGGTGGCGGGTCCCTCCAAACTGACTCCGACTCCGACGTTGTCCAGGGAGCGCTGCCTCATCTTGGTGACCGCGAGCTGGTGTCCGACATCCTGATAGTAGGACCTGTTGTTGAACATGACCATCAACATGGGGATGTCGTGATGCGCGGCGGTCCAGAGAGACCCGGGGGTATACAGAAGATCACCGTCGTTCTGGATGCTGACGCAAACCTTGCCCGTCCCCCTGAACGCCAGCGCGACCCCCATCGCCACGCCCATCCCGGTCCCCGTTCCACCGCCACCGGCGATGCAGCGCGACCCGTCCGTCACCTCCCAGAGCCTTCGCTCCCAGCCGCTCAGCGACCCGTGCACCAGGACCCAGTCCTGGCCGCGGATCGTCTCCCAGATCTCGGCGGCGAGCCGGGCGGTCGAGGTGGGCTTCTGCGCCCACCAGCGTTCCTTCAAGTCCTTCTGGACGCGGGTCGCGATCGCCATGTGGATCTCCCGAGCCCGCGCGGTCCTCTCGGCGATCCGCCGCCGCAGATCACCGTCCATTGCGCTCTCACACAGACGAGTGAGCTCCCGCAGAACCTGGGACCCGCTTCCGAGAATGGCGATGTCCGCGGGCAGGAGCCGGCCGTGGCTGCTGGTCCAGCTCCTGATCCCATACTCTTGCAAGCCGACACGAACGAGCTTGGTCCCTTCCCGGATGATGCTCTGGTGGCGCCGATTGTACCCGGCGGCCACCCTCGGCAGGCCCGCTGGAACGATACCGGCTTCTGGCTCTGGCCGCGTCAGCGCCGCTTCGATGTCCTTGACGCCAACGGTCAGGACCAGGTCCGCTTCCTTCAGCACCTCAACGCTGGCTCCGCTGACGTTCAGAGGGTGAAGATTCGAGAGATTGAAGGAGGAGCCCTGCTCGATCACTGGAATCCCGAGAAGCTCACTCAGCGATTGCAGCGCTTCCGGTCCGCCCGGCGCCCGTCCTAATCCCTCGACGAGCAGAACCGGCCAGCGCGCCTCCCGAAGCGCCTTCGCAGCGTCGGCGATCGCCTCGGGGTTACCCGAGGGAGGGGCGGGGGCGCGGTAGCGGCTCAGATCGGGAATGGCAAAGCCGTCAGGAAGCCGGCTTTCCTGCAGCTCGACATCGAGACAGAGGTAGACCGGGCCCCGGGGTTCGGTCATCGCGATCTGGTAGGCGCGAAGAATAGATTCGGCGACGCTGAGCGCGCCCTGGGGCTGGTCGTCCCACTTCACGTAGTCTCTGACGATCTGCGCCTGGACTTGCGCCGTGTGGATCCAATCGATCCACGGCCGTCGGTGCGTCGAGTCCAGCGGCCCGGTGCCTCCGATGATGATCATCGGAGCGTTGTTGAGCCAGGCCTCGTAGATCGCCTTGCTCGCGTGCTGCAGGCCAACGATGTTGTGAACCAGCGTGGCCTGAGGCCTCCCGGTCGCCAGGTAATAGCCCTCCGCCATGGCAACTGCCACCTCTTCGTGGCTGCAGGTGATGACCTCGGGCGCGACATTTCCGCCGTAGGTCACCAGCGATTCATGCATCCCCCGGGTGGTCGCGCCTGGATTCAGAGTGACGTACTCGACGCCGAGCCGATTCAGTAGGTAGACGACGAGGTCCGACACGTACTCGGGCTTTCCAGGGCTCATCGCCGCCTCTCCTTCAGCCATGCGTAACCGCCGAAAACGGCCCGTCGTAGTTCTTTCCAGAAGCAGTCGACATTCTTGAACCCCGCCGCCTTTAACGCCGCCAAGTGTTGGTCCAGGGTCGCCGGAAAGGGCTCCCGGGTCGCAGTCGCCGAAGGTCGTCTCCCGCGCCGCACCAGCGCGGCGAGATCCTCGGCCGAGGCGCCGACGCGCTGGCGTCGCGCGGCCGCTACGCCGTCGTACCGCTGGCGCAGCGCGGCGGTCGGGGCATTGATCAAGTCCGCGTTCAGGAAAGCGCCGCCCGGCTTCAAATGCGCGCAGATCTCGCTGTAGATCTCGCGGATGCGCTTGAAGTCCCGCAGGTTGTGCAAGCAGCTGGACGAAACCGCGGCATCGAACGGGCCGAACTGCTCGGGCAGCCAACTCGCCTCGAAGAGATCGGACCGATGCAGTTTGAAGCGCTCCCCGTACTTCGCGACGAGGTGTCGCGCGCGATTCAACATCGGCTCGGAGCCATCCTGCGCAATGCACGTCGCGTGAGGATACCGGTCGAGGATGAACATGCTCACCGGCCCGTAGCCCGCACCGACATCCAGGATGGTGACGGTTGCGTCGGAGGGGAACGTGAACAGGTCGCAAATCAGCTGGAACCGCTCGGCTCGGCTCGGGTCCTCAGCCTGCTGCCGTCTCACCCACTCGTCCACGTACGTCTCCGAGGCCCAATCGTGGTGGTCGCGCCGCGGCCTATCGCCTTTTGCGTGGCTTCCCTGACGCGTCCTCATCTTCGCGCCTCCCGCGAACCGCCAGGCCCGAATCCTGCGGCAACCGTAGCGCCAACGCAACGAGGGGGTCAAGGACCGGCGCGAACCCAAATCGGTGACGGGCTGGGTCCCCGACGGCCCGCCAAGCAAATCAGGCGCTTCGAAGTCATTCGGAGCGCCTGATCTGTCTTCAGACCCCGGATTGGCTACCAATTGTTCCGACCTGAGCCCTCACCTTTCGTAACCCGCGCGTGCTGCGCACCAAAGACGCCGGGCCACCCACCCGATCGCACGCGGCCGTTCAGCTGACCACAAGGTCGAGAACGGCGACGTTGTGGAACTGCACGCCTGAGAGCACACTCCACGAAAGAACCCGCGCACTAAGAGCTCCAAGACAAGGGGGCGAGTCATGCATTACGACACCTTCCCTCAGTTCAAAGCAGGTTTGCTGGAGGCGGCCAACTTCCCCCAGACCGCGTCCGACGCGAAAATCGACATCCTCTTCCAGCATTACAACCACGCGCGCCGACAAGGCAGTCTGACTCTGGGGCGACTTGACGATACCAAGCCGCTAAGGAACACGAGCGGGACGTCCTTCGAGGGAGGAAAGGGCCAACTGCTGCTCACCTCCGAGGCCTCAAAAGGCTTCAGCGAAAAAATGTCGCCCCCTGCCCCGACTTTCGGCAAGACGGTTGTGCCTCGCGGTGTAAGCGCAGCGGAGTGGACGAAAAAGAGCCCGAAGGAACAGATGGACACGATGATGGGAAACAAGTGGTCGATATGGCTGAACGACGCCTTCATCCTGGGCGGAATTCACAGTCATGCGGTGTTTAGCCTGGTAAGCAACGTGAACTTAAAGGGGGACCCGAACGCACAGTTCCCCTTCAACGTGACGCAACGTGAGCTTCTCGGTCTGTGCAAGTTTGGGTACTCCGGCATCGCGGGCGACCTCAAAGCAGGCACGCAATACAAGTGCACCGATACACAGCTCGCCGATGCCGCGATGTTCAAATCCTATGTCGAGGAAATGCTATCGCAGGAGACCAGGGTAAAACGGCGAGCGCCGTAGTGGAGCTCAGGGCGAAGCGCCCTCGATCCGCCGCAATCGCACAGTACCGCAGCTCGCGCAGGCGCTTCCAGCGTATCGGAAGCGCCCGCTGTTTTTTGGACGCTACAGCCCGGCGTGCTCGAACGGCCTTCCCGTTCGCCGCAGCAGGCCCACGGCGATACCGAGGTTCAGCAGGTTCCACAGGAGGCCGTTGAGGAACGCGGCCTGGTAGGAGCCGGTCAGATCGAAGATCACGCCGGACATCCAGCCGCCGAGCGCCATGCCGAACACCGTGGCCATTAGCACCGTGCCAACGCGCACGCCGGCCTCTTCGGGAGGGAAGAACTCCCGAATGATGACGGCATAGGCGGGCACGATCCCGCCCTGGAACAGACCGAACAGCGCCGACACGACGTAGAGTGACACCAGCCCGTCGAACGGCAGGAACAGGACCAGCGCCAGCGCCTGCAGGCTCGAGCCGAGCAGCAGCGTGCGCCGGCCGCCGATGCGGTCGCAGATCCAGCCCGACGCGAGGCGGCTCACGACGCCGAAGCCCAGCATCAGCGACAGCATCTCCGCGCCGCGTGCCACGCCATGCCCCAGGTCACCGCTGTACGCGACGATGTGCACCTGCGGCATCGACATCGCGACGCAGCAGCTCAGACCGGCGATGATCAGCACGGTCTGCAGCGCGCCACGCGACATCCCCAGGGGCCGCGACGACCGCGCCACGGCGGGCGATGTTGCGGACGCGGCCTCGGTCAGCGGCGAACGCCGCCGCAGGATCAACGCCAGCGGCAGCATGGTCGCCACGCAGAAGGCGGCGATGCCCAGGTATGTCCGGCGCCAGCCCTCGCTCCCGGTGAAGTGCTGCACGACGGGGGGCCAGACCGCTCCCGCGAGGTAGCTGCCGCTCGCGATGATCGCTACAGCCATTCCGCGGCGACGGGTGAACCAGAGTGAAGTGTCGGCGAGGATTGGTGCGAACGTGACCGAGCTGGCCACGCCCACCAGCAGGCCATGGGCCAGGATGAACTGCCCGAGGCTCGTCGCCTGGCTGGCGAGGGCATAGCCGAGCCCCAGAGAGATCGCCCCGCCCACGACGGGAACGAAGATGCCGAAGCGATCGGAGAGGCGTCCCATCAGGATGCCGCCGAAGCCGAAGCAGATCATCGTCATGGTGTAGGGCAGCGAGGCGGCGGAGCGCGCGACGCCGAACTCCGCCTGCACCGCCGGCAGCACCACGATCACTGACCACATCCCGACGCCGCCGATGGCCGATAGCACCAGCGCGGCGCAGAGCCGGATCCACGCGTAGGCGGACTCCGGCACGCTACGCGAGGCGTCCTCCACTCTGTTTCCGATGTCGACGGCAGGCCCGGACATGATGCGACTTCAGTATCCAGGTTATCCCGCCGTTTGAACTCCTCCAATCCGGGACCGCGTGGCGCTTGATTGGCACAGTCCCCCGGTGTCCTCGAGCGGTCCGCGGCTCATCGCTGGCGGTGACCGCCTTGACGGGGGCAGGCGCTTCGGCGACCATGGCCCGGCCGAAGCCTTGGGCTGGTCTTGCGTGTGTTCGAGCGTTGGGTCGGCAACGAGGTTTCTGGGCTCGCATGACGACGGCACTCGCGATCGCGCTGGTCGTGCTGACGATCCCCGCGCTGCTGATCAACATCTACTTCACATTGCTGCTGCTGGACCGGTGGCCCGGGCTTCGTGACCGTCTGGGAGGGCTGTTCGCCACCTGCGGCGCCGACACGTCGTCTTGCGCCATCGTCGTGCGGACGCCGTATGCCCGGTTGTTCGGCGGCACGCCGAACGTCCATGTCGGCATCGTCTGGGACCTGGCGTTGTTCGGCCTCGCCCTCTCGTGGATTTTGACCGGCCGGGTCGCGGTGCCCTGGCCATTTCTGATCGTCGCGGCCGTGAGCGTGCTGGTCGGGCTGTATCTCGTCCGCGCTCTGGTCGTCGACCTCCGACAGCCGTGTCCGCTGTGAATGGCCGGTCACGTCCTGCACGCGGCGGTCGCCGCGCTGCTTGGAATCGTGTGGTGGGTCGCCTGACGACATGAGTAGATTCACGGTCGGCTCGGCCGGTGTCAGGCTCCCCGGCGACGATCCGTACAAGAGCTTTCGGTTCAGGCTCAAGTCCGATGGCCGCTCCGTTGGAGGTTTCAGCAAATGGACGGGTCTGGCGACGTCCAGCACCAAGCTCGAGCTCGTCGTGCTCGAGCGCGGCGTCACGCGCAACGCGGCTTTCGCTAGCTGGATCGGCACACCCACCGCTACCTGGGGAGCGGACAAGCGAAGTTCCAGGGCATGCCGAGCCTCGATGCGCAGAGCAACGAAGTGGTGATCGCGACGGTGGAGCTGGGCACCAAGCACCGCACCCGCACGTCGTAAATCTAGCTACCCGGTCCGGCCCCCATCGCCCGAGCGCGATATTGGCCTTTCCGAGCGTGGCCTGACGGAGTAGGCTTCGGCCAACCCGTAGTTGACCCGACCTGAGGAGGATCCCATGGACGTATCGCGTCGTGACTTCGCGGTGACGGGTGCACTTGCGTTTGGCGCGTCCACCTTGTTGCTCGGCGGCTCCGCGGGCGCCGACGCCGCCGACGAGGCGGCGGTGACTCAGAGCGTCGAGACGCTGCGCAAGGCGCTGCTCGAGCAGGACAAGGCCAAGCTCGATCAGGTGGCGTCGACGCAGATCAGCTACGGGCATTCCGACGGTCGGGTCGAGACCAAGGATCAGTTCATCACCGGCGTGATGACCCGCAAGCAGACCGTCAAGTCGCTCGCCTTTCCCGAGCTGAAGGTCGCGGTGGTCGGCAATGCCGCCGTCGTGCGCCACATCTACCTGTCCGACTCGGAGCTCGAGGGCAAGGCGACGACCACCAGGATCGGCGCCCTGCAGGTCTGGCAGAAGCAGGACGGCGGATGGAAGCTGCTGGCGCGGCAGGGGTTCAGGCTGCCGGCCCCGGCCTAGCTTCGCGCAGCGCGACGGCCGCCGCCGCGACGCCGGCTTGCAATCGCGGCGGCATTCGAATAGCTTCACGGTGAACGCGCCCGGGATGCCCATGAGGGCCCAGGGAAGGCGGTGCGAGACCGCCGCGACCCCGTCACTGTAATCGGGGACGAAACCCGCAAGTGTCACTGGCCGCGAGGCTGGGAAGACGCGGGGAGTAGGACGATCCGAGAGCCAGGAGACCTGCCCGGGCGCAACACCTCAAACCGGTCTTCGAGGGAGGATCCGGAGATGACAGCGCGACCGACCGTGTGGTTCCGTCCCCTGTGGCTCGGATTGCTGATCGCCGCGATTGCGGCGATCACCACCGGGTACACGTGCATCACGCCGTTCGCGGCATTCGCGGTGATCGCCGCCACGACGCTGTCGCGGCGCGATGCGGTCATCCTGGCCGTGGCCTTGTGGCTCACGAATCAGGCCGTGGGCTTCGGCGTGCTGAATTACCCGTGGACCGCCCCGACCCTGGCCTGGGGCGTCGCGATCGGCGCGGCCGCGGTAGTCGCCACGCTGGTCGCGCACTCGGCCGTGCGGCGACTCGCGGGGCTCCATACGCTCGCCCGGTTGGCCACGGGATTCGCCGCGGCGTTCGTGCTCTACGAGCTCGCGCTGTACGCGGCCGCGGTGTCGATGCTGGGCGGGGCGGAAGCGTTCGCGCCGACCATCGTCGGCCAGGTGCTGTTCGTCAACGCGGTCACGCTCGTGGGCCTCGTCGGCCTCCATCAGCTCGTCGTCGGGGCCGCGGTTCTGAGCCGTCGCCGCCGCGCTCACGCTTCGCCGGCCCGCCTGGCCTAGCGTCCGGCGTCGGCGCGGACTGAACCCGAGAGCGCGCTCCAGGTCTCGAGCGATGGGCTATCGTGTCGCCTCGCTGCTCCCGGCCGCCACGGAGATCGTCTGCGCCGTGGGCGCCGAGGCCGATCTCGTTGGCATCTCCCACGAGTGCGACTTCCCCGAGTCGGTACGCGGCCTGCCGGCGCTGACCCGCGCCCGCGTGCGCCCCGTTGGAACCAGCAGCGAGATCGACCGCGAGGTGCGCCGGGTGCTCCAGGATGCGCTGGCCGTGTACGAGATCGAGCTCGCGCGGCTGGAAGCGGCGCGGCCCGATGTCATCGTCACCCAGGATCTGTGCGACGTCTGCGCGGTCTCGTTCGACGACGTCTGCGCCGCGGCCGCCAAGCTCGTCGATCGCAGCATTCGCATCGTCAACCTGCATCCGACCCGCTTCGGCGACGTCTGGTCCGACATCGCGCGCGTCGCCGAGGCGCTCGGGCGAACGGCTGAGGGCGCCGTCGTCATCCGGGGCCTCCAGGCGCGGGCCGCGGAGATCGCCGCGCGCAGCTCGGCTCTTCGCGCGAGGCCGCGCGTTGTCTCGATCGAGTGGATCGAGCCGGTGATGATCGGCGGGATGTGGATGCCCGAGCTGATCGAGATGGCCGGCGGCACCCCGGAGGTCACGCGACCGGGCGACCACGCCCCGACGCTCACGATGGACGCGCTCCGCGAGCTGTCACCGGATGTCGTGGTGGTCAGCCCGTGCGGGTTTCCGCTCGATCGAACGCTGGAAGAGCTTCCGCAGCTTCGCGGCGCGCTGCCGTGGGAATCCTGGCCGGCCGTGCGGGCCGGGCGCGTCTACGTCGCCGACGGGAATGCGTACTTCAATCGCCCGGGACCACGGATCGTCGAGTCACTCGAGATCCTGGCGGCCTGTCTGCACCCCGACGCGTTCCCGGAGTTCCGCCGCAAGCATCGGTCCACGGTGATCCGAGTGGATGCGGACCTGAAACAACAGTCGTTGTAGCGGCAAGTCAGCGAACTCGCGCTCGACTCCTGCGTAACGCTCGGCGACCCTGCCACGCGCCACGTCGACCAGGTTGCGATCACCGGGCGTTCCGCGTGGGCCGCGGGGCACCCGCACGAGGTGCACGTCGGCTACACTGCGTAAGGGTCGGAACATGCGCAGGCGCCGCATCGTTCGCCCGTGAGGATGCCGTGGAGGCACTCCAAGAGTTCGTCGACAACTCCACGTATCTCGGCGTTTTCGCCGTCCTCTTGCTCGGCAGCTTGGGAGTCCCGATCCCGGAGGAGATGCCGATCATCGCGGCCGCCGTGTTGACCCACGAGGGTATCGTCCGGTGGTGGCTTGCGCTGCCCGTCTGTCTGCTGGGGGTGCTATCCGGCGATATGGTGCTCTACTGGGTCGGCCGGCACTCGGGTGAGCAGGTCCTCAACTGGCGACTGGTCCGGCTGGTGCTGTCGCCCGCGCGGGAGCAATGGCTGAACGCGGCGTATCGACGGCATGCACTGAAGACCGTCGTCACGGCGCGCCACGTCATGGGACTCCGCGCTGCCGCGTTTCTGACCGCGGGCCGTGCGAACGTCCCGTTCTGGAAGTTCGTGGTGGCGGACACGGGCGCCGCCTTGTTCGGCGTCCCGTTGGCGTTCTGGTTGGCGTACTTCTTCACGGATCAGATCAAAGCCGTTATGACCGATGTGCACCGCGCGGAGCGCTGGCTGGGTCTCGCCGGCCTCCTGGCGCTGGCGACGATGCTGGGCGTCGGCATGTGGCGATGGCATCGTCGCGTCGGGAGGGAGCGCCTGGGCGAGGAGCCGTAGTGGATCCCTTCCATGCCGCGTCAGGTTGATCGCGCGATTCTGGATCTGGTTCTTCTTCGAGCGCGTCGAGGTCCGGCACCCCGAGCGGGTACCGCGCATGGGTGCGGTGCTCGACTCGCTGCTCGTGGGGATGGTGCTCCCGCGGAAGGCGCACTATCTCGCCGCCGCCGCGCTCTTCCGCAACCTGCTTACCGCGCGGCTCCTCGTCGCGTTGGGCGTGATTCCCGTCTACCGGAAGGCGGACGACCCGGACAAGATGGACCGCAACTTCGAAATGTTCGCGGCGTGTGACGAGGCATTCGACGGCGGGCGGCTCGTCGCCATCTATCCCGAAGGCGTCATCCGCCCGGAGGCGCGCGTGCAGCGGTTCAAGACGGGCGCGGCGCGGATCGCACTCGCCTATGAGGCGCACGCCCCCGCCTCTCACCGTAAACGCTCGCCGCTGTCGTCCGACCCAAAGACACTTTTGCGCGTTCGCGCCGGGTCGGCGATGATAGGCGCGCAATGAACTGTCTCTGCGGTCATCCAGAGCGAGCTCACGTGAACGGGGGCCGCTGCTGTGTTCTCGATTGCCCCTGCGAGCGCTTTGAGCCGGGCGACACGCTACCGGCCGGAGAGCGACCAGGTCAGGCGCGCGCCCCTTTCGGCTGATATGCTCAGGCGACCGGCGTGGGCCGAGCTGCGCTCGTGCGCAGCGCCGAGTGAGCCATCAGAAACTCGCCCACGTTCTCCATCGTCAGGACGCCAACGAGCTCGCGATCGCGCACCACCGGCAGGGCCGGACAGCCCGAGGTCTGCAAGCGCTGAACGGCGCCCTCGAGCATCTCCGAGGGTTCGGCGCTGTCAAAGTGTGATGTCATCGCGGCCGCGACGGGCGTGTCCGCACCGGTTTGCGTCAGCCCCTTCATTAGGTTTGCCCGCGTCAGCACGCCGACCACCCGCCCCGCCTCGACCACGGGGAAGTCCTGCTGAAAGCCCGCGAGCACGTGTGCTAGCGCGCGCTGCAGTGTCTCGGTGGGCGCGAGTGTCTCGAAGCGCGTGATCATGACGCGGCTCACCGGAATGCCACCCAGGACGGACCGCGTGAGCGCCGCGCTCGCCTCGGATGCGGCGCCCATCCACACGAACAACGCGATGAACACGAGGAACGGATTGCTGAACAGGCCGACGAGGCCGAACACCAGCGCCAGCCCCTGACCGATGTGGGCCGCGATCTGGGTGGCCCGCACGTAATCCATCCGCATGGCCAGCACGGCGCGGAGGGCCCGCCCGCCGTCCATCGGAAAGGCCGGAATGAGATTGAAGACGGCCAGGGAGACGTTCACCCAGAGGAGCTTCGACAGGAAGTCGCCGCCGACCCACTGGACGTCCTGCCACGCCGTCGGGGTCACCACTCCGGCCAGCAGCGCCGCCAGGGCTACGTTGACCGCGGGACCCGCGAGCGCGACGAGCAACTCCTGCTTCGGATCATCCGGCATCCGCTCCAGCCGCGCTACGCCACCGATTGGCAGAAGGGAGATGTCGCGGGTGCGAATGCCGTAGTGCCGTGCGGTCAAGGCATGGCCGAGCTCGTGGAGCACGACGATCGCAAAAAGCGCGAGGATGAAGATGACGCCCGCCCCGGCGTCGGCCAGGTCGTGGCGCTGGAGGTAGTGGCTCACCGCGACCCAGGCAAGCAGTATCAGAAACGTGCCGTGCATGTAGACGTCGATTCCCGCCACGCGCCCGAGCTTCCACGACCATCCGGTCATGTGCGCCGCCTCACCATCAGAGCACGCCGAAATGCCGAAGCGCCTCTTCGATCGCCTCACGCTTTTCGGCCGGGCACGGCTCGATGTCACGACCACGGCGGGCCCGGTTCGCTTCGCGCAGCGTCGGGATGCCGTGAATCTCCTTCACACGGGCGATCCATCTCGTCTTCGGAATGAAGCCGTGGTGATGCTGCACGAACTTCTGAATCTCGGTGTCCGTGGCCATTTCATGTCCTCCGCGATCGGCCAAGCAGCCATGAGCGGAAACTATGATGCGAGCGTGACTGATTGTGCCACAGGTGTTGCCGAGCGCATCCCGAGCAGCTCGCGCATCGGTCGGCGTTTGACCACCTCGACGAGGACGAGATAGGTCGTGGTGACTCCGCCGAGAAACACGAAGTACATGCCCGAGAGTGGCACGAAACCGAGCGTAGCGGCCAGCGGCGACGCGCGTCTGGGCTTTCTCCCCATGGTCATCGATGTCTCGCCACCGTGCCATACTTGACCGACCGAGCCGAGCGACGATGAATCGATCTCCAATATCCAGCCGAGCCGAGCTGAAGGCCATCGCGCGACGCACGATGATTCAGCGCGGCCTGCTGCCAGATTTCTCCCCCGTGGTCCTGGCGGCGACGGACGCCGTCACGAGCGCCGCCGCCGAGACGGACCCCTCAATCCGCGACCTGCGCGGCCTGCTCTGGTGCTCGATCGACAACGATGATTCTCGGGATCTCGACCAGCTCTCGGTTGCCGAACCGGCGGTAGGGGGGACGGTGACGATCCGTGTCGCGGTCGCCGACGTCGATGCGATCGTGAGGAAGGGCTCCGCAATCGACGGCCACGCCTGGACCAACACGACGTCCGTCTACACCGCGGCCGAGATCTTCCCCATGCTCCCCGAGAAGCTCTCGACTGGCCTGACATCCCTCGGCGAGGGGCTGGCACGCCTGGCGATCGTGATCGAGATGAAGGTCGCGGCCGACGGGACGGTCACGGGATCCGACGTCTACCGCGCCGTCGTCCTGAATCGGGCGAAACTCGCCTACAACAGCGTCGCCGCATGGCTCGACGGCACGGCGCCCGCGCCACCGCGCCTCGCGGCGGTGCCAGGGCTCGACCAGCAGCTCCTTACCCAGGACAGGGTCGCCCAGGCGATGAAGGGCCTCCGGCACCAGCACGGCGCCCTGAGCCTGGATACCCTCGAGGCCCGGGCTGTATTCGACGGCGAGGTGCTCGCGGATCTGCGGCCCGACGAGAAGAACCGGGCCAAGGAGCTAATCGAGGATTTCATGATCGCGTCGAATGGGGTGACGGCGAAGTATCTCGAGCGGAAAGGGTATGCGTCGCTGCGGAGGGTCCTGCGCGCGCCCGAGCGCTGGGAGCGGATCGTCGCGCTCGCCGCCGGCGTCGGCGGGCGGCTTCCGGCAGAGCCGAGCGCCGGCGCGCTCGAAGACTTCCTCGCCGGGCGCCGCCAGGCGGATCCCCTCCGGTTCCCTGACCTCTCACTCTCGGTGGTGAAACTACTGGGCTCCGGCGAGTACGTCGTCGAGCGTCCTGGGCAGGCGGTGGATGGACACTTCGGGCTCGCCGTGGGGACCTACACGCATTCCACTGCCCCCAATCGGCGCTTCCCGGATCTCGTCACACAGCGGCTGCTGAAGGCGGCGATGGCGGGTCGGCCGGCGCCCTACGCCATCGAAGTGCTCGATGGGCTGGCGCGCCACTGCACCGAGCAGGAGGACAACGCGGCCAAGGTGGAGCGGCAGGTACGGAAATCGGCGGCGGCGCTTCTCCTCGCACCACAGATCGGGCAGCGGTTCGACGCGATCGTGACGGGGGTTTCTGACAAGGGTACGTGGGTCCGCATCCTCCGGCCGGCGGCGGAGGGGAAAGTCGTGCGGGGCTTCGAGGGGCTCGATGTCGGCGATCGGGCGCGCGTAGAGCTCGTCCACACCGACGTCGAGCACGGCTTCGTCGACTTCGCCCGGGCATCCGGCTGAGCGCTCGACGGCGGGGCCCTCGCGCCGGCTCTTGCCAGCGCGAGGACGGCTCAGCGTCCGACCTCGTAGCGCTCGGGGCTCCAGTCGCGCGCCACGTCGACCAGCGTTGCGATCACGCGACGGTCGATCGCGCAGGCGACGATGCCCGGAAGTCGGAACATGCTGGAGCGCTCGTCGAGCCACACGCCACCGAAGTCGACAGGCCGGCCATCGCTTGTCCGCACCGCGTCACCGCCGAGCGCCCGCGCCAGGTGCATGCACACCGGGAAGTCGTACACGTTGGGGGTGTGGAAGAGCGCGCCGCCGAGATAGCCGTTCGCCATCAAGGGATAGAGGCTGCCCCCCGTCTCGGAGCCCAGGACGCCCTCGAGCCCGGCGGCGCTGACCGCCGCGGCCCGCTCGCGCTCGTGACCCAGGAATCCGCTGACCAGAATGCGCCGGCGCTCGCGCGGCTGCTCGGCCGGGATCGGCGCCAGCGCGTCCAGCGCCGCGCGGGCCGCGCGGCTCGGGTCGTCCGGCCCGAGGGCAATCCGGTCGTCACGCACCTCGAGCCAGGTGCCGTCCGCGCTCGCTTCCGGCAGATAGACCAGAGAATAGTGGATCGTCTCGCGGGTCCGCGCGTGGAGCATGACGGCGTACTGGGTGCCGATGCGGTCCCGATAGCCGCGCGTGCCGTCGATGGGGTCGATGCCCAGGACCCACTCGCCCTGCTTCGCGAATCGGCCGAGGTCGCCCGTGCTTTCCTCGGCCTCGATCCGGCACCCGCGAACGATGGGCCCCATGTCGCGCAGCGCGGCCACGAGGATTTCCTGCACCGCGAGGTCGGCGAGCGTGAGCGCGTCGGTCGACGCGTAGCCCGAATTCTTGCCGGTGAGCGCGATGTCGTGACGCCGGAGTTGGCGCGCAAGCGCCCCGGCCCATCGGAAGATCCGTGGCAGCTCCGCGGAGAGGAGCGAGATCAGCTCGTGCATCTCGCCCTCCCCGCAGGGGCCGCCCCGGTCCGCTTCAACCGCGATCGACCGCGCTCACCACCGCGCGCAAGGAGGCGGTCATGATGTTGGCGTCGAGCCCGACGCCCCAACGTGTCCGACCGCCGATGCGTGCCTCGACGTACGCGGCCGCCCGCGCGTCGGCGCCCTCGCTGAGCGCGTGCTCCGAGTAGTCCGTGATCTCGACGGAGATGCCGGCGCCGCGGAGCGCGTCTACGAATGCAGCGATCGGCCCGTTGCCCTGGCCCTTGAGCCAGCGCTCGCGTCCCGAGAGCCGCACGTGCGCCTCGATCGTGGCGTCGCCGGTGTCGGACGCGGTCGTGATCACGGGGTGACCGATCAGGGCGAGGGGGTCTTCAGTGGACAGGTAGGTCCGCTCGAACGACGACCAGATCTGATCGGCCGTGATCTCCGTGCCGCTTGCCTCAGTCAGCTTCTGGATGACCGACGAGAACTCGATCTGAAGCCGGCGCGGCAGGTCGAGGCCGTGCTCGAACTTCATGATGTAGGCCACGCCGCCTTTGCCCGACTGGCTGTTCACGCGGATGACCGCCTCGTAGGAGCGGCCGAGGTGATGCGGATCGACCGGGAGGTAGGGCACTTCCCACGCGTCGTAGTCCTTGCCGAGCGCTTCGAACCCCTTCTTGATCGCGTCCTGGTGCGAGCCGGAGAACGCGGTGTAGACGAGATCGCCGACGTAGGGATGCCGCGGATGCACGGGCAGCCGGTTGCAGTGCTCGACCGTGCGCCGGGCGGCGTCGATGTCCGAGAAGTTCAGCATCGGGTCGACGCCCTGGCTGAAGAGGTTCAGCGCCAGCGTGACCACGTCGACGTTCCCGGTCCGCTCGCCGTTGCCGAACAGCGTGCCCTCGACGCGGTCGGCGCCGGCCATCACGCCGAACTCGGCGGCGGCCACCGCGGTGCCACGGTCGTTGTGGGGGTGCAGCGAGAGCACGATCGTGTCGCGGGCGCGGATGTTGCGATGGAACCACTCGATCTGGTCGCCGTAGATGTTGGGCGTCGCCATCTCGACGGTGGCCGGGAGATTCAGAATGACCGGCCGCTCCACGGTCGGCTCCCAGACGTCCATGACTGCCTCGCAGATCTGCTTGGCGAAGTCGAGCTCGGTCCCGGTGAAGCTCTCCGGCGAGTACTGGAAGTGAATGTCGGTCCCGGGGACGGTCGCCGTGAGCTTCCGGCAGAGCTGCGCCGCCCGCACCGCGATGTCCACGATGCCGGCCCGGTCGAGGCCGAACACCACGCGGCGCTGCAGGGTCGAGGTCGAGTTGTAGAGGTGCACGAGCGCCCGCCGCGCGCCGCGTACCGATTCGAAGGTGCGCTCGATCTGCTCGGGCCGGGCCTGCGTGAGGACCTGGATCATGACGTCGTCGGGAATCAGGTCCTTCTCGATGATCAGGCGCACGAAGTCGAAGTCGGTCTGCGATGCCGCCGGGAAGCCGACCTCGATCTCCTTGAACCCGCACCGCACCAGCAGATCGAACATCTGGCGCTTGCGCTCCGAGTCCATGGGGTCGATCAAGGCCTGGTTGCCGTCGCGCAGGTCGACGCTGCACCAGCGCGGCGCGCGGGTGGTGACCCGGCTCGGCCACGTGCGATCCGGCAGCGGGATCGGCGTGAACGGACGATAGAGATGAAACGGCATCGGTGCTGGCGGACCGGCCTTCGGTGCCACGGGCGCCTCCTCCTTGTGCTGACAAACAAAAAAGCCTCCCCGATTCACGGGAGAGGCTTTTTCGGCGCGCGCCCTCGGGGACGCGCGCCTAGTTCAGGGACAGGCTCGCGAGCGGGTTGTCCGCGCTCGTCGTCCTCGTAGTTACTCGGGTCACGGCATTCATGTGCGCGCGTATTGTGCGTGGCGCGGCGCCGGTTGTCAACTGGTCGCGTTTACCGCGTGGCCGCCTGGACTTCGCGGAGCCGGCGCTCGAGGAACCGGCGCTCCGTCTCGTTGCTGACCAGCGCCAGCGCGCGGGTGTAGCTCTTCGCCGCCTCTGCGCGGTCGCCGAGCCGGCGCAACAGCTCGGCTCGCGCGGCGTGCAGCAGGTGGTACCGGTCGAGCTCGCCGCCGGCGGCGAGTCCATCGACCAGCGCGAGCGCGGGCGCGGGGCCGTCCACCATCGCCACGGCCGCGGCGCGGTTGAGGGCGACGACTGGAGAGGGCTGCTGGCGCTCGAGGACCTCGTAGAGGCGGACGATCTGCGGCCAGTCCGTGTCCTCGGCCCGCGCCGCCTGACAGTGCAGGGCGGCGATCGCCGCCTGCAGCGCGAACGGCCCGGGCCCGTCGCGCAGCGCCTCCTCGACGAGTGGCAGCGCCTCGCCGATCTGCGCGTGGTTCCAGCGGCGCCGATCCTGGTCCTCCAGGAGAACCATCTCGCCGGCGTCGTCCAGCCGCGCCTCGCGCCGCGAGTCGTGCAGCAGCATGAGGGCCAGGAGCGCCGTCGATTCCCCGGGGGGCGGGGTCATCAGCGCCCTGATAATGCGGCCCAGACGGATGGCCTCGGCGCAGAGATCGGTTCGTACCAGCGCCTCGCCGCGCGTCGCGGCATAGCCCTCGGTGAAGATGAGGTAGATCACCGTCAGCACCGCGTCGAGCCGGCCCGGCATGTCCTTGGTGTCGGGCACCGAATAGGGGATGCCGGCGTCGCGAATCTTGCCCTTCGCGCGGACGAGACGCTGCGCCATCGTCGACACCGGCACGAGAAAGGCCCGCGCGATCTCGTCCGTCTCGAGGCCGCCCAGCGTGCGAAGGGTCAGCGCCACCTGAGCGTCGAGCGCCAGCGCCGGGTGGCAGCAGGTGAAGATCAGCCGTAGACGATCGTCGGGGATCTCGTCGGGGTCGTAGTCGGGCTCCTCGACCATCTGCGGCGACTCGCCGGCGTAGGCGCCGAGCTTGTCGGCGAATCGGGCCCGGCGCCGGATTTGGTCGATGGCCTTGTGCCGCGCAGTCTGGATGATCCAGGCGCGGGGAACGTCGGGCACGCCCGAAGTCGGCCACTGGTCGACCGCCGAGGCAAACGCTTCCTGGGCAGCCTCTTCGGCCGCATCGAAGTCCCCGACCTGGCGGATCAGGGTGGCGACGATCCGGCCCCAGTCGGCGCGATAGACGGCGTCGACCGCCGCGTTGGCGCCCAGCACGTGCTCCATGGTGATAATTTACGCTGGGTGTCGATTCCGGCCCCCCGCGTTCGACCTGCAGATGGAGGCACACATGAAATACATGCTGCTGGTTTACCTCGATGAGTCCTGGCTCAAGCGGAGCGTCGCCGAGCGCCAGGAAGCCTACTGGGCCCAGATGAAACACACGGAAGAGCTCGTCTCCAAAGGCCGGTACCTCGGCGGGAGCCCGCTCCACCCCCCCTCGACGGCGACCACGGTCCGGGTGCGCGACGGCAAGCGGCTCCTGACCGACGGGCCGTTCGCGGAAACGCGCGAGCACCTCGGGGGCTACATGATGATCGACGTCGAGAACCTCGACGAGGCGATCGACTTCGCGGCCCGCGGCCCCTTGGCAAGTGTGGGTACCATCGAGGTACGGCCCCTCAGAGAGGGGGCGCCCAGGTAGCTCTGGGCGCGCCCGAGCGGACAATCACGGGAGGAGACGGAGCATGACCTATGCGCTGTGGATCGTCCAGGGGCTGCTCGCGCTCCTGTTTCTCTTCGCGGGTGTCATGAAGCTGATCATGTCGGTCGAGGAGATGACGAGGGACGTGCAGATGCCGGGCGCGTTCCTGCGATTCATCGCCGTGGCCGAGCTGCTGGGCGCGATCGGCCTGATCCTGCCCGGCCTTCTTCGCATCAAGCCCGGTCTGACGCCGCTAGCCGCGGCCGGGCTGGCCATCATCATGATCGGAGCGACGGTGGTCACCATGACGTACATGGGCGTCGCCATGGCGCTGTTTCCGCTCGTGGTCGGGCTCCTCGCGGTGTTCGTCGCGTACGGCCGCTCGCGGGTGGCGCCGCAGGAGGCGCGATAGTCATGCTCATCAAGATCCTCATCGGTCTCGCGGCGCTCGTCGGGCTGCTCCTGGTGGTGGTGGCCCTGCAACCCTCCGAATTCCGGATCACGCGGACCGCGACCATCGCCGCCCCGCCGGCCGCGGTGTTCGCCCAGGTGAACGACTTCCACAAGTGGGAGGCGTGGTCGCCGTGGGCCAAGCTCGATCCGGCGGCACGGAACACCTTCGACGGCGCGGCGGCGGGCACGGGCGCGGTCTTCGCGTGGGCGGGCAACAGCAAGGTCGGCGAGGGGCGCATGACGATCACGGAGAGCCGTCCGAACGAGCTCGTGCGGATCAAGCTCGAGTTCGTGAAGCCGTTCGCGGCGACGAACACCGCGGAGTTCACGTTCAAGCCGGAAGGCGAGCGGACCGCGGTGACGTGGAGCATGTTCGGTCACAACAACTTCGTCGGCAAGGCGGTCTGTCTCGTCATGAACATGGACAAAACAGTCGGCGGCGAGTTCGACAAGGGGCTCGCTAGCATGAAGTCCGTCGCCGAAGCGGCGGCCAGGAACTAGAAGGAGGGGTGACGATGCGGTGCATGGTTCTGGTGAAGGCGAGCAAGGACAGCGAGGCGGGCGTCATGCCGAGCGAGAAGCTTCTCGCCGCCATGGGCAAGTACAACGAGGAGCTCATGAAGGCCGGCGTGATGCTGGCGGGCGAAGGGCTCCATCCCAGTTCGAAGGGCGCGCGCGTGAAGTTCTCGGGCGACACGCGGACGGTGGTCCCCGGTCCGTTTGCCGGGCCTCGGGACCTGGTGGCCGGCTTCTGGATGTTCAAGGTGAAGTCGCTGGACGAGGCGATCGAATGGGTCAAGCGCTGCCCCAACCCTATGGTGGGCGAGTGCGAGATCGAGATCCGCCCGGTGTTCGAGGCGGAGGACTTCGGCGCCGAGCTCACGCCCGAGCTGAGAGAGGCCGAGAAGCGCATGCGTACCGAGATGGAGCGAGGAGGTAGACGATGAGCAGCGTACGTGTGCTGGTCGGGACACGGAAGGGCGCGTTCATCCTGACGGCGGACGGCAAACGCCAGCACTGGGACATCAGCGGCCCCCACTTCGGCGGCTGGGAGATGTATCACCTCAAGGGTTCGCCGGCTGATCCCAACCGGATCTACGCGTCCCAGTCCAGCAGCTGGTTCGGTCAGGTCATTCAGCGCTCCAGCGACGGCGGCAAGACGTGGGAGGCGGTGGGCAACAAGTTCGCCTACGACGGTCCGACCGGCACCCACCTCTGGTACGACGGCACGCAGCGCCCGTGGGAGTTCGCGCGCGTCTGGCACCTCGAGCCCACGCCCACCGATCCGGACACCGTGTACGCCGGAATTCAGGACGCGGCGCTGTTCCGCACGACCGACGGCGGCCAGACCTGGCAGGAGCTGCCCGGGCTGCGCAATCACCCCTCGGCGCCGGCCTGGCAGCCGGGCGCCGGCGGAATGTGCCTGCACACGATCCTCCTGGACCCGAGCCACCCCGATCGCATCTTCATCGCCATCTCGGCGGCCGGTGTCTTCCGGAGCGACGACGCCGGCAAGACGTGGCGGCCGATGAACCGCGGCCTCAGGTCGGAGCAGATCCCCGACCCGACGGCGGAGGTCGGCCACTGCGTGCATCGGATCGCGATGCACCCCACGCGCCCGAACGTGCTGTTCATGCAGAAGCACTGGGACGTCATGCGCAGCGACGACGCCGGCGAGACGTGGAAGGACGTCGGCGGCAACCTGCCGACCGATTTCGGATTCCCGATCGACGTGCACGCCCACGAGCCGGAGACGATCTACGTCGTGCCCATCAAGAGCGACTCGGAGCACTACCTGCCGGACGGCAAGCTGCGCGTCTACCGCAGCCGGACCGGCGGGCACGAGTGGGAAGCGCTCACCCGGGGGTTGCCGCAGAGCCACTGCTATGTCAACGTGCTGCGCGACGCGATGGCGGTCGACGCGCTCGAGCCCTGCGGCGTGTATTTCGGGACCACCGGCGGACAGGTCTACGCCTCGGCCGACGCCGGGGACAGCTGGGCGCCTATCGTCCGCGATCTTCCGTCGGTCGTGTCCGTCGAGGTCCAGTCGCTGCCATGATCATCCGGGTCGTGCTGCCGGCCCATTTGCGGACGCTCGCCCGCGTCGACGGCGAGGTGAAGCTCGACCTCGAGGGGCCGGCCACGCAGCGCGCCGTCCTCGACGCGCTCGAGGCCGCGTATCCGATGCTGCGCGGGACCATTCGCGACCAGGCGACGCAGCAGCGGCGAGCCTTCTTGAGATTTTTCGCCTGCGAGGAAGATCTGTCCAATGAATCGCCTGATACCCCGCTGCCCGCGGCGGTCGCGAACGGCGCCGAGCCATTGCTGGTCGTCGGCGCCATGGCGGGCGGCTAGAGGTCACTTCGGATGAGGCTCTTCTACGGCTGGATCGTCGTCGGCGTGGGGATCGTGGTGAGCTGCATCGGGGTCGGCACCATGCTCTCCCTCGGTGTGTTCCTCCAGCCCATGTCGGAAGCCACGGGCTGGTCCCGCTCCGGCATCTCCACGGCAGCGCTCCTCAACTGGCTCTGCATGGGCATCGGATCGTTTCTCTGGGGCGCCCTCTCCGACCGGATCGGCACGCGCGCCGTCGTGCTCAGCGGCGGCCTGCTGCTCGGCGCCGGCGCCGTGATGGCGAGCCGGGCCACGTCGCTCGGCCAGTTCCAGATCCTGTTCGGCGTGCTGGTCGGGCTGGCGGCGGGGAGCTTCTACACGCCGTTGACGGCGACCACCACGCGCTGGTTCACGCGCAACCGCAGCCTCGCGGTCGCCCTGGTCTCGGCGGGGCTCAGCCTCGGCTCGACGATCATCGGGCCGCTCGCCCGCTGGATGACCACGAGCTACGACTGGCGCACCGCGATGCTCGTCATCGGCGACCTCGCGTGGCTTCTCATTATTCCAGCCGCCTTGCTCCTGCGTGAGCCGGCGGCCTCCCGACCCGGCGCGGCGTCGGCGGCGACCGGCGCCGAAGGCGGCGAGTTCACGGTGGCCCAGGCCCTGCGCTCGCCGCAGTTCGCCGCCATTGCGCTCACCAACTTCGCGTGCTGCGCGGCCCACTCGGGCCCCATCTTCCATATGGTCACCCACGCGATCGATCACGGCATTCCGGTGATGGCCGCCACGACCGTGCTCAGCGTGGCCGGGCTGGCCTCGTTGAGCGGCCGGATCATCTGCGGGCTCATGGCCGATCGCATCGGCGCCAAGCGCATGCTGCTGGTCGGGCTCGCGCTGCAGGCCGTTTCCGTGAGCCTCTACGTGTTCACGCGCGACCTCGCGGGCTTCTACGCGGTCGCGGTCATGTTCGGCTTCGCCTACGGCGGCGCGATGCCCCTCTACGCGATCCTCGTGCGCGAGTACTTCGGCGCCCGCGTCATGGGGACCGTCTTCGGCGCGGTCGGGGCCGTGGCCACGCTGGGGATGGCGCTCGGGCCGTGGGCGGGTGGGTGGCTCTACGATTCGCTCGGTAGCTACTTCTGGCTCTACATGGGCTCGTTCGGGATCGGGCTCGGCGCGGTCGCCATCGCGTTCACGTTCCGCCCGCCCCGGCGGCTCCCGGCGGCCCTGCCCAGCCCCGTCGTCGCCGGCTGAGCCCTCGGGCGCGCGAGGCGCCCGAAACATAGCTTTACCTTCCAGCGAAACTCGCGAAACCTCTCTCGCCCAGGCTGGCTCCAGATAGGGTCATTCAAGACTCGCCAAAGGGAGGAGCCAATGGACACCACCGAGACCCCTCGACCAGCCCCTGAGGCCGACAAGCCCCGCCGCCGCTTCGTCCGACGGGTGGCGATCGCCACCGCCATCGCAGGCCTGGCAACCGGCGTCGGGATCAAGGCGTTCGCCTCCAGCCACGGCGGCTGGCATCGCGGCGGCTTCATGGGCGCCGCGATCGATCCGGCCATGGTGGACGAGCACCTCGACCGGATGCTCAAGCATCTCTACGTCGAGATCGACGCCACCGACGCGCAGAAGCAGCAGCTCGCGCCCATCGTGAAGGGCGCGGCGCACGACCTCTTGCCGCTGCGCACCCAGTTTCAGGATGCGCGGCGGCAGGCGGTCGATCTCCTGTCTCGCGAGCGCGTCGACCGCGCCGCGCTCGAGGCGCTCCGCGCCGACCAGCTCCGGCTGGCCGAGCAGGCCTCGATCCGTTTCACCCAGGCGCTCGCGGACGTGGCGGACGTGCTCACGCCCGCCCAGCGCAAGCAGCTGGCCGAGCGCATCGGCCGCTGGCACGGGCGGCGCGGGTAAACTCGGGGTGTGGCCCCGCGCATCCTGTTGATCGAAGACGATGCCCGCCTCGCCGGGATGGTGGCCGAGTATCTCGGCGAGGCGGGCTTCCACGTCTCGTCCGCCGCCACCGGCCGCGCCGGGCTCGAGCGGCTCGGCCGCGAGCCCTACGACGCGGTGGTACTCGACCTCATGCTGCCGGACATCGACGGGCTCGAGGTGTGCCGGCAGCTCCGCGCGACGTCCGAGCTGCCGGTACTGATGCTCACGGCGCGCGGCGACACGATGGACCGGGTCGTCGGGCTGGAGATCGGCGCCGACGATTACATGCCCAAGCCGTTCGAGCCGCGTGAGCTGCTGGCGCGCCTGCGCGCGATCCTGCGCCGCCGCCCGTCGCCGCGCGGGTCCGACGTGCTGCGCTTCGGTCGGCTCGAGATCGATCGAGGCGCCCGCGCGGTGCGCGTCGACGGCTCGGAGCGGAGCCTCACGAGCCATCAGTTCACCCTGCTGGTGGCGCTCGCCGAGAAGGCGGGCCGCGTGCTCTCGAGGGAGGCGCTGATGGATCTCGTCAAGGGCGAAACGCTGGAAGCCTTCGACCGCTCGATCGACGTCCATGTGTCGCGCATCCGCGCCGCCATCGAGGACGATCCGAAGAAGCCGCGCCGCATCCTCACCGTGCGCGGCGCCGGCTACGTCTTTGCCCGGCAGCAGGACTGATGCACCGGCTCTATCTCCGGATCTACCTGGCCGTGCTGGCGAGCCTGGCGGCGTTCGCGCTCGTGTCGGGCGCTCTGTGGCGCCAGCTCGGCGACGGCGGTCCGGCCGGCCATGCGTTCGAGGTTGCCGGCACGCTCGCGCAGAATGTCTTGCCGCCCGTCGATGCGCCGGGTGCCGAGCAGCAGGCGGCGCTGAACAAGCTCGCGGCCAATCTGGGGGCGGACGTCGCGCTGTTCGCCGCCGACCGTACGCGGCTGGCCGCCGTCGGCGATCCGCTCCCCACGCCGGACACGGGTCGCGAGCGCAGCGGGTGGTTGCGCCGCTGGGGCGGCCCGCCCGCCGGCGCGATCCACCTGCCGGATGGCCGGTGGCTCGTCGCGCGCGCTCGGCATGACCGTCACCGGCCGGTCTTCGGCCTGTTCTTCGGGCTTGCGCTTGTCGCGATCGCCGTCGGAGTCGGCGCCTATCCGGTGGTGCGTCGGTTGACCGCGCGGCTCGAGCGGCTGCAGGCGGGCGTCGAGTCGCTGGGCGCCGGAGACCTCTCGGCGCGGGTGAAGGTCGAGGGACGCGACGAGGTGGCGCAGCTTGCCCGCAGCTTCAACCGCGCCGCCGGGCGAATCGAGGAGTTGGTCGGCGTCCACAAGTCGCTCCTGGCCAATGCCTCCCACGAGCTGCGTACGCCGCTGGCCCGGATCCGCATGGCGGTCGAGCTTCTGAAGGAGAACGCCGACCCCCGGCGCAAGCGCGAGCTCGAGCAGGACATCGTCGAGCTCGACGCCTTGATCGACGAGATTCTGACCGCCAGTCGTCTCGACGCGATCGGCGACCCGGGAGCGAACGAAGAGGTCGATCTGCTCGCGCTCGCGAGCGAGGAGTGCGCGCGCTACGAGGCGGCGCAGCTGGCCGGCGAGCCGGTGACGGTGCGCGGCGATCCTCGACTGCTGCGACGCCTGATCCGCAATCTCCTGGAGAACGCTCGGCGGCATGGCGCGCCGCCCGTCGAGCTGCGGGTGAGCCGAGCCGGGGTCGGGGCCGAGCTACGCGTCAGCGATCACGGGCCCGGCATTCCCGACGCCGAGCGCGAGGGGGTGTTCCAGCCCTTTCATCGATTTGCCGGCAGCGGCGAGCGCGCCGGGGCCGGGCTGGGGCTGGCGCTGGTTCGTCAGATCGCGCGGCGCCACGGCGGCGACGCGCGCTACGTTGCGGGCGCGCCGTCCGGAGGCAGTTTTGTGGTGACGCTCCACACTGCGTAGAGCGGATCGCCGTGGTCCCCGGGCGATCGGTCCTCGACCGTTGGGTCCTTCCATCCTCCGGCGGCCTCGAAGTAGGACCGCACGAGCATCATGTGATGCTGGTCGGTGGAATCGAGCCAGACGGCGACCGCCTTGGTGGGGAAGCACCGGTTTGAGAACGACACCACGAACGGCGATCCCGGCCTGAGCACCCGGCGGACTTCGCGGAACACCCGCAGCGGGTGGGTCACGTACTGGATCGAGACGGCGCACATGGCGCCGTCGAACTCGCCGGCGCCGAAGGGGAGCCGCGGGTGGCGGTTCACGTCGTGGACCACGTGGCTCGTGAGCTGAGGGTTGTCCGCCATCTCATCCGCGTTCAGTCCGAGCCCTACGACCTCGCGGGCCGTGAAGCCCGACGGGAGATGACTGCGCCAGCTGCTCATCAAGTCGAGCAGGCGTCCTCCCGTGGGCAGCACCTCCGCGTACAGACGCCCCAGCGCCGCAATGGCGCCGTCGTCGATGTGGACGACGCGCCGGGGGAACGAGTAGAAGCGATCGTCGGGCGACTCGTCGTCGCGTGTGTAGGCGACCGGTGAGAGCAGGCCGTCTCCCGCTCGATCCGGCCCCGCCTCGCGGCTCGCGGCATCACCGGGAATGTCGGTCATGGCCTCTCTCCGCGCGCAGTATAGATGCCGCCGCCGGGCACCTGCGCTACGATTGCACGCCATGACGTCGAGCCAGTGGCCGGCGGCTCCGATCAAAGGACCCGAAGGCGTCGGGGTCGCGCGTGAGGGAGGCGTGCTCACCCTCACGCTCGATCGGCCGACGGACCAGAATCGGCTCACGCGGGACGTTCTCGTGAGCCTGCAGTCCATCGCCGATCGCCTGCGCGACGACGGCGAGATTCAAGCGATCGTCGTCACGGGGAGCGGGACCGAATTCTTCTCGATGGGGATCCTCAATCCCGCGGTCAGGGCCAGCTACACGAAGGAGCAAATCCTCGAGCTGGTGCGAACCGCCAATCGCCTCTACGACGCGATCGAGGCGCTACCGCAGATCGTGATCGCGGCGCTCAACGGCATCGCCCGCGCCGGGGCGGCCGAGCTGTCGCTCGCGTGCGACATCCGCCTGGCGGCGGCGCACGCGACGTTCGCCTTGCCCGAGGCGCTCTGGGGAGGATTCCCGGGCGCCGGCGGTCCGGTGCGGCTTCCGTCGATCGTCGGCCGGGCGCGCGCGCTGGAGCTGATCTGCACGGGACGCGAGATCGACGCCGCCGAGATGGAGCGGCTCGGGCTGGCGCTGTCGGTCTATCCGGGTGATCGGCTGCTCGCGGAAGCGCGAGGGCTGGCGGCGCGCATCGCCGCCAGCGGCCCGCTCGCCACGCGGGGCGCCAAGCGCATCATGAACGTCCGCAACGCGGGTGGCTTCGCGGCCGCCCGCGCGCTCTCGGATGCGCTGCGGCACGAGCTCGAGTGGAGCCGCGACGTCGACGAGGGCATGGCCGCGCACCGCGAGGGGCGCGCGCCGCGGTTCACCGGCCGCTAGCCCGGCGGCTCAGCTCCGGAAGAACTTGACCAGCGTGTCGTACGTCTCGTTGGGCGCCTGCTCGGCGGGATAGTGCCCGCACGGCAAGGCGACGCAGGCGACCAGGTTCGTGACGTAGCGCGACCAGGCCTCCTCGTAGCTGTAGAACTTCGAGGTGTGGCTCTGGCCGCCGACGATCACCAGCACCGGACAGGTGATGCGGCGCCCCGCCGCGAGATCCGCGGCGTCCATCTCGTAGTCGATCGTGGCGCCGGCTCGATAGTCCTCGCAGACGCCGTGAATGTTCGCGGGCGTGCAGCAGCGGATGTACTCCCGGAGCGCCTCGTCGCTGATCCCGCCCTTGCCCATGCCCTGGGAGCCGAGCTTGAGCCGGATGTAGTACTCCTCCTTGCCGGCGAGCAGCCGCTCCGGGAAATCGTAGGGCTGCGCCATGAACGCCCAGTGATAGCTGTTGAGCGCCCAGGCGCGGTTGACGTTGGTCCAGACGTGATGCGTGGGCAGGATGTCGATGGAGCAGAACCGGAGCACGGCGTCGGGATGATCGAGCGCCATGCGATAGCCCGTGCGCGCGCCGCGGTCGTGGCCGGCCACCATGAACCGCTCGAAGCCGAGGTGGCGCATGACGTCGACCTGATCCTGCGCCATGCGCCGGAACGAGTAGTTGCTGTGGTCCGCCAGGCCCCGGGGCTTGCCGCTGTCGCCGTAGCCGCGCAGGTCCGTCGCGACCACGGTGAAGTCGCTCGCCAGCCGCGGCGCGATGAGGCGCCAGTGAATGTGCGTCAGGGGATTGCCGTGGAGCAGGAGCAGGGGCGGGCCCGCGCCGCCCACCACGCCGTGAATCGAGACTTGCGGGTCGCTGGTCTGGACGTCGAAACGGCGGAACCTTTCGTACATCGCTCGCTCCTGTCGGTCAGTCGACGGTGACGGGCTTGATTTCGCGCAGGCGCGGGAGCACTTCCTTCGAGAAGAGCCGGATGCTCTTCTCCGACTCCGCGTGGGTCATGAAGCCCGAGCGGCCGACCAGGCTCAGGTGGCCGAAGCCGCCGACCTTGTCATAGAACTCCATCACCTGCCGGTAGACGGAATCGGGATTGCCCACGAACAGGATGCCCTGCGCCATCGCCTGCTCCGCGGTGATCGACGTGAGCCGCGCGGCGTTCTGGCCGGCGGTGAGGACGGCACCCGGCGCGGCGGCGGCCGGCGGCGCCGTGCGATACAGCTGTGGCGCGGCCTGCGGCGGCGAGCTGCCCGGCAGGAAGCGGGAGTACTGGGGCGCCGACTTGAGGCTGGTGTGCAGGAACCAGAGGAGCTTGCTCCCCACGCGCACGCCTTCCTCGTCGGTATCGCCGACGTAGGCGAAGGCTGCGTAGGCGAAGTTGTCGGTGGTCACCTTGGGCAGGCCGGCCTCGGCGCGCGCCTTGCGATGCGCCGCGTACGCCCGCTTCGTCCCCTCGGGGCCGCGCAGGACCAGCACGTGCACCATGCCGCGCCGGCCCACCTCGGCGGCGGTCTCCGGATCGCCGGTGGCCGACCACATCCGCGGATGCGGCTTTTGCCATGGGCGCGGCCAGATGTTCACGTGGCGGTGCGTGAAGTGCTTGCCCTCCCAGCTGAAGGGCCCGTCCTGGTGGGAGAGCGCCTTCTTGATGAGGTCGATCGCCTCCCAGTAGCGCTCGACGTTGGTCACCGGGTTAGCGTTGTTCGACGCCATCTCGGAGCCGCCCGATTTCACGAAGCCGATCTCGAGACGCCCGCGCGAGATGACGTCGGCGGTGGCGTATTCCTCGGCGACGCGGACCGGATCCTTGCGCAGCGAGATCAGGGTACCGAGACTCAGAATGCGGACCTGGCGTGTCTGGCGCGCCAGGATGCCGACGAGCAGCGGGTTGGCGCCGAGCAGCGAGTTGACGCCGGCGTGATGCTCGACCGCCAGCACGTTCATCCCGAGGTCGTCGCACAGCAGGAACTCGTCGATGACCTCCTCGAACAGGTCGGCGGCGATCTTCGGGTCACAGTACCGGTTCGGCAGGCTGGCGCGGACGGAGTCCGCCGCGTTGAGAACGTCCGGCGGAACGAACGGGTACGGGACCTCGCACTGCCACCAGGCGTCCATCGGCTCTCTCCGTCAGCGACCCAGGAAGCGGCCGACCGCGCCGGCGAAGGCGTCGGCCTGCTCGATCTCGGGATGATGCCCGGCCCCCTCGATCACCTCGAACCGCGAGCCGGGAATGAGCGCGCTGTAGGCCCGGCCGTACGACGGCTTCACGATGCCGTCGCTGGCGCCCCACAGCACGAGCGTCGGAACCGTGATGCGGCGCAGCCACCGCTTGAGCTGGGGATTGTACATATAAGGATGCCAGCCGTAGAGGCAGGCCGCATCCCAGTTGCGAGCGCGGACGACGAGCTCGTCGTCCGACATCGCGTTGGGATCGGGCGCCCGTCCGGCATCGTGCCAGCTCCGGCGCAGCACTTCCGGCGGCGAAGTGTTGAAGACGTCGAGGATGTCCGGCGTCTCGCGATCGCTGACCTTGATGCCGAACGCATCCACGAGCACGAGCTTGTCGATCCGGTGGCGGCATTTGACGGCGACTTCCGCGGCGAGCCAGCCCCCGAAGGACAATCCCATCAGCGCCACCTTCTCGTACGGGAGCGCCTCGAGGAGCTCCAGGTAGAGGTGCACCAGGTCGTACACGGTCTCGAAGTCGGCGGGGCGCGGCGAGAGGCCGAAGCCGGGATGCGATGGCGCGATGATCTCGGCGGTGCGGCCGAGCAGATCGAGAAAGCGCGCCCGCGGGTCGACGGTCTGCAAGCCGTGCAGGACCAGGACGGGCCGACCCGCGCCCCGGCGCAGAACTTCCAGCTCGACTTCCCCGACCGACAGGCGCTCCGCGACGGCGGAGCCCGATGCGTTCGTCACGACGCCTCCGAGGGTGCGGCGCGTCTGCCCGCTTTGAGCCGGGGTAGCGTAGCACAGCCGCCGGGCCGCGGCGGCGGGCCCGGGGCGTTTGACACGGCCCGCCCTCCCGGCTACGGTCCTCGCACGTCACGCGGCACGAAGGGGGTCCCCATGAGCGACCACGACGACCAGACCCTGGCCCTGTCACGCCGGGCCATGCTGCGCCTCGGGCTTCTGACCGTCGCGTCGACGACGGCGGGGCCGTCGGTCTTTGCGCCCGGGGCCGCGGCGCAGCCGACGAAGCTGGGCGCGAGCCTGATCGGCAAGCTCGAGGGCGCGGAGGTCATCACCGATCCCGCCCGGTTCCCCAAGACCTTCAAGGAGGCTCCCGCGCTCGCCGAGCTGGTCAAAGCCGGCAAGCTCCCGCCGGTCCAGGAGCGCATCGGCCGGGACCCGCTGGTCGTGAAGCCGCTCCGCGAGATCGGAAAGTATGGCGGCACCTGGCGTCGGGGCTTCACCGGGCCCTTCGACACCTCCAACGGCCACCGCGCCGCGCAGAACGACAAGCTCCTCTACTGGGACTACACGGGCACCCGGATCGTTCCCAACATCGCCCGGGACTGGAAGGTGAGCCCGGACGGGAAAGTGACCACGCTCTGGCTGCGCCGCGGAATGAGGTGGAGCGACGGCGCGCCCTTTACCGCCGACGACTTCGTGTTCTGGTACCAGGAAATGTACCTGAACCAGGAGCTGATCCCGGTGCCGCTCACGGTGATGACGATCAACGGCACACCGATCAGCCTCGAGAAGGTGGACGACACGACCATCCGGTTCTTCGCGCCGGAGCCGTATCACGCGCTGCCGATCGTGCTCGCGTCCGTCTGGGGCATCGGCCACCACGCCCGCTTCGGCCGCGAGGGCCTCGGCGGCTTCGCGCCCGCTCACTACCTCAAGCAGTTCCATCCGAAGTACGCCTCGAAAGAGGACATGGCGAAGAAGCTCGCCGAGCTGAAGTTCGAGACCTGGGTGACATTGTTCAAGAACCGGAACGACGCGTGCCGCAATCCGGATCTTCCGGTCGTGACGCCGTGGAAGACGGTCTCGCCGATCACCACACCGACGTGGATCCTGGAGCGCAATCCCTACAGCGTGTGGGTCGACACCGACGGTAACCAGCTTCCTTACATCGACCGCATCCGCATGACGCTCGGCGAAAACCTGGAAGTCATCAACCTGCGCGCCGTGGCCGGCGAGTACGATTCGCAGGCCCGGCACATCGACATCAGCAAGCTCCCGGTGCTGCTCGAGAACCAGCCGAAGGGCCGCTACCGGGTGTACCTCGATCCATCCGATCAAGGCGCGGACGTCGGGCTGTTCTGCAACCAGAGCTTCGACAAGGATCCCGAGATCGCCCGGTGGCTCGGCACGCGCGAGTTTCGCATCGCGCTCTCCCACGGTATCGACCGCCGGCAGATCAACGAGACCTTCGTGCTCGGTCTCGGCCAGACCGGCTCGGCCGCGCCCGGCGAGCGGACCCTGTACTTCCCCGGCCCGGAATACAAGGCGCTCCACACGGCGTACGACGTCAAACGGGCCAACGAGATGCTCGACAAGCTCGGACTCACCAGGAAGGACAGCGACGGGTACCGCCTGCGCAGCGACGGCGGAGGGCGCCTGCGGCTCTCCCTGACCACCTACGTCGGGTTCCTGCCATTCACGCAGATCGCCGAGATGATCGTCGAGCAGTGGAAGAAAATCGGCGTCCGTGGCGAGGTCCAGGAGATGGAGCGGGGGCTGGCCACTGCTCGGGTACAGGCCAACGAGCACCAGATCTACTTCGAGACCCAGTGGGGCGCCGACAACATGCACGGGCACTTCCCGCTGATCTTTCCCGCCAACAGCATCAACCCGCTGGGGCCGCTCTACGGTGTCTGGTACGCAAGCGCGGGCGCCAAGGGCAAGACGCCGCCCCCGCGCATGCGCGAGCTGATGGACAAGTACCGCAAGTCGTTCGGCGTCAAGGACGCGGAGCGCATCCGGCTCGCGAAGGACGTCTGGAAGATCGCGCTCGACGAGCTGTGGCTGATCCCGGTGGTATCGAACTCGCCCGCGTCTCAGGGCGTGCGCGTGATCAAGACCAACATGGGCAACATCCCGTCGCGGCTCTGGAACAGCGCGGTGAGCGACAACCCGCACATCGCCCACACGGAGACCTGGTTCTTCAAGTCCTGAGCGTCACCGTGAGCGGCGCGGCCTGGTCGGGAAGACGGACGCTGACGAATCCGCCGCCGTCGGCCCACCAGCCCGCGCCGGTCTGATCGGCTCCGGCGAGCCGCGGGAGCTCGCCGCGCCCGGACACGGTCAGGGCTCGCGGCGGATCCAGCCGCACACGCAAGAGGTAGCGGCGGCCGGCGGGAATCACCGACCGGTCTCCGTCGGCGTCGCCGATTCTCACCGTCACGGTCTCAGGCCCGGTCGCGCATTCGAATACGGTCAGGGCGTGACGCCCGCGTCGGTAGGCGTTGGTTCGTCCGTCGTCCTCGTACAGCTCGAAGCGCGATGCGCCGGCGGGATAGATCAGCACGGTGACGTCGTCGAGCGGCCGCTCCGACGTGTGCTGGACGACCGGCCCCATCGGCACGATGGCGCCCGCGCGGACGAAGAGCGGGAGCCGGTCCAGCGGCGCCGCGACCGTGAAGCCGCCCGGGCCCTCGTGACGGGCGCCCGTCCAGAAGTCGTACCAGGCGCCCGCCGGCAGGTAGACCGGCCACGCGGTCGCGCCCGCGCGGGTCACCGGCGCCACGAGCAGGTCGTTACCCCACAGGAACTGGTGGCCGAGGCTCCACACGCGCGGGTCGTCGGGATAGCTCATGACCAGCGGCCGCATCAGCGGCAGCCCCAGCGTGTGGGCCTGCCAGGCCAGCGTGTACGTGTAGGGAAGCAGTCGATAGCGCAGCTCGGCGTACCGACGGCAGATCGCCTCGACCTCGCTCCCGTGCGCCCAGGGAACATGCTCGCGCCAGACCCACCCGTGCGACCGGAAGATCGGGCTGAAGGCGCCGAGCTGGAACCAGCGCGCGTAAAGCTCGCCGGTCTCCGGGATCGGATGGAAGAAGCCGCCCACGTCGGTGCCCCAGTACGGGACTCCCGACACGCCGGTGTTCAGGCCCAGCGGGATCTGCGCCTCCAGCGTCGCGAAGTCGTTGTTGATGTCGCCCGACCAGCACGAAGCGCCGAAGCGCTGCATGCCTGCGGCCCCCGACCGGCAGAGCAGGAACACGCGCTGATCGGGGCGATCACGCGCCTCCCCCTCGGCGAAGGCCGCGTGGCGGAACCGATCGTAGATGTTGTGCAGGAGCGTTCCGCTGCCGCCGTGCAGCGTGGACTCCGCCGGCGGACCCTCGCCGCCGTCGAGCCACCACCCGGCGACGCCGAGCCGGGCGAGCTCGCGATGGGCCGACCACCACCACGCCCGCGCGGCCGGGTTGGAGAAGTCGACGTAGCGCTGCCCCTGCCGGTAGTTGGCCCCCGTCGGGCTCGCGCGCTCGTAGCCCGCGTCGAGAAGATAGCCGCGCGATTCGGCCTCGGCGAAGAGCGGCGACTCGCTGTGGAGCACGGGGTACTCGTGGGTGATGACCTCGAAGTGCTGCGCGCGCATCTCCCCGAGGAGCGCCGCCGGATCCGACCACAGCCGGGGCTGGAGCTCGAGATGGCCCACGCCGCGATTCCAGCCGAGGGCATCGCCGTAGGTCGAGAGATAGATCAGCGCGTCGCAGGGGATTCGCTTCTCGCGAAGCGTGCGGGCCAGCTGTCGCAGCTCCGCCGTGTTTTCGAAGTGGCGAGTCGACTGGAGAAAGCCGAGCGCCCAGCGTGGCGGCATCGGCGGCCGGCCGAGCAGCTCCGCCGCCTCGCGCATCACGCCGCGCACGTCGCCGCCCAGCAAGAAGTACCAGACGAGCCTCCCGGTCTCCGCGGTGTAGACGATGCGCACGCCGCCGTCCGAGCGGCCCACCGCAACGACCGCGTCGCCGGGATTGTCGAAGAACAGCGCGTAGCCGCGGCTCGACACGAGGAGCGGCACCCCCATGTCCGAGCCGGGGCCGTGACCGATGTGCGTATTCCAGAGCTGACGGGTGGCGCCCAGCCGGTCGAAGGCGGCGCCGCCCTGGCCAAGTCCGTAGAAGTGCTGCTCGCCCGAGAACACGAAGCTCGCGCGCACGCGCCGCCGCCCCGACCCGTCGGTCACCGGCTCCGCGGCCATGCCCGCGTCGGCCGGCTCGCGAAGCAACCAGTCGTCGCGTGAATCGAGCAAGGCGATGCGGAGCGGCGCGGTCGCGACCTCGACCCTCAGGTCCGTCGTCACGATGCGGAGCGGGTTACCGTCGACGACCTCGAAGGGCGCGGGCGCCCATTCGCGCTCAGCGACGTACGATGGCGCCGCCTCTCGACCGGTCTGCGTGAGCTCGACCCGCACGATCCGCGGGGTCAGGACGGTCACGGCAACCCTGGGATCGCCTCCCGGAAACCCGAGGGTCGATGCGTCGAGCCGCTCGAAGCGAGGCATGAGAGGTAGCGCATGAATATCACAACCGCGGACGCTTGACCCTGTCGGTCCGTCCGACTACTCTCGCGGCACTCCCGGCTTGGAGGCGATGATGGCCCACCGAATCGTTGGACAGCCCGTCGGAAAGCTCGAGGGCCTCGGCAAGGTCAGCGGCCAGGCTCGCTATTCCGGCGATGTGACTCTCCCGGGCCTGGTCTGGGGCAAGGCCCTCCGGAGCCCATTGCCTCACGCGCGAATTCTCCGGATCGACACGTCCAGAGCCAGGGACCTCGCCGGAGTCCTGGCCGTTCTTACGGCCCAGGATCTGCCGAACATCCTGGTCGGCCGGCGCATGTTCGACATGCCGATGCTGGCGCGCGATCGCGTGCGATTCATCGGCGAGAAGGTCGCGGTCGTCGCCGCCGTCGATCCGGACATCGCGGAAGAGGCGCTCGCCCTCATCGACGTCGAGTACGAGGATCTGCCGGCCGTGTTCGATCCGATCGAGGCCCTTCAAGCCGACGCACCGATCCTGCACGAGAACCCCGCCGCGTACGAGGGCGCCCCCGCCGAGCGGCCCCACCCGAACGTCCAGTCCGTGCTTCGCTTCAAGCTGGGAGACGTGGAGGCCGGGTTCCGCGAGGCCGATCGGATCCTGGAACACACCTTCCGCACCCAGCTCGACCACCAGGGCTATCTCGAACCCCATGCGGGGGTCGTGGCGATCGACGACGCCGGCCGGGTCCAGGTGTGGGCGTCGAACAAGATGCCCTTTCGCCTCAAGGAACTGCTGTCGCAGGCCCTGCGTCTGCCGCCCGAGCAGATCCGCGTGAACCTGACGCCGATCGGCGGCGACTTCGGGGGCAAGGGCTCGCTCATGGATCTGCCGCTCGCGTATCACCTGGCGCGCGTCACCGGGCGCCCGGTCAAGATGCTGATGCGCTACGCCGAGGAGCTGATGGCGGGCAATCCGCGCCACCCCTCCGTCATCACGATGCGAACCGGCGTGCGCAAGGACGGGCGGATTCTCGCCCGGCGCGTGAAGGCGCTCTTCAACAGCGGCGCCTACGCCGCTTTCAAGCCTGCGCCGAGCGTGAATCTCGGCGGAACCGGGATGGGCGCCGGCGTCTACCGGATCCCCAATCTCCTGATCGAGGCGTTCTGCGTCTACAGCAACAACATCCCGTGCGGTCACGCGCGGTCGCCCGGCGAGCCCCAGATGGTCTTCGCCGGCGAGTCGCACATGGACATGATCGCCCGCGAGCTCGGGCTGGATCCGGCCGACGTGCGCCGGCGGAATCTCCTGCGCGACGGCGATCACCTGGCCAACGGCCACCATCTCGAGCACGTGCGCGCCAGCGACACGCTCGAGGCGGCGCTCAAGGCGAGCCACTGGGCCGAGCCCAAGGCCGGGCCGTGGATCGGCCGCGGCATGGCCATGACCCATCGGCACATCGGCGTCGGGTTCACGAACGCCCGGCTGCGTCTGGAGACGAGCGGCACGGTGACCCTGTCGATCGCGCTGCCCGACACGGGAACCGGCGCCCATCTGGTTCTTCGCCAGGTCGTCGCCGAGGTCCTCAGCTTGTCCCTCGACGAGGTGGAGATCGAGCTCGCGAACACCGACGACTTCACGACTGACTCTGGCGTGGGCGGAAGCCGGGTCACGCACACCGGGGGCCGCGCCGCGTATCACGCCGCCGAGAAGCTCAAGGCGCAGATCGAGGCGGAGGCGACGAAGCATGGGATTCCGCCGGGCGCGCTGGCCACGATCGCCCGCGCGGCCGCGAAGGACGGTCGGACGCTGGAGGCATCGCACTTCTACGACGCGAAGGCTCACGCGGCCGTCACCTCCTTCACGGCGCAGGTCGCCGAGGTCGCGGTCGATCCGGCGACGGGCCAGGTGACTGTGCGCCATTTCACGACGGCGCACGACGTCGGCACCATCATCAATCCCATCGGCCACCAGGGCCAGATCGAGGGCGGGCTCATCCAGGGGCTCGGCTTCGCGCTCATCGAGGAGATGAAGACCGAGGACGGAAGGATCAGCACGCTCAGCCTCGGCGACTTCAAGCTTCCGACCATTCAGGACATTCCGCCGCTCACCACCGTGATCCTGCAAGATCCGGTGGGGCCGGGACCGTTCAACGCCAAGGCCATCGGCGAGGGAAGCATCAGCGCGGTCGCACCGGCGGTCGCGAACGCGGTTGCCGACGCGTGCGGCGTGCGCATTCTCGATCTGCCCATCACGGCCGAGAAGGTCTTTTTCGCGCTCAGAGAGAAGGTGGCGCGATGATCCGCCTGACCGTCAACGGCACCGCGCACGAGCTGGAGGTTCCGTCCTACCGCACGCTCCTCGATTGCCTCCGGTACGATCTCGGGCTCACGGGCTCCAAGGAAGGGTGCGGCGTGGGCGTCTGCGGCGCGTGCACCGTCCTCCTGGACGGCAAGATGATCAGCTCTTGCATCGCGCTCGCCGCCTTCGCCGACAGCCGCGAGGTCACGACGGTCGAAGGGCTCGCTCAGGACGAGCGCCTTCATCCGGTGCAGCAGGCGTTCGTGGATGCGGGCGGCTTTCAGTGCGGAATCTGCACGCCGGGCCAGGTCGTCTCGGCCAAGGCGCTTCTCGATGCCAATCCGAATCCGAGCGACGCCGAGATCCGAGAGTGGATGGTCGGGAACCTGTGTCGCTGCACCGGGTACTACAAGATCATCGAGTCGATCCGGGTTGCGGCCGAGCGGAGTCGGGCATGAACGCCTTCGACTATCGCTCGCCCCGGTCCCTCGACGAGGCGCTCGCCGTCCTCGGTGAGTATGGCGAGGACGCGAGGGTCGTCGCGGGCGGCACCGCTCTCGTGACCATGATGCGGCAGCGCCTGGTGCAGCCGAGCTGTCTCGTGAGCCTGCGCGCCGTCCAGGGGCTCGATCGGATCGAGACGGACAACGGCGGCCTTCGACTGGGCGCCCTGGCCACGCATCGCGAGGCGGAGACGTCGCCGCTGGTGCGCGAGCGGATTCCCGTGCTGGCCGAGACCTTTCGGCGCGTCGCGACCGTGCGGATCCGTCACATGGCCACGGTCGGCGGCGCGCTGGCTCACGCCGACCCGAATCAGGATCCGCCCGTGACGCTCCTGGCGCTCGGCGCCAGGGTGGAGATCCGCGGCGCTCAGGGATCCCGCGAGCTCCCGCTCGCCGAATTCTTCCGCGACTACTACGAAACCGCGCTCGAGCCGGGCGAGCTGGTCACCGCAATCAGGGTGGCTCCACCGCCACCGGCGAGCGGCGCGGCGTTTCTCAAGTTCCTTCCGCGGACTGCCGACGACTACGCGACCGTCGCCGCCGCCGCGATCGTCATCCTGGAGCCGGACGGCGTCCGTTGCCGGGAGGCGCGCATCGCGCTCGGCTCGGTCGGGGTGACGCCGTTGCGCGCGAGATCGGCGGAAGCCCTCCTCGCGGGCGAGGGGCTCAGCGAGAACCTGCTGCGAGCCGCCGGCGAGGCGGCCAAGACCGCCGTCGATCCCCTGAGCGACCACCGAGGCTCGGCCGCGTACAAGCGCGAGATGACCGCGGTCATGGTCGGGCGGGCGCTCACGCAGGCGTGGGAGGCGGCGCGGCGTGCGGCGGGGACGCGGTAGCCACGGGTCGCGCGCGCGCCACGGGTTGCGCGCGCGCGAAGCGTTGGGGGGTGTGGGGGGCCATTTCGGGGCCCCCCACGTCCAATGACCTTCACACAGGAGTGCACGATCCCGGTGGCGCGCGAGCGCCTGTGGGACTTCATGATGGAAGTCCCCCGAGTGGCGCGCTGCGTTCCGGGTGTCGAGGCCGTCGAGGCCCTGGAAGGCGGAACCTATCGAGGGCATTTCAAGATTCAGATCGGGCCCATTCGCCTCGCGCTCGACGGCACCATCGTCGTGGAAGCGCAGGACCGCGACGCCTGGACGGCGCGCATGCGCGCCGAGGCCAACGACCGGCGGCTGGGCGGCGGGATTCGCGCGCGGCTGGGCCTCACGCTGGCGTCCGCCGAGGGCGGAACGCACGTCAAGATCGAGACCGACCTCGCGATTCTCGGGAAGATCGGCGAGTTCGGCCAGCCCGTCATCAAGAAGAAGGCCGATGCGCTCCTCACGGAGTTTGCCCGAAACCTCCAGTCAGCGGTGGCCGTCTGAGGTAGCATGCGGAGAGGGGTGACGCCATGGAAACGCTCCTTCGAGCTCTCGTCCTGGGTCTTGTCCTGATGGCAATCGCCGAAGCGCCGGCGCAAACGCCGGCGCCCGCCCCGACGCCGGCCCCGATCGAGGGCAACGTCTACACCGTGATCTACGTCGAGGTCATGCCGACGTCGAAATCGGACGCCACGGTTGTCCTCCGGCGCTACCGCGACGCGGCCCGCAAGGAAGGCGGCAATCTCCGCTGCGAGATCGCGCAGCGCATCGATCAGCCGCACCAGTTCGTGATCCTCTCGATCTGGAAGGATCAAAAGTCGTGGGAGGCGCACGGCAAGGGCGCCGCCTCGATGGAGATGCGCGAGAAGATCGCGGCGGTCCGCAATGCCCCCACCGACGAGCGCGTGCACATCGGGCTCTCGATCGGCCCGATCGACGTGACCGCCCCGCGCGACGCCGTCTTCGTCGCGACGCACGTCGACGTCATTCCGCCGCGGAAGGACGACGGCGTCGCGGCGCTCAAGCGTCTGGGCGACGAGAGTCGCAAGGGCGACGGCAACCTGCGCTTCGAGGTCGTGCAGCAGGTCAACCGGCAGAACCACTTCACGGTGGTCGAGATCTGGAAGGACCCCAAAGCCGTCGAGGCGCACTCGATGGCGGCGGCGACGCGCGAGTTCCGCGACAAGCTGGCGTCGATGACGGGCGCGCTCTACGACGAGCGCACGTACAAGGCGATCGACTAGACCCGGCGGGAGGCGGCATTGTCACTGCGATTCGGAGTCTTCGATCACATCGAGCCGGTGCCGGGGCAGCGCCTCGACCAGATCTACCGCGAGCGTCTGATCCAGATCGAGCGGCTCGACGCCGCCGGGTTCTACGCGTATCACCTGGCCGAGCATCACACCCCCGCCGTCCACAGCCTGGCGCCGTCCCAGAACGTGTTCCTCGGCAGCGTGGCCCAGCGCACGCGCCGCCTCCGGTTCGGCCCGTGCGTCTACGTGTTGCCGCTCCACCATCCGCTGCGGCTGATCGAGGAGATCAGCATGCTCGACAACCTGAGCGACGGGCGCCTGGAGATCGGCGTCGGCCGCGGCGGCGTGATGGAAGCCTACTTCTGGGGCCAGGAGGCCGACTCCGAGACCAACTACGAGCGCTATCGCGAGACGCTCGCGATCATCCGCGAAGGGCTCAGCCACGACAAGCTCACGTACGCCGGTCGGTTCCATACTTTCGAGGACCTGCCGATGTACCTGCGGCCGCTGCAGAAGCCGTATCCGCCGCTCTGGTACATGCGCAATCCGGTCACCGCGGCGATGGAGGGGATGCACACCATCATCGTCGGCTCGCTCGACGGCCTGGCGGTGGCGGTGCCGCGCTACCGCGCCGCGTGGGAGGAGCATCAGGGCTCCGGCACGCGGACGGTGCAGGGCGACGAGCCGATGATCGGCCTGGTCGTCCACCTGGTCATCGCCGAGACGGACGAGGAAGCGCTCGAGGCCGCGAAGCCGGCATGGGAGAAGTATCGCTGGAACCTGGCCGCGCCCCGGCGGCTCGAGGCGGAGAAGCGCGGGCTCACGCAGTTCATGAAGACCAAGGACGGCTCGTTCGGCTTCGTCGGCGACCGCCCGGCCGGGCTGCCGACGCGCGAGACGCGGCGCGACATCGACGCCGAGCTCGAGCGCTTCGACCAGCAGCGGTCCCGGCCGCATCCCAACCGGCTCGGCGGCGTCGCCCTCGCCGGCTCGCCGCGCGCGGTCGCGGAGTACATGGACGAGTACCTGGCGACCGGCGCGAACTACTTCGTTTGCTCCTTCCAGTGGGGCGATCTGAGCCACGCGCAGGCGATGCGGTCGATCGATCTCTTCACGTCCGAGGTGATGCCGAAGTACCGGACGCCGTCGGGCCAGCCGGCGACGCGCTAGGCGACGGAGACGGTCACAGCCGGCGAAGCGCAGCGTCGGTCGCCGCGTCGGCGGCGAAGAAGCACTCGATCCGGAGCTCGTGCAGCGTGATGTCGTACGGCGTGCCGAGGCTGGCCAGCAGCGTGAAGAAGCTGAAGCGCACGTCGCCCTTCTTGAGCTCGATCGCGAGAAACGGCGCGGTCGACGCGTCGAGGTCGAGCACCTGCCACTGGCGCGGCACGTCGGGATAGGACAGGAGCTCGTCGAGCAGGCCGCGTGTCTCGGCGTCGCCGGTGCGCAGGAAATCGCGGTGGAGCCACTGGATGAAGGCCGCCGCGGTCGCCTCCCAGTTGACGATGTAGGGCCGCAGCCCCTGCGGGTGATAGGACAGGCGCATGGCGTTCGCCGGGCCGAGCGCCGCGGCGACCGCCGGATCCAGGAAGAGCCCCATGACCCGGCCCATCGCCTCGTTGGTCATCAGGATGTTCCAGTGCCGGTCGAGCACCATCGCCGGGCACGGCTCCTGCTGGCGCAGCATGAAGCCGAGCGCCTGCTTCACCTGCGCCATCTCGGGCGCGTCCAGGCCGGTCTCGCGATAGACCGGCGCGAAGCCGGCCGCGGTGAGGAGCTCGTTGCGGCCGCGCAGCGGCACCTCCAGCACGCGCGAGAGCAGCTGGACCATCTCGCGGCTCGGCTGGGCGCGGCCGGATTCGAGGAAGCTCAGGTGGCGCGTCGAGATTTCCGCTTCCAGGGCCAGGCCGAGCTGGCTCATCCGTCGCCGCTCGCGCCATTGCTTGACGAGCCGGCCGACCGGACTCGGCCGCGCCTCGCGGGTCCCTCGGCGCGCCCCCCGGGCTTTCACAGTCGACACGATACTCGATCGGCGGCCGACGCCCAATTACCTCGGAGGTAATGCGGCAATTACCCCTGGGGTAATTGCCCTCTGGGCGCCAGCGGCGGATGATGCGGGCGGAGGGAGATCATGGACCAGGGCGCAGCCATCAACGAAGGGCTGAGAGGGACACTGGGCGAGCTTCTGGGCATGCGCTTCGTCGAGGCGGCGCCCGAGCGCGTCGTCGCCGAGCTCTTGATCCGGGACGAGCTGCGCACGGTAGGTGGCGCGCTGCACGGCGGCACCCTGATGGCGCTGGCTGATACGGTGGGCGCCGCGGCGACGATTCTCAACCTGCCGCCGGGCGCCGGCACGAGCACGCTCGAGTCCAAGACCAACTTCTTCGCGGCCGGGCGCGCGGGTCTAGTCCGGGCGGAGGCGACGCCGCTGCATCGAGGCAAGCGGACGATGGTCTGGCAGACGCGCGTCGTGGACGAGTCGGGCCGGCTGCTCTCGATGACGATCCAGACCCAGATGGTCCTCGGCCCCGCCGCCTGATCTAGTCCTGCTTTTCCTCCGATTTTGGCACTCGAATGAGCGAGTCGATCGCCTTGTTCAGCGGCGTGTAAGTGGAAGAGGTCTGGCCCCGCAGAAAATCGGCGACCACACCTCCCAGGGCGATCCGCACCGCGTCCTCGAGATAGACCGGATCCTGCAGGACGACCTCGCTGGACAGGCTGGCTTCGGCGATCGAGGACCAGACCGGTTCGCCCGTGCGCGTATCCCAGAGCTGCAGGGAAAGCCGGAGAATGCTCGAGCGCGTCTGCACGAGGCGAAGATCCCAGGGATTAAAGCGAACCGTCATCGTCTGGGTGAACGCCCCGAGGCGCGGCTGAAACACGTAGCGCGCCTCCACGGCGGCCCCGAGCTTGCGCAGGGCGGTCGCCTCGAGAATGTTGCTCTGCTCGTAGTCCGTCCGCATGCGGACGTAGTCTGGCGCGAGCCCCCTGGTATTGATGCGGCTCGCGGTGTCCCGGGGCGAGACGACCTTGAATGTCGGGGCCACCGTTCCCAGAATGTCCGCAAGATGGTGCGACAGGCCGAGCTCGGTCCCGCGAAGGCCGCCGGGCGCCATCGCTTCGAAGATGGCGACGGGCTCGTTCTGGAGATTGGACGGCTGAAATGACCCGGCCGGCGGCGTCGAGCTGGTGCGGACCGTCCAGCCGTAGATCGACGGAGTGCATGCGGCCAGCGCGGCGACCAGAAGGACGAGGCCCGCGAGCCGCAACGTCGAGCTCCCGAAGCGGGCCGGTGACGCCTTACCGGGCGGCCGGTACACCCGCCGATGATACACAACCTTCCGGCAGTGCGTCATGGGCATTCCCTCTGGAGTAATTGCGCCGTAGACGGCCCGCGCGGAGGATGTGGGCGGGAGGAATCGCCATGCTCCGGGTCGCGTTCGCCGGGACGTTCTCCGCCACCCTCGAGCCGTCGGTCCGCGCACGCCTCGACGTGCCGTGCGCCATCATCCTCGGCGACGAGACCGGGATCGTCTCGCGTCTGTCGGACGTCGATGTGCTGGTCACCCTCGCCTTCTCCCCCGAGATGGGCGCGGCAGCGCAGCGGCTGAAGCTCGTCCAGGTTCCGGGCGCGGGCCTCGATCGCATCGACCGGTCGGCGCTGCCGGCCGGTGCGTCGCTCGCCAACGCGTACGGCCACGAGGTCGGCATCGCCGAGTACGTCGTGGGAGCCATGCTCGCGCTGACACGGAGCTTCTGCCGGATCGACTCGTCGCTCCGGCGTGGGGTCTGGGAAAGCCAGTGGGGCGTCGGCTCGAGCCCGCCCGCGCCCTGGCCCGAGCTGGCGGGAAAGACGCTCGGCATCCTCGGCTACGGGCGGATCGGGCAAGCGCTGGCCCGGCGCGCCCGCGCCTTCGAGATGGACGTCTGCGCCATCCGGCGCGACGTGACGCGCTCGAGCCCGGAAGGGCTCGCGTTCCTCGGCGGGCCGGCCGCTCTCGACGAGGTCTTGCGGCGCTCGGACTATCTGGCCGTCACGCTCTCGCTCAATGACGAAACGCGCGGTCTTCTCGGCGCGCGCGCGCTCGGGCTCATGAAGCCGACCGCCGTCCTCGTCAACGTGGCGCGGGCCGAGATCCTCGACGAGGACGCGCTCTACCGGGCCCTGGCCGAACGGCGGCTGGCCGGCGCCGCGCTCGACGTGTGGTATCGCTATCCGAAGGAGGCGGGCCCCACGCCGCCGGCCCACCGGTCGTTCCACGAGCTGTCCAACGTGCTGATGACGCCGCACGTGTCGGGGTGGACCGAGGGTATGCTCGAGGCCAGGGCGAAGCTCATTGCCGAGAACATCCAGCGGACCGCGCGAGGGGAGCCACCGCTGAACCTGATTCGCTGACCGGATTGCGGCTCGCGATCCCGTTCTTCTACGGCTGGATCATCGTCGCGGTGGGCTTCGTCACCATGGCGATCGGCGTGAACGCGCGCACCGCGTTCTCGCTCCTGTTCCCGCCGATCCTCGACGAGTACGGCTGGGAGCGGGGCGTGACGGCCGGCGTGTTCTCCTTCGGCTTCTTCGTCTCGGCGATGCTCAGTCCGCTCGTCGGACGGCTGATGGATCGCCGCGGTCCGCGCGTCGTGATCGAGATGGGAGTGCTCGTGATGGCGGCCGGGTTGATGCTGGCTCCCTTCGCCAGCCGGCCGTGGCACCTCTACGCGACGCTCGGCGCGCTCGTGGGCGGCGGCGGCAACTGCCTCGGGTACACGGGCCAGTCGCTCTTCCTCCCGAACTGGTTCGTGCGGCGACGAGGCCTGGCCGCGAGCCTCACCTTTTCCGGCGTCGGCGTGGGCTCGATCGTGCTGCTGCCCTGGCTGCAGTCGCTGATCGCGCGGGCCGGCTGGCGTGCCGCGTGCTGGACGCTGGGCCTCCTGATCCTCGGAGTCCTGGTGCCGCTCAACCTCCTGCTGAAGCGAAGCCCCGCGGACCTCGGGCTCCAGCCCGACGGCGATCTGACGTCACACCGGGCGGCGGTCTCCGAGCGACTCCGGGTGGTGGACCCGGCGTGGGCCGCCGTCGACTGGACGCTCGGGCGGGCGCTCCGGACGGCCCGCTTCTGGTGGATCGCCGTCGGCTATTTCTTCGGACTCTTCGCCTGGTATGCCGTGCAGGTCCATCAGACGAAATACCTGGTCGAGATCGGATTCGGCTCGACCCACGCGGCGTGGGCGCTCGGGTTCGTGAGCCTGGTGGCCGTGCCGGGGCAGATCGCGCTCGGGCATCTCTCGGACCGGATCGGCCGTGAATGGGTGTGGACCATCGGGAGCCTGGGCTTCGTGCTCTGCTTGCTCGCGCTGCTCGCCCTTCGCCACGCGCCGACGGAGCCCTTGCTCTACTTCATGGTGATCTCGCAGGGCATGCTTGGCTACAGCCTCACGTCGGTGATCGGCGCCATTCCCAAGGAGATCTTCGAGGGCCGCCACTACGGGACCGTCTTCGGCACGCTCATGCTCGCGGCGATCGTGGGCGGTGCGGCCGGGCCGTGGGTGACAGGCGCCCTCTACGACATCACGGGCAGCTACACGCCGGCCTTCTCGATCGCCGCCGCCGGCTCCGTGCTGTCGGCGCTGGCGATCTGGCTCGCGGCGCCGCGCAAGGTACGCGCCGTCACCCCTTGAAGCGCGCCGCGCGGATCGCCCGCCACAGAGCGTACGGCGCCGCTGAAGCACGAGCCGGTCGTTCGGCGACCTACTTGCCGGAGACCTTGACCGCCGAGAGGCGCTCGATCACCGTCATGATGACGCTGGTGTCCTGCTCGCCGAGGCCGGCGGCGAGCGCCGCCTGCTGGTAGCGCTGCGCCACGTTCGAGAAGCTGACCGGGACGTGGAGCTCCTTGGCGATCGTGTTGAACGTGTCCAGGTCCTTGTTCATGAGCGCCACCTTGAAGCCGGGCTCGAAGTCGCGCGGGATCAGCGCCTTCGGGATGCGCTCGAGCGCCTTGCTGCCGCCGCTGCTCGCCTTCACGACCTCGTAGATCACCATCGGGTCGAGCCCGGCCTTCACGCCGAGGGCGAGGCCTTCCATCATGGCGCACGAGTTCACGGACGCCATCATGTTGTTGATCGCCTTCACCGTGTTGCCGGCGCCGACCGGGCCCACGTGGAAGATGTTCGGGCCGATGGCGCGCAGGACCGGCGTGGCGCGCTGCAGGGGCTCGGCCTCGCCCCCGACCATGATCGCCAGAGTCGCCGCGCGGGCGCCGCTGACGCCGCCGCTCACCGGCGCTTCCAGGAACGACACGCCGCGGGCCTTGGCGCGTGGCTCGATCTTGCGCGGCGTCGAGGGCAGCACGCTGCTGAGGTCGATGAGGATCGTTCCCGGCTTGGCCCGGTCGACCAGCCCGCCGGACTCGAGGTAGACCGCCTCGACGTCGGGCGACGCCGGCAGCGAGGTGAGCACGATCTCCGAGCTCTCGACGACCTCGCGCGGCGAGCCGGCCCGCTTGGCACCGGCCTGGATGAGATTCTCCATCGCCTTGGGATTCATGTCGAAGACGGTCATCGCGAACGACGCCTTCAGCACGTTGTACGCCATCGGGTTGCCCATGTTTCCGACACCGATGAATCCGACGGTCACCGCCATTGGTCTCTCCTTACCTGTTCATCCGCGCTGCGTCAGCGCGTGTTGACGATCTTGTCCCACATCTCCGCGTACTGCTGCCGGTACGCCGGCCAGATCTTCTCCTCGGCGATCTTGCGGAACGAGGCGACGTCGGCCTGGTTCACCTTCATGCCCTTCGGCTCGAGGATCTCCTTGGCCTTCTGGAAGTTGTCGACCGACTCGGTCAGCTCGCGAATCTTCGCCTGAGCCTCACGGCCGACGTCGCTGACGAGCTTCTGCTGCTCCGGCGTGAGCCCGCGCCAGATGTCCAGGTTCATCGTCAGGACCGTGGGGCCGTAGTTGTGGTAGGTCATCGACGCGTACTTGGCGACCTCGTAGGCCTTGAGCGCGTTGATGTTCACGATCGGCAGATCGGCGCCGTCGATCACCCCCTGCTGCGCGGCCGGGATGACCTCACCCCAGGGCATCGGCACCGCGCTGGCCCCGAGGCCGTTCACCGTATCGGCGAAAACTCGGCCCTGCTGCACGCGCATCTTGAGCCCCTTGAGATCGGCCGGCGTGTTGATGGGCCGCCGGTTGTTCCAGAAGTGACGGAAGCCGTAGTCGTAGAAGAACATGACCTTCAGCTTGTACTTCTTCTGGAAGGTCTCGTCGAGGTTCCGCCCGATCTCGCCGTTGAACATGGCGTAGGCGTGGTTGTAGTCGCGGACGAGGAACGGCGTGAGGAACACGCACATCTCCGGGAAGACGGTGCAGGCAGCGCCGCCCGGGTTGCCGAAGGCCACGTTCCCGGACTTCACGGCGTCCATGACCTCGAGCTCCTTGGTGAGGAGCGTCGCGCCGTGGAAGACGACGTTCAGGGAGCCGCCCGAGCGCTTGGTCAGCTCCTCGCACATCCACTTGAAGGCGACCGCGCTCGACTCCGGCGGGGCTGTGATGTGGGGGAAGTCGAGCTTCTTCGCCCCGGGCTTGGCCTGGCCCGAGGCGGGGCTGTGCCCGCCCGAGAGGGCCACCGCCACCACCAGCAGGAGCACCGCCACCGCACCGAAGAGTCGTCCGCGCATGAGCCCTTCCTCCCGTGTCGAGTGCCTTGACTTCGAGGCGGGGCAACTTTACCATCCGCGCGCCATGCGCGCGCGACTCTCGTGGATCGGCGCCATCCCGCACGTCGTGATCACGCTCCTGATGATCGTCGTCATCGTCGACATGCTCGTCGGCGTCTTCCTGCGCTACGTGATGACCTGGATCTCGGCGAGGTTCGACTTGCCGAGCATCCGTTTCTTCTGGGTCGAGGAGGTGGGCGAGTGGTCGCTGGCCTGGCTCACCTTCATCGGCGCGGCCCTGGGCGTGCGGCGAGGAATCCACTTTTCCGTGCAGCTGGTCATCGACCAATTCCCGCCGGCGCTTCGACGGGCGGTGCTCATCGGCCAGTGCCTGCTGATCGTCACCTTCGGCAGCCTGGTGGCCTGGTTCGGCTGGCTGGTCGCCGACCTGAACAGCCAGTCGTTCTCGCCCGCGCTCGTGCTGAACCTCTGGTGGCTCTATCTCTCGTCGGTCGTCGGCGGCGTTCTCATGGCCGTCTACGGGCTCATTGCTCTCAGCGACGTCCTGCGCGGCCGGGGACACTGGGGCGGTGCGGCCGGAGTCGCCGGGTAGGTCATGGTCGCCTCCGTCGTCCTCACCTTCATCGTTCTGGTCGCGCTCTCGACGCCGATCGTCTTCGCGCTGGGGCTATCCGGCATGGTCGGTCTCGTCCTCGGAAACTTCTCGCTCCAGAAGCTTCCCTCGGCGCTGGTCGCCGGCTCGCAGAGCTGGGTGCTCCTGGCCGTCCCGACGTTCGTCTTCGCCGGGAGCCTCATGGAGCGCTGCGGGATGTCCTACGCGCTCGTCAACCTCGCGCGCGGCCTGGTGGGCTGGGTGCGCGGCGGGCTCGGCATGTCGGTCGTGCTCGCCGAGTACTTCTTCTCGGGCATCTCCGGCTCCACGATCGCCGACGTCTCGGCCATCGGGTCGATGCTGACACCGCCGATGCTCCGCGCCGGGTACCGGCCGGAGCACGCCGCCTCGCTGGTGGCCTCGGCGACGGCCATGGGCATCCTCGTGCCCCCCGCCATCTTCATGATCGTCCTCGGCCAGATCATGGACACCTCGGTCGTGGCCATCTTCCTCGGCGGCTTCATTCCCGCGGCCGTCACCGCGGTGTGCCTGATGAGCGTCATCTTCGTCCAGGCGCACCGCCTCGGCTGGCCCAAGGACGAGCGTCCGACCTGGGCGAGCCTGAGCGCGGCCGGCCGCGCGTCACTGGTGCCGCTCGTGGTGCCGGTGGTCATCGTGCTCGGGTTCTTCTTCGGGGTTTTCACGGCCACCGAGGCCGGCGCCCTGGTGGCCGCCTACGCGATGGCCGCGGCGTTCTTCTACTACCGGAACGTCACGCTGCGGGAGATGTGGGGGCTGCTCCACGAGACCGCGCTCCTCACGGCCGCCGTCATCTTTCTCCTCGCCGTGGCCAGCATCTACCAGTTCCTGATGGGCATGCTGGGCGTGCCGGCCATGCTCGGCGAGGCGCTCCGGCCGCTCGAGTCGACACCGTGGCTGTTTCTGCTGGCCGTGTCCATCCTGGTCATGCTCTTCGGCATGGTGCTGGAAGGCCTTCCGGCCGCGGTTGTGCTCATCCCGGTGGTGTTTCCCATCTCGAAGCAGATCGGCATCCATCCCGTGCACTTCGCCACCGTGCTCACCGCCGCCGTTGGCATCGGCCTCTTCCTGCCGCCGATCGGCGTCGGCCTGCTCATGGCCCTGCGCTTTGCCGACATCTCCGTGGGCCGCCATTTCAAGGCGTACTGGCCTTATCTGCTGTCGCTCTTCGTCGGCCTCCTGATCCTCATCCTCTTTCCGGAGCTGACCCTCTTCCTGCCGCGGCGCGCGGGCCTCGTTCGCTGACTCGCGCGGCGCCCCGCGGCGCCCGCTAGAATGCCCCCATCGAGAGGAGGCCCGCGTGCTCTACATGATCATCGAGCGCTTCAAGAATCGTGACCCGGTGCCGGTGTACCGGCGCTTTCGCGACCAGGGACGGATGGCTCCGGAGGGCCTCACGTGCGTCTCGAGCCGCCTTCTCGAGCAGTGGATGACCCGCTGGAGCGACGTGACGGACTTCGAGGTGATTCCGGTCGTCACCTCGGCTCAGGCGGTCGAGCGGATCATGCCGCGGCTGTAGACGCCGGCTTCTCGGCGCGGAAGTGACTCGCCCGGTCGATGGCAACGTCGCGAGCCGCTTGCCCGGCGCCGGGCGCCGCGATAAGGTCTGGCCCCGGAGGAGGGCATGACGGGCACGGACGGCGACAGTATCTTCCGGATAGGCTTGGGGCGAGCGGCCGCGAACTTCGCAGCGCTCACACCGCTCGGGTTCCTGCCGCGCGCGGCCTCGATCTATCCGGACCGGGTGGCGATGATCCACGGCGACCGCCGCATCAGCTACCGCGAGTTCGACGCGCGGGCGCGGCGGCTGGCCTCCGCGCTCTCGCGGCGGGGCATCGGGCCGGGCGACACGGTGTCGGCGGTCCTTCCGAACGTGCCGGCGATGCTCGAGGCGCACTTCGGCGTGCCGATGATCGGGGCCGTGCTCAACACCATCAACACGCGGCTGGACGCGCGCACGATCGCCTACATCCTCGAGCACGGCGAGGCGAAGGTGCTCCTGACCGACCGGGAGTACGCCGGAGCGGTCGGGCCCGCGCTCGAAAGGCTCCGCCGCAAGCCCCTGGTCATCGAGGTGGACGATGCGCTCTACGAAGGCCCGGGGGAGCGGCTCGGCGAGGTCGAGTACGAGACCTTCCTGGCGACGGGAGCGGAGGACTTCGTCTGGACGCCGCCCACGGACGAGAGCGCGCCGATCACGCTCAACTACACCTCGGGAACCACCGGCAACCCCAAGGGCGTCGTCTACCATCACCGCGGGGCGTTCCTGGAGTCCGTCGGCAACATCATGATGTGGCCGCTGCCGCCGCGCGCCGTCTATCTCTGGACCCTGCCGATGTTCCACTGCAACGGCTGGTGCTACACGTGGGCCGTCACGGCGATGGCGGGCACGCACGTGTGCCTGCGCCGCGTCGATCCGCCGCTGGTGTTCCAGCTGATCGCGCGCGAGCGGGTGACCCACATGTGCGGCGCGCCGACCGTGCTCACGCTCCTGATCCAGACGCCGCCCGCGCAGCGGACCGCGTTCGAGCAGGTGGTCGAGCTCGAGACCGGCGGCTCCTCGCCCCCCGCCAAGGTCATCCGCGCCATGAGCGAGATGGGCTTCAACGTCACCCACCTCTACGGGCTCACCGAGGTGCACGGGCCGTCGACTCTCTGCGCGCCGCAGGAGGCGTGGGAGGCCCTGGAGCTCGGCGAGCGCGCCGAGAAGGTGGCGCGCCAGGGCGTACGCTACCCGACGCTCGACGGCCAGATGGTGGCCGATCCGAAAACGCTCCGGCCGGTGCCGGCCGACGGGCGTACGATCGGCGAGGTCCTGCTGCGGGGCAACACCGTCATGCTGGGCTACTTGAAGGATCGCGCGGCGACGGACGCGGCGTTCGACGGTGGATGGTTCCACACCGGAGATCTCGCCGTGCAGCATCCCGACGGCTACATGGAAATCAAGGACCGCGCCAAGGACATCATCATCTCGGGTGGCGAGAACATCTCCTCGATCGAGGTGGAGATTGCCCTCAACCGCCACCCGGCGGTTCTCATGTCGGCCGTGGTGGCCCGGCCCGACGCGAAGTGGGGCGAGACGCCCTGCGCGTTCGTCCAGCTCCGCCCGGACGCCACCGCCACCGAGGAGGAGCTGATCCGCTTCTGCCGGGACAACCTGCCGCACTTCGCGATCCCCAAGACCGTCGTGTTCGGCGCGCTGCCGACCACCTCGACCGGCAAGGTCCAGAAGTACACGCTGCGCGAGCGGGCGCGGGCGCTATGAGCGTGGAGTTCTTCCGCCCGCCGCTCGAGTATCCGCGGATCCCGTACGATCGCATGCTCTCGCACGGCGCGGCCCGTCATCCCGAGAACGTGGCGGTGATCTTCCGCGACGTGAGCCTGACGTACCGCGAGCTGGAGGCGCTCACCAATCGCTTCGCGTGCGCCCTCACGGCGCTCGGCGTCTCGCGCGGCGATCGCGTCTGCCTGCTGACGCCCAATTGTCCGGAGTACATCATCGCGTTCTACGCGATCGCCCGTGTGGGCGCGATCGCCAGTCCGATGAATCCCTCGTATCGGGAGCGCGAGATCGAGTACCAGCTGAACGACACCGAGGCGGTGGTGATCGTCACGCACACCAGCCTGGTTCCGCTGGTGGACGCCGTGCGCGCCCGGACCCCGCGTCTGCGCCACGTCGTCGCGGTCGGGCCCGGCCAGACGCCGGCCTCCGGGGTGCGGAGCTTCGGCGAGTTGATCGCGAGCCAGCCGCCGACACCGCCGGCGCCCGTCGACGTGCAGGCGGACGAGCTGGTCGCGCTGCCCTACTCGAGCGGGACGACCGGGCTCCCGAAGGGCGTCATGCTCACCCACAAGAACCTCGTGATCAACAACATCCAGTTCATCGCGTGCATGCGCCTGCGCGAGAGCGACCGGCTGATGCTGTTCCTGCCCTTCTATCACATCTACGGCACGATGCTGATGGGCGCCGCGGTCTACACGGGTGCGACGTGCGTGCTCATGGAGCGGTTCGAGCCGGTCGAGTGCCTGGAGCTCATGCAGCGCCACCGGGTCACGCTTTTCTTCGTGGTGCCGCCCGTGCTGCTGCTCCTGTCGAACTGGCCGGAGCTGGCGAAGTACGACCTGACGAGCCTGCGCCTGACGATGGTGGGCGCGGCGCCGGTCGCGCCGGAGCTGGCCCGCCGCTTCCGCCAGCTGACCGGCGTCCCGGTCCTGCAGGGGTACGGCATGACCGAGGCCTCCCCGCTCACGCACGTGAATCCGGTCCACGACGAGAGCCTGAACGTCGTCGATTCCGCAGGTCTCCTGGCGCACGATACCTTCCATCGCGTGGTCGACATCGAGACCGGCGACCGCGTGCTGGCACCCGGCGAGATCGGCGAGATCTGCATCCGGGGGCCGCAGATCATGCGCGGTTACTGGAAGGCTCCGGAGGCGACGGCGTCGGCGCTGCGCGACGGCTGGTACTACAGCGGCGACATCGGTTACGTCGACGAGCGCGGATATCTCTACATCCGCGACCGCAAGAAGGAGATGATCAAGTTCAAGGGATTCGGCATCGCGCCCGCCGAGATCGAGGCGCTCCTGGTCGAGCACCCGGCCATCGCCGACGCGGCGGTGATCGGCAAGCCGCATCCGGAGGCGGGCGAGATCCCCAAGGCCTTCGTCGTCAAGAAGAAGGGGCAGGACCTGACGGCCGGCGACGTCGTCGCCTTCGTCAAGGGCCGCCTCGCGAACTACAAGATTCCCGGCGAGGTCGAGTTCGTCGACTCCATCCCCAAGACGCCCTCCGGCAAGATTCTCCGTCGCGTGCTGAAGGAGCAGGAGCTGGACAAGCGCTGACGCGCGGCGCTCACTCCGGGCGCAGCGTGTAGGTCCAGCACTCGCCCTCGAGCACGACGGCGCCGTCCTGGTTGGTGATCGTCGCGCGGAGCTGGCAGACCGGCTTGTCCGGCTTGAGCGAGAGCACCTCGACCTCGGCCGTCAGCGTGTCGCCGAGGTAGGTCGGGGCCAGGTAGCGCAGCGACTGATTCATGAAGACGGTGCCCGGGCCGGGCAGGTCCATCGCGACGAGCGCGTTGAGCATCCCGCTGGTGATCCCGCCCTGCGCGACCAGACGCTTGAATCGCGTGCGCCCGGCGAAACTTGCGTCGAAGTGCAGCGGATTGCGGTCGCCGGTGATCTCGGCGTAGAGCTCCACGTCCTTCGCGGTGACGGTCTTGGTGCGCCGGGCGCGCTGGCCCACCGCGAGGCCCAGCGGGCCGATGCGCTCGGCCGGGTCGGTCACGACCGCGGCAGCAGGGGGCAACCCGCCGGCATTGCCGCCAGCTTCTTCTCGATGATGGTCCCCGCGTACTTCTCGAGGTAGTGGGCGATCGTCTCGACCCGGATCTTCACGGAGCCGGCGGGCTTGGTGGAGTCGAGGTCCTGGAAGGAGAAGAACAGCGTGCCGGAGCGCTCGACGATCTGCTGGACCGGCGTGTAGGTCGGCTGGTCCATGCCGCACTCGTAGGAGGACATCCGGATGACGCCGGCGATCCACGGGATGCGCGCCGCCACCTTGGCGCCCCACAGGATCTCGTTCGTGTTGGAGCTGTAGGACGACGGCCACACGTCGCGGATGTCGAACGGGGACTTGATGTGCCCGGCGCGGATGTCGTCGCCGAAGGCCCAGTCCATCAGGTCGGCGTCGAGGGGAAAGTACTGCATCCAGAGGATCGGGTAGCCGTAGGCCTGCAGATCAACCTCGATCTCGTGGCCGATGCCCGGGTCCATGTGGTACGGCCGCGCGATCACCAGGAGACAGGCGCGGTGCTCCCGCGCGCACCACTCGAGCACCTCGCGCGATTTCGCGCGCAGGCGTCCGCTGAACTCGCGCAGCGCCCGGAAGCCGGCCTCCACGGCGCGGCCGGTCTCCTCGTAGGTGAGCCCGGGCACCGCGTCCCGCAGCGTCTGGAAGAGCTGCTTGGGGACGAGCAACGGCTCGTCGAGCGAGACGAGCGGGGTTACGTAGCGGATGCCGGCCTCGGCGAACGCGTCCTGCTCCTTGATGAAGCCGGCCTTGATGTTCTCGGGGGCGGCCATCACGCGCGGGCACGTCAGCGACTTGGCCACGTGGCCGGAGAGGAACGAGGGCAGGTTGTAGATCATCGGCGAGAGCAGGAGGTCGATCTTCTGCTTCTGGCCGAACACGAGCTCGCCGTAATGGCCGGAGATGCACTTCACCGGGTAGCAGCAGTCGACGGTGCCGCGGCCCTTACCGAACTGCCGCCCCTGCTCCTCGGAGGTGTCCGACGAGAAGACGACGTTGCGCGGGTCGACGCCGAGCGCGGTCAGGAACCCCATCCAGAACTGATGGGTGTTCCAGAGGTTCAGGACGCGCGGGATGCCGACCCGGAGCTTAGTCCGCGACGGCGGCGGCGGTGACCCGGCGGAACGCGTCCTTGCGAACCATCTCGGCAACGTTAGGGTACTCACGCTTGACCTCCTCGAGCTTCGCCTTCACCACGCGCATCTCGTTGACGTCCTCGACGAGCCCCTTCGGACACGAGTTGCCGCTGATGACGCGCTCCCAGCCGGCGGCGAGCGGGAGCTTGCTCCACTCGCGGCCCTTGGCGTCCGGCAGCTGGACGTCGATGAAGGTGCGCGTGCAGTTGATCGGGCACCACTTGCAGACGGTCGCCGCGCTGGTCGTGCTGGTGTAGGTCAGGGCCGCGATGGTGTCGAAGCCGCGGAAGCGCGAAGCCGCGCCGCGCGCGCGCCGATCGCCGGCGCAGAGCGCGGCGCCGATCGCGCCGGCCTCGCCGGAGTAGGGGTGCAGCACCACCTCGGCGTCCGGCACCTTGCCGCGGATGAAGTCGACCTGGGCCTTCACCACCGCCATGTTGCGGTGGGTGCCGCCCTGCAGGATGAACTTGCGCCCGGCGGCCTTCAGATTCTGGAGCTGCCCCGCGTAGATCCAGACGTTGACCGGCAGCACCGCCGCCAGCGCGGCCATGATTTCCTCGGCCGACCAGCCCTTGCGCTGCTGGTTGACGATGTCCGATTGCAGGAAGACGCCGCAGCCCATCGCGAGGCTCGGCATGGCCTTGGCTTCGAACGCGCGGTCCGCGTAGGCCTCGAGCGGGATGTTGTAGCGCTCGGCCACCCCCTGCAGGAAGGCGCCGTTGCCCGACGAGCACTGCGAGTTCAGGCGGAAATCGGCGACGGTGCCCTGGCGGAGGATCATGATCTTGACGTCGGTGCCGCCCACGTCGCAGATCACGTCGGCGTCGGGATAGAAGTGCAGCGCCGCCGTCGCGTGGGCCACCGTCTCCACCACGCCGAGATCGGCGCCCAGGATGTCGGTCAGCAGATCCTTGCCGTAGCCGGTGAGCGCGAGCGCGCCCACGTCCGTGAACCCGGCCTCGCGCACCTGTTTGAAGAGCGCCTGGGCGTCCTCGATCGGGTTGCCCTTGCTGAGCGCGTAGCACGAGAAGAGCAGCTCGCGCTCCTCCGAAAGCACGACCGCCTTGGCGGTGGTCGAGCCGAAATCGCAGCCCAGCAGCACGGGGCCGACGTGCGGGACGCGCGACGCGTCGATGCCGCAAGTCGGCGCGGGCTTCACGTACTCGCCGACGAACGTCGCCAGGTCGCCGGGGCCGGCGACCAGCCCCCGCGCGCCGTCCTTGGCCTTCGCTTCATGCTGGCCCGTCTCGACCCACCAGGTGAGCTTGTCCCGGCCTTGGTAGACGCCGATCTCGGGCTTCTCACCCCCGCCGATCTCGATGCAGCCGAGACAGGCGTAATAGAGCGCTTCGGACGGGACGACGATGAGCTCGGCGGGCGTGCGCCCTCCGAGATCGACCTTGCGCTGCGTCCAGAGCTTGGCCAGGTGATGGCGCCACGCCTCCTGCAGACCCGTGAAGAAGAGGTTGGGGCCGCCGAGCAGCAGCACCTCGGGCGCGGGCGTGTTGCCCTTGGTCAGGGTGGCCAGGTTCTGGTAGACGACCGCCTCGAAGAGGCTGGCGATGATCTCCTCGACCGGCACGCCGGTCTTCACCAGCGTGTTGGCGTCGGTCTCGGCGAAGATGCCGCACTTGCTCGAGACCTTGTGCAGGCTCATGCCCTCGTACGGCATCGCGGCCAGACGCTCGCTGGGCACCTGCAGCTTGCGGGCGGTCTTCTCGATGAACGTGCCGGTGCCGCCGCTGCAGGCCGACTGCATGTAGACCTGCTTCGACCGGCCCGTGCCGGTGGCGGTGAAGAAGATCGTCTTCATGTCCTCGCCGCCGATCTCCGAGACGAACCGCACGTCCGGATGCTGGCGCTCGACGCAGGCGGCGACGGCCACGACTTCCTGGATCAGCTTGGCGCCGACCAGGGGCGCGATGAAGCCCGCGCCCGACCCGGTGAAGAAGACGCGGTCCGTGCCGGCCGTCAGGCCGGCCTCGGTCTCCATGCGCCCGAGGAACTCCTGGACCTTCTCGGCCTGGCGGGTATTGTGCCGCTGGTAGTCCTGCCAGCGGACCTTACCGTCCTCCATCACCACCGCCTTGACGGTGGTGGAGCCGACGTCGACGCCGACTAGCTTCATGACTTTCCCATCCGCTTGGCGACGTGCCGGACCAGCTTTGCTGCGGTGCCGGCGGCGGTGCCGTCGTGGGGAATCGCGTACGTGGCCTTCTTCATCTCGGGATGCCGCTCGAGGTACGCGCGCACGTCCTCGACGCCGAGGCCCGTGCAAGCGAGCGTGTCGTCGAATTCGCGCTGGGCGCGCTTCTTGGCCTCGGTCAGGATCATCTGGCAGCGCGACAGGGCGTGGACCTCGGCGTCGCCCTTGATCTCGAGCGGCGCGTAGAGGATCTCCGGATACTTGCCGATCACGCCGGCCATGGCGCCGATCGACATCGTGTTCGGCATGCACGAGTACGGCGACAGCTCGCAGATCATGTGGGCCTTCTTCTTGTGATAGGCCCAGAGCGTCTTGCCGACCAGCATGTCGCCCTCGCCCCCGTCGAGCCGGCTGTTGAAGTACGGCGCCGCCAGCCGGCGCAGCTCGAACTGGCTCGGGCTCTCGTGCGGCAGGTTGCCCATGGCGCGCCGCAGGCGGTTGACGGTTAACCGGTAGACGCCCTGCGCGACGCGTCCGAGTCCCAGCTTCAGGCGAGCGTGCTTCTCGATGCCGCTGTAGTCCTCGAAGCGCTGCAGCCCGAGCCGCAGGAGGTACTCCATCCAGATGGTGATGGCGGCGGGGTAGACCTCGGCGCCCTCGGCCTCGAGCCAGCGGTGGATGTTGTAGTTCGGATCGCCCTCCACCGTCTGCAGGTAGAACTCGCCGGTGATCTTCACCGTCGGCTTCACCCGGAGCCGGTCGACCTCGATCTCGGAGAACTTGCGGTGCACCTCGCGCATCGCCCGCGCGAAGTACGGCGTGGTCAGATGCCACAGGACCGACTTCTTGGGCGACATCGCCGGCCGGGCGCGGAAGACCTGGTAGAGATACTCGACGCACTCCTGAACGACCGCCGCGGTCTGGCCCGGCCGCACCTCGTACGGCCGCACCTGGTACTCGAGGTCCTGGACCAGGTCGGTGCAGAAGATGCCCCAGAGGCAGCCGAGCGTCATCGGCAGGTTGAGGTCGAGCCCGTCGCCCATGTTCTGGTCCAGGTTGTCCTGGGCCATCAGGAACATCCGGAAGCGCTCGAGCCCGCTGTTGCGCAGCGCCAGCTCGTAGCTGGCGTGGTACTGGCCGAACCGGCAGGCGCCGCACGAGCCGGCGGTGAGGTAGACGTACTTCTCGTTCACCGCCTCGACGCCGACCTGCTTCGACTCTTTCTTCAGAAAGTTCACGAGATTGCCGGTCGTGAAGCTGGTCGGGCAGCACTGCCCGATGTCGGCGGTCTCGCGGCCGGTGAGCAAGTCTTCCTTCGTCGCCACCGGCAGGATCTTCGCGCGGTACCCGCTCGACTCCAGCACCGCTTGCAAGACGCGCTCGATGCGCCAGTGGAGCCCGCCGAAGAGAATCGTCACCGAGTCGCGCTCGGCGCGCGTGAAGGGGCGGGGCGTGTACGCCCGATAGTGATCAGTCGTTACGGTCGCCATTCCGTCCTCCATCGTGGAATCGATCCAGCCAGGCGTCTAGCAGTCGCACGGAACCGAAGCCGGGCAGCTTGCGGATGGTCTCGTCGACCTTGCGGGCCGCGGCGCGGCCTTCCTCGTCGCCGAAGAGATAGCTCGCCATGAAACGAAGCTCATCCTGAGGCTGGACCCCGGTGCCCACCGGGCCCCAGAAGCGATCCACCAGAAAACGGGAGACTCGAGCCGCGGCGGGGCGCTGTAATCGGAGCTCCGCCTGACGGTAATAGAAGAAGAAGTGCCGCGCCTCGTCGCGCTGGATGTGCTCCAGGAGCGCCGTGAGCACGGGGTGCCCGGCGCGGGCCGCCAGGCGCCGATAGCCCGTGAGGGCGGTCAGCTCGTTGATCGCGCCCCACGTCATGTGCACCGCGCAGAAGTCCGGCCAGAGCCGGGACAGGAGCGCAGTGAACCGTGCCTCGAACCACTGGGCAAAATTTTCATGCCCGTGCGGCTTCGGGCGCGGGCCCATGGGGTGGCCCGCCGCCGCCAGGAAGCGCTCGAGGGCGAGACCGTGAAACGTCTCCTCGTGCACCCAGCATGCCAGGAACGTCGCGACGTCCGGGTCGTCGATAGCGCGGGTCGCCAGGAGCGACCGCAGATAGACGATCGTATGGCTCTCGATGTCTTGCATGTAGCGAAGCGTGCGAATGGCGCCCGGCGGCAGGGGATGCTTCGGCACGCCGGCCCAATCGACGGCCCACAGGTCCACGGCGCCCGAGCGCGCCAGGTACGTGTCGATGTCGAAGGAGGCCATCCCTCGCGTCCAGGGTAACGCGGTTGCCATCACCAGTCACTACGTCCCGGGAGTGGCGCCCGGATGGGTGGGCCGGCTCAGCCGGCCGTGTCGAGCCTCTTCCGGAGGTTGTCGATCTGCTGGTTGAAGGACAGACCACCTCGGTCGGTCATCGGCGTCTTGTCCGCCAGCCCGGTGTGGAGCTCCACCAGGAGCGGTCCCTCGTCGCTCAGCATCGAGGGCAGGCGGCGCTTGAAGTCGTCGAAATCGGTGACCGCGTACGCCTTCCGGTAGCCGGCGCCCTTCGCCATCTCCACGAAGTCGACGCTGAGCCCACCGGGAATCTCCTGCGCGCCGGAGGTGTGATAGACGCCGTTCTTGAAGAGGAGGTGCGTGAGGTTACGGGGCCTGGCCCCGGCGATCGTGGCGAGGGAGCCGAGCTGCATGAGCAAGGAGCCGTCGCCATCGAAGACCACCACCCGGCGCTTCGGCATCGCGAGGGCCAGGCCGAGGCCGAGCGAGGAGGCGCCGCCCATGAAGCCCGTGCAGCCGACCGAAAGGTCGTCGGGGGCGATCGTCCGCCAGGCCGGCGAGGTCGTCATGGTCGGCACGCAGATCGCGTCGCCGCGGGCCGCGGCGATCGCGCGCAGCACCTCTTCGGGCTTCATGGCCATCTAGATGGTCTCCAGGCCGACGAGGACCGCGGTGGGGCCGCGCCGCTCGCGGCTCAGCCGATAGTACTCGGGGATCCGGTGCACGTCGTCCGGCCCCTCGAGCCGGGCGTGCGGCACGCCGAAGGTGTCGAGCAGCGGCTCGGCGAAGCGGACCATGGAGTGCCGCGAATCCTTGAGGTCGCGATCCTTCTCGCGCGAGAGCAAGCCAATCAAGTAGAAGATCGGCACGCGTCCGTCCATCGCCACGCCGCGCAGCGTGTTCACGGACGCATAGAGCCCGGCGTGCTGGATCATCAGCACGCACGGCTCGCCGCCGATCCAGAGGCCGGCGGCCACGGCGTTGGCCTCGTCCTCGGTGGCGCAGGTGACGACGCGCAGGGCGCGCTCCTTGTCGAGCGCGGCCAGCACCGTCTTCTGATGCGTGTCCGGAACGCTCAGGATCCAGCCGAGCGGCTCGCGCGTGCTGGTCCCGCGCGCCTCGCGAAACGTGTCCTTGAGCGTGTCGATGATGAGCGGCGCAGGAATCGATTCCGGCATCGCGGCCTCCCGTGAGAAGATCGACCTATCCTACGCTAATCCGCGCGAAGAGAGGAATCCCATGCGCAAATTCCTTCCGGTCTCGGCCGCCCTCGTGCTGATCACCGTGGCCGCCGCCGGCGCCGCCGGGCCCGAGCTCAAGACCGACGATCAGAAAACGCTCTACGCCCTGGGGCTCGTGATCAGCCAGAACCTGATGAGCTTCAACCTGAACGCGACCGAGCTCGACGCCGTCCTGGCCGGCGTCAGCGACGGCGTGCTCAAGAAGGAATACAAGGTCGACGTGCAGACGTACGGGCCGAAGATCACGGCGCTCCAGACGGCCCGGGCGAGCGCGTCGGCGTCGGTCGAGAAGAAGGCCGCGCAAGCGTACCTGGACAAGGCGGCCGCCGAGAAGGGCGCGACGCGCACCACCTCGGGGCTGATCATCACGACGCTCAAGCCGGGCACCGGCGCCACGCCGAAGGCGACTGATCGGGTGAAAGTGCACTACCACGGCACCCTCACCGACGGCACGGTCTTCGACAGCTCCGTCCAGCGCGGCGAGCCCATCGTCCTGCCGCTCAACGGCGTGATCCGCTGCTGGACCGAGGGCGTGTCGCTGATGAAGGTGGGCGGCAAGAGCCGGCTCGTGTGCCCGTCGGACATCGCGTACGGCGACCAGGGCCGCCCGCCCGTGATCAAGGGCGGCGCGACGCTGGTGTTCGAGGTCGAACTGCTCGAGATCGTGAAGTAGTGCGGCTCGCCTCATAGACCTCGCGGCACGCGTCCCGCAACCGCTCGTATCTTGCGGGGCGCCGCCAGCCACATCGCGCCCGCCGACACGGCGCTGACGGCGATCGCGATCCAGAACGCGAGCACGTAGCTGCCCGTGCGGTCGTGCAGGGCGCCGGCGACCAAGGGTCCGATGGCGCCGCCGACGATCGAGGCCAGACTGAGCGTGCCGAAGATCGTCCCGTAGTGCTTGCCCTTGAACAGCTCCGCCGGTATCGCGCCGAAGACCGATGCGAGCCCGTAGCCGAGCACGCCCTGCGCTGCCACCATCAGATAGAGGAGCGCGGGCGTCGGATGCTCGCGCATGGCCAGGAGCAGCCCGTAGGTGCCCATGAAGCCGACGCACGACGACGTCCACACCCATTCGCGTCCGATCCGGTCGGAGAGGTGGCCGAGCGCGATCTGGCCGACGATGCCGGTGAAGCCGACGAGACCGAGCGCGCCGGCCGCCACCGCGGGCGCGAAGCCGATTTCCATCAGATATTTCGTCTGGTGCACCTGCACGGCGTACCAGGCGAAGAGACCGGCGGCGAAGCCGACGGCGACCCACCAGAAGCGCGCGGTTCGCATGGCGCGCCGGAGCGTCCAGTCGACCGCCGCCCAGGCGTGATCGACGATGTTCGAGGGATTTCGGGCGCCCCACGCCGTGGTTCCGGACGTGAGGTCGCCGTCGGGCAGGAGCCCCATGTCCTCGGGCCGCCGGCGCGTGAGCACGTTGAGCGGTGCGAGCGTCACGAGGACGAGCGCCGCCATTCGCGAGACACGCCGTGCGCCAGCCTGCTCCGGCGATCAGCCCCTGCAGCCACGGCAGGATGACGATCGCGCCGACGCCGACACCGGAAAACGCGATGCCGATCGCGAGCCCGCGCCGGCGCACGAACCAGTTCGGCAGGAAGAGCGCGTGCCCTGTGTAGCCCAGGCACACGGTGCCGCCGGCGACGAGCAGGCCGAGCGTCAGGTAGAGATGCCAGGGAGCGCTGGTGCGCGGGGCCAGCCCGAGGCCCGCGCACACGAGCGCCACGCCGAGCAGCATGACGGCGCGCGGGCCGCGCCGGTCCATGAGGCGGCCGAGGAACGGGCCGAGAAGCGCCGAGACCAGGAAGCCGAACGAGAACGCGCCGGCGGTGAGGCCGCGCGGCCAGCCGAACTCATCGAGGATCGGCGGAAACAAGAGCGAGAAGGCGGTGCGCGCGTTGACGCCGACGCCCATGGTGACGAACGCGATCGCGACGACGGACCAGCCGTAGAAGAATGGCAGGGCGAGTCGCAGGCCGTCGCGGGGCTGGGGCCCCGCCGGCCGAGACGAGCGAAAGTGTGCAGGGCGAGTCGCAGGCCGTCGCGGGGCTGGGGCCCCGCCGGCCGAGACGAGCGAAAGTGTGAAGGGCGCACGGTTTCGAGCCGCCAGATTCTACTGTATTATCCGCTTCTACTCCCGAGGAGGCGAGCGATGCTGGGTGACATCGTCGAGCTGACCGTCGTGGTGCGCGACCTGGACGCCGCGGTCGAGCGGTTCACGCGTCTCTTCGGGCTGAAGGTCCACCATCGCGCCGAGTCCAGAGAGTTCGGATTCAAGAACGCGATCCTCCCGACGGGCATCGGCCACATCGAGCTCCTGCAGCCGACCGATCCCGACAAGCCGGTCGGCCGCTTCCTGGCCAAGCACGGCGAGGGCGTCTATCTGGTCGGCTTCGAGTGCCAGGACATTCCGGGGAGCGTCGAGCGGTTGAAGCAGGCCGGGGTCCGGGTCGACGGCCGCCGCGCCGACGTCGCCTGGGTGCATCCGCAAGATACGCACGGGCTCTTCGTCGAGCTGCGAAAGCGCGAGAGCTACGCGTGAGCATGCAGACCTTCCGCTTCGAGCTGGGCGAGCTGCCGCCGGCGGCCGAGGCGCTGCGCGCCGAGGTGCGCGAGTTCCTCCGCCGCGAGCTGGGCGACACTCCGCCGGTGCTGCGCGCGCACTCCTGGGGCGGCTTCGACCGCGCGTTCAGCCGCAAGATGGGCGCGCGCGGGTGGATCGCCATGACGTGGCCGAAGCGCTACGGCGGTCACGAGCGGAGCGCGCTCGAGCGCTACGTGGTGCTCGAGGAGATGCTCGCCGCCGGCGCCCCCGTGTCCGCCCACTGGATCGCCGACCGCCAGTCCGGTCCCCTGCTCCTCCGCTTCGGCACCGAGGCGCAGCGCGAGAAGTTCCTCCCGGCGATCGCGCGCGGCGAGCTGTCGTTCGCGATCGGGATGAGCGAGCCCGACTCGGGCTCCGACCTCGCGTCGCTGCGCACGCGCGCCGAGCGCGTGGCCGGGGGCTACCGGGTCAACGGCACGAAGGTGTGGACGAGCAACGCGCATCTGGCCGACTACATGATCGCGACCTTCCGCACGCATCACGATCCGGCCAGGAAGCACGAGGGGCTCACGCAGTTCCTGGTCGACACGAAGCTCCCGGGCATCACGATGAGCCCGATCATCGACCTGGCCGGCTCGCACCACTTCAACATGGTCGTCTTCGAGGACGCGTTCGTGCCCGAGGACATGCGGGTCGGCGAGGACGGCGCGGGCTGGAAGCAGGTGACGACCGAGCTCGCCTTCGAGCGCAGCGGGCCGGAGCGCTACCTGTCGAGCTTCGCGCTGCTGCTCGAGCTGATTCGCGCGGTGTCGAAGGACCCGGGCGAGCGCGCCGCCGCCACCGTCGGCCGCCTGGTCGCGCACCTCACCACGCTCCGGCAGATGTCGCTCTCGGTCGCCCTCATGCTCGAGGCGGGGGAGAATCCGAATCTCGAGGCGGCGGTGGTCAAGGACGTCGGGACGACCTTTGAGCAGGAAGTGCCCGAGGTGGTCCACGCCCTGCTCGGCATCGAGCCCACGATCGACTCGGGAAGCGACCTGCAGCAGGTGCTCGGCTTCCTCATGCAGCGGGCGCCGTCGTTCTCGCTCCGCGGCGGAACGCGCGAGATTCTGCGCGGCATCATCGCGCGCGGGCTGGGCCTGCGATGAACGAGCTGCGGACCATCCTTGGCGACGTCGTCACGCGGCTGTTCACCGACCTCGTGACCAAGGATCTCCTGGAGTCCGCCGAGCGGGGCGAGTGGCCGGCCGCTCTCTGGCAGACGGTCGAGGAGAACGGCCTGACGCTGCCGCTCGTGGCCGAGTCGAAGGGCGGAGCCGGGGGTACCTGGGGCGACGCGTTCGTGGTGATCCGCGCGGCCGGCCGCCACGCGGTGCCGCTGCCGCTCGCCGAGACGATCGTCGGCTCCTGGCTCCTGTCCGGGGCCGGGCTGGACGCGCCGTCCGGCCCCCTGACGATCGCGCCGGCTCGCCGCGAGGACACGGTGCGACTCGTCCGCGCCGGTGCGGGCTGGCGGCTCAGCGGCTCCGCCGCGCGCGTGCCGTGGGGCGGCGCCGCGCATCACGTCGTGGTCGTCGCCGAGGCCGAGGGGCGCCCGATGGTCGCGCTGGCGGCGCGCGGGGCCGCGGTCACGCGCGACCAGAACCTGGCCCGCGAGCCGCGCGACAGGCTCGTCTTCGACGGATCGCCGGTGGTGGCCGCGGCGCCGGCGGCGCGCGGCGTGCCGGCGAGCGCGGTCTGGCTTTACGGCGCCCTGGCGCGCTCGGCGCAGATAGCGGGCGGCCTCGACTATCTCCTGCGCCAGGCCTCGCAGTACGCGACGGAGCGTCGGCAGTTCGGCAAGCCGATCGGCTCCTTCCAGGTGATCCAGCAGAACCTGGCGGTCCTGGCCGGGCACACGGCCGCGGCCGGCACCGCGGCGGCCAACGCGTTCCGCGCCGCCGACCGCGGCGATGCCGCCTTCGAGATCGCCGCCGCCAAGGTACGGGTCGGCGAGGCGGCCGGCGTCGGCGCGTCGATCGCCCATCAGACTCACGGCGCCATCGGCTTCACATACGAGCACGCGCTGCAGTTCGTGACGCGGCGCCTCTGGTCGTGGCGCGCCGAGTTCGGCGGCGAGGGCGACTGGGCGGTCGAGCTCGGACGCGCGGTCGCCGAGCGCGGCGCCGACGCGCTGTGGCCGCATCTGACGGCGCGCTGAACGAGGACTCGAGAACGGAGGCTTTCCCGTGAAGATCACCGACGTCACGCTCACCCTGTTCGCCTGGACCGATATTCCTGCGACCACGTACGGCCGGCACACGGGCCGGTTCAGCGGCAAGAGCCAGCTCGGCCTGCTCACGGTCCGGACCGACGAGGGCCTCGAGGGCCACGCGTTTCTCGGCTCGGCGCAGCGCGGCGCCCACCTGGACGGCGAGTCCCTCATCCAGTTCCTGAAGCCGGTCGTGATGGACCAGAACCCGCTCGATCGCGAGCGACTCTACCAGGGCCTCTGGCAGCGCAGCCGCGCCACGACGTACCGGGCGATCGGCGCGATGGACATCGCCCTCTGGGACATCGCCGGCAAGGTCGCCAATATGCCGATCCACCGGCTGCTCGGCTCGTATCGCGACAGCGTGCCCGCCTACGCGAGCTCCGCGGTGCTCGCCTCGAAGGAGGCGTACGCCGAGGAAGCCGTGAAGTTCAAGGCCGAGGGCTGGACCGCGTACAAGATCCACCCGCCGACCGACCCCAGGGTGGACATCGAGGTCTGCGAGGCGGTGCGCCGCGCGGTGGGCGAGCGCTTCACGGTCATGCTCGATTCGACCTGGGCGTACGTGTACCCGGACGCGCTGCGGGTGGGGCAGGCGGCCGAGCGCCTCGGCTTTCACTGGTACGAGGATCCGCTGGCCGACGACGACATCTACAACTACGTCAAGCTCAAGCAGAAGCTCTCGATTCCTATCCTGGCGACCGAGTACGCGCCGGGCGGTTTCACGGCCTTTGCGCCGTGGCTCACCGCGCAGGCGACGGACTACCTGCGCGGCGACGTCGCCGTGAAGGGCGGGATCACCTCGCTCGTGAAGACGGCGCACCTGGCCGAGGGATTTCACATGAACTTCGAGGTGCACCACGGCGGCAACTCGCTCAACAACGTGGCCAACCTCCACGTGATCATGGCGATCCGCAACTGCGAGTTCTTCGAGGTGCTGCTGCCGGCCGCGGCGCAGAAGTATGGCCTGGTGGAGGACATCGAGATCGACCGGAGCGGGCTCGTGCACGCGATGAACCGTCCGGGGCTGGGCGCCGCGATCGACTTCGCGCTGATCGAGCGAAAGAAGACCGCCATCCTGACGTAGCCGCGGTGCGCGCGGTCCTGTTCGACCACATCGCGATCGCCGTGCCTCGCCTGGCCGACGCCGAGCCGATTCTCGCCGGCCAGCTCGGCGGCCGGTCGACCTTCGGCGCCACGACCGACGAGTATCGATTCTGGCACTGGCGCTACGAGGGCGGCGGCGACCTCGAGGTTCTCGAGCCCGCGGGCGAGAACGGGTTCCTCCATCGCTTCCTCGGCCAGCGAGGCCCGGGGATTCACCACGTGACGTTCACGGTGCCGGATCTCGACGACGCGTGCGCCGGCGCGCGGGCCGCGGGCTATTCGATCGTCGGCTACGACGACTCCGATTCGCAGTGGAAGGAGGCGTTCCTGCACCCGCGGCAGGCCCAGGGCATCGTCGTCCAGTTCGCCGAGCCGAACAGTAGCGCCCACCGGCCGCCGGAGGCCCCCGGCCCGTCGATTGCCGTGATCGGGTTGCGCCTGAGCGCGCGCTCGGCCGAGCGGGCGCACGCCCAGTGGGGAGTGGTCGTTCGGGGCGAGCGCACCGACGATCGTGACGGCGCGCTCGTCTACCGCTGGCCGGGCTCGTCCATGCGCATCGCGGTCGAGATCGATCCGCACCGCGACGAGGGCCCGCTCTGCATCGAGTATTCGAGCCGGCGCGCCGTCGCGCTGGCCGACGGCGCACATCCCGTGCTGGGCGCCGTGTTCAGACGGTTGCCGACCGGGTAGGCTCTCGGGAGGACGTGGTTCAGGAGGTGGCGCCCATGGGCGCGTGCACCGTCCGGCTCTATCAGCGCGAGGATGCCGAGGCCATCCATGCCGCCGCCCTCGAGTCGGTCGCCGAGGTCTATCCCTGGATGAGCTGGTGCCATGCGCGCTACACGCTCGACGAAGCGCGACAGTGGGTGTTGCTCCAGATCGAGCTCGCCCGGCAGCGGAAGGCGTTCGAGTTCGTGATCGTCGGCGACGGCGGCCGGCTGCTCGGCGGCTGCGGGATCAATCAGATCAACCCGATGCACCGGTATGCGAATCTCGGCTACTGGGTACGCACCTCCGCGACGGGGCACGGCGTGGCCCCCGCCGCCGTACGGGCGGTCGCGGCGTACGCGTTCCGGGAGACCGATCTGATCCGGCTCGAGATCGTGGTGGCGGTCGGCAACACGCGAAGCCAGCGCGTGGCGGAGAAGGTCGGCGCCGTGCGCGAGGGCGTGCTTCGCGGCCGGGTGCTGTTGCCCGCCGGGCCTATGGATGCTGTCATGTACAGCCTGGTGAGACCGGCATGAAGGCCGCGGAACACGCGTGCGTTACGCCGACAGTGTGATGACGAGCGCGGGCCGTGTCCAGATCGAGCGCCTCACCGAGGCGTCGCCGGGTCTCTTCGACGCCCTGGTCGCCGAGAGCGAGCGCGCCGGATACGGATTCGTGCGCCGGCTCGCCGACGAGTGGGCCAGCGGGGCGAACCGGTTCGGGCGTCCCGGCGAGGCCCTGTTCGCGGCCCGGATGGAAGGGCGCCTGATCGGTGCCTGTGGGCTCAACGTCGATCCCTATACACCGGCGCCGGGCGTCGGCAGAGTGCGCCATCTGTACGTGCTGACGGACTACCGGCGCCTGGGCGTCGGCCGGCGACTGGTCGAACAGGTGCTGGGCGCGGCGAGAGGTCGGTTCGAGCGGCTCCGCTTGAGCACGCAAAACCCGGCAGCGGCCCAGCTCTACGAGCAACTGGGGTTCGAGCGGCGCATCGGGGCTGCCGATCACACGCATCTCAAGGAGATCCGTTGAGCGGCCCGGTCGTGGTGGTGGCCTATCGGCCGTACTGGGTGGAGGAGTTCGCGCGGATCGCCGGACGCATCCGCGATCTGGTCGGCCCGGCCGTGATCCGCATCGATCACATCGGCTCCACGGCCGTGCCGGGACTCGGCGCCAAGGACGTCATCGATCTGCAGATCACCGTCGGCGACCTGGACCAGGTCGCCGCGGTCGCGAGCCCGCTCCGGGCGGCGGGATTTCGACTGGACGAGGTAGTCCGGTACGACGTCTTCGACGGCAAGGGCGCCACCGATCTCGAGCTGCGCAAGGTCTTCCTGCGAGAGCCGGAGGGGGAGCGGCGGGCGCACATCCACGTCCGGGAGCTCGGCCGGTTCAACCAGCGGTATGCGTTGTTGTTTCGCGACTATCTTCGCGCGGCGCAGGACGCTCGCGCCGCGTACGAGCGGCTGAAGCTCGAGGCCGCCCGGATCTTCCCGGACAGCATCGACGGCTATCTGCTGCTCAAGGACCCGGCCTTTCACATCCTGTACGCGGCCGCCTCGCTGTGGGCCGAGAAGGTGGGCTGGCGCCCGGGAGACGACTACCGGTGACGGCTTCCGTCGTGGCGCGGATCCGCCGGGAATGGCCGCTGGGGGCGAGCCTGGCCACCACGGTGGTGTTCCTCGCGCTCGGCGAGCGCTGGCTCGCCGATCTGGGGAGCTTCGCCTGGTTCAGCCTCATGCTGGGCTGGCTCTTCGGCGCCATTCTCGTCTCGGCGTTCGCCGTCGTGCGCCACGCGGAGGCGCTCGCGGAGCAGGTCCACGAGCCCTTCGGCACGCTCGTGCTGACGCTCTCGATGAGCGGCATGGAGATGATGATGATCGCCGCGGTCATGTACGCTGGCCGCGGCGAGTCGTCGCTGGCGCGCGACACCATGCTCGCCATCGTGATGCTCGTGCTGAATGGACTGGTGGGGGCGTGCCTCCTGCTCGGGGGGCTGCGCTATCACGAGCAGACGTACAACATCTACGGCGCGAATGCCTTTCTGGCCGTGATCCTGCCGCTGGCGGTGCTCGGGCTGATTCTCCCGAGCGCCACGGTGACGACGCCGGGACCGACCCTCTCCCCGCTCCAGTCCGGCTTTCTCATCGTCATGTCGGTCGGGCTCTACAGCGTGTTCCTCGGAATCCAGATGCTGCGCCATCGCGAGTACTTCGTTTCCCCCGAAACGGTCGACGCCACCGAGGCGCACGGGGGCGAGGTCCACTCGGCGCGCTACCACGGCCTGCTGCTGCTCGCCTATATCCTTCCCATCGTCTTTCTCGCCAAGCAGATCGCGTCGCCGATCGACTACGGGATCAGCGTGCTGGGGGCGCCGGCCTCGCTCGGGGGCTTGCTGGTGGCGGTCCTGATCCTGTCGCCCGAGTCGATGGCCGCGGTCCGGTCCGCCTTGGCCAACCGGCTTCAGCGCTCCATCAACCTGGCGCTCGGGACCGCGCTGTCGAGCATCAGCCTGACGATCCCGGCGGTGCTCATCATCGGGTTCATCACCGGCCGGACGATCATCCTCGGACTCGAGCCGACCCTGGCGATCTTGCTGGCGCTGACCCTGGTGGTCAGCATCGTGACGTTCGCCCTCGAGCGCACCAACATCCTCCTGGGCGCGGTGCACGTGCTGCTCTTTCTCGCGTATCTGATGCTGATCTTCGCGAACTGACGCCCGTCCCGGCGCGCCGCCCCTGCGGTATACTCCCATTCAGAGTCGACTCTGCCCGCAGGAGACAGGACATGGCCTACAAGCCCGTTTCCCTCGATCACGTCAACATCTTCGTGCGTAACGCCGAGCGGTCGCACAAGTGGTACACGGACGTCTTCGGGCTGCACACGCAGGACACCATGACGTTTCCGGGAACCGGCAAGCTGCGGGCGGCCTTCCTGTCATGCGACCGCAACCACGCCCACGACATCGCCCTGTTCGAGGTGGGCGAGGACGCGCCCGGGCCCCAGAAGAAGGGCGTGGGTCTGAATCACGTGGCCTGGCGCATGGGCAGCCTCGAGGACCTCGCCGAGATGTACCATCGGTTGAAGACCAAGGACGTTCCCGTCAGCGTGTCGGACCACACCGTGTCCATCGGCATCTACTTCTCGGATCCCGACGGCAACGGCCTCGAGGTCTACTACGAGCAGCCGCGCAGCGAGTGGCAGCGCGAGCGGCCGTTCTCCGAGCAGGGCTCGAAGGGCCGGTTCCCCGGACCCTGGGACGAGGTCCTCCAGCAGGCGCCGCCGGCGTTCGCGCGGGCGTAGTCCGCCGTTCATTACCCCTGCGGGGGATGAACGAGATCGCTGAGCTCCTCGGCCACATCCGCCGCGGTAACGCCGCGGCCGCCGCGCAAGTCCTCGCGGCCAATCCGGACCTCGCGAACGCCCGGGACGACAAGGGCGATTCACCCGTCCTGGTCGCGACCTATCACGGCAAGCAGGACCTCGTCCGCCTGCTCCTCGAGCGTGGCGCGCGCCCGACCTTCTTCGAAGCGTGTGCGCTCGGGCTCGACGCGGACGTCCGGCGCGAGCTTCGCGACAATCCGTCGGCCGTCCGACAGGTCGCGCACGACGGCTGGACGCCCCTTCATCTCGCGGCCTTCTTCGGCCATCGGGAGACCGTCGAGGCGCTGCTCGACGCGGGAGCGGACGTGCGCGCCGTCTCGCGGAACGGCGAGGGCAACCTGGCGATCAACGCCGCCGCCGCCGGGCCGCGCGCGGAGCGGCGCCCGGCCGTCGTGCGGCTTCTGATCTCACGAGGCTCTCCGGTCGACGGTCGAGGCTCCCCGAGCGGCCACACCCCGCTTCACGAGGCGGCGTTCAACGGCGACGCGGCGCTGGTGCGTCTCCTCCTCGAGAGCGGAGCCGACCGCCGGCTGCCCTCGGGCGATGGACAGACGGCGCGGGAGATCGCCGAGCGACACGGACGCAACGAGGTGGCGAGGCTCCTGACCGCATGAGCGGGGGGATGCCGATGATCCTCGATGAGGACGCGGTCCGCGCGCTCCTCCGGATGGACGAGCTGATCCCGGCCATGGCGAACGCGCTGGCCGATCTCTCGCGCGGCAAGGTCGTGCAGCCGATGCGCGTCATGATGCCGGTCGGGGATCACGGTGGCTTTCTCGGCTTGATGCCGGCGTACGGCGGCGCGCTCGGCGCCAAGCTGGTCACCTTCTATCCGAGCAACGAGGGCGTCCCCACGCACCACGCGCTGGTGCTGCTCTTCCGGCCCGAGACCGGCGAGCCCCTCGTCACCATGGACGGCCGCCTGATCACCGAGATGCGCACCGCCGCGGTGTCGGCGGTTGCCACGAAATTGCTGGCGCGGCCTGAGGCGTCGGTCCTCGCGATCCTCGGCTCCGGCGTCCAGGCGCGGAGCCATCTGGAGGCGCTCCGTCTGGTCCGCGCGTTCCGCGAGATCCGGGTGTGGAGCCCGCGGAACGCCCGTGCCTTCGCCAGGCAGCTCGGCGTCCACGCCGCCGACTCGGCGGCCGAGGCGGTACGCGGCGCCGACGTGGTCGTGGTGGCGACCACGTCACGGGTGCCCGTGCTTTTCGGCCAGTGGCTGTCACCGGGGACCCACATCAACGCGGTGGGGGCCCCGCGTCCGACCTGGCGAGAGCTGGACGACGAGATCCTCCACACGGCCCGCATCTACGTCGAGTCGCGCGAGGCGGCGACGCGCGAGTCCGGGGACATCATCGCCGCCGGCCGCGTCGACGCCGAGATCGGGGAGGTGGTGACCGGCGCCATGCGCGGCCGTGAGTCCGCCGGCGAGCTCACGCTGTTCAAGTCGGTCGGCGTCGCGGTGGAGGACGTCGTCACGGCCGATCTCGTCTACCGCAAGGCGCGCGCCCCGCGAGTCTGACGATGATCGTCAGGGAGGAATACCGTGCTGCAGCTGCGCCCGGGATGTGAGTGCTGTGATCGCGACCTGCCGCCCGACTCGAGCGACGCGATGATCTGCTCGTTCGAGTGCACCTTCTGTCGCTCGTGCGCGACGACGGTGCTCGAGGGGCGCTGTCCGAACTGCGGCGGCGAGCTCGTCAGCCGGCCACGCCGGCCCGCCGATAAGCTCGCGAAGTATCCGGCCTCGAGCGAGCGCGTGCACAAGCCGGCCGGGTGCCGGCAGGTCGCCTAGCGCAGCGTCTGCTGCGAGAGATCCAGGACTTTCTCGGCGAGTGTCGTCAGCATCCGCCAGACCGGCTCGTGGTCGCGCGTTGCCTGCGGATCGTCGCCCGCGCTGTCCAGCAGCACGTAGGCGGCGCCGAGCGATTCCAGCCCCTCGAGATCCTTTCGCATCTGGTCGAGCGTGCCCTGGCCCGCCAGGCGCTGGTCGTCGGGCAGCGGCGACTCCGTCAGCTGCAGCCTGATGCGCGGGCAGAGCGCGGGAACCGGCTTGCCCTCGGCGTCGGCAATCGCCGAGATCCTCGGCAGACCGATGTCCCGCAGCCAGTCCATCCGCACCCGGTTCGGGTGCCAGGCGTCTCCGTAGCGCACGGCACGCCGTAGCGCGGCGTCGCTCGCCCCGCCGACCCAGATGGGCGGATGCGGTGAGCGGAGCGGACGGGGCCCGGTGTGCACGTCCTTGAACGAGACGAAGGGGCCGGCGTGCGACGCGACGTCGCTGGTCCAGAGCTTCTTGATCGCCGCCAGATAGTCGTTCGAGATGGCGCCGCGGCGCGCGAACGGTACGCCGAGCGCCGCGAACTCGAGCTGCGACCAGCCGACGCCGACACCGAAGATGAAGCGACCGCCGCTCAGCCGGTCGACGGTCGCGGCCACCCGCGCGGTTTGCACCGGGTGCCGGTACGGAAGGATGATCACCGTGGTGCCGAGCTCGATCGTGCGCGTGATGCCCGCGAGCCAGCCCAGCGTGGTGAACGGGTCGTAGATCGGCGCCGGATACTTGGCGGCGACGTCGGGCGTGGGCGCGACATGGTCCGAGATCATCACCAGGTGATAGCCGAGCGCCTCGACGAGCGCCGCCCAGCGCGCGAGCGCGTCCGGGCTCACGCCCGGCCCCCAGTTCAGGAGGTTCACGCCGACTTTCATGTCAGCCGACGGCCGGGCGGTGCTGCGCCCACGGATGCGCCGCCTCGAAGGCCGCCGAGGCGCGCAGCACGGTGACGTCGTCGTAGCGGCGGCCGATGATCTGCAGCCCGATCGGGAGCCCCGCCTTCGTGAAGCCGCACGGGACGGTCGCCGCGGGCTGGCCCGTCATGTTGAAGGGGTACGTGAAGACGCTCGCCGCCTCGCGCCCGACCTTCACACCGCCGATCTCGGCCGGATAGAAATCGCCGATGCGGAGCGGCGGGCACGCGACGGTCGGCGAGAGCAGGAGGTCGTAGCGCTCGAAGAACTGGCGGGCGTGCTGCCACCACGCGAGCCGGTCGAACCACGCCTGGACGTACTTCGTCGGGGGCATCTTCTGGGCTTCCTCGACGATCGGGAGCAGACCGGGGTCGATCTCGTCGCGCCGGTCGAGGTAGGGCGCGAGCCGCGCGCCGATGCCGCCGAGGAAGATGGTCCGCCAGCAGTCGTAGGGCGACGGCCACGTCGGGTCGGCGCTCTCGACGCGGCAGCCGAGCTCGCGGAAGCTGCGCGCGGCCTTCGCGGTGGCGGCGCGCACCTCCGGGTCGACCGCCGGCGCGATGCCGAGCGTCTCGCTCCACGCCACGCGAAGTCCCTTGAGGCTTCCCTTGAGCGCCTTCACGTAGTCGACGCCCGTCGCCGGGAGCGAATACTGGTCGCGATCGTCGGGCACCGCGCAGGCGTTCATCATCAATGCAGCGTCCTTCACGGTTCGCGTCATCGGCCCGTGATGGGAGAGACTCCACGCCGCGCTCGCCGGGTAGACGGCAATCCGCCCCCAGGAGGCCTTGAAGCCGAAGATGCCGCACCAGGCGGCGGGCTTGCGGATCGATCCGCCGCCGTCGGTGCCGAGGGCCAGGGGCGCCAGACCCGCCGCGACGGCGGCGCCCGCGCCGCCGGAGGAGCCGCCGGGCGTATGGCCGAGGCTCCACGGGTTGCGGGTCGCGCCGAAGAGGAGGTTGTCGGTCACGCCGACCCAGCCGAGCGTCGGCGTGTTCGTCTTGCCGAGCATGATCGCGCCGGCCGCCTTCATGCGCTCGACCGGGGGCGCGTCCTCGGTGGGCACGTTGTCGCGGTAGAGCGGCGTGCCGAAGGTGGTCCGCACGTCCCGGGTGATGATCAGGTCCTTCACCGAGAACGGGACGCCGTGGAGCGGGCCGAGCTTGGCGCTCCGCCGCGTGACGGCGCGCTCCGCCGTCTTCGCGGCCTGGCGCGCGCGGTCCGCGTCGAGCGTGACGTACGCGTTCAGCTGCTTCAGCGTGTCGATGCGCGAGAGCACCGCGTCGACCACCTCGAGGGGCGAGACCTTTTTCCGGGCGATGGCGGCGGCCAGATCGGCGGCGGACATCCAGCAGAGGTCGCTGTTGTTCATGGTGGCGGCTATTGTATGCTGCCTTGCCATGGCCGCGGTCGCATTCGGAATCTTCGATCATGTCGATCGCTCCGACGAGCCGATCGGCGTGCTCTACGAGCAGCGGCTCAAGCTCGTCGAGGCGGCGGAAGCGGCGGGATTCAGGACGTACCACGTGGCCGAGCATCACGCCACGCGCCTGGGCATGGCGCCCTCGCCCGGAATCTTCCTGGCCGCCGTCGCGCAGCGCACGCGGCGGATCAGGTTCGGCCCGCTCGTCTACCTCTTGCCGCTCTACACGCCGCTCCGGCTCATCGAGGAGATCGCCATGCTCGACCAGATGAGCGGCGGACGCCTCGAGCTGGGAGTCGGCCGCGGCATCTCGCCGTACGAGCTGGCTTATTGCGGCGTTGATTTCCTCGAGGCGCCGGCGATGTACGCGGAGGCGCTCGAGGTCATCCTGGCGGGGCTGCGTGGCGGCCGCCTGACCCATCGCGGCCGGTACTATCGCTATCTCGACGTGCCGATCGAGCTGACGCCGGTGCAGCGTCCGCACCCGCCGCTCTGGCAGGGCGTCACGTCGCCGGAGGGCGCCGCGACGGCCGCCGCGCGCGGCGTCAACATCGTGGGCACCGCGCCGAACGCCCGGATGAAAGAGGTCGTCGACCGCTACTTCGAAGCCGTCGCCATTCAGCCCGGCGGGAGCGCGCCAATGGTCGGCATCCAGCGCCACGTCTTCGTCGCGGAGACCGATGCCGAGGCGATCGCCGTCGCCCGCGTCGCCTACAAGAGCTGGTACGACAGCCTCGTGAGCCTCTGGCGCCAGTTCAACACGGTGCCGGTCCGCTTCGCGGAGTCGCTCGAGGGCGCGCTCGCGATCGATGCCGCGATCGTCGGCTCGCCGGCGACGGTGCGCGCCGAGGTCGAGCGCCACCTGGCGGCCACCGGCTGCAACTACTTCGTGGGCCGGTTCATCTACGGAAATCTCGGATTCGAGCAGGCGAGCCGGTCGCTGGCGCTGTGGAACGGCGAAGTCATGTCGAAGCTTGTTCACGCCGAAGGGGGCGATCGCCCTCAGACTCCCCCGGCACTCACCGCGGGTCCGACCTCGTTCTCCACGGGGAGGGTGCGATGAAGCGCTTGCCGGACCAGAGGCCGACGCGCGCGAATCCGGATCGTGCGGCCCGGTGATCGAGGCTCCGCTCGACCGCTACCGGGACGTCGTGCGGCCGGAGTGGGTCGACCACAACCAGCACATGAACATGGGCTACTACCTGGTGGTCTTCGACTACGCGACCGACGAGTTTTTCCGGTGGGTCGGGCTCGACGAAGCGCACCGGCGCGAGCGGCAGGTGACCACGTTCTGTCTCGAGACGCACGTGACCTATCATCGTGAGGTGAGGGCGGGCGATCCGCTGCGCTTCACGACGCTCCTGCTCGCGCACGACGCGAAGCGCATCCACTATGTCCATCAGATGTATCATGCGGCAGAGGGCTTTCTGGCGGCGACCAACGAGCTGATGTCGCTGCACGTGAGTGAATCGACGCGCCGGAGCGCGCCGATGGCCTCGGAGATTCTCGAGCGGCTCGCGCGGATCCAGGCGGCGCACGATGCGCTGCCCAGGCCGCCGCAGGTGGGCCGCACGATCGGCCTCGTACAGCCGGCTCGTCAGGGAGGGGAAAGGGCATGACCACGATCGGGCTTCTGAATCCGGGTGACATGGGCAGCAAGGTGGGCGCCGCGGTGCGCTCGAGCGGAGCGCGCGTGCTGTGGGCCGGCGAGGGCCGGAGCGCCGAGACGCGCAAGCGCGCGAGCGACGGCAGGCTCGAGGACGTGGGCTCGGTCGCCGCGCTGGTTCGCGCCAGCGAGGTGATCCTGTCGGTCTGCCCGCCGCACGCGGCTGTCGACGTCGCGAAGGAGGTCGCCGGGCTGCGCTTCGCCGGAACCTTCGTGGACGGCAACGCGATCTCGCCCGCCACCGCGCGCGAGATCGGCGGCATCATCGAGAAGGGCGGCGCCAACTTCGTGGACGGCGGCATCATCGGCCCGCCGCCGGTGCAGCCGGGCACGACGCGCTTCTACGTCTCCGGCACCGCCTCCGAGCGTATCGCCGCGCTCCTCAACGCCGGACCGCTCCAGGCCATCGTCGTGCCCGGCGGCCCGGGCGCCGCGTCGACCGTGAAGATGGCGTACGCGTCGTGGACCAAGGGCAGCGCCGCGCTGCTCCTGGCCGTGTGCGCGCTGGCCAGCGCCGAGGGCGTCGAAGAGTCGCTCGTGCGCGAATGGAAGATCTCGCAGCCCGAGCTGTCGTCCCGGGCCGAGAGCTCGGCCAAGTCCAACGCGAGGAAGGCGTGGCGCTTCGTCGGTGAGATGGAAGAGATCGCCGCGACCTACGCCGCGGCGGGGCTGCCCGACGCCTTCCATCAGGGCGCCGCCGAGATCTACCGCCGCATGGCGATCTACAAGGAGGGCCCGATGCCCTCGTTCGCCGACGTGCTGCGCGCGCTCACGCCGCGCCGGCCCGCCTGACGGCGCTCCTCCAGCTCTTCGAGCGTTCGCGGCCAGTCCTGCTTGAGCAGGCGTGACAGCGCGCGGTCGGCCAGAAGCCGGCCTCCGGTCTGGCAAACCGCGCAGTAGTTCGTCTCGTTGTCGGCGAAGACGATCCGCTGCACGGGCGCCCCGCACACCGGACACGGCTTTCCGTAGCGGCCGTGCACGGCCATCCCCTCGCGAAATGCCGTGACGCCTTCCGGGAAGGCATCGCCGGCCTCGACCCGGAGGCGCTCGCACCAGTCCAGGAGCGTTGCCCGGGTCGCGTCGAAGAGCCGCGCCGTCTCCTCGGCCGAGAGCTGACGGCTCTGCTTCACGGGCGACAGGCGCGCGCGATGGAGGATCTCGTCGGAGTACGCGTTGCCGATGCCGCTGAAGATTCCCGGATCGGTCAGGGACCGCTTGAGCGTGTGATTCTCCCGGCCCAGCGCTGCGCGAAACGCCGCCAGATCGGTCTCCAGCACCTCGACGCCTCCCGGATCCTGCTCCCGCAAGCCGGCCTCGCCGCGGACCACATGCAGCGCGGCGCGCCGCTTCGTGCCGGCCTCGGTCAGGGTGAGCGTTCCCGACGAGAAATCGAAGGCGGCGAGACCGATCCGGCCCGGCACCCGGTCGCCGGGCTTCCGCCAGTGGAGCCGGCCCGCGATCATGAGATGCAGGACGAGGAAGAGGTCGTCCTCCAGCCCGATCACGATGCGCTTGCCCAGCCGGCGGAGCGCGGTGACGCGCCGGCCCGAGGCCGCCGCGAGCGGCGGATCGACGGAGCGGAGCAGGAACGGCGTGGCGAGGCGGGCGCGCTCGAACCGCGCGCCGGCGACGCGCGCCTGGAGCGCCTCGATGTACACGACGACGTCGGGTAGCTCAGGCATTCGCGGCGAAGGGGCGGGTCGAAACGCCTACACGGGTGGCCAGGGATAGCGATGGCCGCCGGAGTCGACCGGGAAGCAGTCGGTCGTCGCCAGAGCCGTCGCGCGCGCGCGAAGCGCCTTCTGCTCGTCGGGCTCCAGGAGCGCGGTGATCTCCTTGGGCAGGGACCCGCGCGCGAAGCGCCGGATGTCCGACAGCATCTCCGGCGGGATCGGCGTCCCGCCGAATTCCCAGATGACCGTCCGCAGCTTCGGCTCGACGTGAAAGCAGAGGCCGTTGTCGACCGCGTAGATGCCGTCCGGGCCGAGCAGGCAGTGGCCGCTCTTGCGGTCGGCATTGTTGGCGATGAGGTCGAAGAGGCAGATGCGCTGGAGCTGGGCCCGGTGCGCCGGATGCTCGTGGAGCGTGAAGTAGTGCTGCTCGAAGTCGGCCTGGATGAAGAGCTGGAGCGATCCCTCGCCGTACGGACCGTCCCGCTGTACGGTCAGCGGCACGAGGCCCCACCGGAGCGCTTCCGAGAGATACCAGGCCGCCAGCTCGCGCTTGAAGAGGCCGCGCGGGAAGTCCCACAGGGGCCGCTCGCCGCGCTCCGGCTTGTACACGGCGAGCGAGGTCTCACCCGCGTGTGTCACCTCGACGAGAAATGTGGCGTTGGAGCTCCACGGCATCCGGCCCTTCACGGTCACGTCGCCGCGGAGGAGGAGCCGGGCCGTCTCAGTGGACGACGTGGCCGTTGCTCCGCGCGCAGATGTGGCCGCCCGGGTCCTTGGGCTGGTTGCACCACTGGCAGATCTGCCGGCTGGCCTTCATCAGCTCGTTCGCCTGCTTGACGAACGCCGCCGCCTGCGCGCGGGTGATCAAGAGGCGCGCCGAGGCGGCGTCACCCTCCTCGTCCTCCAGGAGCTCGTTGGCGACGACCAGGATTCGGTCGCGCGCCTCGTCGTAGCCGACGGCGATCGAGGCGACGATCCAGACCGCGTCGACGGGCTCGAGCAGCGCGGGCGCCTTGGGCGTCGGGGTGCCGACCGCCGGCAGCTTCTCGAGCAGGCCGCTCAGATACTGCGCCAGCGCCCGGACCTGCTCCTTCTCGCTCTTGAGCGTGACGAGCGTGTCCTTCTCGCGCGACTGCAGATAGAACACGCGCTGGCCGGGCGGGCCGATGGCGTCGGTGGTGAAATGATCGGGGGCGACGAACTCGAACGACGCGCTCATTTTCCTCCCAGCCAGCCGAGGTCGCCGTCCACGGAATTCACGGTGAGCACGACCGGTCCGTGCCGATGGTAACCGATCGCGGTGACCGAGCAGGGCGCGATCATGATCCGCTGGAAGAGGTCGAGATGGATGCCCAGCGCGTGCGCCACGGCCGCCTTGATCGGGTCGGCGTGGGACACGGCGACCACGACGGCGCCGGGGTGCCGCGCCACGATGCGGGCGAGCGCCGAGGTGACGCGGGTCTGCATCTCGGTGAAGGACTCGCCGCCGGGAAATCGAAATCCGGAGGGATGACGCTGGACGACCGACCATTCTGGCTTGCGGACCAGCCGCCAGAGCTTCTCGCCGGTCCACTCGCCGACGTCGCCGTCGGCCAGGTCGCGGTCGATGCGAACGGCCAGGCCGCGGGTCCGGGCGATCGGCGCCGCCGTCTCCCGCGCGCGCTCGAGCTGCGAGGCGTAGATGGCCTCGACCTTGGGCAGGCGGTCGATCCGCGCGGCGACGACGCTCGCCTGCCGCTGGCCCTCCTCGGCCAGATGCAGGCCGGGGGCCTGCCCTGGAAGAATCTTGCCGGTCGTCGGTGTCAGACCGTGGCGCACCAGGAGGACGAGGGTCGAGCGCACCCGGGGATTGTAGCGTCAGTAATCCCTGGGATCGAGCAGGTCGCGCAAGCCGTCGCCCGCGAGATTGAACGAGAGCGTGAGCGCGAAGATCGCCAGCCCCGGCCACCACGCCATCCACGGCGCCGTGTCCAGGAACTGCTGCGCGGTGTTGAGCATCGTGCCCCACGAGGGCGCCGGCGGCTGCACGCCGAGGCCGAGGAACGACAGGACGGCCTCGGCGATGACGGCGATCGGGATCGAGATCGTGGCCTGCACGAGGAGCGAGCTCACGATGTTCGGCAGGATGTGCCGGCTCATCAGCCGGAGATCGCCGGCGCCGAGGGCGCGCGCGCCGAGGACGTAATCCTCCGAAGCCTTGGCGAGGACCAGGCCGCGGGTGAGCCGGATGAAGGTCGGCGTGGCGCCGAGGCCGATCGCCACGGTGGCGTTGGTGAGCGACGGGCCCATGATCGTCACCAGGCCGATGGCGAGGATGAGGAACGGAAACGCGAGCCACGCGTCGGTCAGACGCATGATCGCCTGGTCGAGGCCGCCCCGGTAGAACCCGGCGACGAGGCCGGTCGGCACGCCGACGGCGATGGCGAGAAGAATCGAGAAGACGCCCGCCTGCATGGAGATGCGGCTGCCCCAGATGACGCGGGCGAAGTTGTCGCGCCCGAGGTCGTCGGTCCCGAACGGGTGCGCCAGCGTCGGCGCCTTGCGGATCTGCTTCCAGTCCGTCTGCAGCGGATCGGTGCTCGTGATCCACGGCGCGCCGAGCGCCAGCGCGACGAAGAGCACCACGACGACGGCGCCGATCGCGGATGCCGGGCGCCGCCGCGCCTGCCGCCACGCGCGCCGCAGGCCTCCGGCGGGCGCGAGGGCCCGCGTCGGCTCGAGCGCGTCGGCGGTCGCGGCGGTGCTAGGCATCGCTGGCCGCACCGCGGACGCGGATGCGTGGGTCGAGCAGCGAGTAGGACACGTCCACCAGAAGATTGATCAGCACGTAGGAGCTCGCCGTGATCAGCACGACCCCCTGCACGAGCGGATAGTCCCGCGTGAACACCGCCTCGACGATGAGCCGGCCGAACCCGGGCACGACGAAGATCTGCTCGGTGACGACGGCGCCGCTCATGAGTGCCCCCATCTGCAGCCCGAGGATGGTGACCACCGGGATGAGGCTGTTGCGGATGGCGTGGCGGAAGACGACCACGCGGCCGGCGAGTCCCTTGCTGTAGGCCGTGCGGATGTAGTCGGCGCTCATGACCTCGATCATGCTGTTGCGGGTCTGACGCATCAGGACGGCGGCCAGCGCCGTGCCGAGGACGAACGCGGGCATGAGCATGCGCTGGAGATTGGCCAGCGGGCTCTCCCAGAGCGGCACGAATCCCGAGGCGGGGAGCCAGCCGAGCCGCACCGAGAAGAAGAGGATCAGCATGATCCCCAGCCAGAAGTTGGGAATGGACACGCCGCCGAGCGAGGCGCCGCTGGTCAGGACGTCCCAGACGGTGTTGCGCCGCACCGCCGCCAGAACCCCCGCCGGGATGGCGATGCCAACGGCGACGAGCAGCGACAGGAAGGCGAGCTCGATCGTGATCGGCAGCTTCGACGCCACGATCTTGACGACCGATTCGCGGGTGCGGATCGACTCGCCGAGATCGAACCGGACGGCAAGCCCCAGCCAGCGCAGGTACTGGAAGGCAATCGGATCCCCGAGCCCGTACTTCTGGCGGACCTCCTCGAGGCCCGCCTCGTCCGCCTCGCTGCCCGCCATGACCCGGGCGGGATCGCCGGGAATCATGCGCACGCCCGTGAAGACGATCATGCTGATCACGAACAGGGTCACGACCGAGATCGCGGCCCGCTGAACCAGAAAATCGAACACGACCGCGCGCTAGCCGGTCAGTTCCAGGATGTGCCCTTGATCCGGATCAGGCCGTCGGGGACACTCTTGTAGCCCTTGAGGTTCTTGGGGAACGCCACGATGTAGTTCTGGTGATAGAGGTAGATGATGTTGCGCCGGGCGGTGAAGAGGTCGATGGCCTCCCGGTACAGGCCGCGCCGCTGGCCCTCGTCGCTGACCTCGCGCGCCCGGTTCAGGAGCGCGTCGATCTTCTCGTCGCAGGCGAGGGTGGCGTTGAGGCTTCCCTTGCATGTCTGGATCTGATGGATGTTGCCGTCGGGATCCACCCGGCCGCTCCAGCCGATCTGAAACGCCTGGAGCTTACCGTCGTCGGCGTCGGTCAGCGCCGAGGCGAACTCCTGGGACCGCAGCGTGATGTTGAAGCCCGCCTCGCGGGCCATTTGCTGGATGACCTCGCCCACCCGGCGGGATCGCGGGTTGTTGACGACCGTCAGCTCGAAGCCGTAGCCGCCCGCGAGTCCGGCGTCGGCCAGAAGCTTCTTGGCGCGCGCCACGTCGCGGCCCGGGCACTTTCGGCTCTTGTCGAAGAAGACGCTGATGGGCGGGATCGGCGTGCACCCCGGTGTGTAGAGGCCATCCCACGCCACCTGGTTGAGCGCTTCGCGGTCGATGCTGAGCTCCAGGGCTTCGCGCACGCGGGGGTCGTTGGCGAGCGGCGTGCCGAGGTCGCCGGGCGGGTTCAGCTTGCCGGTCTTGTTGCGGAGATTGATGGTGATACCGTCGTAGCCGAGCCCGGTCACGTTCGACAGCTCGAAGCGGCCCTCGCGCTTGATGCCGGTGGCGTCGGTCGGCGAGACCATGTGCATGACGTCGATGTCACCCGAGCGTAGATTTGCCAGGCGGACGTTGTCGTCGGGGATGATGCGGAAGACGATCTTGTCGAACTTCGCCTGTCCGGGGTCGAAGTAATGGGCGGACTTCTCCACGACGATCCGGTCCTGCGCCACCCGCTCCACGAATTGCCAGGGCCCGACGCAGACGGGGGCCGTGCCGAACTTGTCGCCGAGCTTGTTCACGGCCGTCGGCGACACCGGCATGCCGGCCCGGTCGGTCAGCTGGGCCAGCAGGGGCGAGAACGGCGCCTTCAGACGCAGGCGCACCGTCCGCGGGTCGACCACCTCGACGGCCTCGACCGGCGCCAGCTCGCTCGCGCGGTTCGAGCCCTTCAGCGTGCGGTGCCGGTCGAGCGAGAACTTGACGGACTCGGCGTCCATCGGGGTGCCGTCGTTGAACTTGACGCCGGGGCGCAGCTTGATGGTGACGACCCGGCCGCCGTCGGTGATCGCCGGCATGTCGAGAGCCAGCTGCGGGTGGATCCGAAGATTCTCGTCGATCTCGTAGAGCTTCTCGCAGATCTGGGAAAAGACGATCCGCCCGACGTAGGTTCGGGCCAGCGTGGGGTCGAGCAGGTCGGGGTCCTGGAAGAGCGCGACGACGAGCGTTTTCTTCTGCGCGTGCGCGACGTCGGCCAGAGACAGCACGACGAGCGCGCCGACGACGAGCCACAACCACCTCGTGATGCTCCGCATGGTCATCTCCTCCACATTTCGAATGTCGCGGATCATACCCTACGCAGGCGCGATCCGCCTCAGCGCCTCCTCCCGGAGCTTCACCTTCTGGATCTTGCCCGAGCTGGTCATCGGAAAGTCGTCGACGAAAACGACGTGGCGCGGAATCTTGAAGCTGGCGATTCGCCCGCGGCAGTGGGCCAGCACGTCGGCGTCGGTGAGCGCGCATCCGGGCTCGCGCCGGACGAACGCGACGGCGACCTCGGCGAGCCGGGGGTCGGGAAAGCTCACCACCGCCGCCAGGTTGATCCCCTCGTGGCTCATCAGGAACGCCTCCACCTCCATCGGGTCGACATTCTCGCCGCCGATCTTCAGCATGTCCTTGTACCGGCCCATGAAGCGGAGGTGGCCGTCGGCCCGGATGACGCCCATGTCGCCGGTGTGCACCCAGCCGTCGCGATCGAGCGCCTGGGCTGTCTCGGCGGGCTTGCCGTAGTAGCCCCGCATGGTCATGTAGCTGCGCACCAGGATCTCGCCGGGCACGTTCGGCGGCTCCTCGCGGCCGCTCTGCGGCTCGACGATCCGGATCTCGTAGCCCGGCGCCGGGTAGCCGGACGCCTCGGTGCACTGCTCCTCGGTCGAGTCGAGCGCGCTGAGCGCAGCGCCGACGCCGAACTCGCTCATGCCGTAGCCGGACAGGAAGCGGCCGAGCACCCGGCGCGCCTTCCTGGCGATCGGCACCGAGCTCGACATGCCGGAAGCGAGGATGCCGGTGCGCACGCTCGACACGTCGCGGGGAAAACGCTCGTGCGCCTCCATCAGTTCCTTGAAGTGGATGTCGAAGCCGTGGAGGATCGTGGCGCGCTCCTGCTCGACGAGCGCCAGGCTCTCGGCCGGGTCGAAGGTCTCGGTGAGCACCTGCCGCGCCCCCGTCACCATCGACATCAGGGGACCCTCGGTGAAGCCGAACGCATGGAAGAGCGGCAGGTACATCATGATCACGTCGGCGGGCGTGATCGCCATGCGAAAGGCCCGATCGGTCGCGTTGCGGATGATCGCGTGGTCGTGCATCGCGCCCTTCGGGAACCCGGTCGTCCCCGACGTGTACAGGAAGAACGCCACGTCGTCGGAATCGACCGCCTCGGCCCGCGCCCCCAGCGCGGCCGCATCGGTCGCGTCGCCGGCCGCCTGCACCCCGCGCCAGGAAAACGTCGGAGCGCCCGGCGCGTCGCCGACCGAGATGACGCGACAGAGACTCGGGAATCGCGACTCGCAGGCCGCGCCGCCCGCGAGGGACGGGACCAGCTCCCGCACCATGCCGAGATAGTCGATGGGCCCCGAGCGCTCGGCGATGATGAGCGTCGACGCTTCCGACTGGCCGAGCACGTAGGCGACGTCGTCGGTCCGGAACCGGGTGTTGATCGGGACCAGCACGGCCCCGATCTTGATCACCGCGAACATCGCCTCGATGAACTCGGGCCGGTTCACCATCCAGAGCGCGATCTTCTCGCCCGGCGCCACGCCCAGGCTGATGAGCCCGCGGGCCAGGCGGTCGACGCCCGCCGAGAGCTCCGCGAAGGACCAGCGCCGACCCTGGAAGACGATGGCTTCGCGCGCTCCCCAGCGCCGGGCCGCACGCTCGGGCAGGGAGCCCAGGGTCTGCTTGGGAAACCAGTCGCTCATTGGGTTTCGGGCGTGAGAGTAGCGCGCTTGCAGTCGGCCGGTGAGGCGCTTTTACACGAACGTCCCAAAATTCCTTCCCAGTGGACGGCGCTGATCGATTCTGGGGGACACTGGCGATACGGGAATCTCCAGTGGCGCCCACAGTTGCGTGGCTCACCACGAGGTGGCACGGGCGATGCTCCGTATCGAGCCGACGCCGGCGCTGCTAGCGTCGGCGAACCAGGGAATGGCATTGCGTCGAATCCTGGTGTCACCAGAAGGAGGCGGCACGACATGGCACTGTTGCGCGCGTTCGTAGTCGGCATCGCAGTGAGTGCTCTAGCGGTCGCTCCCGCGTTGGCCAAGGGTGGTGGCGGTGGCGGCGGCGGCGGCGGCAATGGAGGGGGCAATGGTGGAGGGGCTGCCGCTAGTAACGGTGGTGGCGGCGGCCAAGGCTCCGGCCACGGCGCCGGCGAAGGCGCTGGAGGGAAGGGCGGGAGCCCGGCCAGCAGCCATGCAACAGGTGCTGGCCGTGGCACGGCGCTCTCCGCGCCCGGCAGTCAGCATCGTTCCTCGAAGGCAACCGAACAACTCTCCACCCCTACACCGGGGAAGGCCAATCCGCCGAGTGGAGTGATACCGGGCATGGGTAGAGTCGGGACTGTCCCGACGACGCCCGGACAGGCTCCCTGATCGACTCGACCCCCGCGCGGCGGCAGACTGAAACTGCCGCCGCGCGCTCAAGTCCACGCATCCGCGAGCCGCAAGAGAACGCCTCGCCAGCCCTGTCCCCGGCGCTCCAGGCGTGTGGTCTCAGGGTCTTGCTCGTTCCTCAGGACTCTCCAGCTCGCTTGACGTGAGCCCGGCCTGCGACTAACGTCATGCGGGCCGCCGAGGGAATCGAGAGCGCCGGGCCCTTTCTCCGGGAGGGAGAGCTGTCATGATGACCGCGATCGAGTTCATTCACGCCGAGCTGAAGCGCCTGCACGGAATGCTGGACACGGCGATCGCCGACCTGACGCCCGCGCAGCTGCACCTGGTGCCGGCCAATCATCCCAAAGCGAACACGCTCGCGTGGGTCTACTTCCACTATGTGCGGACCGAGGACAATGTCGTGCGCTTCGTGCTTCAGAAGCGCCGGCCGACCGTGTGGGCGGAGGGCGGGTACGCCGAGAAGCTCGGGCTGCCGCCGGTCGCGCAGGGCACCGGTATGACGACGGAGCAGGCGCAGGCGCTCCGGATCAAGGACGTTGCGCTGTTCAAGGACTACATTCAGAAGGTCTGGGCCAGCACCGAGGACTTTCTCGTGAAGACCAGCCCCGGCGACCTGGAAGCGATGGTCACGGTGAAACCGCTCGGCGACATGCCCGGTGTTCGCGCGCTGGGCCAGACCTGCGTCTCGCACGGTATGAGTCACGCCGGGGAAATCGAGCTGGCGCGGACGCTGATCGGCGTGGGCTCGGCCATCGGCGTCTGATCTTTCTTGGGCTCGCCTCGGACGGCGGGGCCCCAGCCCCGTGACGTCCTGCGGCTCGCACCGCGCGCGCGCCTCGGAATTGACAGCGACCGCGGCAGGCGACATAGTGCCGACTATGAACAACGCGCGCACGATCGGCGAGCTACGTCAGAGCGGGTATCAGGCGAAGTCGGTGAAGCAGGAGCTGCGGGACAACTTGATCGCGCGGCTCCGGGCGGGCGAAGCGCTCTTCCCCGGCATCGTCGGGTACGAGGAAAGCGTTCTGCCGCAGATCGAGAACGCGATTCTCTCCGGCCAGGACATCGTCTTCCTGGGCGAGCGCGGCCAGGCCAAGACCCGCATGGCGCGACTTTTGACCGAGCTGCTCGACCCCGAGATGCCGGCGCTGGCCGGCTGCGAGATCAACGACGATCCGTTCGCGCCGATCTGTCGGGCCTGCCGCGAGCGCGTGGCCGAGCTCGGCGACAAAGCCGAGATCGCGTGGATCCCGCGCGACCGCCGCTACGGCGAGAAGCTCGCCACGCCCGACATCACCATCGCCGATCTCATCGGCGAAGTCGATCCGATCAAGGTCGCCGAGGGGCGGTACCTCGGTGACGAGCTGACGATCCATTATGGGCTGGTGCCGCGCACCAACCGGGGCATCTTCGCGCTCAACGAGCTGCCGGATCTTGCCGAGCGCATCCAGGTGGGCCTGCTCAACATCATGGAGGAGCGCGACGTCCAGATCCGCGGCTACAAGGTGCGTCTGCCGATCGACGTCTACGTCGTCGCGAGCGCCAACCCCGAGGACTACACGAACCGCGGGCGCATCATCACGCCCCTCAAGGACCGCTTCGGCTCCCAGATCCGCACGCACTATCCGCGGCGGCTCGAGGACGAGATCGCCATCATGGAGGCCGAGCTCACGAAGTTCCCGGCCGCCGGGTTCCAGTACGTCGCGGCGCCGTACATGCAGCAGATCGTCGCCGAGGTGACGCACCTGGCGCGCAAGGCGCCGGAGATCAGCCAGCGCTCGGGCGTGTCGGTGCGGGTCAGCATCTGCAACTGGGAGAACCTGCTCTCCAACGCGCTCAAGCGCGCCATCCGGCTGGAGGAGCGCGAGGTCGCCCCCCGCGTGAGCGACCTCGGGGCCATCGTCTCCTCGACCAGCGGCAAGATCGAGCTCGAGACGCTCGGCGACAGCGGCGAGGACAAGATCCTCGGCAAGCTCGTGCAGAAGGCGGTGCTGAACGTCTTCAACCGCAGCTTCACGAGCGGCGAGCTGGATCCGGTCGTGGCCGCCTTCCAGGGTGGCTTCGGCATCGACGTCGCCGATTCGATGCCGTCCAGGGAATATGTCCGCCAGATCGCCGAAGTGCGTCCGCTGCACGCCGCCGTGAAGAAGCTCGGCGCCAGCGATCCGGCTGCCACGGCGGCGGCGCTCGAGTTCGTCCTCGAGGGGCTGCACCTGAGCCGCAAGCTCAACAAGGACACCAAGGCCGGCCGCTACCGCTACCGGAGCTGAGTCGGCCGCACCGGTCGACGGCCACGGGCTGATCCGAGAACCGATGGTCACGACGAAAACCTCTCCGCACGCCGCGCGCCGGCGAATCGCCGTCTCCCTGGCCGTGGCGCTTCTGCTCCTGACCGGGTGCGCCCTTTCCACGAAACAGAAGGCGGCGGTGAGCCAGTTCAGCGACTCGGCGGCCACCCTCGGCGACGTGACGTCGTCCCAGCTGAAGGCGATGCGGGACGGGACGGTCGAGATGACGAAGCAGCGGTTGCTGCTGGCCGGGCGCAGCAGGGATCCCAAGCTCGGGGATCAGGCCTCGCTCGACCGCGGCTTCGAGGTGAGCCGCGTCGAGACGGTGACGAGCGCGGCGCAGGCGCTGGCGGCCTACGGCAAGAGCCTGGCGGCGCTCGTCACCGACTCGCAGTCCGCCGAGCTGCAGGCGGCCAGCCGTGAGCTCGTCGCGAGCCTGGGCCGGGTGCCGGAGGCCAAGGAGAAGCTCAGCGACAAGCAGCTGGAGGCGATCGGCACCGTCGTCCAGGAGGTCGGCGGGCTCTGGATCGAGGTGAAGCGCAAGGAGGCCGTGACGACCATCGTGAGGGAGTCGCGGCCAGCGATAGACCGGCTCTGCGACCTCCTCGCCCGCGACTTTGCTCCGGGAACCGGCTGGGTCGCCCTGCAGCTGCAGGTGATCGAGGATCCTCTCATCGCCGAAGCGACCAACGTCCTGTACGACGGCCGCTCGTACGACGAGCGAAAGCGCGCGTCGGACGCGATCGAGCTCGTGCACGGCAATCGAATGCGCCGGACGGAAGTCCTCAAGCGCGTGACCGATGCCGCCACCGCCATGAAGAAGGCCAACGAGGCGCTGGCGCAGGCGGTCGAGGACTCGACGTGGTCGGCGCAAGACATTCAGGCCTTTGCCGAACGGGCGCAATCGCTCCGGGCGGCGGTGAAGATCATCACGACGAAATGAAAGGCGTGCGCCATGGCCAACACGCTCGGGGAGGAGCTGAGTGCGTCCCTGACCAACATCACGGCTCTCATCCTCAAGACGGAGAGTAAGAGCGAGCGCACGCGACTGACCCGACAGCAGGCCCAGATCGCGGGTCAGCTGCAGGTGTTCATCGACCAGGTCGTCGACGAGTCGCTGGCCGAATATCGGGCGGCCTCGAACGCGCTGAACGCGGCGAACGCCGAGGCCCAGAAGGCCAAGGCGAATCTGGACAGGGTCGCGGCCACCATCAAGAAGTTCGCGGCCGCGATCGACAAGCTGGCGGCCCTCGCCGCGAAGGTCGCCGCGGCGTGACCGGTAGGCATCGATCGACCCGGCGCTAGACCCGCCGCGCGTCGAGGATCGCCCGGGCCAGGATGCGGCTTCCCTCGTAGCACTTGTCCGGCTGCTCGTAGCTGAAGGCCAGGCGGATGTGGCGCTCGCCACCTTTCCCGGCGAAGAACGCGCGGCCGGGCGTGTACTGCACGCGCGCCTCGAGGGCCAGCGCCTCGAGCCGGGCCACGTCGGTGTCGGCCGGCAGCTTGATCCAGATGAAGAACCCGCCCTGCGGCCGGCTGATCTCGACGTCGGTGTCCTTCAGCACTTCCCACAGCCCGCGGAGCATCGCGTCGCGCTTGGCGCGGTAGACACCGACCAGCACCTTCACGTGCGCTTCCATGTGCTCGCGCAGGAAGTAGGTCGCCACGCGAGACATGAACGGGTTCACGCCGCCCCCGTAGTTGAACGCCTGGAACGCCGGCAGCATCGCGGGCGGCGCGCAGAGCCAGCCGAGGCGGACGCCGGCGCCCAGGATCTTGGAGAGCGTCCCGGCGCGAATGACGCGGCCCGTGCGATCGAGCGCGTAGACCGGCGGCTTCGAGTCGCCCTCGAAGCGGAGCTCGTTGTAGGCGTCGTCCTCCAGGATGAACGTGTCGTACTCCTCGGCGAGCTCGATCAGCTCCTGGCGCCGGCCGATCGACAGATCGGGGCCGGCCGGGTTCTGGAAGTTGACGATCGTGTAGATGAGCTTGCACCGGCGGCCCTGGCGCTTGATCGTCTCGAGGCTCTCGCGCACGGCGCTGATGACCATGCCGTCGGCGTCGACCGGCACGCCGAAGATCTCCGGGCCGTGGCGCCGGATGTTGTTGAGGGAGCCCGAGAAGGTCGGCGCCTCGATGATCATCGGCTCGCCCGAGTCCACGAAGGCGCTGAAGGCGAGGGCCAGCGCGGCGCCCGAGCCGTTGGCGACGAAGATGTTCTCGGGCGTCACCGAGAGGTTTTCGTAGAGCTTGTACTTGTGGCAGATGAGCTCGCGCAGCCCGCGATAGCCCTGGGGGTCGCCGTAGGTGAGGGCATCGGCGCCCTCGGCCTTCATCATCTTGGCGGTGGCCTCGACCATGCCGTCGTAGGGGAACGACGCCGGATCCGGAAAGCCGCCCCCGAACTCGTAGAGCGGCTTCGCCACGGGGCGAGACGTGGTGACCGGGCCGCCCCAGCCGATGCGGGCGCGGCTCGTCAGGTGCTCCTCGAAGCGGGCGGTCGGGCCAGGGGTTGTCATGACGGTTAGCATACGACAAGCGCCGAGCCTATAATCACGTCACCATGCTCTTCCGCTATTCGCGCTGGGACGGAACGCAAAAGCTCGCCGACCTCGACGCCGACGATCTCCTGGCGGCCATGTCCGACGACCTCATGTCGGACGGCGACCTCTGGAACGCGCTCCGGCGCATGTTCCAGCGGGGCATCCAGAATCCGCAGGCGCCGGTGCCGGGCATCCAGGACATGCTCGAGCGGCTCCGGAAGCGGCGGCAGCAGCAGCTCGAGCGCTACGACCTGGGCTCGGCGCTGGAGGACATCAAGAAGAAGCTGGACGAGGTCCTCCGGACCGAGCGGGCCGGCATCGAGCGCCAGGTGCAAGATCCGAGCGATCGGGCGAAGAAGCTCGAGCCGCTCGATCAGCTGCCGGCCGACCCGGCGGGGCGCATCAAGCAGCTCCAGGACTACAACTTCACCGATCCCGAGGCGGAGCGCCTCTTCCAGGAGCTGATGAAGTCGCTCCAGCAGCAGATGATGCAGCCGTTCATGCAGGGCATGAAGCAGTCCCTCCAGAACATGAGCCCCGACGACCTCCGGCGCATGCGCGAGATGATGCGCGACCTCAACCAGATGCTGCGGCAGCGCGCCGAGGGCGACGAGCCCGACTTCGACGCGTTCAAGCAGAAGTGGGGCCAGAATTTCCCCGGGGTCGAGAGCCTCGACGAGCTGCTCGAGCAGCTCGGCCGCCAGGCCGGGCAGCTCCAGTCGCTCCTCGACAGCATGTCGCCCGGGCAGCGCCGCCAGCTGCAGGAGATGATGTCGAGCCTGTTCATGAAGGACGAGCGGCTCGAGGCCGAGATGGCCCAGCTCGCCATGCACCTCGACCAGCTCGGCCTCACCGAGGAATTCCGCCGCCGCTACGACTTTCGCGGCGACGACGATCTGACGATGCGCGAGGCGATGAAGCTGATGGACGAGCTCCAGCAGATGGAGGAGCTCGAGCGCCAACTGCGCCGCGTCCAGACGCCCGACGATCTGGAGAAGATCGATCCCATCGACGTCGAGAAGCTCCTGGGTGAAGAGTCGGCGCAGGACCTCGAGCGGCTGAAGGAGCTGGCCAGGAAGCTGGAGGAGGCCGGCTATCTCGAGCGCAAGGGCGACCGGCTCGAGCTGACCGCGCGCGCCATCCGCAAGCTCGGCGACAAGGCGCTACGCGACATCTTTGCCCACCTCAAGCGCGATCGCTTCGGCCGGCACGCGGTGGAGCGCCGGGGCGCCGGCGGCGATCCGACCGACGAGGCCAAGCGGTACGAGTTCGGCGATCCGTTCCTGCTCGATCTCAAGAAAACGGTGATGAACGCGGTCGAGCGCAACGGCGCCGGCACTCCCGTGCGGCTCTCCCCGGACGACTTCGAGGTGTTCCGCACCGAGCTGTCGACCCAGGCGTCGACGGTCGTCATGCTCGACATGAGCCGCTCGATGATCAACAACGGCTACTTCCTGCCGGCCAAGAAGGTGGCGCTGGCGCTGACCGCGCTCATCCGCGGCCAGTTCCCGCGCGACAGCCTGTACATCCTCGGGTTCTCGCTCTACGCGCGCCAGTTCAAGGCCGAGGAGCTCCCGAAGCTCGCGTGGACGGAATGGAACATCGGCACCAACATGCACCACGGCTTCCAGCTCTCGCGGCAGCTCCTGGGACGGCAGAAGGGCGGCAACAAGCAGGTGATCATGATCACCGACGGCGAGCCGACCGCCCACATGGAAGGCCTGGAGGCGGACTTCTCCTACCCGCCGACGCGGCGCACGTTCGAGGAAACGCTGAAGGAAGTCCAGCGCTGCACGCGCGAGGGCATCACCATCAACACGTTCATGCTCGAGCAGAGCCGGATGCTCACGCAGTTCATCGAGCAGCTGACCCGCATCAACAAGGGCCGCGCGTTCTTCGCCAGCCCCGACCGCCTCGGCGAGTACATCCTGGTCGACTACGTCCGCAACAAGCGCCGCGGGGTCGCGTAGCGCTCGTCCCCGGGCGGCCGCGCGCCGCCACGCCTTCGCTCCACCCGGCGCCTCCGGAGGCGGCCCGCACGGCGGTAACCTCGTGGAAAGTCGGCGCTAAGCGACGGGCCCAGGGCCGCCGCGTCCCTGACGACACAGAACTTTGGTGACCGAGTTCACGAGCGTCGAAACGGCGCCGGACAAGAGCTATTCGATGATCCGCGGGGTGACGATCACGGGCCGGGAGTTCTCGATCGAGGCGCGCTGGGGCGGGTTGACGTCGTGCCCTGACTTCCTCGAGAAGTGGAAGGCGACGCGTCGCGGCGCGGCCGAGCCGTACTACATCGCCGGCTCGCTCAAGGCCGAATCGCCCATGGTGGTCAGGATGAGCTCGTGCATGCGCGACCCCAAGAACGTGGATCGCTCGCGCAAGGATCTCTACTAGGCTAGCCGCGCGCGGCGGCCGGCTCGCCCAGCGGCGTCGCCGGACTCTCCTGGCCCTTCATCAGCCACCGGATCAGCGGCGTGGCGATGAAGGTGCTGACCAGCGCCATGATCACGAGCATCGAGAAGGCGTCCGTCGGCAGCAGCCCCAGATCCTTGCCGATGTTGAGGACGATGAGCTCCATCAGCCCCCGTGTGTTCATGCAGACACCGATCGTGAGCGCGCTTCGATGCGGCTCGCCGACGAGCCGGGCAACGGCGTAGGCGCCACCGAATTTGCTGACGAACGCGACGGCGAGAACCAGCACGAGGGTCAGCAGGCCAGACCACCCCGGGATCGTCCCGATGTCGGTACGCAGGCCGGTGTAGGCGAAGAAGATCGGCAGGAAGAACACCCAGACGATCGGCGACACGCGGCGCTTCCACTCCTCGACGAAACGCCGGTCGTCGTGGAGAGCGACGCCGATCACGAACCCGCCGATGATCGCGAAGACCCCGAGGTTGCTGGTGATCGCGGCCGAGACGAAGAGCAGGATCACGACGTAAGGCACGACGGTCAGCCGCATCCCGCCGTACCGCGCGAGATGATCCGCGACCGCGCGACGAAGCGGCGCGCGGATGACGAAGAAGACGAGCGCCAGGTACACGACCAGGCCGGCAAGCCGCGGGACGACCCAGCCCCAGCTGAACGCGCCCTTCACGAGCAACGAGATCGTACCGAGGATGATCCACCCGGAGACGTCGTCGATCGCCGCGGCGCCGATCGTGAGAGCAGCCGTCCGCGTGTGGGAGAGACCGAGCTCCATGAAGATGCGGCCCAGGACGGGAATCGCGGTGATCGACATGGCCACGGCGAAGAAGAGCTGGAAGCCGAACAGCGGGACGGGCTCGGACAGCCGCGCGTGGAACCACGGCGCCGAGAGATAGCCCATCCCGAAGGGGACGGCGAGTCCGACCAGGCTGATGAGAACGATCGAGCGGTGATGGCCGCCCAGGTGCCGCTGGAACTCGAACTCGAGGCCGATCTGGAACATCAGGAAGATCAGACCGATCTGGGCCAGGCCCGCGAAGATCGCTCCGGTGGAGACGGGAAACAATTCGTGCATGAAGCTCGGGAAGAGCGCGCCGAGGAGACTCGGCCCCAGCAGCAGGCCCGCGAGGATCTCGCCCGACACGTCGGTCTGGCCGAGCCGGCGCACGAGGGAGGTCACGATACGCGTCGCGAGGAGGATGACGATCAGCTGATAGAGCAGGCGGAGGGTGACCTCCTCCGCGCCGCTCCCGACCGCCGAGTCCGAGCCGGCCGAGGCGCCCGCGAGCTGCGCGCCCGCCGTCGCGCCGAGCACTACGGCTGGACGATCACGCCACGCCGGCCATGTTGTACAGCCGGGCGCAGTTGTCCCAGAGGATCTTCCGCTTGCTCGCCTCCGAGAGCGGGAGCTTGAGGAAGATGTTGGTCGCCTCCGGAAAGTGCGAGTCGGAGTGCGGGTAGTCGGTCGAGAAGACGAGCGTGTCGTCGCCCAGGCGCTGGACGACCCACTCGACCTGATCCTCGTCGGGATCGACGCTGATGAAGCACTGGCGCTTGAAGTACTCGCTCGGCGGCGCCTGCAGCTTCGTCGTCTCGCCGCTCTTCGCCATCTCCCAGTACTCGTCGAGCCGCCAGAGGAGCCACGGCAGCCAGCTGCAGTTGCCCTCGAGGAACGCGACGCGCAGGCGCGGGAAGCGCTCGAGGACGCCGCCGGCGGTCATCGAGGCGACCGCGGCCATCAGCTCGACCGGGTTGTTCAGCCCGCCCGCGATGGTCGTGCTGGGCGCCGTGAGGAAGCGGTTCACGAAGTGCGTGTCCGAGTAGTTGTTGGGCGCGGGATGGAAGCAGATCGGGACATTCAGGCGCTCGGCTTCCGCCCACAGGGGATCCATCGCCGGATCGTGCAGGTTCACGCCGTTCACCGGATTGGGCATCATCTGCGCCGCGACGAACCCGAGCTCTCCGACGGCCCGCCGCAGCTCGCCCGCGGCGAGCGTCGCGTCGTGGAGCGTCAGGAGCGCGGCCACCTGCATCCGCGCCGGGTTCGGCTTGCGAAAGTCCACCGCCCAGTCGTTCCACGCCCGGCACAGCGCGACCGCGAACGCGGGGTCGAAGGCGTCCACGCACACCACCGGGAGCGTGCGAAAGAGCACGCCGACGTCGAGGCCCTCGGCGTCCATCGCGCGTAGCTGCGACGCCGAGTCGAAGCGCGCCGCGGCGTAGTCCTTCAGCACGACGGCGGCGCGCTTCTCGGCGTCGACCCGCCCCCGGCCGAGCGGCCGCGGGAACGTGAACTCGCCGACCGTCCACTGGCTGGTGTAGGCGCCGCGGCTGGCGGTGGGCCGGGGTGTCTGCGCGCGGAAGGCCGGATCGAGATAGCGGTCGTAGAGGTCGGACGGCTCGATCACGTGCAGGTCGCTGTCGAACACGCGAAATCCGGCTCGGCTCATTTCTGGCTCCTCGCCGAATGGTCGGCGACGATCTGCGCCACGCACGCGGTCACCCGGACGCCGGTCGGAAGATGCAGGAACTCGTTGGGGCCGTGGGCGTTCGAGCCCGGACCCATCGCGCCCGTGATCATGAACTGTGCCTGCGGAAAGCGCGCGCCGAGCATGCTCATGAACGGGATCGACCCGCCGAGGCCCGCGAACATCGCCGGCTTCCCGAAGTAAGTCGCCGACGCGCGCTGGATCGACTCGAGCAGCTTCGGGTCCGTCGCCGGCGCGTTCCAGCCGTTGCCCGCGTCACCGTACGTGTTCATCGTGACGCGGGCGCCGTACGGCGGATCGGCCTCGACGATCTGCTTGAGTCGCCGCACCGCGCGGCCGGCTTCGCACGTCGGCGGCAGGCGCAGCGAGATCTTGAGCGTGGTCTGCGGGCGCAGCACGTTGCCGCCGTCCGCTGGCAGCGGCATCCCCGCCGCGCCGGTGATCGCCAGCGCCGGGCGCCACGTGTTGTTCAGGATCAGCTCGTACGGGTCGGTGCTGACAGGCTGGCCGCCCGGCGGGAACGGGAAGCGGTCGTAGATCTCGGTGCCGAGCACCCTTGCGACCTCGCGCGCCTCGGTGAGTCGCTCGGGCGGAATCTCGACGTGGAAGTCACGCGGCAGGACGGCGCCGGTGCGCGAGTCCTCGATGCGATCCAGGATCTGGCGCAGGATACGGAAGCTCGAGGGCACGATGCCGCTCGCCGCGCCGGAGTGCACGCCTTCCGTCAGGATCTCGACCGTGAGGACGCCGCCCACGACCCCGCGGAGCGAGGTGGTGCCCCAGAGCTGTTCGTAGTTGCCGCAGCCCGAGTCGAGGCACACGACCAGGCTCGGCGTGCCGAGCTTCGCCCGGAGCGCGTCGACGTAGAACGGAAGGTCCGTGCTGCCGCTCTCCTCGCACGCCTCGATGAGCACCACGCAGCGCGCGTGCCGTGTGCGCTGTTCCTGCAGCGCCTGGATCGCGGTGAGCGCCGCGAACGTGGCGTACCCGTCGTCGCCGACACCGCGGCCGTAGAGCTTGTCGCCGCGCCGCACGGGCGTCCAGGGTCCGGCGCCCTCGGCCCAGCCGACCATCTCCGGCTGCTTGTCCAGGTGGCCGTAGAGCAGCACCGTGTCGGTACCGGTCCCGGGCGCCTCCATGAGCAGGAGCGGCGTGCGTCCCTCGAGCCGCACGACCTCGATGCGCAGCCCCTCGATGGGCCGTGAGCCCGCCCAGCCGCGCAGGAGCTCGACCGCGCGATCGATGTGACCGTGCTCGCGCCACTGGGCGTCGAACATGGGCGACTTCGCGGGGATCTTGATGTAGTCGGTCAGGGTGGGAATGATGCTCGCGTCCCACGTGGTCTGGACGAAATCGCGAATCTTGCCGGAGTCGAGCGCCATCGCAGAATCCTCAGGAGGCGATGCGGAGGCCGGAGCGCATCTCCCAGATCTCCTGCAGCTCGAGCGGCGCGTCCGCGATCCGGGCGAGCTTGCCGCAGAGGCGACAGTGGATGAACGCCGGCTCCCAGCCGACGTAGGTGCTGTCGCACTTGGGGCATCGAGTCTGCGGCCCGGTGAGGAAACGCTTGGCGGCCCGCTGCAGGGTGTGCTCGGGCGTGAGACGGATGACGGCCGCGGGGGCCGGGACTTTAGGTTTCACCCGCTTCGTCCGTGCCGGCTTCATGAGCGCAGGCCATTGTACATTAGGCCGACTCGCCGGTCGGCCGAGAAAGGCTGCGCGGGCGGGACGGGTCGGGGGCGTATCTTGGGCCGATGAAAGTCGGGGTGGTGCTGGACGGGCGACGCTCGGCGTCGGAGATCGCCGACCTCGCGCGGCTCGCCGAGGCGCACGGCTTTTCGCACGTCTGGTTATCGGGCGGGGCCAGGACGAAGGACCACTTCGTGCGGCTCGCCCTGGCGGCCGCCGCGACGAGCCGGATCCGGCTGGGCCCGGTCGCGCTGAGCCCCTTCGAGATGCATCCCGTGCACGCCGGCCTGGCCCTCCTGACGCTCGAGGAGATCGCACCGGGCCGCGCCTGCCTGGTGCTGGGCGCCGGCGGCGACCTCGCGGCGACGCTCGGACTACCGGCGCGGGGCCGCGTCGAGGCCGTCGAGGAGTGCATCGACATCGTTCGCGCATTGGCCGCGGGCGGCGAGGTCAACTATTCCGGGACGCGGTTTCAGGTCAACGGCCTGTTCTCTCCGTGGCGCTCCGTTCGGATGGACCGACTCTATCTCGGCGCGAATCGCCCGCGGATGGTGCGACTGGCCGCGCGGAAGGCGGACGGCGTGATGGTGACCGACATGCCGCTCGGCTATCTGGGCTCGCTGATCGGCCGCGTCCGCGCCGAGCTGACCGCCGCCGGCCGCGACGCGGCGTCGTTCGCGATCAGCAACTGGTTCGTCTGGAACGTCCAGGAGACGCGCGACGAGGCGATGCGCCTGGCCCGCCGCGGGCTCGGCTTTCGCCTCTACTATATTCGCGACGTGGCGTCCTCGATCGGGCTCGCCGAGGCCGACGCGCGAGAGCTGGAGCAGCGACAGCCGGAGATGCTGCGGGCGCTGTTCCGGGGAACGGAGCCCTGGCAGCCGGCGCCCGACGTCGCCGACCGGCTGATCGACCATCTGACGCTGACGAGCGACCGCCGGGGCCTCCCGCGCTGCGTGGAGCGGCTCCTGGAGTTCGAGCGGCTGGGGTGCGGCGAGATCGCGCTGGCCCCGCACGGTGACCCAGCGGCCGCCATCGAGCTGATCGGCACCGCCGTGATTCCCGTCGTTGACCGCGGGCGCCGCGCCGGTGTTCCGTGACTGGCAGGCGGGCCTTGTCGTATGCTGTCCTCGCCACGGGGAGGGCTCATGATCAAGCTGGACCACCTCACGATCGCGGTGAGCGACTGTGACAAGTCGCGTGAGTGGTACATGAAGACGCTCGGGCTGAAGCTCGAGTTCGAGATCCCCGAGCGGCGGACCGCCGCGGTACAGGACGAGTTCGGTTTCACGCTGTTCCTCGCCGAGACGCCCGGAGGACCGGGGCGGCCGAGCTGCGTGCTGACGTTCCAGGTCGGCGACGTCGAGGCCCAGTACAAGACGCTGAGCGCGGCGGGTGTAAAGTTCGACCATCCACCCCAGAAGACGTTCTGGGGCTACGGCGCGGAGCTCAAGGATCCCGACGGCTATCGCATCTGGCTGTGGGACGAGAAGACGATGCGGGAGAAGGGCGAGATCTGAGGAGGCAGCCATGTGGGGGTCGAGAACCAAGCAGGTGATGCCGTCGCGGGAAAGCGCGTTGCCCGGCCGGACCGAGCGCATGCCGGTGCCGGCCGCTCACTTCGTGAACCGTCAGCCGCTCGCGCCGCCGTTTCCGGCGGGGCTCGAGATGGCGATGTTCGGCCTCGGATGCTTCTGGGGCGCCGAGCGCAAGTTCTGGGAGACGCCCGGAGTCTTCACGACGGCGGTCGGCTACGCGGCCGGCTTCACGCCGAATCCGACCTACGAGGAAGTCTGCTCCGGCCTGACGGGCCACAACGAGGTCGTGGCAGTCGTCTTCGATCCCAAGCGCGTCGGCTACGACGGCATCTTGAAGGCCTTCTGGGAGAGCCACGATCCGACCCAGGGAATGCGGCAGGGCAACGACGTAGGCACGCAGTATCGATCCGGGATCTACGTCTACACGCCCGAGCAGCGCCGCCTCGCCGAGGCCTCGCACGACGCCTTTCAGCGTGTGCTGTCCAAGGCGGGCTTCGGCAAGATCACGACGGAGATCCTCGACGCGCCCGAGTTCTACTACGCCGAGGATTATCACCAGCAGTACCTCGCGAAGAACCCCGGCGGATACTGCGGGCTCGGCGGCACCGGTGTCGCCTGCCCGACCGGCCTGCTGGAGTCGGCCCCCAGCGGTCGCTAGCGGGCGGCTAGCGCGCCCCTGATTTCATCGCCTGCCACACTCGCTCGGGGCGCAGCGGCATGTCGAGGTGCCGTACCCCGAACGGACGGAGCGCGTCGACCACCGCGTTGACGATGGCCGGCGTGGCGCCGATCGTCGCCGCCTCGCCGATGCCCTTGGCGCCCATCGGGTTGCGCGGGGTCGGCGTCACGGTCTGATCGGTCACGAATGACGGCAGGTCGTCGGCGTGCGGCACCGCGTAGTCCATGAGCGTGCCGGTCACGAGCTGGCCGTCCGAGCTGTAGACCAGCTCCTCGAGGAGCGCCTGCGCGATGCCCTGCGCGAGGCCTCCGTGCACCTGGCCGGCCACGAGCGTCGGGCTCACGCGCACGCCGCAGTCGTCGACGGAGATGAAACTGCGCACGGACACCCGCCCGCTCTCTCGATCGACTTCCACCACCGCGACGTGAGCGCCGAACGGATAGACGAGCTGCGGCGGGCGGAAGAACTCCGTCGCCTCCAGCCCTGATTCGATGCCGTCGGGCAGCCCCTCGCCGTACGCGCGCGCGGCGATCGCCTCGAGCATGAGCGCCTTGTCGGGCACGCCCTTCACCTGATAGCGCCCGTCGGTGAAGACGACGTCGTCGAAGGCCGCCTCCAGCATGTGCGCGGCGAGCCGGCGCGCCTGGGTCTGCACCTTGATCGCCGCGCCCATGATCGCCGAGCCGCCGACGACGAGGCTGCGGCTGCCGCCGGTGCCGTTGCCCATCGGGGTGTTCAGCGTGTCGCCGTGCCGCACCACGATCTTGTCGAACGGCACGCCCAGGTGGTCGGCGAGAATCTGCGAGAACGCCGTCTCGTGGCCCTGGCCATGGGCCGAAGTGCCCGTGTATGCCGTCACGGTGCCGCCCGGCTCCACGCGCACGACCGCGCTCTCGAAGGGGCCGAAGCCGCACATCTCGACGTAGCAGGACATGCCGATGCCGAGGAGCTTCGGATCCTTCCGCTGCAGGCGCTCTTTCTGCTCGGCGCGGAGCTTCGTGTAGCCCGACCGCTCGAGCGCCTTCGCGAGCGCGCGCTCGTACTCGCCGCTGTCGTAGTTCTGGCCCGTCGGCGCCGCGTACGGAAACGCGCTCGGCGGGATGAAATTCTGGCGCCGGACCTCCTCGGGCGTCCGGCGCAGCTCCGTCGCGATCACGTCGATCAGGCGCTCGAGGTAATAGGCGGCTTCCGGCCGGCCGGCGCCCCGATACGCGGCGACGCTCGTGGAGTTGGTGAAGACGCAGGTGGACTGCAGATCGATGTTGGCGATCTTGTAGACGCCGATGCCCATCATCAGCGTGAGGTCGGGGATGAACGTGAAGACGGGATAGGCGCCGATGTCGGCGGTGACCCGCATGCGGAGCGCCGTGATGGTGCCGTCGTCCTCGACGGCGGCCTCGAGGTCGGTGACCTGGGCGCGGCCGTGCGTCGTCGCCACCATGTGCTCGACCCGCGTCTCGGTCCACCTGAGCGGCATCCGGTAGAGCCGCGCGAGCGCGGCAACGACCGCGTCTTCGGGATAGCAGCCGAACTTCACGCCGAAGCCGCCGCCCACCTCCGGGGCGATCACACGAATCAGGTTCTGCGGCATGCCGAGGGCAGTCGCGAGGTCGTTGCGGAGCCCGTGCGGCGCCTGGTTCGTCGCCCACACCACCAGCCCGCCGCTGGTCGGATCGGGCGCGGCCAGCGTGGCCCGGCCTTCCAGCGGCACCCCGCAGAGCCGCTGGCTCACCATGCGCTGCTTCACCACGCGCTTGGCCTTGGCGAAGACGCCGTCCGCGTCGCCGGCCTTGATGGTGTTCCGATGCTCGATGTTGCCGGGCGCGTCATCGTGGATGCGCGGCGCGCCCTCGGCCATCGCCGCGAACGGATCGCTGACGGCCGGCAGCGGCTCCCAGTCGACGACGACGTCGTCGGCGGCGTCGACGGCGACTCCCTCCGCCCGGGCGATGACGGCGGCGACGGCCTCGCCGACGTGGCGCACGCGATCGACCGACAGCGGATAGTGCTTGCGGCCGAGGTTGGCGGTCGCGTCCCCGCTGCCGCCCTCGCCGGCGCCGGCCAGCGGCAGGGGCGCGCAGAGCTTGCGGATGTCGTTGCCGGTGACAATCTTGAACACACCGGGCCGTCGGAGCGCCGCCGAAACGTCGATCTTCTTGATGCGCGCGTGGGCGTGCGGGCTGCGCACGAACGCCACGTAGTGCATGCCGGGCAGGGCGAGATCGCCCACGTAGCTCGACGTGCCGGTGATGAGGCGAGGATCTTCTTTGCGCCGGACTTCCGCTCCCATCAGTCTTGGGGTCGCCATGGTCAGTTAGAATACCTCATGCGTCGTCGCCGTCCAGGACTCCTCGCCCTGTCGTTCGCCGCGCTCGCCCTGGCCGCGTGCGCCCTGCTCTCCAGCCGCGACGAGTCACTGAACGGTCGTGACGCGCCGATCGATCACATCATCGTGCTCTTCCTGGAGAACCGCTCGTTCGATCATCTCTTCGGAACGTACCCCGGCGCCGACGGCCTCGACGGCTATCGAGGCCGGCAGGCCGACCGCAACGGCGCGACGTACGCGACGTTGCCGCCGCCGCTCGGCCGCGACGGGAAGCCCGATCCGCGCTTGCCCGCCGATCTGGCGAACACGCCGTTTCTTCTGGGTCGCTACGTCGGGCCGTTCGACGAGACCAACAATCCCGTCCACCGCTTCTATCACATGCAGCGGCAGTACGGAGCGGACGAGGACGGCGTCGCGATGGGCAAGTGGGTCGCGGAGGGGACGAGCGGCGCAATCACCATGGGGTTCTACAACCGCGTGGCGAGCCCGATGCAGTGGCGTCTCGCCGACCAGTTCGTGCTGCTCGACGGCTGGTTCCAGGGCATCCACGGCGGCTCCTTCGCGAACCATTTCTATCTGATCTCGGCCGCGGTGGCGCGATATCCCGACGCGCCGGACGCCGAGCGCGCGGCCGGCGTCGGCCCGGACGGCCGAGTCGAGAAGGACGGCGAGGTGACGCCCGACGGTTGGGTCGTCAACAATCTCGATCCGCCGTATCCGCCGCAGCGCACGACACATATCTTGAAAACGCCGCAGACGGTGCCCACGATCGCCGATCGACTCGACGCGGCCGGCATCACGTGGGCCTGGTATGCGAGCGGCTGGGGCGGGGGGGCCGATGCCGTGAAGCAAGGCCTCATGCCCCACCACAACCCGTTCCAGTACGTGAAGCGCATCATGGAGACGCCCGAGGGGCGCTCCCACATTCGCGACGCGTCCGAGTTCGTGCGGGCGCTCCGCGCCGGCGGCTTGCCCTCGGTCGCCTTCGTGAAGCCGCACTGGAAGGACAACGCCCACGCGGTGTCGTCGACGGTAGGCGCGGGCGATCGCTGGGTCGGCGACATGGTGCAGGAAGTGATGGCGAGCCGTTACTGGCCGCGCGCGGTCGTCGTGATCACCTACGACGAAGGGGGCGGCTGGTTCGATCACGTGCGCCCGCCGGTGGTCGATCGCTTCGGGCTCGGCACGCGCGTGCCGGCGCTGATCGTGTCGCCCTACGCGAAGCGCCGCTTCGTCGGCCATGGCGAGTACGACCACGCCTCGGTGCTGAAGCTGATCGAGTGGCGCTTCGAGCTCGAGCCCCTGACCGCTCGCGATCGGCGCGCCGCCGCGCCGCTCGAGGCCTTCGACTTCACCCAGGCGCCGCGCGCCCCGGTGACGCTGCCGTGAACCTTCCGTAGGGGAGAGGTTGAACGTGGCCGATCTGCTCGAGACCATCGAGATCGAAACTGCGCCGGCGCCGGCGGCCAGCATCGTCTGGATGCACGGGCTCGGCGCCGACGGCAACGACTTCGTCGACATCGTGCCCGCGCTCCGTTTGCCGGCGGACCGCGGCGTGCGCTTCGTCTTTCCGCACGCGCCGATGCGCCCGGTGACGATCAACGGCGGCTACGTGATGCGCGCCTGGTACGACATCCGCGACGACGGCGGCGTGCGCCGCGAGGACGCCGCGGGCGTGCGTGCCTCGCAGGCGGCGATCGAGGCGCTGGTCGCCCGCGAGCGGGGGCGCGGCATTCCGGCCGCGGCCATCGTGCTGGCCGGCTTCTCGCAGGGGGGCGCGATGGCGCTCCACACCGGCCTGCGTCACCCCGAGCGGCTGGCCGGGGTCATGGCGCTCTCGTGCTCGCTGCCGCTCGCCGACACGCTGGCCGCCGAGGCCGCCGCCGCGAACCGCGACGTGCCGATCTTCATGGCGCACGGCACGCACGACCAGATGATTCCAAAAGCCCGTGCCCAGCGCGCGCACGACACGCTCACCGGCCTCGACTACAAGGTCGAGTGGCACGAGTACCCCATGCCGCACTCCGTGTGCATGGAAGAAGTCGCCGACATCGCCGACTGGCTCGGCCGGGTCGTGAGCCCGCGCGGCTGACCCGGACGGCCGGGCTAGGCGGTCGCGACTTTCCTGAGATCCTCGACGAGCATGGCGTAGAGCTGCGCCTGCTCGGCTTCGTCCTGGCCGCGGAGCACGGCCGAAGGATGGTAGGTGGCGATCGTCTTGGGCGCCCAGTGAGTCGGCGCGAAGCGGCCCCGATCCCTGGTGATCCGGAAGCTGTCGCCGAAGACGATGCGCGCGGCGGTGGCGCCGAGACAGACGAGGATCTCTGGATGGATCGCGGCCAGCTCCGCCTCGAGCCATGGACGGCAGGCGGCGATCTCGTTCGCGCGGGGAGTCTGGTGGATCCGCCGCTTGCCGCGCTCCTCGAACTTGAAGTGCTTCACCGCGTTCGTGACGTAGAGGCTCTGGCGATCGAGGCCGACGTCGGCCAGCGCGCGGTCCAGCACCTCGCCGGCCGGGCCCACGAACGGCGCGCCCTTGAGGTCCTCCTGGTCGCCCGGTTGCTCGCCGACCATGACGATCCGCGCCCCGGCGGCGCCGAGGCCGAAGACGGCCTGGGTGGCGTGACGGTAGAGATCGCAGCCGGTGCAGCGCGCCGCCGCCGCGCGAAGCTCGGCGATCCCGGCGTCCGCCGGAATGAAGGGCGCGGCCCCCTCGGCCTCGCGCGAGCCGGCACCCGGTGAAGCCGCCAGCGCGCTGAGGCGCCGGACGGCCGGGTCTCGCGTGTCGGCCAGAAGATCGTGGTTCTGGTGAACGACCCGCCAGAGCGTCTCGTACAGGAGTTGCCAGCGCGCCGGATCGGGCGCGGCCGCCGCCCGGCGGGCGACGTCCAGGAACTGGCGAGGTACCTTCACGACTCCGGGCGGCGGCGCGGTCGCTTCGGCGACGAGCGAGGGCTGGACGGGCTGGGCGATCTCCCGCCAGCGCACGTCGGCGGGCGGCACGCCGTCACGCAGGAGCAGGCGCGCGGCCGACTGCCAGCTTTCGAACGTCGGCTCGATCTCCACCGTTCTCACGGCACCGCCAGATGTCAGCGCTTGCGATCGCGACCGAAAAAGCCGTCCTTGGGCCGGGCGTGCGCGTGGAAGTGATCGGGGATATTCCGCATGTGTCCGTCGACCCAGAACTCACCGAGCTGAGCGGTCGCGACCTCGCTGAGCCGGGCGCGCATGTGGGCCACGTGCTCGGCCGGCGGCGTGACGCCGTGATAACGCCAGACCACCATCGGCGTCTCGCAGATCTCGCACTCGGCGATCCAGCAGATCTCGTCTTCGAAAAACCAGGGCGTGAGCTTCAGAGCCCGACAGAGGTCGCAGTCCTTCACGCGTGTGAACTCGGAACCCGCCGTGGGGGATGTGCTCACGCTCCTACCCTACCTCATCCCGCGCGGACCCGCCCGGGCGCGACGAGGAGACCGAGCCCCGCCACCACGAGGGCTCCGGCCAGGAGCCAGAACACGGGCTCGTAGCCGCCCAGCGCGATCTGCAGGAGCGCCGCGGCGAACGGCGCGACCGCGCGCGCGCCGTTCGCGCCGAGCGCCATGGCGCCGCTGATCGCGCCGTAGTGACGCGGCCCGAAGATCTCGGCGATCGTCGTTGCGCGCGCCAGGGTCGCCATGCCGTTGGCCGCGCCGAGCATGACCACCATCGGCGCCAGCGTGGGCAAGCGGCGAACCAGGGCGAGCTGGACCAGCGCGATCGCCTGGAGGAAGAAGATGCCAACGGTGACGAGGCGGTGACCCAGGCGCGTGACGATCGGCCCGAAGACGAGCCGCGCCGGCAGCTGCATTGCGCCCATCCAGCCGATCATGGCGGCCGCGAGCGTAGGCGAGTAGCCGTGGTCGCTCAGATACGGGATGAGATGGACCGTCACGGAGTTCGTCGTGAAGTTGCTGGCGAGGAAGGCGAGCGCGAGCACCCAGAACACCCCGGTCCGGGCCGCCGCCCCGAGGGTCAGTCCCGGCACCGGCGCGGCGTCACGCGTCGCGGCGGCGTTCCCGCCGCCCGGCCGCGGCGGGCGCCGGAGCACGAAGGCGTGAATGGGGATCGTCACCACTCCGAGGATCACCGTGAGGAGCGTGAGCGCGCCCCGCCAGCCGAGCCGGACGACCAGCCAGGCCTCGAGCGGCATGAAGATGGTGCTCGCGAGCGCCGCCACCAGCGTCACGACGAGGAGCGCGCGATCGCGACCCTGGACGGGAAACCAGCCGACGACCGCCGCGAAAGCGGGCTCGTAGAGCGTCGCTCCCATCGCGACGCCCATGAGCGCCCAGACCGCGTAGAGCGCCCCGAGGCTCTCCACGCGGGCCCACGCGAGCACCAGCGCCGTGGCCAGGCACGAGCCGGCCGTCATGACGCCGCGGGCGCCGTGCCGATCGATCCAGCGTCCGATCGGCAGCGCCACGATCGCGGAGGTGAGGAGCCCGATCGAGAGCGCGCCGGTGATCTGGGCGCGCGAGAAGCCGAGGTCGGATTCCATCGGCCGGAGCATGACCGGGAAGCCGTAGTAGACGATGCCCCACGTGACCGTCTCGGTGACCGAGAGGCCGGCGACGATGATCCAGCCGTAGGAGAGCCGCGAGGTCAGATCGAGCTCGTTGCGGCCGACTCGAGGACCGTCAGCGCTCGCCGGCCGGCGCCGCGCGCAGGATCATGCAGGTGCTCACGGCGTGCGCGACGAGCTGGTCGCTTCCGTCCACCACGTCGCACTCGATGAGCCCGAGGGTGCGCCCGGCGTTCTTGACGCGGGCCCGGGCCGAGATGCGGCCCGCGCGGACGGCCCGCAGGAAATTCACCTTCATCTCCACGGTCGTGTAGCTCTCGCCGTCGCCGAGCGTCGTCATGTAGGCCCAGCCCATCGCCGCGTCGGCCATGGCGGCCAGGATGCCGCCCTGCACCGTGCCCATCGGGTTTCCGTGCGCGCCGCTCGCGTCCAGCTCGACGCGCGCCTCGCCGGGCGCGAACGACGCGAGCCGCATGCCGAGCAGCGTGGCCGCCGGCGGCGGCGCCACCTCGCCCCGCAGCAACGCCTCCATGCCGTCCAGCATTCTGGCCATCGTCCACCCCTCTTGGAGTCTTTGCCCGGCCGGCGGCATCTGTCGCGGCGCGCGAGCGCCTCACACTATGCGCCGTCGCGCCTCCGCGTCAACCGAGCCGGGCTCGCCGTCCGCGGCCGGTCGGGCGCCCCCGCGGACCGAGCCGCCTCCGCATCGCGCCCCGGGCGCGGCGGGCAGGGTGTTACGATCTCGTCGATGCGCCAGCGCGGCTTCGGCTTCATCGAGATCATCATCGTGGTCGCCATCGTGGCCGTCGCCGGCTTCCTGCTCATGCAGTACTTCAGCTCGACCGCGAAGACCGTCGAGAAGCTGCAGCAGGACCGCCCGCTCGCGCGTACCCGGCTGGTGGCCGACCAGGCCACGCTCACGTCAGTCCAGAGCCTGGTTACCGCCTACCGGGCCGAGAAGGGCCAGAACCCGCCCGACAAGACCACTGTGCTCGGGCTCCTCGTCTCCCCGCCCAAGTTCCAGTGTCCGGGGAACGACTTCGACTACGAGCCTGCGACCGGGGCGCTCAGCCTCACGATCACCGACGACGCGCGCTGCTGATCGTCCGGCCGCGGCGCCGCGCGGCGGCAGCGGGTGACAGGCGGACACGACGCGGCGCATGCGTTACACTCAACGGGATGAGCGAGGAACCCCGCGAGAAGCCGACGAACTTCATCCGGGACATCATCCTGGAGCACAACGCCAGCGGCCGCTTCGGCGGCCAGGTGATCACGCGGTTTCCGCCCGAGCCGAACGGGTACCTGCACATCGGCCACGCCGAGGCGATCACCATCGACTTCGGCATGGCCGCGGAGTTCGGCGGCCGCTGCCACCTGCGATTCGACGACACCAATCCCGCCAAGGAGAGCCAGGAGTACGTCGACTCGATCATCGAGACCGTGCGCTGGCTCGGCTTCGACTGGGGCAAGCATCTTTACTACGCGAGCGACTACTTCGAGCAGCTCTACCAGTGGGCGGAGCAGCTCATCCGGGCCGGTAAGGCCTACGTGGACGATCTGACCGCCGAGCAGATGTCCGAGTACCGGGGTACCCTGACCGCGCCGGGGCGGGAAAGCCCGTACCGCCATCGCCCCGTCGAGGAGAGCCTGGGCCTCTTTCGCCGGATGCGCGCCGGCGAGTTCGAGGACGGCGCGAAGACGCTGCGGGCGAAGATCGACATGACGTCGGGCAACATCAACCTGCGCGATCCCGTCATGTACCGCATCCGCAAGGCCTCACACCATCGCACGGGGGATGCCTGGTGCATCTACCCCATGTACGACTGGGCCCACGGCCAGTCCGACTCGATCGAGGGCGTCACGCACTCGATCTGCACGCTCGAGTACGAGGACCACCGGCCGCTCTACGACTGGTATCTCGATCAGCTCGGCGTCCATCACCCGCAGCAGATCGAGTTCGCACGCCTGAGCGTGTCCCACGTCATCACGTCCAAGCGGAAGCTGCTCGAGCTGGTCCAGCAACAGGTTGTCTCCGGCTGGGACGACCCGCGCATGCCCACGCTCGCCGGCCTGCGCCGACGGGGCTACACACCCGAGGCGATCCGCGACTTCGCCGAGCGCGTCGGCGCCGCCAAGGCGGCCAAGGTCGTCGACATCGCGCTGCTCGAGCACTGCCTGCGGGAAGATCTCAATCGCCGCGCCGAGCGGCGGTTGGCCGTGCTGCGGCCGCTCAAGCTGGTGATCGAGAACTATCCCGAGGGCCAGGTCGAGGAGATGGAAGCGGTCAACAACCCGGAAGATCTATCGGCCGGAAGCCGCAAGGTGCCGTTCTCGCGCGTCCTCTACATCGAGCAGGACGACTTTCGCGACCCGGCGCCGCCCAAGTACTTCCGGCTCTCGCCCGGCGCCGAGGTTCGGCTGCGCTACGCCTACATCGTCAAGTGCACGGGCGTCGAGCGAGACAGCGCCGGGCAGGTGGTGGAGGTACGCTGCACCTACGACCCCGACTCGCGCGGCGGCGACTCCCGCGGGCGCCGGGTGCGGGGGACCATCCACTGGGTGTCCTCGTCGCACTCGATCCCCGCCGCCGAGGTCCGCCTGTACGAGCACCTCTTCAGCGCGCCCCGGCCGGACGATGCGGACGACTGGAAGACCGTGCTCAACCCGCAGTCGCTCGAGGTCGTGCGCGGGGCTCGGCTCGAGCCGACGCTGGCCGGCGTCGACCGGGGCTCGCGCTTCCAGTTCGAGCGCCACGGCTACTTCTGCGTCGATGCGCGCGACTCGACGCCCGCCCGCCTGGTGTTCAATCGTGCGGTCGGATTGCGCGACACGTGGGCGAAGATCGAAAAGGGCTCGAGCTAGAGGAAGGGCGCATGGAAAAGCGAGTCGTCATCACGGGCCTCGGTGTGATCTCTCCGATCGGCACCGGGGTTGCCGAGTTCTGGAAGGCGGCGCTGGCCGGAACCTCCGGGATCAGTGCCGTGCCGCCGTTCGACACTTTGCCCATGGAGGCCTACCGCTCGCGGGTGGTCGGCCGCGTGCGGGACTTCGAGCCCGCGGCGCATCTGGAGGCGACGCAGGCGGAGCGCCTGGACCGGTACGCGCAGTTCGGGCTGGTAGCGGCCCGGGAGGCGATCGACGACGCGGCGCTGAAGATGGACCGTGAGGTCCCCCACCGCGTGGGCGTGATCGTCGGCGCCGGCATGGGCGCGATGACCATGGCCGAGCGTGAGCTCACCCGGCTCTATCTCGAATTGAAGCCCAATCGGGTGGCTCCCGGGTTCATCCCGGCGATCACGATGAACTCCCTCGGGGGCCTCATCGCCATCGCCCACGGCGCCAAGGGTCCGAACTACACGATTTCCACCGCGTGCTCGTCGAGCGCCCACGCGATCGGGCAGGCCATGAGCTCGATCCGGGCAGGGCAGACAGACGCGATGATCGTCGTGGGCGCGGATGCCAGCATCACCCCGCTGGTCCTCGCTGGATTCGGCACGCTGCGCGCGCTTTCGCAGCGCTACAACGACGAGCCGGAGCGCGCGTCGCGGCCGTTCGATCGAGGCCGCGACGGATTCGTGCTGGGCGAGGGGGCGGGGGCCTTGATCCTGGAATCGCTGCCGCACGCGAAGAAGCGCCGGGCGAAGATCTACGCCGAGGTCGCCGGCTACGCCGCCACGAGCGAAGCCTACAACATGGTGATTCCGCAGGAGGACGGGGTGGAGATGGCCACTACGATGGCCATGGCCCTTCGCGATGCCCGGACCGCGGCGGCGCAGGTGGACTACGTGAATGCTCACGCGACCTCCACGGTCCGCGGCGATGAGGTCGAGATCCGGGGCATTCGCCGCCTCCTGAAGGCGCGGGCGAACAAGGTCCTGATCAGCGCGACCAAGTCCAGCATCGGTCACACGCTGAGCGCCGCGGGTTGCATCGGGGCCATCGCGACGACGATGGCCATTCAGACCGACCTGGTCCACCCCACCCTCAACTACGAGGATCCTGATCCCGAGTGCCGGCTACCGGGCATCGCCGCCAAGCCCCAGGAGCGACGCATCAAGGTCGCGCTCGTCAACGCGTTCGGCTTCGGCAGCAACAACTCGTCGCTCGTGCTGAAACGGTACGATTAACCGGGAAGGGGCGCATCGAATGACCGTCAAGACCGACGTCGCCGAGCGCCTTCGCTCCACCGTGGCGAAGGAGCTGAAGCAGGATGTCTCCAGCATCACCACGGAGCACACGCTCCGCGGCGACCTGAAATTGAATTCGCTCGACGCGATCGAGCTGATGTTCAGGATCGAGGAGGAGTTCGATCTGTCCATTCCCGACGACGACATGCAGGCATTCGTCAAGGTCGGGGACGTGATCGACTACCTGCAGCGCCGCCTGAGCGGTGAGCCCGGCGCGCCGGCCCCGAAGGCCGCCGCCACGCCGCCCGCGGCCGCGCCGCCCCCGCCGGTTTTCAAGACGGCCGCCGCGGCGCAGCGAGTGACGCCGGCGCCGAAAGCCGCCGCCAAGAAGGCCAAGCCGAAGGCAGCGCGCCGTCGTGCCTGAGGCGCCACCCCGCGTCCGCCTCGGCGACGTTCGCCAGGTCATCGGCGGAGAGCTCGTCGGGTCCGACGAGGTCGTCCTTGCGGGCGTCTCCAGCCTGGAAGAGGCCGGGCCGCGGGATCTGGCCTACGTCACCGCCGACCGGCATATTCCCGCGGCCATCAAGTCCAGAGCCGCCGCCTTCGTCACCCATCGTCCACTCCGGGAGCTCGAGCGGCCGCACGTCGTCGTGCCGAATCCCGCCCACGCCGTGGTGACGGTGATCGGTCGGTTCTTCACCGCGCCATTCAAGTCGCGTGGGATCTCCGAATCGATCGCCCGCGGCGCGGACGTCCGCATCGGCGCCGATCCCTCCATCTGGCCCTTCGTCACCCTGGGCGACCGGGTGACGCTGGGCGCGCGGGTGACGCTCTACCCCGGCGTGTTCGTGGGCGACGACGTCACGATCGGTGACGATACGGTGCTCGCCCCCAGCGTGGCGGTGCTCGACCGGTGCCGGATCGGGAGCCGCGTGCACATCCACAGCGGGAGCGTCATCGGCAGCGACGGCTTCGGCTACGTCCAGCACGAGGGGCGTCACTATCGGGTGCCGCAGCGGGGCATCGTGGTCATCGAGGACGACGTCGAGCTGGGCGCCAACGTGACGGTCGATCGGGCAACGTTCGGCCAGACCGTCGTCAAGCGCGGCACGAAGGTCGACAACCTCGTCCAGATCGCTCACAACGTCACGGTCGGAGAGGACAGCATCCTCGTCGCGCAGTCCGGGATCGCCGGCAGCTCGTCGCTGGGCCACCACGTCGTCATGGGCGGGCAGGCGGGGATCGGCGATCACCTGACGATCGGCGATATGACGATGATCGCCGCACGATCCGGAGTGAGCCGCGACACCGAGGCCGGCCAGGTGGTCTCCGGCAGCCCGGCGATTCCGCATACGGTCGCGCTGCGGGCCTACAGCCTGCTCCCGCGTCTGCCCGAGCTGCGCGCGCAGATTCGCGATCTCGAGCGGCGAGTCAGTTTCCTCGAGGCGCCGCCGCCGGCGCCGCGGCACCGGGAAAAGACGAAGAAGCGCGCCGGCTAGGGGACGGCGGGCCGCACCACCTCCAGGGGCCGCGCCACCATGATCCCGGTCTGCGTCGACACTCCCGCCAGGTAGGACGCCAGATCCTCGTCGAGGACCACCGCCTTCCGAGTCGTGGACGCGTGCAGCAGCCGCACCACGCCGCTGTCGTCTCGGTAGCAGAGCCCGGAGTGCGAGCAGTCGAGCCCGTCGATCGTCGTGGTGATGCCGACGATGTCGCCGGTCTTCAGGAGGCCTCGGGCGGCGGCGACCTTTTCTTTCGGTAGATAGTGCGTTGCCCGCGCGTTGATGTCGGCCTCGACGCGCGCGATCTTCGCGACCAGCTCGGGATTCGCCTTGAGCTGTCGGTAGGCCTCGGGGTGCGCGCTCATGTAGCCGACGCGCTTGGTGAAGGGGACCGCGCCCGGCAGGTCGCCGGTGATCACGCGCACGACACGCCTGGCGTCGTTGTCGAAGAACCAGTCGCTCAGATAGTGAAGGCGCGACGCGTAGTCGGTGACCCGCCCGTCGCGGTATCGCATATAGGTGACTTCGGTCAGGAGCGCCTCCGGCGTGCGCCCGCCGCGCCTCAGCATTCGCGCGACCGCGAGCGAGCTCTCGAAGAACGTGACGCAGTCCAGCCCGGTCAGGTTGACGGAGCAGACCTCGCGATCGTCGTAGAGCTCGAGCGTCCCGTCGACGTACGGCGTTCGCCGGAGCGCCATGCCGACCGCACCCACTCGCGCGCCGATCGGCCGCTCGCTCCACCGCCCCTCACGCGCCTGCGACAGGAGGCCGTCGAGCGTCTGCTCCCCGGTGACGACTCCGGCCTCGCCGGCTCGCGCGCGGAGGGGACGCCCCGACACGAGCACCCAGGCGCCCGGCAGAGCCCTCGACGCGAGCGCCAGGAAGGCGCGTCGATCGTGAGTCGCGCCACGCATCACTTCATAGGATCGCACGCTCAACCCCGGGCCGCCGCGAGTCGCGCCACTTTCTCGGCGAGGGCCCGATGCTCGGCGCAGCCGATGACCGACACATCCGGGCGAGGCCCGGCGGACTCGATCAGGCGGAGGGCCGCCTGACGGCGCCTGACCGCCGGGGCGAGATCGAGGACGTCGCGGGCGACGTCTTGCGCAAGCGCTTCCACCGTCGCCCGGCGCGCTTCGGCGCCGCGACAGACCAGCGCGAGATCACCGCCGGCGCCCAGGAAGCGGCGGGCCCCGCCGGCCACGCCCCAGGAATGGGCGACGGCGCCCATCTCGAGGTCGTCGCTCATGACGAGCCCCGAGAAGCCCAGTCGGCGACGGAGGAGGCCGCCGATGACGTCGGGTGAGAGCGAGGCCGGAAGGTCGCGGTCGAGTGCGGGAAATCGCACGTGTGCGATCAGCACGGCCGGGCAACCGGCGCCGAGCACCGCGCGGAACGGCACGAGCTCACTGTGCTCGAGGTCGTCCAGGTCCGCGTCGACGTCCGGTAGCTCCTGATGCGAATCGACGACCGCGCGCCCGTGCCCGGGAAAATGCTTGGCCACGGGCAGGAGCCCTCCGGCCAGCATGGCCCGGACGGACGCGACACCGCACGCCGCGACCGCATCCGGAGCGGCTCCGAAGGCGCGATCGCCGATCACCGCGCTCGCCGACTCGACCCGGCAGTCGAGCACGGGCGCCAGACCGGAGTCGAAGCCGGCGGCGCGGAGCTCGCGCGCCATGGCACTCGCGACCGCGGCGGCCAGCCGCGGATCGCCCGAGCGCCCCACCGTGGCCGCGGACGGAAACCGCGTGAACGGAGGGGGCAGGCGATGAACCCGCCCGCCCTCGTGATCGACCATGACGAGCACGTCGGGCCCGAGCCGGCGCGCGGCCGTGGTGAGGGCCAGGACGATCTCGAGACTCGGGCAATTGCGCGCGAACAGGATGACGCCGCCGAGCCCCGACTGCTCGGCCAGCGCGGCGATATCGTCCGGAATTACCGTGCCGTCGAAGCCGACGGCGAGCGCGTGCCCGGCCCCGATGGCCATACCGCGATCGTACGGCAACGGTCCTCGTCTAGAAAACTCTCGGCGACGGGGCGTCAGCGTCCCTTGAACACCGCCGGCCGCTTCTCGACGAAGGCGCGGATGCCCTCGCGCGCGTCTTCCGTCTCCGAGGCGATGTTCTGGGCGAAGGTCTCGAACTCGAGCGCGGCGCGGAGATCGACGTCCAGGCTGTGGTAGAGCGCCCGCTTCGCGAGCCTGATGGCGATGGGCGGGCCCGCGGCGATCTTCCGCGCCAGATCGTAGGCGGCCGGCATCAGCTCCTCGGGTGCATGGACGGCGCTCACGATCCCGAGCCGCAGCGCCGCCTGAGCGTCGATGATCTCGCCCGTGAAGATGAGCTCGCACGCCTTGGCCATGCCGACGATCCGCGGCAGGAAGTACGTCCCGCCCCAGTCCGGGTGGAGGCCCCGCTTGACGAACGCCTGGGTGAACCTCGCGGCCGTCGAGGCCAGGCGAATGTCGCAGCCGAGCGCGAGGTTCATGCCGGCGCCGGCCGCGGCGCCGTTCACGGCCGCGATCACGGGCTGCGGGGCGTCGCGCATCGCGAGCAGCACCCGATCGCGAAGCGGCGCCACCTTGTCGATCAGCGGCCGCTCGGCGCGCCCTTCCTTCACCTCGTTCATGGCCTTCACGTCACCGCCGGAGCAGAACCCCTTGCCGGCGCCGGTCACCACGATCACGCGGACGTCGGCATCCCCGCTCGCGCGGAGCACGGCGTCGTGGAGGTCGTCGCGCAGCGTGCCGCCGAGGGCGTTGAGACGCTCGGGCCGGTTCAGCGTCAAGGTCGCGATGGCGTCCTTCACTTCGTAGATCAGGCTCTTGTAGTCGGTCATGGTCCTCTCCTATATAGGACCTTGAATATACCCCGGAGGGCGTATGGACTTCTTCGACGTCGTGACCACGCAGCGAGCGATGCGGCGCCTCGAGCCCAGGCCGATCCCCGATGCCCTGCTTCGGCAGATCATGGACGCCGCCATCTGCGCGCCCAGCGGCGGTAACCGCCAGGGCTGGAGCTTTCTGATAATCCGCGACGGCGCCAAGCGCGCGCGGCTCGGCGAGCTCTATCGCGAGGCGTGGGGCGAGCTGATGAAGGTGCCGTACTACGCGGGCGCCGCGAAGGAGCCGCCCGACAGCCCCGCCGGCCGAATGCTCGCGTCCGCCCGACACCTGAGCGAGCACCTCGGCGAGGCGCCGGTGCTCGTTCTCGCCTGCGTCGCGCTCGATCCGGGCGTCACGCCCTCGCTGACGACCGGCGCGTCGATCTATCCGGCCGTCCAGAACCTCATGCTGGCGGCGCGAGCTCACGGAGTCGGAAGCTGCATCACGACCATTCACCGGTTCCGCGACGCGCAGGTGAAGGAGCTGCTCGGCATCCCGGCCGGCGTCGAGACTGCCGCGCTGATTCCGCTGGGCTATCCGCGCGGGAGGTTCGGGCGACCACCGCGACGGCCGCTGCGCGAGGTGGCCTTCGCCGACCGCTGGGGCGATGCGTTCTAGAGTCCCCGCGACCTCGGGTCAGGCGTGACGAGCGCCAACGGCGTCACGATTCGGGCCGTTCAGGCGGGCGACGCCGCCGCCGTCGCCGACCTGGTCCGGCTGGCGTTCTCGGCGCAACCGCGGCCGACCAATCCGCCGTCGAGCGCCCTGAAGGAAACCGCCGCCACGATCATCGAACACCTCACGCGCGGTGGCGGGGCCGTTCTCGAGAGCGGCGGGGTGATCGCCGGCCTCGTCCTGTGGAACGAGGATGAGGGCGCCTTCTACATCAGCCGGCTCTCGGTCCATCCCGAGCGCCGTGGACAGGGCATGGCCCGGGCGCTCATGGAAGAAGCCGAGCGCGAGGCGCGTCGTCAGGGGTTCTCGCGGATGACGCTCGGCGTGAGGCTGGAGCTCGAGGAGAACCGGCGCTTCTTTCGGTCTTGCGGATTCGTGGACGCGTCGTTGCGGAGCCACGAGGGCTTCAGCGAGCCCACGTGGGTGCTGATGGAACGGAGGCTCGGCCCGGCCACCCGGTGACCGGGCCGAGCGCTCCGGCCTACAGGTACTTCGTCGGGTGGTTCATCGTCCGCCACATGTGCGCGGACGGACTCTGATCGAAGCCCAGTCCTTCCTTCGGCTGCTTGAAATGACGGCCGATGACGTCCGTGAACTCCTCGAGCTCGACCTTCACGTTCGGATCGAACGCGTAGAGGTCGTTCACGGTGATGAGGCGGCACGTCTCGTACCACTTGTGCTCGCGCGCGCGCCGGTAGGCTTCCTGGATGTGCGGCTCCGGTACATAGTCGGCGCCGAACAGCCGGAGATAGGAGTCGGGGTACTTGTAGCCGTACGACTCGTCGGCGAAGAACCGCAGCACCTGATGGTGGCGAATCGCCCAGCTCACCTCCTCGTCGACGTAGGGCTCGACGAGCTGAGCGCCCCAGTAGCCGTGGTCACCGCGAATGAGACCCATGACCGAGATGTCGTGCAGCAGACACGCGAGCACGATCTTCTCGCTGACGCCGTTCTTCTTCGCCAGACGCGCGCTCTGCAGCACGTGCGCGGAGGGCCCGAAGCGGTACTTGTAGAAGTCGAACAGGGTCGGCTTCTCGGGCATCCGGGGCAGCCGCGGATCGTGCCCCATCATGTAGAGCTTGCCCTGACTCTGCTGGGGCGGCAGCGGCTGTCGCGGATCGCGCTCGCCCGACGTGTAGATCACCGACTTCACGACGATCCGATCGAGCTCCTGGCTCATCGCGTGCTCGGCTGCCTCGGCCCGTTCCAGCGATGTCATCGCCATCGTATCCCTCCGGAAATCGAACGTTGCTCCGATGATCGGTTGCCGGGCCCTTGACTGTCAAGCTCCGCACCGGCGCCCGCGCCGCCCAGGCGCATCGCCTGTCAAGCCATCACCCAGCCGCCGTCGGGCTGGAGCACCTGGCCCGTGAGGTAGTTGGCTTCTTCGGTGGCGAGGAAGACCGCGCAGTAGGCGACGTCGTCCACTTGCCCGAGGTGGCGCACGGGCAATTCGTTGATTCGGCGCGCCCGGTAGTCGGGTGTCATCACGGCGCGGCTCATGTCGGTGTCGATGCCGCCCGGCGCGATCGCGTTGACGGGGACGCCGTGCGGTCCGAACTCGTGGGCCATCGCGCGGGCGAAGGCCTCGATGGCCTAGAACACGGCCAGCGGATTCGCCGGCGAGCCCGTCCCGCCGACCACGCGCAGCGGAGAGATGACCAGCATGAACTCGTCGCGCTGCTCCTCGGCGCAGGCCTTGGCGAGCGGCTCGAGGAGCGCGTTGTCGAGCAGCGCCACGCCGTACGCGAAGATCGCGGCGTGCACGGCCCACGGAATGTCGTAGCCGATCGGCAGATGATCGAGCATGTCCCACACCAGGACGCTCACGTCGTGGTCGCGCAGGAACGGCAGGCACGAGACGTGGAGCCCCGGACGCTGCTGCTGCGTGGGGGTGAAGGGGCGGCCGTACGGCCGGTCGGGATCCTGGGCCTGCCACGCCTCGCGCCCGGAATAGACACAGACCGCATCGCCGGGCTCGAGCCGGATCCCCCGCCTGGTCAGGATGTCGTCGAGCTCCCAGCCGTGTACGGGCCGATCGTGCGTCACGGAGGGAACGCCGCGGTGGCGCGGGACGTCGAGCATCACGCCGCGCGTGATGATGCCTTCGGCCCAGTGCTCGACCGATCCGAACCGCGCGCCCTCGAACGTGATCTCCTTCTTGGGATCGCGCCCGTTCCACATCGCCTGCTCGTCCCAGGTGTGGCAGAGCGCGTCGATGTGGGTGGAGGCGATGCCGTGATAGTAGATGCCGTAGTAGTCGGCCGAAAAACCGCCCTTGCCGCGCGTGTGCGTCTTCATGAAGTGGTGAGCCGGCAGCGGGTTGTTCGGGCCCGGCTCCTTGGGGAAGGGCCGGCTGAGCGACACGCTGCGACCGTTCTTGACGAGCCGGGCGGCCGCTGCGCGCTTGGCCGGGGTGATGAGGTTGATGGCGCCGAGCTGGTCGTCCTTGCCCCAGCGTCCCCAGTTGTTGCGCTGCCGGATCCAGCCGAGCACTTCCTGCTCTGTCGGTAGCGGGCGTTCGGGCATCGTAGCCTCCCCGTGAATGTTGCCTGGCGGCGCGCTATGGTATCAGGCGTGGCCGGGGAGCCTGGGGCGACGTTTTTCGCGCTCACCCCCGACCGCGTCCTGGACGCGGTCGAGGTCGGGGGTCTGCGCTGCACCGGACGCTGCTTGCCGCTGCGGGCCTTCGAAAACCGGGTGTACGAGGTCGAGCTCGAGGACGAGCGGCGGCTGGTCGTGAAGTTCTACCGTCCCGGTCGCTGGTCGCGCGAGACGATCCTCGACGAGCACGCCTTCCTGGCCGACCTTGCGGCCGCCGAGGTCCCGGCGGTCGCGCCGATCGATCTCGGCACCGGCGGGACGCTCAGCGAGATCGAGGGCATCCTCTACGCGGCGTTCCCGAAGGTCCGCGGGCGCACGCTGGACGAGCTCGATGCGGAGAACCGTCGGCGGATCGGCCGGACCATCGGCCGCATGCACGCGGTCGGCGCCTCGCGCGACGCGCCGAACCGCCCTCGGGTCGACCCCAAGCGCTACATCCTCGAGCCGCTCGAGGTGCTGATGGCCAGCGACTTCATTCCCTCGGGGCTCGCGCCGCGCTACCGCGATGTGGCCCTCCGCATCGCCGAAGCGGCCGCCAAGCCGCTCGCGGCGGCGCGCGTCCAGCGCATCCACGGCGACCTGCACTGGGGCAACATCATCTGGACGCCCGATCCGCTCCTGGTCGACTTCGACGACTGTCTGGTCGGCCCGCCCGTCCAGGACCTCTGGCTCCTGGCGCGCGGCAACTCCGAGGAGGCGCGGCAGCTACGGGAAGATCTGCTGGAGGGCTACGAGCTCTTCCGTGAGTTCGACCGCTCGACGCTCGCCTTGTGCGAGCCGCTACGCGCGATGCGCATCGTCTACATGTCGGGCTGGATCGCGCGACGGTGGAGCGATCCGTCGTTTCCCCCCGCCTTCCCGATGTTCCGTAACCACAACTACTGGAACCAGGAGTACGAGGAGCTCGTGCAGATCGCGGAGGGGCTCGCCTAGAGCGAGTCGAGCACGGAGCGCGCCAGGCGAGGCAGGTCGGGATCGCGCGCGCCCATGATGAGGACGGTATCGCCGGGCTGGACCTCGCTGACCACCCACTGCCGCGCCGCCTCGTGGTCGCGCGCATAACCACACTTCAGGGCCGCCGGCAGATCGGCCGCCATGTCCCGGCCCGAGATGTCCTTCGCGACGGTCCCGCCCGCGTAGAAGATCTCGGCGTAGCAGAAGCGGTCCTGCGGCCGGAGCAGCGACGGGAGCAGGGTGCGTAGCTCGGCGCGCAGGAACCGCGCCGGGCCGTAGCCGTGAGGCTGGAAGACGGCGACGACACGCGCGGCGCCCGCCTGGGCCGAGGTGATGGCCGCGCGGAGCTTCTCGCCGTTGTGGGCGTAGTCGTCGACGACCTGGATGTCTCGCTTCGTGCCGACCACCTCGAAGCGGCGGGCGACGCCCGGGAACCGCGCGAGCAGACTCGCCACGGTCGCCGCATCGAGGCCGAGCTCGAGCGCCACCAGCGCTGCAGCGGTGGCGTTCTGGAGGTTGTGCAGGCCGGGTTGCGGGAGATCCAGGGTGAGATCGCGACCGGCGTGGCGCAGCACGCCCCGGGCACGCCTCGGCCCGATGGCGGTGACCCGCAGTCGCGCGTCGGCGTCGGCCGATAGCCCGTAGCTCGCCCCCTTGAAGCGCTGTCCGAGCGCGGTCGCCTCCGGACAGTCGGCGCCAACCAGCAGCCGGCCGCAGCTCCGGGCAAATGCCGTGAACTGCGGCCGAAGCGCGCTCAGCTCGTCGTGATCGCGGCTCACGTTGTGGACGACGCCGATCGTCGGCCGATAGCCGACGAGGGTGCCGTCCGACTCACAGGCCTCGGCGACGGCCGGGCCGTCGACCGGACCCCCAACGAAGCACCCGCCGACGCCCTCTCCCGCGAAATCAGCGCCGCCCAGGACGGTGGCCGGCACGCCTCCCTCACGGAGCAGCCAGCCGATCATGCCGACGATCGTGCTCTTGCCGCTCGTGCCCGCGACGGCGACGCTCGGCGACGCCGCCTCGAGCACCTCGGCCAGGAGCTGCGGCCGAGGCAGGCACGCGATGGCGAGCGCGCGCGCCGCCCGCAGCTCCGGCGTGTCCGCCTCGACGGCCGCGGAGTAGACCAGCCGATCGATCGCGGCGGTGATGGCCCGGCCGTCCTGCGGGACGATCTCGATGCCGCACCGACGGAGCGGCGCCGCGATTTCCTGCTTCTTGCCCAGGTCGAACGCGCGATCGGAACCTTGAACGGCGTGGCCACGCGACCGCATGAGGCACGCGAGCGGCCCCATGCCGGCGCCGGCCACGCCGGAGAAGTGATAGCGCAGTACGGTCACAGACTGACCTGCTTGCGAGGCTCCAGCTGTATGGCGGTCTCCAGGTCGCGCGCCTCCGTGACCTCCTTGAGACTCCTGAACGGCAGGTTGAACACGGGCCGCGACGTCGTCAGGATCATGGCGAAGTTCAGCGCCGCGCCGAGCAGATGCACCACCGGCAGCGCCAGGATCTCGAGCATCTCATCGCCCTTGACGTGGAGCCAGTCGAGGTCGCGCCGGAAGTCGTCCATCGCCCGGCGCCAGAAGGGCTCGGGCCGAACGGCCGACGATCGGGGCGAGTCGGCATCCGTCAGCGGCTGCCGCGCGATGAGGGCCAGGAGCGGCGGCGTTCCGTACTGACCGAAGAGAAACCACGTGAGGCCGCGGACGCCGAACCAGCCGAACGCGGCGGTCGCCAGCGTGGCGGTGTTGTCTCGCGCGATCCACGGCATCGTCACCTCAACAACACCACGGTACAGGAACATGACCTCGAAGAACATCGAGAAGATCTCGATTCCGAGGATCTGCGCCAGGAACTTGCTGTCGCGCTTGCGGACGGCGTCGACCAGCGCCTGCACGCACGCGAAGCTGGCGACGATCAGCGTGAGCACGAGCAGGTAGAGGACCGGCATCGTGAACCGCGCATCGTCCGCTCCGGTGAGATCGGCCACGAGCATGGCGACCCGGGGCTCGAGCGTGTAGGTGAACACCGCCGCTTCGAGCACGCACCAGAAGAGGAGCATGACGAAGGCGAGCCACGGCACTCCCGGTTGCAGATAGCCGCGCATCAGCATGCCCGACATGGCGAACGGGATGCCCACGATGTCGCGAACGAACCCCACGATCAGCCGCGCGAGCAGCCGCGACAGGCCGAGGACCCAGCCCAGGGCGACGGCGACGACCCGGACCATGCCCACCCAGTACAGCCACACCGACAGGGCGGCGTCCCACCACGCGAGGAGGATCAGCGAGATGAAGCGTGTGCGTCCCGCGCGGAAGGGCAGGGTGTAGAGGGCGAGCGTGGTGGACCAGACGGCGACGACGCCGAGGAACACCGGGAACAGGAGAAAGATGTACTTCGCGGCTGCGATCCAGCCGCCCTGCGCCTCGAAGAAGAAGGTCATCATCATCTGCTGCAGTACCGGAACCCAGGCTATGGGGCCCGCGATCAGCTCCGCGAGCCCGCGCCAAGCCTCGGGAAGTTTGGCAATGATCCGATCAATCATCTCAGCCCTCCTTCAAATCAAAGCACACTTTGCGGGGCGCCGCGAAAAGGTCCACGGGGGTTTCGGGCTACGGGGCTTCGCCGAGGTTGCGAGTAGACCAGGAGCTTGCGGTCACCTCGGCGGTCGGCGTCGAGACGCTACGGTCGACTCGCGGCGGCGCCACCTGTCGCTCGAGCAGCTGCCGCTCGAGGAACTGACGCTCGGCCCAGGCCGAGCGCGGCGGGGCCGCCACCGCGTACGTGATGGCCGGCTCCATGTGGCCGGCGGCCACGGGAATGACGACCGCGTGGTGCTCGGCTCCACCGGGCACTCCGCTGACTCGTGGCACGAGGTCCGGGCGCCCGATGCGCCGGAGAATTCGGGAAACGTACCGGCGGGTCTCGCGATACGGCGGGACGCCGTGGTAGGCCGTCACCGCCTGCTCGCCGGCGTTGTAGGCCGCCAGCACGAGGGGCAGGTTGCCCCGATAGCGATCCATCAGGCTGCGCAGATGCCGGACGCCGCCTTCGATGTTCTCGTAGGGATCGAAGGTGTCCGTGACACTGAGGCTCGACGCCGTTCTTGGCATCAGCTGCATCAGACCCTGAGCGCCTCGCCGCGAAACGGCGCGCGGGTTGAACTCGGATTCCGCCTCGATGATCGCCGCAACCAGAATGGGCGGGATGTCGTATCGGACGGCCACCTCTCTGATGTGGGCCTCGATCTCGACGATTTGCGTGATCTGGGCGCTGGCTTCCGCGGCGTCCTCGCGCGCCATCTTCACGGCTTCCGAATCAGGCGACGCGAGATTCGCCTGCGACACGAAGTACGCTGGGACGACGGTGAGCAGCAAGATGCCGAGCCCCAGCACGTGGCGCGTGAGCGGCGACACCGCGTCGCGCTGCGTGAAGCCTCGGATCGTCGATTCCATTCGGTGCAAGAAATCCTCCGGGTGTGGTCTTTGGCGAACGGCATTCCGGGTGTGGTTGTAGCGTAGCGGCCTTTGAGAACGCAACCCGAATGCCAGCCGCAAAGAGTGACAAAAATCAGCCTTATCAAGCTGTTATTGCCAGGCTAGACCCCCGGCGCTGTGACGACGGGCGTCAGCCCCGAGACACTGGCGTGCCACATGGTCCAGGACGGCTCCGGAAATCAGGTTCGTACCCGCCCGCGAGCCTCTTCCGGGCTTCGCGCTGGGCTTCCCCAGCTGCGGAGCCCAAGGTTCGCGCACTCGATGAAACAGTCGAGGGCCGTCGAGAGCTCGGCGAGACTCTTCGGCTTCGCGAGCTCGAGCGTGGCCTCGGTTCCGCTGAAGACGGCTTGGGCCGCGCGGAGAACGCTCGACGCGGCGTGACCCTTGAAGGTCTCGATCCAGGACTGGTCGGGCTGGCGGTTCACCCGGAAGCGAACGAAGACCCGGTTGCCGGACTTCCGTTCATCGAACGTGGGATTGCTGACACGTATGATCGGCATGACGACTCCATGGTCGTGACGCCCGAGCCCTTCGCCCGGCAAGTCCGGCACACTGAGACCGAGTCGTTCGGTGCCGACCTGGATCGAGGACTGTCGCTGCGATCGACCGATGGCCTACCGGGGTGGTAGGAGGAACAGCTTTGCGAGTCCAGGTATGACACCACACCCGGGTCGATGTGTCCAGTGGCCCATTCCTGATAGGCTGGTGTGCGCGCTGCAGGCCGTCGCGGGGCTGGAGCCCCGCCGGCCGAGGCGCGCCTATGGATCAAGGTCCCGCCGCAGGCCAGGGCGGACGGAGGTATTCGCATGAGACACCGTATCGCCGCGATCCCCGGCGACGGGATCGGCAAGGAAGTCGTGCCCGAAGGCATGCGCGTCCTCGACGCCGCGGGCCGCCGGTTCGGCTTCGACATCGAGTGGACGACGTTCGACTGGAGCTGCGAGCGCTACACCGAAACCGGCCGCATGATGCCGGAAGACGGGCTCGATCGGCTCCGGCCGTTCGAGGCGATCTTCCTCGGCGCCGTGGGATTTCCCGGTGTGCCGGACCACGTCTCGCTCTGGGGCCTTCTGATCCCGATCCGGCGCGGCTTCCATCAGTACGTCAACCTGCGACCCGTTCGCCTCCTGAAGGGGGCCCGGTCGCCGCTCGCCGGCCGCGGGCCCGCGGACATCGACATGGTGATCGTGCGCGAGAACAACGAAGGCGAGTACTCGGAGATCGGCGGGCGCCTCTACCGGGGCACGCCGGAGGAGCTGGCCGTCCAGCAGTCGGTCTTCACGCGCCGTGGCTGCGACCGCATCATGCGCTACGCGTTCGAGCTGGCGATGAAGCGGCCGCGCCGCCACGTGACGTCGGCGACCAAGTCGAACGGGATCATCCACAGCATGCCGTACTGGGACGAGCGTTTTGCCGCCATCGCGTCGGACTATCCGAGCGTCAAGACGTCCCAATACCACATCGACATCCTGACCGCCCACTTCGTGCAGCACCCGGACTGGTTCGACGTCGTCGTCGGCTCGAATCTCTTCGGGGACATCCTTTCCGACCTCGGCCCGGCCATCGCCGGCTCGATCGGGCTGGCGCCGGGCGGCAACATCAATCCCGAGAAGGAGTATCCCTCGATGTTCGAGCCGGTTCACGGCTCGGCTCCCGACATCGCCGGCAAGGGCATCGCGAATCCGGTCGCCCAGATCTGGACCGGCGCGATGATGCTCGAGCACCTGGGCCACGCCGACGCGGCGCGCGCCGTGGTCGGCGCCATCGAGCGAGTCGTGGAGGACGGCAAGACGCTCACCCGCGATCTCGGCGGCCGCGCGTCGACCTCCGAGGTCGGGCAGGCGATCACCGCGCTCCTCTAGCGCGCGGGCCGGGATGAACTACTTCGGCCACACCGTACTGGCCGTTCGCTATGGCGGTGATCGCGCCTTCGTGCTCGGCGCCATGCTCCCCGACTTCGCCGCGATGATCCGGGCGCGTCCGCCGCGCGTCGACCACGTCGACATCGACTCCGGGATGCGCTTTCACTGGCGAACGGACGAAGTCTTCCACCGGTCCGCCGCCTTCCGACAGCTGACCCGTCAGGCGGTGGACTGGCTATCGGCGCGAGGCGTCCGGAGCGGCAGCGCGCTCGCAGTGGCGCACGTCGGCGTCGAGCTCTTGCTCGACGCGGCCCTGTCCGGAGATCGGCCGGCGCAGCGGGCGTACCTGGGGGCGCTGGCGGGCGCCGCTGACGGAGAGCTCGGTCGGCACCTGTCCTGGGCGTCCGGCGAGGAGCGGGAGCGGTTCGACCATCTCCGCTTGCGGCTGCTGGGCCGCGGCGCCATCGACGGCGACATCGCCCCGGAGACCGTGGCCGAGCGTCTGAGGCGAGCGCTGGCCGACCGTCCGCGGCTCGCCCTGGACGCCGCCGCCGTACTCGCCGCGCGGGACTGGGCGTCCGCCGCGCGCCCAGGCGTCTGTGCCTGCGCCGCGCCGCTGGTGCACGAGCTCGCCGCCCAGCTTCTCTGAGCCCGCGCCCGGACCTCGCAGCGAGCGAGGCATGCCCGCGGGCGGCTCAGCCGCCTGCGTCGTTCGAGAGGACGAGCGTTCCCGCCGCCGACAGCATGCCGCCCATGCCGTTGACCAGCGACAGCTTGGCGTTCGGGACCTGACGCGCGCCGCATTCGCCGCGAAGCTGGCGGGCGGCCTCGATGATCGGGAAGATCCCGTACATCCCGCTGTGGGTGTAGGAGAGCCCGCCGCCGTTCGTGTTGATCGGAAGCTGGCCGCCGGGCGTCGCGCGTCCCTCGGCGAAGAAGTGCACTCCCTCGCCGCGCTTGGCGAGGCCGAGCGCCTCGAGCATGAGCGGCGGGCCCGAGGTGAACGCGTCGTAGAGCATGATGTGGTTGAAGTCCGAGCCCTTCACGCCCGCCATCGCGAACGCCTTCTCGCCGGAGAGCCGGGTCGCCTCGCTGAAGGTGAGGTTCCGCATCTGCGTGAGCATGACGTGCTCGCTGCCCTCGCCGGCGCCGCGCACGTACACCGGCTTCTTGGCACAGTCCTTCGCGCGATCGGCGCGCGTCAGGA
>Ga0137403_10000042_pt1 | contig 130768 bp, 130 predicted proteins | sample CZOMad2_1_16fung_FD_122057 | JGI IMG/M metagenome (GOLD analysis project Ga0137403, IMG submission 122057) | Vadose zone soil fungal communities from Angelo Coast Range Reserve, California, USA - CZOMad2_1_16fungal (Hybrid Assembly) | ecosystem: Environmental > Terrestrial > Soil > Vadose... | reverse complement strand
GTCGCTGGTGTAGTCGCCGCCCTGGCAGGAAATGATCACCGGGAGCTTCTTCAGTGCAGCGATGTCCGTGGCGTCCGCCACCGTGCTCGCGCCCTTGCCGGTGTCAGGGCCCTTGCCGCCCGCCCGCGAGGTCGAAAAGAACACGGGTTCGACGTGGTCGAAGTCCTTTTCCTCGCGCATCCTCTGCACGAGAACCGAACCCACCATGCCGCGCCAACCGACGATGCCGACTCTCAGCATTGCCATAGTCTATAGAGCGTCCAACACCGCGTCGCCCATTTCCTGCGTGCCGACTTTGCGCGTCCCGGCCGTGTGGATGTCCGCCGTGCGCACTCCGGTCTTGAGCACCTCGCTCACGGCTCGCTCAACGCGCGTCGCCGCTTCCGGCTGACCGAGCGAATAGCGCAGCATCATCGCGGCCGAAAGGATGGTGGCCAGCGGATTGGCGACGCCTTTGCCCGCGATGTCGGGCGCCGAGCCGTGGATCGGCTCGTAGAGTCCCTTGCCGCGTGCGTCGAGCGACGCCGAAGGCAGCATGCCGATCGACCCCGTGAGCATGGACGCCTCGTCGGAAAGGATGTCGCCGAAGAGATTTCCGGTGACGATGACGTCGAACTGCTTCGGATTGCGTACGAGCTGCATGGCGCAGTTGTCCACGTACATGTGCGACAGCTCGATGTCGGAATAGCTTTTCGCCTCCTGCGTCACCACGTCCCGCCAGAGCTGCGATGTTTCCAGCACATTCGCCTTGTCGACGGAACAGACGCGCTTCGAGCGTTTGCGCGCTGCGTCGAACGCCACGTGCGCGATGCGCCTGATCTCGCTCTCGCGGTAGCGCATCGTATCGAAGCCTTCGCGCTCGCCGCCGGCGGAGCCGCTTATTTCCCTTATGCCTTTGGGCTCGCCGAAGTAGATGTCGCCGGTCAGCTCGCGCACGATCAGGATGTCGAGTCCCGCCACCACCTCGGGTTTGAGCGCGGAAGCGGAGGCGAGCTCGGGATGTACTTGCGCCGGGCGCAGGTTGGCGAAGAGACCCAGCGCTTTTCGCAAGCCGAGGATCGCCTGCTCGGGCCGCTTGGCGCGCGGCAGGTTGTCGTAGCGCGCATCGCCCACCGCGCCGAAGAGCACCGCATCGGCTGCCTTCGCCAGATTTAAAGTGTTGGCCGGCAACGGATCGCCACCGGCAGCATATCCGGCGCCGCCGACCGGCGCGCGCTCGAACTCGAGCGGCAGCGCGAGCTTGCGGAGCACTTTCTCGCCCTCCGCAATGATCTCCGGCCCGATGCCGTCACCGGGCAGAACGGCGACTCTCATCCTAGAAGTACCAGGGATGCTGCGTTTTGCGCCGTGCCTCGAAGGCGCGGATCTTGTCCGCGTGGCGCAGCGTGAGGCCGATCTCGTCGAACCCGTTCAACAGGCAGTACTTGCGGAACGGATCGATGTCGAAAGGCATGCTGAGCGACTGGTCGGTGCTCGACACGGTCTGGCGATCGAGGTCCACGATCAGCCGAAAGCCCGGGAATGCATTGCACTCGTGGAACAGCCGATCGACTTCGCTCTCGGTGAGCACGACCGGCAGGAAGCCATTCTTGAAGCTGTTGTTGAAGAAGATGTCGGCGAATGAGGGCGCAATGACGCAGCGGAAGCCGTAGTCGTGCAGCGCCCACGGCGCGTGCTCGCGCGAAGAGCCGCAGCCGAAGTTCTTGCGCGCAAGAAGGATGGTCGCCTGCTTGTAGCGCGGCTGATTCAGCACGAACTGCGGGTCTTTCTTCCGCCAGTCGGCGAACAGCCCTTCGCCGAAGCCGGTCTTCTTGATGGACGCCAGGTACTGCTTCGGGATGATCTGGTCGGTGTCCACATTCGCCCGATCGAGCGGCGCGACGAGCCCATTCAACACGGTGAATTTGTCCATCCCTAGCTCCACCGACGGATGTCGACGAAGTGACCCGCGATGGCTGCCGCTGCCGCCATGACCGGACTCACGAGGTGTGTGCGGCCGCCGACGCCCTGGCGGCCCTCGAAATTGCGGTTCGAGGTCGATGCGCAGCGCTCGCCCGGATCGAGCCGATCCGGATTCATGCCGAGGCACATCGAGCACCCCGGCTCGCGCCATTCGAAGCCGGCCTCGCGGAACACGCGATCCAGCCCTTCGCGCTCCGCCTGCTCCTTCACCAGCCCTGATCCCGGCACCACCATCGCGAGCTTCACGTTCGACGCGACGCGCTTGCCCTTCACGACGGAAGCGGCCGCCCGCAAATCCTCGATGCGCGAGTTGGTGCACGAGCCGATGAACACCTTGTCGATGCGGATATTGGTAATCGGCGTGCGCGGCGTGAGGCCCATGTACTGGAGCGCGCGCTCCATGCCTTCGCGGCGCACGCTGTCCTTTTCCCTCTCGGGATCGGGCACTGCGTCGTCCACGCTGACGACCATCTCGGGCGACGTACCCCACGTGACGTGCGGCCGGATGTCGCGCGCATCGAGCGTGACTTCGCGGTCGAATTTCGCATCGGGATCGCTTTTCAGCGTGCGCCAATAGACGACCGCCTGGTCCCAGTCGCGTCCCTTGGGCGCGAAACGGCGTCCCCTCAGATACTCGATGGTGACGTCGTCGACGGCGACCATGCCGGCGCGCGCTCCCGCCTCGATAGCCATGTTGCACACTGTCATCCGTCCTTCCATCGAAAGCGAACGGATGGTGCTCCCGGCGAACTCGATGGCGTAGCCGGTGCCGCCCCCGATGCCGATGCGGCCGATGATCGCGAGCACGATGTCCTTGGCCGACACGCCGCGCGCGAGCGGCCCTTCGACGTTGACGCGCATGTTCTTCATCTTCTTCGTCACGAGGCACTGGGTAGCGAGCACGTGCTCAACCTCCGATGTACCGATGCCGTGCGCAAGACAGGCGAATGCCCCGTGCGTGCTGGTATGCGAGTCGCCGCACACCACGGTCATGCCCGGCAGCGTCGCGCCCTGCTCCGGGCCGATGACGTGGACGATGCCCTGGCGGTTATCGAGGTAAGGGAAATAGACCTTGGCGCCGAATTCCTTGATGTTCGAGTCGAGCGTCTCGATCTGCAGGCGCGCGAACGGATCGCGCACGCCAGCCATGCCCTCATCCCAATTCGTGGTGGGGGTGTTGTGGTCGGCGGTGGCCACCACCGAGTCGATGCGCCACGGCCTGCGGCCGGCCAGCCGCAGGCCTTCGTAGGCCTGCGCGCTCGTCACTTCATGGACGAGGTGGCGGTCGATGTAAAGCAGCGCCGTGCCGTCGTCCTCGACATGGACGACGTGGCTGTCCCAAAGCTTGTCGTAAAGAGTCTGCGGCATTCCTGGTTTCCGCACTGCGGAAACCGGGAATTATGATCTATTTTCCGGCGCTTGCGGTGCTGCCCTTCGCGGCTTGGTAGAGCGGCATGACCTTGTCCGCGTCCTGGGTGACGTCGGCAATCCGGCTGTCGTTCGACGGGTGCGTGGAGAGGAACTGCGGCGGCTGGCTGCCGCCGAGCTTGTTCATCTTTTGCCACAGGTTCGCGGCTTCGTGCGGGTCGTACCCGGCGCGCGCCATGAGCTCGACGCCGATGCGGTCGGCCTCGGTCTCCTGTGTGCGGGAGTGCGGCAGGCTGATGGTCACGTCCGCGACGGTCTGCGCGAGCTGCGTGTTGACGCCGGTCGCCGCACCGAGAATCGCGACGCCCAACTGCTCCACCATCTGCTGCGAAGCCTGCTCGCGTCCGTGCTCGCGCAGGGCATGGCCAATCTCGTGGCCCATCACGGCGGCGAGCTCGGCGTCGGTGGGTTTCAGTTGGTCGATGAGGCCGGTGTAGACGGCGATCTTGCCGCCCGGCATGCACCAGGCGTTCACTTCCTTCGACGACAACACGTGCATTTCCCATTTCCAGCCGGGTGCGTCGGGCCGCAGCGCGCCGGTGGCGGGAATCAGGCGGCTCGCGATCTGTTTCACCCGCGCGACCGTGGCGGCGTCGCGGTCGAGCGCGTTCTGCTTCTGCGCTTGGGCGAGGATGTCGGCATAGGCCTTGTCGGCGCTCTGGTTGACGGCGTCGGACGAGACCATCATGTGCTGCCGTCGGTCGACCCCGACGGCGCTTTCCTTCGTGGTCTCTACACTCTGGCAGCCGACGGCAAATGCCGCGACGCCAAGCGAAATCAGGAGCTTGCGGTTCATGAGCACCTCATCGACAGTTCACAACCCTTTCCGTCTCAGGGAATAGGCAAAAAGGAGGCCTGCCGCCGCGGCCGCGGCGGACAAGGTAAATGCCGCGCCCGGCCCGGCCGCTTCCCAAGCCCATCCCGCCGCCACCGCACCGAGCGCGCCGCCGGCGCCGTAGCCGATGCTCGAGAAAAGGCTCTGGCCGCGCGCCTGCGCCTGCGGTGGAAACACGCGCTGCACCGTGGCAACAGCAGCGGCATGAAAGGAGCCGAACGTCGCCGCGTGGAGGATCTGCGCGACAAGGAGGACGAAGAACCAATCGGCGGCCCAACCGATGGCAAGGAAGCGCAGCACGCCGCACGCGGCGCTCGCGACGAGGATGGTCGATAGCGCGAAGGTGCGGAACAGTGCCGGCAGAAACAGGAAAACGGCGATCTCGCCGACGACGCCCAGCATCCACAGGAATCCGATCAGCGATCCCTCGTAGCCAAGGCGCTGCAAATGCAGCGTGAAGAAGGCGTAGAGCGTGCCGTGGGCGACGGCCATGAAAAACGCGGCGGCGAGCAGCAGGACTGCGGTGCGATTGATGACAAGCGGCCCCGAAGCGGCCGTGTGCACCTGCGGCGTGGGTAGCGTAAGACCGACGGCCAGCGCCGGGATGACAAAGGCGAGCATCGCGTAAGGCAGCGCATGCACTGACCGAAAGTCGAGCCACAGGCCGCCGGCGAAGACGGCGAGCATGAAACCGATCGACCCCCAAAGGCGAATCGGTCCATAGCGCCCCGTCTGCCCGGCGAGCACACCTAGCGTGATCGCCTCGACGAGCGGCAGCGCCGCCGTCGAGGCGAGGCTGGTCAGCGCCATCAGCCACGCGAATGCCGCGAAGCCGCTCACCACCGGCAAGAGCGAGTAGCAGACGACGCCGGCGCCGCAACCCAGAACGACGATGGCGCGCTGCGCGCCGAAACGATCTGCGAGCACCCCCCAGGCGGTGGGCGCCACGATGCGCGCCAGCTGCGGCAACGCGAGCACCCAGGCGATTTCGGCGGCGCCGAGTCCGCGCGCCGCGAAATATGGCGGCAGATAGGCCACCCACAACCCGGCGCCGACGAAGAACAGGAAATAAAAGGCGCCAAGCCGATATGACACAGGCATTGCCCTAACTTAGCATCGCGGCCGATGACGCGCGGCGCGCTCTACCTTCTCTTCACCGCGTCCGGATTCGCCGGGCTCATCTACGAGTCGATCTGGACGCAATACCTGAAGCTCTTCCTCGGCCACGCCGCCTACGCCCAGTCGCTCGTGCTCGTCGTCTTCATGGGCGGCATGGCGGCCGGCGCGGCGTGGTGCGGACGGCGCTCGGTGCGCATGGCGAATCCGCTGATGGCTTACGCGGCGGTTGAAGCACTCGTCGGGCTGGCCGCGCTCGTCTTCCACGCCGCGTTCGTCGGCGCCACCGACTGGTCCTACGAATCGCTGCTGCCGGCGCTCGGCAACGAAGGGCTCGCGCTCGCGGCGAAGCTTGGGCTTTCGTGCCTCCTCATCCTGCCGCAGTCGGTGCTGCTCGGGGCGACCTTTCCGTTGATGAGCGCGGGACTGGTGCGCGCGGCGCCGCGCGCCGCCGGTGAATCGCTCGCCATGCTTTATTTCACCAACAGCCTGGGCGCCGCCGCCGGCGTGCTGACGAGCGGCTTCGTGCTCGTCGCCGCGTTCGGTCTGCCGGGCACGCTGCGCGTCGCCGGCGCGATGAATCTCGCGATCGCGCTTGTCGTCGCACTCCTCGCCCGCCCGCTGCACGATCGGGCGCTGCCCGCTCAACGCGTCGATGGACGAGGCGTGGGGCTCCTCCTCTCGGTGGCGTTCTTCACCGGTCTGGCGTCGTTTGTCTACGAGGTGAGCTGGATCCGCATGCTTTCGCTCGTCCTCGGCGCGTCGACCCACGCGTTCGAAGTGATGCTCGCGGCGTTCATCTTCGGACTGGCGCTCGGCGGCCTCGCGGTGCGTCGGCGCATCGACGCCTTGCGCGAGCCGGCGCAGCTTCTTGCCCGCGTGCAGATCGCGATGGGGCTCGCCGCGCTCGCCTCACTGCCGCTCTACGACTACACCTTCTCGCTGATGGAGGCATTGATGCATGCGCTCGCGCGCAGCGACACGGGCTATCGCCTGTTCAACGCATCGGGCGCGCTCATCGCGGCCCTCATCATGCTGCCGGCGAGTTTCTGCGCGGGAATGACGCTGCCGCTCATCACGGCGGCGCTCCTGCGGCGCGGCCGCGGCGAGGCGGCGATCGGCCAGGTCTACGCCGCGAACACGCTCGGCGCCATCGTCGGTGTCCTCGCTACCGTGCACATCGGCCTGCCGGTGCTCGGCCTGAAAGGCTCGCTCGTCGTCGGTGCGCTGATCGATGCGACGCTCGGCTTCGTGCTGCTCGCCTTCCTGTCCGAGAAATACAGGGTCGCCGCGGGCGCGACCGTCATGGTCTTCGTCGCGACGACCCTCGGCGTCGAGCTCGATGCCAACAAGATGACGGCCGGCGTCTTCCGCCACGGCGACCTCGCTTCATCGCGCGACGCGACCGTGCTCTTCAACAAGGACGGCAAGACGGCGACGGTGCACCTCGTGAAGTACCCGGAGGCGACCAGCCTGCGCACGAACGGCAAGTCCGACGGCTCGATCAACCTGGACCGCGACGGAGCGCGCGGCTCGGACGAGATCACCATGGTGCTGACCGGCGCGCTGCCGCTCGCGCTCAAGCCCGACGCGAGGTCGGTCGCCGTGATCGGCATCGGCACGGGGCTCACCATGCACACCGTGCTGCAGAGCCTCGACATCGAGCGCGTCGACACCATCGAGATCGAGCCGGCAATGGCCGAGGCGGCGCGCGGCTTCGCGCCACGCAACAGCGGCGCCTTCGCCGACCCGCGCGGCACGATCGTGATCGACGACGCCAAGAGCTTTTTCTCGACGCACGGCCGCCGCTACGACATCGTCATCTCCGAGCCTTCCAACCCATGGGTGAGCGGCGTGGCGGGCCTCTTCACGCGCGAGTTCTACCGGCGCGTGCGGCCGCACCTCAATCCAGGCGGCCTACTCGTGCAGTGGTTCCAGCTCTACGAGATCGACCCCGCGCTCGTCTCGACGGTGCTGCGCGCGCTCGGCGAGGAGTTTCCGCACTACGCCATCTACGCCGCGAGCGACCACGACTTCCTGATCTTCGCGAGCGATGCGCCGCTTCCGCAGGCGCCGCAGGCGCGCGTCTTCGAGCAGCCGGGACTCGCCAAGGAGCTGTGGACGATCCATGTGCTCAACGCGGGCGACCTCGATGCGCGCTACATCGGCAGCCGCGCCACGCTCGAGCCGCTCTTCGCGAGCTATGGGCTGCCGCCCAACTCGGACTACTTTCCAGTGCTCGACCTCAATGCGGCGCGCGAGCGGTTCATGGACATGAATGCCGCCGAGCTGGCCGCGCTCGGCTCGGCCGGCGTGCCGCTGCTCGAGCTCCTCGAGCCGTCGCGTCCGCAGCGCGCGCCGAATCCGCTCTTCCAGGGCGCCGGCGACTTCGCGCGCCTCGAGCACACGCGGCTCGCCTGGTACTCGCGCAACTACCTCCTCAATCCCGCGGCGATCGAGGCCCCACCGGCGGTCACGCGCGCGTTGCAGAAGGACCTCGACCTTTTCAAGCTGCGGCTGCTCGATTGCCGCGAGCCCCGCGAGCACGATGTCTGGCTGCATAGCGCACTGCGGATCGCGCAGACCGTCAACCCGTACCTCGCGCGGGAGGACGCGCTTGCGCTCTGGTCACGGGTCGAGTCGTCGCGTTGCTTTTCCGGTCTCCACGATTTCCAGCGTGACTGGATCGGCCTTTTTCGCGCCGTCGCCGCGCGCGACGCCCCGCAGATGGCCGAGCGCGCCTCGCGCCTGCTCGAAACCCAGCGCGATACCGGATCCGAGGCGCGCGAATATCTGCTGCTCGCGGCCATGGCCGGCGACATTGCTGCGGGACGGCGCGAAGCCGCGCTAAAGGCGTGGCAGGCCTACGGCGAGCGGGAACGCAAGGCGGGCACGGCGGCGTTCCGGCTGCTGCGCTGCCATGCGCGCCTCGCCGGCTGCGAGCGCGACTTCAGCGCTCAGGCGGCGCGCTGAGCGAAGCGCACGGCGCCGAGCACTTCGCGCACGAACGTTTCAGGGTCCTTTGTCGCGAAGTGGCCGTCGAGCAGGAGATGCGCGAGTCCGTGTACGAGCGACCAAGCGGCCGCGGCGGCGAGCTCCGGTCTCGCCAATTCACTGAACGCTTCCACCAGTGCGTGGTGCGCAGACTGGGCGGCCGCGCGCATCTCCGGATACTTCGCGAGCGATAGTACGCCGCCGAACATGAGCCGGAAGCGCTGCGGCTGCTCCATCGCGAAGTGCACATAGGCTTCGCCCATCTCGCGGGCCGGCTTGCCTCGCCGCCGCTCGCCGAGCATCGCGAAGCCCTCGGCCGCCAGCGCGGCGAGCAGCGCTTCGCGGTCCAGGAAATGGCGATAGGGCGCGTTGTGCGAGACGCCGGCGCGGCGCGCCGCCTCCCGCAGGCTGAGAGCGGCCGGCCCGCGCTTCTCGAGCGCCTTGCCAGCCGCCTTGAGCAATGCCGTTGGCAGGTCGCCGTGGTGGTATGTGGACATCGTCCACATAGTATCGGCGCCTTATGTTGCTTATGTCAACATCAACGCTGACGCTTCTTGTTGGCGTAGGGATTGCGCCCGGTGCGGAATTCGACGGCGAGCGGCGTGCCGATCAGCTCGAACGTGTTGCGAAAGTAGCCCTCGAGGTAGCGCTTGTAGGTGGCCGGCACGCGGTCGAGCGCGTTGCCGTGGATGATGATGCGCGGCGGGTTGATGCCGCCCTGGTGCGCATAGCGCAGCTTCGGCCGGATGAGGCCGGTCTTGGGCGGCGACTGGCGCTCTACCGCGGCGATCATCGCGCGCGTCAGCTTGGGCGTCGACAGGCGCGCCATGGCGGCGGCATGCGCGGCGTCGACCGAACGCATCAGCGGACCGAGTCCCTTCCCTTCGCGCGCCGAAATGAAGTGCGACTCGGCGAAGCCGAGGAAGCCGAGCTTCCAGGCCAATTCGCATTTCACCTTGGTCCGCGCTTCCTTGTCGGCCGCGTCCCACTTGTTGACGGCGAGCACGACGGCGCGCCCGCGCTCGAGGATGTAGCCGGCGACATGCGCGTCCTGCTCGGTCACGCCATCCGGCGCGTCGAGCAGCAGGATGGCGACATTCGCCGCCTCGATCGCCTGCAGCGCCTTGACGATGGAAAAGTACTCGGGCGGCGTGCCCGTCTTGCCGCGGCGACGCACACCGGCGGTGTCGATCAGCGTATAGCGGCGGCCGCCGCGCTCGAAGGGCACTTCGATCGGATCGCGCGTGGTGCCCGGCTGGTCGAACGCGATGACGCGCTCTTCGCCGACCAGCGCGTTGATGAGGGTCGACTTGCCGACGTTGGGGCGCCCGACGATCGCGACGCGCGCCTCCTTCTCGTACGGCTCGTCGGGCTCCGCGCTCTCGGGGAAACAGGCGAGCACCGCCTCGACGAGCTCGCGTGTGCCTTCGCCGTGCGCGGCCGAGATCGCCGCCGGCGCGCCGAGGCCGAGCTCGTGGAATTCCGCGCTCGCCGTGTCGGCCTGCATGCCTTCGGTCTTGTTCACCGCGACCCAGACGCGCGGGTGACGCCGCAGCTTGCCGGCGATATCGCGGTCGCCGCTGGTGAGGCCGGCGCGCCCGTCGACGACAAAGATGACCGCGTCGGCCTCGGCGATCGCCTGCTCGGCCTGGCGCGCCATCTGCACCGTCAGTTCCTCGTGTGCGCGCGGCTCGAAGCCACCGGTATCGATGGCGATGAAACGCCGATCGCCGGCACGCCCTTCGCCGTAATGCCGGTCGCGGGTCACGCCCGGCAGGTCGTGGACGATCGCGTCGCGGCTGCGGGTAAAGCGGTTAAAGAGGGTCGACTTGCCGACGTTCGGGCGCCCGACCAAGGCGAGCACCGGCTTCACAGCCCGACGGCATACAGGGCGCCGCTTTGCGTCTCGACGAGCAGGCCGCCGGGGATCGGCTGCGGCGCGGCGCGTACCGGCCCGCTGCCTGTGGCATAACGCCCCACGAAGGCGCCGGTTTCGCGCGCGAGAAGGTGCACGTAGCCTTCGAAGTCGCCCACCGCGACGACCTCGCCGTAGGGCTGCGGCAACGAGAGTTGGCGGTTGGCGAGCTTGTCCTGCTTCCACACCGAGCGGCCATTGGTACGATCGAACGCCTGCACGACACCTTTGTCGTCGCTCACGAAGGCGTAGCGCGCATCGAGGCTTACGCCCGTGAGCGAGGAAACGTCACGCGCCCAGACCTGCCGGCCGGTCGCCGTTTCATAGCAGCCGACGCGTCCCTGGTAGGTCGCGGCACAGACCTCGCGTTCCAGCACGACCGGAGCGCCGACCACGTCGCTGACGCGCTCGAGCTCGGTGGCGCCTTTGGGCAGCGCCACCGTCGCCTCCCAGCGCACGCCGCCATTCGACAGCGCAAGCGCCGCGAGCTTGCCACCGGCAAAGCCGGCAAACGCCGTGTCGCCGTCGATGGCGACGCCGGCCGGGGTGCGGATGATGAGCGAGGACGGCGAGCGCTGGTACACCCACTGGCGCTTGCCGTCCTGGGCGTCGAATGCCGCCACCCGGTTATCGATGCTGCGCACGAGCACCATGTTGGTGCCGACCGCGGGCGCGGCGATCACTTCGCTCGAGACCCGCGCGGTCCAGCGCTTCTGGCCGTTCGCGGCATCGAGCGCGACCACCTCGCCGTCTTCGTTGGCCACCGCGACGATCCGGCCATCGGTGCCGACCCCGCCCGAGAGCCGCTGACTCGCCGTCACGCTCCAGATGCGGCGCCCGCTCGCCGCGTCGAAGCGGCTCACGGTGCCGTTGCGCGCGGCCGCATACACCGCACCCTCGGCGAAGGCCGGTGAAAACACATAGCGGTCGCCGTTGCCTACGCTCCCCGACCACAGGACGCGCACTTGCAGGGGCCGCTCGAGCGGGGTAAGCGCCGCCGGATTCGGGCCCGTCGGGCTCGAGCAGGCGGCGAGGAGGATCGCCAACGCCGCAGCAAGGCGCTTATCCACCCAAAGCCTCCAGACGCATGCGCACGCTCTCGCGGAACGCGGTATTCCCCGCACCAACCTTGTCCAGCGCCACGCGGTAGGCGGTACGCGCCTCGCCCGCCTGATTCTTCGCGACCAGTACATCGCCCTTGGCGGCGGCATATTGCGCATCGAAGGCTGCGTCGTGCTTCTCGTCCAGCAGCTTCAGCGCGTCGTCATACGCTTTTTCATCCAGCAGTATCCCCGCGAGCCGCAGCCGCGCGAGGTCGCGGAACTCGGCCTGGCGTGCGTTCTCGACCACCCACTGCAGCTGGGCCTTGGCATTCTTGAGGTCCTTGCGGTCGAAATAGAAGCGCGCCGCGGTAAGCGCGCCCATCGACGCATAGAGCGTTCGCGGATGGTTCTCGAGGAGCGCGCCGCTGGCGTCGCGCAACGCCTTTGCATCGCCTGCCTGCCCGGCGCGCGCCAGCGTGTCGTAGAGCGCGCCGGCCTGCGCGGCCTGGCCGCGTTCGTACCAGCGCCAGCCCTGCCACCCGGCGAACGCAATCGCCGCCGCGGTGACGGCCGAGACGATGAGATTGCCGTACCGCGTCCACCACGCCTTGAGCTCGGCGACCTGTTCCTGTTCTTCGAGATCGAGCGCCATCAGTGAGCCTTGGAATCGAGCATAGTCTTGACGCGCGCCGCCACCTGGTCGAGCGGCACGTCGGTTTCGGCCTGCGCCGAGAGGTCCTTCACTTTCACGGTGCCGCGGCTGAATTCATCGGCGCCGGCGGTGATCGCCACGCGGAAACCTTTCTTGTTGGCGTACTCGAACTGCTTGCCGATCTTCGCACGCTCGAGGTACACCTCGGTATTGATATCTTGCGCCCGCAAGCTCGAGGCAATGCGCAAATAACGCTCGAGCGAGCCCGGATCGAGCGTCGTGACGAGCACCTCGGCCGGCGTGCGCGCTGGTGCGCGCAGCAGCTTCGCGTCCTTCAGGCGCGCGAACAGGCGCGACAGGCCGATCGAGATGCCGACGCCGGGCAGCTTGGTGTTGGTGAAATAGCTGGCGAGGTCGTCGTAGCGTCCGCCCGAGCAGATGCTGCCAATGTCCGGGTGATCAACCAGGGTGGTCTCGTAGATCGTGCCGGTGTAGTAATCGAGGCCGCGCACCACGCTGAGGTCGATGGCGAATGCGGTGTCCGGCACGCCGAACAGGCGGGTCGCCTCGACCGTCTGGCGCAGCTCCTCCACGCCCTGGACGTAAGTTTCATTCGCATAGGCGAGCTCGCCGAGGAGGGCCAATGTTTCGCTCGTCTCGCGCTTGGCGGCAATGATGCGGTAGAGCTCCGCCGCCTGCTTGCCGCCGAGTCCCTGCGCCCCCAGCTGCGCGAGGACACTGCGCTCGTCTTCCTTGTCGGTCTTGTCGAGGGCGCGCAGCACATCGGCCGAGCGCTCATCGGACACCTCGAAGTGGCGCAGGATGCCTTTCAGCACCTTGCGGTTGTTGATCCGGATGCGGAAGGCGCCGATCGCCATCTCGCGGAACACGGCGTGGATCACGCTCGGGATTTCGGCCTCGGCGAGGTAGGACAGGCTCTCGCGGCCGATGATGTCGATGTCGCACTGGTAGAACTCGCGGAAGCGGCCGCGCTTCACCTGCGGATTCTCGCCGCGCCAGACGCGCTGGATCTGGTAGCGGCGGAACGGAAAGGCGAGCTCGCGCTCGCGCATGGCGACATAGCGCGCGAGCGGCACCGTGAGATCGAAGCGCAGCGCCCCCCTGGCGGCGTCTTCATCTTCGTCGCCGGCGGCGAGCCGCGAGAGGGCGTAGATCTCCTTCTCGGTGCCGCCCTTCGAGGTAAGCACCTCGATACGCTCGGCCGATGGCGTCTCGATCGGCAGGAAGCCGAAGCGCTCGAAGTTGCGCTGAATCAGCTCGACGAGGGCGTTGAACTGCAGCTGCTCGCTCGGCAGGAATTCCTGGTCGAAGCCCTTCAGCAAGGCCGGACGGACTTTTCGCATAGTTGCCTCAGGCCGCCTTGGCGCCGTATCTTTCGCAGACGTAGTTCTCGACGATGGCCTGGAATTCTTCCGCGATGCGCTCACCCTTGAGCGTCACGGTCTTGCGGCCGTCGACATAGACCGGCGCGACCGGCACCTCGTTCGTTCCCGGCAGGCTGATGCCGATATTGGCGTGCTTCGATTCGCCGGGCCCGTTCACCACGCAGCCCATCACCGCGACGCGCATCTCTTCCACCCCAGGATGCGCGGCACGCCAGAGCGGCATCTGGTTACGTAGATAGGTCTCGATCTTCTGCGCCAGCTCCTGGAAGTAGGTGCTGGTCGTGCGGCCGCAGCCGGGACAGGCGCTCACCATCGGCGTAAAGGCGCGCAGGCCCATGGTCTGCAGGATTTCCTGCGCCACCTGCACTTCGCGGCTGCGGCTGCCGCCGGGCTCGGGCGTGAGGGATACGCGGATCGTGTCGCCGATGCCTTCCTGCAGCAGCACCGACATTGCCGCGGTGGAGGCCACGATGCCTTTGGAGCCCATGCCGGCCTCGGTGAGGCCGAGGTGCAGCGCATAGTCGCAGCGCTCGGCGAGCGCGCGGTACACGGTGATCAGGTCCTGCACCTGGCTCATCTTGCAGGAGATGACGATGCGCTCCGCCGCGAGGCCCCACTCCTCGGCCTGTCGCGCGGACTCGAGCGCCGAGCGAATGACCGCTTCGCGCATCACGTCGGTTGCGTCCGTCGGGGCGCTGAGCCTCGCGTTCTCGTCCATCATGCGCGCGAGGAGCTCCGGGTCGAGGCTGCCCCAATTGACGCCAATGCGCACCGGCTTGTCGTACTTCAGCGCGCACTCGATCATCGTCGCGAACTGCTCGTCGCGCTTCGTCCCTTTGCCCACATTGCCGGGATTGATGCGGTACTTGGCGAGCGCGCGCGCACAGTCCGGGAACTGCGCGAGCAGCTTGTGGCCGTTGTAGTGGAAGTCGCCCACCAGCGGCACCCGGCAACCCAGCATGTCCAGGCGCTCGCGGATACGAGCCACTTGCGCCGCGGCCTCCGAGGTATTGACGGTGATGCGCACCAGCTCGGAGCCGGCGCGCGCCAGCTCGGCGACCTGGTCGACGGTGCCCTTTAGGTCGGCCGTGTCGGTGTTGGTCATCGATTGCACGACGATCGGCGCGCCGCCGCCGATCAACACCGACGAGCCGCCGCCGACGCGCACCTGGCGCGACAAGCGTCTCTTCATGGCAGGGTGAAGCGGGCGATCGCGAGTTTGGTGTGCGGCGTGAGGTCGACCGGACGGTCGTTGTGCAGGACGCGCACGTGCGCGGCGTTGCCGATGACGAGCGTGAGCGGGCCACGGGCCTGCACCACACGCTCGGCACCCTTCGGATTCAGCGACGAGACAAGCATGCGCTCGTTCGCGTCCTTCACCTCGATCCAGGCCTCTTCTTCGCAGCGGATCACGAGGCGGTGCAGCCCGGCGGCGACCTTGGCCATCGACGCCGGCGGCGGCGGCGCCTTCTCGATCATCGCCGGCTTCTCGGTCGCGACCCTGACGACCGGCTCGGCGCGTGGCAGCTCCTCGACCGTCTTCGGTTGCGAGCGCGGCGCGCTCGCCACGGCCGTCGGCGTGACGGCCGGCGCCGGGGCGACTGCCGGCCTCGATACCGGAGCGGGACGCTTTTCGCCTGCGCGCTTGGCGGCAGCGAGCTGCGGGGTGGCGTTGTGTTCGCGATACCACTGGTAGGCCACGCCGCCGCCGAGCGCGAGCACGGCGAGCGACAGTCCAAGATAAATGAAGGTGGAGTGACGCGCGCTGTCGGAGAACGGCACCGGCTGGCTGTAGCGCGCCGCGAGCTGGTTGGCATCCAGCGCCTGGAAACGTCCGGCGATGCCCTCGAGCATCGGCTCGGGCGGCAGCTTGAGGAGCCGCGCGTAGGCTCGCACCATGCCGCGCACGAAGGTGCCGCCGGGCAGCGACTCGTAGCGTTCCTGCTCGAGCGCTTCGATCTGCCGCGAGGCAAACTTCAGGCTCTGGGCAACCTCGGCGATCGAGAGCCCCTGCGCCTCGCGTGCCGCCTTCAGCTGGCAGCCGAACGTCATAGCGCCGGCTTCAGTCATATTGGCCTCGCTGCAGCGACTGATACTCGGCCGAGTTCGGGAAGCGCCGGCGCAGCTGGCTGGCATAGCTTTGCTCGGCCGCGCGCTCGCCGCCCTTGCGCTCGATGCGCAGGGCCAGCCACAGTGATTCGGGGCTCGGCGACACGAGCTTGTTATAGCGCGAAATAAAGCGCCGCGCCTCGTCAACATTTCCCTGTCGGTAGCGAATTTGCGCAAGCTGTATGAGCGCCGACGGATCCTCCGGGTCGGCCTTGAGCGCTCTTTGTAAAAATTCCTCGGCGTCTTTGGTGTTGCCTGCCCGGACGCTGCAGAGGCCGGCCGTGGAGTAGGTCCGTGCCGGCGAGGCGTAGAGCGGATTGCGCAGCGCCTGCAGGAAATAGCGGATCGAATCCTTTTCGCGCCCGTTCTGACACAGGAACCAGCCGTAGTTGTGGTTGATGTTGGCGTCGTTCGGCGAAAGCCGCAGCGCGCGCTCGAAATTCGATTCGGCCTGGCGCGTGTCCTTCAGCTCCATGTAGACGAGGCCAAGCAGCTCATACGCCTGGGGATATGAAGGATCGGCCGTAGTGGCGTGGCGCAACTCGTCGAGCGCCACGCCCATGTTGCCGCGCTCGTAGTAGGCACCGGCCAGGTCGGTGTGCACACGCGCCCGGTTGCGCGCGTCACCCACCTCGCCGACGATGGTGCCGCCCTGCGACTCGGGCTCCTTCGTCGCGCACGCCGCCGCGAGGACCAAGATCGCGAGCGCGGCGATGCGCTTCATGCCCGGACTTCCTTCAGGCGATAGGTCGCGCGCCGGCGCGTGCGGTCGGTAACGTCGCCCGCGAGCTGGCCGCAGGCGGCGGCGATGTCGTCGCCGCGGGTCTTGCGGGTCGTTACCGTGAGGCCCGCAGCCTGCAGCACCTCGGCGAAACGCCGGATGCGCTCGGCATCCGAGCGCTGGAACTCGGCGGCCGGGAACGGATTGAAGGGAATCAGGTTGAACTTCGAGCGCACGCGGCGCGAGATGCCGACGAGCTCGCGCGCGTGGGCCACGCTGTCGTTCACGCCATCGAGCATCACGTATTCGAAGGTGATGAAGTCGCGCGGCGCTTTCTCGAGGTAGCGGTTGCAGGCCGCGATCAGCTCGCGCAGCGGATACTTCTTGTTGACCGGCACCAGCTTGTCGCGCAGCGCATCGTCGGGCGCGTGCAGCGATACGGCCAGCGCCACCGGGCATTCGTCGCGCAGCCGATCCATGCCGGGGATCACGCCCGACGTGGAGACGGTCACCCGCCGCCGCGAAAGGCCATAGGCGTTGTCGTCCAGCATGAGGCGCAGCGCCGGGATCACGTTGTCCAGGTTGAGCAGCGGCTCGCCCATGCCCATCATGACGACGTTCGATATCGGACGCTCGCCTTCCAGGAGCCGGTTGGCGAGCCAGAGTTGGCCGATGATCTCGGCGCTCGAAAGGTTGCGGTTGAATCCCTGCTTGCCGGTCGAGCAGAAGGCGCAGTCGAGGACGCACCCCGCCTGGCTGGAAATGCAAAGCGTGCCGCGATTGGTCTCCGGGATGAAGACTGCCTCCACGGCGTTCGCGTCGTCCACTTTCAGCAGCCACTTGCGCGTGCCGTCCGCCGCGGTCGCATCGCCGACGATGACCGGCGCCTCGATGCGCGCCGCAGCGGAGATCTTCTCGCGCAGCGCCTTGGCCAGATCGCTCATGCGGGCGAAATCGGTCTCGCCTTCCTGATGGATCCAGTGCAGCAGCTGCCGCGCCCGGAAAGGTTTCTCGCCTTGCTGTTCAAAGAAGCCGGCGAGCCCGGCCGCATCGAGTCCGATCAGGTTCACCGCTCGTAGACCTCGCACGCCGGGAAGAAATACGCCACCTCAGTGCGGGCGTTCTCCACGCTGTCGGAGCCGTGCACGGCGTTGGCGTCGATCGACTGCGCGAAATCGGCGCGGAGCGTGCCTTTTTCCGCTTTCTTCGGGTCGGTCGCGCCCATCAGCTCGCGGTTCCTGGTGATCGCGTTCTCGCCTTCCAGAACCTGGATCAGCACCGGGCCGGAGATCATGAATTCGACGAGGTCGCGAAAGAAAGGCCGCTGGCGATGCACGGCGTAGAAGCCCTCTGCCTCGGCGCGCGACAGATGCTTCATGCGCGCGGCGACGATGCGCAGCCCAGCCTTTTCGAAACGCGCAAGGATCAGGCCGATTACGTTGTTCCTCACTGCATCCGGTTTGATGATTGAAAGGGTGCGCTCCAGCGCCATCCAAATGCTCCGCTATAGGCAAAATTAACCTGCAATTTTAGCAGGTTACGCGCCATTTCGGCACCCATCCGGCATGTTTTCCCGCGACTGCGTAGCGGCAGTCGGTGCCGAGGCCGGGAACCCAGACGAGCTCCTCGCCGCAGTAGATGAGCGGCAGGCGTTCGCGTTTCCACGGCGGCACGCCCGCTTCCTGGAAAAGATTTTTCAGCGTGCGCCGCGGACGGCGCGCATCGGGCTGCAGCCGCTCGCCGCCGGAGCGCAACTTCACCGCCAGCTTTCCCGCCGTCACGAAGCGCTCATCGATGCCCGCGCCCCGTGCACGGCGAAAGCGCAGCTCGCCGCCGAGCGCCGGCAGCGCGAGCTTCGACTGGCCTCGCCACGCGACCGGGTCGAAGGATGGTTGCGCGCTTTTCCTTTCGACGCTGATCGCGCCGCGATACAAGCGCAGCGCGGCGCCGTCGTGCTCGATCGTGGTACGTGCTCCGCGCCCGGTGAGCTGCTTCAGCATCTCGACGAGCTTGGCTTCAGTCGGCGCACGCAGACCCTGGGCGGCGAGAAATTCTCTTAGCGCCCTGTTCGCATCGAGCTCGGCGCGCGCGAAGTGCCGCGCCGCGCGCGCCAGCGCCTCGCGCCAGCGCGGGTAGCGCTCGCGCAACATCGGTGCGATGCGCAAGCGGATGAAATTGCGCGTGAAGGCGTCCGAGGCATTGCTCTCATCCTCGATCCACTCGAGCTTGTGCTCGCGGGCATAAGCGACGATTGCCTCGCGCGACACATCGAGCAGCGGTCGCAACAGCACCCGGCCATCGAACTGCGCGCTCGGCCGCATGCCGCGGGCGCCGCGCGGGCCGGCGCCGCGCAAGAGGCTCATGAGCACGGTTTCCGCCTGGTCGTCGAGCTGGTGCGCGAGCGCGAGCACGTCGAACTTGAGCTTGCGCAGCGCCTCGTATCGCGCCGTGCGCGCCGCTGCCTCATTGCGCCTGGCGACCTTGACCCGCCTGACGGTCAGCGGAACGCCGAGCCGCTTGCAGAGACGTCGGCAGAACTGCGCCCACCGATCGGCGTTCGGGCTGAGGCCGTGATGGATGTGCGCCGCGCCTGCTTTCGTTTTCTGCGAGAGCGCATGCAGCAGCACGACGGAGTCGACCCCGCCGGAGAGCCCTACCACGATGCGCTTGCCTTCAACCCCTTCGAGCGCGCGCCCGACGGCCGCGGTGACCTCAGCGCTCCTGGGCTTCCTTGAACTTGCCATAACCCATGAGCCTTTCGAGCCGCGTCTCCACCAGCTCCTTCGGCTTCTTGTCCTGAACCTGCTTGAGCGCCTCGGTGAGAGCGCGCTTGAGCGATTGCGCCGCCGCCTGCGGGTCGCGGTGCGCGCCGCCGAGCGGCTCGGGAACGATCCTGTCGATCAGGCCGAGCGTCTTCAGGCGGCTGGAGGTGATGCCGAGCTGCTCGGCCGCATCGGGCGCCATCTCGGCGCTGCGCCAAAGGATGGAGGCGCAACCCTCCGGCGAAATCACCGAATAGATCGCGTATTGCATCATCTGCACCACGTCGCCGACGGCGATGGCCAGCGCGCCGCCCGAGCCCCCTTCACCGATGATGGTGGCAATGAGCGATGTCTTCAGCCGCGCCATCTCGAAGAGATTGCGTCCGATCGCCTCGGATTGTCCGCGCTCCTCGGCGTCGATTCCCGGGTAGGCGCCCGGCGTGTCGACGAACGTGAACACGGGCAGCGAATACTTTTCGGCGAGCTTCATCAACCGCAGCGCCTTGCGATAACCCTCGGGCTTCGGCATGCCGAAGTTGCGCGCGATCTTTTCCTTCGTGTCGCGCCCTTTCTGATGGCCGATGACCATGCAGGCGATGCCGTTGAAGCGCGCCATGCCGCCGACGATCGCGGTGTCATCGCCGAACGTGCGGTCGCCGTGCAGCTCTTCCCAATGGGTGAACAGCGCCTGGACGTAATCCAGCGTGTAGGGCCGCTGCGGATGGCGCGCGACCTGCGCCACCTGCCACGGCGTGAGCTTGCCGTAGATGTCCTTGGTAAGCGTCTGGCTGCGCTTCGTGAGCCGCTGGATCTCTTCGGAGATGTCCACGGCCGAATCGTCCTGCACGTAGCGCAATTCCTCGATGCGGGTTTCGAGCTCCGCGATCGGCTGCTCGAATTCGAGGAAGTTGGTCTTCATCGCCGCGCGGATTCTAACCCGTCACCACGCGGTTCCGCCCGCCCGCCTTGCCGCCGTATAGGGCGCGATCGGCCCTGGCCAGCAATGCCGTGACGTCCTCGCCGCGGGCGTGCTCGGCGACGCCGATCGTCACGGTCACGGAGCGCTCTCCCGCCGCGGGAAAGCGCGCGCCCTCGATCGCCCGCCGCACGCGCTCCGCAGCAGCGCTCGCCCCGTTCAACGCGGTCCCGGGAAGGACGATCAGGAACTCTTCGCCGCCGAAGCGCCCGAAGGTGTCGATCGCGCGCAGCCCGGCGGCGGCGAGCCGGGGCAAGCCCTGCAAGACGGCGTCTCCCGCAGCATGGCCGAGCTCGTCGTTCACGGCCTTGAAATGATCCACGTCGACGAGGCAGACGGCGAAGGTGCTGCCGAGGCGCTCCGCCCGCGAGCGCTCGCCGGCAAGACATTCCATGAGGAAGCGCCGGTTGTAGGCGCCCGTAAGCGCGTCGCGCACGGCGAGCTGCTCGATACGATCGAAGGCGTGCTTCAGCTCGCGGTTGCTGTCGGAAAGCCGCGTGCGCAGGCGGTTTACGTATCCGCCCATCGCCGCAAACCAGGGCAGCACTATCGCGAGCACCGCGTATTCACCGAGCAGCGCGGCCCGGTCGAGCTGCGGCTCGCGCACCGTCACGAGCGCGAGCATCATGCCGTGCGCGACAAGCGCGAGAACCGCGAGCGCCATCATGCGGCGGCCGCTCAGCCGCAGCACGCCGAACAGCATCGCCACCGGATAGAACAGCATGAGCGGGCTGCGCGCCGGTCCCGCATGGGTGACGAGGTAGGCGAGCACCAGCAGCGCCGCACCGAGTTGTTCGGTGGTCAGGCTGGGATCCGAAAACCGCAGGTTGAGTCCGGTGCTGAAGAAAATGTAGAAGAGAACGATGAGCGCGATGACTGCTCCGGTGCCCTCCGCGGTAACCCGCCACGGCAGGTGCTCGGCAAGCGAAAGGATGAAAAGGACGGCGCACAGCAAAAGCGAGGTCCCCGCCGCCATGAGGTATCGGCGCATGCGCAGCGCCTGCGACTCGTCGCGCGGCAGAGATACGCTGTCGCTCGAGGAGATGTCGCTCACCGCCTAGTATTCCACTGGCACCGGATCAAGCGAGCGCCAGAGGTACCAGGTCGCGACCGAGCGCCAGGGCCGCCAGCCCTCCCCGAGGCGTTGCATGGTGCGCAACGACACCTTGCGTCCCTTGAAATACGAGACCCGGATCCCCTTCTGCAGCCCGAGGTCGTCCAGCGGAAAGACATCCGGCCTCAGCAGGTTGAACATCAGGAACATCTCCGCGGTCCAGCGCCCGATGCCGCGGACTTCCGTCAGCTCGGCGATGATCTCCTCGTCCGACATCTCGGGCCAGCGATGCACGTGGATCGCGCCGTCGGCGAAGTGCTGCGCCAGGTCGGCGATGTACTCGGTCTTGCGGTCGGACAGGCCGCACGCGCGCAGCTCCGGTCTCGGCTTTGCGAGCACCATCTCCGGTGTCACCGTACCGACGCACGCCACGAGCCGATCCCAAACACTCTGCGCGGCCTTCACCGAAATCTGCTGGCCGACGATCGCGCGAGCAAGCGTATGGAACGGGTCACCGCGGGGCGCGAGAAATACCCTGGGATGCTCGCGCATGATGCGCGCCATCGTCGGATCTTTTCTCGCCAGCGCGCGCTTCGCGCGGTCCCAGTAGTCAGGCTTCATGCACCGGCAGGTTGGTGAGCAGGTTCTGCGGCTTCATGCGCACGGCACCGTCCTCGGTCGCCGATAGCCCGAGGTAGACGCTGCGGCCGGCAATGTCGCTGCGCATGGCCGCGGGATCCTCGAATGTGAGCGCGAAGAGGGCGAGGATGCGCTGCATGCGTCCCTGGTCTACTGTACCGCCGGCCCAAAGCTCGTTCAGGATCGCGGTCGACTCGGCATCGAGGCCGATATGCCAGGCCCAGCGCACCTCGTCGACCTTGCGGATCGGTTTCACCTGCACCTTGAGGCCGAGAAAGTGCTTCACCCACGCCTCTATCACCTTCGCCAGCGCGTCGAGGGCGGGCCGCCCGAAGGTCAGGCGGATCACGGTGTCGTAGCGCGACTCGCGCTCCCAATAGAGCTCGGCGTTCGCCTTGTCGAGCACATCGAGGTCCACGTTCCCCAGGGTGCCTTCCGCCTCGACGATCAGCCGGCCGATGCTGCCGTAACGGTTGCCGGCGGCGTGCATCTCGACGGTCTCGAGGTCAGCCACCAGCGCATGGCCTTCCTGGATCGTCGCCTTCTGCTCGCGAAAGAAAAGCTCCGCCGCGCGCAGGCGCAGTGGATCGTCGCAGCCGTCCAGGATGTTGCGCAGGATGACATGCACCATCTGCTCGATGAAAAGCGGCGGCATGTCGACTGCCGCCTTGAAGAGGCCCCTGTAGCAGGCCTCCACCGTTTCCGCCTGCACCAGGCGATCGCGGAAGCGCAGCACGACCCGATAGTTGTCTCGTGCGTCCGCATCTTCCACGGCGTCGATCTCGCGCTGCGTGACGCCGCGTCGCGGGTCCGCCATCAGTGCCGCATGCAGCGCCTGCTCGCCGGGCCCCGACTCCTCGATCGGATGCACTTCCGGCCGCAGGTAATACGCGCGCAGGTAATCGTCCGTGACGCGCAGGCGTCCGGAGGAATCGCGCTCTAGGAGATGAAAGCCGGAATTACGCCAGAAATCAGGCAGAGGCCAGAACCAGTCGCGAGTGTGACGCGACGTGCTGCTTCAGGAACTCCATCTGGTCCGCCAGGATGCGGCGATTGGTGAGGATCAGGTACTCGGCCTTGTTCGGGATGTAAGGCGCGTAGAGGAGCTCCACGCCGCACTCCTGCGGCAGGCGGTTCCTTTTGTGCCCGTTGCAGTGCCGGCAGGCCGTGACGACGTTCATCCACGTATCGCGGCCGCCGCGCGAAAGCGGCGTGATGTGGTCGCGGGTGAGGCGGAAGTAGTTGAACTCGCCGCCGCAGTAGGCGCACATGTGGCAGTCGCGGCGGAAGAGTTCGCGGTTATTGAGCGGCGGGACCTGGTTGAAGCCCTTGGCGGCGAGCGCCTTGCCCTTCACCGCGATGATCGAGTGCGCCGTGATGCTCGAGCGCTCGCCGGTCAGGCGGGAAATGCCGCCGTAGTAGGTGAAGGTCATGTCGCCGAGCGTCCAGGCGACGAGATTCTTCGCGTAATAGAAGCATGCCTGCTGCCAGCTGATCCAGCGATGGGGGACGCCATGCGCGTCCAGCGAAAGAATGAGCGGGCTATCCATTGGCAAGAATCGTGCTTCGCGATTCTGCCAAGCAAGCCGAGGGTTGGCAATCCCCGCTAAAAAACAACGAGGTGCGGATTGAACCTTAGGCGAACTTCTAGGAGGTCTTCTCGACGGCCTGTTTGAAGCCCTGGCCAGCCGCGAAGGCGGGCAGCGTCTTCGCGTGGATCTTGATCTCCTTGCCGTTGATCGGGCTGCGCCCGGCGCGCGCCTTGCGCTTGCGCGGCAGGAAAGTACCAAAGCCGACCACGGTGACGCGCTTTCCCCTGGCGACATTCTCGACGATCGCGTCGAAGACGGCGTTCACCGCTTCGCCTGCTGCTGCCCTGCTGAGATTCCCCGCCTTTGCCGCGACCTGCACGAGATCGGACTTCGTCACCACGTGTGGCATCTCTTCCCTCCCCGGCTTCGACTGCGTGGAGAATCGTATCCAAACGAAAATGGAAAGACAATGAACTTGCGCACGCGTTTCGGCAAAGCATCTATGATTACGCGCAGAGGAGGATTCACCGTGCAACTACCGCGCACGCTCGCTGCGCTTGCGCTCGTCTGCGCCGCGCTGGCCACGCCCGTTCACGCGCAGGTCACGCTCACCTACTCGAGCTGGGTTCCGCCAACACATCACCTGACGATCTGGCAGGCGAACTGGGCCGCCGAAGTCGAGAAGGCCACCGGGGGCCGCGTCAAGTTCCAAGGCCTGCCGAAGGCGCCGGCCGCACCGCCGGGAACATTTGATGCGGTGCGCGACGGCCTCGTCGATCTCTCGTACGTCACCGCCAGTTACACGCCGGCGCGCCACATCCTGCCGCTCATGGCGGAGCTGCCGGGCATGGCCGATACCGCGGAGGTGAACTCGGTCGCCTATTCGCGCGTGCACTGGAAACTCTTCCAGAAAGTCGGCGAATACAAGGGCGTGAAGCTCCTCGCGGTCTTTACGCACGGGCCGGGCCAGATGTTCACCAAGCGGCCGATCAACGGCATCAACGACGTCAAGGGCCTCAAGATCCGCACCGGCGGCGGCATCGCCGAAGCGGTCGCGAATGCGATCGGCGCCTCGGCGTTCGTCAAGCCGGCACCCGAGTCCTACGAGCTGCTGAATTCAGGCGTCGCCGACGGCGTGTTTTTCCCCTTCGAGTCCATCGCCTCGTTCAAGCTCGACACGGTGCTGCAGCAGGCGACGGTGTTCCCCGGCGGCATGTACAGCTCGGCGTTCGGCTTCTTCATGAACGAGGACAAGTGGAACCAGATCCCGAAGCAGGACCAGGCGATCATCGAGAAGCATTCGTACGAGTACGCCGCCCGCTCGAACGGCAAATCGTGGGACGCGGCCGACCAGAAGGGCATCGAGGCGCTGAAGAAGGCGAACGTCAAGATCGTGCAGGCTGACCCGGCGTTCGCTGGCGAAGTGCGGCGGCTCTCGGCGCCGATCATCGACGACTGGATCAAGAAGGCATCGGCAAAGGGCGTCGACGCTAAGGGCGCGCTGGAAGAATTCCGCGCCGAAATCCAGAAGCTCTCCGCCGAGCGCAAGTAAGACCCGGTGCGTCGCCCCCGCAAGCGGGGGTCTATTTTCCCAAAAAGTCTTGGGTTCCCGCCTGCGCGGGAACGACCATTCGCGGCTAGACTCCGCGCGTGAGCGAGCCCGAAGGAACGTGGGAAAGGCGGGTCGATGCCGTCCTCGGCATCGCCGCCTCCGCCCTGCTCCTCGCCATGATGCTGCTGACGTTCGTCGACGTCGTCGCGCGCTATCTCTTCAACCGGCCTATACGCGGCGCCTTCGAACTCACCGAGCTCACGCTCCTCGTCCTCATCTTCGCTGGCCTGCCGCTCGTCTCGCACGGCGATGAGCACGTCACCATGGATTTCATCGATCGCATGCTGCCGCCGCGCGCCGTGGCGGTGCTGATCCGCGCCGTTCACGCGATCGTCGCCGCGATCTTCTTTTTCCTCACCTGGCAGATGATCATCAAGGCGAACCGCATCGGGGGCTATGGCGATACCACCGACGTGCTACGCATCCCGGTCGGGCCATTCGTCTATTTCATGGCGGGGATGATCCTGCTCACGGCGCTGGTGCACGTCTTCAAGGTCTTCGTGCCCGGCAGCCGACGCAGCTCTCAGACGACCACCTGAGCGCATGACCGAAGCGCTGATCGGGCTCGCCGCCATGATGGTGCTCGCGTTCGTCCGCGTGCCGATCGCAATTTCCATGGGCATCGTCGGCATCGTCGGCTATGCCTACATGCGCGACTGGAGCTGGGGCAGCGCTTTCGCCACCGCGCAGACCAAGATCTACGAGACGGGGCGCAACTACACCCTGTCCGTGGTGCCGCTCTTCATCCTGATGGGCAACTTCGTCACCCGCGCCGGCATGTCGCAGGAGCTTTTCCGCACGGCGTACGCCTTCATCGGCCACCTGCGCGGCGGCCTCGCCATGGCGACCATCGTCGGCTGCGCGGGCTTCGGCGCCATCTGCGGCTCCTCGATCGCCACCGCCGCCACCTTCGCGAAGGTGGCCTATCCGTCGATGAAGCGCTTCGGCTACGCCGACTACCTCTCGACCGGCTCGATCGCCGCGGGCGGCACGCTCGGCATCCTGATCCCGCCCTCGACCATCATGGTGATCTACGGGATCATGACCGAGACCAATATCGGCAAGCTCTTCGCCGCGGGCGTGCTTCCTGGAATCCTCGCCACGGTGCTCCTCTGCCTCGCGGTGCAGTACGTCACCTGGCGCGACCCGAAAGCCGGCCCGCCGGGCGTGCGCACGAGCTGGAAAGAGCGCTGGTCCGCCATCGCCGGCCTGCAATGGTTCGCCACCGTGGGCGTGGCTATCTTTCTCGCCGTGCACCTGGGCTGGATTGCGAGCGACACCGCCGCGGTGATCGGCGCCTTCGTCGTCTTCGTCCTGTCGCTCCACTACAAGGGGGTGTCGAGCGTGATCGCCCTCTTCACGCTCGTCATGGGCGGCATCTACGGCGGCGTCTTCACCGCCGTGGAAGGCGCGGGGGTCGGTGTCTTCGGCGCGATGATCTTCGCCGTCGCGCGCCGCTCGCTCGGCTGGCGCGGGCTTTACGAGGCCTTGCTCGAGAGCGCTCGCACCACGTCCATGCTGTTCATGATCCTCATCGGCGCGCTGATGTTCGCGGAGTTCGTCAACATCACCAGCATGCCCGCCGACCTGCGCACCTTCGTCTCGCAGTTCGAGCTGCATCCGCTGATGGTCGTCGCCGCGATCATGGTGATCTACGTCATCCTCGGCACGGCAATGGAAGAGCTCTCCATGATTCTCCTCACGGTGCCGCTCTTCTTTCCGCTCATCGTGCACCTGGGACTCGACCCGGTCTGGTTCGGCATCCTGATCGTGGTGGTGGTGGAGATCGGCCTCATCAGCCCGCCGGTCGGCATGAACCTCTTCGTGCTGAACACGCTCCTACCGCAGGTGCCCACGCGCACCATCTTTCGCGGCGTGATGCCGTTCGTGATCGTCGACTGCGTGCGGCTTGCGATCCTCACCGCGTTCCCGATCATCTCGACATTGCTGCCGAGCTACATGAAATGAAGCAGGAATTCATCGAGCGAGTGAACCGCGAGATGGCGGCCGATTTCCCCGCCGCCGACCTGCCGCCGCGCGAGGCGCTGGCGGCCGCGTGCCGCATCCTCGCGCGCGAAGGCCACGAGTCCGGCCTCGCGGGGCAAGTCACCGCGCGCGCCGGAAAGGGTGAATGGTCGACGCTCGAGTTCGGCTTCGGCTTCGACGAAGCGACGCCCGAGCGCATGGTGCGCGTCGACGAGGATCTGCAGCCGCTCGCCGGCAAAAGGCCCAATCCCGGCGTGCGTTTCCACATCTGGATTTACCGCAGGCGCCCCGACGTCAACGCCATCATCCACACGCACGCGCCCTACGCCTCGGCGCTCGCCGCCACCGGCAAGCCGCTGCGCACCATCCATATGGATAGCGCGATGCTGCATGGCTGCGCGCACCTGCCGGGCTGGCCTGGCGTGCCGGTGGCCGACGACGAGGGCCGCATCATCAGCGGCGCGCTCGGCGACGCGAAATGCATCCTGCTTGCCAATCATGGCCTGCTCACCGCCGGAGCCTCGGTCGAGGAAGCGACCTATCTCGCCGTGTTTTTCGAGCGCGCGGCGCGCATGCAATTGCGCTCGATGGCGGCGGGCGGTTTCAAGGAAGTGGAGCCGGCGCTGGCCGAAGAGGCGCGCGCCTTCCTGCTGCAGCCCTCTATCGTTCGCGCGACCTTCGCCTACTGGCGCCGCCGTGTGTGACAGCGCCGCGGTAGGCTGAGCCGACCTGCGCGGCGTATTTCTCCAGCACGCCGGTCAGCTCGCGCTTCGGCTGCTTTCCCGTTCTTCGCTTCAACTCCATCTTCGGCACATCGAGCGTCAGCGCTCCACGATGGGCATCGATGACGATGCGATCGCCGGTGCGGACGAGACCGATCGGCCCGCCGGTCGCCGCTTCCGGCGATACGTAACCGACCATCATGCCGCGCGTCGCGCCGGAGAAGCGACCGTCGGTAAGGAGCGCCACCTTCTCGCCCATGCCCTGCCCGTAGATCAATGCCGTGATGCCGAGCATCTCCCGCATGCCGGGGCCGCCCTTCGGCCCCTCGTAGCGGATGACGAGCACATCGCCCGCCTTATAGGCACGGCGCTTCACCACCTCGGCGCACGCTTCCTCGGAATCGAACACGCGGGCTTTGCCTTCGAAGACGAGCGACCTGAGTCCGGCGACCTTGATGAGCGCGCCCTCGGGCGCGAGGTTGCCCTTGAGGACGACGATGCCGCCCGTCTTCATGATCGGCTCTCGGCGTACCACCTGCCCATCCGCACCCGCATGCGAGCGTAGTGCTGCTTCCAGGGTTTGACCGCTCAGCGTGAGGCACTCGCCGTGCAGATGAGGCAGGAGCGCCTTCAGCACCGTATAGACGCCGCCCGCGGCGTGCAGGTCCTTGGCGAGGAAGCGGCCGCCGGGCTTCAGATCTGCGATGAGCGGCGTGCGCTTCGCCACGCGGGCGAAGTCGTCGAGCGTAAAGCGGATGCCCGCCTCGTGCGCGATCGCGGGAATGTGCAGAGCTGCATTGGTAGAGCCGCCAGTGGCGGCAACTGCGGCGCACGCGTTCTCCAGACTCTTCTTGGTCACCAGCGCGCGCGGCAGCGGGCCGCGGCGCTCGAGCAGTTGCATCACTGTCGCGCCCGCGTGCCGGGCCAAATCGGATCGGTCGGATGAGACGGCGGGAAGCGTCGCCGAGCCCGGCAGCGCAAGGCCCAGCGTCTCGGCGACCATCGCCATCGTGCTGGCGGTGAACTGGCCGGGACAGGAGCCGAGCGTCGGCAGGCAGGCGCGCTCGAGCTCGCCGAGCTCGCGCTCGTTCATGTCGCCGGCGAGCACGGCGCCGACGGCTTCATAGGTATCGAGCACGGTGACATCGCGCCCTTTCCACTGGCCCGGCAGCGCCGCGCCGCCATAGACGAAGACCGACGGCAGATTGAGGCGCACCATCGCCATCATCATCCCGGGCAGCGTCTTGTCGCAGCCGGCGAACGTGACGAGCGCGTCGTAGGCATGCCCGCGGCAGACTGCTTCGACGCCGTCGGCGATGATCTCGCGCGAGACCAGCGAATAGCGCATGCCGCCGTGGTTCATCGACATCGAATCCGCGACCGAGATGGAGGCGAAGTCGAACGGCACGCCCCCGGCGTCGCGCACGCCGGCAGCGGCATCGCGGGCGAACTGGCCGAGCAACGCGTTGCAAGGCGTGACGCGGCCGTCGGTCGATGCGACGCCGACGAACGGCTTCTCGAGATCCGCGTCCGACAGGCCGAGGCTCCTCAGGAACGCGCGGTGCGGCGCGCGATCGAGGCCTTCAACGGTGATGCGCGAGCGCAGTTTCTTCGTATTCACGCACGATCTCTTCGATGGAAGCGCTGTGCGGCAAGCCGAGATCGGCGGCGCGCCTCGAAAGCGTCGCCTTCGGTACCGCGTCCATCAGCTCCTGCAGCGCGGGATTCGGCTCGAAGCGCACCTTGCCCTTCGCCCTTCCCTTTACCGCGTCCCACATCTGCTGCGCGCTCACACCGATGCCGGTGAGGAGCACCGTGCGACGCGCGCCCAGCCGATCGCCCGGTAGTTCCAGCATCTTTTGAAAAGCGCTGACGACCCGCCCGATCGAGATGCATGCCATGCGAGTGCGCGGCTCTACCGGACAGACATAGTCGCGACCGGCGAGCGCCTCGCGGACGATCGCGCTCGTCCAGCCCGACACCGCCGTGTTGGCGCTGCCGGGACGCACGATCACCGCCGGCAGGCGCAGCGCTCGCCCGTCGATGAAGCCGCGCCGGGTGTAATCGTCGATCAGGATCTCGGCAATCAGCTTTTGCGCGCCATACGAGATGCGCGGCGACGCCGGCGTCTCATCGGTGACGGGATCGGGCAGCACGTTTGGAAACTGAGCGCCATACACGGCGATCGACGATGCGAAGACGAATTTCGGGCAATGCCCGGCGAGCCTGCACGCTTCCAGGAGATCGCGCGTTGCATCGAGGTTTATTTTCGTGCCGAGCTCGAAGTTCTGCTCGGCGCCGCCCGAGACGAGCGAGGCAAGATGGAATACCGCGTCGATTTCCGCTGTGATGAGCGCGCGCGCGAACTGCGGATAAGCGATGTTGCCGACGACGGCACTGGGAAATGGCATCGCCGTCTGGTCCGTGGCGATCACATTCTCCGGGCCAAGCGCACGCACCCATGCGGAACCGATATAGCCCGCAGCTCCGGTGACGAGTATTCTCATGGCCGCAGCTATTCTATAAACAGGAGGATGGAGTGATTCGCGCTTTGCTTCTGTCGTTGACGCTGGTGAGTGCCCAAGTATGGGCGCAGGCGTATCCCGCGCATACCGTAAAAGTGGTCGTGCCCTACGGCGTCGGCGGCCCCGCCGACATCTATGGCCGGTTCATCGCGACCAAGCTGCAGGAAGCGCTCGGCCATCCGTTCGTGGTTGAGGATCGTCCGGGCGGCGGCTCCATCGTCGGCACGGACGTGGTGGCGAAGTCACCACCCGACGGCTACACGTTGCTCGTCATGTCGAACACGCACACGGTGAACGAGACGCTGATCCCCAAGAAGCCATTCGACCTGATGCGCGACTTCGCGCCGATCACCGGCATCAACTCCTCCGACCTCCTGATGGTGATCAACCCGGAGGTGCCGGCAAAGAACCTGAAGGAATTCATCGCGCTCGCGAAAGCGAAGCCTGGCGTCCTGAACTACGCGTCCTCGGGCCCCGGCACGCCGTATCACATGGCGGGCGAGCTCTTCAAATACATGGCGGGTGTCGACATCGTGCATGTGCCGCACAAGGGCTCCGACCAGGCGCGCACGGCCGTGCTCGGCGGACAGGTGCAGATGATGTTCGACGCGATCACGACGATGGCGGGTCAGGCGCGCGCGGGCAAGGTTCGCGCACTCGGCACGACGGGCAAGGCGCGCTCCGCGGTGATGCCCGAGGTGCCGACGATCTCGGAGGCCGGCGTTCCCGGCTACGAAGCCACGATCTGGCTCGGTCTCATGGCGCCCGCGGGCACGCCGCGGCCGGTGCTCGAGAAGCTGAACGCCGAAGTGAACAAGATCATCAACGCGCCCGACGTGAAGGAGACGTGGGGCAAGCAGGGCGCGGTGCCGATAGGCATGCCGGTCGACGAGTTCGGAAGATTCCTGCGCGAGGACATCGAGAAGTGGTCGAAGCTCGTCAAGGCCACCGGGATGAAGGTGGACTAAGATGGCGGCCTGGGGAGGAACATCATGGGCAAGAGCGCCGCAAGCCGATCCGAAGATCGCCGCACCGGCGGCCGCCACGTCTCAGACTACGACGCCAGGGCCGCGCAATCCACGCCCTCGCGCAACCAGTTCTTCAGCCCCGTCATGGGCACAACATCGAGGGCGAGGGCCTCGCGCTTCCCAAGGGCGTGGTGGAAGAAATGCCGATAAACCCCGCGGCCGCACCGCCCGCTGCGCCGGAATCGAGTCCTACTCCGAAGTGATGTTCGCGGCGCGCGCGATGCGCGTGTAGAGCGCGACGTCGCGCGCGATCAGGCGGTCGAAATCCTGCGGCGTGGTGGGGCGCGGCTCGATGCCGATCGGCGCCCATCGCGTTTTCGTGTCCGAGTCGGAGAGGATGCGGCCGATCTCGGCGCTCAGGCGGGTCACCACGCCGCGCGGCATGCCCGCCGGCCCGAGGATGCCGAACCACAGCTCCTGCTCATAGCCCGGCACGCCGGCCTCGTCGATCGTCGGCACCTCAGGCAGGAGCGCATCGCGGCTCTTCGACGAAACGCCGAGCCCGACGAGCTTGCCATCGCGCACCAGGTTCACCGCGTTCGCGATCGGCGCCATGAAGAACTGCACGCGGCCCGCCACCGTCTCGCCGAGCGCATCCGGGATGCCCTTGAACGGCACGTGTACGACATCGATCGCCGCCATCGCCTTGAAGACTTCGGCCGCGAAGTGCGTACCGCTGCCGATGCCGGCTGAGGAAAAATTGATCGTCCCAGGCCGCGCCTTTGCGGCTGCAACCAGATATTTCACCGAGCGCACGCCGAGCGATGGCGCCACCACGAGCACGTACTTGGACGTTGCGCTTTGCGTGACGCCCGCCAGGTCTTTCAGCGTGTCGTACGAGAGCTTCGGATAGATCGCGGCCGCAGCGGCGTGCGCCGACGATACGGAAAGCAGCGTGTAGCCATCGGTCGGCGAGCGTGCAACGATGCCCGCGGCCACCGTGCCGCCCGCGCCGGGGCGGTTCTCGACGATCACCGGCTGCTTGAAGGCCTCCCCAAGGCGCTGCGCGATGTGGCGCGCCGTGATGTCGGGTCCGCCGCCCGGCGTGAAACCGACCACGATGCGCAGCGGTCTACTAGGGTAATCGCGCAGTTCGTCACCCTGGGCGTAGGCGAAGCCCGAAAGGAGCAGCGCCATGGCAACCAGCACCGTCTTACTCATCCTTTTCCTTCTGCTGGTGGTCGCGGGCATCGGCGGCATGTTCCTATTCGGCTGGAAACGCCGCAAGGACCCCGTGCCGAAGGTCGCGCCGCTGCCGCCGGACGACGACGACTGGAACTAAACCCCTTAGGGCGCCGGCGTCGCGACCGGCTTGCCCTTCTCCACTACATAGGTCGCAAGCACCTTCGCCGGCCCGGTGCCGACGTTTTTGCCGTCGTGCACGACGCCCGCCGGGACGTAAAACACATCGCCCGCCTTGAGCGTGCGCGGCGGTTGGCCCGTGATCTGGAGCTCGAGCGTGCCTTCAAGCACGTAACCGAGCTCTTCTCCGGGATGCGTGTGCTTGCCCGCTACTCCGCCCGGAACGAATTCCGCGACCACCTGCACGGCGTGCCGGTTGGTCGTGCTGACATCCTGATCCTGCATCATCTTGCGCGTGAAGCCCGGCTGCTGCGCATATAAGGTCGCTGCAAGGCCGCCGATGGCGACCACCAGTAACAGACGTTTCATCGAAAACTCCCCTTTTATGTAGAAACGGCCTCGACCAGCTTCATCATCGTCTGGTCGGCCCAGTACTCCGGATCCTCGTCGATCTTCTTGTCGCCGCGCGCGCGGATCGCGGGATCGATCTTCTTGCGGTCGCAGAAGCCGTGCCAGAACTGCTTCACTTCGTCGGCGGTCATGTCGTCGGCGCGCCGCGCCGGTGGCTTGCTCGTCATGGCTAACCCCAGATGATCCAGGAACCGACCGCGAACCCGATCACGAGGATCGGGACGAAGTTGCGGATCGTGGCGAGGCGGCGCTTTTCGGTCACGTCGAACTCGGGGGCCTTGTTGTATTTCTTGGCGCGCTCGTTCACCTGCTTGTTGAGCGCCATGTACTCAAAAATGAGAAGAGCGACGCCTATGCCGAGACCGACGAGGGCGCCTTGGAGTGCCGGATGCATGACGGCGACTCTAGCATGGGTAAAGCAGCACTGCGTCGCGCTCGGCTCGCCAGGCCGCCTCGTCCGGCGCCGCCAAAGCCTCGAGGTCACCGATGCTGGCCGCGGGATCATCGACCCATTCGCGAAGCTGCGGCCCGCCGTTGATGAGATCGATGGCGAGGCGACCGCGCTCGTATTCGTATTCGAAATCGCGCCAGAGCGGATACTGCGGCCGCAATAACCGCAGTGCCTTGAACGCCGCGGCCATGAGGCGCCACGGCTGGAACGTCTCGTGGCCGTAGAGCGGCGCCTCGGCGTGGAGCTGCAAGCCCGCGCAAAGCTTTCCGACATGCTTGTGAAAGGTCGGCTCGAACCAGCATTCGCGCAGCCCGCAACCTTGCATCCACTGCGGAGCAAGCGAGCGCATGCGCTGCACCAGCTCGCGCGCCGGCAGCTCCGGCGCACCGAGGAGCTCGAGGGGCCGCGTGGTGCCACGACCTTCGGAAAGCGTCGTGCCCTCGAGCATCACCGTCCCTGGATAGCACCGCGCCATTGCGACGGTCGGCGCATTCGGGCTCGGATTCACCCACACGCGCTCGCCGAGCGGCCAGCCGAGTGGCGGCAAGGCGTCCATTGGCACGATCTCCAATTCCACATCGAGGCGCAGCGTCTGCTTGAACCAGCGCGCGAGCTCGCCCATCGTCAGGCCATGGCGCATCGGCAGCGCACCCGCACCGACGAAGCTTTCCCATCCGGCGCGTAGCCGCATTCCCTCGACCAGCCGCCCGGCGGGATTCGGCCGGTCGAGCACCCAGACTGCCTTGCGATGCTTTGCGGCGGCCTCGAGCACGTAGCGCAGCGTGGTGATGAACGTGTAGACACGGCAGCCGAGGTCCTGCAGATCGACGAGCAGTACGTCGAAGCTCTGCATCATCCGATCGCTCGGCCGGCGCACGGTGCCGTAGAGGCTGAACACCGGGACGCCGTGGACCGGATCGTTGAAGTCGGGCGACTCGACCATGTTGTCCTGCTTGTCGCCGCGCAGTCCGTGCTGGGGACCGAACGCGGCGCTCAGCTCGATCTCCGGCAGGCGTGCCAGCGCATCGAGCGAATGCTCGAGACTGCGCGTGACCGAGGCCGGATGCGCGAGCAACGCGATGCGCTTGCCCTCGAGCGGCCGGCGCAGCGCCGCGTCGTCGATCAGCCGGTCGATGCCGAACTTCATGCGAGCTCCAGCGCAAGGGCGTCGGCATGGTGGAAGTCCGGCTTGCCGGGCGCGTGCCGCAATGCCCAATACGACAACACGCCGCTCTCTTCTTCGACCACCACGGATAGCGCGAGCGCCAGCGATGCCCGGGGATAAGTCGGGGAGATCCGGGCGAGATCGAGGAGCGCGGAGAGCTCGAGCTGCTTCTCGTCCGAGCGAACCGCGATCTGCGGATTCATGCTTTCGTCCGCGAGCGGACCGCCGTCGCGATATTTCGTAAAGGCATACGCTGCCCACTCGCCCGACGGCGAGAAATTGAATTCCCGATAGGCGTTGGCGCCTTTTTCGCGCAGGAAGACCTCGCAGCAAGTGTGGCGCCAGAGCTTCCAGCCGATGCGGGCCGGTCCAGGCGCCGGAATACGCAACGCGCGGATATCGCCCCGCACGATGTAGCCGAGCGCAAGCTTCCCTTCCGCAGTGCGGCTCGCTTGCGCAGTGACGGCCTGTACTGCGCGGCTCGGGGTGTCGGGATGGCGGAGAAGCTCGGGCACTCTAGAGAACGATTTCGCGTGCGGCGCCGCGCACATCCATCTCGAATTCGAGCCCGACGACCGGAGGACCCGCGAGGTGCCAGGAAACACCGCCTGCCGCCGCGCCGCACGCCGCGATCTCCGGGCCGATGAGCGCGCCGATGTCGTGCACGGTGTAGGCCTGAGTGCTGATCGCGTCCTGCCACGAGAAACCGGGCGCTTTCAGCCGCGCGGCCATCAGCTCGACGACGAAGCGCACTTTCTCCCGCAGGCCATCCGGCGAGGTATCACCGTAGCGCACCGTGCGCGACGCGTAATTCTCGACGCCGCCCCGCGCTTCGGCGCCACCCGCCACGATGAAGCTGCCGCGGCGAGCCCGCGACGGCACGGTGTAGGAGAACGCATAGAGGACCGGCTCGCGCGGCTTGTCGTATTGCGGGCATACGTTCGTACGCGCCACCGGGTTGACGTCGTTCTTGAAGATGCCCCAGCGGGTGAGCGTCTTCACGTACTCGCGATTGAAGTCGTCGAAGCCCTGCTCGCTGAAGGGTTCGGGCGAACGAAGCTCGCACGCCGCGAACGCAGTCGAGGGCCGGCCGAGGCTGGCAAGGTGCGACTCGACGGCGGCGAGGCCTGCCGCGAGCGGCAACGGCCGCGCCAGCCGTGCGCGCTCGATCTCGAATCCGGATTCGGCGGCCACGCCGCTCGAAAACTGGAACCCGGCCTTGATGTAGCGGTGACCGCCGTCCTTGAAACTGAGGACGTCCATCCAGCGATTATCGCGTGGCGGCGGCCAACTCCTCGATCTTTTGCGAAGCCCGCGCCAGCACGGCGATGAACTCGCGCGCGGCGCGCGCGCGCCCGAGCGCGTTCAGGTGTCCGCCATCGTCCGTGTAGTCGGGCGCCATGGCCGGCGCGGTGACGCCCTCCCAGAAGACAGTCACCAATTTGCCGTCCGGCGCCGTGGACTCGATCCGGGCGATGTCGAAGATCGGCTCGCCGCCGGCGTAGGTGGCGCGGAGCAGCCGGTTGTACTGGTCGCGACGCGCATTTTCCACCGTGCCGTAGGGCGCGCGGTCGAGCAAGCGCTTCGCCCAGGCCCTGGGGCCGGTCTGCACCGTGGTGAGCGGCAGCGTCGCATGTACGAAGACCGTCCGCGGATTTCGCGCGCGCAGCTCGTTCAGCGCGATGCGATAACGATCGAAGAGCGCGGCAGCGTCGGTGTCGGCATCGATATCGACGTAGCAGAATTTAACGAGTGCCACGTCATAGCGCGAGCCGCTGCCGAGCGATTTCTTTAAGCTCTCCAGCTTGCGCAGCGGATCGCCGTTCTCGGGGACGAACTCCTCCTTGATGAAGACCGGCACGCCGGCGGCGCGCGAAAGCTCCTTCACGCCTTGCAGGATATTCGCGCCGACCGACTGGTGGCCGAAATAGATGCGCTCGTGCGACAGCCGCTGCAGGTCGGCGCGCAGCGCGGCGTCGGCAGCGTGCACGACTGTGCTCGAGACCAAAAGGGCGGCCATCAGCGCAAGGCGCGGCATCCGCGGTGATCATAAGCAAGCGCCTTGCACGCCATGCTCGCGCCCGCCTCCGCCGTTCGAACTATGTATAGTCTGGCGCATCAAGATGGGCCACGCCTTCCATCGCGATCCATCGCAGAATTACCCGGTCGCAGTAGCGGGCGACGGCGTCTATGTCTACGACCGCGAAGGCCGGCGCTATCTCGATGCGTCCGGCGGCGCGGCGGTGAGCTGCCTGGGGCACTCCGACCGCGCAGTGATCGAGGCGATCACGCGCCAGCTGGAAGCGCTGCCCTATGCGCACACGTCCTTCTTCACCAACGAGCCGATGGAAGCGCTGGCCGATGCGTTGATCGCAGCCGCGCCGAAGCCGCTCGACCGCGTCTACTTCACTTCGGGCGGATCAGAGGCGATGGAAGCCGCGCTCAAGCTCGCGCGGCAGTATTTCGTCGAGAAGGGCGAGCCGCAGCGCGCGCGCCTCATCGGTCGCCGGCAGTCCTATCACGGCAATACGCTCGGCGCGCTCGCCGTCGGCGGCAACTTCTGGCGGCGCAGGCAATTCGAGCCGCTTCTCATCGGCGCGACCCACGTTTCGCCGTGCTATCCGTACCGCGATCGGCGCGAAGGCGAGTCCGACGCTGCCTATGTCGAGCGCCTGGGCTCGGAGCTCGAGCAAGAGATCGAGCGCCTGGGCGGCGACAAGGTGATCGCTTTCGTCGCCGAGACAGTCGCTGGCGCGACGCTCGGCTGCGTGCCGCCGGTGGCGGGCTACTTCAAGCGCGTACGCGAGATCTGCGACCGGCACGGCATCCTGCTCATCCTCGACGAGGTGATGTGCGGCATGGGCCGCTGCGGAACGATGTGGGCCTTCGAGCGCGAAGGGGTCGTGCCGGACATCGCGACGATTGCCAAGGGGCTCGGCGCCGGATATCAGCCGATCGGCGCGATGATCGTGGCGCGGCCGATCTACGAAACCATCACCCGCGGCAGCGGATTCTTCCAGCACGGCTACACCTACCTCGGACACGCGGCCGCTTGTGCCGGTGCTCTGGCAGTGCAGCAAAGGCTGCGCGAGGGTGGCGTCCTCGCCCAGGTCACGCCTATGGGGCAATGCCTCGAAAACGAGCTGCGCCGCACCTTGGGAGAGCATCCCCACGTGGGCGACATCCGCGGGCGCGGCCTCTTCTGGGCGCTCGAACTCGTCGCTGATCGGAAAGCGAAAAGCCCGTTCGATCCCGGCCTCCAGATGCACGCGCGGATAAAGCAAGAAGCGCTGAAGGCAGGGCTCCTGTGCTACCCGATGGGCGGCACGATCGATGGGGAACGCGGCGACCATGTGCTGCTCGCCCCGCCCTTCGTCATCGAGCCGTCACAGATTGAGGAACTTGTGCACAAGCTCGAGACGGCGATCCAAAGCGCACTAATTAATACCTGAGCCGCGGGCTTCGCAGTACGCTGGGTCTCGTCCATGAGAACCCACACCACGCTGATCATCAACCCGAAGGGCGGGTCGGGCAAGACCACGGTCGCGACCAACCTGGCGAGCTATTTCGCCGCGCAGGTGCCGACAGCGCTGATGGACTATGACGCGCAGGGCTCGAGCCTCAACTGGCTCAAGCAGCGGCCAATGCACATGCCGCGCATCCACGGCGCGAACGCCGCGCCGGCTAAGCCGGGCCGCCTGCGCAGCATGGACATGCGCGTGCCGGAAGAGACGCGCCAGCTCGTGATCGACGCCCCTGCCGGGGCTTCCGGACTGCTGCTGCAGGAGATGCTGTCGCGCACCAACTGCATCCTGATTCCGGTGGCGCCGTCCTCGATCGACATCCATGCGACGGCGAACTTCATCCGCGATCTTCTCCTCGCCGGACGCATCCGCGCGCAGAACATCCGCCTCGGCGTCGTCGCGAACCGCGTGCGCAAGGCCGTGCCGGTCTATCAGCCGCTCGAGCGCTTTCTGAATTCGCTCAATCTCCCGCTCCTCACCCGCCTTTCCGACTCGGAAGCGTTCGTAGCCGCGGCCGAGACCGGCGTCGGCGTGTTCGAGATGGAATTCGTCGCCTCGGCGGCCGAGCGGCAGCAGTTCACGCCGATCGTGGAGTGGCTCGAGACACCGAAGCTGATCGTCGATCCGAAAGCGCCTTCGCTCCTGCCGTTTCACCCGACCATCTCGGTGCCGGGCCGCGTCGGGCTGCGCGTCGTAACCAAGAGCATTCCGGCCGCCTAACGCTCATCTGCGCGTCCCAAAGGCGGGACCACGCTTGCATTTTCTGTCGCGCGCCCGCATTATCGCCGCGTAATCAAAGAGAAGAGGGAACTACCCTCCAAACGGCATGAAGACGACGCTGGTGCTCAACCCGAAGGGCGGCGCAGGCAAGACCACCGTCGCGATCAACCTGGCGAGCTATTTCGCCTCCGCCGGCATCCCCGCCACGCTGATGGACTACGACCCGCAGGGATCCAGCCTCAACTGGCTGCGCCTGCGGCCGCTGGATGCGCCGAAGATCCATGGCGCGAATGCCGCGCCGGGCAAGTTCGGCCAGCTCCGCAGCTTCGAGAGGTACGTACCGCCGGAGACGCGACACCTGATCATCGATCCGCCCGCCGGCGCCTCCGGCGTGCTGTTGCACGAGCTCCTCGATCGCTCGAGCTCGGTCCTCGTCCCGATCGTGCCGTCGGTGATCGATCTGCACGCCACCGGGAACTTCCTGCGCGAAATCCTCGCCATGGGCCGCATGCGCACCGGCAACATCCGCCTCGCGGTCGTCGCGAACAAGGTACGCCGCTCGATGCCGGCGTATCCGCCGCTGCAGCAGCTCCTGGACTCCCTGGGACTCAAGCTGCTCGGCCGGTTGATCGATTCCGACTTCTACATGAAGGCGGCGGAGAGCGGCGCCGGCATCTTTGAGATGAGCGTCGTGGCGAGCGCCGAGTGCAAGCAGTTCATGCCGATCGCGGAGTGGGTGTGCGAAGAACCCGGTCTCGCCGAGGCGCGCGCCGCCGCTTAGTGCCAGACCTCGCGCGCCACCTCGACGATCCGTTCCAGCTTCCGCCACTGCTCGTCTTCCTTCAGCTTGTTGCCGTGATGGGTGCTCGCGAAGCCGCACTGCGGTGAAAGGCAAAGGCTCTCGAGCGGCACGATCTTCGCGGCTTCATCGATACGGCGCTTGAGGCTCTCCTTGCTCTCCAACGTGCCGGATTTCGTGGTGACGAGACCGAGCACGACTCTCTTTCCTTTCGGCAGCAAGCGCAGCGGCTCGAAACCGCCGGCGCGTTCGCTGTCGTACTCCATGAAGAAGCCGTCGACGCCGGCGGAGAACATCGCCTCGACCACCGCATCCTGGTAGCCGCCGGCGGCGAACCCGGTGCTGCGGAAATTGCCGCGGCAGGTATGCATCGTGACGCCGAGGTCGGCCGGCCAGTCTTCGAGCGCCATGTTGATGGCGTCTGCGTAGGTACGCGGCAGGTCCTTCGGGTCATCGCCGTTCTTTTGGAAGTTCTCGCGCACTTTGTCGTCGCACAAGTAGGAGAAACCGACGTCGTAGAGATGGCGGATCGCCGTGCGATACGCCGCGCCGAGATCCGCCCAGAATTCCTCGAGGTCGGGGTAGACGGTCCGCGAGATCGCATTGCGCCCGCCGCGGAAATGCGCCGAGCCGGGCGACGGCATGGTGAATTTCGGCATGCGCGTCGCCACCGACTTGAGATACTAGAAGTGGTCGACCATGATCGGCCGCGAGCAGGCGATCTTCCCGGCGACCGTCACCATCGGCGGCACGTCTTCGGCGTTGAACGTCATGCCGCTCACCCGGGTGAGCTCGACGCCGTCGAGCTGCTTCAGGAAATCGAGGTGCCAGAGGTCGCGGCGGAACTCGCCATCGGTCACCGCCTGCAGGCCGATCGCTTGTTGCTTCTTCACCGCCTGCGCGATCGAGCGGTCTTCGACCTTCTCGAGTTCCGCTGGAGGCATTCTTCCCGCCTTGGCCGCGGCACGCGCGTCGTGCAGCTCCTTGGGGCGCAGCCGGCTGCCGACCTGGTCGGCGTGAAACGGCGGTCGCGACATTCGCGTCGTCACCATGAAAACTAGTTGGTCTGGGCGAGACGCGCGTCGGCGAGCGCGAGGCGATCGACGACGTTATGCAGCAGCGCCCAGAGAAAGCGCAGCTGGCAGCGCGCCTGGAGCTGTTCGAGCGCCGGGCGCTCGAAAGTGGCGAGCAGAAGATCGCTCGCCGACTCGACGGTCGCCTGGCGGGTGAGCGAGCCGTTGCTGATGAAGCTCATCTCGCCGAAGAATTCGCCGGCGTGGATCACGTTCAGGAGGCGTCCGCGCTTCGTGACTTTCGCTTCGCCCTTGGCGAGGAAATACAGCCGGTCGCTCTCCTCGCCTTCGCCGATGATCACCTGGTTGGCGGGCGCGCGGCTCCACTGGCCGGCCTTGGCGAGCGCCCACAATTCGGGCTCGGTGAGCGAGGCGAGCATTTTCACTTTCTTGAGCGCTTCGTACTTCTCGCTGTCAGGCACCGACTGTTGCGAGGAGCGCAGCCGGCCGATGTTCGCGAGCTCGAGCGCGAACTCGGCCCAGCTCGCGTAACGGTCCCCCGGCTTCTTCGCGAGCGCCCTCATCACCACCGCGTCGAGCGCCTGCGGAAGGCCGGGCGTAAGCCGGCTCGGCAGCACGGCATCGTCCAGCACGATCTTCTTGAAGAGCGCCGGCAGCGTGCGCGCCGCGAAAGGCCGCAGCCCGGTGAGGAGCTCATAGAGCACGATGCCGAGGCAGAACATGTCGCTGTGGTGCGTGAGCGGGTTTTCCTCGACCTGCTCCGGCGACATGTACGAGGGCGTCCCCAGGCGCAGGGTCTGCGTGGTTTCGCCGTGCTGCAGATACGCGGCGCCGAAATCGCCGATCTTGATGTCGGTGCCTTCGCCCACCATGATGTTCGCGGGCTTGATGTCGCGATGCACGATGCCTCGCTTGAAGGCGTAGTCGAGCGCACCGCAGCACTTGAAGGCCACTTCCACGGCGCTGTCGACGGGCAGCAGGTTCTTTCCGCTCACGTACGGCGCGAGATTTCCTCCCGGCACGTACTCCATGACGATGTGGCCGGAATCGTCGGTCAGCACGGCGTCGTAGATGGCGACGATGTGCGGATGCTCGAGCTTGCCGGCGAGCGAAGCCTCGACCTGGAACTGCGGCCGGTAGACGCGCTGGAATTCCGGATGCTTGAAGTACTCCGGCTTGATCACCTTGAGCGCCACATCGCGGTCGGCGAAGGCGTCGCGCGCGAGATAAACCATCGCGGCGGCGCCCTTGCCGAGCGCCTTCACGATCTCGTATTTGCCGATGCGCTCGGGCAGCGGCCCGCGGGCAACGCTCGCGGGCTGCTCGACCTTCGGTTCGCTTATGACTTCTTGCTGGTCCATCCCCTCGCGGAGGCTAGCGAAGCGCGGCGCCGCGCGCTATAGGGACCTTCCCCTATTCGACTATATGTTGGCGCCCTGCCTGTAAGGGTTCGTTAACTAGGTCCTATTTTGCCGCGGCGGGGAACGCCGGCAGCTTGGCTATGTCGCGCGGATCGTGCTGGATGATGACCGTCGCCTTCAGGTTCTTCTCGACCTGCTTGATGCGCTCGATCGAAGCGATGGTCTGGGCGCGGTCGTAGTTGAAGCCGGGCACGCCATCGCTGACGTAGTTCTCGTGGAAGTGCACCGCGTCGCCGACCAGGATCACCGGGCCCTTGTCCTTCAGCCTGACGAGCAGGCTGCTGTGGCCAGGCGTGTGACCGGGCGTGCGCAGCACGGTCACGCTGCCGTCGCCGAACACGTCCTTGTCCGCGGTGAGCGGCTCCACCTTGCGTCCGGTGCCCATCCAGTCCTTGAAGCCGGCGACATTCGCGCCGCCCATGGGCGGCTGCGCGTTGATGCCGTCCCAGTCGCCCTTGCCGATGAGCAATGTTGCGTTCGCGAACGGTGCGAGCTGGCCGGTGTGGTCGGCGTGGAAATGGCTGATGCCGACGTACTTCACCTGGTCGGGCTTGATGTTGAGCTGCCCGAGGAGGTCGGTGATCGGCTTGTTGTTCGCGTTGGGCGTCGAGCCCGGCGCATAGCCCGTGTCCCACACCATGACGTCGGCGCCGTGCTTGATCACGTAGCAGCTGAACGTGAAGGGCACCTTTTCATTGTGGTAGGCATAGCTGTCGCTGAAACGGCGCTGGTCGTTGAAACCGTCGCCGCAAGCGAGGCGCGTGAGCGTGACTTCAGCGGGCGCTTGCGCATGCGCCGCCGTTCCGAACGCCACCGCGGTGATGGCAAGTAGACGAATCGCTTTTTGCACGACTTCCCCCTCTAGGGTGAAGCCGCGGATGGTACCGTGAGAAATGGCGAACGGCTAAGCATGCCTTCGCTACCGGTGGAAGCGCGGGCAGTGAATCTTGATCCAGGGACTTTTCGCTTCTTCCGGGGAATATGGCCGTCCAAATGGATGTGCGGGCTGACCAGAAAACCGCCAACGCCTTTGGCGAATCGGTGACGGCGCTATGCTTTGGCCGCCGCTTGAGCGCTCCGAGTGCGGTCCAAAACCGTCATTGCCGTAGCGATCAATCCAGCTATGTCGTTCGCGCTGGCAGGAACTATCAAGGTATTCGACGTCTTCGCAAGCTGAGCGAAAGCCTCAACGTACTGCTGAGCTACCTTGAGGTTGGCGGCTTCCATGCCGCCTTTATCGCCGATCGCTTCACCCACGGCGCGCACCGCAGCGGCGTTGGCCTCGGCGATCACGCGAATCGCGGTCCCTTCGCCCTGGGCGCGGTTGATGGCGCCCTGTTTTTCCCCCTCCGACTTAAGAATGGCAGCCTGACGCTCGCCATCGGCGATATTGATCTGCTGCTGGCGCTCGCCCTCGGATTTCGCAATCAACGCGCGCTTCTCCCGCTCGGCAGTGATCTGCGCTTGCATGGCGCGCAGAATGGTTTCAGGCGGTGTCAGGCTCTTGATTTCGTAGCGCAGCACCTTGATGCCCCAGTTGCGCCCCGCCTCGTCGAGCTCGGCGACGATGTGGCGATTGATGTCCTCGCGCGATTCGAACGTCTTGTCGAGCTCCATCTTGCCGATCACGCTACGCAGCGTGGTCTGGGCGAGCTGGCTGATCGCCGCGATGTAGTTCGCCGAGCCATAGGACGCGAGGCGCGGATCCGTTACCTGGTAGTAAAGAATGCCGTCGACCGCGAGCTGGGTATTGTCTTTAGTAATGCAAGTCTGCTCGGGAACATCGAGCGGCACCTCCTTGAGCGAGTGCGTGTACGCAATTCGGTCGAGGAACGGGATTATGAGGTTGAGTCCCGGCTGCAGGACCTCGTGGAAGCGACCAAGCCGCTCAACAACGTATGCGAATTGCTGCGGAACGATCCGCACGCCCTCGATGACGAAAGCGATCACCACACCAAAGAACAAGATCCATCCGGCAAAAACCCGCATTCCTGGAATCGCGTAAGCCGCGACCGTGAGGATGGCGACGATGATCAACTTGCCGAACATAGATATCCCTCCCTTGGGAACGAGTGCAGCCGCCGCCGTAGCAGCGGCGCCGGCCAAGTCAGGCGGGCCGCTTTGCGGTGACTTTGAGTGTATTGCCATCCGTGCTCGCCACGTAAATCAGGCTGCCAGGCTCGAGGCCTTCCGTACCTTCGACCCGTGCGTCCCAGATCGCGCCGCGATAGCGCACACGCGCAAGGCGCGACGCCGGGTCGACCCAGTGCTCGAAGCTCGCGGGCATGCCGGCGTCGATGGGCGGCATCTGCCGAGCCCGGTTCTTTGCCCGGTAGGCGTGCACCGCGTAGCACCCCGCAGCGGCGACCACCGCCGCAACCACGATTTGCGGTCCAAAGTCGAGCCCCAAGTATGCCGCTGCCGCTGCACCGAACGCGGCAATTCCCAACATGAGGAGATAAAACGTCCCGGTCAAAAGCTCGCTGATCGCAAGCGCGAGACCGGCGATTAGCCAAGCCAGGGCGTAATCCACGCGGCTAATCTGGCACACGCCGCGACCGGCGGCAACTCGCACCTGCAAAGGGGTCGTGCTGCGTTCCATTGACCCCTTGAAGGAATTGGCGCGCCCGGCAGGATTTGAACCCACGACCCCCTGGTTCGTAGGACATCCCGCTACTCATCAAATCCGCGGAACCCGGCGCAGTCGCGACGGTCAACCTTTTTCGATGCACTGCGCGCCAATCCATGGAGACTCCGAGTGAGCGCGGCTTTGGGTTCCGCATCGTCCACTGCGGCACTGGACACGCTATGCATCAATACACTGCGTTTTCTCTCCGTGGACGCCGTGCAGAAGGCGAACAGCGGGCATCCTGGCCTGCCGCTGGGCGCTGCGGCCATGGCGTACGTGCTCTGGACGCGATTTCTGAAGCACCATCCGGCCAACCCGCGTTGGCCCGACCGCGATCGCTTCGTCCTTTCCGCCGGACACGGCTCGATGCTCCTGTACAGCCTGCTGCACCTGACCGGCTACGCGCTTTCCCTCGGGCAAATCGAGCAATTCCGCCAGTGGGAAAGTATCACTCCAGGACATCCGGAGCGCGGCGTGACTCCGGGCGTCGAGGTGACCACCGGGCCGCTCGGCCAGGGCTTTGGCAACGCGGTCGGCATGGCAATGGCGGAGGCACATCTTGCCGCGCGCTACAACCGGCCGGGGTTTTCGATCATCGATCACTACACGTATGCGCTCGTGAGCGACGGCGATCTGATGGAAGGCGTCGCCTCGGAAGCGGCCTCGCTCGCCGGTCACCTGCGCCTGGGCAAATTGATTTGCCTCTACGACAACAATCACGTCACGCTCTCCGCGGGCACCTCTATCACGTTCACGGAGGATCGGGCGCGGCGCTTCGACGCTTATGGCTGGCACACGCAGTCGGTCGAGGACGGCAACGACTTCGCGGCCATCGAGCAGGCGCTGCGCGCCGCGCGCGATGAAGCCGCCCGCCCGTCGCTGATCCTCGTACGCACGCACCTCGGCTACGGCTCGCCGCATAAGCAGGACACGTTCGAAGCGCACGGCTCGCCGCTGGGCGCGGAAGAGGTGCGCGCGACGAAGGAGAATCTGGGCTGGCCAGTGCAGCCCCCGTTCTACATTCCGGAGCAGGCGCTCCAGCATTTTCGCCTGGCCGTCGAACGCGGCGCGCGCGCCGAAGCCGAATGGAACGCCCGATTTGCCGCGTATACGAAGGCGTTTCCGGAGCCCGCGCGCGAATTGCAGCAGGCGATGCGCGCTGAATTGCCCGCCGGCTGGAATGCGGACATTCCCGTCTTCCCGGCAGATGCGAAGGGCATGGCCGCCCGCATCGCCGGCGGCAAGGTAATGAACGCGATTGCGCATCGGCTTCCTGCATTGATCGGCGGCTCGGCGGACCTGGATCCTTCGACGCACACCGCGCTGCTGGGGATGGGCGATTTCGAGCCTTCCCGCTACGGCGGCCGCAACCTGCACTTCGGCGTGCGCGAGCATGGCATGGGCGCCATCCTGAACGGCCTCGCCGCGCACGGCGGGAGCATTCCCTTCGGCGCGACATTCCTGGTGTTCTCCGATTACATGCGCCCGTCGATCCGGCTCGCCGCGCTCATGGGATTGCAGGTGATCTACGTCTTTACCCACGACAGCATCGCCCTGGGCGAGGACGGCTCAACCCATCAGCCGGTCGAGCACCTGGCCGCGCTGCGCGCGATTCCGCGCCTGGTCGTCATTCGCCCCGCGGATGCCAACGAGACTGCCGCGGCATGGCGCGTCGCCCTGGAAACCCGCGGCCGGCCGGTGGCTCTCGTACTGTCGCGGCAGAATCTGCCCACCCTCGACCGCGGTGCATTGGCCCCAGCAGAGGGCCTGAGAAGGGGCGCCTACGTGCTGGCCGACGCGGCCAACGGCGAGCCGAACGTGATCCTCATCGCGAGCGGCGCCGAAGTCGCCTTGATGGTCGCGGCGCGGCAGAAGCTCCTCGAGAAACAAATCCAGGCGCGTATCGTCTCGATGCCGAGCTGGGAGCTGTTCGACGTCCAGCCGCAGGAATACCGGGACAGCGTTCTGCCGCCGAGGATGACTGCAAGGCTGGCCGTCGAGGCCGGCACGTCGCAGGGCTGGCATCGCTACACCGGCGAGCGCGGCGATGTGCTTGCCGTGGATCGCTTCGGCGCCTCGGCGCCTGGCGAAGTGCTGATGCGCGAATACGGATTCACCGCCGAGAACGTGTGCGCCCGCGTGCTCGCCTTGCTAGGCCGCGACTAGCACGTCCACGCCCGCCGCAGGCGTGATCGCGCTCGCAGGGATCGGTGCCCCGGCACGCCATTGCCCCAACGCCTCGCGCTTGGACGCCCCGCTCACCATGAAGAGCACTTCGCGCGCCTCGCTCAGCCGCGCCGCGCTTAACGACACGCGCTCGCGCGGAGGCTTCGGCGCATCGAGCACCGCAAGCGCGGCTGGGGAGCCGGGCGCCTCGCCCCACTCGTGCCCGGGAAAGAGGCTCGCGGTATGACCGTCCTCGCCGAGGCCCAGTAGCACGAGGTCGAACGCCGCGACGGATTGCAGGCTTGCGCCATACGCTCGGGCGGCCGCCGACGCGCCGAGCTCGGCGGGAATCGGATGGCGCTGGGACGAGGGAATGGCGACATGATCGAGCCACGCCTCCTCGGCCATGCGCGAATTGCGCGCCGGATCGTCGCGGGGAACGCAGCGCTCGTCGCCGAAGTAGATGTGCCACGCCGCCCAGTCGGCGCGAACGTCGCGCAGCCGCTGATACGCCGCACGGGGCGTATTTCCGCCGGCGAGCACGATGAGAAACTGCCCGCGTGCGCGAATCGCATTACTGGCCGCCGCCAGGATGCGCTGCAGCGCGGCCGCCGCGAGCGCGGCGCCGTCCGGCACGTGCCAGCGGATGCGCTGGGTCACTGGATCAGGCTCGATCAGAGGACCCCGGCCGGTCCCGGACCGCCCGCGGGATAGGAGTGCAACCGGCGACGCTTGCGCAGGAGCGGCGTGTACAGGCGCCAGGACGCCTCGGCCTCATCGGCGTGAACGAACAACGTCTGGTCGCCGCGCACGACCTCCAGGAGCAGGGTTTCATAGCCGGTCGAGCGCGATCTGCCGAATGCCTCGGCATAGCGAAACGTCATGTGCCGGGTCTGCAGCGTGAAACGCTCGCCGGGGGCCTTGACCTCGAAGGAAAGATCGAAGCCCTCTTCCGGCTGCAGCGTCATCACCAGCACGTTGGTCTGCGCCGTGCACCCATCGAGCGCACGGAACAGCGCGATCGGCGGACGGCGGAAGGTGATCGTGATCTCGGTCGCCTGCCGGTCCAGGCGCTTGCCGGTGCGCAGGTAGAACGGCACGCCCTGCCAGCGCCAGTTGTCGATCTCGAGGCGCAGCCCGACGAAGGTCTCGGTGCGCGAGCGCTTCGCGACGCCGGGTTCCTGGCGGTATCCCCGCAGCTTCCCGCCCTTCTTCCTTCCGGGGCCGTACTGGCCGAACACGACGGCATCGGCGCGGATCGGCGCCGCGGCGCGCAGTACCTTGACCTTCTCGAACCGGATGCCGTCGGCCTCGAAGACGGCGGGGACTTCCATCGCGGTCAGGGTGAGCAGCTGGGTGAGGTGGTTCTGCACCATGTCGCGCAGCGCGCCGGTCTGCTCGTAGTAGCCCGCGCGCTGCTCGACGCCCAGCTCCTCGGCCACGCTGATCTGCACGCTCTCGATGTGATCGCGGTTCCACGCCGACTCGAACATCGCGTTGCCGAAGCGGAACGCGAGCAGGTTCTGCACCGTTTCCTTGCCGAGGTAATGGTCGATGCGGTACACCTGCGGCTCGTCGAAATACCGATGCACGAGCGCGTTCAACCGACGCGCCGAGGCGAGGTCGTGGCCGAACGGCTTCTCGATCACCAGCCGCGTCCAGCCCTTGCTTCGATTGAGCCCCGCTTCCCCCAGCGCCTGGATGGTGCCAGGAAAGGCCGCCGGCGGCAGCGCCAGATACAGAACGCGATCGCCCCGCAGTCCGCGCCGGCGTTCGATTCCTGCGATGCGGGCAGCGAGCCGCTCATAGTCCTGCGCGCCCCCGTCGCCGATCCCGTGGTAGTCGATGCAGGCGTTGCACCAGCGTCGGGTCTTTTGTCCGGCCTTCGTCAACGCCGCAAGCGCCTGCCTTCGGAAGCGCTCATCAGTCAGCCTCTGGTCCCGGCCGACACCCAGAATATGGCAGCGCCCGGGCAACAACGCATCGCTCGTCAATTGGTGCAGCGCCGGCAGCAGCTTGCGTCGCATGAGATCGCCGGTCGCGCCGAAAATGACGAACAGGCACGGATCGGTGCTGGATTTGCGCACGCGCTAGCTCGTGACTTCCGCGTCATTCACGGCGGCCGCCGGGCACGAGCGCGAGACCGGGGAAGCGTCCTGCAATTGCGCATCGACCGCCAGCGAATAGTCCGCACCTTGCCAGCGGTCGTCGCCCGGCCAGTAGAGCGTAAAGACCACGGCACCGGCAGCCGGTAGGCGGGCGGTATCGAGGTCGGCAAAGTGGATGCCGAAACCGCTGGTCCACCGCGCCGGAATGCCGGGCGATCCCGGCGCAGGCTTTTCCAGGGGCATGGGTCCTTATCGCAACGTCGAGTTCGTGGGGCGGCGCAGGATGAATCGCTCCATTGCTTTTGCAAAACCTTCAGCGTCGTAGGAGTCGGTCACAAAATCGGCGGCGGCCTGCACGTCCGGCCCTGCGTTGCCCATGGCGATGCTCACGCCGCTCTTGCGAAACATGAGGACGTCGTTCGGCATGTCTCCGATGGTCGCAATCTGCGCCGGAGGGACCGAAAACGATCGAGACAGGGTGCCGACGACGGTGCCTTTGTTGGCGTCAGGATGGGTGACATCGAGGTAGTAAGGCTGCGAGCGGGCTGCAGAGACGGCAGCGCCCAGCGTGCGCTGGACCTCCTTCTCGCAGCGCGCGACCAGATCGTGATTCTCGCTCACGCCGACGATCTTGGCCGCACTGCCGAGCGATTGCCCGAAGTCGGCGACGACGGTGGGCGCAAACTTGACGGTCCATTGTTCGCGGGCGACATGGGGCGCCCTGGGATCACGGACAAGCCAGTCCTGGCCGCTATAGACCCAGACATCCATGCCATGGGCAAGAATGACTTCCACGGCGCGCTTCGCCACATCCGTCTCAAGCACGTGCTGCTCCATGATCGTCATGTCGGGCCTCACGAAAATTCCGCCGTTGAAACCCGCGAGCGGCGTCTCGAGCATCAATGGCTCGATCAGCATCGCCATGCCGCGCGGCGGGCGGCCGCTCGTGATGGCGAAGGCGATCTTGGCGGCGTGCAGCGCTGCCACGGCGGCCCGGGCGCGCGCGGTCAGCACCTTGTCCGAGGTGACGAGTGTGCCATCGACATCCGCAATGATCAGGGAGATGTTCGATGCGTCGCTATCGCGCTCAGCCACGCACCTTCCTCGGAGCCGCGCCCTTGCGTGAACGGCGATAGCGCCGGATGAGCGCGTTGGTCGAGCTGTCGTGCTGCAGTGTCGGCTCCTCGGCGCTCTCCAGCTCGGCCGCGGTTTTCTGCGCCAGCACCTTGCCCAGCTCGACACCCCACTGGTCGAACGAATCGATGTTCCAGATCGCGCCCTGCGTGAACACGCTGTGCTCATAGAGCGCGACCAGGGCGCCGAGCGTCTCGGGCGTCAGGCGCTCGGCGAGGATCGTGTTGCTCGGGCGATTGCCCTCGAACACGCGGTGCGGCGCGAGCGCGGGCGGCGTGCCCTCGGCTTCGACTTCGCTTTGCGTCTTGCCGAAGGCGAGCGCCTCGCTCTGCGCGAACAGGTTCGACATCAGGAGATCGTGATGCCTGCCGAGCGGATTCAGCGCCTGGCAGAAACCGATGAAATCGCAAGCAATCAGCCGCGTTCCCTGGTGGATGAGCTGGTAGAACGAATGCTGGCCGTTGGTGCCGGGCTCGCCCCAGTAGATCGGCCCGGTCTGGTGCTCGAGCCGCGCGCCGCCGAGCGAGACGTGCTTGCCGTTGCTCTCCATGGTCAGCTGCTGGAGATAGGCCGGAAAGCGCTTGAGATATTGCTCGTAGGGCAGCACCGCGACCGTCTGCGCACCGAGAAAATTGCTGTTCCAGACCGCAAGCAGCCCCATCAGCACCGGCAGGTTCTGCTCGAACGGCGCGCTGCGGAAATGCCGGTCCATCGCGTGAAAGCCCGCCAGCATGGCGCGGAAGTTCTCCGCTCCGATAGCGAGCATGGTCGAAAGCCCCACCGCCGAGTCCATCGAGTAGCGGCCGCCGACCCAGTCCCAGAAGCCGAACATGTTGGCGGTGTCGATGCCGAACTTCGCCACGCCGTCGGCGTTGGTCGACACCGCGACGAAGTGCCGGCGCACCGCGCGCTCGTCGCCGAGCGTGCGCAGGCTCCAGGCGCGCGCGGCATGGGCATTGGTCAGCGTCTCGAGCGTGGTGAAGGTCTTCGAGCACACGATGAACAGCGTCTCCGCGGCATCGAGATCGCACGTGGCCTCCGCGAAGTCCGTGCCGTCGACGTTGGACACGAAGCGGAAATTCATGTCGCGCTGGCTGTAGTGACGCAGCGCCTCGTAGGCCATCACCGGGCCGAGGTCGGAGCCGCCGATGCCGATGTTGACGACGTTGCGGATGCGCTTGCCGGTATGGCCCAGCCAGTCGCCACTTCGCACCTGCTGCGAGAATGCGGCCATGCGGTCCAGAACCGCGTGCACTTCAGGCACGACGTCGACGCCGTCGACGACGATCTTTTCGCCTTTGGGCTCGCGCAAAGCAGTGTGCAGAACGGCGCGCTGCTCGGTCGCGTTGATCTTCTCGCCGCGGAACATGGCCTCGATGCGCGCACGCAGGCCGCGCTCCTCGGCAAGGCGCAAGAGCAGGCGCGACGTCTCGTCGTCGATGCGATTCTTCGAGTAGTCGAGATAAAGGCCGGCAGCTTCCACTGCAAAGCGCTCGCCGCGCGCCGGATCCGCGGCGAAGAGCCGGCGCAAGTGCGCAGCGCGGATCGTTTGGGCGTGCGCCTCGAGCTCTTGCCACGCGGGAAGCGCGCTCATGGGTGCGCGGCGCCCTCGAGCGTGGCGCTCTTCGAGGCGATGCGCTTCAGCAGATCCTGCCAAGACTTATCGAAGGCTTCGGCGCCCTCGCGCTGGAGCTGAGCGGCGAGCGCCGCGTTGTCGACGCCCGCACGCGCGAACAGCGCGAGCACTTCTTCAGCGTCGCCGCCATCGATCGGCATCGTGCCTCTCAGCGCACCGTGCTCGGCGAAGCCGAGCAGCGTTTTCTCGGGAATGGTGTCGATCGTATTCGGCGCTGCGAGCGCTTCGATATACATCGTGTCCGGCGCCGCCGGATCCTTGGTGCCGGTGCTCGCCCAGAGCAAGCGCTGCTCCCAGGCGCCTGCGGCGGCGAGCCTCCGCCATCGCGGCGAAGCCAGCAGCTCCACATAAGCCTTGTACGCGCGGCGGGCAATGGCGATTCCGAGGCGATTGCTCAGCGCCGGTGGCGCCTTGTCTCTCACCGAAACGTCCCAGCGGCTGACGAAGATCGACGCCACGGAGCTGACCTGCGGCTCGAGTCCCGACGCGATGCGTCGCTCGATGCCGCGCAGGTATGCCTCAGCCGCCGCAAGATACTGCTCGCGCGAGAAGAGCAGCGTCACGTTGATCGGCACGCCGGCGAAGATCGACTCCTCGATCGCTGGCACGCCTTCGGGCGTGCCCGGAATCTTGATGAACAGATTGGGCCGCTTCGCCCGCCGGTAAAGCTCCGCCGCAGCCTTGATGCTGCCGGCCGTGTCGTGCGCGAGCAGCGGCGAGAGCTCGAGCGACACCCAGCCGTCGAGCCCGCCGGTGGCGTCGTGGACCGGGCGAAAGAGATCGGCTGCCTGGGTCAGGTCCTCGAGGGCAAGCTCGAAGAACAGCGCTTCGCCGGATTTGCCTTCGGCCGTCTTGCGGCGAATGGCGGCATCGTAGGAGCCTCCCTCCCCGATCGCCTTGTCGAAGATCGTTGGGTTGGAGGTGAGCCCGGTCACCGAAAACTCGTTGATATAGCGAAGCAGCGTGCCGCTCGTCAGCAGCCCCCGCGTGATGTTGTCGAGCCAGAGTCTCTGGCCGAGCTCATGCAATTTTCGGGTCGTTTTCATGTTGCCTTCCGAGAAAAATGGTTGACTCGCAGCGCGCGAGCTCGCCGATGGCTTCGATGGCGAGGTCGGCCGGCGGATAGGCGGCGAGGATTTCGGGGTCGAGCGCGTAATGTCCCTGGCGCGCAAACACCGTGGTCAGCCGTTCGCCCCAGGATTTCTTCATCGCGGCGAGGATGCCCCGCTTGTCGTCCACCATGACGTAATGACGCGCGGGGTAGAGCCGCTCGATCTGATGCAGCATCTGCTCCTTGTGAATGTAGATCAGCACCCGGCCTTCGACGGCGTCCCACAGCCCCGAGCGCTGGACCTTGCGGGGCTGGAATACCACGTCACCGTCCGATAGCACCACCGTCGGCCCGAAGGAGCGCAGGTGCGCGAGCGCCGCGAGCGCGCCCGGGTAGAGGCGCTCGGCAAACGGATAGTCGACCAGGTACGCCGACATCAGCAGCAGCCGCGGATCGTTCATGGCGCCCAGCCGGTAGCGCTGCAGCGCGCCCAGGTAATCGGTGTAGCCAAGCTCCTCGCGCAAGGCCTCGAAGATTGCCCAGTACCGGTCGCGGTTGCTCGCGCCGAACTCGCGCTCGAGGTGCGCGCGCAGGTCGGCTTGCACGCGATCGTTGTCGAGCAGCGTGTTGTCGCAATCGAGCAGGAATACGACCTCATCGGCCGCTTTCATGCCGTCCTTTCCTCGAGCGGCTCTGCTGCCACAGGCGAAACCCCCCGAGAAACGCGTTGCCGGTGTCGCCGCGAGCGGTATGCGGCGGCAGCCGCTTCAGGTGCGCGACGTTGCCTCCGCCCAGCACGATGTAATCGGGCAGCAGCGCCTTGCCAAAGCCGTGCACGACCGCCTTCACCATGGCGCGCCATTTTTTGTTTCCCAGCCGCTTACGCCCCTGCTGGCCCAGATAGTCTTCGTAGTTGCACCGGTTCGAGTAGTGCAGGTGTCCCAGCTCCATCGCCGCGATCGCGCCGTCGACGATGAGCGCCGATCCGAGCCCGGTGCCGAGGCCGAGAAAGAGCATCTTCCCGCCCTCGTAGCCGCCGAGGGCCTGCATCGCCGCATCGTTGATGATCCTGACCGGGCGCCCGAATGCCGCCTGGAAGTCGAAGCCGACCCAGCCGCGGCCCAGGTTGTGGGGTTCGCGCGCCGGCGCGCCGCGACGGACCACGCCGGGATAGCCCATCGACACCACATCGAAGCGCCAGCCCCTGGTGGTCTTCAGAACACCCTTCACCATCTGGTCCGGGGTCATTTTCGGCCCGGATTCGAACTCGACGTGTTTTTTGCGTCCGGTCGCGAGGCACTTGACGTGAGAGCCGCCCACGTCGAGCACGAGAATGTTCGTACGCTTGCTCAAGCTACTTTTTTTCGTCGTGCCCGCCGAACTGCTTGCGCATCGCGGAGAGGAGCCGGTCGGCATAGCCCGCTTCGCCCCGCGATGCGAAGCGCCCGAAGAGCGCCGCGCTGATCACGGGCGCCGGTACGCCCTCCTCGACGGCGGCCGCGAGCGTCCAGCGGCCTTCTCCCGAATCCGAAACCCGGCCGCCGTACTCCTTCAATCCCGGATCGTCGAGCAGCGCTCGAGCGGTCAGATCGAGGAGCCACGAGCCGATCACGCTGCCGCGGCGCCAGAGCTCCGCAATCTCGGCGACGTCGAGCTCGTACTGGTAATACTCGGGGTGGCGCAGCGGCGTGGTCTCGGCATCCGTGTCGCGCGCGCGCGCGCCGGCGTCGGCATGGCGCAGGATATTGAGCCCTTCGGCATAGGCCGCCATCAGTCCGTATTCGATGCCGTTGTGGACCATCTTCACGAAGTGCCCGGCGCCCTGCGCGCCGCAGTGCAGGTAGCCCTGCTCGGCGGTGCTGTCGCGCTTGCCGCGGCCGGGCGTGGGCGCGGCTGCGCCGGCGCCGGGAGCAAGCGTGGCAAAGATCGGCGCCAGATGCCGGACGATCTCTTTCTCGCCGCCGATCATCAGGCAATAACCGCGCTCGCGGCCGGCGACGCCGCCGCTCGTGCCCACGTCGACGTAATGGATTGCTCGCGCCTTCAGCTCGGCACCGCGTCGAATGTCGTCGCGGTAGTAGGAGTTGCCGCCATCGATGACGATGTCGCCGCGCTCGAGAAGCGGAGCCAGCTCGGCCAGTTCATCATCGACCAGGGCTGCCGGCACCATCAACCAGACCGCACGCGGCTTGGCTAGGCGCGCAACCAAGTCCTTGGGGGATCGCGCCCCGATGACGCCTTGCTGCAGGAGATTCTCGATCGCCGCTGCATGCACGTCGTAGACCACGCATTCGTGGCCTCCGCTAGCCAGGCGCCGCACCATATTGGCACCCATACGCCCTAATCCGATCATGCCGAGCTGCATCCCGGAACTCCTGGTCTGACTTATTGGAGCGCGCTTGCGGCAATGAGTTCGCACAGCGAGCAATGTGTGCGACAAGGGACGGACCGCTTAAGCAAGCGTGTGGTGACCTGGTGCGTGCGTTGGAAGGCGTGGATTAGCCGCGCAGGACCGCGTTGGCTTTATTCCGGCTACGCGCCCAGAAATGAAAACGGGCTGCATTGACGTGCTCCCCTGAAATAGTACGGTGCTGAGGTAGAGTCCGCCAACCTGAAGGGACCCCTATAAAGCCTAGGAACAACCTATACATCTGCGTAGTGACTTCGCCCTCTAGCCGGGTACACTGTTGTTCTGCAGTCCCATCAAATCGCGTTCTTCAAAGGGGAGGAAACGATGAAGATTCAATCGCTGCTTTTTGCAGCCCTCGTTGGCACGGGGGTGTTCTGCTCCACTTCTTTTGCTGCTGACAACGACAAAAAAGTTAGCAAGGCTCAGGATGTAGTAGACCGGATCCGGCAACCAGATCCTCCTCAAGTTAGCACCGGTACAAGCAATGCGGCGGATATAGCGCGAAGAGAAAACGAACGAGAGAGACAACGTCAAGCGGAAGAGTCACGGAAAAGGAAATTGGATAAGGCCAACGTCCCAGCTCCGAGCCGTTAGCGAAAGTCTCCGACACGAAGGCCTCTGGCGTTTTATGACAGTTGTCCTATCCCATCGTCTTGGATTTGTTGCGATCCTTTCGGTGATTTTCGTGCCCATCTTGGCCCACGCCGAGGTTACGCTCGTATGTGAAGGCGATACGAGTTACCCCTGGCAGCGGGCTTGGGTCATGGATATAGACGAAGCAAATGGCACCGTGCACCTGCGCCGACCGTACGGTGTTCGCTACCGAATAATGGATGTCACATGCTCTTTATCCTGAGGTGCTAATGGACGTTCAGAGAGGGATTGCTTCGGCTTGGCTTTTAATTTCCGTTCTCGGCTACGCACTTTCTGCGCAGGCTGAACCGGTGAGCTTGTACTGTCAGAACGAGCATCCAGCTAACAACATGCGTATAGAGGTAGATTATTCCACCAGCCGAATAGCGTGGGGCCACCCGAGCATGCCGTCAGAGCTTGCCACCACGGCCCGGATTAATGAATACGAAATTACCTGGAATGGAGTTGGCTCTGCTCGCGGTATTGGATACCGCATTGACCGAATAAATGGCGAATTCCGAGCTTGCGACAAGGATGGATGTTGGCCGAATTCGCTATGCACAAAAGCCGATACGGTCAAACCGAAGTTCTGAGTGGCTAGTGTGACAACGCCTTGCTTGGTCCCTCCTAACCTACGCGTGAAAGCAGTCTGGGCCGAGCTTGCGTGCTGCAGCACCTATATTGTCGATTCGTGGCTACCGCTCTACCTCGACAAGGCTTAGACCACTGACGAGCTTCGCGGTCAGCGCGTCAATGGCTCCTTGTTTGGCGTCGCTGTCGTTCATCACAGCAGGCTCACTTATTTCGTATCACCGCCTTCAAGCTCTTAAGCTCTGCCTCGGGAACCAACTTGTCATCCTTGGCAGACCTCAGAGCTAGCTCAATAAATTCCTTGCTCGTCGGTGTGTAGTTCTGTCCCTCGACAACGATGGGATATGTGTGGAGCAGCTTGCCGTTCTTATCGAAAATATCTGCGAGTTTCTTTGGCATCGCTATTCGCCAATCTGCTGCGTTAGTTTGATCGCTAGACCTGTTGCCATGCGATGCCCCCTTAGGCCGTCATAACCGCTGCGTAGGTCCCACGATCAGCCCCCAAAACTAGAAGTGGCGTGAACGTTGTGGGCTGCGGGGTTTTCGCGTACACGACATGCGCCATACCGTGGGGATGCGTTTGCGTGAGGCTGGGGTCCCAGAAGCGACGCGCGCTGATATCTTGTGGCACAGCCGCCAAGGGATGACAGCCCACTACTCGGTGGCGCAGGTTCTAGAGCTTCGTGCAGCGGTGGAGCTGATTACGGATGAGAAGTACGCCAACAACGTATCGCTGGCCACTATCATCCAGAAAAGCCGAGTCCCTTCCGAAGAGAAAACGGCCTGACGTGGTTCCCCACGGCAAGCCGTTGAGCTACGGACTAAAGTAAGTGGCGCGCCCGGCAGGATTTGAACCCACGACCCCCTGGTTCGTAGCCAGGTACTCTATCCAACTGAGCTACGGGCGCGAAGCGGGGCATTATACAGTCGATGCCGAGCCGAATTGCGGTCGCGCGCCTGTGGCACGAGGGGAATTCGTTCACGCCGGTGCCGACGCGCCTCGCGGATTTCCGCCAGCGCGAATGGTGCAGCGGCGCCGCCGCCGAAACGTTCTATAAAGGCACGCGCACCGAGCTTGGCGCCGCGGTCGAATATTTCGCACGTCACAGTGATCTGACCCCGATCTATCTGCGCTGCGCAGCAGCCGGGCCAGGCGGCGCCGTGGAAGAGTCGGACCTGCGGCAGATCATCGGCGACATCGTCGACGGCATACGAATAGCGGACGCCGACGCGCTGTACCTTTCACTGCATGGCGCGCTGATTGGATCGCAGACGCTGCTCGCCGACCTCGCGCTGCTGAAGGAGGCGCGCAAGGCACTCGGCGCCAAGCCGCTCGCGGTGAGCTTCGACCTCCACGCCAATCTGGATCCCCGGATCGCAGAGTTCGTCGACGTCGCCGTCGGCTACAAGACTCATCCGCACGTCGATATGTACGAGACCGGATGGAAGGCACTCGAGCTGCTGCATCGCACGCTGCAGGGCGAGATCAAGCCGGTCGTCGCGATCGCCAAGGCGGGAGCCCTCCTGCCGAGCTTCAACATGCGCACGATGGATGGGCCGATGGCCGAGATCGAAGCGCTGGCCGCGGACGCCGCTACCGGAAAAATCCTCGATGTGACGCCATTCGGTGGTTTTGCGTATGGCGACTCGCCCGCAGCGGGCGCGGCGGTCAGCGTCACCGCCGATGGCGAGCGCGCCGAGTCGCTGGCGAAGGAAATCGCGAGGGAGATGTACGCACGCCGCGAGCGCTTTGCGGTGAGCCTGCCGTCGCCGGAAAAGGCATTGCGCAGCCTGCGCTACGGACAGAAGCCGGCCGCGCTGCTCGAGCCGTCGGACAACCCGCTCTCGGGCGGCGTCGGCGACAGCACCGGGTTGCTGCGCGCGGTGCTGCAGCACGGTGCAGGCTTTCGTACGGTGTTCGCATTCTTCTGGGATGCCGAGCTGGCGGCGCGCTGCGAACCGCGCAAGCACATGCGCGTGGTGCTCGGCGGCCGCTTGTCGCCGGCCTGGGGACCGGCGGTGCCGCTCGAGGTGGAGGTCGAGCGCGTGACCGACGGCTGGTTTCGCAACGCGGGGCCGATGGAGCGCGGCCTCGACGTCAATCTTGGGCGTACGGCGGTCCTGCTGGCGGGAAATCTGCGCGTGATCGTCACCACCGCGTGCCTGGCCCCGAATGATCCGCAGTACTTCCGCTTGCACGGCATCGACCTCGCCCGGACGGATCTCGTCTGCGCCAAGGCGAAGAATCATTTCCGCGCCGCGTTCGGCGCGGTGTTCGATCCGATCGTCGAGGTCGACACGCCGGGACCGGCGCCCGCCGAGCTCGCGAGCCTACCGTTCCGTCACAGCTCCTTGCCGATCACGCGGTCGAGCGAATAGGGCCCGCCGCCGCGCAGCGCGACGGCGAGCGGCTCGACCCGAGCGTAGAACCCTCCGAGCTGCGGAAAGAGCAGCCGTGGCGCGGTTTTTTCCATGTCTGCCTCGCGCAAAAAGCGGCCCGTGCGGGAATGTGCCAGAATCGCGCGCGTTTCGCCTATAAGAAGAGGAAACAAAGTGGCAATGGATCTGCGGCACACCGTAGATCGGATTCAGAATCTCGTCTCGGCCGAAACCGGCCGGCGGCTCGGCTCGAGCGCCGAACAGGCGCTCTCGCAGCTCCTGGGCAACGCCGGGACCGCCAACCCGCAGCGCAAGGACGACTTCGTCGCGCGCGAGCTCACGATTCTCTTCGCCGACCTGCGCGGGTTCATGGCGATCTCGAACCGCTATCCGCCCGAGACGGTGCTCCAGGTGCTGAACCGCTGCCTCGTCACGATGATCGACGTGGTCTTCGCCCACGAAGGCACGATCGACAAGTTCATGGGCGACTCGATCATGGCGCACTTCAGCGAATCGTCCTCCGGCAAGGAGCCGGCGCAGCGCGCCGTGCTCTGCGCGCTCGGGCTGCAGCTCGCCATGGATGCGCTCAACGTCGAGCACCAGCGGAGCGGCCTGCCCGAGCTCTTTCTCGGCATCGGCATCAACACAGGCTCGGTCCTCGTCGGCACGCTCGGCTCGGAGCTCTACCAGACGCACACCGTGATCGGCGAGGAGGTGAACATCGCCGCGCGCATCGAAGCGCTCAGCCTGCGCGGCCAGGTCCTGCTGAGCGAGACCACCTACCAGCGCTGCAGCGCGCTCGCCAAGACCGGCGAGCCGTTCTCCGTTCACGTCAAGGGCAAGGCCGAGCCGATCATCGTGCGGGAGCTGCTCGAGATCCCGAGCCTGAACCGCGCCGTGCCGCGGCGCGACATCCGCAAGAGCCCGCGCGTGAACGTCGCGATCGGCTTTTCCTACCAAGTGGTTCACGCCGACGTCACCGTGCCGCAGGTCCACAAGGGCGTCATCCGGGTGCTCGGCTACCACGGCCTGCTCGCCGAGACGAAGGAGCCGCTGCACCTCTCCGAAGAGATGAAGATCCGCGTCGACCTGCCGCTCGTCAATCATCGCGCCTCCGACATCTACGGTCGCGTCAAGAAGTGCAGCCGGGCCGAGCAAGGCTTCCACTGCGGCATCGAGTTCACCGCGATCACGAGCAAGACGCGATCCAGCATCGAGCTCCTGGTTCAGCTCCTCATGCAGGTGATGGAGTCCGAGTAGCGTCCTCGTAGAATAAGGGCGAGGAGGAAGCACCCATGTTTGTCCTGGTGGTGAATATCCGCATCAAACCCGAGAACGTCGAGCGCTGGATGAAAATGGCGCTGGAGAACGCGCGCGAGGCGCGCAAGGAGCCCGGCTGCCGCCAGTTCGATGTGCTCGTGGATCCGAAAGACAAGACCAAAGTAATGCTCTACGAGATCTATAACGACGAGAAGGCGTTCGAAGCGCACCAGCAGACGCCGCACTTCAAGAACTATCTCGCCGAGGCCGTGCCGCTGCTCGCCTCGCGCGAACGCCAGGTGTTTACCCGCGCGTGAAGCTCGCGCTGGCGCTTTTCTTCTGCGCGGCGCAGGCGCTCGCGCAGAGCTACCCCGCGAAGCCCATCAAGGTGCTGGTCGGCGTGCCGCCCGGCGGCCCGACCGATGCGGTGCTGCGCGCGGTCTCGCCGGAGCTATCGGAGGCGCTCGGCCAGCCGATCGTGGTCGAGAACCGGCCCGGAGCGAGCGCGGTGATCGCCACCGACCTCGCCGCGAAGAGCGCGCCCGACGGCTACACGCTGACCTTCATCTACATCACGCACGTCACCAACCCGACGCTGATGAAGCAGCTGCCGTACGACTCGCTCGCCGATCTCCTGCCGGTGACGATGGTCGGCCGCCAGTCGATGGTGCTGCTCGCGCATCCCTCCTTTGCGCCGAACAGCGTGAAAGAGGTCATCGCGGCGGCGAAGGCCGCGCCGGGCAAGATCGACTACGGCGCGTCCGACCCGGGCAGCGCGCCGCATCTCGCCGCCGAGCTCTTCAAGATGATGAGCGGCACCGACCTCACGCCGATCTACTACAAGGGCACGGCGCCGGCGATGACCGACCTCCTCGCCGGCCATATCCCGCTGATGTTCGTCTCCAACATCAGCGCCTTGCCGCACGTGAAGTCCGGCCGGCTGAAAGCGCTGGGTGTGACGGGCGCGGGCCGCACCTCCCAGGCGCCCGACATTCCGACCATCGCCGAAAGCGGACTCGCCGGCTACGAGGTGTACGGCTGGTACGGCTTCGCCGCGCCGGCGCGCACGCCACGCCCGATCGTCCAGCGCATCTACGGCGAGGTCGCGAAGATCGCGCGGGATCCGAAGATGAAGGCGCGCCTCGCGGGCCAGGGGCTCGAGCTCGTCGGCAACACGCCGGAAGAGTTCGACGCTCTCATCCGCGCCGAGATGGCGAAGTGGGCCAAGGTGCTCAAGGCCGCGGGCGTCAAGCCCGGGTAGTTCTACGGCTTGCGGTACTTGAGGACGAATTCGTCCTTGGGAAACGGCGGATTTTCCTGGTCGCGCGGGTCGTTGGGGTGACGGAGGAACGCGCCTTCGCCGACGAGCTGAAAACCCGCCGCCTCGACTTCCTTGCGCAGGAATGGCTCCTCGATGCGATGCAGCGTGTTGTACTCCGACATGCCGGTTCCCGGCCGGCCGGAGTGGTCGGCGATCACGTAGAGCCCGCCGGGCTTGAGCGCGTTGAAGATGGCGCGGTTCATTGCCGCACGGTCGACGTTGGCAAAGTCGTGGTAATTGAACATCAGCGTCACCAGATCGAGCGCGCTCGATGCGGCTTCGGGCGGCGCCGGATTGTCGAATGGATGCACGACCGGCACGATGTTGGCGAGCGCGGGATTCTTCATGCGCTCGGCAAGGCGCTGCCGCGGGTCCGGCCGCGGCGTCTGGCCATAGACACGTCCTTTCGCGCCCACGGCACGCGCCAGCAGCTCGGTCGTGTAGCCGCCGGCGGCGCTGACGTCGAGCACGGTCCAGCCTTCGCGCACGCCGGTGAAGGCAAGCATCTCGGCCGGCTTGCGCCGCACGTCGTTCGTGCGATCGGCCGCACTGCGATCGGGACTCGCCACGATGTCGGCGATGCGCTGCGAGGAGATCGGCTGCGGCATGCTCGCGCAGCCGGCGAGAAGCGCGAAGAGGAAGGCGAGTCTCATGGCACCTATTAGAGCAGGAATGCTCCGACGCTTCCGCCGGCGGCGAGGATCCAGAGCGGGTTGATTTTCAGCGTCAGGAAAGCCGTGGCGCTCGCCGCGGCGATGGTCCACAGGCGCCAGTCCGGCGTCGACGGCGTGCACAGCACGAAGCCGCCCGAGAGCGTGAGGCCGACGACCAGCGGCGCGATGGCGCGCTGGATCGCGATGCGCCACGGCGATTCCTTGAATCGTTCCCACAGATCGGCGACCCACCAGGAGAGCACGGCGGCGGGGGCGCATACGGCGAGGAGCGCGACGATCGCACCCGGGAGTCCCGCCGCACGCCAGCCGATGAGGCTGCAGATGAGCACGTTCGGCCCGGGCGCCGCCTGGGCAATGGCGAAGAGCTGGATGAACTCGGCGGGCGTCGTCCAGGCTTTCACTTCGACCACGAGGCGCTGCATCTCCGGCATCACGGCCGGCATGCCGCCGAACGCGATCAGCGAGAGCACGCCGAAGGTCAGCGCGAGGTCGGCGAGGATCACAGCCAGCCGCGCCGCGCGAAGAAGATGCCGATCGCGGCCGATACCGGCAGCACGATCAGCATCGAGATACGCCCGACGCCCACGCTCAAGAAGCAAACGGCCACCAGCACCAGCGCGGCGGGCCGGTTGACGAGCGCGCGGCCGAGCTTGAGCGCCGTGCCCATGAACAGTCCTGCGCCGGTGGCGCCGACGCCGGTCACCACCGCGCGCACGACCGGATCCGAAGCCCACTCGAGGTACAGCACGCCGAGCGCCATCACCCAGATGAAGGGCAGCGCCATCAGGCCGAGGAAGGCGACGATCGAGCCGGCGACGCCGAACCAGCGCTTGCCGAGCACGATCGAGGCGTTGCCGATGTTCGGGCCGGGCAGGAATTGGCACAGGCCGATCGTCTCGGCGAAGTCCGCCTGCGTGAGCCAGCGGCGCTCCTCGACCATCGTGCGATGCGCCCAGGGCATGACGCCGCCGAAGGAGCGCGCGCCGATGGCGAGAAATCCGGTAAAGAGCTCCTTGAGATCCTTCGGCGGGGTGACGTCCATTTTTTGCCGGACAATACACCATATGCTCGCCACGCTCGCCGCGCTTTCGCTCTGCATCGCCGCGCACGCCGCGGAGGCGGAGCGCGATCGCATCCTCGCGCATGGTCCATGGCCGCCGAAGGCAACCTCCGCAAAGCCAGAAAGGATCGCGCTGGGTGAGCGGCTTTTCTTCGAGCCGAGGCTCTCCGGGACGGGCTCCGTGCTTTGCGCGACCTGTCATGTTCCCTATCGGGGTTTCCAGGACGGCCGCGCGCTCGGCTTCGGCCTGGAGCAGGTCGACCGCAATACGCCGACGCTTCTCAACGTCGCGCACTATCGTCGCTTCGGCTGGGACGGCGCTCGCGACAGCCTCGCAAAGCAAAGCATCCGGCCGCTCCTCGAGCCGCGCGAAATGCGCTCCTCGGCCGCGCACGTGGCGGCATTTGTCCGCAAAGCGCTCGCCGCCGACTATGCAAAGGCCTTTGGCATCCCGACCGACGACGAAACGGTGCTGGCCGATGTCGGCCGAGCGCTCGCCGCATACCAGGAGACGCTCGTCAGCGGCCGCACGCCGTTCGACGATTTTCGCGACGCGCTCGAGGCGGGCGACGCCAAGCGCATGGCCCGCTATCCCGAGGCGGCGCGGCGCGGCCTGCACGTCTTCATCGCTGAATGCAGCGCCTGCCATGCCGGACCGACGTTTTCCAGCGGCGCCATCGTCGACGGCGTCCGCGTGCCCGGCCTGCGCAACGCCGCAGCCACCGCGCCCTACATGCACGATGGGCACGTGGCCAGGCTCGAAGAGGCCATCAACCACACGGGCACCAAGCACGGCAAAGAACTGGTGGATTTCCTGCGTTCGCTTCAATGACGCGAGCCGTGGTCCGATAGGACCACGGCTCGCGTGAGCTACCGCCTTACGCCCGCGCCTGCGGCGCTCTTAGGATCGCCGCGCCATGTTGAAAAAACGCTGGATTGCGACTGTCGCCGCGCTGCTGATTTTCGCAGCGAGCCGGTTCGCCGTGGTGCAGCTCGCGATGGCGGCCGAGGGCGAGGTCAGCCTCGGCAGCGGCGTCAACTATTCGAGCGGCACCTACGGAAGCAATGCGGGTAGCTCGGCCTCCACGCACATCCTGACGATCCCTTTTACCGCGCGCTATGAGCGCGAAGCCTGGACGCTGCGCGCGACGCTGCCCTATTTGCGCATCACGGGCCCGGGCAATGTGATCCCGGGCTTCGGACCGATCGGGACCGTGTCCGCAGTCGGCAACTCGGTCGGCTTGCCGTTGCTGGGCGGTAGCAGCGCCTCGCAGACAAGTTCGAAAACCGTTTCCGGCTTGGGCGATGCGACAGTGGCCGCGACCTACACGTTCTATGCCGCGGAGAAGACGGCGGGGGTGGGATTGACCGGCCGGCTCAAGTTCGCAACCGGCGATGAGACACAAGCGCTCGGCACCGGCAGCACCGACAAGGGATTGCAGCTCGAAGGCTTCCGCCGATTCGAGCGCAACACATTGTTCGGCGTCGTCGGCTACACGTTTTTCGGCGACTCGCCGATCGCAGAGTTCCACAACGTGGCGAATTTCGGCCTGGGCGCGAGCCATCGCACCGACACGGACGACGTCTTCGGCGTGACGTTCGACGCGCGCCAGGCGGGCTCGCCCGCACCGGCCGCGCTACGCGAGCTTTCGGGTTTCTGGACCCATCCCCTCGATCGCAACTGGCGCGTGCAGCTTTACGCGCTGAAGGGCTTCGCGACCGGCAGTCCCGACTGGGGCGCCGGGCTCAACGCCGCCTACGCTTTCTGAAACCGCTCGCGTAGCGCGAAGAGCAGGGCGGCGGCGACGAGCGTGAGCGCCGCGCCCAAGAGCCAGGCGGCGTGCCATCCGGCCACCTTGCTGATGAGGCCGCTCACCACGAGCGCGCTTCCCATCGCGAGCGAGGCGACGAGCGTCCAGCCGCCCTGATAGGCGCCGCGGCGGCCGGCGGGTGCGAGCCGCGCGACGGCGGCGGGAACCGCGGAGCTGAAGATCACCTCGCCGAAGCTGTAGACGATGGTGCCGGTGAGGAACGCAGCCGCTGCGCCCGGGATGAGCGCAAAGGAAGCCAGTGCCGCCGCGATGATCGCTGCGGCCAGACCGAGGAAGCGGAACGGACCCTGCGCCTCGATGCGCGTGGCGACCGGCAGCGCGAGCACGGCGACGAGGATGCTGTTCGCGCCGAGCACCGCGCCGATATAGCCCTCGCGCAGGCCGACGTCGGCGCCGTAGAGCGGCGTCACCGTGACCAGCATGCCCATGCTGAGGGGGAAGACGAACGCGATGCCGGCGAAGAGCGCGAAGCGCGGGTCGAAGAACACCGAGACCGTGTCGCGCGCGAAATTCGACTCCCCCGCCGTCTTCTCGGCCGGCAGCGGACCGCGCAGCGCCAAGGCATAGAGCAGCGCGACGAGGATGTAGCCGGCGGCGCTGCCGATGGCGAGGAAGCCATAGCCCTGCTCCGCGACGTAGCCTGCCGGCACCACACCGAGCGTGTAGGCGACGCTCATCCCGGTGTAGTTGAGCGCAAGCACCGACTGGCGCCGATCGGGTGGCGCGAGGTCGAGGAGCAGCGCGCTCGCCACCGGCATGTTGACGGCGCCGGTAATGCCGAGCGTAAGGCTCCACAGCACGAGCGATGCCGGACCGTCGACCATGAGGAAGCACGGCAGGATGACCGCCGTCGAAAGCGCGGAGGCGAGCAGCAGCGCGCGGCGCCCAATGCGGTCGGACAGCGCGCCGAACATCGGCGCGAGGAGGCCGCGGGCGAGGCTTTCGAAAAGAAACCCGAGGCCGACCACCGCGACGTCGATGCCGACGTGATGGCTGTAATAGATGCCGAGAAATTGGACCAGGCTCATGCGCGCGGCGATCGCGAGGAAATTCGCGCTCACCACGACCGTGATGCGCCGGTCGAGGTCTAGAAGCCCCTGCACTTACGGGTCAAAAACCCCAATAGTCGAGTCCTTCCGGGAGCGGCTCGCCGAGGGTGAGCGAAGCGAGCTTGGCGTACTGGCCGTCGGAATAGAGGAGCGGCTTGCCCTTCTGCCCGATCAGGATCTGCTCGACCTGGCCGAGGAAGATCGTGTGGCTGCCGTGCACAAGCGTCTTCACGACGTGGCAATCGAACGAGACGAGCGAGTCGATCAGCACGGGCGACCCGGTGACCAGGCGCGTCCAGTTGCGCGTCTTGAAGCGCGCCTCGCCGCTCGAGCCGCCGCTGAACGTGGTCGAGAGCTCCCAGTCTTCCGCGCGCAGCACGTTCACGCAGAACACCTTCCCTTTCGACACGGCGCCGTGCGTGCCGGCGAGCTTGTTGATGCACGCGAGCACCGTCGGCGGCTCGGCCGTCGCCGAGCACACCGCGGTCGCCGTCATGCCGTAGCGATGCCCGGCGTGCATGCTGGTGATGATGTTCACTGCGCCCGCCAGCGTGCGCATGCCGATCTTGAACTGTCCGGCATCGACAGGTTTTTGTTCCATGCGAACATTCTATCCATGGACACCGACGGCTTTCTGCAGCAGGCCCTCATCTACCTTGGCGCCGGCATCATCGCCGTGCCGATCTTCACCCGGCTCGGCGCGGGCTCGGTGCTCGGCTATCTCGTCGCCGGCATCGCGATCGGCCCCTGGGGATTGCGCCTCATCGCCGCGCCGCAGACCGTGCTGCAATTCGCCGAGCTCGGCATCGTGCTGCTCCTCTTCCTCGTCGGCCTCGAGCTCAACGTCGCGCGCGTCTGGTCGCTGCGCCGCGCGATCTTCGGGCTCGGCACCGTGCAGCTCGTCGTCACCACGGCCGCCGTCGCCGGCGTCGCGCTCCTCCTCGGACAATCGCTCGCCGTCGGCTTGATCGCCGGCGTGGGTTTCGCCATGTCGTCGACGGCGATCGGCCTCGCCGTGCTGACGGAGAAGAACTTGCTGCCCGCGCCCGGCGGGCAAGCCTCGTTCGCGGTGCTGCTGTTCCAGGACCTGGCGGTGATCCCGATCCTGCTCGCGCTCGCGTTCCTCGGCGGCGAAGCGGAGACCTTCCACTGGACCGACGCGGCGAAGGCGATCGGCTTCATCGTCGCCCTCGTCGCCACGGGCCGCGTGCTCGTCCGGCCGCTTCTTCGCTACATCGCGGAGACGCGGCTGCGCGAGGTGTTCGTCGGCTTCTCGCTCTTCCTCGTGCTCGGCACTGCGGCGCTCGCCGAGGCGGTGGGGCTGTCGATGGCCCTCGGCGCGTTCCTCGCCGGGGTGATGCTCGCCGAGAGCGAATATCGCCACGAGCTCGAGCTCGACATCGATCCGTTCAAGGGACTGCTGCTCGGGCTTTTCTTCATGGCGATCGGCATGTCGGTCGATCTCGGCCTCTTCGCGCGCATCCCGCACGTGATCCTGGCGCTGACGCTCGGCCTCGTCGCGCTGAAGGGCGTCGTGCTCTTCTTCAGTGCCCGCCAGTTCGGCTATTGCCGCAGCAACGATGCGGGCCTCTTTGCGGTCGCGCTGTCGCAGGTGGGCGAGTTCGCCTTCGTGCTCTTCACCGCCGCCGCGAACCTCCTGCCGCCCGAGACCATCGCGCTCCTCAACGCGGTGGTGGCGAGCTCGATGCTCACCACGGCGCCGCTGATGATGGCTTTCAGCCGCTACGCATCGCGCCGCGGACGCGAAGCCGAGCGCGCGGCGGACGCCATCTCGGAATCGAACCCGGTGATCGTCGCCGGCTTCGGGCGCTTCGGCCAGGTGGTGGTGCGCGTGCTGCGCGGGCTCGGCATCAAGGCGACGGTCATCGACCACGACCCCGCGCAGATCGACACTGTGCGCCGCTTCGGATTCAAGGCCTACTACGGCGATGCGACGCGCATGGACCTCCTCGAGTCGGCCGGCGCGGCGCGCGCCAAGCTCCTGCTCGTCGCGATCGACGATCCCGAGGGTGCGATGCGCACGGTGAGGCGCGTGCGCCAGCGTTTCCCGGACTTGCGCCTCCTGGTGCGCGCACGGAGCCGCACCGACGCCTACGAGTACGCGGAGATGGGCATCCCGGCGATCCGCGAGCTGTTCGGCTCGGCGCTCGATGCCGCCACCGAGCTCCTGACGGCGCTCGGCTATGAGCGCGCCAACGCGCAGCGCATCGTGGCGCGCTTCCGCGCCTACGACGAGCGGCAGTTGGCCGAATCGGCGCCGCATCGGCGCGACATCGAGAAGCTGATCGCGCTCAGCGAGCAGGGCCGGCGCGACATCGCGCAGCTCCTCGGCGAAGACGTGCGGCTAGCGCCGCAGGTCGACGACGAAGGGGAAATAGCCGCTCAGCGGCTCACGTAGGTCTTGCACCACGCCGCGGATTTTGGCGTAGGATTCAGCCATGCCGAGGCGGGGCAAGAAGACGAGTTCGCAAAAGGCGAAGCGCACCATGGAGCGCTCTCCCGCCACGCCGAAGGACGAAGCGCCCGTTCCCGAGAACAGTGCACCGGTGCAGGGCCGCGTCATCGAGCACCCCGACGGCTTCTACTGGCAAGCGAAGAAGGGCGAGCCGCACGGTCCGTTCACCACGCTGGCGGAAGCCGAGGCCGACATGCTCTCCGACGGCGCGGGCGACGAGGAAGTCGAACCGGCGGAAGGGCTGCAGGAGGCCGAATCCGAGCTCGGCATCAACGAGTGGATCGACCCCGACACCGGCGGCCCCGCGGAGGACAACGTCCCCCGCATCGAAGATCACTGAGCGTTATTTCTTTGCTGCGTCGGCGAGCAGCGAATTCAGCATCTGCGGATCGACCGGCTTGATCAGGTGATGGTCGAAGCCCGCTTCGGCGGCGCGGCGCCGGTCGGCGTCCTGCCCCCAGCCGGTTAGCGCCACCAGCGTCACCCCGCCCTGTCGGCGAAGCGAGCGCGCGACTTCGTAGCCGTCAGTGCCCGGCATGGCGAGGTCGAGGATTGCGACGCGTGGCCGGAACTCACCGCCGAGGCGCAGCGCGCTCGCGCCGTCATAGGCGACGCGCACTTCGTGGCCGAAGAGCGCGAGCACGCGCTGCAGCGAATCGGCGGCGTCGCGGTTGTCGTCGGCCACCAGAATGCGCATCGGCGGCGCCTGCAGCCCTTCTTCGCGCACCGCCTTCATCTCCGGCATGCTGCCCGGCCCGGCGATGGGCACACGCACCACGGCTTCGGTGCCCGTCCCGGAATCGGCAGCGCGCAGCTCGAGCGAGCCCTGGTGCAGCGCGAGGATGCCGCGCACCAGCGTCAGGCCGACGCCGGGTTCCGCGTCCGCGCGGAAGCCGACGCCGCTGTCCTCGATGCGCACCGCCACCGCGCCGCTCTCGACGCTCGCCGTGACGTTGATCGAACCGCGTCCCTGCATATGCCGCGCCGCGTTCTTGAGGAGCGCGGCGAAAACCTGCGCCAGGCGCGCCGGATCGGCATCGACCATGGCGCGCTCGCTCGGCAGGAGCACCGACAGATGATGGCCCGCGGCGTTGATCACCGGCCGCGCGGCCTCGAGCGCCATGTCGATGGCGGCCTCGAGCGGCATGCGCTCGCGCCGCAGCAGGAACTTGCCGCGCGAGATGCGCTCGATGTCGAGCAGATCGTCGATCAGGCGCGAGAGCTGCTCGATCTGGCGCTCGATTACGCCCTGGCTCCACGCCACCTCGGGATCCTGCGAGCCCTTGCGGCCGAGGATCGCCACCGCGTTGCGGATCGGCGAGAGCGGCCCGCGCAGCTCGTGCGCGAGGGTGGCGAGGAATTCGTCGCGCGTGTGCTCGGCATCCTTCACCGCCTGGATGTCGATGCCGTTGGCGACCCAGCCGTCGACGCGGCCCGCGGTTTCGTGCGTCGGCGTATAGGTCCACTTCACCCAGTGCCGGCCGATGCCCGGCAGCTCGACCACGCGCTCGTAGGAGATCGGCTCGCCGGCGAGCACCCGGTCGATGAAGGGCTGGATCTCGCGCATCGCGCGCGAGCCGGCGACGTCGATGATGCGCAGCCCGATGAGCTCGCGCGCGGAACGCCCCGCCCATTTCGCGTAGGTCGGGTTCACCCAGAGCAAACGTCCTTCGCGGTCGCAGCGCACGGCTGCCACCGGCATCGTGTCCGTGATGACGCGCAGCGTTTGCTCCCCGGGGTTCTTGTTCTCCATTCCGCGACGCGCATGGTAGCCAAGCGGCCGCGGTGGCCATATCGCCGTTTACACTACATCTGACAATCGCTTAACTTCGGGTCTCAGGCTCGCTCCCTGACGAATGAGCTCGCGCTGCACTTCGTCAGCCGCCAGCGCGCGCGGCATTACGCCGCGGCGCGCGGCGAGCGCCGCGCACACGCCGGCGGCCTGGCCGGTGGCCATGACGATCGGCATGACGCGATACGACGAATGCGCCTCGTGCGTGCCCGAGATGCAGCGCCCGGCGACGATCAATCCCTCCGTACTGCGCGGCATCAGGCAGCGCAGCGGGATGTCGTAGGCCTCGCCCGGCGGCAGGCGCTTCAGCACCGTGCCGCTGCCGGTCGGATTGTGGATGTCGATCGGGTACGCGCCGCGCGCGATGGCATCGCCGAACTTGCGCGCGGCGAGCACGTCGTCGGCGGTGAGCTGGTAGTCGCCGAGGACGCGCCGCGTCTCGCGCACGCCGACCTGCACGCCGCTCTGCGCCACGTACGATTGCTCGAAGCCCGGCACGTAGCGGCGCAGGAACTCGGCGATCTGCCGCATCTGCCGGCGGCTCGCCCACTCCGCAAAGCTGAGATCCCACACGTCGGTGCCGAGCACGCGGGTGACGCGCGTGCTGTTCACGCTCACCTCTTCCTCGTGCGGCGTGGCGAAGAACAGGATGTCCTCTCGCGGCAGCCTGAGCTGTCCCGCCTCCGTGGCTTCGCGCACCAGGTCCCACAGGCCGTGCACGCCGCGCCACTGCTTCGGATGCTGCGTGACATAGGCCTCGAACGCCGCGCGCTGGAACTCCACCACGCGGAACATGAGCGTCATCGGCTGCACCAGGCCGTCCGCGCGGCCGACTTCCGAGGGTGCGCCCGCGGCGACGGCCATGTCGCCGTCGCCCGAGCAATCGACGGTGACGCGCGCACGGATCGCGAGCGGCCCGGACTTGGTCTCGAACACCGCGCCCTCCACGTGCTTGTCTCCCAGCACGCCGCTCGCGAACGCGTGGAAGACGAAATGCACGCCCGCCTCGTCGAGGAGCTCGAGCGCGATCAGCTTGAACCATTCCGGATCGAACGGCACCACGTACCCGGTGGCGAGCGACGGCTCGATCGCGCCGCCCGCCTTGACCAATCTCTCCAATAAAACCTTGAGGGCGCCCGCGATGATGGCCTCGCCCGGACCGTGATCGGTGGGCAGAAGCGTCGTCGAACCTTTTTTCTCCTTGGTCGGATGCGCGGTGTGGAACGACATGAGCGGCATGACCAGCGCCGCGGTCGCGTTGCCGCCGAGGAATCCATAGCGCTCGGCGAGCACGACGCGCGCGCCGGCTTGCGCCGCGCCGAGGGCGGCGCCGAGGCCCGCGGGGCCGCCGCCCACCACCAGCACGTCGGTCTCGCCCGCGAGGAGCGCGTGCCGCGGCGGTAGCTCTATGCGCCGCGGATTCTCAGGCCGCTTTAGGGAGGGCATCGGGCGCCTTGCGCTTCTTGACGAGATCGACCGCGATCTTGATGGTCTGTCGCGAGCGCTCCTGCAGCTCCGGCACCGTTTTGGCGAGCTGCGACCTGAGGCTCTTCCGCGCGTCCCAGGATTCGTCGAGGTGCGCACAGAGGCGGCCGGGATTGACGAGGTTGAGCGGCGGCGAAGGCAGCTTCAGGTCCTCGAGGAAGCCGGCGACCTTGCCGGCGTAAGGCAGCGCGACGAACGGCACGTTGCGCAGCGCGGCGAAAATCAGGAAGTGAAGCCGCATGCCGACGGCGAAGTGAAAGCGGCCCATGAGGGAAAGAAGCTGGCCCGAGGAGTACTCGCCGTTCAGCACGCGCGCGCGCTGCGGCCGCAGCATCTTGGCGATCACCGCGTGGCTGTGCTGGATATCGAGCACCGAATGCTCCATCGGCACGAACACCACGTCGGCATCGAATCGATCCACCATGAAGTCCGCCGCGTTGGCGAGAAGCGCGTGGTACATGTTCGGGTCGAGGTCCGGGGCGGCGACACCCGGCTCGCGCACCGACATGCCGACCAGCCGCTTCTTGCCGTCGAGCCCTTCGATCTTGAACACGTTGCGCGGCAGCGCCTCGGGCCTGAGCAGCAGCGCCGGGTCGGCGGTGACGATGATCTCGCGATGCACGCCGGCCGCTTCGAGCGTTTGCTGCGCACTCTTCTCGCGCACCGTGATCGCGGCCACCTCCTCGAGTGCATCGCGCACCGCGGTCTGCACCGCCGCCTCGACCAGCGGACCCGCGCCGACGGCGAACAGCATCACCGGCACGCCGTGCTCCTTCGCCACCTGTACCTCGCGCAGATAGGTGCGCGCGTCGGCGTCGTAGAGGATGCCGCCGCCGCCGAAGATGAGAAGGTCCAGCCGCTCGATCTCCGGCGCGACCTCCGCACGCGAGAGCCTGCGCACCGGCACCGAGCGCTCGACCTCGTGGCGCCGCTTGGTGTCATCGGCGTTGCGCGAGAAGACCGTGATCTCCACGCCCTCCAGCTCGCGGCGCAGCTGCTCGATGATCGATTGCAGGATCGCCTCGTCGCCCAGGTTGAGCCCGCCGTACGACCCCGTGATTCCGACCTTGGGTCCGCTCATAGCTCAGGCCTGCTTGCAAATTCCGGGCCCGCGCGGAGGGCATGATCCGGTAGGATGGCCTCGAATGAGCGCCGAGCTGAAACAGGTCGAAGCAGCGCTCAGCCACGACCTGAACAATGTCCTGCAGGTGATCATGGGGAACCTCGAGCTCCTCAAGCGCCGCGGCGAGCTCGTTCCGGAGGTCGTCGAAGCCGCGCTGGAGGCGACGCGCACCGCCGGGACCCTGGCTGACCGCGTCAGCGCCATCGGCCGCCTGCGCCGGCACGAAGCGCGCAACATGGATCTCAATCGCCTGCTGGCCGAGCTCTCGCCGCTCGTCGAGCGCAGCGTCGGCGACGCGATCCGCGTCGAGATGAAGCTCGCGGGCGCGCTGCCGAACATCTTTGCCGACCCGCAGGCGCTCCAGCTCGCGCTGCTCGAGCTCACCGCCAACGCGCGCTCCGCGATGCCGGCCGGCGGGCGCTTTTCGATCGCGACCCTGCGCGCCGGCGAGGAGTTCGTGCGCCTCGACGTGGCCGACACCGGCTGCGGCATGCCGCCCACGACCGCAGAACCCACCGGCCTCGGCCTTCAGATCGTCAGGCAGTGCATGGCGCTCGCCCGCGGCCGCGCCGAATTCAACTCGACCGACATGGGCACGACGGTGAAGCTGTACCTACCGGTCGGGAAGTGATCTGGAAAATCGCGGCTCGCGACCCCACCTAGCGTCCATGACCACCCTGCCGGTTCTGCGTCGTCCCCTCCTCGACCTGCACAAGGCGCTCGTCGACGCCGAGCGCGAGGATTACGAGCGCGGCCGCGGCCGCATGTCCGACGGCGAATTCCTGAAGGCGCTGATCGACGATCCGGCATTCGCCTGGCTCGGCGCGCTCACCGCGCTGATCGTGCGGCTGGAAGAGCTCGAGCCCACCGAGGTGCCGAAGGAGTTCGTCGCCGAGCTCCGGCGCCTGCTGAAGCCGAATGAGACCGGCTCGCCCTTTCAGCGGAAGTACAACGAGCTATTGCAGAAAAGGCCCGAGGCGCTGGTGGCCCACGGCGCAGTCATGCGCGCGCTTCAAGGCTGAGCTCGATAGCCAGGATTCCTGGAAAGGCCAGGTGTCAAATTCCGGCCCAGCGCATGCATACGTCGTAAGAGTAGCCGTCGAACCAAAAGTCCCGAATAAGTTCTGGCTGCGGCAGATCTTTCATCGCGTCAGCGAAAGCCTGCTTGTCTCGCGACAAACAGGCATAGCTGGCGCGCACGTTCTTCCAGCCTGGATCCGGATAACGAGCGGTGAGATCGGCGAAGCTTTCAATCATGCGCCGCGTGTCCGCCTTGACTTCTTGTGGGCTACTCCCACGGGCGAACAGACTCACATACAGCCGCGCGTACAAGGATGTGCCTTCCCTCGCGGCTTGCTGGCGCGTCCAATAGTCTATGAACTGGTCAACTTGTTCCCAATTACCGTGCCAGCGTGGAGTCATCCGGCTTAAGACGACCTCATAGAATGGGTAATAGTCCGGCCAGCGTTTTACGGCCTCGGCAAAGACTTTTTCTGGTCGCGACTCCAGACGGTCGGACTCCACGGCGACAGAAAGAAGCATGTGATGCCAGAGTGTGCTTTCTTTGAGCGCGGGCGGCGCGCTGAGAAGAATCTTTTCGGATTCTTGCAGCCTCAGCGCAAATAGTTCCCACGCTTCCTTGGGAACCTCGCTCGCCCATTGCGCTCCCCGGCTTCCCCAAGCGGCAGCGTATGCCTGACGTGCCTTCGCGAAGGGAACATATATCGAACCAGGGTACGCTGTCCGCCACTCTTCAATCACTGCCGCATAGCCCCCTGAGTAATTCTCACCCGACAGGTACATTTGGAAGCCCATGTAGGCGGCTTGTGCCGGACGCGATCCGTCTTTGAATCGTTTGTCGCTGGACAGCAGCTCTGCGAGCGACTTTTCTAACATGCAGAATTGCCTCGTCTGGAAATACGCCCCGATCAAATCCGCGGTACGCGCTGCGCTCGACCATTTTTCGTACGTACGGCACGCCGGCAACTCAATTGGACATGGCGGATCGTCGTTCGGGCATTTCATGGGCGGGGCTGGCTGCGCCAGGGCAAATGAGCTCGTAAGAGCCAGTGCTACAGCAGCACTCCGATGAACGCGCATAAACCCTCCCAAGAAATAGCTTAACTTCGAAATGTGCAAATGCGAGGCTAGACACGGCGATAACGGTGCGCTCACCCACAACTACCAGCAGAATGTCGGCTTTCGATGGCGGTTTCAATCGATCATTGCAACACTGCACGTAGTTTATCTTCAGGACATTCAAAGCCCAAGGTCAGCCTCGGTCGCTGATTCAAACGCTGGGCGATCTTGTTGAGGTACGCCTGAGAGTAGACCGATCAATCTTTGCCTTTAGGGAAGTACTGACGCAGCAGGCCGTTGGTGTTCTCGTTGCTGCCGCGCTGCCAGGGACTTCGCGGATCGCAGAAGTACACCTTCACGTCGGTCGCGAAGGTGAAGGCTTTGTGATCGGCCATCTCCTTGCCGCGGTCCCATGTCAATGAGCGGCGCAGTACTGCGGGCAATCTGCGCACGTGCTTGGCGAGCGCGCCGACGACCGTGGCCGTGTCCTTGCTGGGCACCTTGATGAGCATCGCGAAGCGCGTATGGCGCCCCACGAGCGTGGCGATGTGAGTATTGTTCGCTCCCGAGAGGAGATCGCCTTCCCAGTGTCCGGGTACCGCTCGGTCCTCGACCTCGGCTGGGCGCTCGCGGATCGAGATCGCGTCCACGATCTGGCCAAGCCCGTTCTTCGCTGTGCCGCCCTTGGCCTGGCGCATCTGCCTACGGGTGCGAAGGTGCGCCATCAGCTCCTTCTTCAGCACCCCTCTCGCGTGAACGAAGAGGCTCTTGTAGATCGTTTCCTGAGAGAGCTGCATCGTTAGGTCAGCGGCAAACTCCCGTCTTAGCCACCCCGAGATCTGCTGCGGCGACCACTGCAGCGCCAGCTTCTGCGCCACACACCATCGTAGCCTCCGATGGCTTGCCAGGCGACAGCGCTTCGGACGTCGCGCTCGTTCCCATGCCCGTGTGTCAGCATCGCTCGCCCGGTAGGCGATCCGGCCTCCGTGGCGCTTGAGCTCCCGGCTCACCGTCGATGCCGCTCTGCCGAGCTTCCTTGCAATCTGGCGTATCGACTGATCTGCTGCAATGCCACGCGAAATCTCTTCACGCTCATCCAACCTCAGCGCCGCTGCCGCTCGCCGGCGTGAGCGCGGAGTGATACCACCATTGCCAGCAAGAATCCTATAAACGCCGCTCTTGTTCCTGCGCTCGAGCGCTCGGGCTATGTCGGCGATGCATTGCCCACCCCTCCAGCGTTCCCACAGTTCCGCCCTCTCGCCGGCGCTGAACCGTACCCGCGCCTTCTCCTCCATACGCAAACCTCCTCATCTGGCAACATAAGAGGTGTTGCGTTGACTGATTGAAACCGCCACCCAAAGCGGACATTCGAGTAATCTCCCAACGCCGCGCATGGATACGTTAGCCACGTTCGAGTGCACTGCGATCGACAAGAACGGTCAACAGTTCCCGTTGAATGTGTCGATTGGACGCCCTTATCAGAGCGGAAGCGACCCGGAAACGTGGGCCTGTCCTGTACGTGTCGGAGGGGTCGAATGAAATTAAGTCACGCCGCAAAGTACTTGCTCCCTCTTTGCCTCGTCCTGCCGGTGCCAGCATTTGCGCAGTCGCGCGATGCGCTCCAGACCGCGCAACACCTGGTCACCGCCTGCGGCCTATCCGTGCAATTGCCGGGCTTCGTTGGACAAATGAAGCAGCAGATGGCGCAGCAGCGCGGCCAAGTGTCCGCGGAGGTGATGGTTATGCTTGCTGACGCGGCTACCGAGGCATTCCGGGCAGATGTGCTCGAGGCCGACATTGTCGCGGACTTGGCCAAACGGCTACCGCCTGACGAGATGAATCGTGTCATCGCCTGGCTCGAAACGCCGACCGGCCGCCGAGTGACGCGTGCCGAGGAGGCGGCCTCCACAATGGATTCTGTAGCGTTGCAGAAATTCATCGAACAGATGAAAAGCAACTCGCCAGCGGAGACACGCGTGTCGCTGATCCGCGAGGTGATCTCTGCCACCTACGTGGAAAGCATTATCGTACGCAGCATGCAAGCCATGGCCCTCGGCATGGCTCTCGGCATGGACAGCACGCTGCCCGTCGAGCGCCGCGTCGGCATGGCGCGCATCGAGGCCATGGTGAAGTCTGCGCTGCCCGAGGACAAGCTTAGGGAGCAGCTGCGAGCGTCACTGCCGCCGACCTATCTGTACACGTATCGCAACGTTTCCGATGAGGATCTACACGGGTATGTCTCGTTCCTCAGCACGGCGACCGGCCAGCACTACTCGGAACAGACCACCGAAGCATTCATGGGAGCCTTGGTACGCGCGAGTGTGCGTCTCGGGAAGCTCGTCGATCAGCGCACGGTGAAGCGTTCCGTCTAGGCGAGTTTAGCGTCCCGGGCTGGGCGACCCCCGTCCGCTAATGGGCGACCCAAAGCGGACCTGGCGCTAAGGGAGTGGACATGAGAATTCACGCCTTTATTGCTATCGGATTGGCACTGTCTTTACTTTCGTCTTGTGCAGCCACAGGACCGCGATTCACGGCCGTCGAGGAAGCGCCTGTGGGCAAGGCGCTCGTCTACTTCTACAGGCCGGATCAATTGGTCAATCATGGTCGCACGGTAAGTATCAGGATCAACAGGGTTGAGTACGCGAGGCTTACGAACGGCGCCTACACCATGGCGCGATTAGATCCAGGTCGGTATGAATTCGCACAACGTTTGGGCAATTTGTGGGTTCATCTCCCGTCCCACACATTCCAGATGCAAGTAAACAGCGGCGAAGTCTATTTCATTGGGTTCAATTCAGACGCTAGTCCCGGGAACGTGCTGGTACTTGGGCCATTGGTCAGCATGTCAATCAAAATGCGGATTGAATTTGGTCCTGTCGAGAGAGTCCAGGCGCTCGAGGTCTTGAAGGATTGTCACTATGACGAGCCGAACCCCGGATTCGACCCAAAGCCGTTCAGTAACCACTTCTATGACCAATAGGTTTGGCCCTGCTCGAAGGTAGATGCTCTCAAGTTTGAACAGCACACAGCCGAATCACTCGCCCGAGCTTGGGAACATTTCGAGGCAGTCGCCGAGAAGTACTCCGGCTCGTTGAATGGTTGGATGTACGAGCCTACCGCCGAGGAGTTGGCTAAAAAGCGGTCCGCTTGAATGTCCGCTTCTGGCAGAAAGCGGACATCGGCTCGATCGACAGAACAATTGGTATTCAGGCCTGAAGGGTTTGCAGCAGCCAGTTCCGAATGCCGCGCGCGCCCAACGCGCCGGAGATGCGCGCGGCTTCCTTCCCGCCCTTGAAGAGAATCATCGTGGGGATCGAGCGGATGCCGAAGCGCCCTGCGACCTTCGGCGCGGCTTCTGTGTCGAGCTTGGCGAAGCGCACTCGAGTCCACGGCTGCGGTGAAGGTGCTGTCGTTGACCGCGACCGGCTTGCCTTCGAGGAGCGGCGCTTTGCATTTGCCGCAGACCGGGCCTTCGCCGACGCGCTCGGCGGGGACGCGGTTCAGGGTGGCGCAACTCGCGCACCCAATCAACATCAATCGATCCGCGCGCCTGAAATCTTTACGACGCGCGCCATCTTGTCGAAGTCGGCGCGCAGGAGACTGGCAAAACCGTCCGGCGTCATCGCCTGCGGCACCACGCCCTGCTTGTCCAGGCGCTCGAGGATCACCGGATCCTTCAGCAGCTTGCCGACCGCGGCGTTGATCGCATCGACCGTGGCGCGCGGGATGCCGGCCGGGCCGAGCAGTCCCATCCACGAATCGAACGCGTAACCGGGCAAGCCCGACTCGTCGACGGTCGGCAGGTCGGGCAGGAATTTCGAGCGCTTGGTGCCGGTGGACGCGATGGCGTGCACGCGCGCGTCCTTGATGTACGGGATCGCGCCGATGTTGGCGGCGATCACGGCGTGCGAGCGCCCGGCGAGCACCTCGTTCACCGCCTCGCCCGTCGCCTTGTAGGGAACATGCACCATGTCGAGGCTGGCGAGGCTCACGAAATACGCCATCGAGAGATGCGTCGCCGAGCCGTTGCCGGCGCTCGCATAGTTGAGTTTCCCGGCATTCGCTTTCGCATAGGCGATGAACTCGCGCACGTTCGTCGCCGGCACTGCCACGGCGACGAGGAGCACGTAGTCGACGTTGCCGAGGTGCGCGATCGGCGTGAAATCCTTGAGCGGGTCGTAAGGCAGCTTTGCATAGAGCGAGCCGGCGATGGTGTGGCTCGCCGCCGCGAGGATCACGGTCTGCCCGTCGGGCGGGGACTTCGCCACCAGTGCCGCGCCGATCGTGCCGCCGGCACCGGCGCGGTTCTCGACGATCACCGTGCGACCGAGCGCGGTGCCGAGCTCGGCATTGATGGAGCGCGCGACGATGTCCTGCACGCCGCCGGCGGCGAACGGCACGATGATGCGCGTGACCGGCTGGGCACTGACCACCGTCGCCCAGAAAGTGATGGCTATGAAAAGCCACTTCACAGGCGGCACCAGTCCTTGATCGTCGCCTCGTACATCGCCACCGCCTGGCGGATGCGCTCCATGCTGCACCATTCGTCGGTCTGGTGCGCCATCTGCGGCTCGCCGGGACCGAGCACGAGGGTCGGCGCGCCGGCGTAGGCCTTCAGCAGGTTGGCGGCATCGGTCATATAGGTCGCGGTCCGCGCCTCGGGCCGTGAACCCAGATGCGCCTTGCAGATGTCGAACACGCGCTCGACCCATTCCTGCTGCGGCGGCGTCCACACCGGCGGCAGGTCGGAGAAGACCTGCATCTCGGCTTCCTCGCCGAGCACGCCGCGCAGGCGCTCGAGGAGGCTCGCATGGTCCATGCCCGGCACGGTACGGATGTCGACGCCGATCGCCGCGGTGTCGGGCACCATGTTCACGCCGCTGCCGCCGCTCATCGTGCCGACGTTCATCGTCGGCGAGCCCATGACAGGGTGCGGCGCCGCGGCGAAGTCGAAACGCTCGAGCTCGGTCACGGCGCGCGCCGCCTTGTAGATCGCGTTCGAGCCGAGATGCGGCATCGAGCCGTGCGCGGAGACGCCCTTGAAGCTGGCGTGGAACTTGATCGAGCCCTTGTGCCCGACGTAGGGATAGTTGGACGTCGGCTCGCCGACGAGCATCGCGCCCGCTTTGCCGAGGAGCTGCGTGCGCGCGAGATGCTGCGAGCCGATGCAGCCGCCCTCCTCTGCGGCGGTCAGCACGATGACGATGCCGGGCGTGCCGTTCAGTTTTTTGGAAAACGCGCGCGCCGCGAGGAGAATCGCGGCCACGCCCGCCTTCATGTCGGAGGAGCCGCGTCCGAAGAGCTTGTCGCCCTCGGTCTCGCCAGAGAACGGGTCCTTGGACCAGCGCCGCGCACCGAGCGCAACCGTGTCGATGTGGCCGGTCAGGCACAGCGGCGCCTTGGCTTCCGAGCCGCCCGCGCGCGCGACTACGCTCGTGCGCCCGGGCTCGTAGTCGTGATAGTCGACACGAAACCCCCAGCTTTCGAGCAGCGCACCCGTATGGCGCGCGCAATCGTGCTCGCGGCCGGGTGGATTGATGGTGTCGAACGCGAGGAGCTCGCGCGTGAGGGCGACGGCATCAGCAACGCTCATGCCGCCATGTTACTGACTGTTAGCGTTCTCTGATCGCGGCGACGCGAATGGGGCGATCCATCGGCGCGTAAGGTCCGTCGGCGATCACGTCCAGCGAGCTGAGGAACACTTCCAGCGGCGGCACCTCCTGGCCCGAGAGCCAGGCCGCGATTTTTTCCTTCGACACGTGGAAAAACTCCGCCAGCTGCGCGCGGCCACCGAGAGTCGACTCGGCGTCAGAGAGCGCCTGCGCGTACCGGGTGCGTTGATCCATGCCACCCTGCATGCACGCGCCGTGCCTGACGCGGCTGTCCGGTGAAACCCTAGGCCGAAAGACGGTCCGTGCGGCGCCGCCGCGGCACGCCCGCGGCCTCGCGCCCCGAGCGCCGGTCATGCTCCGCAAGGATCAGTTCCATGGCGCGCTCGAACACGGCCCGCGGCGGCCCGGAGCGGGCGGCGAGCCATTCATCGAGGTCGCTGGCTTTTACGCCGAGGAACCTGGCGAGCCTGTCGCGCCCGCCCTGGAGGTGCTCGCACTGCTGTAGGATGCGCGCGCACATCTCTGCCCATCGAGGTTGGTGAACCATTCGATGCCTGCGAGCAAGTGACGTACCTACCGATACCCCTCTTGGTTTGGACGCTCATGGCGCTCGCAGCGCCCGCGATGGCGCAATTTCCCTCGCGCACGGTGAAGATCACGATGCCGCATTCGAGCGGCGTCGCGCCATCCATCTTCATGCGGCTGATCGCCGAGAAGCTCTCGGCCGCCTGGGGCAAGCAGGTGATCGTCGAGAACCGGCCGGGCGCAAGCGGCTTCATCGCCATCGAGGCCGCGAAGAACGCGCCAGCCGACGGGCACGAGCTGCTCGCGCTGGCGAATTCGCACCTGACGATCAACCCGTCGCTCTATCGCAAGCTGCCCTACGATCCTGAGAAGGATTTCGTCCCGGTGGCGATGACGCTGTATGCGTGGTTCTTCGTCACCGTGGCAACCAACGGCCCGTACCCGACGGTGCCGGCCATCATCTCCGCGGCCAAGGCGAACCCGGGCGGCGTCATCTACAGCTCCTCGTACGTCGGCAGTCCGTCGCATCTCGGTGCCGCGGAGTTCGAGTACCTGACGGGAACAAAGATGGTCCACGTGCCCTACAAGGACCAGTCGCAGATGTACATCGGCATCGCGAACGGCGACATCCCCTGGGCGTTCTCGACCATCGGCTCGGCGCTGCCGCTCATCAAGGCCGGCCGCATCAAGCCGATCGCCGTCGCGGCGAAAAAGCGAGTTGCCAGCGCGCCGGACATTCCCACCGTCGAGGAAGCGGGCGGCCCCGCGGGCTTCCAGATCGACTCGTGGATCGGCATCGTCGCGCCGCGCGGCACGCCCACGGACGTGGTGCGCAAGATCAACGCCGACGTGAACCGCCTGATGGCCGACCCGGATATCCTCGAGCGCATGAAGCTCTTCGGCTTCGAGCCGGCGCCGATGAGTCCGGAAGAAATGGCGGCGGTCATCAAGGCCGATACACTCAAGAACGCGGAAACCGTGCGCCGCACTGGCGCGAGCGCTGACTAGGAGGACCAATGGACCGCAGAACGATATTGAAAGTCGCGGCGGGAACGCTCGGCGTCGCCGGAGTGAGAAACGCCCTGGGGGCGGTGGGCAGCATGGCCGACCTCGGCTTCGCCGAGATTCCCGATGGCGCGCTCGCCGAGCAGGTGCTGCATGCCCTGCCCGGTAAAGTGCCGCTCATCAGGAAAAGCTACCGCCCGCCGAACTACGAGACGCCGGTCGAATACTTCCGCACGCCGCTCACGCCGAACCGCGCGTTCTTCGTGCGCTGGCACCTCGCGGCGATCCCGCAGGTCGCGTTGAAGGACTGGTCGCTCGCCGTCGGCGGCGAGAGCGCGGAGCGGCCGCTCAACTTCACGATGAACGAGCTGAAGAATGAATTCAAGCCGGCGCAGGTCACCGCCGTGTGCCAGTGCTCGGGCAACCGGCGCGGCCTCTTCGAGCCGCATGTCGCCGGCGTCGAATGGGGCGTCGGCGCGATGGGCAACGCCGTGTGGCGCGGCGTGCGCCTGAAGGACGTGCTCGCCAAAGCAGGCGTCAAGGGCGACGCGCTCGAGGTGGTGTTCGACGGCGCCGACCATGGCGCGCTCGACAAGACGCCGGACTTCGTGAAGTCGCTGCCGATCGATGTGGCGCTGAGCGACAACACGCTCATCGCCTTCGAGATGAACGGTCTGCCGCTGCCGCACTGGAACGGTTTCCCGGCGCGCATCGTCGTGCCCGGCTGGACCGGCACCTACTGGGTCAAGGGCGTGACCAGCGTCAAGGTCATGCCGCGCCCGGAGAAAAATTTCTGGATGAGCGCCGCCTATCGCCTGCCGCGCGGCCGCTTCAAGACGCCGAGCTTCAAGTCGCAGGTGGCGGAAGCGAACGAGCCGATCACGACGATGGTGGTCAATTCCCTCATCACCTCGGTCAAGTCCGGACAGCAGGTCGCCCGCGGCAAGCCAATCGAGGTCCGCGGCATCGCCTGGGACGGCGGCACCGGCATCGCCAAAGTCGAGGTTTCCTCGGACGGCTCGAACTGGGCGGCGGCGAAACTCGGCAAGGACCTCGGCCGTTTTTCGTTCCGCGAATTCGCGCTTACCGTGCCGACCCGCGAGGCCGGCTCGCTGGTGGTCATGGCGCGCGCCACGAGCAATTCCGGCGAGACGCAGGTGAACGATCTGATCCACAACCCCGCCGGCTATCACCACAACGTGATCCAGCGCCTCTATGTGGAGGTGGTCTGATGCGCGCCGCTGTTTTTTCCGTTTTGTTCCTCGTCGCCCCCGCGCAGGCGGGGGCCCAGGAAGACAAAGTCGTGCTGAAGGACGCGCCGGGGCGCGACAAGGCGATGCAGTGCCTCGCCTGCCACAGCCTGGACTACATCCAGATGAACTCGCGCTTCCTCGACAAGGCCGGCTGGATGACGTCGGTCAACAAGATGATCAATGCCTTCGGCGCGCCGATCCCGAAGGAAGACGTGGACGCGATCGCCACCTACCTCAGCGAGAACTACGGCAAGAAGTAGCTAGGCGCGCGCCTTGGCCCACATCTGCTTGGCCGAGGCCTTCACGATCTCGACCGCGTCGGGATCGCCCTTGATCAGCGCCTCGAGGTAGGCCTTGGCCTGCTTCATCGTGATGTGCGGCGGCAGCGGTGGGACGTTCGGATCGGTCACCATCTCGAGCACCACCGGCTTTTGCGCCGCCAACGCGCGATCCCATGCGGGGCCGATGTCTTCGGGGCGCTCGACGCGGATCCCTTCCAGGCCAACGAGCTCCGCATAGCGTGCGTAGGGATAGTCCGGCAGCCGCTGTGATGGCGTGTACTTCGGATCGCCCTCGAGCACGCGCTGCTCCCAGGTCACCTGGTTCAGGTCGCCGTTGTTCAGGACCATGATAACGAGGGTCGGGTTCGACCAGCGTTCCCAGTACTTCGCCGCGGTGACGAGGCCGCTGATGCCGTTCATCTGCATCGCGCCGTCGCCCACCATGGCGATCACCGCACGGTCGGGGTGCACGAACTTGGCCGCGATGGCGTACGGCACGCCGGGACCCATGGTGGCGAGGCCGCCGGAAAGAGACGCCATCATGCCGCGGCGGATGCGGATGTCGCGCGCGTACCAGTTGGCGGCCGAGCCCGAGTCGCAGGTGAGGATCGCGCAGTCGGGCAGGCGCTTCGAGAGCTCCCAGAACACGCGCTGCGGGTTGATCGGGTGCGCATCCACCATGGCGCGCGCCTCGAGCACGCGCCACCAGCGCGCCACGTTCTTCTCGATCGTTTCGCGCCAGCTGCGGTCCGTTTTTTTACGAAGGAAAGGCAATAAGGCGGCAAGCGTCGCCTTCGCATCGCCGACGAGGTTCATCTCCATCGGATAACGCAGGCTCAGCATGCGGCCGTCGATGTCGATCTGCACGCCGCGCGCCTGTCCTTCCTTGGGCAGGAACTCGGAGTACGGAAACGCCGAGCCGACCATCAGCAGCGTGTCGCAGCCTTCCATCATTTCCCAGCTCGGCTCGGTGCCGAGGAGCCCGATAGAGCCGGTGACGTAAGGCAGGTCGTCGGGCACCGCCGCCTTGCCGAGGAGCGCCTTCGCGATTCCCGCGCCGAGGATCTCCGCCGTCTCGATGAACTCGTCGGTCGCGCGGAGCGCGCCTGCGCCGGCGAGGATTGCGACGCGCTCGCCGGCGTTGAGGATATCGGCAGCCGCACGCAATTCGTCCGGCTGCGGGACGAGCGCGTGGCCGGAGCGGCCGATGCCGCTGTGCACCGTGCCGTGCTCGCGCGGCGGCGTCGGCACGGCCTTCATGTCCTGCACGTCGTTCGGGAAGATGAGGCAGGTGACAGTACGGTGCTCGAGGGCGATGCGCACCGCGCGGTCGACGAGGTGGCGCACCTGCGCCGGCGTGACCGCCATCTGGACATATTCGGAGGCCACGTCCTTGAAGAGCAAAAGGAGATCGACCTCCTGCTGGTAATCGCCGCCAAGGCCCGCGCGCTTTTGCTGGCCGACGATGGCGAGCACCGGCTGGTGGTCCATTCGTGCGTCGTAGAGGCCGTTCAGCAGGTGGATCGCGCCGGGCCCGGAAGTCGCGAGGCACACGCCGATCTCGCCCGCGAACTTGGCATGCGCGCAGGCCATGAACGCCGCCAGCTCCTCGTGGCGCGCCTGGATGAACTCCATTTCCCGGTTGCGGCCGAGCGCACCCATGATGCCGTTGATGCCGTCGCCCGGATAACCGTAGATGCGCTTCACCCCCCACTGGGAAAGCCGCTCGAGGAGAAAATCGCCGACCGTCTGCGCCATCACCGCCTCCGTGTCCGAATGTCGAGGCGCTGCAAGGCGCATTCCTCCACTCCGGCGGCATGCAGCTTGCGGCGAACCGGCAATCCCCTTTCAGGAGATGCGAATGACCGACCGACCGAAGAGCCCGGTTCCCGGAACTCCGGGGCGACGCAGCAGCGCCGACGCGATGACGCCTTCAGGCGATGTGAACGCCGAGAAACTCAAGCAGAACCAGCAGCGATTGCACGTCGGGGGCGATCACAAGACGGAAGCCATGAAGAAGGGCAAGCGCGGCACATATCCCTAAGCCGCGAGCCGCTCAGCGGCGCTGTACTTGTGCGCCGTTCGTGATTTCCACGCGATCACCGACCCGGTAGTCGCGGCTGTTCTGATCGAGCGATTGAACCGTGCCATCGTCCATGCGCACCGACAGCCGGTACGCGGGGACGGCGGCCGCACTGCCGCCGGCGGAGGCGATAGGCGCCGGCGGCGCTGTCTGCACGTGCACGAGCGAGATCGATTCGACGGTTCCCAGGCCGGCCCGATATGTCGGCGCGGCCGGTACAGGGACGGTTGTGTTCGGTGCGGCGGGCGGCACCACGATGGGCGCGCTGCCGCTCGCCGGCGAATTGGGACTTTGGGCGATGCATACCGCCGGCAACGCAATGGCAAGAGCGGCCAGGATTCTGGTCATGGGAGTCTCCTTTCTCGGCCACAGCAAGCGCTGTACCCGTTAACGCCGTTCTCGCGACTTCGCGCAACGCGCTCGGCCCGCCAGCCGAGGCACCAAGAACCACGATGTCGCGCCCGCTCATCGGACGAGACCACGCGGCAAATCTCGTTCCGGCGCGGCGTCGCCGGCGGCTATCGGCGCAGGACGGTGAACTCGTCGGGCGAAATACGCCCGTCGCGATTGCGGTCGATTGCGGCCCAGTTCGCCTGCTGGCCAGGCGGGCTCCAGAGCTCGTCGCCGCTCAGGTAGCCGTCGCCGTTCTTATCGAGCTCGCGGAAGAGCCGCTGCGCCGCTTCCGGGTCTTCCGTCGTAACGGCACTGCCGCCCGCTGCGGCCGAGGGCACCTTGGTCACGCGCTCAACCGGCGCCTGGGCCTCCTGAGGCTCGTTTTGGGCCCACGTTTCCATGGCGAAGGCGGCGGCAACGAGGAACAGCAAGGCGCGCACACCGAGAACGCCAGCAAAATTCGCACCGCGTCACGGGTCGCGGAATTCGATGCGCCAGTGGCTGCCGTCGCAGAACGGCTTGTTGGCCGAGGCGCCGCAGCGGCAGAGCGTGTAATGTTCGCGCGAAGCGCCGTCGCCGAATTCGACGTTCATGAGCTCGATGCCGCCCGTGACGGCGTACGGCCCGTTGTCGGTCACGGTCACCTTCGCCGGCCGCTCGGGCGGCTTGCCTTCGACGCCGTCGACGGCGTAGCTCAACGCGCCGGATGGGCACTTGCGGATCGTTGCAATGACTTCGTCGACCGCCGCGCCGTCGGCATCGATCCACGCCTCCTCTGCGGAGCGGAACACCGATTTCAGCGAGTCGGTGCAATACCCGGCGTGCGCGCAGATCGCGCGGTTGTCGAAGATGGTGATGCGCTCGCCGCGATACACGTCGCGCTGATCGTTCTTCCTCTCGGCAAGCTTGCGATCGGTAAATCCGTTCGTGCTGTGAGAGCCATCGCAGAAGGGCTTGTTCTTGGAACCACCGCAGCGGCAGAGCGCGATGCCGCGGACCATGGCGCACGCAGTGCCGGACGAGCGCACGAGATTCGGCACCGGCGAAGCTTGCATGTCGTTCAGCAAATAGTAGGGACCGTTCGGCAGGCAGGCAAGGCGTGGCTTTTCGGGCATGAATGACTCTCCGGGGAGACAGTATGCGGGCAAGCGGCGTCGTGCAGGGAGCGACCTCGGGCGGCTCGAGTCTCCGGTCGAATGCGCACTACAGAGCCATGGGCACCGCTCTTGCAAGTCGGGCGCTGCAGTCCTTCTTCAACACTCCATGGAGAATCATATCGTGATGGTCAAGGCAATCACAGCAGCAGTGGCCGCGGCGTTCGTCGCGGTGGCGGGCGCCTCGTGGGCGCAATCAGGTGGAAGTACGGGCGCGTCGAGCGGCAGCTCGAGCAGCGGGTCGACGAGCTCGCCGAGCTCCAGCACACCGAGCTCCAGCACGGGTTCGAGCACCAGCTCACCGAGCTCCAGCACCGGCGGCAGCACGAGCTCCAGCACCGATGCCGGCGCGGCGGCGGGCAGCAGCTCGACGACCCCGAGCCAGTGCCTCGGCAAGACGGGCCTCGATCGCGACCAGTGCCTGCGCCAGTACGGCTCGAGCACCGGGTCCAGCGCCTCGGGTGGTACGTCCACCGACACGTCGGCCAGCACGCCAAGCAGCAGCACGTCGGGCAGCACGGGCTCCAGCAGCGGTCCATCCACCGTGAATTCGCAGTAATAGGGCAGTAACCAATAAGGCCGCACGCCGTCGCGTGCGGCCTTATTTTTCATGGGAGGCTTCAGATGACTCAGTACAGATCATGGCTTCTCGCTTCTCGCCTTCGCCACGGCATCCACCTACGCCAATGATGCGAGCAAGTCGAGCTCTTCTTCGACTTCGGGCGCACCGAGCGAAAGCCCGGCGGCTGCCCTCGACAAGGCCGACCAGAACCACGACGGGAAGCTCTCCCGCCAGGAGTTCTACGCGGCGGTGAAGAACGCGGGTGGCCCGAAGAGCTCACCGAGCGCGACCGGCGGCACCGCCAGCTCGAGCGCCGCATCCGGCTCTTCTAGGAAGTAGGCGGCTTCTTGCCGAGCAGCGGGCCGAGCACGTCCATCGGCACCGGGAAGACGATGGTCGAGGCTTTGTCCCCGGCGATCTGGGTCAGGGTCTGCAGGTAGCGGAGCTGCATCGCCTCGCTCTTGCGGGAGAGCATCTCCGCCGCCTGCAACAGCTTTTCGGACGCCTGCAGCTCGCCTTCCGCATGGATCACCTTCGCGCGGCGCTCGCGCTCGGCCTCGGCCTGCCGCGCGATGGCGCGGATCATCGTCTCGTTGATGTCGACGTGCTTGATCTCGACGTTCGACACCTTGATGCCCCAGGCGTCGGTCTGCTTGTCGAGCACCGCCTGGATGTCGCTGTTCAGCTTCTCGCGCTCGGCGAGGAGCTCGTCGAGCTCGTGCTTGCCGAGGATCGCGCGCAGCGTGGTCTGCGCGAGCTGGCTCGTCGCCTCGTTGAAGTTCGCCACCTGGATGATGGCGAGCTGCGGGTCGACCACGCGGAAGTAGACCACCGCGTTGACCTTGACCGAGACGTTGTCGCGCGAGATCACGTCCTGCGGCGGCACGTCGAAGACCCGCGTGCGCAGGTCGACGCGCACGAACTGCTGGATCGGCGGCACGACGAAGATGAGGCCCGGCCCCATCACGCTGTGGAAGCGGCCGAGGAAGAACACCACGCCGCGCTCGTATTCGCGCAGGATCTTGATGGACGAGACCGCGATGATGAACAGCAGGATGACAACGCCGCTGACGAAAAACATGGTTAGTCCTCTCTCTCCACATCGAGCACGAGCCCGTGCATCGCCGTCACGCGCAGCTTCTCGCCGCGCCGCACGGCGCCCGCCGCACGCACCTTCCACTGCTCGCCCTGCACCCGCGCCCAGCCCTCGGTCTCGAAATCATCGAGCGCCTCGCCGTGCGCGCCGATCATCTGCTCGCGCCCGCTGACCACGGCGCGCCGGCCGCTCTTCACCAGCATGCCCATCACGAAGATGAGGAAGCCGGCGCTGCCGGCGGCGACGCCGGCGATGAGCGAGAGCGGGATTGCGAGCCCCGGCAGGTTCTTCTCCTCGATCAGCATGATCGAGCCGATGACGAACGCCACCAGGCCGCCGATGCCGAGCGAGCCGTAGGCCGGGAAAAAGGCCTCGGCCACCATGAAGCCGATGCCGAGCAGCATCAGCGCGAGCCCCGCGTAGTTGACCGGCAGGAGATGCAGCGCATACGCCGCGATGAGCAGCGCGATCACCCCGACCACGCCCGGCATGACCAGGCCCGGGTTCATGAACTCGAAAAGCAGGCCGTACGCGCCGAGCAGGATGAGGAGGTAGGCGACGCTCGGGTTGGTGATGACGGCGAGGAACTTCGTGCGCCAGTCGCTTTGCACCTCCTCGATCGCCGCGCCGGCGACGTGCAGCACGTGCTTGTCGACCGTCTTGCCCTCGAGCTGCGTGAGCAGCGCCGGCACGTCGGCCGCCACGTAGTCGATCACCTTGAGCTTGCGCGCTTCGTCCGCCGGCAGGCTCACGGCCTCGCGCACCGCCTGCTCCGCCCAGTCGGCGTTGCGGCCGCGCATCTGGGCGAAGCCGCGGATGTAGGCGACCGCGTCGTTCGTCACCTTGCGCATCATGGTGTCGTCGGTTTTCTTGCCGTCCTTGTCGGTGCTCGGCGCGCCGCCCATGATCGAGACGGGCGACGCCGCGCCGAGGTTCGTGCCCGGCGCCATCGCCGCGATGTGCGAAGCGTAGAGGATGAAGGTGCCGGCGCTCGCGGCGCGCGCGCCGCTCGGTGCGACGAAGGAAGCCACCGGGACCGGCGAAGCGAGGATCGCCTTGATGATCTCGCGCATGGAGGAATCCAGCCCGCCGGGCGTGTCGATCCGCAGCACCACGAGCTGCGTGCCGTCGGTCGCGGCGTGCTCGATGGCGCGGCGCACGAAATCGGCCGTCGCCGGTCCGATCGCACCCTCGACCGGCACCACGGCCACCGGCGCAGCCAGCGCCTGGCCGATACCGAGGAGCAGCGACAGCAACCCGATGCGCATTGGCGACAGCCTAGCGCATTGACCCTGTCGGTGCGAAGCCTAGAGTGACTCCCGTCCAGCCGTTCGGCGGGACGCCCAAGGGGAGACCACCATGAAAGCGCGCTACACCGTGCTTGCCGCGCTGGCCGGATTCGGCATCGGCGCGGTCACGATCGACCAACTGACATGAAGAACGCGGAGGCCTACCGGAAGGAGTACGCGCCGAAGGCCCGGGCGCTCATCAGGAAAATGGGCGGCAAGGCGCTCGCCGCGGGGCAGAACATCACGACCATCGAGGGCGCGCCGCCGAAGTCGCGAGTCGCGATCCAGCAGTGGGAAAGCGTCGAGAAGATCAAAGCCTGGCGCGATTCGGCCGAGTGGAAGGAGCGGCGCGAGACCGGAGAGAAGTACGCGACGTTCCGCGCCTACGCCGTCGTCGGCCTGCCGCGGCGCGCGTCGACTGGTCGCAGGTCCTGAAAGCCCTGCGCAAAGCCTGGGCCGCGGTCGGCGCGGCGGGCGCTTTCGCCTTCGCGCTCGTGCGCGGCCGCATGAACCGCGAGAGCCTCGCCCGCGTGATGGGCGGGACGACCGTCACCATGGCGCGCTAAAGCGCATTGACCCACGCGGCGACCGCGTCGGCCATTTCGTGCATCGGGCGTTCGCTTTTGAGCGAATGGTCGGCGCCGTCGATCCATCGCATCTGCCACTCGGTGGTGACGGTTTCCAAGGCGCGCTCCATCAGGTCGCGCCTGCAGAGCGCGTCGCGCGTGCCGTTGAAACAGAGCACCGGCACCTCGATGCGCGGCAAGTGCGCGTCGCGCAATTTCTCCGGCTGGCCGGCCGGATGCAGCGGATAGGCGAAGAGCAGGAGGCCGTCGCAGGCGAAGCCGTCGGCCGCGAGCAGGGTCGCGACGCGTCCGCCCATCGAGCGGCCGCCGATGATGAGCTTGCATTGCGGAAAATCACCGCGGGCACGCGCAACGACGGATTCGAATGCGCTGCGCAGCGTGGGCATCGGATCCGGGCGCCGCGCGCCGCGCTCGCGATAGGGAAAGTTGAAGCGCACGACTTCGAGGCCGTGCGCGTCGAGCGCGGCGGCGGTGGCGAGCATCGCGCGGTCGTCCTTATGACCGCCCGCGCCGGGCGCGCAGACGAAGACGACTTTCACCTGATCAGGCGGGAACGGCTTTCGGCGCCTTCAGCTTGTCGACGAGGCCGCCCATGATGCGGTCGAAGAGCGGCTCCTTCGGCTCTTCGTCGAGCCGCACCGCTTCGCCGCTGCGCAGGCGGCGCACGATCTCGGCGCGGTTCAGCTCGAGCACGTTCTTGCCGCGGCGATCGGAGAAGAGGTAGCGCGTCTTCTTCGGGCTGACGAAGAGCAGCTTGGCGGCGCGCTTTTCCTCGCTGCCGTCGACTTTCGAGCGGAACTCGAGCCACGTCCCGTGCTCCAGGTTCTCCGGCGGGTCGATCGCAAGGGACGTCTTGAGCTGCGCCTTGGCCGCCGCGCGCTGCTTCGGATCCACCGGCTGCGCGGTGAAGGTGGCGAGGTTCATGACCTGCACGTCGCCCGCGCCGAACGGGTTCTTCACCGTGACCGCCGCAGTGAAGTCGAGCGATGCAGCCGCCGCCGCTTTCGCCTCCGCGGCGGCCTTGGCTTCGGCGGCCACCTGCTCGGGCGTCTTCTCGGCGGGCTTTTCCGCCGCCTTCGCCTTTTTGGGCTCCAGCGCCTCGGTGTGATGCTTCATCAGCTCGGCGAACAAGCGCTCGCGCACCTGTGCACCGGTGCCGACGGCCGCCATTCCCGCGACCAGGCGCTTGACGAGACCGGGCACGGCGGCAGCGAGCTTGCGCCGCTCGTCGGGCGTCTTGATCGGCTCGATGCTCCAGATCATGAGGTCCATCACCTCGATCGCGTCTTTCCACTGCGCGCCGCCGCGGCCGTGCTTCGCGTGCACCATCAACAGGAAGCGCAGCCAATGCTGGACGAGGAACTCGAGCACCGGTCCGGGCATCTGGTGCGCCTGCACCCGCACCTTGACCTCATCCTCGGCGGCGGTCTTGGCGACGGCGAGGTTCTCGCTTTCCTCGATCTTCTGGGCGACGGCCTTGCTGTCGGCCTCGACCTGCCGATCGTGCTCGGCGATGACTTCCAGCAGCCGCTCGCGCGCGCCGTCGAACACCGAGATGTCGTCCTGGTAGGTGTCGATCAGGTGCTGGATGATCACCTCGAGGTGGACGAACGTCGGACTGTCGGCGCTGAACTCGGCCGGCAGGCGCGCCGCGATGTCGCCGAACGTGTCGAGCATCTGGCGCGCCGGGTGGGTCTTCTTGCCGAAGAACGACTTGTCGGCGATCGCGAGCTTCAGCATCGGGATCTGCATTCGTCCGATGAGGCCCTTCAGGCCCGCGGGAATCTTCGGATCGTCGAACAGCTGATCGAACAGCATCGACACGATGTCGAGCGTCGTCGCGTCCATCTGCACGAGGCCTTGCCCGAAGCTCGAGGCCTTGAGGTCGCGCAGGACGTTCGTCGTTCCGGTCGTCGCGGCGGCCATCGCCGCGGTCATCGCCGCCGCAGCGTCGGGCGCCATCCCGCTCGGGATGCCGCTCGCATCGCCTTTCTGGAGCCGGGTGAGCGAGCCGAGAAGCTCGGCGCCCTGCAACACCACTGCGCCGGGTGGCAACGCGACGCCCCCGCCACCGCCGCCGGCACCGCCGACCAGGTTCTGCAGCAGCGAAAAGAGGTTCTGCTCGCCGGCGGCCGCACCCTCCTTCGCCTCGGCTTCTTTCTCCTCGTCGTCCTCCTCGTCCTTCGCTCCCGCCGCGCCCGCCTTGCCGCTCGCCTTGCCGCTCGCCTTCGCCTTGTCGGCGGATTTCTTCGCGCCGTAGCGGATCTTCGGCAGGATCCCGTTCTTGACGAGCAGCGCGTTGACGTCCTTGTAGATCGCGCGCACCGCGTCGATGACGTGATCGTCGAACAGCTTGCGCAGCACGCCGCGCACCGCCATCGTGGTCTCGAGCGAGTGGCAGGCCTGCTGGTAGGCGTCGCAGATGCTCTCCGGGCTGAGCGGATTGTTCTCGGCCTGGAGGCTCGCGTCGCCGAGCAGCACGCCGACGCGCTGGTCGAGCGCGGCGAGCTCCTCGTCGCAGTACTTGCGGACCTTGGTGGCGAGCTCCTTGAACTTGAGCGTTTCCTCGAGATCCTCTTCGCCGACGAGCGTAAGCGATGCCTCGATGTCGGCAAAGCTCTGCGCCGCGTCCTTGATCTTGCTCGTGTGCTTCTGGAACTCGCTGAGGAAAGCCTGGTGGAACCCGGTCTCGAGCTTCTGCCGGCTCGCGCCGAGGACCTTGCGCGTGTCCTGGTAGAGCTGCTGCGCTTCGCGGTTCTGCGTCGCGCCGATGAGCATCGCCAGCGCCTCGTCGGACTTCTCGAGCATGCTCGCCATGGCGGCGCGCAGCCGCTCGCCGACGAGCGCGCAACTCTCGTCGAGCAGGGCGTCGAACGAACTCGCTTGCGGACTCGCTTCAGCCACGGGCCATCCCCTTGATGCGCTGGGAACTTATAGGGTATGACACTTTCTCACCGTGACAAAATTGACGCTTGATGCGCCGTCCGGCGACGAGACGCCTTTTATAGGGGGTAGCGCGCCTTAGTATCCTTGCGCCTCCCTATGCGCCGGCCCATTCTCCTAGCAGCTTTCGCCGCCGCGGCGCTCGCGCAGGCCGCGCCGCAGCCTCCGGCATTTCGCCTCCGCGACGTGGCGACGCCGCTGGAATACAACGCGACACTCGCCATCGATCCGCGCCAGCCCGAATTCAGCGGCGAGGTGAAGATCGCGATCCGCATCAATCGCGCCGCGCCGGTGCTGTGGCTCAACGCGAGCAACCTCAGCATCGACAGCGCCGAATTCGAGCAGGGCCGGCGCAAGATTCCGGTCAGCATCGTGCCGGGCGGCGAGGACTTCGTCGGCTTCGGGGCGCACGGCGCCGAGTTCACGCCGGGCATCGCGCTCGCCACGCTGCGCTACCGCGGAAAGCTCGAGCCGAATTCCACGCGCGGGCTCTTCCGTCAGCAGGACCGCGGCGAGTGGTACGTGGTCTCGCAGTTCGAGGCGTTCGACGCCCGGCGCGCCTTTCCCTGCTTCGACGAGCCCGGCTGGAAGACACCTTGGCGCGTCACCATCGACGCGCCGGCGAGCGACGTCGCCGTAAGCAACACGCCCGAGCTGCGCGCGAGCGCCGCGCCGGGACGAAACGGCTGGACGCGGCATGAATTCGGGCAGACGAAACCGCTGCCGAGCTATCTCATCGCCATGGCCATCGGGCCGTTTGAAGTCGTCGATGGCGGCACGGCCGGCGCGAAGAAGACGAAATTGCGCTATCTCACGCAGAAAGGCCGCGCCGAGGAAGCGAACTGGGCAAAGGAAGTAACGCCCCGCCTCCTCGAGGCGCTCGAGGACTACTTCGGCATGCCCTATCCGTTCGACAAGCTCGACTCGGTGAGCATCCCGCAGACCACCGGCTTCGGCGCGATGGAAAACGTCGGCATGATCACCTACGCGTCCGGCCTGATCCTCGCGACGCCGCGCGAAGACACGGTGCCCTTCAAGCGCCGCTATGCGGCAGTGGCCGCGCACGAGATCGCCCACATGTGGTTCGGCGACCTCGTCACCCTCGCCTGGTGGGACGACACCTGGCTGAACGAGGCGTTCGCGAGCTGGATGGGCGGCAAGACCGTCAATCGCCTGGAGCCCGAGTGGGACGCCGGCTGGACCGCCGGGCGCTCGCGCAAGTCCGCCCTCGAGGTCGACCGACTGGCGAGCGCCCGCCAGATACGCAATCCCGTGCTCGAGAAAGGCGACATCTGGGCCGCCTTCGACAGCATTACCTACAGCAAGGGCGCGGCGGTGCTGTCGACTTTCGAAACCTGGTTCGGGCCGGAGCGCTTTCGCGAAGGGGTGCGCGTGTTTCTCAAGCGCCATGCTTACGCCACCGCGACTGCCGAGGACTTCGTGCGCGCGCTCGGCGAAGCAGCCGGACGCGGGCCCGAAGCGCTCGCCGTGTTCCGCGCATTCATCGAGCAGCCCGGCGTGCCCCTGCTCGACATCGCGCTCGACTGCACCAAGGCACCCTCGGTCGACGTGCGCCAGAGCCGCCTGCGCCCGACGGGGTCGAGCGCGCCGGACTTGCGCTGGACTACGCCGGCCTGCTTCCGCGACGGCACGCGTACGCAGTGCGCCGACATCGAGAGCGAAGCGCAGCGCGTGCCGCTCGCCGCAGGCGCTTGCCCGGCTTGGCTCACGGCCAACCCCGGCGGCCAGAGCTATTACGTGCCGCGCTACGCGCCGGCCCTTGCCCAGCAGCTGCGCGCAAATGCGGCCGCGCTGAGCGCAAACGAGATGCTCGCCACCACCGTCGACGCGGGCATCCTTGCGCAGTCGGGGCTGATCGGCATCGGCGAGGCGCTCGCCTGGGCGAATGCCGGCCTCGAGCATCCGTCGCTCCTCGTGCGGCGCTTCGCCGTCGACCTCGCCTTCGAGCAGCGCGACGCCTGGCTCGACCCGAAGGAGGCCGAAGCGAAGCGCGCGCTCCTCGACAAGCGGCTCGTGCCGCTCGCCCGCGAGCTCGGCTGGCGCGAGCGCCCGGGCGACAGCGACGAGCTGCGCGACCTGCGGGCAACCGTGCTGCCCTTCGCCGCCGACAAGGGTGATCCGGCGCTGCGCACGGAAGCGCGCGATCTGACGCTCGCCTGGCTCGCCAATCGCGACGCGGTTCCGGCGACCATGATCCGGCCGGTGCTGAACACGGCCTCCCGCTTTGCCGATGCCGCGCTCTACGAGCGCATGCGCGATCTCGCCACCAAGACCGAAGACCTGCGCGAGCGCTCCTACCTCATCTATGCGCTCGCGCGAACGCGCGATCCGGCGCTGCGCGAGCGCACCCTCGCGCTGACCCTCGACAAGGAGCTGAGCGGCCGCGACGCACGCGACCTGATCGAGGATGCGCTCGAGGACGAGACCAACCGCCGTCCGGCCTTCGACTTCGTGCGCGCGAACTACGAGGCGCTGGTGGCCAAGCTGCCCGAGCACACGATGGCGCGGCTGATGGAGCCGATGGGTGATTTCTGCACGCGCGAGGAGCGCGCCGCCTTTGCCGGTTTCTTCAAGGAGCGCGCGGCGGCGATCCTCGGCGGACCGCGCCACTACCGCCAGTCGCTCGAGCGCATCGACCTCTGCATCGCGGCCCGCCGCGGGGTCAGGTCTTGAATTGACGCATTCCATGCATGAATTCAAGACCTGACCCCGTCTAAGTCGTGACGCGCGCGCTCGTCATCGCCGTTGCATTGCTTGCCGCCGGCGAGGCGTGGGCCCAATCCTATCCGGCGCGCCCGGTGCGCTTCGTCGTCGGCTTTACGCCCGGTGGTGGCGTCGACATCAATGCGCGGCTCCTCGCTGCCCGGATGAGCGAATACCTGGGCCAGCAAGTGGTGGTCGAGAACAAGCCCGGCGCCGGCACCAACATCGCGAACGAGTACGTCGCTAAATCAACCGCCGATGGCTACACCCTGCTCTTCAATAGCGCCGCCTTCGCCGTGAACCTGGCGCTCTACAAGAATCCGCCCTACGCACTCGGCGACTTCGTCCCGGTCTCGGTCTTCTCCGAGAGCGTCAACCTGCTCGTCGTCTCCTCTTCGCTTGCAGCCAAGTCGGTGCGGGAGCTCGTCGCGCTGGCCAGGGAGCGGCCCGGCAGCCTCAACTACTCATCGGCCGGCGCCGGCACCACGCAGCATATGGCGACCGAGCTCTTCAAGCTGCGCACCGGCACGAACATCGTCCACGTGCCGTACAAGGGGAGCGCGCCGGCGCTGACTGCGCTGATCGCGGGCGAGGTGCAGTTGAGCTTCTCCAACACGGTCGCGATCCACCAGCATGTGCGCTCAGGCCGCTTGCGCGCGCTCGCCGTGGCAGGCGCGAAGCGCACCGACCTGATGCCTGACGTGCCGACGATGCAGGAAGCGGGCGTCGAAGGCGTCGGGGTGCCGCTCTGGTTCGGGCTCCTCGCGCCGGCCGGCACGCCGCGCGAGGTCGTGCAGCTCCTCGCCGCCAATGTCGCAAAGGCGGCGCGCTCGAGCGATCTGCGCCAGAAGCTCATCGAACAGGGCGCGGATCCGGTGGGCAACACGCCCGAGGAATTCGAGCGTCAGCTGCGCGAGGAAGTCGCGCGCTGGCAAGAGGTGGTCAAGGTCTCGGGCGCCAAAGCGGAATAAATGGGGTCAGACCCCATTTATTGCCGCTGCGAGAAGCTGCGCTCGAAGATGTGCTCGGCGATGCGGTTCTTGAGGATCTCGATCGAGCCGCCGGCGATCATCCAGCCGCGGCAGCGCCGCAGGCAGTACTCGACGAGCGACTCCTGGCTGTAGCCCATGCCGCCCATCACCTGCAGCGACTCGTTCGCCACGTCGAAGCCCGCCTGGTTGCAGTAGGCCTTGGCGATCGCCGTCTCTTCCGGCGACGGCAGCCCGCGGTCGGCATTGGCGGCCGCGCGGTAGAGAAGCAACTGCGCCGCGTCGAGCTTCATCTTCATGTCGGCGAACTTCCACTGCAGTCCCTGGAACTCGCAGAGGAGCTTGCCGAACTGCTTGCGCTCGAGCGCCCAGGCGCGCGCTGCCTCGTACGCATAGCGCCCTAGCGCGAGCGAGCGCGCCGCATTGCCGATGCGCTCGACATTGAAGCCGGCGATCTGCTTCTTGAAGCCGCCTTCGCCAAGGAGCACGTTCTCCTCGGGCACTTTCACATTTTCCAGGTAGAGCTGCGCCCACTCTTCGCCCGACATGAACTTCGACGCCTTGCCCAGGCGCACGTCCTTCTTCTCGATCAGCACCGAGCCGATGCCGCCGACGCCGGGACCGAAACGCACGTAGACCAGGAACACATCGGCGTACGCGGAGTGCGTGGTGAAGATCTTCGAGCCGCTCACGCGCCAGCCTTTGCCATCGCGCTTTGCGCTGGTTTTTAGGTCGGTCACCGCGGAGCCCGCATCCGGCTCGGTCATGCCGACCGAAATCACGCCCTCACCGGCGAGCAGCCGCCGCAGATGGCTTTGTTTCTGCGCCGGCGAGCCGTACTCGGCCAGCACGCGAATCGGTCCGAAGTTTCCGGCCTGCACCACGTCGGCGCTGCGCGGGCAGACCGAGGCGACGGTTTCGATGGCGAGCACGGCATCGAGGAGCGTGCCGCCCTGACCGCCGTCCTTCTCCGGGATGGTGATGCCGAGCAATCCCTGCTTGGCCATCAGCTTCGCCACGTCCCATGGATAGCCGCTCGCATGCGCACGCTCGAGCGCGCCGGCAGCGAGGTGCTTCTCGGCGAAGCGGCGCACCGAATCGCGGAACTGCTCCTCCTCGGGCTTCAGCCTGAAATCCATTTCATTGCCCCCCTCATTGTTCCCACGCGGCGCGATGCGTTCCGAGCGGCACCGGCGGCCTGGTCCAGCCGCCAGGCGTATGCGACAGCTGGATCGCCGGCCGCAAGTAGGTCAGCCGGCCGACCGGCGTGTCCATTTCCCCGCAGTATCGCGCGAGCTCGTCCGCCGGCACATCGGCCGCGACGCCGTCGAACGGTGCGAGGCCACGCTCGACGATCCAGTGTCCGACGCGGGCGAGCGCCACGCGCACGAGCCAGCTCCCGCCTTCGCGCGCACGGCGCTCGAGCGCGGCCGCGGTGCCGAAAGCCATCAGATAGCCGCTGATGTAATCGATCGCCGAGACCGGCAGCAGCTTCGGTCCCTTGGCATCGCCGGATTTATGCGCCATGCCGCTCACCGATTGCACGATGCTGTCGAAGCCGCGCCGCGTGCGCCAAGGCCCGGTCCCGCCCCACGCGGAGAGCGAGGTGCAAACGGTGCCGGGACGCAGCTCGGCAAGCCGCTCTGGCGAAAAGCCGCGTCGGGCTAAAGCACCGGGCCGATAAGACTGGCAGAAAACATCCGCCTGTTTCGCCAACGCTTCGAGCTTGGCGACGCCCTCCGGCGAGCGAAGATCGAGGCGCGCCGAGAGCTTGCCGATGCCCGTGTCCATCTCCACGAGCCCTGAATCCGGCAGATGCCGGGCACTGATCTTCAGCACATCGGCGCCGTGCTCCGCGAGGCACTTGCCGCACGTGGGACCGGCGAGGACGCGCGTCAGGTCGAGCGCGCGGATGCCGCTCAATGGGCGTTTCGCCGGCTTCGGCATCTCCGGCGGCGCGTCGCCGATCCGCTCGATCTCGAGCAGCGGCTGCTCGGCGACGGCTTTCGCCTGCGGATGGCGAGCCCAGTCCTCGGCCGTTCGCACGAAGCCTGCGCAGCCCGCGGCGGCGTGGATCGCATCCTCGAGCGCCTCGCCGGTCCAGGCCGCGCTTTTCCGCTCCGCATCTTTCCGCTCAGGCGGCGACTGCAGCACTTTCAGCGCCGCTTCGCGATGGTTGGGGAAGTTGCAGTGGATGCTGATCCAGCCGTCGCGCACCGGATAGAAGCCGCTCAGCGGATCCCATACCGGCGGCAGCGGCTCGCCGTTGATGCGCAAATAGCGCGCGCTGCGCAGCGAGAGCGCCGCCGCGCGGACGTCCACGCTCACTTGTTGACGCGGCAGGCCGCGCAGCTCGCCGAACCGAGCCACTGCCGCGCCGAGCGCAGCGAGCGCTTCCGCGCCGGCTTCACCGACGCGATAGGGCGTCGGCAGGACAGGATCGTGGCCGGTGATGCTCGGCAGCTCTTGCAAGCCCGCGATCCCGAGCAACATCGCTAGTCCTTCAGCACGAGCCGCGCATCGACCGCCACGACGCCCTCGGCCGTCACGATCAGCGGATTGATCTCAGCCTCGCGCACCGGCCGCCCGTCGATGAGCGCAAGGCGCGACAACGCAGACACAGCGCGCGCGAGCGCCGCGACGTCGCCGCGCGGCAGGTTGCGATAGCCGCGGATCACGGCCAGGCCTTTCACTTTGCCGATCAACACCGCGGCCTCTGCTTCGCTGACCGGAGCGAGCGCAACCGCAACGTCCTTGTAGAGCCCGGCGAGCGTGCCGCCCGCGCCGACGAGCACGAGCGGCCCCACGACCGGATCGTCGCGGTAGCCGACGATCGCCTCGGCGAGGCCGCGCTCCATGCGCTGCACGAGCAGCTTCTCCTGGCCCATGCGCTTTGCATGCTCGACGAGCTCGGCATGGCTGCCGATATCCAGCACCACGCCGCCCACTTCGGTCTTGTGCTCGACATCGAGGCGCTTGAGCACCACCGGGTACGGCACGGAATGCTCGAACCGCGGCGCCTGCACGATCGCATGCTGGGCAACGGGAATCCCGAGACTCGCCGGAAATTCGGGGCCAGGACCGGAATTAATTGCGGCCCTGGCCCCGAATTCGGCGCGGGGCGAGCGCCAGGCGAAGAACGCGGCGAAGGCATCGGCGCACGCTTCGGGCGTACGAAAGGCCGGAATGCCGCGCTCGGCGAGGAGCGAGAGAGAACGCTCGGCGTGCGGCGTGAGGAACGCCGCGAGCGGCTTCGATGCCCGCTTCGCCTGCACGATCGGCTCGACTGCGAACTCCGGATGGAACTGGGCGGAGGAGCCGACCGCCGCCAGCACGGCGTCGCACTCCGCCGAGGCGAGCAGCGTCTCGAGCGTCGTTCGATATGTGTCCTGGGTCGACGTCATCGTCAGGTCGTGCATCGACGCGAGCTCGAGGCCATGCAGGCCGAGACGATCGACCACGCTCGCCGCTCCGCCGCCGGTGGTGGTCACGACCGCTATACGCGCTGGGCGAGATAGCCCCGGCGGTTTTCGGCCTGCCAGCAGGGGCGGGATCTCCACCAGCGTCTCGAGCATGTCGACGCGCAGGATGCCGCAGTCGCGGAAATAGGCGTCTAGCGCCACGTCCGTCCCGGCGAGCGCCCCGGTGTGCGTGCGCGCGAGCTCCTCGCCCAGCGCCGAGCGCCCGAGCTTGTAGGCGACGATCGGTTTGCCCGCCGCGTGCGCCTTGCGCGCCGCATGGGCAAGGCGTTCCGCGTCGCGCACCGTTTCGAGAAATAGCGCGATGACTTTCGTGTCCGCGTCATCGACGAGGAGCTCGACGAGCTCGCCCACGCCGAGGTCCGCTTCGTTGCCGATGGAAACGAGCTTGGCGTAGCCGAGGCCGCGCGCCGCACCGCGCGAAAGAAGCGTGCCGAGCATCGTGCCGCTTTGCGAGACGAGGCTGGTGCCGCCCGCCGGCGGCGCGTCCATCTCGAGCACGGCGTTCACGGTGAGCGCGACGCGGCCCGGAAGATCGACGACGCCCATGCTGTTGGGGCCGAGGATCCGGATACCCAGAGCCCTCGCTCGCGCCACCAGCTTTTTCTGACGTAGAGCGCCCTCGGACCCGGCATCGGCGAAGCCGTTGCTATAGATGCTGGCGACGGGGACGCCCTTGCGCCCGCAGTCTTCCAATGCCTGCTCGACCTCCTCCACCATGATGAAGGCGTGGTCGATGTCGATCGGAGCCTCGGCCACGCTGCGATAGGCGCGTTCGCCGAGCACTTCGTCGCGCGTTGCGTTGACCGGCACGATGCGGCCGGCGTAGCCGTGCTTCCTGAGATAGCGCTGGGGTCGGGCCGTGTTCTTCTTCGCGTCCCCCGAAGCGCCGATGAGAGCCACCGCGCGCGGCGCAAACAGCGCCTGCGCTAGGCGCATTCCAGCTTCCAGAGCCGTCCTAGCAGTGTCCCCGCGCCGGATTTTCCGATCACCGGCGCAGCGAGCTCCATGAACTTCTCTTCGAGCTCCTTATCGCTGAGCGGAAGGTCAGGATCGCCCTTGCGCGTCGGCTGCACCAGCTCTTCGCGCCGCCCGCGTGCCGTGATCGCCACGCGCGCCGCGCGCTGGCGCGGAAAGGTGGCGTCGAGCTCCGGGTCCACGGACACCGAAACTTTTTCCATCAGCTCCCGGGTCGCGCCATCGTTCAAGCGCGGCGGCTCGAAGGCCGCGAGACGCACGCTGCCATGCGTCAGCGCCGTCGCGACGGCGTACTTGATCGAGAAGCGTGCCTCGGCCGGGGTGCTCGGCCGCCCATAGTGCGCGACCTCGACACCGGCCCGGTACGTGCTCACGTCGATGCGCTGGATTTCTTCCGGTCGCAGATTCAACTTGCGCTGCAAGGCGAGCGCGCCATCGATGGCGGCGAACGTGTGACCGCAGCAGGCGTGGTTCTTGAACGTCATGCGCGTGATGTGGAAGTCGCGGCCGAGCCCGGCGAGCGCCTTCTCCCAGTCGGGGTTGTCGCCCATGGCGCGGCCGAAGCCCGCCTCGCCCTCCAGCACGTCGAGCGAGCCGGTGATGCCTTCGCGCGCCGCCAGCGCCGCGGTCACGCCCGCCTCCGCCGCGCGGCCGGCATGCAGCGGCTTCGACATCGAGTCCATGCGGAAGGCCTGCTGCAGGCCGGCGGCGAAGGTCGCCACGGTGGCTAACGCATGGGCAAATTGCTTTTCACCCAGGCTCGATATTTCGGCGGCGGAAGCGGCCGCGCCAAAACAGCCGATGGTGCCGGTGTTGTGCCAGTAGCGGTAATGCGCGCGGCCCATCAGCGCGCCGATGCGGGTGGAGATCTCGTAGCCGACGATCACCGAGCGCAGGAAGTTGGGACGCTCGAAGCCGAGCGCGTGCGCGGCGGCGATGGTCGGTGCTCCCGGGTGGTAGATGCCATCGCGGTAGATATCGTCGACTTCCACGGTGTGCGCGGCGCTGCCGTTGATGAGCGCTACAGTGCGCGGATCATCGGCATGCAATGCCTTCTTCAGCAGGGTGGCGGGCGGAACCACTGAGCCGGGCAGGAGCGCGGCGTGCCAGTCGATCACCGCGCGCCGCGCGTGATGCGCGACTTCCTGGCTGATCGGCTGGGAGCGCCAATCCGCAGCCCAGGCCGCGAAGCGCTCAACGACGTGCATCAGGTCTTGTACGATAGCTTCGCGTGCCCATGCGCTCAATTTACCTCGGTTTATGCATCGCAACGGCGGCGACGCTCGCGATCGCGCAGGACTTTCCGAATCATCCGGTGCGCATCGTGGTGCCCTGGCCGCCGGCGGGCAACGTCGACATCACCGCGCGCACGGTGGCGCCGGCATTCGGCGAGGCGCTGGGCCAGCAAGTCATCGTCGAGAACCGCGCCGGCGCCGGCGGCAGGATCGGCACCGAAGCGGTCGCGAAGTCGGCGCCCGACGGCTACACGCTGCTGCTCGGCTCGAGCGGCACCGTCACCGCCGGGCCGGCGGTGTGGAAGACGCTCAACTTCGATCCGCTGAAGGACTTCGTCGCGATCGGACCGATCCAGTCGGTGCCGATCGTGCTGACCGTGGCGCCGAAGACGCCGGCGAAGTCATATGCCGAGTACGTCACCCTGGCGCGCGCAAAAGGCGGCCAGCTCAGCATCGCCTCCGCCGGTAACGGCTCGTCGAACCATCTCGCGATCGAGCTGCTCATGCGCCAGGCAAACCTCAAACTGCTGCACGTACCCTACAAAGGCAGCGGCCCCGCGCTCACCGACCTCATCGGCAGCCAGGTCGAGTCGATGATGGACCAGCTCACCGCCTCGATCGGCCATATCCGCGAAGGCCGCATCCGTGCGCTCGCCATCTCGTCGCTCGCGCGCTCACCGCTCCTGCCCGATGTGCCGACGCTCGATGAGCTCGGCGTGAAGGGTTACGAAGCGAGCACGTTCACCGGCATCTTTGCGCCCGCCGGGGTGCCACAACCCATTGCTGAAAAACTGGCCGCCGCACTGCGCACCGCCATGGCGCGCGACGATGTGCGCAGCCGCTACCGCACCATGGGCGTGGACGTCATGGACATGAGCCAGCCGCAGTTCGCCGCCTACGTGCGCGCCGATTTCCAGAAGTGGCAGAAGGTCGCGCGCGACGGAAACATCTCGGTCGAATGACGCTCGCGCCGGATGCGCGGCTGCGAGCGCCGAAGCGCGCGCTGCCTCCCCTTACGGTCGACTGCCACGCGCACCTCTTCGATCGCTTCGAGCGCTATCCCTTTTCCGGCGAGCGCAAATACTCGCCGCCGCTTTGCACACGCGAAGCCTGGCTTGCGCTGCATGCGGCGCTCGGCATCGAGCGCGGCGTGCAGGTGAACGGCAGCCCCTACGCCTACAACAACACGATCACGGAGGATTTCCTGCGCGAGCACCGGGGGAGGTTCCTCGGCGTCGCCATGATCCATCCTTCCGTCGAGGAGCCCGACCTGCGGCGCCTCGGTGCGGCCGGGTTCCGCGCCGCGCGCGTGATGGACCAGTTCCCCACCGGCGCCACGACCACGATGCTCGAGGCGATCGCCGAGCGCATCGCGCCGCTCGGCTGGCATCTCGAGATCAACATCGCCAAGCCCGAGGACTGGGTGGAGCTCGAGCCGAGGCTGCGGCGCCTGCCGGTACCGCTCGTCTTCGATCACATGGGACGTCCGCGCGGCGGCGCCGGCATCGACCAGCCGGGATTCAAGGCCGTGCGCCGGCTCCTGGCCGAGCGCGACGACTGCTGGACGAAGATTGCAAGTTTTTATCGGCTCTCCGACGCCGGACCGCCACGATATGCGGACATGCGACCCTTCGTGCAGGCGGTGCTGAATGACCGGCCCGATCGCTGCGTCTGGGGCACGAACTGGCCGCATCCGGGCCTCGAGCGCTCCATGCCGAACGACGCCGATCTCGTCGACCTGCTCGAGACCTGGATCCCGCGCGAAAGCATGCGCGTGCCGCTCTTTGCCGCCAACGCGGCTAAGCTTTATCGATTTTCCTGAGAGGAGGAAACATGCAGCTCTATTACCACCCGGCTTCGACCACTTCGCGCATGGTCATGCTGTTCGCCGCGGAGCACAACATCCCGCTCGACATGAAGGTGGTGGACATTTTCTCGGGCGAGCACCAGGGCGACGCCTTCAGCAAGGTGAATCCGAGCCGGCTCGTGCCGGTGCTGCAGGACGAGGGCCTGGTGCTGACCGAGAGCTCGGCGATCCTCAAATACCTCGCCGAGAAGACCGGCTCGCTCGCCTATCCGAAAGACCTCAAGGAGCGCGCGCGGGTCAACGAGCGCATGGACTGGTTCAACTCGCAGTTCTATCGCGACTTCGGCTATGCGCTGGTCTATCCGCAGGTGCTCTCCTATCTCGGCTTCCCGGATCCGGCGGCGCAGAAGGCGCTGGTCGATCGCGGGCTCGAGCGCGCGAAGAGCTGGCTCAAGGTGCTCGATCGCGACCTGATCGGCGCCCACGCCTATGTGTGCGGCGAGCGCGTCACGCTCGCGGACCATTTCGGCGCGGTGATGGTCGAGGCCGGCAAGCTCGTCGGCTGCACCTACGCCGCGTATCCGAACGTCACGCGATGGCTCGATCGCATGCGTGCACTGCCGAGCTGGAACAAGGTGCACGAAGCCTTCTATGGCTTCGCCGGCTCGCTCAAAGGGAAGAGCTTCGTCTCCTGCTGATCAAGACTTTACCGTCGGGGCACTGACGCCATGCGCATCGAGCTGCTCACATGGGAGAAAGCGGAACCGGTCGCGGCGCCGATCCGCTTCGCCATCTTCGTCGAGGACAAGGAGGCCGCAGGCTTCGAGCTCGATGACATCGACAAGGATTGCGTGCACGCGGTGGTCTACGACGACGCTGGCAAGGCGATCGCCACGGCGCGCCTGCTGCCCGACGGCCAGATCGGCCGCATGGCAGTAGTGAAGGACTGGCGCCGGCGCGGCGTGGGCGCGCATCTGCTCGAGGCGCTCGTCGCCGAGGCCGCAAAGCGCGGGCTCGCCGAAGTCCGTCTCACGGCGCCCGTGCAGGCGCTCGAGTTCTACCGCTCGCAGGGCTTTGTCGCCGACAGCAAGATCCAGCCCGTCGGCGGCGGCCTGCAGCAGCCGATGAAGAAGCCGCTCGCCGGCTGAAAGATGTTGTAACAACTTGGCACAGACGCGCGCCCGCCTCGCGCGTTGAATGCCTTCATGAAGACACTACTTGCATTGATCGCCGCCGGGACACTGCTCGGCGGCTGCGTCGCGGTTCCCGTCGAGCCCGGACCAGCCGTGTACGCCGCTCCGCAGCCTCCGGTCGTGGTCGTGCGTCCAGCCTACGGCTACTACTACCGCGGCGGACCCTACTGGCACCGCGGCTGGCGGTAGTAGCGGCTACGGGCGCAGCGCGGCAAGAACGAACCGGACGATCTCCGCCTTGCGCTTGCGCACGGCCGCGGGCTTGAGCAGGTCCCGCCCCACAGCGGCGGAAACGGTCTAGGCGTTGGTGAAGTAGAAGCTGCAGAGCGCAAAAATGCTGAAGTAGACGTGCTCGGCACCGATGGCGCCGGCGAAGCGCCGCGCGGCGTGACCGCGGCGCAGGACAAAAGCGATGTCGTCGACGAGCTGGCGCGCGGCGACGCGCAGGTAGTAGAGCGCGTGGTTATTGAGCTTCGCCGCCTTGGCGATGCGGTCGACGCGCGCCGCGCCGAAGCCCTGCTGCGAGAACTCGTCCATCGCCGCCGCCAGGATGGCGGCCCGCGTCCGCGAGGACTTGTCGCACTCCCATTGGCGAGGCTTTCCATTCGCCCGGCGATTGCGGCCGTTGAACACCCTATCCCCTCGAAGACGCCGCAATCTAAGAGCGGCTCACACCAGAGTCAATCATGCCTCGAGCACCGCCCGGTCTTCCTCGAAGATGCGGGCATTCGCCTCCCGCGGCAGCAGCGCAGCCCGGCCTCTCGCGAGCGTTCCCATGCAGCGGCTCGGCAAACCTTTCGAGGTGGCCGCGGCCGTGTGCTTCTTGGCCTCCGAGTCGGCGAGCTTTATCACCGGATGAAGCTCGCCGACCGAGCCTACGTAGCTCGTCCTTTCCACAACACCGAGCGCCGATACACCCTCAGGCAACGAGCAGCTGGATGGCACGTTCCGTCTCTTCATACAAGCCTTCTCCGGCATGCTGGAAGACGAGCTCGCCGCTACGATCGACGAGGTAGGCGGTCGGCCAATACCGGTTTCGGTACGCGTTCCAAGTGGCGAATTTGTTGTCCTGGCCGACCGCGTAGCGGATGCCGTGCCGCTCGATGGCCCGCTTGACGTTGCCGGTCTCCCGCTCGAAAGCGAACTCGGGCGTGTGGATGCCGACGACGGTCAAGCCGCGGTCCCTGTACTTTTCGTGCCATTGCACAACGTGCGGCAGCGTATGGATGCAATTGATGCATCCGTGCGTCCAGACGTGCACCATGACCACGTTTCCGCGCAAGGCGGCAATCGTGAGCGGGCGCGAGTTAAGCCAGGTATCGATACCCTGGAACTCGGGTGCCGCGCCGTAGCGGGAGAGAATGCTCGTTGCATCCGCCTGCCCCGCGGCGCGGGTAAGCGGCGCGAGGAAGGCAACCGACAGGGCGGCAAGCGCCCGACGTCTTGCAGGCAGGTGTGGAGGTCTCATAGGGTCAGAAGAGGTTCGGGAAGGAAATTGGAAAACCATGCAGTCGCCAGGGCATCGAGTTCGAGCGCCATTGCGACCGCGATGGCGATGGTGAGCACGCCGAACGCCTGCTGAATGCTGCGCGCGTGCGGCGCGATGCGCCGGATCCTCGTCGTCGCGTACCGTCCTCCGTACGCGATGCCGAGCATCGGAATTGCCGCGCCGAGTGCATAGCAGGCGAGAAGGAGCGCGGACCAGCCGAGATTCCGGGTAGTCGCAACGAGTGTCAGAATCGACGCAAGAACGGGCCCGGCGCACGGCGTCCACAGAACACCGAGCGTGCTCCCCAGCACGAAGCCGCCCCAGTTGCCCGATCCTGCGCGTCGCGACAAGTCCTGCGCGCGGGTGAGGAATCCTCCCATCCGCTCGCCGATTACATGCATCGGGCGCGTCCAAAGCATCAGCACCCCAAACGCGAGAAGCGCCAACGCAGCAAAATCACGCACTCGCGAGGGAGAAAGCGGCAGTACATCGGAGAACGCGCCGAGCAGAAGCGCAGCGCTGGAGAACGCGGCGGCAAACCCCAGGGCGATGAACAGCGGCCTCGATCGGCTGGACTGCGCCACCGACGCCCCCAGGACGATCGGCGCCATAGGCAACACGCAAGGCGCGGCAATGGTGAGGACACCCGCCGAAAAGGCAAGAAGCATCTGCAGCATCCGGTTTTCCTGGCGAGTGTCCTGGCGGTCGAAGAACGCTACTGCATCGCCCCGCCCGGCTTCTCCATCTTGTCCATCTTGTCCGTTTTGTCCATCTTGCCCATCGTGCCGGGCTTTTCCATGGCGTCGGCCTTGTCCATCTTGTCCATCTTGTCGGCCTTGCCCATCTTGTCGTGCTTGGCCGGCTTGCTCATGGCATCGTGCGCCATCGCGTCTTTCGGCGCGTTTTCCATCTTGTCCTGGGCGATCGAGTTCGAAGCGCCCGCAACCAGCCAAAGGGCGGCAGCAATGAGGGTCGTGCGTTTCAAGTTGGTATTCCTTTTCGATGTGCAGCGGCGGGTGCCGCCACTGCCGCTATGTCGGACGCGGGGTCAATTACTGACAGCCTATGGGCACTACTTGCCTGAATAGAGCGCGGGCAAATCCCGCTTGAGCGCGGCGAGCTTGGGCAAATCGTTGATCACGATGTAGGGCTGGTGCGGATTGCGCACCAGATAATCCTGGTGATACGCCTCGGCGGCATAGAACGCCTTCAGCGGCATGAGTTCCGTCACGATCGGTCGTGGAAACGCCTTCGCAGCCTGCAACTGCGCGATGTAGGCGCGCGCCACGCGCTGCTGCTCCGGGTTCGCGTAAAAAATCGCCGAGCGGTACTGCGTTCCCGTGTCCGGGCCTTGCCGGTTGAATTCGGTCGGATTGTGCGCGACGGCGAAGAACACCTTGAGCAATTGGCCGTAGGTAACTTCCGACGGGTCGTAGGTCACGCTGACCGATTCTGCGTGGCCGGTGCGGCCGGAACTGACCTGGTCGTAGGTCGCCGTCGCCGCCGCGCCGCCGGAATAACCCGAAACAGATTTTGTGACGCCTTTGACGTTTTCAAACACCGCTTCCACGCCCCAGAAACAGCCACCTGCGAACACGGCGGTTTCGGTGCCGCTGGTCTTCGCGAGCGGCATATCGACCCCGGGATCCGGCAAAGGGCCAGCCACGCTAGACGACATACAGGCCGCCAATCCGATCATCGGTAGCGCGCTTAGGATCTTCAACGCCTGGTTCTTCATTGCACTCAACATATTCACATCCTTCCGGGTCAATTCTGCATCAGTCGGAGTGCCCTGCAAGAACTTACACGGAGCGCCCACATCGCAACGAACTCAGGACCTGGTTGCAGAGATTGACGCCTCATTCGACCTGCCAAAAGCGATGGGATGCCGCGCTGCCCTAGAGGAAAATCGCGAAATCAGCGGCTACAGCTTTGAAACTTCGGCTCGTTCTCCGCACCTCGGAGAACGAGCCGGTTCGCAGTGGACTATTTGGCGGTGGACGCAGTCCAGAGCGAACCCGTCTCCCTTGCCCAGTTCCCTACAACAGCGATTTTTGCAGGGAATTACTATCCTTAAACGGCGCTTCGGGAAATTCAAAGGGATTTTCCCCTCGGGAATGCGCCTGGCCGGGTGAGCAACCCGGGAATCGCAGTATTCGGAACAGGGAGTCCCGAAAAGTGGCTTTGGTAGCTAAAGCGAGCTTGGGAGTCAAAGGATTTGTCCGTGCCATCCGACTACCGAACGATTCTGTGGGTAATGGATTTTCACGGTGCGGCTCATCTGGAGGCTCGGCACGGCTTTATCCAGAGCAATTGCTGACAGAGTGTTTAAAAGAGATGAACGAGCTTCGTCTAATTGAACGAGCCCCTTTGAGCGGCAGCGAGCCGGTCAAGCTTTTTGATGTGCCCGAACAGCCGGTGCAGATTCAGCCCGTAGCGCAGGGTGATCTGCTGGCAGTAACGAACGCCCTGTCGACACACGGCGCATATCTCGCAGAGGAACGACGAAAGGGTCGACGCTCGAGCACAAAATCCGTAGCTGAAACCACCATCCTTATCGTAGAAGATGACCCCGATCAACTTGCAGGTACGGGTCCGTACAGTGTCCAGCCGGCAACAAGCCGCAACTGCGGAGGCCGCCTGAGCTCTTCATTAACGGCCTCTGCACCAATGAACTCACGCACGAACTGCACCTTCAGGGCGGATGCGTAGCTCGCCGAGCGCGGCCGCGAGCACTTCAACACTTTCAGCGCGCTCGAGCTTTTCGAATAGTACAGTCGTAGGCCATGCGCAATATCGCTCGCCAGACCCGTTGCTTGGTTTCGATAATCACGGTTATCGGAGATAAGGGCGTAGCCTATGAGCCGCCGGAGTAAGCATACTTGGTCGACCACCGTGCAAAGTCATTAGACGACGATACACAGGCATCACGCCGCAGGGTGCTGCCAACGATACTCGTTTTGGAATTTGAAGTTATTGAAGGTGATGGTGATACTCACGTCCAACGCCTGCACGTAGTGCCACCATCCCACGGGCAAAAACAGCACTTCGCCAGGTCCTAGTTCAACCTCGTGGATGGACGCATCCGCGTACTTCGGGAAACGTGCGTAGTCGGGATTTCCCGCATCTACCTGGCTGTAGACGCCCCGATGGTTGTACACGAGATCCACCTCATTGGAGGGGACCAGAATGATCCGCTTCCGTCCGGTAACCTGCGCCATGAAAATGTTCGTTTCGTCATGATGTAGGGGCGTGATAGTGCCTGCTGGCCCGTACCAGAAAAAGACGCCTTGGTCAGTTCCGGGCTTGAGGAAGTCGCTAAAGACGGTAAAGTCGTTGCGCAGTGGCTGAGTTCCTGGGCGCAAGAAGAAGCTGTTTCGCGCCGTCAGATAGTAATCGTTCGTCCGGCCGCCCGCGTTCACCATGTCCACGAACTGGGCAAACGATACTTGCTCGCGATGCGGGACGTCGTCTATCTCGTAGAGCGCGTTAGTGTCGCGCGCAGCCATGATCTCGACGATCTCCGTGCCGCACGTCGCCTTCAAATAATCCGGCGTCCACTTTTGGGGCGCGCTCCAGTCGGACATCATTCCGGATAGCAGGACGGGGCGATTCGCGCTGTAGAAATCCTGCACGAAGTCCTCCGGCGACATCGCGCTCACGCATTCCACGCGCAGCGGACGCGTACGCAAGGAGCGTAGCGAGGCCTGCATGGCAGCGATGGAAGCGCGCTTTCCACGAAGGCGCGACTCCTCAATCACGCGCGGCGTGGCTGTCGGCTTCGGAGGGTACGGCGCAACGATGGGCGAATCCGACGGAAAGTGCGATCCCATCATTTCCTGGATGGCTTGCATCGGAAAATTGTTTTTCATGAGAACTTGCACGACGCCCACTGGATCGCAATTCCGCCCCAGGTTTTCAGCGGTCCATTCTTGCCAACTCTTGCTCACGACAGCTCCGCGCTCAGTATTAAATCGGAACCTGCGAGTGTAACGCCGCTCGCATGGTTAATTGAGCCACGCCATAAGCGAAAGGGAAGGCAGGAATTTTTGCGTGTTATGCGCGAGAGTTTGTCGTGAATCGGCGACGACATTAGCGTCAGGATCCAAACCACGCAAAACGGCCGGCATGGACGCGCACTGTACTCGTCGAGCGTGACGGGCTTATGGTGCAACGGCGGGGTCGAATGGATCGCTGCAGTCGAGCCACCTCCCTGTACCCTCGTCCCAATAGTGCTTAACGCACTTAGGTCTGTCCTTGGGCTGTCGGGATGGACGCCGGCTCGATTAACACCGGCTCGGTACGCGCGATTACTTACTCTAAGCAGCTCTTTCGAGCAACAGGTTTTGTACTAGCTTTGCTTGCTTGGGAAGGCAAACCCGCTTCAGATCGTAGCAGTTGACCACAGTGCGTCTTGCCGCCTCGCGCATTGCACGCAGACGGTCATCAGCCTTTACGACGCGTTCTACCTGATCCGCAATGTCCACGGGAGAGAAGAAGTCTGCAAGTAGCCCGTTCTCACCGTGCGTGATGACTTCTTCCACGGGTGACGTCCGCGATCCGATCACCACGCATCCCGCCGACATCGCCTCTAGCATCGACCACGACAGGACAAATGGGTACGTCAGATAGACATGCGCGGAGGACACTCGCAAAAGCGAGAGGTACTCCGCGTACGGAATGCGTCCTGTCATGACCACCCGGGAGTAGTCAATTTTCCCTTCGAGCTCGCGCGTGAGCCGGTCGCGATAGCTCTGCCCGGCAGGCAGGCGCGCTGAGTAACTGACGTCGTCACCGCCGACGATCACAATGCGAGCCTGCGGTAGCCGCCGCTGAATCTCTGGAACGGTACGCATGAAGGTGTGGAAGCCGCGGTACGGCTCGAGGTTGCGGGAGACGTACGTGATCACCTGGTCGTCGGTCGAGAGCAAGGTATCAGTCCCTGGAATGCGGAAGCGCGCATGCGTGCCTGGCGTCACGAGATCCGTGTCGATGCCATCATGAATCACGCTGATCTTGGACGCATAGCCCGCCGGAAATTGCTGCTGTTGCCAGCGTGTCGGCGTTACGCCACGGTCGCTCGCGTCGAGCGCCATTAGAAGCGGAGCGTTTTTCATGCGCAAGCGGAACCCGCTATCGGGCCGCGCCGGGAATTCCGGGTCGAAGTCGACGTCGGAGCCTTTGGAACGATAGAAGAACTCGCAATAAAGCTGCAGCTGAGCTTGAGGGAACACATCCTTCAGGAATAGCGCTTCACCCCACCCAATGTGCGCAAAGATGGCATCCGGTTGGAAACCAGAGCGCCGCAATGCGCTTGCAGCGCCAGCAACGATGCGCGCGCGGTGCACCGCGGGGTGCAATTGCGAACCGGAACGGGCTGCTGCGCTTTCTGGTGGCAGCTCGTAACCGAAAAGCTCTATCCCCGGCACCATCGCGCGCTGGCGTACGACGTTGGCCTTTTCGCCTATAGCGACCACCCGGTGGCCGGCCTTTGCGAAATGCAGTGCGAGATGACGGTATTGGCCGGGAAAGTTCTGGTGAACGAAAAGAAATTGCATCGGGAATATGGGACCGCCCGCCCCCGTCGAGGCGGGCGGTGCCGTCGCTACGTCCAGTTAGCCGCAATCACCGGATTCAACTGCGACGCGTAGTCCGGCGGGAGGGTCGTCTGCCCTTGCGCGGGCGCGGCCAACGACGCCATGGCGTTCACGAGATTCTGAACTTGAGAATCCAGCAGCGTATTCCCGGCTGCGGTCTTGAACTGTTCCACGTGATACTGGTTGCCCAGGTACCAATTCTCGACCACGAACTGATCCGGCGTTCCGATCACGCTCGCAACGAGGTCGTTACCAGATTGCTGGAACCAGATCTGGTCTCTGGCGATGCCGGCCAGGAACTGGCCGACGTCGGTGTTGCCGGCTGTCGTATCATCTTCGTGGATCCGGTCGGACCCGTAGCCGGCGCCGAGCTTGTACGTATCGTTGCCGGTGCCGCCTTCCAGATAGTCGTCGCCCGCTCCGCCGTCGATCGTGTCGTTACCGCCGCGCCCAAAGAGATCGTTGGCGCCGCTGCTGCCGGTAATCTGATCGTTGAAATCCGCGCCCACCAGCCGCTCGATGCTCAGGAGAGTTGCGCTCCCCGCTCCGCCATTTCCGCCGCCTGTGACCGTGCCCGTCGCAAGGTTGGCGACGATGCCGCTCGTCGCGTAACTCCAGTAGTCCACGGTGTCGATGCCCGCACCGCCATCGACATATCTAGTACCGATGTTTCCGGTCCCGCCGGTCGACATATCGAAGTTGTCGTTCCCTCCGTTGCCGACCATGGTGTCGTTGCCGGCCCTGGAATTGAAGTAGTTGTCTCCGTCATTGCCTGTCATGACGTTGTCCAGGTTGTTGCCGTTCAACTGGACGGCCCCTGTCCCGGTTACGGTCAAGTTCTCGAATGCGGCGCCGAGGGTCCAATCCACCGCGGTGTACACGGTATCAATGCCGCCAGAATCGCTGAGCACATCTCCCGCCGTTACATAGAAGCTGTCATTGCCAAGGCCACCGTCCATGGTATCGACCCCGGCGCCGCCATCGAGCGTGTCATTGCCGTCCGCGCCGGTCAGCGTGTTGTTTCCACTGTTGCCGGTGATCACGTTGTTCAGCGAGTTGCCGGTGCCGTTGATGGCGCTCGCGCCCAGAAGCGTCAGGTTTTCGAGATTGGCGCCCAGCGTCCAGGTCACGGACGACTTAACCGTGTCCATGCCGGCCGACGCGGCTTCCGTCACCACGTCGGTGGTGACATCCACAACGTACGTGTCATCGCCAAGGCCGCCGACGAGGCTGTCCGTGCCGCCGAGGCCATCCAGCGTGTCATTGCCGTCGCTTCCCGTGAGAGTGTTGGCCGCGCTGTTGCCGGTCAGTACGTTGTCTAGAGCGTTGCCCGTGCCATTGATCGCTGTCGCGCCCGTGAGCGTGAGGTTCTCGACGTTCGCGCCAAGTGTTAGCGTTACCGAGGACTGCACGGTGTCCGTGCCTTCGCCGGCGTTCTCGGTCACGACGTCCGTCGCCACGTCGACAACGTAAGTGTCGTCTCCGGTTCCGCCGCGCATTGTGTCGATACCGGCACCGCCGTTCAGCGTATCGTTGCCCGCTCCGCCATCCAGCGTGTTCGCGCCCGTGTTGCCGGTGAGCGCATTATCGAGCGCATTGCCGGTGCCGTTTATCGCACCTGTGCCCGTAAGCGTGAGGTTCTCGACGTTAGCGCTGAGCGTGTAGGTAACCGCGGACTGAACCACGTCCGTGCCTTCGGCCGCGTTTTCCGTCACCACGTCAGTGGCCACATCAACGATATACGTATCGTTGCCGAGGCCGCCGATGAGCGTGTCGGTTCCCGCCCCTCCATCGAGCGTGTTATTGCCGCTATTGCCCGTGATTAGGTTGCTCACCGTATTGCCGGTGCCGTTGATAGCGCTGGCGCCCGTCAGCGTGAGGTTCTCGAGGTTTGTTCCCAAGGTCCAAGTTACAGACGACTGAACCGTGTCTGTGCCCGCCGAGGCCGCTTCAGTCACCACATCGGTGCTGACATCCACAACATAGGTATCGTCGCCCAGACCGCCGACCAAACTGTCTGTGCCGCCGCCCCCATCGAGAGTGTCATTGCCGTCGCTGCCGGTCAGCGTATTAGCTGCGCTGTTGCCAGTCAGAACGTTGTCCAACGTGTTGCCGGTACCGTTGATCGCCGTGGCTCCCGTCAGGGTCAGGTTTTCAACGTTCGCGCCGAGCGTGAACGTGACCGAAGACTGCACGGTGTCGATGCCCTCGCCGACGTTCTCGGTCACGACATCCGTCGCGACATCCACAACATACGTGTCGTTTCCGATCCCGCCGCGCATCGTGTCGATGCCCGCTCCGCCATTCAGCGTGTCGTTGCCCGCGCCGCCGTCGAGCGTGTTGGCGCCGCTGTTGCCCGTAAGGACGTTGTCCAACGCGTTGCCGGTGCCATTGATGGCGCCGGTGCCCGTGAGAGTCAGACTCTCGACATTGGCGGCCAGTGTGTATGCAACGGCCGATTGAACCGTGTCGGTGCCTTCGCCAGCGTTTTCCGTAACCACGTCGGTGGCAACATCGACGACATAGGTGTCGTTGCCGGCGCCGCCTACGAGCGTGTCGCTACCCGTGCCGCCATCAAGCGTGTTGTTGCCGCTGTTGCCAGTGACCACGTTGTTGAGCGTGTTGCCGGTGCCGTTGATCGCGCTCGCGCCCATGAGCGTGAGGTTCTCGAGGTTCGCACCCAGCGTCCAAGTCACGTACGACTGCACCGTGTCCGTGCCGGCCGAAGCCGCCTCGGTCACCACGTCCGTCGCCACATCGACCACGTACGTGTCATTGCCAAGGCCGCCCACAAGACTGTCGGTGCCGCCGAGGCCGTCCAGCGTATCGTTGCCGTCGCTGCCGGTGAGCGTGTTGGCCGCGCTGTTTCCGGTCAACACGTTGTCGAGCGCATTGCCCGTACCGTTGATGGCCGTTGCGCCGGTGAGGGTGAGGTTCTCGACGTTCGCGCCCAAGGTAAGCGTCACCGACGACTGCACCGTGTCGGTTCCCTCGTTGGCATTCTCGGTAACAACGTCGGTCGCAACGTCCACAACGTAGGTGTCGTTTCCGGTGCCGCCACGCAGGGTATCGTTGCCGGTACCTCCATCGAGCGTGTCGTTGCCTGCCCCGCCGTCGAGCGTGTTTGCCGCGCTGTTACCCGTCATGACGTTATCCAGCGCGTTGCCAGTGCCGTTCAGCGCGCTCGTGCTTATGAGCGTGAGGTTCTCGAGATTCGCGCCAAGAGTCCAATTGGCAGCGACATTGACCTGGACCGTATCGATCCCGCCCCCCACGTCTTCAACGAGCACGTCCGCCGTCGATTCGATGTAGTACGTATCATCGCCGGCTCCGCCAGTGAGCGTGTTGTTTCCAACGCCGCCATCCATCCAGTCGGCACCATCGTCTCCGAATATTGCGTCGTCGCCGCCTTCGCCAAAGATCGTGTCGTTGCCGGTGCCGCCGTAAATCGAATCCAAGCCGTCGCCTCCCGCGATGCTGTCGGCTCCGTCTCCGCCGGTGATGAGGTCATTACCGCCCTCGCCCCAGATGCTGTCATTACCGTTGCCGCCATCCAAGGTGTCTTGGCTTATGCCGGCGAACCCGTCTTCCCCTACGATCTGATCGTCGCCGTCTCCGCCAAGGAGAAGGTCATTACCACCTTCTCCCCACATGCTGTCGTTGCCGATGCCGCCATCGAGCGTATCGTCGCCGGCGCCGCCCGTCAGCCGGTCGTCGCCTGCCAATCCATACAGGACGTCACGCAAGCTGGAGCCGGTGATGGTGTCGTTGCCGGCTGTGCCAGTCTGTAGGTCGGCGATGTCGAGGGTGAGGTCGTCAGAAGCCATTCCCCCTCGCCCATCCGAAGCTGTTACCCGTATGTTGAACAATCCGGCCGCTGCGTTCGTCGGCGTGCCCGTGAAGGCGCCAGACGTGGCATCAAACGTGAGCCAAGACGGCAAGGCCGAACCGGAGCTAAGCGTGGCGGACAGAGAAAGAGCATCTCCGTCCGGGTCTGAAAATGTATTGGTTGGTACAGTAAATGACACGGCCTGACCTTCAACGCCCATGCGGTCAGCAAGCGGATTGGCGAGAACAGGATCCTGGTTACTCGATGGAGCCACCGTCAGCGTGAACACATCGGACACCGCCGCGCCCGCCGTGTCGCTCGCCGTCACCTTCACATCCAGCCCGCCCACGTCAGCGTTGGCCGGCGTGCCCGAGAAGGTCCTGGTGTTCGCGTCGAAGCTCACCCAAGCCGGCAGTGCCAAGCCATCGGCCAGCGTCGCGCTGTAGACAAGGCTGTCCCCCGCGTCAACATCAGCAAACGTATTAACCGGCACCGTGAAGCTGAACGCCGCATCCTCCATCGCCGCCTGATCCGCGATCGCGTTGGCTAGGACGGGCGGATGATTTTCGGCAGTAGTCCGGGCTTCGAGCTCTGCCCCAGTCCAGTAGCTGGCATCAGCGAATTCAATACGTTCTATAGTGCCTCCGGCCGTTGCGAACCATCCTCCTAATGTCACTTGGTCGCCTGCCGACGGCAGCTTGACGATGATGTCGTCGCCGTTGCGGTTCACAACAAGAGTTTCCGGCATGATGCCGGCACCGAAGCGGAGGACGTCCTGAGCATCAGTATCCGTGCCCTCCAAAATTACGTCCGCGCCGTCCGCGCTGTTGTAGAAGTATGTGTCGCTACCCAAACCGCCCAAGAGAGTATCGTCGCCGCCATAACCGTAGAGACGGTCGCTGGTATTGGAGCCAGTCACCACATCAGCGGAGTTCGTGCCGTACAGGTCGAGGCCACGGGCAAGCAGATCCGCGTAACTGAGTTCCGTGCCATCGCTGAACGTGAAGCGGTCGACGTCATGCTCTCCGAAGACGTCGGAGGCATTAACACCTTCAAGATGTATCGCGTCTCCACTCGAGCCGACCCGTATCAGGAGTGACCCCAAACCAAGCGAAAGCATGTCGGCCGTAATTCCAGCTCCGAACTCGATCGTGTTGATTTCACCAGTCGCAGAGCTGTCGGAGATGCGGTCAACGCCATCTCCGATACCAAATCGGTAGGTATCGTTACCGCGACTGCCCCGCAGAAGGTCAGTTCCCGCGCCGCCGATGAGAGTATTCGCTGAGTCGTTACCAGTCAGAATTTCGTTGGCTGAAGTGCCCTGAACGACAAGCGGCCCTCCCATAAGCGCCGCATAGGAAATCGTCGTTCCGTCGGCAAACACGAGGCTATCGATCGCGGGAGCGTCGGTGCTCTCTGAAACGATATTGATGGAGCCGCCAGCGACGTTTAGAGTGAGCAAAGAAGGCGACATCGTGACCGCGACGGCGTTCGCATCGATGCCCGGCCCGAAGTAAAGTACATCCGAACCGCTTTCGTCTACGATGAGGTCGCTTCCGTCCCCGGCCGCATAGTAGTACCTGTCATCGCCCGCCCCTCCATCCAGCAGGTCATCGCCTGTGCCGCCGGCGATCATGTCATTGCCTTCGCCGGTGGTTATGGTGTCATTTCCACCCCTTGTCCAAACTCTGTCGGTGAACTCGCCTCCGACAACAACGTCGTCATCGCTAGCGCGGATGTGATAGCTACCCCAGGATTCGAGGTCGTGTGGAGTCCGGTCCGTGCCACCCAGTCGAACGTGCTCGATTGGCGTGGTATACCAGTCAGCAACCGTCGTGCGCGAGATGTTTTCCGAGAGGCCGGGAATCCCGGCGGCGGAGTCGATAACCAGATCGTTGCCGAGCGCGTAGACCTGCTGGTCGATGGTGAAGGTTTCAAATCCGGGGGGAAAGCTCAATTCACCAAGTGCAAGCGGAGCGAAAGTCGCTTCGATGCTGGCAGGGTCAATCAAATCGACGTCGATCGTATCTTCACCTGAGGGATCGTGAATCGTTGCGTTATCAACCGAATAGAAATCGTTACCCGGCCCGCCATCCACATCGAATCCCCGACCTTCGGTCGTGAAGCCAACCACGCCATATCCAGACAGCGATGTGGTAAAGATGACATCGTCGCCTTCCCCACCTTCCACAACTCCACCGGTAACGGACTGCGCGGTTATATTGTCATTGCCAGCCCCACCAACAATGACATCGAAACCGTCGGTTGTGCCGTTTGTCGCGTCTATTGAGTCATTACCGTCGCCGCCGTCGATGTAATTGAATGCCTGTTTCGACGGGTCATCCGTCCAGACGGATTCGCTTGACGAGATGGTGTCATCGCCTGCACCGCCGGACAGCGTGTCGTTGCCACCCTGTGTGTCTCGTATTAAGTCGTTGCCATCACCTCCGTCGAGGAAGTCGTCCCCAAGTGCATCGGAAAGGGACGCAACCGTGCCAGGAAAGACAGCGCCTCCATCACCGTCAATTGTGTCGTTGCCCGAACCACCGTAAACAACGTCCGAGCCTATCCCGGCGACGATCGCGTCATCGCCGCCACCACCATCAATGTAGTCATCAAAAGTCGGATTGCTCCCGAGAACGTAATTGATGGCAGACGGGAGGCCACCGGGAAATACCCAACCCTCCAGCTGCAAATACTGCTGCACCAAGTCCAAGCCCTCGTTGTGCACGAAGTAGCGCGGCAATCTCGAATCGCCGAAATTGGAAGCGAACGGCCCGGTCTCGTGTAAAAACGCGCCGCCAATCGAAAGCAAGGCCGCCATCGTCGGGTCGAGATCCTGAGTGTCCCTGTCATAAGCATCCTTCAGGTTAAACAGGAAGTCGTCGATGAGATATCCGGCCGGCCCTCCCGGCGTACCCAGGAAGCTGTAGGGCCTGAATTGATAGTTATCGCCGTAAATGGTGTCCGCGTATGCGCCGCCAACGATGTAATCATTCCCGCTCCCGCCGGCGAGTTTGAGCGGCGGTACGAAATACGGCGCTTCAGCGGGCAATGCACCCGAGGCGTCAAGAAAGTCATTGCCGGCGCCTCCGTCTGCAACGACTCCTTGGAAATCCCCCTGCACGGGCCCGACAACATGAACAACGTCGTCACCTGCGCGTCCGTAAAAACCGGAAAATCCCTGCGACGAGTTCGTATAGGCATCGTTGGCGTCACTGCCGTAAAGATTCACGACCCATTTGCGCAGATACTCTTCGTTCGTAGCCTCGGACAGTCCTCGATCGTTGGGATACGGAAACCCATCTGCATCCGCGTAGATCCGATCTGGAGTAATGTCTGGCGGCGTGCGCGGATCCTGGTTGACGTCCTGCAAAACGATCCCGAAGTCGCCGGACCTGAAGTTCTTGATTACAAGCGCATCGTCTACGACAAGCGTCCTGCCGTCTCCGGCGCCGACCAGTTCGTATCGGACCCCATTTCCCTCATAGACATGCTGCGCGGTCTGGGTGCCGCCAGCCAGAACGCTGCTCCTGTACTCGATTTGTCCCGATCCGTCGGAATCGGAAATGGTGTCGCGGCCATCGCCGGCGTTATACACGTAGGTATCGAATCCGACGCCACCTTCCAGCGTGTCGTTGTCTTTACCACCCTCCAGGCGATCGTTTCCGGAGCCGCCCAAGAGCGCGTCGTCGTCGTCCCCGCCGTACAACTCATCACTTCCGTTCCCGCCGTTGATCTCGTCATCGCCAGCACCGCCGTTGAGTACGTCGTTTCCGTTACCACCTTCAAGATAATCGTGTCCGGCATTCGCGGTTATCGTGTCATTGCCAGCGGCGCCGAACAAAACGTCGTTCCTGTTGGACCCGATGACGGGACTCGCGTCGACGTCCTTTGCGAAAATGTAGTGGGAGCGGTCGCCTTCCAGACTACCCACCGCGAGACCGAGCGCTTGATCCTCGAAGTAACTCCCGATCGCGTTGACGCTGAGATTTCCGTCAACGTTCTTATAGGCCGTATAAGTCGTGAGGAATGTTGCACGAGCGCTAAGCCACTCTGAGGTTAATCCGTTTCCGGTCGCGGGGTCGTAGAGGTTTAGTTCGCCGCTCGCATTGTGTAGCCCATACAGTGAATCCGGCCCAAGCACCGCGAACGAAGTGAGTTGCCTCAAGGCGTAGCGGTATGCAAGCCCATTCTCCGCCTGCGCACGCTGCACAATTTCGGCACCTGGCAGAGTGGTGAGGTCGTATATCGTCAATGAATGCGAATCTGCAGCGGTCCTGAACGCTGAGCTCGTAACGAGCTGTTGCAGGTTGGCGTGGTAATCCTTGCGCTCGGTGGGCTGACCGGAATTGGTGCCGTTGACATCGCTGATCGGGGTCGGCGTGACATTCGGCCCCAGAAAAAAGCGTCTCAGGCTATCCAGCACGCTTTCATATGAGGCCGCCATCTGGCTGCTACCCGCGCTGACCACGCGCGACAGCTTCGCGAAGTCCATGCCCGGATCCAGCTGCTCCAGCGCATCGCCGAGAGCGAGCAGATCCGTGATCTTGTACATGTAGTGGTTGTCGATGCCGGCCGGGGTCAAATCCTCTTGGAAAAGACCGATGCGGGTGCCGTATTGCTGAAATCCAATCGGATCCCAGGTATTCGTCGCGACATTTACGCCGTTTTCGGCGAAGTAGTTGTTCTGGGCAAGCGAAAAGGTCGGCAGGCCGAGCTGCGTGCCAATCAATTGGCTGATCTGATTCAAGCCGCTTTCGATGTTCGCGGTCGAAGGCTTGCTGAATCCAGCGCTGTTGAATGTGTTGATCGCTTCGACAGGCCATTCACTGCCGAATAGCCGCACGAACGCGCTCGCCAGGTAACCGCCCAGACTGTGACCGTCGACTGATTTGATGAATGTCAGCTGATCCAACTCCCCGGTACCCTGCACGGGATCGGCCGCGACAAAATCCCTTTGTAGGATAGGTATGCTGGTGCCGGGGATGGTCCCAATCGTTGTCCTCACAGCGATCTGCGCCGCTTCGCCGCTGGTGGTGACGCGAAGCCACCAATTCACCATCGCGGCCAATTGTTTGTGCGCCAGACCCGTCGTGACGAGATTGCCATCCTCAATGAAATCCCAGATCTCCTGGGTCCCGCGCATTGAAACGTATGTTTCCCCGGTTGTTTTGTCTTGCCAGACCGAGGCGTCGAAGCTAGGAATGAAAGGGCCAGTGAATTGCGTGACAAGCCTGAAGTTGGAGCCGATGTAGTCGGCCAGGTCCGGCGTCATTCTTCCCTCGATCGCGGCCGCCAATGCTCCGCCGGTCAGCCCTGGAAGAAGATCGTCGGTGGCGTACGCAGCGTCCGCCAACAAGGCATTGATGTACGCGTCATGAATCGTTGTCACTTCAGGTCCCCTTTTGGTCGCTCGATGTAGTTGATACCGATATCTTTGAACGTCTTGACGGTGGCCGGCCTGTTCGCAGGCGCACATGAGCCCTTGAACAATAAAGGCACTCGCCCTTCAGACAAGGGCAGCACGTGGACAAACCAGCCGCCTGCTGCAGTCAGTGTGCTGTAACTCACGACGAGCTCACCCGAGCTTGCATCCACAAAGTGCCAAGGCTTCCGCGCGACACGGACCCACGTGCCCTTGATCTCTTCATCGGGAAGCCGTTGTAGATACACCGTTGAACCGGGCGCCTTCGTTGGACTAACGGTGACCTTCGAGTTTTCGATGCAAAGTCGCTCGAACTGCTCTTTCCCCACGATCTCATCTATAACCGGCAAAGGAATGAGCACGAGGAGCAGAACAGTACGCAACGGCATACGCCACCGTCTTTTGGGCACCTTTACTGTAAATAGGATGGCCAGCAGGACAGCTATCACCAGCCACAGCGTTGCTACAAAAATCAGTAAGAGGCCTGTCACTGCATGTCCGGAGAGGGGGAACTGCATCGCGATCCACCCGCTTGGATCGCGGCGGCCCGGTTGCTTTCGATCCCTACCTGGCCCCTAGCGTTCATGTAAGGCCTCGCTGCCGGTTTTGCGGATGGGATCGAGAAAGAATTCAATCGCGCGGCGGTGGCCGGTTGCGATTTCAGCGCTCACAGCCATGCCTGGGCCGATGCTGACGTCACGCTCGTCGACACGTATCGTTGCTTTGTCCAGCTTGATGCGCGCCTGAAAGATGAGCCCTCGCTTTTCGTCGGGAACAGCGTCGTTCGAAATAAAGCTAACGGTACCTGACAGCGTGCCGTAACGAGTAAAAGGAAAGGTGTCGACTTTCACTTCCGCATGCTGGCCGACTTTGACGAAGCCAACGTCCTTGTTCTCAAGAATCGCCTCGACCTCAGTCTCGTAATCGCTCGGTGCGATTAGCATCAATGCCTGGGCGGGAGTGACTACACCCCCCAGGGTGTGCACCGCGAGTTGCTGGACCGTGCCGTCGACTGGCGCTGTCAGAATCTGCTGATGCTCCCGTGTCTGGGCCTTAACGACCTCTTGTTCTAGCTGGGCAGCGCGCTTGTCTGCATCGGTCTTAGCATTGACCTCGGTGCGCTTGAATTCGGCGACCATGCTCTCGCGCCGTCGCTTGTTTTCTTCTATTGCCGCGGCTAGCTCCTTCACGCGCGCCTGCTGATACGCAAAGTCGCGCTCCTGCTCGATGCGCGCCTGCTCGCGGTCCAGGTACATGTGCTCTGACATGAATTTTTGGTCGACAAGGTTCTTATAGTCTTGCGCGCGGCGCTGGGCGATGGGGACCGTCTGGCCGAGTTTCGCAGCCAATTCCTTCACTCCGAGCAGTTCGGCCTCCCGCTTTACGATCTCGGCATCGAGCGACGCGAGCTTCGCGCGGTGCTCGTCATATTGGGACTCCATAGCGCGCACCTCGGCTGCGGCAAGAGCACTCGGGGCGTCGAGCGGCGCGCGAAATGATGGTCGGGCGGCAATGCCGGACGCGGCGCGCGCAAGAGCGTCGTGGCGCGCCGATTCGAGCTGCGATGACATCAGCGCCTCGCGATTCCTCACGGTCTCGGCTCCAGTCGCGGTCGCGGCGGCCTCGAGTTCGATGAGCACCTGGCCAGCTTTCACAGTTTGGCCGTCGGTGACGTGGATGTTTTTGACTATCCCGACTTCAGCAGGCTGGATGACCTTGGTCTTGTCGGCGGCGATCACCTTGCCGGGCGCAACAGCGACCACATCGATTTGGCCGATCGTGGCCCAGGCAATCGCAACCGCAAGCGCGATCACGATGGTCCAGAGGATTGCGCGCGGCAGGGCGGGTGCTGGCGATTCGAGGATTTCGAGTGCTGCCGGCAGGAATTCACGCTCAAGCGAAGTGCGGGGCCGAGCGCTCGAATCGCTGGTGCTCCATGCGATGCGGGCCACACGGAAGAAGCGGCCCAGAAGGCCGAAAAACGATGGGATGGTGGCGGCGTTCATGTGCGCCTTACCCCGCCTGCATGGCATGCAGGCGCGCGTAACGGCCTTCCGGCTGCTTCACAAGCTCGATATGGGAGCCGGTCTCGACGATTTCCCCGCTTTCCATCACGAGGATTCGATGGGCATCGCGTACCGCCGTTAAGCGGTGAGCAATGACGATGACCGTGCGGCCCTTGGCGATGAAGCGCATGTTGTCCTGGACGATCCGCTCCGACTCATAATCGAGCGCCGAGGTAGCTTCGTCGAAGATCAGGACGCGCGGGTTGGTCATCAGCGCGCGCGCGATCGCGATCCTTTGCCGCTGGCCGCCCGAAAGCGTGGCGCCCTGCTCGCCCACCAGCGTGTCGTAGCCTTCTGGCAATTCGAGGATGAATTCGTGCGCGCCTGCCAGTTTTGACGCCTGGATCACGGCCTCCATCGGCGCGCCGGGGTCGGCGAGCGCGATGTTCTCGCGGATGGACCGCGCGAAGAGCCGATTTTCCTGCAGAACCACGCCAATCTGCCGCCGCAGCCAAGCGGGATCGACCAGGGCGAGGTCAACGCCGTCTACGAGAACGCGGCCGCGCTCTGGCACGTAGAGGCGCTGCAAGAGCTTAGCAACGGTGCTCTTCCCTGAGCCCGAGCGGCCGACGATGCCGAGCATCTCGCCCGGCTGCAGCCGGAACGAAAGGCCGCGCAGTACTTCCGAACCGTCGGGACGGTAGCGAAAGCGCACCTGATCGAATTCGATCGCGCCGCGCAGCGCCGGTAGCTGGGTCCGTGATGTGGCGACCGACGCTTCCGAGCGGGTATTGAGGATATCGCCGAGCCTGGCAACCGAGATGCCCGTCTGCTGCAGGTCCTGCCAGAGCTGTGCCAGGCGCAGGATGGGTTGCGAGACGCGGCCGGCGAGCATGTTGAACGCGACGAGGCCCCCAACCGTCATGGCGCCGTCGATGACTTGCAGGGCGCCCAACCACAGGATCGCCACCGTGACGAGCTTCTGGACGAGCTGGATGCTTTCGCCAGCAAAGACCGCGAGGCGCGTGACGCGGAAGCTGGCGGCGACGTAACCCGCGAGCTGCTCGTCCCAGCGGCGCACTGCTTGAGGCTCGGTGGCTCCGGCCTTGAGCGTCTGGACGTTGCTGATCGACTCGACGAGGAAAGCCTGGTTGTCGGCGCCGCGGGAGAACTTTTCGTTGAGACGGCGCCGGAAAGCGGGCATTGCGCTCGCCATCAGCACGACGTAGCACGGGATCGCCAGAGCAACGACTAGCGTAAGCAGCGGGCTGTAGTACAGCATCACGGCAAGGAATACGCCGGTAAACGCGAGGTCGATGACCGACATCAGGGCGGGGCCGGTGAGGAACTGGCGGATGTTCTCCAGCTCTCGCACGCGCGCCACCGAGTCGCCCACCCGGCGTGCCTCGAAATAGGCAAGCGGCAGCGCCAGCAGGTGTCGGAAGAGCCGTGCGCCGAGCTCGATGTCGATGCGGCTCGTGGTATGGGCCAGTATGTAAGCCCTCAAGGCCGAGAGCGCGGATTCGAAAACAACGGCTGCAAGCAGGCCAAGGGCGATGACGGTCAGCGTGGAGAGTCCCTTATGCACAAGGACCTTGTCGACGATGACCTGGAAGAAAAGAGGGGTAACCAGCGCGAAGACCTGAACCGCAAGGGAGGCGATCAGCGCTTCCCCGAGGAGCCGGCGGTATTTAACGATCGCGGGGATGAACCAAGTAAAGTCGAAGCGGGCAAGCTCAGCGGCGAGTGAGGCGCGTGAGGCGATGAACAGGGCGCGCCCGGTCAGACGTGCAGCAAGTTCCCCTAACGGCAACGACACGGGCCGGCCCGCGGCAGGATCGTGCAAGAGCGCCTTGCCGGCCTCGATCCGCGCGATAACCGCGAATCCTCCGGCCAGCTCGGCGATGCAAGGCAACGCCACAGCGCCGCGCTCGAGTTGTGCGCGGTCGAGCTTGACGATGCGGGCTTTGAGCTGCAGCCGCTTCGCGGCGAGCAGAAGCTCCTCCGCGCGCGCAGGCGCGCTCAGGCCAAGTTCATGACGAAGCTGCTCGGGATCTGCTGCCTTGCCGTGGAAACGCGCGACAACTGCCAGACATTCCAAACCAGCATCGTGCCGCGGCGGCACAGCGGCCGTCGCGTCGCGATCTAACACTTTTCCCCCTAGAGGCGCGTGCCTTGGCGCCCTAATTCTTATCCGCCGGTATTCGACGGGAACGGCACGATAGGCGAAATCCGAATCAAAGAATATGGGCCAATGGTCATATGACGTCGGTTACAGGGGAACCGTCGCTTCTTACGCCGCCGCGTGCCGCCATCGCAGCGAGCTGATTACGCGTCTTGACTCCGAAGGCTTCGAACACCGCGTGCACGTGATGTTTCACAGTACCCAGCGCGATTCCTAGCTCAGATGCGATTTCCGGATTGCTAAATCCGTCGAGGACTAGGCGTAGTACCTCGCGCTCTCGCTTGGTAAGTGTCTGAACTATCTTGTTGTGCGATTGTTGGTCCGAGCCTTTGATATATGCGACTAATTCGGCTGGAACGTAGTTGTCCCCGGCGGCTACCAATTGCAGCGCGGCAATCGTGACCTCGTGGCGACAGCTTTTTGGGATGTAGCCTTTGGCACCAGCTCTCAGCGATGCGCGGATCAATTGAACGTCGCCGCTTCCGCAAATCACCACCAAGGGAGTTTGTCCGAAACCGTGCCGAAACTCGGTCATCGCTTCTATCCCGCTGCAGCCTGGCATTGCAAGGTCGAGCAGCGCCAGATTTAGCGGCTGGACGCGCCGGGCAGTCCTTTTCGCCAGTTCAAGGCTCTTCTCACAGTAAACGGTGACGGGGTCGAACGCCTGGCGCAAGAGGCGCTCGAACATCGCCTGTGCGGCAGGACGCTGCTCGACTACGAGGACGTTCATTGGACTACGGGATGCCAAGGCGGGAACCCGGCTACTATTAAATGCCGATCGAGGCATGCTCGCTGATCGTTACGTTCGAAGATCGTGACGCGGTCGTGCGCTAGCACACCAATTGCGAGTTCTTGAGACTTCAAACGTCGCGGTATTGCATCGATAGCGATGGAACCACGGCTGGGCCCAAGTAGGCACACGTGGACAGGGGTTCGATAATTCATATTATCGAAGGCAAGTCTTCGAACGTCCGCTTTCGCTGGCGAAAGCGGATGTTCCGAATAGGAGTCGGCGGTCCGGCGGCGATAGACATGGTCACGGTACGTGTCAACCGCGGCGACGCGTCTGGCACTTTAGGTCTAAGTGTTCGCCACGTCGCTTAAGGAACACGGCGGATTTGGTTGATCGGGCTTTGTTCCACCGCAACATTTGAGAGGCTATACGACCGGTCAATTCCAGAGCCTCAATTGATCGCTTTCGCCGACTTGGAAATGCTGCTCGGAGAATTTCCAAGCCTGGCCCGCGAGCAACGTGCCGAAGTGGATGCTCGAGGCAAGCCGCGACGGCACTTTGCTGTGATTACGTCATGTCATCGCTTCGTCGCGTGGCAACAAAAGGCGGACTTCAAAATTGTGAAGCGGAGAATTCGACCACGCTTGTTACTGGACTTCAGCTTGGAGCGCCATTTTCACAGCGAAAACGCGCGTTTAGTTGCGCCAAGCGTTTGAAATGTCGGCTCGTTCTCCGCACCTCGGAGAACGAGCCGGTTCGCAGTGGACTGTTTGGCGGAGTGAGAGAGATTCGAACTCTCGATACCGGTTTAAGCCGGTATAACGCCTTAGCAGGGCGCCCCCTTCGGCCACTCGGGCATCACTCCGGAAGGAAGCGAAATTCTACTTCTATTAATGCGCTAACCTCGTGTCATGCGCAATCTGCTGATCTTCCTATTGGCTGCCAGCGGACCGTGTGTCGCGGCGCCGCGACTCGACGACATCAAGTTGCCGCCGGGATTTCGCATTTCCATCTACGCCGAAGGCATGGAGCACTCCCGATCGCTCGCAATGGGCGAGCGCGGCACGCTCTTTGTGGGCACGACGGGGTCGAACGTCTATGCCATAGCGGCGGGCGGCGGCAAGCCGACCGTCATCGCGCGCGGCCTGGACGCGCCGCACGGCGTCGCGGTGCGCGATGGCGCGCTCTATGTCGCCGAAGTCGGACGCCTGTCGCGCTACGACGCGATCGAGGATCATCTGCAAAGCCCGCCCAAGGCCGTCGTGGTGGCGGACGACCTGCCGCGCGAGCGCCATCACGGCCTGAAGACCATCCGCTTCGGGCCGGACGGCCTGCTCTATATGAACATCGGCTCGCCCTGCAATGTCTGCGCGCGCAAAGCCGAGTTCAGCACGATCAGCCGCCTGGATGTCTCGCGCGCGGGCGCACAGCGCGAGGTCTATGCGAAAGGCGTGAGGAACAGCGTCGGCTTCGACTGGGAACCCAGCACCAAGGAATTCTGGTTCACCGACAACGGCCGCGACCTGATGGGCAACGACGTGCCGCCCGACGAACTGAACCACGCGCCGAAAGCCGGCATGGATTTCGGCTTCCCCTACTGCCATGGCGGCGACGTCGCCGATCCGCAATTCGGCAGGCAGCATGCGTGCACGGAATTCACGCCGCCGGCGCAGAAGCTCGGCGCGCACGTCGCCTCGCTCGGCATGCGCTTCTATACCGGAAGCAAATTCCCGCCGGAATACCGCGGCGCGATCTTCATCGCCGAGCACGGCTCGTGGAACCGCGATCCGAAATCGGGCTATCGCGTCAGCGTCGTCAAGCTGAAGGACGGGCGCGCCGCGAGCTACGAGCCCTTCGTGCAAGGCTGGCTGCAGGGCGGCGAGTCGTGGGGACGTCCGGTCGACGTGATCGTGGCCCCCGATGGCGCGCTGCTCGTCTCGGACGACAAGGCCGGCATCGTCTACCGCATCGACTACGCTAAACCGTAACGCCGAGCGCGCGGCCGATCAGATACGCGACGACGCCCGCGCCGCCGCCGACGACCAGCAATCGCAGGCCGCCGCGCCATATGTTTTGCTGGGTGAGGCGCGCGCTCACCATCCCCACGACGGCGAGCGCGATGGCCGCGAGCACGGCCGCCACACCGAACGCGCGGTGGCCGAAGCCGGCGATGAAAGGCAATACCGGCACGAAGGCGCCGCCGGCGAAAGAAAGAAAAGACGAGAGCGCGGCGCCGGTCGGCGAGCCGAGATCGTCGGGATTCAGGCCGAGCTCCTCGCGCGCGTGCGTCTCGAGCGCCGTCTTCAGATCGGCCGACAGCGCCTTCGATATGCGGCAGGCGATATCGAGGGGCACGCCGCGACGGTGGTAGATGCGTGCCAGCTCGTCCACCCCTGCCTCCGGTTGCGTCTCGAGCTCTCGCTGCTCGCGCGCGATCTCGGCCTCGTAGAGCTCGCGCTGCGAGCGCACCGAGACATACTCGCCGGCCGACATGGATAGCGCGCCCGCGAGCAAGCCCGCCGCGCCGGTGATGATCAGGGTGCGCGTGTCCGAGATCGCGCCCGCCACGCCCATGATGAGGCTGGTGTTCGAGACCAGGCCATCGCTGATGCCGAATACCGCTGCGCGGAAGTTGCTGCCTGCCGTCAGGCCGCGCGCTGTTTCATTCTTTTTAGGCATCGGGGTACGGAGTTTGCAGGAAAAAGGGCCATGGCTTCCGGCTCGAAGAGGGTGGTCTATGCAGCGCTCGCGGGCAATCTCGCCATCGCGATCACGAAATTCATCGCCGCCGCGATCACCGGCAGCTCGGCGATGCTCTCCGAAGGCGTGCACTCGGTCGTCGACACCGGGAACCAGGCGCTGCTCCTTTACGGCATGCGCCGCGCGCAGGTGCCGGCCGACGAGCGCTTTCCATTCGGCCGCGGCAAGGAGATCAAGCGCCTCGCCCGCACCTGTCGCGAGATCGAGCGGGTCAATGAAGTGCTGACGATGCACGTCGGCCCCGAATACATCCTCGCCAATATCAGCGTCGACATCGCCTGCGACGTGCCGCGCAGCCGCGCGCACGCCATCATGGACGAGCTCGACGCCCGCATCAAAGAGGGCGACCCGCGGGTCAAGCGCGTGTTCATCGAGTCGCAGAACGTATGCTGATCCCCGGAATAACGTGCGCAGCACGATGTTACTCGGCGTGCGCAAACTTTTGCCGCTTCTTCTCCTGTTGACCGGGGCCTGCGCTTCGCTGAGCGAGAACGAGTGCCAGCGCTACAGCTTGCAGGCGGCGGGCGACCCGTATCTGGACGGCTGGTGGGTGGGTAACGCGACCTACCGCGACCGCACGGCGCACGACGGGGGCATGTAGCCCTAGGCCTGGTCGAGCTCGAACGCCTTGTGCAGCACGCGCACGGCGAGCTCGGTGTACTTCTCCTCGATCACCACGGTGATCTTGATCTCGGAGGTCGAGATCATCTGGATGTTGATGCCCTCCTCCGACAGCGTGCGGAACATCTGCGCGGCGATGCCGGCGTGCGAGCGCATGCCCATGCCGACGATCGACACCTTGGCGATCTTCTCGTCGCCGG
>Ga0137403_10000041_pt1 | contig 131226 bp, 125 predicted proteins | sample CZOMad2_1_16fung_FD_122057 | JGI IMG/M metagenome (GOLD analysis project Ga0137403, IMG submission 122057) | Vadose zone soil fungal communities from Angelo Coast Range Reserve, California, USA - CZOMad2_1_16fungal (Hybrid Assembly) | ecosystem: Environmental > Terrestrial > Soil > Vadose... | reverse complement strand
GGGGCGGGAAGGTCGAAGCCATAACGTCCCGCGCCGGATTCTCGCTCCCCAAGCATACCATCGAGATCGACGTCAAGGGCAAGTGGATCATCCCGGGTCTGATCGACGCGCACGCACACGTGGCACCCTGGGCATTGACCCGCTATCTGGCCTGGGGCGTCACCACGGTGCGCGATGTTCACGGCGCGCGAGACACCATTCTCGCCCTTCGCCAGCGCGCGAATCTGGGTGGCATCACGAGTCCGCGGGTGTACAGCGCCGGGGCGATGATCGACGGCCGACCCACCACCTACCCCGACGCCATCGGGGTCGACGATGCGGCGGACGCGCGCAAGGCGGTGGATCAGTTGTCGGTGGCCGGCGTGGACTACATCAAGGTCTACACCCGCATCGACCCGCCCGTGCTGAAGGCCATCATCGACGAGGCCAACACGTTCGGCCTGCGGGTAACCGGCCACCTGGGGCTCACCGATGCGGTGACCGCCGCGAAGCTGGGAATTCGCGGCGACGAGCACATGACCGGCGTGCCCGAAGCGGCCGCCGCGGACCCATCGTCCCTCTTCAGCGCGCACTATCGCGGATTCTGGCCCGGCTGGACCGGCTTCGAGCGGGCCTGGGCCTCCACCGACTCGAGCGACCTCGCCCGGGTGGCCCGCGAGCTCGCCGCGCACAAGGTGTTCGTGATCCCCACACTGATCCTGCACGAGACCTTCAGCCGGCTGGACGACCCCGGTGTGCTGCAACAGCCGGAGCTCAAGGACGTCCCCGCTCCGGAGCAGGCGCGGTGGAACGTCCCCGGGATGATCGAGCGCGCGAGCTGGACCGCGCTCGACCTGGTCGAGTTCCGGAAGTCTCGCCCCAAGCAGGATCTCTTCCTGCGAGAGTTCCTGCGAGCCGGCGGCACGATCGCCGCCGGAACCGACGCCTCCAATCAGCTTCTGGTTCCGGGGTTCAGCGAGCACCGTGAGATGGAGCTATTGGTGGCGGCCGGGCTGCCGCCGGCAACCGCGCTGCTCGCCGCCACCCGCAACGGCGCCCTGCTGCTCGGGGTAGACTCGATCGGCCGCCTCGCTCCCGGCAAGGCGGCCGACCTCGTAGTCCTCGGCGCCGATCCTCTGGCCGACATCCGGAACACCCGCAAGGTGGAGCGGGTGATGATCCGCGGCAACCTGATGTCAGCCGACTCGATACGGCGGAGCTGGCAGTAGCGGGTCACCCCGCCCGCGCGATCCACCACCCTCCTACGCCGATCGCGGCCACCGCGATCCCTTCCACTATCCTGCGACCCCACACCAGAGAGCTGCGGCTCGCCCGGCGCACCGCGATGGCGGCGACCAGCGCGAAGATCGTCATGGCAAGAGTGACACCGACGCCGAACGCCGCCAGGTAGCCCAGCCCGATCGTCGCCCGATCCATGAGCGTGACCGGCACGAGGGCCACCACCCCGCTGGTGCCGGCGAGGCCATGCAGCAGCCCTACCAGCGTGATGCTGTGGTGGGTGTGGTCGGCGGACTCATCTGCGCCGGATCGGTGCGGGTGCTCATGCTCTCCGTGGGCGCCGGAATGCAGGTGAACGTGAGCATGGCCCCCGTGTTCCTCGGCGGAATGGAGATGTAACTTCCGGGCGGACAGGAGGGCCCACGCACCGAGCCCGAGTAGCATGAGCCCAACCAGGGTCTCGCCGGCCGCATCGAACCGCGCGGGTACCCGGACCCCCGTGACTAGCAGTACCGCACCCGCGGCCAAGACCGCGAGCGAATGACCGATACCCCATCGTGCGCCGAAGCGAGCCGCGGCCGCCGGATCAGGGCGCCTGCTCACGAAGACCGTGACGGCGACCATGTGGTCGAGCTCGAGAGCATGGAGCACTCCCAGCACGCACGCCGTTCCCAGCACTAGCCAGTCCGACATTCCTCTCTCCGCCTCCGAGGCACCATGGCCGACCCACCACAGGACCAGAAGCCGCGCATCCGGCTGACGTCGCTGTCGCACGGCGCCGGTTGAGCCTGCAAGCTCGGCCCGGCCGATCTCGCGCAGGTCCTGCGCTTCTTGCCCCCCGTCGAGGACCCCCGGGTCCTCGTGGACGCCGCCACCCGCGACGACGCCGCCGTATTTCGGTTGACGGCCGACCGCGCCCTGGTCGCGACGGCAGACTTCTTCACGCCCGTGGTCGACAGTCCGGCGGATTGGGGCGCAATCGCCGCGGCCAACGCGCTGAGCGACATCTACGCGATGGGCGCCAAGCCGCTCTTTGCGCTCAATCTCGTCGGTTGGCCCCGCGAGACGCTCCCCTTCACCCTATTGGGCGAGGTCCTGCAAGGGGCGGCGGCGATCATGCAGGAGGCCGGCTGCCTGGTGCTCGGCGGCCATTCGGTGGACGACCCCGAGCCCAAGTTCGGCATGGCCGTCATCGGCGAGGTTCACCCCGATCGGATGCTGACCAACGCGGGCGCCTGCGCCGGCGATCGGCTGGTGCTCACCAAGCCGCTCGGGACCGGCATCCTCGCAACGGCACTCAAGCGCGACGCGCTGCTGGAGGCCGGGATGGCGGACGCCGTTCGCTCGATGCGGACCCTGAACGCCGGCGCCGCCCGGGCGGCGCTCGAGGTCGGCGTGAGCGCCGCTACCGACGTGACCGGCTTCGGCCTGGTCGGCCACCTGCTCAACCTGCTCGAGGCCAGCCGGGTGGGAGCGGAGCTCGCCTTCGACACGCTCCCGATTCTGCCCCACGCTCGCAACCTCGCCGCTCGCGGCTTCATCCCTGGCGGCACGACGCGGAATCTGGAGGCCGTGGCCGAGCGGGTGACCTGGGCGCCCGACCTTTCCGAGACCGACCGCTGGCTGGCCGTGGACGCACAGACCTCCGGCGGGCTGCTGCTCGCTGTGCCGGCCGAGAACGAAGCCGCGCTGCTCGACGCGCTCCGCCGGCAGGACACACCCAGCGCGGTCACGATCGGCCGCGTGACGGCCGAAGCGCCTGGGTACTTGCGGGTGGTTCATGCCCTGCCGCACGCCGGCGACAAACCATAATACGGTAATCTTCGACATGCGCTGGAGTGCCGACCGGCTCGACCAACTGGAGCGCGCCGTGCGTAACGGGCTGCGGGTCGCGCTCACCACCCGGCGCGGCACCGAGTACGTGGTGATCGCGGTGCGGCTTGCCACCGACGGCCGCCGCGATGCGCTGGTGGCGCGCCTGCCGATGACGGGCGAGGAGCTGACATTCGGGCTCGACGACGTCGCCGATTTCTCCGTGCTGCAGGGTCCGTGATGGGCGACCCGTCACCCATCGCCGTGCTTCACCTCGACGAAAGCTGTCTGGGCAACGGACGGGAGGGCGCCAACCCCGGGGGCGCCGGCGGGTTGATCGAGGCCAGGACCCGAAGCGGCATCCAGCGCAGAGACTACTACCTCGCGTCACCCGACACGACTAACAATCGCATGGCCCTGAGCGGCGCGATCGCGGCCCTCCAGCTGCTGGCAGCCAAAGGGGTGCGGATGCGGGCGCTCATCGTGTCGGACTCGGAATACCTGGTGAAGGGCATCCGGGAGTGGGCGCCCGGTTGGGCCGCCCGCGGCTGGAAGCGGAAGGGCGGGGAGATCGAGAATCTCGAACTATGGAAGACGCTGGTGCGATCGAGTGCCCTGCACGACGTCCAGTGGACCTGGGTGCGGGGCCATCGGGGCCACCCGAAGAACGAGTACGCCAACGACCTGGCCGTCGGCGCCGCCCAGCGGCAGGAAACCTCGGCCGGCGCCGTCGAGTCAGGCTTCGCCAAGTGGCTCGAGGTCAAACAGGGCCGCGGTCTGTTTGCCGACTATGACCCGGATGCCGCTTTCACCGAGCTCGAGCGGCGGCTGGCCGCGGGGGCGGTGTTTCCAGTGGCCGAGAATCGAGACTGAGACGCTTCGGGCGCCTTCATGAGCCCGCGCCGAGGCGTCCCAGCACCAGGCCCATGCCGAAGACTATCGCGCCCCCGCCGATCACCTGGACGATGGTTCGACCAAGCGGGGTGTGCATATAGCGGAAGCGGATAAATGCGATCGAAAGAAGCTCGAGCAGGACCACGACATACGCGACCGACAGGGCGACGTCCAGGCGGGGCAGCAGGAACCGAAAGCATCCCGCGGCCGGCCGGTCATGGCCGCGGCGGCGAACAGGGGCGCCAGGGTGGACACCGAGCCGTCCATGAGTCCGAGGAGCCCCGGCTGGATAACTTGCAGGATCAGCCGACGCTCTTCCCGGCCAACCTCTTGCCCGGTCGCGGCAGCAGGCATTGTCGATCCTCCTGGTGGCTGGTCTGGCCTATGGTCCATTTCGGCCGGGACGCAGGGCGCAAGTTAGCTGCCGGCAGCCGCCCGTGCGGTAGCAGGAAACCGACCGAGGGTATCCGGCGTTGTTTGGGCGGTTGGTGGGTTACGCGCCGAGGCGCAGGGAGCTCAGATGATCAGGATATTTGGTGGTATTGGCGCGCTGCTGCTCGCCGCGGCGGCTACGACGCTGGAGGCCCAGGCCCCAGGGCCGCAAGTGGCCATGAAAGGATGGAATGCCGTGGACTATCGGAAGCCGAGCGAGGCGGAGCTCAAGCAGCGGCTAACGCCGCTCCAGTACAACGTGACGCAGCACGAGGGCACCGAGGCGCCTTTCCACAACACGTACTGGGACAACCATGGCGCGGGGATCTATGTCGATGTGGTATCGGGAGAGCCGTTGTTCAGCTCGCTCGACAAGTACGAATCGGGCACCGGCTGGCCCAGCTTCACCAAGCCGCTAGAGCCGAAGAACATCAAGACCCACGAAGACCGAAAGCTGTTCATGGCCCGGACCGAGGTCCGGTCGGCCCATGCCGACTCTCATCTGGGTCACGTGTTCGACGACGGTCCCGCACCGACCGGGCTTCGTTACTGCATGAACTCGGCGGCGCTGCGGTTCATTCCGGTCGAGCGGCTCGAAGCAGAGGGATACGGCCAGTACCTGCCGCTGTTCCAAAAAAGCACGGCCGGGGGCAGCCCGCCGCGCTAACTCCGGCATCGCAGATCCGCGGCCCGACTCAGCGCCATGCGTAGCTCACTGCGAGCCGGGCGGTCACAGCATCGGCGGGAGCCGCGTAGATCTCCCCGCCAAGCCCGAAGCCGCGCGCAGTCTCCCAGGTCACCCCACCAAACGCCACACCCCGGGTGAGATTCAGCTCCACCCGGGTACTGTCCGTGTCGCCCACGGAGTTCACGAAATGCACCTGGAACCGGGGGCGCAGCAGGTTCACCCCGCCACCCAGGTAAGGCCGGACCCGCCCCCCCGCCAGACGCCAGCCGACCGACCCCTCGGCACCATACGTAGCCGGGTGATAGTGATCGTCGGACCGGGTGCCCTGATAGCACTCGCTGGTGACATCGACCAGGGCCTCATCGTCGCACGTGATCGGCGCTTCCACCACTCCGAAGGTGGCATGGACCCGGATACCCACGGTGGTAGTGCCCCGTTGCCCCAGCGCGAAGCCGCGCCCGAGCGCCACGGCGCCGAGGTTCGCCTTCGCGCCGTTGAGCCGCACCGGAGGTATCCAGCTGGCTTCGAGCAACAGACTCCCGGGCAGCCCGACCGCGATGCGCGGGCGGGGAAACGCGAACAGCAGATCGGTGTTCTCCGGCCCCTTGCCGGGCCGACAGATCGTCGCGGTGCGGGTGGCCGCATCGAGGGTCGGGAGGTAGCTACCCTCGAGCGTGAGCCGCAGAAACCCCGCTCGTACCGGCTGAGGAGCGGCCAGGGTCGAGAACGCGAGCGGCACGGCGAAGTTGCCGAAGACTTTGGCTTCATTGGAGCTCGCCGGCGGGCGGCAGACAGCCTGAGCCGGAAGCCGCCCAACCGATCCGAGCCCAAGCGCCATCTCTACCAGCAGCCAGCGCATCGAAGCTCCTCGCTTGACACTCGGGGACGCGATCTCTAACCTGCGCTCACGATCGAACCGCCAGGTCTCGTGAGCGATCTCGAGGATTTCTTCCACCAGCTCGTCGCCAATCTCGCCGCCGCTGATCCTCGACGGCTTCACCAGCCACTCCAGGTGGCTGAGATCCTTCGCGATATCCTGCCCTACCGGGCCAACCGACGTGCCTTGGGGCTCGAGAGCGCGGAAGACTACGAGGTGCTCCTGCTCCGGCTCTGCGCCGGCGACGGCGGCTTCGCCCGCACCGACCCCGCCGAGCTCCAGGCCAAGTTCCGGAGCGAGCTCGCCGGGACCAATCCGGACCTCTCGCTCCTTCGCACCCATGGCGACGCGCTGGTCTCGCTGGCCGGAGCCGCGGTCGCGCGATCGCTCGAGGCTGACCCACATGCGGCCTACGCCCCGCCGCCGAGCGCCTCAGCGCCGGTTCCGGAGGAGACGCCTGCTGCGGCGTGGGAGCACACCAGGTCCCCGTCGCCCACGACCGAGGAGCCGGACGAGCTGCCGCTGGACGAGGTGGCGCGACCCACGGAACGGGACGCCGAGTCCGGTGCGATCGGGACCATGTGTCTCTATTGTGGCGGGGCGCTCCCGGCGGGCCGGCAGGTGAACTTCTGCCCCCACTGCGGTCAAAACCAGACGACGCTGCGCTGCCCGGCCTGCCAGACCGAGGTCGAGTACGGCTGGCACCACTGCGTCAACTGCGGGGCCCCAGTCGGGGGCCGTTGACGGGTTCGCTTGAAGCGCCCTGCGCCCGGGGGCATATTCCGGGTCCCATGCCGTCCGCCTGTCCCGCCAGCTGGACCCCCTCCCGGAGCACGCCGTGAGCACCGAGCGCGAACACCGCGTGGTCTTTCTTTCGGCCGTCCGCACCGGCTTCGGGACCTTTGGCGGGACCCTGCGCGACCACTCGGCGACGGACCTGGGTGTCATCGCGGCCCAGTGCGCCATCGCGCGGGCCGGTGTGAGCCCGACCGATGTGGGGCACGTGATCTTCGGCAACGTGATCCCGAGCTCCACCGATGCCGCCTATCTGGCCCGTCACGTAGGGCTTCGGGCCGGTCTCCCGCTCGAGGTGCCGGCAGTGACGGTGAATCGGCTGTGCGGCTCGGGCTTCGAGGCAGTCATTCAGGCCGCGCATCGCATCCTCCTGGGCGAGGCGAACCTGGTGCTCGCCGGCGGGACCGAATCGATGAGCCAGGCGCCCTATGTCCTCCGGGGCGCCCGATGGGGGACCAGGCTGGGGCAGCCGCCCGCGCTCGAGGACAGCCTCTGGGATTCGCTGCGCGACACCTACTGCGACCTGCCGATGGGTGACACGGCCGAGAGCCTCGGGCAAAGTTACGGCGTCACCCGGGCCGACGCCGACGCGTATGCGCTGGCGAGCCAGCAGCGGGCCCGGGCGGCGTGGGACGCCGGCGCGTTTCGGAACGAGGTGATCCCGGTGCCAGTCCGACATCCCAAGACCAAGCAGACGGTGGAGTGGGCCGCGGACGAGCACATGCGTCCGGAATCCACCGCGGAGGGACTCGCCAAGCTGCAGCCGGTGTTCCGCAAGGATGGCCTGGTGACCGCCGGGAACGCGTCGGGCGTCTCCGATGGCGCCGCGGCACTCGTCGTGGCCGGTGAGCAGTGGGCCGCCGAGCAGGGACTCCGCCCGCTCGGCCGGCTCCTGAGCTGGGGGGTTGCCGGGGTGGATCCGGCAGTGATGGGCATTGGCCCTGCTCCCGCCGCGCGGGCAGCGCTGGCGAACGCCGGTCTCGCGCTTGCCGACATGGATCTGGTCGAGGTGAACGAGGCTTTCGCGGCGCAATACGTCGCGGTCGAGCGGGAGCTGGGGCTCGATCGCGAGCGCACCAACGCCGAAGGCGGTGCGATCGCGATCGGACACCCACTTGGCGCGAGCGGCGCCCGGATCACCGGTCACCTGCTCCACGCCCTCCGCCGCAAAGGCGGGCGGCTCGGGCTCGGCAGCGCCTGCATCGGCGGTGGCCAGGGCATTGCCGTGGTCGTCGAGTCCCTGCCCGCCTGAAGGAGGCTGTCATGGAAATCCTGATCGGCGGGCTCGCCGTCGTCGTTCTCTACCTGTTCTCGAGCCTCCGGATCATCCGGCAGTATGAGCGCGCGGTGACGTTCTTTCTGGGCCGCTTCTGGGGCACCAAAGGACCGGGCCTCATCTTCGTCCCCGCGTTGTTTGCCCACGCGAAGCGGATCTCGCTCCGGATCGTAGCCCTGGACATCACGCCCCAGGACGTGATCACCCGGGACAACGTATCGGTCAAGGTGAACGCGGTGCTGTACATGAGGGTGGTGGACCCGGGCAAAGCGGTCATCGAGATCGAGGACTACCTCTACGCGACCAGCCAGCTGGCGCAGACCACCCTCCGCTCGGTGCTGGGCGAAGTGGAGCTGGACGAGCTGCTGGCCGACCGCGAGAAGATCAACGGGATCCTCAAGCGTATCATCGACGAGCGAAGCGACGCGTGGGGCATCGAGGTCTCCGCGGTGGAGGTCAAGGACGTGGACCTTCCTGAGACGATGAAGCGGGCCATGGCCCGGCAGGCCGAAGCGGAACGGGAACGGCGGGCAAAGGTCATCAACGCCCAAGGCGAGTTGCAGGCATCGGCCACGCTGGCCCAGGCCGCCCACACGCTCGGCACTGAGCCGAACGCTCTGCAGCTCCGATACCTCCAGACCGTGGTCGAGATTGCGGCGGAGAACAACTCCACCACGATCTTCCCGGTCCCCATCGAGCTCTTCCGGCCCTTTCTCCAGAGCAGCGCGGCCGTCCCCGCCGCGCCGGCGCCCCGGCAGGTCGACATTCCTGCGACCCCGGTGCCGCCGGACCCCAAGGCGCTCGCACCATCCGGTGGGGAGGGCGGGATGCCGGCTCAGGAGCTCAAGGACCTGATCAATCGGCTGCGGGTCGAGGGGGCCCGTCGCAGTCCGGGGCACGATGAGTAACCCGCCCGAAGGGCCGATCGACCGCGCGGCCCTCGACCGGATCATTCAGCGCGCCGCCGAGCTCCAGACCGCGGACCGGGACATCAGCGACCACCTGACGCCGGACGACGTGCTGGCGCTGGGTCAGGAAGTCGGCATCCCTCGCCGCTATCTCCAGCAGGCGATACTGGAAGAGAGGACCCGTCTTACCGACGAGGCGCAGACCGGTGTCTGGGATCGGATCGTCGGACCGGGGGAAGTGGGGGCCCACCGCGTCGTGCGCGGCGAGCCCGAGGGCGTCGAGCGCGCGCTGCTCCGTTGGGTCGAGCAGAACGAGCTCCTGACGGTGCAGCGGCAGCAGCCGGGGCGCATCAGGTGGGAGCCCCTGCGGGGCATACCAGCGGCGATTCGGCGGTCCACTGCGGCCTTGGGTTCCGGATCGCGGCCGTTCATGCTGTCCAAAGCGGAGCTGGTCGCCGCGACGATCACTCCGCTGGAGGGCGACTATTGCCACGTGGCGCTCTGCGCGACGGTACGCTCCCTCCGGAGCGCCTATCTGGGTGGTGGTACTGCGTTGCTCACCGGGGGCATCGGATCCACGGCTGTACTGATCGCGCTGAGCGCGTTTCTGCCGGTGGCGCTCATTCCGATACCGCTCGCCCTCGGGCTCGGCTACGTGACGCTTCGGCGCTTTCGGCCAGTCGCGGACCGGACCCTGCTCGGCCTCGAGCGGGTGCTCGATAGCCTGGAAACCGGCGGGGCGAAGCCGGCGCCGCAGCTTCCCCCGCGTACGCCCGGACTGCTGGATGCGATCCTGGGCGAAGTGCGCCGGTCGATCGAAATGGGTGGCCGCCCGCGATCGAGCGGCCCCCGCCGGGGGAGCCATGGCCCCTGAGGTCCGGACGGTCGGCGTGCTCGGCTGCGGCCTGATGGGAAGCGGCATCGCCCAGGTCGCCGCGTCCTCGGGCTATCGGACCATCGTGCGGGAGGTCGAGGCGGCACCTCTGACCAAGGGGCGGGCGGCAATCGAGAAGTCGCTCGGCCGGCTGGTGGACAAAAGCAAGCTTTCCGCGGCCGACCGGGACGCCGCGCTGGCTCGTCTGACCTTCACCACCGATCTTCTCTCGGTGGCCGATTGCGATCTCGTCATCGAAGCCGTCACCGAGGATCTCGCGGTCAAGAATCGGCTCTGGGGCGAGCTCGATGGCCGCTGCCCCGCCAATACCATCTTCGCCTCGAACACCTCGAGCCTCACCATCGGGGCCATGGCCGCGGCGACCGCGCGACCGGACCGGTTCGTGGGGCTCCACTTCTTCAACCCGGTCCCGCTCATGCCGCTGGTCGAAGTCGTGCGCGCTCTCAGCACCAGTCGCGACACCTTCGAGCGCAGTCTCGCCTTTGTGCAGAGCCTGGGGAAGGAGACCGTCGTCTCCAAAGACACACCGGGGTTCTTGGTGAACCTGTTGCTGGTGCCCTATCTGCTGGATGCGGTGCGGGCGCTGGAGCGCGGGGTGGGAACCGTGACCGATCTCGATACCGCCATGCGGCTCGGTTGCGGCCACCCCATGGGGCCCTTCACCCTGCTCGACTTCGTGGGCATCGACACCACCGTGCGCATCGCCGGAATCATGTTCGACGAATATTGCGAGCCCCGCTACGCCGCCCCTCCTCTGCTCCGCCGGATGGCGCTGGCCGGCCTGCACGGGCGGAAGACCGGGAAGGGGTTTTACGACTATTCGGTGGACCCGCCAAGGCCGGTGGAACTGCAGTAAGAGGTAAGCGGTGTGAGGTGAGAGGGTGCACGAGACCCGCCTTGTGAGGACCCCTCTTACCTCTTACCTCTCACTTCTCACTTCTCCCTTGCTTCGGAGTTCCGCATGTTCGGGTACGACTGGCCCCGCGTCCACGCGATGTTCGTCGCATTTCCCGTCGCCCTGCTGCCGATCGCCGTGATCTTCGATCTCGTGGGCCTGACGCGGAAGAGCGAGCCGCTCCGGCGGACCGGTCTGGTACTGCTGATCATCGGCACGCTTGCCGCGGGCGGGGCCGTGCTCGCGGGACTTCAGGCCGGCGACGCGATCGACCATGGCAACGCCATCCACCACCTCATGGAGGAGCACGAGAACCTCGGTTTGTTCACCTTGGGCACCTTCGCGATCGTGGCCGTCTGGCGGCTCCTGCGGGATCGCAAGATGGGGGGAATGGAGCGGAGCGCCGCGCTCGCGCTGTCGCTGGTGGGCCTGGGCTTTCTGGTGGATACCGGCTATCACGGCGGGAAGATGGTCTTCGACCACGCGGCCGGCGTCACCAATGCCGCGCTGAGGGCTGAGCTGATCGATCGAGGTGAGGGTCACGTGCACGCGCCGGGCGAGGCCCACCACGACGATCACCATGAGGGCCCGGGTGACCCGCACGAGGAGTCGGCGCCGGCCGATTCCCACGGCCACTCGGACGCCCCCAACCCGGCGCCCCACAGTCATCCACCCGGCACGCCACCGCACCGGGATTGAGTGCCGTGCGGGGCGCGCGGGCTTTGGGTCTCGCGGGACTCGCCCTCGGCTGCTTCCTGTCGACTACCCGCCCCGGCTTCGAGCCGCTGCTCGGCACACCCAAAGCGGAGGTTCGCCTCCTCACCGTCGCCGCGACCGAACGGCTCGCCGAGGCACTGCGAAACGATTCCATTCCGGTGTCGCGGGTGGAGCCCCGCGATGGCTACCTGGAAACGTCGTGGTTCGACGCGGCGACCGGCCGGCCGGCTGCCCGCTCACCCCTGGGCTCGGGTATCGTGCGAGTGCGCGGATGGGTGGACCCGGGGCGGATCGGGCACAGCGATCTCCGGGTGGAGGTCGCCTACCGGGCGTACCGGGATCCATCGGTGCCGGAGCGGGAGCTCGAAAGGCCCCCGCCGGCGGAGCACCCGGTGATGGTGAGAGTGAAAGCAGTACTGGATTCGCTGGAAAAGCGGTTTGGCGACCCGATTCCTCCGCCGGTCGTTCCCGACACCGGGGCCGCTCCGGAGGCTCCCGCGGACTCTTCCCGGCAACCGTCGGATTCGGTCAGACGGGGCGGGCCCACGCCTGCCGACTCAGTCAGACCACGTAGGCCTTCACCCACTCCTCGAGCTGGCCCAGGTTGAGCCGCGCGTCCTTGCAGGGGCCGGCGGGGAGCGTCATCGTGAGGCCCAGCACCGGCACCTTCCCCGCGACGTCATGGAGCCCGCTCACCATGTCACGCTCGCAAGCCACCGCCACTACAGCGCGGGGCCGCCGCTCCCGGATCACCCGGCGTGCAAGCTGACCGCGGGTCGCAACGAAGACCGGCACGCCGTACTTCCCCGCAATGTTCAGCACACCGTCGAGCGTCTCCTTCGATAGACAGCGAGGGATGAGGAGCAGAAGCTCTCCCTTCCCCACCTTGCGACTCCGGATCAGCGCGAGGGCGTTGTATACCTTGACCGCGGCATTCTCGACCCAGTCGCGCCGGCCGAAGCGGTTCGCGACTCGGGAGGTGAGCCGCATCAGCCGGAGAAAGGGTCCCCGCTCAGCCAGTCCTTCAGGGAGGATCGGCTTGCGGGTGCGGTAGGCCATCCCGAGCAGGAGCCACCAGAGGACTACCAGCCCGAGCACGAGGCTCCAGCCAAGCCAGAGAAGCCCGGGAACGGTCCGGTGAATCAAGGCGAGCCGGGGGCCGAGCAGATAAAGGAGAAGGGCCGCCGTCAGCCCCACCACGCCGATGGTCGCAGCGGACCACCCAAAGAAGAGCGCCGGAGCGGAATCGTAGTTGCCTTCGTCGGGCAGAGGCTTGCCGTCCCACTCATCCCATTCGTGTCCCAGCCGGCGATCGACGTCGATATGGATCAACTGCGCCCGGGGAGCGGGGGCAGCGGCAGTGACACCAATCGGAGGCGGCGCGTCAGACATAGGGAGCAGTATTCTCTCGGTTCGGCGATTGCTTGGCAAGGGAGCGCGACCCTAGCTTACCCCATGCCTTCCGAGCCCCGGATTCGAGGCCCGTTCCGCACCGATGAGCGGGCCCGGGCAGCGTATGCCGAGGCGGCCGGCATCTACCGCATCATCCCTCGCGCCGTCGCTCTTCCCGCCGATCTCGATGATCTGGTTGCCCTGATCCACTGGGCCGCGCGCGAGCGGGTTCCGGTCGTCCCGCGCGGGGCCGGCAGCGCGATGGGCGGGGGCAATGTAGGGAACGGAGTCGTCGTCGATCTCACCCGTATGGCCGGACCCGCCCTCGAGGTGCGACCGGGAGAACGGCGTGCCCGCATGCGTGCCGGCGCCACGCTCGGCGAGCTCGAGGCGGCGACCGCGCCGCACGGCCTCCGGCTTCCGCCGGATCCCTCCAGCTGGCGCTGGGCAACGGCCGGCGGCGTGGTGTCCACCAACGCCGCGGGAGCCCGCTCGGTGCGATACGGCAGCGTTCGCCGGTGGGTGGAAGCGCTCACGCTGGTGACCGCCGACGGGGAGGTCACGAGGCTTTCGCGGGGTGGCAAGCAACCGTCCGACACCCCTGCCGCCGCGCTGGGCCGGTTCCAGCGCGATGCGGCGCCGGCCATCCGTGCGGCGACGGACGCTATAGCGGCCCGCTTTCCCCGCACCCGCAAGAGCTCCACCGGTTATGCGCTGGATGCCTATCTCCGCTCGGGAGACGTGCTCGACCTGATCGTCGGCGCAGAGGGGACCTTGGGCTTCGTGACCGAGGTCGAGTGGCGGCTCGACCCGACTCCACTGCACCGCGCCGGGCTCCGGATCCTGCTCCCCGACTATCGGGCCATCGAGTCACTGGTCACTCGGCTGGTCGAGCTCGGCGCTGCCGCCGTGGAGCTGCTCGATCGGACCTTTCTCGACCTCGTGGCGGCGCACGGCGGGGCACTCGCGGACACGGCGCGGAGTCCGGGCGTCGAGGCAGTCCTTCTGGTCGAGCTGGAGGCAGCGAATCAGGACGAGATACGGGAGCTTACCGCGTCGGCCGTGACCGTGGCTCGGGTGGAAGGACTCGAGGTTGATGCGGCATTGTCGCCCGAGGGGACGACACGGCTCTGGCAGCTGCGCCACGCCGCCAGCCCGATTCTCGCCGGGTTGCCGCCCGAGCGGCGCTCGCTACAGGTGATCGAGGACGGCTGCGTGCCGGTCAGCCGGCTGGGCGACTACATCGCGGCCATCCGCCGCGCCGCGTCCGCCCGCGGGCTCACGGCCGTGATCTTCGGCCACGCCGGCGACGGCAACGTCCACGTGAACCTGCTGCCCGAGCTGGCGCGGCCCGGTTGGGAGCGGGACGTCGCCGCGCTTCTGGAGGAGGTGACTGAGGCCGTGATCCGCCTGGGCGGGGTGCCATCGGGCGAGCACGGCGACGGCCGGCTTCGGGCCGGCTTTCTCGAGCGGGTGTACGGCGCCGAGATCGTCTCGCTCTTTCGGCACGTGAAGACCAGCTTCGATCCCCTTGGGATCATGAACCCGGGCATTATCCTTCCTTCCGGCGAGCCCCCGATCTCGCGCCTCAAGGCCGGTGACGGCGCGGTTTCGCTTCCAACGGACATAGCGCGCGCACTGCGGGACATCGAGCAGAGCGGCGGGTATGCGAGGTCGCGATTGGAGATTGCGGACCAGCGCCCAGCGCCCCCTAGCCGATAGCCAACTGCCCATGGAAATCATCCGCGACCCCGCCGTCACCCTTATTGCCCGGCCCCAGTTCGTGGAGCCACCCCACCTGCGGGTCGAGTGGAAGGGCGAGGCGACCGATGGTGAACGGGTCGCCGAGTACGCCGGCCGCCTCTGCTACATGAGCCAGCGCAATCCGGCGGGTCGAACCACGGCCGATTACCTGCAGAACATCCTGCGCCAGGGCCACGGCTCGGTCTTCGAGCATGCGGTCTACGTTGTTCTAGTCGAGGGTATCTCCCGGTCCTGCAGCCACGAGCTGGTGCGGCACCGCGCCGGCTTCGGCTATTCCCAACTCTCGCAGCGTTACGTAGACGAGTCTCACGCAGCCTTCGTCATGCCGCCCGCGATTCAGGGCGACGCCGAGCTGGAGGCGCGGTGGACCGAGCAGGTGACGGCCGCCCAGGCCGCTTACGTCGCCGCAGTGGAAGGGCTGATGGGCAAGTACGCCTGGGTCGAGGATCGCACCCACCGGCGGAAGATGGCCCGCGAGGCGGCCCGAAGCGTGCTCCCCAACGCAACCGAGGTGAAGATCGTGGTGAGCGCCAACGTCCGCGCCTGGCGCACCATGCTCGAGCTGCGGCTCGGCGAGGGCGCGGAGCTCGAGATCCGGCGGATGGCGGTGGCCTGCCTGCGGGTGCTTCAGCGCGAGGCACCGGCCCTCTTCTCCGACTTCGAGATCTATCCCGCGGAGGACGGCAGCGAGGCTGGGAGGGTGGGGTTTCACAAGGTGTGAACAGCGTAAAAAGTGAAAAGTGAAAAGTGAAAAGGGGGCTCCGATGGTCCACGGGCCCCCCTTTTCACTTTTTACTTTTCACTTTTCACGCTGCTTTCCTATTGTGCCCCGGAAATCTTTTCTGTACTTTAAGATGGTCAGTTGGTCACTTCGTCACGGCTCGTCTCGCGCGGACGGCCTTTTTTGTAGAGGGTGACTCTGCCAATTCGGATCGGTCTCGCCTTCAACATGAAGCCCGAGGTTTCGGCGGCCAGCGCCGGAGCAGCGATCGAGTCCTCCAACACGGACGAACCTCCCAGTCGGGCCCTCCGGCCCGACCTTCCGCAGCCCGACCTCTACATCGAGTGGGACGACCCGGCGACGATCGACGCCGTCGAGCACGCGCTCACCACCGTGGGCGACGTGATCCGCCTCGAGGCCGACCAGGACTTCCCGGCCAAGCTCCTCGACTACCGCCCCGACTTCGTGTTCAACATCGCAGAGGGCCTCTTCGGCGCGAGCCGTGAGAGCCATGTCCCCGCGATCTGCGAGTTCCTCGGCGTGCCCTATCACGCCTCCGACCCGCTGGCGCTGGGCCTCTGCCTTCACAAGGGCCGAGCCAAGGAAATCCTCGACCGCTATGGCGTGCCCACCGCTCCGTTTCGGCTCGCCCGCACGGTCGGCGACGCCCGCGCCACTCGGCTCCCCTTCCCGCTCTTCGTGAAGCCCGCCTTCGAAGGATCGGGCAAGGGCGTCTCGAGCAGGAGCGTGTGCCACACCCGGGGCGAGCTCACCAGCCAGGTCGACTATCTGCTCGCCACCTACCGCGAGCCGGTCCTCATTGAGACCTATCTCCCCGGCCTCGAGTTCACCGTCGCGATCCTCGGAAACGGCGGTGAGGCACGGTGTTTGCCCATCGTCGGCATGTGCTTCGATACCCTGCCGCCGGGTGCCCCGCCGATCTATGGCTACGAAGCGAAGTGGCTGTGGGACACGCCCAGCCATCCGCTCGAGATCTTCGAGTGTCCGGCGCGGATCCCCGAGTCGCTCGCTGCGCAGGTGTGTGAGGCGGCGCTCGGCGCCTATTACGCCTTGGACTGCCGCGACTGGTGCCGGGTCGATCTGCGTTGCGATGCGGCTGGTCGCCCGATGGTCGTCGAGTTGAACCCGCTCCCCGGTCTTCTGCCCGACCCGCGGGACAACTCCTGCTTCCCAAAGGCCGCTGCGGCGGCCGGGATGTCGTACGACGAGCTGATCTGCACGGTGGCGGACATCGCCTGGCGTCGGATCAGCGGCGGTTCACTCCTGGCAGGGGTAGCCTCATGAGAGCAGCACTGATCTATGACGCCGGTAGCGCCGAGTGGAGCCCGCAGGACGTAGCGGCCGTGCTGAGCAACGTGCACGAGGTCCGCACCTCGCTCCGCCGCCGCGACTACGACGTCGAGCTCGTCCCCGTCAGGATGGGCGAGTTTCGCTGGCTGTCCCGCGCGCGCAAGGCCGACGTGATCGTGAACCTCTGCGAGGGAATCAACGGCCACGCGAAGTACGAGGACTTCGTCGTCAACACGCTCGAGCTCACCGGCCTTCCCTTCACCGGCTGCCGGGCCTGGCCGGTGACGGTCTGCCACCGGAAGCACGTCGCCAACACCTTGCTGCAAAGCGCCGGCATCCCGATTCCCAACTTTGTGCTGGCCCAGGGCAACGCCATCCCGGCCGACTTTCCGCTCCCGGCGATCGTAAAGCCGGCCGCGGAGGATGCCAGCGTCGGCATCGACGGCAGCGCGGTTTGCACGACTCGCAAGGCACTTCGCAAGCGCGTGGCACAGATGACGGAGCAGTTCGAAGACGTCATGATCCAGGAGTACGTGCCCGGCCGCGAGATAAACGTCGGGTTCATCGGGAAGCAGATGCTGCCGGTGTCGGAGATCCGGTTCGACCGCATGCCGCCCGACACCTGGCCAATCGTGACCTACGCCGCCAAGTGGAGCACCGGAAGCGCCGACGACCTCGGCACCGTGCCCGTGTGCCCCGCCGAGATCGCGCCCGACCTCGCCAAGCGGGTTACCCACGTCGCCTGGCGCGCCTGGGAGCTCCTGGTCGGAGCCGAAGGCTATGGCCGGGTGGACCTGCGCGTCACCGACGACGGCCAGCCGTATGTGCTCGAGGTCAACCCGTGCCCTGATCTCTCCAGCAACGCCGGCCTGGCGCGGATGGGGCAGGCGTTCGGCTGGAGCTACGACGAGCTGGTTATCCAGATCGTCGATGAGGCGTTGACCCGGATGCAGCCGAGCCGGTTCGCCGCGGAGCTGGTGCGCGGGGTGCCTGCCGCCTGAGCCGTACGCTGGCCCGGCTGTCGCTCCGAAGCCTGACGGCGGCCGATCGCGGCCGCATCGCCCAGATCATCCGGACCGCAGAGGTTTTCCGGCCTGACGAGCTGACGGTAGCGCTGGAAGTGTTCGATGCGGCGGTGGCCGGCACCCGCCCCGAGCTGGCAAACGAACCGGACTACACGGCCCTCGGCGCTGACGCCGAGGGCCGTCTCGTTGGCTGGATCTGCTGGGGGCCGACCCCCTGCACCCTCGGCACCTACGATCTCTATTGGATGGCGGTGGACCCCGCGGCCCAGCGCGGGGGGGTAGGTACGGCGCTTCTGGTCGAGATGGAGCGGCAGCTCGTGGGCCGGGCCCGGCTCATCGTGGTCGAGACCGCCGGCCGCGCCGACTACGCGGCTACCCGCGGCTTCTACGAGTCGCGGGGGTATCGCCCCACCGCTCGTATCCCGGAGTTCTACGCACCCGGGGATGACCTGGTCATTTACACCAAGCTGCTTGCTGGCAGGTAGCCGGCCGGGGCTGCCCCCTCACGCGGCGGCTACCATCTCGGGCACTGCCCGACGGAACGCCTCATACACGTCCGGGCGCCACCACTGCCGGGATTCGTGCATGTGGGCCGCCGCGGCCGCCGGTCTCATCGCGGCGCGGTAGCTGCGGGTCGTCGTCAGCGCGTCATATACATCCACGATACAAATGATCTGCGCGGCCAACGGAATCTCGTCGCCGCGAAGACGGTCCGGATACCCGGTGCCGTCGTACTTCTCGTGGTGCCAGCGAATGATCGGCTTGATGTCCCAGGGGAAGTCCACCGTAGCCAGCAGCTCCACCCCCCACACCGGATGCAGCTTGATGATCTCGAACTCCTCGCGGGAGAGCGGGCCGGCCTTGTTCAGGATCTCGTGCGGCACGCGAACCTTACCGAGGTCGTGGAGGTAGGCGCCGATCCGTATCGTCGTCTGCTGGCCCTCGTCCAGCCCCAGCGCCTGCCCGACGGCGAGTGCATAGCTCGCCACCCGCTCGCAGTGGCCGAAGGTGTAGCTGTCGGCGGACTCGATCGACTGGCCCCAGTCCCGCACCACTGCGAAGTAGGTATCCTCCAGCCGCTGCACCCGGCGGGCGACGTCCACCAGGTCCAACCGGGCGTCGAGCCGGCCGAACAGCCGGTGCGCGGCGCCAAGGAAGCGGAGCGCCTCCTGGTTCCGTCCCATCACCTGATAGAGCAAGGCGAGCTCGCGTGAGGCCTCCGCCTCGCTGAGCACCGACTCGGTGCTGACGGCGAGCTCGATCGCCGCAGTCAGGCGGGCCTCCGCGAGCGCCAGTCGCCCGGTCTCCCGGTACACCCGGCCGATCACCTTGTACGCGTCCGCCTTGTCGAGTCGGGTGCCCAGCCGGTCGAAGATCCGCAGAGCTGCCTCGGCATCGCTGTGCGCGTCGCTGTATCGCTGGCGGGCGAGATGGACCTCCGAGCGATTGAGCAGCCCGAGGCCGGTGAGATGTACGTCTCCCACTGCCGCGGTAATCTCCAGACAACGTCGGAAGTGTTCGTCGGCCTCCTCCCACTTACCCTGATCGGCGCTGACCATGCCGAGGTTGTGGTGGGCGATGGCGCAGCCGCGGTCGTCGCCGCTGCGTTGGAAGGCGAACAGCGATTGCTGATAGTGAGCCAGGGCCTCGCTGTGACCGCCCTGGATGTTGGCGAGAATGCCGAGGTTCTGTTCGATCCGGCCCCGAAGGGGTGGACTCGAGCCACCGAGCTCGAGCGCTCGATAGAAGCGCTCCCGGGCGAGGTCGATGGCGCCGCTCTCGAACTCGAAGCCCGCGAGTGTGTTCAGGGCCTCGCCGGCCAGGACCGGATCTCCCGCGTCCGTGGCGACCGTCAGACTCCGCTCGCACAAGGCTCTCGCTGCCTCGCGGTCGCCCCGCCGGTGCCGGACGACGGCGAGACGGCGCAGCGCCTCCGCCAGCAGCGGGATCTCGCCGGTCAGCTCGGCCCGGGCGATCGCCGCTTCGTACTGGACGATCGCATCGGCCAGGCTGCCGGCGAACTCCTGCTCCCGCGCCTGTTGGAGCAACTCGGCGATGGGAGTCGGCCTGGCTTGCTCCGATACCCCTATGGCCGCTGCGGAGGACGTCATGCCCACCAGCTCAGTACGCCACCGCGTACCGCGAGAAGTGGCCGATGAAGCCATTCACGCTGCGAGTCAAGCGCAGGTCCAGCGACGGTATCACCTCGAGGACCCGGAGCCGCTCGTCGGTGTACACCACCCGCTTGGTCAGCGGGGGCAGCAAGCAGTTGTTGTAGTTCAGCGTCAGCGTTGCGGGCTTCGCGAACCTGAGCCCCTCGGGCTGGAACCGGACCGAGTTGGTCGTGCCGCGCACCTGCTCCGCGCTGATCGCCGTCGGCGCCGAAAGCGCGCCGGCGGGGATCACCAACCGGTGCGCACCGACGGCGATGGTCCCGCCGGCGGGACCTACGACCGCCTTGGTGAGAACGTAAGGCTGCGGCGAGCAGGTGAGGAGTTGCAAGGTCCCCAGCACCGTTTGCAGCGCGGGGTCGAGAATTGTACCCAAGAGGAGGTCCGGCGTCGGCCCCTGCGACGGCTGGGCGGTCGGCTGCGATGCTTCCGGGCTCGCTGGCCCGGTAAGGGAATTGTCGGAGGTGCAGCTCGTCGCGACTGCCAGGAGGGCGACCACGACGAGCATCGAGACGAGCGGACGGATCCACGAGCGCATTGGACTACCCTCTGGCTAGGGTGACAGGTCATGCGACGATACCGCGGCCGCGCAGGCGACCGCCGGCGGGCGAGGGCAGGTGGCCCTCGAGCTGCCGGTACGCGAAACATCGAGTGGAAGGGGGTGGTGCAATCGACATGCCTAGAGCGGATCGCACCGTCAAGAATCGCGACACCAACAGGAACTCGTCAGTGTCAGACTTTTGGAGTGGATAAGCTACGTGAATTTGGGTCGGATGGCCGTGTCAGGTTTCTCGTCGCTGGATTTGAGTGAGCGATGCGCTGCCTTGCACGGTGAGGCACGTGCATCGGAACCGCAGTAGTGCAGCCACAGATCCCCACTCGCCACCGGGTCAGCGAGGTTACCGCATCCGCCAGGTCGGTAGCCCGCCGAGCCACGAATAGGGATCGATCTCGACCCCGGCGACGCGCCGGCTCACGGCAGCCGTGTTGGTGGGCGTATAAAGGAAGAGCGCCGGCGCGTCGGCGTTGAGCGTGTCCATCGCCTCGCGATAGAGCCGTCGCGCGGCAGCGGGCTCGGTCTCGGCGGCTGCCCGCTCGAACAACCCGTCGAATACCGGGTTGCCGTAGCGCCCGTAGTTGAGCCCCCGCCACCCGGCTCGAGTCCATTGGTCGGCCAGGCCGCGCGTGCTGGGGTCGTCGAGCCAGGCGCCGATGTAGCTGTCGAACTTTCCCTGCCCAAGCCGCTGCTGAAATACCGGAAAGTCCACCGTCGTGATCGAGGGCCTAGCCCCCACGCTGCGCCACATCGATTGCAGCGCACTGGCCAGCTCACGTCTGGTGGAGCTGGTGGACGGTACCAGAATATCGAACCCGAGTGCGGCCCCGCGGCGCCGCCGCACGCCATCCTTACCCAGCCGCCACCCGGCCCGCTCGAGCTCGGCCCCGGCGGCCGCGGTATCGAAGGGCAGCGTGCGGATGCTGTCGCTCCAGATCCAGAGCAGGCGGGACATGGGACCCGGCGGCGCCACGGCCTGCGGCCCGAATACCGCCCGAGCGAGAGCGCTCCGGTCGACGGCCATCGCGAGACCGCGCCGGGTAGCGCGATCCCCGAGGATCGGCTGGGAGGTGCCATCGCGATTCCTGAGCTTGAATCCGAGAAACCCGTACGCCGCCGACGGAAAGCGCACCAGCCGGAGCGAGCTGTCGGCGGCCGGCCGGGGATCCTTTGCCGTTGGACCGACCAGCTCCATGAGGTCCGCCTCGTGCGCCAGCACGAGGTTGAGCGCCGCGTCCGGATCGGGCGCGAACCGCCAGACCACAGACCCGATTTCCCCGTCGGTTCGGCGGCGCGCCCCGAGCCGGAGGAAGCGACCCCGTCTCCATTCAAGCACCCGGAACGGGCCGCTGCCTACCAGGTGGGCCAGCGCAGTGTCGGCCGCCCAGGCCTCACGCGGGATGGAACCCCAGACGTGCTCCGGGACCACCCGCACATGGTAGGTCGCATCGAAGAGTTGCTCGGGAGACGGCGCAACGAAAATGACTCGAAACGTCGCCGAGTCCTCCACCGCCACCCGCACCCGACCGGCCAGGTACGTCCTCGCCGGCGGATCCAGCACCGAGTCGCTGAACACGTCGAATGAGAAGCGCACGTCCTCGGCGGTTAGGGGGCGTCCGTCCGCCCAGCGCGCCCCCGGCGCGAGGTGAAACCGCCACGTGACCGAGTCCAGCCGCTCCCAGCGAGCCGCCAGTCGAGGTTGATAGGCCGCCGTATCGATCGGCGATTTTCCCGGGCGGAGGTCGGCGAGTCGCTGGTAGACCAGGTCGCCGATGTCGCGGGCGACGGTCTCGGTGGCGAGCGGCGGGAACACGCTGGCAGGCTCGCCGATTGCCGCGACCACGACCACGCCGCCGGCCTCGAGGGGCGGGGCCCGCCGTTGCTCGCAACCCAGCAGCCCAAGGCCAGCGGCTGCCCACAATCCGATCCATGCCGGTCGCACTGCGCTCCCAATCTCCGGTCGGCCGGGTGGCGCGACCGGTGCTGGATGGTCACTCCGGGCAAGACTCTCGGGTCGAGTTACCGCCTGCGCCCGGCTCGGCTGGCAGAAAACAAACTATCACGGCGAGCATGATCCATGGCCGCGAATCAGGGCGGCGGGGGCGCGGGCACGGGAGGAGTAGCCGTTCGCCGGCGCCGGCTCCGCACCCACACCCATCCGTAGATGCCGCAGTTGACGCCCACCACGATCAGGCCGAGCACCAACTGGGTGGGGCGGGTAAGCCCGCTTGGGTACAGCACCGGCAGCACGTGCTGGCCGACGAAGTCGCCGCTGTAGGCGGCTTCGCCGGCCCGCTCCCGCAGCGCGTTCTCGAGCGGAGTGAGGGGACAGACCCGGCCGGTGAGCTCGATCCCCGCTCCCCAGAGAGCCGCCGGCAGGTGCACCCAGCGGACCGCCGGCCAGCGGAGCGCCAGGAGCCCCCCGCCCACCACGAAGATCACGAAGCCGAAGTGAATCAGGACGAGGAGATCAGCGAGAAGGCGAGGAGACACAAGACAGTGAGAGGTAAGAAGTAAGAGGTAAGAAGGCAGATCGCTGCCTCGCAAGCGGCTCCGCAGCGTCAGCCTTCCTCTTACTTCTCACCTCTCACTTCTCACTGTGGTTAGCTCGCCGCCGCGTGCTCTCGTTCCTTCTCGGTCTCGGCCGCGACCTTGGCCGCCACTTCCGGCGGCGCTTCCGCATAGCCGCGGAAGGTCTGGCGGTGGGTCCCCCGCCCGTGCGTGATCGAATGCAGCGTCGTCGAGTACTTGTACATCTCGGCTTCGGGAACGATTGCGCGGACCTTGGTAAGCCGCCCGTCCTGCTCGGTGCCCAGAATCTGCCCGCGCCGGGCCGACAGATCACCCATCACGTCGCCCAGCACGTCTTCCGGCGCCCAGACCTCGATGTCCAGCAACGGCTCGAGCAGGATCGGCCGGCACTTGGGCGCGACGTTCCGAAAGGCCAGGATGCCGGCCATCTTGAACGACATTTCGTTCGAATCGACGTCGTGGTACGAGCCGTCGAAGCATTCCGCCTTGAAATCGACGCAGGGATACCCGGCGAAGATGCCGCGGGCCGCGGCCTCCTGGATCCCGCGGTCCACCGCCGGGATGTACTTGTTCGGAATCACGCCGCCCACGATGCTGTCCACGAACTCATAGCCGGACCCGCGCGGTAGCGGCGCGAGTCGAATCCAGCAGTCGCCGTACTGACCCCGTCCGCCGGTCTGTTTCTTGTGTTTCCCCTGCCCTTCGGCCTTGCCCTTGATGGTCTCGCGGTACGCGACCTTGGGGCGCACCAACTCGGCGTGCACGCCGAACTTCCGGGCCAGCCGGCCGAGAATCGTCTCGAAGTGCCGCTCGCCCATGCCGTGGATCAGCGTCTGGCCCAGCTCGGAGCTGTACTCGAAATGAAAGGTGGGATCCTCCTCGTGGAGCTTGTGCAGGCCGGCGGCCAGCTTGTCCTCCTCGCCCCGCTGCTTCACCACCACCGCGGCGGTCGCCACCGCATCGGGGAATGGAATGGGGGGCAGCCGGACCGGATGCTCGCGCAGGCAGAACGTATCCCCGGTGTGCGTGTCCTTGAGCTTGGCGACCGAGCCCAGGTCGCCGGCCGAGAGCCGTTCGACCTCGATCCGCTCCTTGCCTTGCTGGATCGAGAGATGATTGAGCTTTTCCCCAACTTCGTGCTCTGCGTTCCAGAGCTCGGCGCCATTCACCAGCTCGCCGCGATAGAGCCGGAAAAACGTCACGTCGCCCACGTGGGGTTCGGAGACGGTCTTGAACACCCGGCCCACCAGCGGCGCGTCCGCGACCGGCGCGACCTCCGCCGGGGAGGGGAACAACTCGACCATCTTCTTGAGCAGCGCCCGCATCCCGTAGGTCAGGTCCGAGCTTCCGCAGAACAGCGGCACGATGGCGCCCTCCGCCATCCCCCGCTTCATGGCCCGGATGACCTCTTCCCGGGGGATCTGTTCGCCGCCCAGATAGCGCTCGATGAGCGAGTCGTCGGTGGCGGCCACCGTCTCGGTAAGGTGCTCGGTGTATTCCTGGAACCGGTCCTGGTATTCGGGCGGGATGGGAACGATGTCGTACTCGCCGCTCTTGGTTCCCCGCTTGTAGAAGTGACAGTGACCGGAGAACAGGTTGATGATGCCGTGAAAGTCGTGCCCGTCGCCGATGGGGATCTCGACCGGGACCACCTTCGGCGTCAAATGCGCCCTGACGTTCTGGAACACGCGTTCGAAGTCGGCGTGCTCCTTGTCCATCAGGGATACGAAGAGGATCCGCGGCAGGTGAAGCTGGTCGCACACCTCGTACGCCTTCTCCGTTCCCACCTCGACGCCGGCGGTGCCGCTCAGCACCACCACCGCCGCGTCGGCCGCGTGGAGGCCGGTCACCACCTCGCCGAAGTAATCGAGGTAACCCGGCGTGTCGATGAGATTGAGCTTGGTCTCGAGCCACTCGGCGTAGCCCAGGCCGAGGTTGATGGAGTGCTTCCGTTCGATTTCGTCGGGGGAATAATCGGTCAGCGCGGTGCCGTCCTTGATCGAGCCATGGCGTCGGCTGGAGCCCGAGACAAACGCCAGCGCGTCAACCAGGGACGTCTTGCCACTACCGCCGTGACCCACGAAGGCCACGTTGCGAATGGCGGTTGAGCCATACACCCTCATGGCCGCCACCTCCCAAGGCTGTAGGGACTCCCAACTTGAGCCCGGGGAAACGCGATGTCAAATGGGTAAGAGGTAAGAGGTCAGAGGTAAGAGGGAGCTTGCCAGTGCACCCTCTTACCTCTCACCTCTCACCTCTTACCTATCGGTATCCCGCCGCCTGGAGCTGAAACAGCTCCGCGTACAATCCCCCCCGCGCCACCAGCTCGTCGTGGGTGCCCTGTTCCGCCAGCTCGCCGCCTCGAAGCACCAGGATGCGCTCCGCCATCCGCACAGTCGAAAATCGATGCGAGATCAGGACCGCCATCTTCCCGGCTGTGAGCTCGGAGAATCGGAGAAACACCTGGTACTCCGCCCGCGCATCCAGCGCCGCCGTCGGCTCGTCGAGGATGAGGAGCTGGGCGTCCCGCATGTACGCCCGGGCGAGGGCCACCTTCTGCCACTCCCCGCCGGAGAGGTCCACCCCACCCTCGAAGCGCCGGCCCAGCATCTGGTCGTAACGCCCGGCCAGTCGCCGCGCGACGCTGTCGGCCAGACTGCGTTCCGCCGCGCCGAACAGCCGGGGCTCGTCCTCCCGCTGCTCGATGTTGCCGACCGCAATGTTCTCCCGCAGGATCAGATCGTACCGCACAAAGTCCTGAAAGATGACCCCGACGTTGCGCCGCAGGCTCTCGATGTCGTACCCCCGCAGGTCCACCCCGTCCAGCAGGATCCGCCCCTCAGCCGGGTCGTAGAGCCGGACTAGGAGCTTCGCGAGGGTGGTCTTGCCGGCGCCGTTCTCACCCACCAGGGCGAGCCGCTCGCCGGGCGCGAGCGCGAAGTCGAGGTGCCGCACCGCCCACCCCTCCGATCCGGGATAGTGGAACCCGACATCCTCGAAGACGATCCCCTGCCGGATCGGTGCCGGTACCGGTCGCGCTCCCGGTGTGCTGTGCACTCGCGGCTCGAGCGCGAAGAAGCTGAACAGATCGTCCAGATACAGGCTCTGCTCGAACACCTGGGTCAGGGAGAGGAGCACGCGCTGGATGAGATCCCGGCTCTGCCGGAACGACCCGGTAAGAAAGGTGAGCACGCCGATGGTGAACACGCCGGCGGGCCCGCGGTGCCCGATGACGGTGAGATAGATGATGACGATGTACGCGCCGTAATAACCCAGGGTGCCGACCGTCGCGAGAATGGTCGACACCAGGCTGCGCTTCATGGCCAGCGCCTTGTTGGCCTCGTAGAACTCGCGGCTCAGCCTATCGTAGCGGCCCACCAGAAAGTCCGAGAGCCCGAACAGCTTCACCTCCTTGGCCGACACGTCGCTCGCGCCGACGTAGCGGAGATAGTCCAGCAAGCGGCGTTCCGGCGTCCACGAGTAGAGCAGGGAGTAACCCAGCGACGCGAAATGGGTCTCGCCCAGCACGGACGGCACCACGGCCACGGCAAGCAGCACCAGCAGCCACGGCACGTAGGCCACCAGGGCGGCCGAGAGGGTGACCAGGGTGATCGCGTCCTGGAGCGTGCCCAGGACCAGCGTGAACAGCCCGATCCGGTTTACCGTCTGGCGGCGGGCCCGCTCCAGCTTGTCGTAAAGGTCGGCGTCCTCGAACTGCTCGAGGTCCAGGGTCGCCGCGTGCCGCATGAGGTCGACGCTGGTGCGATTGGCGAACAGGTCGCCCAGCAGACTCTCCAACAGGGCTGACAGTCGCGAGAGCGCTTCGCCGACAATTGCAATGGTGAACTCGATCGCGAGCAGCGCTCCCAGCCGGCTCCAGGAGACCTCCCCCCGGCCCCGACTGATCGCGGTCACCACCAGGTCCACGATGAGCTTCCCCACCCAGAGCACCGCGACCGGTATGCCTGCGCGGACCACCCGCAACACCAGAATTCCGACCACGTACCGGGGCTCGGTCGTCCAGACCAGCCGCAGCAGCGTCCGCAGGTGCCGGAGCGCCCGCAACCGCTCCCCCCAGCTCGGGCTCGGATCGCTCGGCTTTCGGCTGCCCGAATTGGGGCGTACAATCGGATGGGCGAGTGGGAGAGACATAGCAGGCAAGCTAATCGCGAGAGGGGCCGAGCCCATGGAGAGTCAGCTGCTGCGCGCGTGGCACGATCTGATCCAGCTGGGATCACCTGAGATGACCAACGACTGGGCCCACTGGCTGGAGAAGCTCGTCCGGCCGGCGGCGGTGTATCTCTTCCTCGTCGTCATGCTCCGCCGGTTCGGCAAGCGGATCCTCGCGCAGCTGAACCCTTTCGACTTCGTGGTGCTGCTGACCCTCTCCAACACCGTCCAGAACGCGATCATCGGCGAGGACACCTCGCTGCTTGGCGGTCTTGCGGGCGCGGCGGCCCTGCTCGGCCTCAATGCGATCCTGGTGCGATACTACTACCGCGGTCCGTCACAGGATCGCCTGTTCGACAACGATCGCGACGTCCCGATCATCGACCACGGCCGACTGGTCGAGGACGAGTTGCGCCGGCTTCACATCAACGCGGGGGAGCTGGTCGCCAAAGCCCACGAGCGGGGCTTCGACACACTGGAAGAAGTCGAAAGCGCGATCCTCTACCCCAACGGCACGATTTACTTCCGCGGCCGCCAACCCGACGAAGCGGAGCAGCGCCACCGCGCCCTGATCGACCGCCTCGACCAGCTTCGGCAGGAGCTGGCATCCCTGCGGGCCGGCCGCTGACGGCTCTATCTTTTCCGCAATGGCTTCGACCCGTACCGCTCTCGTTACCGGCGCCACCCAGGGGATCGGCCGCGCCACGGCCTTCGCGCTCGGTCGAGCGGGGTGGCAAGTCGGCTGCTGCGCGCGCACGGCCGACAACCTCGAGGTGCTGCTCGGCCAGTTGGCCGACGCGGGCGTGCGCGCGGCCGGCCGTCCCGGCGACGTCAGCGAGGAAGCGGAGGTCCGCGCTGTCGTCCGCCATGTGGTGGACGCCCTCGGCCCGGTCGACGCTCTGATCAACAACGCCGGGGTCTTGATCGCCAAACCGTTCGAGCAGCTCACCCTGGCGGACTGGGACCGCACGATGGCCATCAATCTCCGCAGCCTCTACCTCATGACTCGCGAGGTGCTGCCCGAGATGCGTCGCCGCCGCCGCGGCGCCATCGTGAACGTCGCCAGCCTGGCCGGCCGCCACGGTTTCGTGGGCGGCACCGCCTATGCCGCGTCCAAACACGCGGTGCTCGGCTTCAGCAGGTCGCTGATGCTCGAGACCCGGCAGGACGACATCCGGGTGATGGCCATCTGCCCCGGCTCGGTAGACACCAGCCTGATCCAGGATCAGCCGCTGCTCAAGACGGACCCCACCAGGATTCTTCGCCCCGAGGATGTCGCGGCGACGATCGTGTATGCGCTCGAGCTGCCCGACCGCGCGCTGGTGAGCGAGCTCGACATCCGCCCAACCAATCCATGATCGACCGCCGTGCCGCCTGGCGGCGGTTGTACGTGCCCAGGTACCTCACCGCCGCCGGCGTCGTGTGCGGGTGGGTCGGAGTGTACTTCGCATTCCGGGGCCACTGGCTCGGCGTCGCGCTCCCGCTGCTGGCCACCGGCCTCACCATGGTGGCGCTCCGGAGGGGCGACCGGTTGGCTCGCACCGGTCGGGCGAGCCTGCGGGTGGCGCTCGAGACCGCCGATGCCCGCAATCGCGCGCTCGAGCGGTTGAGCCAGCTCGCCTCGGTCATGCTCAAGGACGTCACCCTCCCGAACCTGTTTCAGGCCGTCGCGGACGCGGCCGTCGACCTGATGCAGGCGGACGGGGCCGGGATCACGTTGCTGGTGGAGGAAGGTCGCTTCCTGCGCGTCGAGGCGACGGCCGGCATCCTGGCGGGGAGTCAGGGCGAGTTACTCCCCAGCAGCGCCTCCTTGTCGGGTTGGGTCGTGCTGAACGATCAAGCCGTCGTCTCCGACAACATCTACGAGGATCCCCGCGCCACCCGATTGGCCGGCCTGGGATCGCCTCTCCGCACGGGTGCACTGGTCCCGCTCCGCTCGGCCGGCGTAGTGATCGGGACCCTGGGCGTGGTGAACCGCCGGGATGGGCGCCGCTTTGACGACGACGATCTCAGGCTGCTCCGCACCCTGGGCGACCAGGCAGTCGTCGCCCTCAACCGGGCGCACACGTTCGAAGAGATCCGCCGCAACGAGCGCGACCTGACGGCGAAAAACATCGAGCTCGAGCGAGCCACCCGCCTCAAGAGCCAGTTCCTGGCCAACATGTCGCACGAGCTCCGGACCCCCCTTAACGCCATTATCGGCTTCTCCGACCTCATCCTGTCGGGCGGCCTGGGGGACGTCTCGAGCGATCAGCGCGATCTCCTGGAAGCGGTGTTGCGCAACGGTCGGCATCTGCTCGCGCTGATCAACAGCGTGCTCGACCTCTCCAAGATCGAGGCCGGCCGGATGACGCTGGCGCTCGCGGGCACCGACCTCCGCGAAGCCATCACCGGCGCCATCGCCGACACGGCGAGTCTCCGGACGGCAAAGCAGCAGGACTGCGACCTGCGCATGGACGACGGTCCTCTGCATATTGTGGCTGACGGCGTGCGAGTGCGCCAGATTCTGTTTAACCTGCTCTCCAATGCCTCCAAGTTTACGGCGGGAGGAGGCCAGATCACGCTCACGCTGGTGCGCACCAACGCACCCCTTCCCGTGCCCGGCGACCGGGCGGGCGAACAATCGCGTCTAATCCCGCGAGATGCCGCCTGGGTGGCGGTCGCGGACACCGGGATCGGCATCCAGCCGGAAGACCTGGGCAAGTTGTTCCAGGAGTTCAGCCAGGTAGACAGCTCGGCCAGCCGGCAGCAGCAGGGCACCGGTCTCGGCCTTGCCCTGTCGCGGCGGTTCGTCGAGCTGCATGGCGGCACCATCGGCGCCGAGTCGGTCTATGGTAAGGGCAGCACCTTTTGGTTCATTCTGCCGGTCGATGGGCCCGTCCGTCGAACGGCGGCACGGAGCGGAGTGACCTGACCGAGGCCTGAAGCCAGTGGAAGGTTTTTTTGCGCCGCGACGCGACCGATCGGTTGCCGCCTCGCGGCGAGCAACCCTATATTGGCTCGCAATGCATCGATCCTGGCTCGGCCGCGCCACCGTTCTTCTGCTCATCGCCGGAATCCTCGGCGGAGGGTCGGGCGCGCCCGTCGTCGATGCGCTCCTATTCCATACCAGGCCTGGCGCCGCCACCTCCCAGGCACCCCACTTCGAGCCCCAAGGCAGCCGCCACGCCCACGGCGACAAGTGCACCCTCGGCCAGCTGCTCAGGGTCCAGCCGTCGGCATCGACCAGTTGCGAGCCGGCCATTGTCGCCGCGCGGTCGTTCACAGTGGCTCGGGCATGGTACGCATCCTCTCCCCGCGCCACCCGATTCTTCACCCCCCAGCACTCTCGAGCCCCGCCCGCACGTAGCGCCTGATCGCTTCACCCTCTCAAGTCGATACGTCAGGCCGGGCCGTCTCCCTCGCAGGGAGCGGTCCACCCTTTCACGTGCGGAGATGCACATGCTCGTTGCACTTCTCACACTGGCTACCGCGGCGGCGTTCGCCGGGGCACCCGTGTCGGTGATTTCCAGCGGCGACCCTTCAGCGGCCGGTGATGTGACCGGCGCCGTCAGCGACAGTGCGAGCGGCAAGCCGCTCGCCGGCGCGGACGTCATCCTCTTCCGGACCGGCCAGGTTGTGGCCCGCACTTCCACCGACGCGTTCGGGCGGTACACAATCCACAATCTCCCAGCCGGCAGTTATGACCTCGAGGTGAGGCTCATTGGATTCCGGCCGGTCACCAAGAAGTTCGACGTCGCCGCCGGAGGCGCCGGCGTTGACTTGGCGTTTCAGCTGGCCCCCGCCCCCATAGAGCTCAGAACCGTAGAAGTCTCGGGAGCCCCGGTCGCGGTGGACACCCGGACGGGCAATCAGGTCTTCAAGCAGGACGAGTTCCAGGGCTCGCCCACACTGACGACCTCACAGATCCTCCAGCAGGCCATTGCCGGCGCCGCCCGCGCGCCGACCGGGGAGGTGCACATCCGTGGGCAGCACGCCGAATACTCCTACTACGTCGACGGCGTCCCGGTACCGGCCGGCATCTCGGGCAGCCTCAACGAGCTGTTCGACCCCTCCATCGTGAACCAGATCGATTTCCAGACTGGTGGCTGGGATGCCGAATACGGGTTGCGGAACGCCGCGATCGTCAATGTCACGACCCGGATCCCAGCCGGGCCGTTTCACGCCGACGTTTCGAGCTATGCGGGCAACTTTGCCAGCAACGGGCAGACGGTGAACCTGAGCGGAAACGCGGGGAAGTGGGGGTTCTTCGCCTCCGGCACCCGCCAGGCGACCGACCTCCGGCGGGAGCCGGTGGTCGCGGACACCGATGCCACCGGTCAGATCACCGACATCCGCAACTACGCAAACCACGGCAACGATCTATTCGGTTTCGGAAAGGCCCAGTATGCCCCGACGGATCACGACGTCGTGAACCTGGCGGTGAACTGGTCCCGCTCGCGGTTTCAGACCCCGTTCGATTCCGCCGCCGGCATCATCGACGACCGCCAACAGGACGTGAACGGGTTCGTGAACCTGGGCTGGCGGCACCGGGTCACGACCGGCCGCACCGTGGGCTCCGAGGTCTTCGCGGGGGCCTTCTACCGCCACGGCTCGCTGAGCTATGTCCCCGGTCTCACGGACGACCCGACCTTCAGCTTTGCGCCGGATACCACGCTCTACAACATCAGCGAAGACCGGAGCTTCGATCTGGTCGGCGTCAAGCTGGACTACCTGCTGCGGCTCTCGGAGCAGGTTGCGTTCAAGGCGGGTACCCTGTCGAGCTTGGTGCGCGGGCACGAGAACTTCCAGTCCTTCAATGCAGCCGGCGCGGGACCGGCGTCCGACTCGCCGCTCGACGGCAACGACGTTGCGGTCTACGTCCAGACCCAGCTGGCTCCGTCCGAGCAGTGGGAGCTTCGCACCGGCATCCGCTACGACAACCATCACTTCCCCATCTCGGCCAGCGAGCACGCCAACGCCCATCAGTTCAGCCCCCGGGTGCGGCTCAGCTTTTTCCCGACCCCGGCCACCACGATCTGGGCCTATTATGGGCGACAGTTCGTGCCCACCAACACCGAGGATCTGCGCGCCATCACCAGCGCCGTGGGATCCGGTGCCGGGACCGAGCCCACGGTGCCGGAGCGGGACCACTTCTTCGAGGTGGGACTGACCCACCGCTTCCCGGTCGGGATCGTGGCCAAGCTATCGGCCTATCACAAGCGCAGCTCCCCCGGCATCGATGACACCCAGGTGCCCGGCACGGCCATCACCACCGACGTCAACATCGACCAAGTCCGGATAACGGGCCTCGAAACGGTCATCGAGATCCGTCCAAAGGGGCCGGTCACCGGGTTCGTCAATGCCGGACTCGCACACGCATACGGCTTCGGGGAGGTGACGGGAGGGTTCTTCACCGTGACGCCGCCGGCCCAGACCTTCGACCTCGACCATGACCAGCGACTCTCCGCGACCGCGGGGATCGTGTACAGCGCCCACAATCTCCTGGTAACGGCCACCGGCATCTACGGCAGCGGGCTCACCAACGGCGTGACCCCGAATACCCCCGGCGTGCCCCTCTTTGATCCGTCTGCCGACCCGACCGGGCCCCTGGGGACGGGGCTCTTCGATTTCAACAAGGAGTTCAAGGTCGATCCCAACTTCATCCTCAATGCCAGCGCCGGCTATACCTTCGCGGTCGGGCGGGTGTTCTTCCGCCCCCAGGTCTACGTCGACAACGTGTTCAACTACAAGTACTCTCTGAAGGGGACGTTTTTCAGCGGTGCCTCGTTCGGTCGCCCGAGAACCGTCCAGTTCCGAGTGAACGTGGGAGTGTAGCATTCACCGTTACCGGTTCATCGATGTCGTCCGAGTCTGGAGCAAGTAGCGGGGTAGAAGGGCTCGACCTGGCGCGAGTGGGGTTCGTGGCTGTTGCCGCGGCCGCGGTGTGGTTCCATCTGTGGGAGCCGTTCGCCCGGATCAGCGTGATCGGTCTGGCGGCCACGCTGGTCGGGGGCTACCCGATCTTCAAGGAGGCGGCCGAGAACGTCGTTGAGCGCAAGATGACGATGGAGCTCTCCATGACCATCGCGCTCGTGGCGGCGCTCGCCATCGGGGAATTCTTCACCGCACTCATCATTACACTCTTCGTGCTCGCGGCGGAGATTCTGGAAGGGATGACGGTCCGACGGGGCCGGCGCGCAATAGGAAACCTGCTGGACTTCCTTCCCCGCACAGCCACGGTGCGGCGCGGCCCAGAGATCCGACAGGTATCCGCCGACGAGATCGGGATCGGCGACCTCGTGCTGGTGAACCCCGGGGGCCGCATCCCCATAGACGGCACCGTCGCCGGCGGTCACTCCTTCGTGGACCAGGCACCCATCACCGGCGAGTCCATGCCCGTTGAAAAGACGGCGGGGGCCTGGGTCTACGCCGGGACGATCAACCAATCGGGTGCGCTCGAGATCGGTGCCGAGCGGCTCGGGCGGGATACCAGTTTCGGGAAGATCATCGAGGCCGTGGAGCAGGCCGAGCGATCGCGAGCGCCCATCCAGAAGCTCGCAGACCGCCTGGCTGGGTACCTCGTCTACTTCGCCCTTGGCGCGGCCGTCCTCACCTTCCTCATTACCCGCGATGTGCGCTCGACGATCTCGGTTGTCATCGTAGCCGGCGCCTGCGGCATTGCCGCCGGCACGCCGCTCGCTATCCTCGGAGGCATCGGTCGGGCCGCGCGACAGGGCGCCATCATCAAGGGCGGACGGTACCTCGAGACGCTCGCGCGGGCGGACACCGTGATCTTCGACAAGACGGGGACCCTCACCCTTGGCATTCCCGAAGTCCAGGATCTGGTCCTCGCCGTGGGCGTATCGGCGCCGGCCCTCCTCGCGGCGGCCGCGGCCGCCGAGCGTCGCTCCGAGCATCCGCTCGCGAAAGCCATCCTCACCCTCGCCGAGTCCCATGCCATACCGGTGATCGAGCCTCAGGACTTCGCGTACACCCCCGGGCGGGGGATCACGGCACGCGTGGATGGGGACGAGATCGTGGTGGGAAACCGGGCGCTCCTCCGCGAGCGGCAGGTCACGACGCCGGACGATGCCGGCGAGGACGGGAGCGGATGGGGTGCAGTGCTGGTCGCCCGAAGCGGACGCTACCTGGGTGCGATCCGGGTCGCCGACACGATTCGCCCCGAAGCAAAGGCGGCCGTAGCGGGGCTCAAGGCGATCGGCATCCGGACCATGCTCCTCACCGGCGACGCGAAGAACGTGGCCGAGGTCGTGGCGGCGGCGCTCGGCGTAGACGAATTGGCCGCTGAGCTCCTCCCGGAGGCCAAGCAGGAGCGGGTCAAGAGCCTGGTCGATCGGGGCCGGGTGGTCGCCATGGTCGGCGATGGCATCAACGACGCTCCCGCGTTGATGCAGGCAAGTGTGGGCGTCGCGATGGGCTCCGGGACCGATGTCGCGCGCGAGAGCGCCAGCGTCGTGCTTCTGGGGAACGACCTGCTCAAGTTCGTCGAGACGGTCAGGCTCGCTCGGCGGACCCGCCGGACCATCCTCCAGAATTTTGTGGGCACCATCGCGATCGACGGCGTCGGCGTTGGTCTCGCAGCCATGGGGTTCCTCATTCCACCGCTCGCTGCCTTCATCCACGTCGCTTCCGAGCTCGTCTTCATACTGAACTCGGCCCGCCTGCTCCCGTCCGCCGCAGCCGACTGAATCGTCAGGGCACCCGTTTCCAGCCGGGGCTGACCGGCGCGGGCAGCATCACAGCGCGACGCACCAGCTCCACGTACGGGGCGACGAGGTCCGCCAGCTGCTGTACCGGAGCCACGTCGCTCGGGCCGATCGTCCCGAACCCACGACCCGCCAGCACCAGCGCGCCCACGGTGCGGCCGGCAACCCGAAGCGGAACGATCAGCTCGGTGACTTTCGGGCTCTCCGTCACCACGTCACCGGCCTCACCGCTCAAGACCCGCCCCAACGGCGTTCCCGACACCGGTACCAGCGGCAGGTCCGCCCAGTGCTTGCTTTCGCCCGGCTCTACCAGCACGACCCGATCCGCATCGGTCAATCGAATGGCGAGCGTCAGCCGCTCACAGGGCAGCATGGACCGGGTCTCTTCCGCGAGGCGGCGGGTTGCCTCCGCGAACTGCGCGGTCGTGGCCAGCATGTCGGCTACGCGGGAGAGGTGGGCCGGCGCCGAGCGGAGCGTCACGAGCTGCTTCCGCAGGACGTTCAGCTGGGACGCGAGCACGTAGCCATCGATCTTCGGACCGAGAATGTTGCCCAGCCGAGTCAGCGTGGTGAGGTCCTCCGCGCGATACAGGCCGGGCCTGCTGGCTCCCACCAACAGATGGGCCGCCAGATGACCGGCCGAGGTCACTCGCACGCCGAGTAGCGTGCGAATCCGCTGGCCGGCGGCGAGTTCTTCCGCGAACAGGTCCGGTGGCAAGCGCGAATCGCCCGCGGCATCGGCGACTTCGAGCGTCGGCTCCCCGGCGAAGAGGCCAAAGAGATCCAACCGGTCCTTCCCGATCACCAGCTGCGGGTCCGCCCACGGCGGCCCGCCGGGATGCGCGCCAAGCCGGTACTGCTGCCCCGGCGCCGGGCCGGGAATCAACACCTCGAACACCTCGTGCGGCAACGATCGGCCCAGGACCTCCGACGCGAGCGCGAAAAAGTCGCGCGGCGACCTGGCCTCGATCCATGCATGCGCAAGCTCAGCTCCCAGATCCCCGACGGTGGCGGGCTGAGGGGCCGACTGCTGGTGCGTGATTCGCGCGAGCGTCGGGGCGATGGCGTCCGCCACGCCGCCGAGGAGAGCGCGTTCCGCCGCCCCGTACCGGTCGGGCGTCAGCGAAGCGACCAGGAGCAAGCCCACCTCGACTGAACCGAATCGGATCGCGAGGCTCACCACCGATCCGTAGCCGGCCCGCGCTACGATGTCGCCGAGCGCGTTCGCCTGCTCGTCAGTGACTCGGGGATGGGGCAGCGGAACCGGTAGCTCGTCTTCGGCCAGCGCCTCCGGGCCGATCAGCTCCGCGCCGCCGCCCGGCGGATACAGCCAGAGCGCGAACAGGTCGTGCGGAAGCTCGACCCCGATCGACTCGGCGAGCGCCTCGTGCCAGGTGGCGAGCACATCGCGGTCCGGCACGCCCTCCCCCGCCCGCAGGAGGGGAATGAGTGGAAGTGGTTGCGGCGCACGTGCGTCGGTCATGGTCGGCCTGCGGGTGCAGGAGGCATGCCCCTCGAGCTCACGCCGTTAACCCGCTGGTGGACAAGTGATTGGCTCGACTTCACGGGGTCGAGGCCGAGTGCTTTCGTGGCGGCCCGGCTCCTGCGCGGCGTTTTGCACCTCTCGGTCAGGGGGGAAGCTACGGCGGCGTAACCGGCGTTCTCCAGCGACGTTGACATACCCCCTCCCCCTATATAGGATCTGCTCATGACCCGCGCAATTATCCAAATCGAAGGGATGAGTTGCGACCACTGCGTCCGCGCCGTGAAGCACGCTCTGACCGCCCTTCCCCACGTAGAGGTCGAGTCGGTACTGATTGGCCGAGCTGACGTCCGCTTCGACGAAACCAGGATCACGCCCACCCAGCTCACCGGGGCGATTAGCGACGCCGGCTACTCGGCGACCTTGAACGATGTCCGCAGCTAGCGCCGTCTGCACGATTCCAGTCACCGGCATGACCTGCGCGGCCTGCAGCGGCCGCGTGCAGCGCTCGCTCGAGCGGACGCCCGGCGTGAGCTCGGCCTCGGTCAACCTGATGACCGGGGATGCGACGGTGGCGTTCGACCCCGGGGCCATCCGGCCCGAGCGCCTGGTCGAGGTGATCCGCCATACGGGGTACGGTGCCGACCTTCCAGCGCAGGCTCGCGATCCGGAAGATGCGTTCGAGACCCAGGAGCGAGAGCGCGTTCTGGAGACGAAGACACTGCAATGGAAGCTCGGAGTCGCGCTGGTGCCGGCCGTGATCCTCATGATCGTCGGTCATCCGCACGGAGCGGCCGGCCGCTGGCTCGGCCTGGCCCTTACGCTGCCGGTGGTCGGCTGGAGCGGACGCCACTTCTACGTCCGCGCGTGGGCCGCGGTGAAGCATGGCGGCGCGGACATGAACACGCTCATCGCGTTGGGGACCGGGGCGGCGTTCGGGTTCAGCGGGTTCGTGACGATTGCTGCCCGCTGGGTGTCCGCCCGAGGCGTGGTCCCGCAGGTGTATTACGAAGCCGTCGCCGCAATCATCGCGCTCGTGCTGCTGGGGAACCTGCTGGAGGCACGTGCCAAGGGTCGGACCTCGAGTGCAGTCCGCCGGCTCATCGGTCTCCGTCCCACGACGGCGCGCGTGATCCGGCAGGATGCCGAGATCGAAGTCTCGATCGTGGACGTTCGGGTAGGTGACGAGGTGGTGGTCCGTCCGGGGGAGCGGATCCCGGTGGACGGCGTGGTGCTTCACGGCGCCAGCACCGTGGACGAGTCCATGCTCACGGGCGAGCCGGCGCCGGTCGTCAAGGAAGCGGGTGCGGAGGTCGTCGGCGCGACGCTCAACCGGAACGGTGCACTGTACTTCCGGGCCACCCGGGTGGGGCGCGACACCGTGCTCGCGCGGATCATCGCGCTCGTGCGGGGTGCGCAGGGCGCCAAGGCTCCGATTCAGCGGTTGGCAGATCGCATCTCGGCCGTTTTCGTCCCAGTGGTCATCGCCATCGCGCTGCTCACCTTCGGGCTCTGGTACGCGCTTGGGCCGGAGCCGCGCTACCTGCATGGGTTGGTTTCGGCGGTTACCGTGCTCATCATCGCCTGCCCCTGCGCCATGGGTCTCGCGACGCCGACCGCCGTCATGGTCGCCACCGGCCGTGGCGCGGAGCTGGGTGTGCTGGTCAAGGGTGCCGATGCGCTGCAGCGCACCGCCGAGATCGACACGGTCGTGCTCGACAAGACCGGCACGATCACCCAGGGCCGGTCGGCGGTCGTCCATCTCGGGATTGCCGACGAAGAGCTACGGCTGCTGGCATCCCTCGAGCACTTGAGCGAGCACCCTCTTGCCGAAGCGATCGTCGATGCCGCACGCTCCAGGAACCTGCCGCTGGCCGACCCGGAAGCGTTCGGCGTGCAGCCGGGCAAAGGGGTCATCGGGCAAGTCGCTGGGCGGAGCATCATTGCGGGCAACCGCGGTCTGATGCAGGAGCGCGGGATTGACATCACTCACCTCGAGCCGACCGCGATCGCTCTGTCCGAACAGGCAGCGACGCCCGTCTTCGTCGCGGTGGACGGCCGCGCCTCCGGAGTGGTCGGGATTGCCGACCCGGTCCGGCCCACCAGCGCGGAGGCCGTTGCCCGGCTTCGCGCCTTGGGGCTCGAGATCGTCATGCTGACCGGGGACGCTCGGGGTACGGCGACAAGCGTGGCGCGGTCGGTAGGCATCGATCACGTGCTGGCGGAAGTGCTGCCCGACCGGAAGCTCGACGAGGTGAAGCGGATTCAGAGCGCGGGACAGGTCGTCGCGATGGTGGGCGATGGTCTCAATGATGCGCCCGCCCTGGCGCAGAGCGACGTCGGGATCGCGATGGGCACCGGAACCGACGTGGCCATGGAGACAGGGAGCATTACTCTCATGCGGGGCGATCTTCTGGCGGTTCCACAGGCGATCCGTCTCGCCCGCCGCACCATGCGGGTGATCCGGCAAAACCTGTTCTGGGCGTTCGTGTACAACGTGATCGGCATCCCGATCGCGGCGGGGGCCCTGTTTCCCCGCTTCGGAATCCTCCTGACCCCGGCGCTGGCCGCGGGAGCGATGGCGGTGAGCAGTGTCAGTGTGGTGACAAACAGTCTGAGGCTGAGAAAAGCGTGAAAAGTGAAAAGTCAAAGGGGATTCCAAGCGCCGACGGGCCTCGCTTTTCACTTTTTACTTTTCACTTTTCACGCTTTTCTCCTGGGAGGTCCCTATGAACACGGAGCCCCCGTCCTGCCCCTGCACCCGCCCCGGCGACGGAGTGCACGCCGTCGCGCTCGCGCCCGAGACCAAGCAGGCGGTGCTCACCCGGTTTCGCCGCATCGAAGGCCAGCTCCGCGGCCTCCAGAAGATGGTCGAGGAAGAGCGCTACTGCGCCGACGTGCTGGTGCAGGTTGCCTCGGTGCAGGAGGCGCTCCGCGGTGCCGGCCGAGCGTTGCTGGACAACCATCTGCGTCACTGCGCGACCGAGGCAATCCGCTCGGGGAGTCCGGAGCGTGCCGAAGCGATGTACGCGGAGCTACTGGACCTGGTGTACAAGAGCAGGTGAGAAGTGAGAAGTGAGAAGTGAGAAGTGAGAAGTAAGAAGGGACCGCCCTCTTACCTCTTACCTCTCACCTCTTACTTCTCACCTCTTACTTCTTTACCTCTGTTGTCCCGCCTGCTCCATCCGCAGCATATCCGCCGACACCGTGCCCATCGCACCCAGTATCACCACCCCGCCCACCAGGGCCACCGACGGCAGCACGAAAACCGCCCGGTCGATACCGAAACGATCCGAGAGCGCCCCGACCAGCGGAAACGCGATCGCGTCGCCGGCGAGGTGGATGAACAGCAGGTATGCCCCCACTACGGTTGCGCTTATCCGGGACGGCACCACGTCGAAGATGACCGCGGTAATCGGGCCGTTGAACCAGGTGAGAAAGAAGAAGGCAGCGCAAAAGACCGGAACGAACAGGTCCAGATCGCGAATGGTCAATAGCCAGAGAGCGAGCGGTCCACCCAGCAGAAGCCCGATCGCGACCGTGACTACCCGCGCGCGATCGGTGTAGCGGCGGAGCCAGTCCGCCAGCACTCCGCCGAAGAGCGCACCCGCGATGCCTGCCGTGAGCCCCGGCACCCCGACTCGGTCGGCGAAGTGGCCGGCGTTAAGCCCAAAGACCCGCGCCATCAGTGAAGGGGCCCAGCCGAGCAGACCGTTCGTCCCGAAGGAGACCAGCGCCCCGGTGACGAACACGTAGCCCAGCGTCGGGGTGCGGAACACCGCCTCGGCCGCGCTGAGCAGGTCGCCGACCCCGCCGCCGAATGCCGGCGCCGCGGTCTGCCCGCTGGCGGCCTGGGTCCGGCTCCTCTTGACCCATTGCCGGATATTGAGCGCCAACCCGAGGGCGACCGCAGCGCCGAAAGCCGCCACGTCCTTGTCCGAGCCGGCGCCGTAATACTGGTCGAGCGCGAACGCCGCCCCCAGGCCGGCGCCGACGCCGACCCCGAGAGGGATGCATTGCCGGAGCACGCCGGTGACCCCAAGCCCGATCTCCCGGACGAACGTCCGCAGCGGCACCGTCGGCGCTGGGCGGGTGGGATCGATGAGCCTTCCAGCCAATACCGCACAGGCGAACCCGGGAAGCCCCGCCGCGATCACCGCGACGCGCCAGCCATACATGGCCTCGAGATGGCCGCCGATCCAGAAGGCCAGACCGCCACCGAGGGCGAGGCCGGCGGCGAGAACCCCCATCGCGAACGCGCGGCCCTTGCCCGGGAAGTAGTCTGCGGCCATTGACGTCGCAGCCGTGAGGAACGCGGCGCCGCCCATCCCCACGGCGGCTCGGCAGGCGAGGAGCTGGGGAAAGCTCTGCGTCAACCCGCTCAACACGATGAACGTGCTCCACAGGGTCACGCCGCCGGTGACGACGGCGCGGCGCGAGCGGAGATCGCTCACCAGACCGAATGGCAGCACCGCGACCGAGAACACCAGCACGTACGCCGAGGCCAGCCAGCCCAGCTGCGTGTCGGTGAGATCGAGCCCCTTCTTCACCGGCTCGAACAACGGGAAGATGACGTTCCGGGCGAGATAGTTGAGCAGGTTGATGAAGGCGAGGAGTCCCAGGCCGTACCAGCGGTAGGCTCGCGAGAGACCCGCGAGGCGGGCGGGCGGCTCCGCGCTCCCGCTCACCGTCCGACCGTCTCGGTGCCCCCGGGGGCCGGATGCGCCTGAGCCGACTCCTCGGCCCGGCGATCGCGCTCCGCGAGCGCGGCGCGATACTCGCGGACCAGCCGGTCAATCATGGCCTCGCGCCTTCGATGGAGCCGCTTGAGCGGGCGCGGTTGATGGCGCGCCAGGGCATATGCGCTGAGGAGGGGGAGCGCCACCGAGTTGTCGAGATACACGACTACCGTACCCGGCAGCTGGTCCGGGTCGATCTTCCCCCAGCTCACCGCCTCGGCCGGCGTGGCACCCGACAGGCCACCAGTGTCCGGGCGGGCATCGGTCATCTGCAGGAAGTAGTCGTGTCCCCGCTCATCGATCCCGAGCACTTCCTGGATCTGTGGCTCGGTCTGCAGCATGAAGTTCTTGGGGCTCCCGCCGCCCACGATGAGGCAGGCGCTTTTCCCACCGGACCGCTTGGCATCCAGCACGATCGCCGCCGTCTCGTTGACGTCGGCGCTCACGTCGAATCTGAGTTTGCTGCCGGCCAACGCCTGCTCGGCCACGTTCATGCCGATCGAGCTGTCGCCCGGAGAGCTGGTGAAGATCGGCACGTCGAGCTCATGCGCGGCGGCGAGCACCGAACGGCGCCGAAGGCCAAGGGCTCGCTCTCGCTCTCGCATGTACTTGCCCAGCAGCCAGTGGTATTCGGCCGTGCTCATGGGCCGCTGGAACTCCTCGCGGGCCGACACTTCCCGGATGAAGGCGTCGGTCGAGAGCAGGACCGAGTAGTCGAAGAAGATGTCGTAGATCCGCACGACGCCCTTGTCGCGGAGCTCGACGTCATCGGCATGCGGAGTGCCGCGGTGCATCGAGAGCCCGAGCCCGAAGTGCGCGTCGTGGTACAGATTGGCCCCGGTCGAGATCAGCCAGTCCACGAAGCCCGCTTCCATCAGCGGAATCAGGCAGCTCATGCCGAGGCCGGCTGGCGTCATCGCGCCGGTGAGGCTCATCCCCACCGTCACGTCGGCCGCCAGCATCCGTTGGGTGAAGAGGGTGCAGCCCTCCCGCAGCCGGCCCGCGTTGTACGCCAGGAAGGCGCTGTCGATCAGCTCGGCGACGGTCTCGGCGCCGGTGATCGGCCCGGGATCGATGCGTTGGCCACGCAGGTACGGGGCAGAGGGGCGGGTCACGCCGTCCTCCCGTCGTGTTCCCGGGTGTGCCGCGCCGGGATGCCACCGGACGCAGCTTCCTGCTCGCGCGCCGCGATGACGAGAGCTACCGCCTCGCCGGGGTCGTCGGTCACCCGGAACAGGTCGAGGTCGGCGGGGTTGATCTTGCGCTCCGCCGCGACCGTGTCGCGCAGCCAGTCAACCATGCCGCTCCAGTACCGCCGCCCGAACAGAATCACCGGGAAGTGCTTCACCTTGCCGGTTTGAATCAGCGTCAGCGCCTCGAACAGCTCGTCCAGCGTCCCGTAGCCGCCCGGAAAGACGATGAACGCCGCCGCGTATTTCACGAACATCATCTTCCGTACGAAGAAGAACTTGAACATGAGGCTGCGGTTCACGTAGGCATTGGTCCCCTGCTCGAACGGAAGCTCGATGTTGCACCCGATCGAGAGACCGTCGACCTCGAACGCGCCCTTGTTCGCCGCTTCCATGATGCCGGGACCGCCACCCGTGATTACCGGGATCCCCGCCTGGGCGAGGAGCCGGGCCGTCTCCACCGCCGCCTGATAGTGGGGGTCCTCCGGGCGGGTGCGGGCAGAGCCGAAGATCGAGACCCCCCCGCTGACGTCGGCCAGGTTGTCGAAGCCCCAGACGAACTCCCCCAGAATGCGGAGCGCCCGCCAGGAGTCGGAGGCCTTGTGAAGCGCTATTGCCTCGCGCGGCGACGGGCTCTCCAGCAGGGCTTCGTCTTCCGTCTCTCTCGCGTTGCGGGGAGGCAGGGCTGGACCGGGGCGCAGGGGATCATCAGTCACGCTTCAAGAGCTCCACCAACGCGACGCAATCGTCGGGAATGTTGTAGAAGTAGGGCGAGACCCGCACGTGGCCCGGTCGTGCGTCGGCGACGATGCCGGCCTCCGCCAGCCGGCGCACGTCACGCGCCGGGTCATCCCTCGGCAGCATGACGATGCCGGACCTCTCGGCGGGAGTCGCCGCCGCCTTGGGCCGAAGACCAGCTGCGCTGGCCCGCTCGATCAGGTCCTCAGTGAGTGCCATGGTCGCCCGACGCCGCTCCGCCGGCCCGACCTCATCCAGCACATCGAGCCCGCCCAGTTGGGCGTAGACGGCCGCCATGCCCGGCGTGCCGGCCTCGAACCGCCGGGCATCGTCATGCAAGGCGAGATGATCCGGGTCGAACTTGAACTGGTCGCGATGGGCGAACCAGCCGGTGGCCCGGGGCCGGAGCCGGCGGCTCAGCTCCGGTCGAACGTAAAGGAAAGCGACCCCGGAGCCGCCCAACAGCCACTTGAGCCCGCCGGCGCAGTAGAAGTCGGCGTCCAGTCGCCCCACATCGACCGGCAGCTGGCCGGCGGCCTGGTAACCATCGATCAGGAGCAGCGCCCCCCGCCGGTGCGCGATGCCCGCCACCTCGGCCACGTTCTGGATCGCACCGGAGGTGAAGAACACGTGGCTGGTCGCCACCAGCGCCGTTCGCTCGTCCACCGCGCGCTCGAGCGCTTCCAGCGGAACGTGTATGCCGTCGGGGCTGTCGACCAGCACCACTTCGACACCCTCGCTCGCCTTGGCGAGCCACTGGTATGCCACCGTGGGAAAGTCGAGTCGCGTGGTCACGACCTTCGGCCGCTGGCGGTAGTCCAGCGACTCCGCGACCGCGGCGAGCGCGGTGGAGATGTTCGGATGCAGCGCCACGTCCGCGCCGGCCGCCCCGATCGCGCTCCCGTATCGCTCTCGCAGCTCGCCCAACGCGGCCCACCACACGTCGTACCAGGCGCCGGCGCCGCGGGACTCCCACAAATCCAGATACTCGTTTACCCTGGCCCGGGACCGATGGGAGAGCGCGCCCAGCGAGCAGCTGTTGAGGTAGATGGTATGCCGGAAGATCGGGAATTCGTCCCGATACTGGCGCCGGGGCGGCGCGGAAACGGGAGCGGCAGCCATAGCCCGGGGAATATACCCGGCAGGCGGAATTATCTTAAGACGATGAGTGATTCGTGGCTCCGGCTCACGGCCCGGCTCTTTGGCCGAGCCCTCGTCAGCCCACGACTGGCCCTGGACCTGCTGCGGACGGCCTGGGCCTTTCGGCGGCGCGACTGGTGGCGGAAGCCGCCGTTCCTGCCCGTGCCGGACCGCACGTACCTCAGGTGGCGTATGTACACGGCGTACGCCGACGAGAACGCGGTGCCGCCGGCGGAAGACGTGATCCGCTTCGCCCGCTGGCGGCGGGAGACGATGGGGCTGTGAGCAGCGTCAGACCAGGAAGCGCACAGGGCAACCGCTCGGTGCCTCACGTGATCATCATCGGCGGAGGCTTCGCCGGGATCTACGCGGTTCGGGACCTCAAGCGGGCTCCCGTCCGGGTAACCATCATTGACCGCCGCAACTACCACCTGTTCCAGCCCATGCTGTATCAGGTGGCCACGGCTGGCCTCAACCCCGCCGATATCACCGCGCCCATTCGGTCGATCGTGCGGCACCAGCGAAACACCGAGGTAGTCCTGGGCGAGGTCTCTGCCGTCGACACTGGCAGCCACCGGGTCGAGCTGGCCGATGGAGCCCAGTTGGTCTACGATTACCTCATCGTCTGTACCGGCGCCCGGCACAGCTACTTCGGCCACGACGACTGGGAGCAGCTCGCACCGGGGCTCAAGGGCCTGGAAGACGCCCTCGAGATCCGGCGCCGGGTGCTCACGGCCTTCGAGCGCGCCGAGCGCGAGCCCGACCCGGTGAAACGGCAGGCGCTGCTCACGTTCGTCATCGTGGGCGGGGGGCCCACTGGCGTCGAGATGGCCGGCGCCGTGGCGGAGATCCGGAGCTACGCGTTGCGGCGGGACTTCCGCCACATCGATCCGCGCGAAGCCACCGTGATGCTGCTGGAAGGCACGCCAAGACTGCTGTCCACCTATCCCGAATCGCTGAGCGAAGAGGCCAAGCGCGAGCTGCGCGCCCTCGGCGTCGTCGTCCGGACCGAAACCTTCGTGACCAATTTGCGGCCGGGGGTGGTCGAAGCCGCCGGCTGGACCATACCGACCCACACGGTAATCTGGGCCGCGGGAAATACCGCGAGCCCCTTGCTCAAGACTCTCGGCGCGCCGTTGGATCGGCAGGGGCGCGCCATCATCGAGCGCGACTGCAGTATCCCGGGGCATCCTGAGGTCTTCGTCCTGGGTGACGCCGCCTTCCTCGAGCAGGATGGGCGCCCGGTCCCCGCCATCTGCCCCGCCGCGATCCAGATGGGCCGGTACGCCGCAGCGACGATCCGGCGCGAGCTCGCCGGCAAGCCACGGCAGCCGTTCCGTTACTGGGACAAGGGGCAGCTCGCGGTGATCGGGCGCGGGCAGGCGGTGGCCGACATCAATCGGCTGCACTTTGGCGGCTTCATTGCCTGGCTGCTCTGGATCTTCATCCACATCTGGTTCCTGATCGGATTCCGCAACCGGCTCATGGTGATGATCGAATGGGCCTGGGCTTACATCACGTATCAGCGCGGTGCCCGGCTCATCACCGAGCCTTGGCGTCCCGAAGCGGCCCAGGAACCCCAGGCGGTCGCCACCGGAGTCTGCTGAGCATGGCCTCGACTGCTGACGCGACGGGCTCGCAGGTCGGGGTCTCGCAGCTCCGGGCCGAGGCCGAGCGCCTGGGGTTTTTCGCGTGCGGCATCACCGATCTGAGTCCTACCGCGCATGCAACCGAGCTCGACGCCTGGCTCGCACGCGGCCGGGCCGGGACCATGCGGTACCTCCACCGCCAGGCACGGAAGCGCAAGGCGCCGCAGAAGATCGACCGCGAAGCCCGGTCGGTCGTAGTGCTGCTGGACAATTACTACTCGGCCGACCAGCCGGAGGACCGGCGCGCGCCCCGCGTCGCCAAATACGCCCGGGGCCGGGACTACCACCGGGTCACCGTTGGCCGACTGGAGCAACTGGCCGAGTTCCTTCGCCGGCACGGCGCCCAAATCGCCCGGGTGTACAGCGATGCGGGCCCGGTCCCGGAGCGCGAGCTCGCCCAGCGCGCCGGCCTGGGGTGGATCGGGAAGAACACGATGCTCATCCGGCCCGGTGCCGGTTCCTTCTTCTTCATCGGCTCGGTCCTCACCGATCTTCCGCTCCCGCCGGACGAGCCGTTCGCCCTCGACCACTGCGGCAGCTGCACCCGCTGCCTGGACGCCTGCCCCACCCAGGCGATTCTGGAACCGCGTCTGCTCGATGCGACTCGGTGCATCTCCTATCTCACGATCGAGCAACCGGGCCCGATTCCGGACGCTCTCGTACCGCGGCTGGCCGGATGGGCATTCGGCTGCGACATCTGCAACGATGTCTGTCCCTGGAACGAGCGATTCGCGACCGCCACCACGAACCCCGACTTCCAGCCCACCGGCCTCCTGCGCGGCGCAGAGCCCGACCTCTTCGATCGGATGAGCGAACAGGAATTCGCGAGCATCTTCGGGGACACGCCGCTTGCCCGCCCCGGGCTGGCAGGTATGCGAAGAAATCTCCACGCCGCGCTGGCGTCGGGGGTCGCGCCATGACGCTGATGATCCGGCGTGCCGAGCCGATCGATGCAGCCCGGCTCGCCGACTTTGCCGCCCGCACGTTCTCCGACACCTACGCCGCCTACAACGTTCCGGCGGACATGGCCCAGCATCTCGCCGCAAAGTACGGCGAAGCGATCCAGGCAGCCGAGATCCGGGATCGAACGGCAACCTATCTCTTGGCCGAGGTCGAGGGTGACCTCGCGGGGTTTGCCTTCCTGCATTTCGAGCACGGGCCTGACGGCGTGGCGCTCGAGCGGCCGGTCGAGCTGGTCCGCTTTTACGTCGCTCGCGAGTGGCACGGCCTCGGCGTGGCCCAGACGCTGATGGCGGCGTGCGTACAGGAGGCCAGGCAGCGCGCCGGCGGCACGTTGTGGCTCTCGGTCTGGGAGCAGAACTCCCGCGCCATCTCCTTCTACCGAACGTCGGGCTTCAGCCTCGCCGGTACCGTCCGCTTCAAGCTGGGTTCCCAGTTACAGGACGATCACATGATGACGCTGGCGCTCGAGCCGGTCGAGTCCCGCCAACCGGCGGCGCCCCGGTGAGCGCCGGGGTGCCCGAGGTCGTGGCCCGACGCGGCCAAGTCGGCCTCACCGAGGCCGAGCAACGGCGCTATGATCGGGTCGAGCGGCTGGCCGATCTCCTGGACAACGCGATCCGGATTCCGGGAACACCGTGGAGGTTTGGACTCGATCCGATCCTGGGTTTGATGCCCGGCCTGGGCGATGCCATCGGCGCCGTCGCCTCCAGCTGGATTCTGATCGAGGCCGCGCGGTTTGGCGTCTCATCCGCCGTGCTGCTGCGAATGCTCTATAACGTGGCGATCGACACCCTGCTCGGCGCCGTACCCGGCGCCGGCGACCTGTTCGATTTCGTCTGGAAGTCCGATTCGAAGAACCTGGCGCTGCTTCGCCGCCATCTCGAGCAGCCCGGCCAGACCCGGCGCGCCAGCCGGAGGCTGCTCGTCGGTGTCATCGTCGCCTTGGCGGGCCTGACCGTCGGCTGCCTGGTGGCCGCTGCCCTCCTGATCAAGTACCTGCTGGGCCTGACCTCTCACTTCTGAGCCCTCGCATGCGCTTCGAGACCCTCGCGGTGCACGCCGGCCATCGGCCGGATCCCGCCACCGGGGCGGTGACGCCGCCGATTCATCTGTCTACCACCTTCGAGCGCGCACCGGACGGGACCTTTCCGTCGGGTTACGTGTACGGCCGGGACGCGAATCCCAACCGCCGCTCACTGGAGGAGAGCCTCGCCGCCCTCGAGGCCGGCGCGGCCGCGGCCGCGTTCGCTTCCGGTATGGCGGCGACGTCGGCGGTATTCCAGGCGCTCGAGCCCGGCGATCACGTGATCGTTCCCGACGACTCCTATTACATCACGCGCAAGCTCCTCCAGGAGGTGTTTGCCCGCTGGCGGCTCGAGCACACGGCGGTAGACCTCACTGATCTCGCCGCCGTGGAGCGTGCCCTCCGGCCCGCCACGCGGCTCGTCTGGGTCGAGACCCCGTCCAATCCGCTGATCCGGATCACCGACATCGCCGCCATCGTCGCCCTGGCGCGCCGCGCCGGGGCCCGTGTCGCCTGCGACAATACCTGGGCGACCCCGATGGTCACCCGACCCCTCGAGCTTGGCGCCGATCTCGTCATGCACTCGACCACGAAGTATCTGGGCGGGCACAGCGACGTACTGAGCGGGGCGCTGGTAGCCCGGGCGGATGATGAGCTGTTCCATCGGATCCGCACGGTCCAGGTCGCGGGCGGCGCAGTGGCCGCCCCGTTCGATTGCTGGTTACTGCTGCGCGGCATCCGGTCACTGCCCTACCGGATGCAGGCGCATTGCCAGCACGCCGCGGCGGTCGCCCAGTTCCTGGCGTTGCATCCCGCCGTCGCTCGGGTTCATTACCCCGGCCTGGCGTCACACCGAGGGCACGCCGTCGCGGCTCGACAGATGAAGGCGTTCGGCGGAATGCTCTCGTTCGAGGTGCGCGGCGCGCGGGCGGAGGCACTGGCGGTCGCGGCCCGCCTCGAGCTGGTCACCCGCGCGACCAGCTTGGGCGGACCGGAAACGCTGATCGAGCACCGGGCGTCGGTGGAAGGGGCCCACACCCGGGCGCCGGAAAGCCTTCTCCGGATGTCGGTCGGCCTGGAGCACCCCGATGACCTGATCGCCGACCTGGCTCAGGCACTGGAGGGGGCGTGATTCGGGCGGTGTACAGCATCGCCGTGTTCGTCCACGACATCGACCGCGCCATCGGTTTCTACCGCGACGACCTGGGCCTGTCACTTACCAAGCAAGGATCGTTCGGAGCCGAGTTCCTGGAGCAGGAGCCCCACCTGGGCATCCATCCGGCGGTGCATGCCGATGCGAAAGCGCTCGTTGGGCGGCATACCGGAATCACCTTCCACGTCCCCGGCCTCCTCGACTACTGCGGCCGCCTCCAGGAGCGCGGCGTCCGGTTCCTGAACCAGCCCACCCAGCAGTCCTGGGGCATCATGGCGATGATCGCCGATCCCGACGGGAATGTGTTTGCGCTGTGGGAGGACCGCCTTCCTCCGGAGTGAGGAGCGCGCGCGCCCGCGCCACACCGCGAAACCAGTCTTCCACGATCTGGCCTTGCTGCTCCATGCCGTAGTGCTCGAACGGTTTCAGAGCTTCGGACCGGTAGTCGTACGGGCTCGCGCCAACCCCTCGCCGGTGTCGGAGCTCACGGAGTCGATCGGCGATGCCCCGGGCGTAGTAGCGCAGCGCACCCCACGCCTGGTATTGGCCGCAGTGGGTCACCTCGTGCGCCAGCACCGGGAGCGAGCCGCCGCACTCGTCCGGCAGAAACACATCGTTACCGAGCGCGATGCCCCGGCCGCCGGTACACCGGAGCACCAGGGCGCGCAGCCCCCGAACCACTCGCCCACCAGCCCCCCGATGAATCCGTACCCGGGAGAGGTCGACCGGGAGCGGCAAGCCGCGCAGCGCGCGGGCCTCGTCGTCGGTCAGCCGCAGGGCGCTCACCGCTCCCCCCTCGCGAGTGCCAGCGCCGGCTCGAAACCGCGCCGCGGGCCCGGGCCCCGAGCCAGTGCGCGAGCCAGTCGGACCGCACCGTTGAACCAGTTGGTGCGGACCGCCTGCTCGATGGACTGAGCCGTACCCCCGCGCGCGGCCCGGATGATCGCCGCGTGCTCCCGGTAGGTCGCCTGGAGATCAGGACCTACCAGAGGAGCGTAGTACCACTCGAAGCGATCGAGGCGGGGCCGGATTGAGTCCAGCGCAGCCCGGACTTCCGCGCCGGCGCAGGCATCCATCAGCGTGCGGTGCACCGCGTCGTGCCGCTGGAACAGCCGGTCGTAGTCGACCGGCCGGTGCGCCGCCTCGCGCCGAAATGCCCGCTCGGCCGTGCCCAACTGCCGAGCCAGGCGAGCTCGGTCCGCTGGCGACAGCAACGCCAGCTCGCGCGCGGCGAGGCCCTCCAACGCCCCGGCCAGGCGATACAACTCGATCAGCGTCGCAGCGTCCATGGGAGCGACCACCAGCCGGGTCCTGCCGCCGCCGTCGCCGTTCACCGGCATGAGGAGGCCATCCCGGACCAGGCGGTGCAGCGCCTCACGCACCGGCGTGCGGCTCACCCGCAGGTCGGTCGCGACACCGGATTCCGTGACCCGGGCGCCGGGACCGAGGCGGCCGCGGACGATCAGGCTGCGGAGACGCTGGTATACCGGCGCGGCGGCGCGGGGGCGCCAACCGGGGGGGGTTGTGAGGGTCGTCATGGTCGAAACATATTGTATCCAAAATCGTATACAATTCTAGATCGGCCCCCGGCTCCCCCAACCACCAGGAGATCGCCATGCCCGGCACCGCCCGCCTCCGCGCCCTCCTGTGCGTCGGAGTGGCCCTGCCCGCCCCGGCCGCTAGTCAGGCGCCGCCCCGCCCTGCGGCCCCGCTGCTGGACGCAGCCGCCCGCCGCGACGTGGTCGATACCGTCGCAGCACAGCTCGTCCGTTTCTACGTGGACGCCGACACCGGTCGACTCATCGCACGCCATATCCGGGAACGCCTCGTGGCTGGGGCCTACGGCCGGCTGGCGACCCCGGAGGACTTCGCCGCCGGCCTCACCGCGGATCTGCGCGTCATAAACGGCGATCTCCACCTCGGCGTGCGTTACGCGCCGGGTCTGCCTACGGAGCATCCCGGCGCCGGGGGGTTGTCCACGCCCCGACCGAGGCCGCCCGGCTCGCCGGCACCGGACGAGCCGCAGCCGACCCCCGCGATGCTCGCCGATTGGCGCAGTGCCAACTTCGGGTTCGAGCGAGCCGACCGGCTCGACGGGAACGTCGGCTACTTGGAGGTCCGCGGTTTCTTCGACGTGCCCGAGGCGTTCGCAGCCGCGGAAGCGGCGCTCGGGTTTCTGGAGCGGACCGACGCCGTCATCTTCGACCTCCGGGACATGCCGGGCGGCAGCGGGGACATGAGCAATTGGCTCATCAGTCATTTCACCGGGCGCGACACCGTACCGAGCCTCGCCATCACCAACCGCTCGGCCGGCGATTCGGTGGTCCGGTGGACCCTCGCGCAGGTGCCGGGCCGGAAGCGCCCCGACGTGCCGCTCTACATCCTCACCAGCGCCGGCACCGCGTCCGCTGGTGAAGACTTCACATTCGTGCTCCACAACCTTGGCCGGGCCACCCTCGTGGGCGAGCGCACCGCGGGAGCGGGTCACAACAACGCGTTCCTCGACTCCGGGCACGGGTTCGTCGTGTCCCTTTCGTACACCCGGGTCATGGACCCCCGCACCGGCCGCGAGTGGGAGCGGGTAGGGGTGCACCCTGATGTTCCGGTTGCCGCCGACAGCGCCCTCGAGGTCGCCCACATGCTCGCCCTGCGAGCGATCGCCGCGCGAGCGCCAGGCCCGGAGCGGAAGCACGAGCTCGAGCTGACCGCCGAGGCCATGGAAGCTCGGCTGCATCCACGCCGGATACCGAGAACCCTGCTGCAACGATATGCCGGCACGTATGGCGAGCGCTCGCTGACGCTGCGCGGAGACACGCTCATGTTCCGCCGGGCCCGCTATCCATTTCGCCCCCTCGTCCCCCTCAACGACTCGACCTTCGCGTTGGCGTCGGTCGAGCGCGTCACGATCGAGCGAGCGCGGGCCGGAGCCCCCCGGCTTAGGCTGGTCCGGGAGAATGGAGACACCGTGCGGGCTGAACGGACCGGGCCACCCCGCTGAGCAGCGCGATCGCGCCCCACTGCCCTCTCACTTCTTACTTCTCACTTCTTACTTCCTTCACGCCTTCAGCAGCTGCCCCACCGCCCGGAGCGGCTCGACTCGATCGCACACGATCCTGAACGTCGCCAGCAGCGGCACCGCGATGAAGGTGCCGGGCACGCCCCAGATCCATGACCAGAAGACCAGGCCGACGAACACGGCCAGCGGGCTGAGCAGCAGGTTGCGGCCGATGACATGGGGCGTCACGAAGTTCGCGAACAAAAAGACGATCACCAGAAACGATCCGGGAACCAGAGCCGCCTGGCCCGGCGAATCGAAGGTCGTGAGACCGACCAGCCCGAGCACGATCGCCAACGCCGTCGCGCCGACGTAAGGCACGTACTCCACCAGGGCGGTGCAGGCGCCCCACAACAGTGGGTTCGGCACGCCGATCAGCGCCATCGTGCCCGCGACTATCGCCCCTTCGCCGATGTTGATCATCGTCTGCGCGAGCAGGTACCGCGAGACCGAGGCCTCGGCCTCACGCGCGATCGCTACCACGTGCTCCCGGTCCTGTCGGTGGGGGAGCAGTCGCGCGAGCCTCTGGAGCAGTCGCTCACCGGAGGCCAATAAAAAGTAGAGCAGCACGACTACCTCGAGTGCACCCGCGGCCGCGGCTTCCGTGGTGCCGAACAACCGCTCCGCCATCCCGGGGCCCTTTACCTTCACCTCCGGGGTGCCGCCGCCCGGGGTCACGTCCGTTACCCGCTCCACCTGCTCGGCGGTCCGGGTCAGGTGCTGCATCGGCTGGCGAAAGATCCGGAGCTTTGTCTCGGCTTGTCGAACGCTGGCGGGCACTTTGGATAGCCACTCCTGCGTCGGAGCCGCCAGATAGTACCCCGCCGTGCCGATGGAGACCAACAGCACCACCAGCATGAACGCGGCACCCACTGGCTCGGGAATCCGCGCGCGCTTCATCTGGCGGATGGCCGGCCCCAGGAGAAAGTCCAGCAACACTGCGACCACGATAGGCAGAAAAAACACCCGGCCGAGATGCAGGGTGTAGAACGCTGCCAGAACGAAGAGCCCGATCAGGGCGAACGAGGCCCGTGCCAGATGATTGGGCTGGGCGACAGCGGAGGTTTGCACGTTAGGGGCCTTGTCTAGATCTCGGCGATCCGGCTAAGGTTACGGCCCTCTTGCTCCCGTCGGAATCCGGCTCTCATGGCATCGCTGTGGCAGGCTCTCATGTCCATCTGGGCGTGGCTCGTCCTGGGCACCTGCCTGGTCCTCTGGATGCCTCTCATGGCCGCGGTCCGACTGATAACCCTATCAGACCCGGGCCGCTATGCCGTGGGTTACCTGTTCCGCCGGATCGGCCCGGTGATGGCTACCCTCAACCCGCTCTGGCGGTTCCGGACGTCCGGGACGCCGCCGGCCGACCCGCGCCGGCCGTATGTCGTGGTCTCAAACCACGAATCGTTCGCCGACATCCTGCTGATCAGCCATCTCCCCTGGGAGATGAAGTGGCTCTCTAAGGCCGAGTTGTTCAAAGTCCCGGTGCTCGGCTGGCTCATGCATCTCGCCGGAGACATCCCGGTTCGCCGAGGCGAGGGGCGCAGTGCCGTAGAGGCGTTGCAGCGGTGCCGCACGGTCCTCAAGCGCCGGGTTTCGGTCATGATTTTTCCGGAGGGTACCCGGTCGCCCACCGCGGACATGCTTCCCTTCAGGGACGGCGCCTTCCGCCTCGCCATCGACGCGGGCGTGCCGATCCTTCCGCTCGCCGTCTCCGGAACCGGGACCGCACTGCCCAAACACGGTTGGCGATTTGGCCGCTCGGTCGCCGAAGTCCGGGTACTCGAGCCGATCGAGACCGCGGGGCTGACCGTGAAGGATGCTCCCGCCCTTCGCGAGCGGGTCCGCGCGCGTATTCTCGAGGCGCGCGACGCGCTCCGGGCCAGCCAAGCCTGACATCGGCCGCCGGGCTCAGTCCTCGGCGGCCAATCCCGCGGGCGCCTGGACCCGTCCGACCACGCGGCCCAGCGCGAGGAGCGTCAGCAGGTAGGGGAACATCAAGAAAAACTGGTAGGGCACCGCGAGGCCCAGTGCCTGAAACAGGAACTGCAGGGCGGTGGCGCCGCCGAAGAGAAACGCAGCTAACGCGACCCCGCCCGGATGCCATCGCCCCAGTACGACAATCGCAATTGCCACGTACCCCCGCCCAGCCGTCATCCGCTCCGAAAACGTCCCCACCTGCGCCAGCACCAGGCTCGCACCCGCAAGGCCCGCCATGGTCCCGCCGAATACCGTGGCCCAGAATCGGATCAATGAGACCCGGAGGCCGGCAGCTCGGGCCAAGGGTGCGGCCTCTCCGGTAGCGCGGAGCGCGAGCCCCCAACGGGTGCGATAGAGCCCCCACCACACTAGGGGCACCAGAGCCGCGGCGGCATAGGTCAGGATCGGCTGAGCAAAGAGAGCGGGTCCGACCAGGGGGACGGCGGCCAGCCCCGGCAACCGCACCGGGCCCAGCGTCGGGAGCGAGAGACCCGCGCCGCCCGCACCGAACGCCTGGCGATACACCGCGCCGGTGAGACCAACGCAGGCGAGAGTCACCGCCGTGCCTGCGACGATCTGATTCGCCCGGGCTCCGACTACCCACGCCGCGAGCACCGCGGACACCAGCGCCCCACCGACGGCCGCCGCTGCCACACCGGTCCAGGGACCCGCGCCACTCGCACCCAAGGCGGAGGCGAGAGCCCCGGCCAGCATCGCTCCCTCGAGACCGAGGTTGATGACGCCGGCCCGCTCCGTGACGGTTTCGCCGGTCGCAGCCAGAAGCAGCGGAGTGGCGACCCGCACCGACGCGGCGAGAAACCCCGCCAGCGGACCGGACTCCGAGGCCTGGATCATGCCGGTGCGCTCTCGGGGTCGGGGACCACGGCGGCCGACCGGGCCCGGCGCGCTAGCGCCTCGCCGAGCAGAACAACGAGAATGATCACGCCTTCGACCACGTACACTGCGACTGCCGGAACGCCGGCCTCACGCTGCATGGCCGCCGCGCCGGCCTCGAGCGCGCCGAAGAGCACGCCGGTCACCACGATCGCGAGGGGTTGAAGCCGCGCCAGCAGGGCGACTGCGATCCCGCTGAAGCCGTAGCCGGGCGACAGGTTCTGAAACAGGGCGTAGGAAACTCCGCCGACCTCGATCCCGCCCGCGAGCCCGGCGAAGACGCCGGACCAGAGGAGCGCGAATCCCGTCACCCGGGCGACGCGAATGCGCCCGCTCACCCGCGCCGCTCTGGGACCGGTCCCGGTCGCCAGTAACTCGAACCCCCAGACGGTCCGGCGGAAGACGTACCACACCGCGATGGCGCCGGTCATCGCGACGAGGAATCCGAGATGCAGACGAGTCCCGGGCAGCACCGGCAACTGAGCCGCTTCGACGATCGGGTCGCTCGCCGGATAGATCCGCTTTGCTCCCTGGAGGGGCCCCTGCACCATCCAGCTGACCAGCGACTCCGCCACGAAGTTGAGCAGCAGCGTGCTGATCACCTCGAGGACGCCGAACCGCAGCTTGAGCCAGACGGGCAAGGCGACCCACAGCGCCCCGGCCGCCGCGGCCGCGAGCCACACCGCCGGAATCGCAGCTGCCGGCGGCCAGCCGCCCAGATGCAATCCGGCCCAGGTCGCTGCCATCGCGCCGGCGTAGAACTGCCCCTCGGCGCCGATGTTGAGCGCGTTCGCCCTGAACGCGATCGCGACTCCCAGGCCGATGATGGTGAGCGGCACCGCACGGACCAGGGTAGCCGATGAGATGGCGTACCAGGATCCGAAAGCCCCTCGGCCCAACGCGCCGAGCGCAGCAGCGGCAGGATAACCCGCGAGCTGGAGGCCGAGCGCCAGCATCATGAGGCCGATCGCCACGGCGACCGCGCCGACTGCGAGCCCCGATCGGCTCACTCGACCCGGGCCGGTTCTGCCCCAAGCATCATGGCACCGACCACGGCCCTGCCGGCGCCCCGTGCTGCCGGCGCGATCCGGCCCTTCGCCACCACGAAGATCCTCGCCGCCTGGTCCAGCACTTCGTCGAGGTCGGTCGAGTATACGATCACCGCCGCGCCGGAACCGGCGGCATCGTGCAGGCGCCGCCACACCGTGCGGGTGGCTCGGACATCGAGGCCGCGGGTGGGATTCTCCGCGATGACGACGCGCGGGGGGAGCTCCAGCGCTCGAGCGATGACCAGCTTCTGCTGGTTGCCGCCGCTCAGAGTACCGGCAAACGCATCGGGTCCCGGAGCCTGGATCGCGAACTGCTCAATCAACCCGGCGGTGCGGGCCCGTGCCGAGGTCCAGTCGAGCCGCCACCCGTGGACCCAGGGCGCCGTCCGCCCCAGCCCCAGTACGACGTTGTGCGTCAGATCGAGGTCTCCGATCAGGCCTTCGGTGGTGCGGTCTCCCGGGATGAAAGCGACCGGGTGATCGACCTCGAGCAGCCCAGCGAGCGGCCGCAGCAACCCCGCCATGGTCCGCAGCAGCTCGCGAGCCCCGTTTCCCTCGACCGCGGCTACCCCGACGACTTCGCCGCCAGCGAGCGTGAGGTTGGCCCCCCGAAGCGCCAATCCCGGCCCATCCTCGCGCCGGACGTCGAGCCCGACACAGCGCACCCGGATCTCCTGCCCGCCACCCTCGGTCGCCTTCTCGACCGGGCCCGGCGCTGTGCCGGCCGAGCCGATCATCGCCGCGGCCAGCGACTCCGGGCTCTGCTCCGTTGCCAGGCCGGTGAGCGAAACCCGGCCCGAGCGCAGCACCGTCACCCGGTCGGCCGTGCGCAGCGCCTCTTCCAGCTTGTGGGTTATGAGCACGACCGACCCACCGTCGGCCGCCATTCGCCGCGCCAGCCGGAGCAGCTCGTCCGCTTCGGCGGGAGCCAGCACCGCGGTCGGCTCGTCCAGCAGCAGGATCGTCGCGCTCGTGGCGAGCGCCTTGAGGATTTCCAGCCGCTGGCGAAGTGCGACGCCGAGATCGCCGGCGCGTGCGGTGGGATCGAGCGGCAGCCCTACCCGGTCGATCAACTGCTCGACTCGCCTCTGTAGCAGGGCCGGCCTCACGCTCCACCCGGCCGCAAGGGCGACGTTCTCGGCAACCGTCAGCGCCGGAATTGCTGTGAAATGCTGGTGCACCATCCCGATCCCGACCCCTCGCGCCTCGCGGGGCGAGTGGGGCCACCCCGAGTGGCCCCGCACCCGCATCGTGCCTGCGTCCGCTCGTACGAGACCGTAAGCCAGGTGCATGAGGGTGGACTTCCCTGCGCCATTCTCGCCAAGGAGTGCGTGCACTTCCCCGGCACCGAGCGTGAAATCGGCCCCGCGCAGGGCCTGCACGGGGCCGAAACGCTTCGCGACGCCCCGGAGCTCGAGCGCGGGGCTACTCACCGCGGGGCTACTCACATGCCGGTGGGGTGGCGGTGAAACTCCCAGGGGAGCCCGAACCGGGCCTCGAGTCGGCGGGCCAGCGCCTGGACCCCGACCTGTTCCGTCGCGTAGTGGCCGGCGTAGATCACGTTGAGCCCCCACTCGATGGCGTCGAAGTAGGTGTAGTGCGCGCCCTCCCCGGTGATGAACGTGTCGAGCCCCGCATCACGCGCCGCCGCGATCATCGAGCCGCCGGCGCCGGTCACGATGCCTACCCGCCGCACTCGTCCGGGGCCACCGGGAATCAGCCGGGCTGTCGTCCCCAGGTCGGCCTCGAGGATGGTCACGAGAGCTGAGCGGTCGGCGATCGGCGGCGGCGCCGTGCCCCAGACACCGATCGGCGCTCCCCGATAGTCGCCGAACCAGCCTTCGACCGGGAGCCCGATCCGGCGCGCCAGCTCGACGTTGTTCCCCACTTCCGGGTGCAGGTCGAGGGGGATGTGCGCGGAGTACAAGGCCGCGTCCCGGTCAAGCAGGGCCTTGACCCGCCGGAATCGCCGTCCGACGAGCGGCACGTTGCCGTCCCAGAACAGCCCGTGATGAACCAGCAGCAGGGCAGGGCCGCCCGGCTGAATTCCCACGATGGTTTCGAGGGTCGCATCGACAGCCGACACGATCCGGGCGACCCGACCGGCGTTCTCGACCTGCAACCCGTTCACAGCATTCGATTCGTCGGCTACTTCAGCGATGCGCAGGAAGCCGTCGAGAAAGCCGGCGACGTCTGACAGGGCGACGGTCATGGCGTCGACGCCAGTAGCGTCCCGGCGGCGATCGAGTCGGCCGCCGCCCGCACCCTGGCCTTGAGAGGCGCCGGTACCAGACTGTCGAGCGCCGGGTTCGGCTGGTAGCGGACCACGCCGCTTCGGAGGCCGAAGGACTCGACCCGCGACTTGAAGGAGCCGGCCTGGACTTCGCGGGCGACCAGCAGGAAGGCGCGCGGCAGGTCGATGACCGCAGATCCGAGTACCCGGCCCGGTGCCAGGCTGGTCTGGTCCTCGTTCGCGCCGAAGGCGTACACGCCCCGACTCTCTTTTACTGCCTGAAACAGCCCAAGCGCGGCGGCATCCGCGTTGTGGTGGAACATGTCGGCCCCTACCCGGATCAGCGCCAGCGCCGCCTCGCGCCCGGCGGCCGCGTCATCAAAATTGTTGAGGTAGATCTGGCGAGGATCGACCCGCGGGTTCACCGCCTTGGCGCCTCGGACCCAGCCCTGGTAGGCGGCCTTGATTGGTGGGAGCTCGATCCCGCCCACGAATCCGATCACGTTGGACCTGGTCATCCCGCCCGCGACCATGCCGGCGAGGTAACTCGCTTCCTCCAACCGAAAGACCAGCGGCGCGACGTTGCCTTGGGCCCGCTCACCGGATGTCACGATGAAGACAGTCTTCGGATACTGTCGCGACACCCGCTCGGCAGAGCCCTGAAATTCAAAGCCGTGCGCAAATACCAGGTCGTAGCCCTGCGCAGCATAGGCCCGGAGCGCTTCCTCCTGCTCCGCCAGGGTCCGGGCCTCGACCTGGGAAACGCGGGCGCCGAGTGAGTCCCGGATCTCCAGCAGGCCCCGGTATGCTCCGGAGTTCCAGGCCGCGTCGGCGATCGAGCCGGGGGTGACGAGCCCGACCCGCATTCCCGCTGCGCGTTCCGTAGCCGGCCGGCACCCAACTACTGCCACCACCATAGCGGCAGCGACGAGCCAACTACGTGACAGTGACAATCAAGGCACCGGGGTAGCGTGACTTAGCGGCAGGGGCTGATCAGCCGCCGGCGGTGCCCGCCGCCGCAGGATTGTCCTGAATTCTCACTTCCCCGCTGACTTTGCCCCCTTCCAAAACAGCGATACGGGGCGCCGTGATGTTCCCAGTCACTGAAGCGGATGGCTGCAGCTCGACCCGCTCGCTCGCGTGGATCGAGCCAATCACGTCGCCGCCGACCACGGCTTCCCGGGTGTGGAGGTCGCCTTCGACCTGAGCGCCCTGCCCGACCAATATCTGGCTCGCGGCCCGAACTGTCCCGCGGACATGACCCTCGATCCGAACCACGCCCTCGGTCTCGAGGTCGCCTACGATCGTCATATCCTTCGCCACGATCGAAAAGGGCATCTGATCGGTGCGGCGGCGGCGCAGCTCATTGCCCTGCTCGTCCCGAGCCGGGCTGCCGAAGAGACTCATTGGCGACCCTCCTTGACCATCGTCAGGGGGTCGAGCGATACCCCCTGCCGGCGGATTTCGAAGTGAAGATGGGGGGCGGTAGACCGACCTGTGTTGCCGGAAAGACCGATGACTCGGCCAGGCGCCACGGAGTCACCCCGCGACACCAGCCGGCGCGAAAGGTGGCCGTACATCGATTGGTAGCCCTCGGCGTGTTGGAGGAGGACGAACCACCCGTATTCGGGATCCTGCCCGGTCTCGGCCACGGTACCCCCCGCGGCCGCTCGAACGATGCTGCCCGTCGGAACAGCGATGTCGATGCCCGGGTGGGCCTCGTCTCTCGCAGTGTCGCCAACCTGCCCGCGGGTCAGGAAACCGGTGTCATCGAGCGGCCAGTATCGCGGCACCATAGCGCCAGTTTCAAAGCGACTAGAGGAAAGCTGGGGGGAGGCACGAACAGCGGGGGCAACTGGCAGCGTGGAGGCGTGCCGGAGCGGATCGGGGACGATGTCGGCACCGATCATTCGCCGCACCTGCGCGTACCGTTGCCCCAGGCTGTCCACCGCCGCGCTGAGCTCGACGATCTTGGCGTTCTCAGCTCGGAGTCGCGAGACGTCCCGCTGCAACCCCGGCACTCGCGCCGCCGCCCGGACGACTGGGCCGTACAGCGCGAGCGCCGCGAGCGCCACGATCCCGAGCCCGATCCCGCCACCCACCCCCGCGCGCACCACCCAGACTGGAACGCGAAGGGTGCGCGACGCGAGCGCGCCGTCCCGTTGCACTATGATCGTATAGGCGCGGGCGCCGGAGCTCATCCCGCAAACGGTTCGCCCAGGATCAGTTCCAGCAGTCGGGCGAGATCGTCATTCGAGTAGTAGTTGACGGCGAGCACCCCCCGGCCTCGCCGGCCGGGGTGGATACGCACGTCCGTGCCCAGCCGACGCCGTAGCGCCTCCTCGACCCGACGCCCTTCCGGCGTCAGCGGCCGTGCCTCTCGGCGCCGACCCGCCGGGCGGGCGTCGACCCGTACCCGGGACTCGACTTCGCGAACCGACCAGCCGTCCGCCGCCGCCCGGCGGGCCAATCGCACAATCGCTTCCGGTTGCTCCAGCGCCAGGAGGGCGCGGGCGTGTCCTTCCGAGAGCTTCCCCTCGTGCACCAGTCCCTGGACTTCAGTCGGGAGCTTGAGCAGGCGCAGCAGGTTGGCGACGGTCGCGCGGTTCCGTCCCACCAGTCGAGCGACCTCCGCCTGCGGCACCGTGAAGTCGTCCATCAGGCGCCGATAACCATTGGCCTCGTCGATCGGGGAGAGGTCGTTGCGCTGCAGGTTCTCAATCAATGCGAGGGTGAGCAGTGTCTGGTCGTCGGCGTCCTTCACCACCCCCGGGATCGTCGTCCAGCCGAGACGCTGAACCGCGCGCCACCGGCGCTCGCCGGCGATGAGCTCGTAGCCGCCGCTTCGAGGCCGCACCACGACCGGCTGCAGGAGTCCTGAGGCCTCGATCGACGCCACCAGCTCGGCCAGGGCGCCTTCATCGATCCGGCTGCGCGGCTGAAACGGATTGGGACGCACCGCGGTGACGGGAAGATCCCGCAGCACCCCGGACGCCTCGGCTTGCTCGCGCGTAATCGGCCCCAACAACGCTTCCAGGCCTCGGCCCAGGCGCTTGGTCTCGGTCATCGCGTCATCTCAGGGAGAGGTGGGTTCCGGGGTCGGTTCCGCGGCTGGGTCCGGCTCTGGCACCGGGGCACTCTCGAACCGGTGGAGCAGCTCCTGCGCAACGGCGAGGTAACTCTTGGCCCCCACCGACTGCACATCATATAGAAGGATCGGCTTTCCAAAGCTCGGCGCCTCGGCCAGTCGCACATTCCGGGGAACCGGTGTCCGAAAGACCTTGGCGCCGAAGTACTCCTTGGCGTCCTCCGCCACCTGCCGACAGAGATTCAGGCGGGAGTCGTACATGGTGAGCAGGACACCGTCGATCGCCAGACCGGCGTTGAAATTCTGCTGGACCAGACGAACGGTATTGAGCAGCTGGGAGATTCCTTCCAGCGCGTAGTACTCGCACTGGATGGGAATCAGCACGCCGTTCGAGGCCGTGAGCACATTGAGCGTGATCAGACCGAGGGAGGGAGGGCAGTCGATCAAGACGAAGTCATAGGCACTCTCGATCGGCTCGAGCACTGTGCGCAGTGCTCGCTCCCGGCCATCCCGCGCAACCAGCTCGAGCTCGGCCGCTACCAGGTCCTGGGTGGCGGGGAGGACGTCGAGATGGGGGAGGGTGTCGTGGTGAATGATCGCGTCGGCGGCCGAACGACCATCGACCAGGGCGTCATAGAGGGACAGCCCGACCGCGGCCTTGGCGATGCCGATTCCGCTGGTCGCGTTGCCTTGGGGATCGGCGTCGACCAGCAAGGTCCGGCGCTCCGCGATGGCAAGCGAGGCGGCGAGGTTGACGGCGGTCGTGGTCTTGCCCACGCCGCCTTTTTGGTTCGCGATCGAGACGATCCTGGCCATCGCTTGGCTTGGTAAGCTGTTGCTGTGTATGGATATATGCTATCTAACCACAGGGCGACGCCCGGTTCGAGACGCTCCCGGGAACCGTGGGAGCAAATATAGGAGCCGCACCCGGATAGGCAATGATCGGCCGCCCGGTGGCCCCAGACCCGGAAGAGTCTTGATGAGACCGGCTCGAGTGGCGACCCGTCGCTGCACCGTAAAACAGGCCCGCCGGACGAGCTGGCCGTTCGGTCGGGCCCGTCGCTGCGGGCCATCCGGCCGGGAGGTTGGGGCAACCGAATGGCAGGATCACAGGACCCGCTCAAAGGGAGCGGCGAGGGACAATGTACCCGGGGGCGTTTCACGTGAAACGCCGCTGGCCGGCGACCGGCCTCCTGGCCGTGCTCCGGTCGGCGTGGTTGGCCCCAGAGTTGGTCTGGGAATCTGTGCGGGTTGGAGGGCGGGTTGGTGGCTTGGCGGGTTCGATGGACTGACGACAACCCGTCAGCGCCGGCGATGGAATCCTTCGCGGTCGATGGGGACCCCGAAGGGGCGAATCAGGAGGCAGCGCCCTTGGACGTGGGCGTCGCCGGGGCCGTTTCACGTGAAACACTGGACCGGCCCGCCCGCAACCGCAGCACGGCCAGAACCAGGTTTTGAAGGTCGCTCGGCGACACGCCCGGGATTCGCCCCGCCTGTCCAAGGGTTGCTGGCCGAGCGGTGGAGAGCTTTTCGCGCGCCTCGAACGAGAGCGCGAAAAGCTTAGGGTAGTCGATGTCCGAAGGCAGGCTGAACTGGTCCAGCTGAGCGAGGCGCACTGCCGCCTCCCGCTCCCGCGAGAGATAGCCCGCGTACTTGAGCTCGATCTCGGGCGACTGGCAGATCTCCTCCGCGACCTCCAGAACGCCCGCGGCCGAGAGCAGAGCCCAGAGGGAAACCCCGGGGCGCTTCACCAGGGCGGCGATGCGCTCCGGCGCCTCGATCTGGCCGGCGCCTGCCGCCTCCAACACGGGATTGGCCACCTCCGGACGAATCGCCTGGTCATGGGCCACCTCCAGCGCGCGGTCCTCGGCGCCGAGGCGCGCCCACGCAATCTCCGATTCCTGGGCGCTCAGCAGCCCGAGCCGCTCCGCGATCGGCAGCAGTCGCCGGAGCACATTGTCCTGTCGGAGGAGGAGGCGGTATTCCGCTCGCGACGTGAACAGCCGGTAGGGCTCGTCCACGCCCCGGGTCACCAGGTCGTCGATCAGGATGCCAATGAAAGCCTGATGCCGCCCCAGCACGACCGGCTCCCGGCCCAGCGCCCTAGCCGCTGCATTGAGGCCAGCGATCGCGCCCTGGCCGGCCGCTTCCTCGTATCCGGTCGTGCCGTTCACCTGGCCTGCGAGGAAGAACCCCTCCGCGCCCCGCGTTTCCAGCGTCGGCCGAAGCTGGGTCGGCGGGAAGTAGTCGTACTCGATCGCGTAGCCTGGCCGGGTCATTTCCGCCCGCTCGAGCCCCGGGATAGTCCGGAGCATCTCCAGCTGTACGTCGGGCGGCAGCGAGGTGGACAGCCCGTTGACGTACAACTCGCAGGTGTCCAGTCCCTCCGGTTCGAGGAAGATCTGGTGTCGAGGAGCATTGGGGAACTTCACGATCTTGTCCTCGATCGACGGGCAGTAGCGCGGGCCGCGGCCGCTAATCTCTCCACCATAAAGCGCGGAGTCTCCCAGCCGCCGAGCCACCAGGTCCCGGAGGCGCTCGTCGGTCCAGGTGAGGAAGCAGGGCACTTGCTGCGGGTGCTCGGCCTGCTCGAACCCGGAAAACCAGTAGGGATCGCGATCACTGTCCTGCCGCTGCAATCGATCGAGCGCGACGGTCCGGCCATCGACCCGGGGCGGGGTACCTGTCTTAAAGCGTGATACTGTAAGTCCAAGTGCCACAATCGCTTGCGCTATCTCGACCGACGGCGGATCCCCCGCCCTGCCGGCTGAAATCCGGGTGGTCCGGCCCATGTGAATCTGGCCCCGCAGGAAGGTCCCGGCCGTCAGAACGATCGCCCGCGCCCCATAGCGTCGGCCATCCGACGTAACCACGCCGGCGACCCTAGGCCCCTCAAACGTGAGCTCGGTGGCAGTGCCCTGGACAGCCAGCAGCCCTGGTTGCCGCTCGAGGAGCGCCCGAACGGCGCGGCGGTAGAGACCCCGATCGCACTGGGCCCGCGGCGACCACACAGCCGGCCCTTTGGAGCGATTGAGCATCCTGAACTGAATGCGCGCCCGATCGGTGGCCCGACCCATTACCCCGCCCAGCGCATCCACCTCTCGAACCACGGTGCCCTTCGCGATCCCGCCGATCGCGGGATTGCAGGACATCTGACCGATCGTCTCCAGGTTCTGGGTGAGCATCAGCGTGCGCGCGCCGGCGCGCGCGGCGAGAACGGCCGCCTCGCTGCCGGCGTGCCCGCCTCCGATGACGATCACGTCGAATTCCTGCATGGAAGGAAAAGTACGCAGGCGGGACCTATTGGCTAACTGCCAGCCTCGCCGAGCGGCTTGAGGCTCGCAACCTCGGCACTGGGCACCACGGCATGCTTCCGGTCGACCCGCACGCCGAACTTGAGCGTCCGGCGAACGAAGTCCGCCTTGCTCAACCCAGAGTCCTGCGCTTGGTGCACCGCCACGTCCAGCAGGTGGACGCCAGCCTCGTCTTCTGTGTCGAGCCGCCCGATGTAGCTCTCGCTCCCCTTAGTCTCGAGCAGCACGGTGACACCGTGCAGCGCGTGGTGGCCCGGGTGAAAAACGTGTCCGCTCACGTCAGACGGTCGCGCCGCAGAACTTGTCGAACGCGCCGATCAGATTCGCGGCGACCGTTTGGGGCGCCTGGCCCTCGATCTGGTGGCGGTGAATGAAGTGAACGACTTCGCCCTCCCGAAACAGCGCCATTGAAGGCGAGCTCGGTTGGTAGTCGCTGAAGTACTGTCGCGCCCGGGCCGTTGCCTCGACGTCCTGGCCGGCGAAGACGGTGACGATCTGCTGCGGCCGTACCGCGTGCCTGAGCGCGAGGGCGAGTCCGGGTCGCGCGTTGCCGGCGGCGCATCCGCAGACCGAGTTCACGAAGACGAGCAGCGTCCCTTTCGGATCGCCCAGCAGATCGTCCACCTCGGCGACGCTCTTGAGCTCCCTGGCGCCCATCCGCACCATCTCCTCGCGCATCGGGGCGACGAGTCGGGGATCGTAAGGCATGTTTGCGGGACTCCTTGATCCAATGTGGTTCAGTCTCTAGGTAAGAAGTACGAGGTAAGAAGTAAGAGGACACACACCTCTCACGTCTCACCACTTACCGTCTCACTCCGTCCTCACGCTGGCTGCATCCTGCTCCAGAGCGGCCTTCAGCGCATGCCACGAAAGCGTGGCGCACTTCACTCGGACCGGAAACGCGGAGATACCGGCAAACACCGCCAGCTTCCCGAGATCCGCCGATTCCTCGCCTGCGCGGGGCTGCTGGCCGGTGACGACGTCGTGGAATCGCTGGAACAGGCGCTCGATCTCACCGCGTGGCTTTCCCTTGACGGCGGCGGTCATGAGTGAGGCAGACGCCTTCGAGATCGCGCAGCCGGAGCCCTCAAAGCTCACGTCGCTGACCACGTCGCCGTCGAGCTTGAGCCATACGGTGAGCTGGTCTCCGCAGAGGGGATTGTGCCCCGTCGCGTGACGGTCCGCCTGATCCATGTGGCGGAAGTTCCGCGGCGACCGGTTGTGTTCCAGGATCACGTCCTGGTACAACGAGCTCAGGTTCGTCATGCTCCGAACACCTGCCTGACCCGGTGAAGCCCGCGCACCAGGGCAGCCACCTCCTCGCGGGTGTTGTAGACCGCGAACGAGACCCGGGCGGTTGCCGCTATGCCGTACCGTGCCATGACCGGTTGGGCGCAGTGGTGCCCGGCCCGAATCGCGATGCCTTCCGCGTCGAGCACTTGGCCGACGTCGTGCGGATGCACGCCGTCCACTGCAAAGCTCAGGATGCTGGCGCGCTCGCGTGCGGTGCCCACCAACCGGATGCCCGGCACCCGCGATACCTCGGCGGTAGCGTGATCGAGCAGCGCGCGCTCGTGCGCGGTCACCACGTCCAAGCCAAGCGTCGAGAGCCAGTCGATGGCTGCACCCAATCCGATAACCCCTGCGATGTGCGGTGTTCCCGCCTCGAACTTTGCCGGGAGCGGAGCCCAGGTCGATTGCTCCAGCGTCACTGTAGCGATCATGTCGCCACCGCCCTGCCACGGCGGCATGCGTTCGAGCAGGGCCTCTCGTCCGTACAGCACGCCGATGCCGGTCGGCCCGAACAGCTTATGACCCGAGAACACGAAGAAGTCGCACCCGAGTTCCCGGACGTCCACTCCCAGGTGCGGCGCCGACTGCGCGCCGTCCACCAGCACCGGAATGCCGCGAGCATGCGCCGCCTCGCAGATGCGCCGGATCGGATTGATGGTGCCGAGCGCATTGGACAGGTGCACCACTGAAACCAGTTTGGTCCGATCGGTCAGCAAGCGGTCGAAGGCGTCGAGATCGAGTTCGCCCGTGTCGTCGAACGGCACGGCCCGGAGCACGACGCCGGTCTGCGCCGCAAGCAGCTGCCAGGGAACGATGTTCGAATGATGCTCCATCCCCGTGATCAGGACCTCGTCCCCGGCCCGGAGCATCGCGCGGCCGTAGCTCTGCGCGACCAGGTTGATCCCCTCGGTCGCACCCCGGACGAAGATGACCTCTCGCGACGACGCCGCGTTCAGGAACCGAGCGACTTTCTCACGGCTTCCCTCGTAGGCCTCGGTCGCGATCTGGCTCAGGTGGTGGACGCCCCGGTGGATGTTCGCGTTCTCGGCCGCGTAGTAGTGCGCGAGCGCGTCGATCACGGCCCGGGGCTTCTGGGTGGTCGCTGCATTGTCGAGGTAAACCAGCGGCTTGCCGTTCACCCGGGTTGCGAGTATCGGAAACTCTTCCCGGATGCGGCTGGGATCGAAAGCGATCGGGGGCTTGGGCGCGCCGACACCGGGCGCCAGTGACGAGGTCGGGGCCATGGGAGACCTAGACAGGATACCCCAGTCGCTCGAGCACGAGGCGATCCAATTCGACCCGAACCGGTTCGAGCGCCACCTCGTTCACTACCTCACCCGCGAATGCGTAGGTCAGAATCTTCCGGGCCACCGCCGGCGGCACACCGCGGCTCCGAAGGTAGAACAGCGCCATTGGATCGAGGAATCCCACCGTGGCCCCATGGGTGCACTTCACGTCGTCGGCAAAGATCTCGAGCTGCGGCTTGGTGTCCACCTTGGCTCGATCGGACAAGAGCAGGTTCCGGTTGGTCTGCTTGGCGTCGGTCTTCTGCGCTTCCGGTTTGACGAAGACCTTCCCGTTGAACACCGCACGAGAGCGGTCGTCCAGCACTCCCTTGTAGACCTCCCAGCTGTTGCATTCGGGGTGGTCGTGGTAGATGGCCGTATGGTTGTCGACCACTTGGTCGCCGCGGGTGAGATAGAGCCCGTACATCAAGGTCTCGATCCCGGGCGCGTTGAGCCGCACGTGCAGATTGTGCCGCGTGATTGCGCCACCCATCGCGAGGCTGAACGAGCGATAGTGGCTCCCGCGGGCCTGATCGACGTGGGTCAGGCCGACGTGATAGGCGCGCTCGCTTTCCCGCTGGATGCGGGTGTGCTCGGTCCAGGCGTTCTCGCCCGAGAACACCTCGGTGACGGCGTTGGTGAAGTAGGTCGCCCCTTCGGCGAGGCTCACGTAGCTCTCGATGACCGACGCTTTGGCCCCCCGGTCCACGACCACCAGGTTGTGCGGGTGCGCCACCGTTCCACCGGCGTCGGGACTGGTCACGAACAGCAGGTGAACCGGTCGCTCGAGCACCGTGTCCGGGGGCACGTAGACCAGGGCCCCGTCTCGCAGGAAGGCCGTGTTGAGCGCCGCGAACGGCGTTGCCTCGGGCCGGGCGTGCCGCGTGAGATGTTGCTCCAGCAGCGGGCCATCAGCCACGACGGCTCCGGCCAGGTTGCCGAGCCGCACGCCCTCGGGCTGGGGCGGAATCACCGACAGCTCGGGCGTGAAGGTGCCGTTCACGAACACGAGCTGCGGCCACTCGGGATGACCGAAGAGAAAGGGTTGCAGCGACACTCGCGTCAGGGCGGCCGGCCGGGCCGGGGCGAACTCCGCCCGGACGATGGGAGCCAGCGGGGTGAAACGCCATTCCTCGTCGCGAGAGGTGGGAAAGCCCACACTGGTGAACCGGTCGATTGCCGCGCGGCGCACTCCGGGGAGCCAAGCCGGCCCCTCGCCACCGCCGTTCCCGGCCAGAGTCTCGAACTGCCGAACGTAGACGTCCGTCACGCGACCGCCGCCTCCTCCTCAACCCAATCGTAGCCTCGCGCCTCGAGCTCCAGAGCGAGCTCCTTGCCCCCGGACTTGGCGATCCGGCCATTCACCAGCACATGCACCACGTCCGGCACGATGTAATTGAGCAGCCGCTGGTAGTGGGTCACGACGACGAACGACCGTTCCGGGCTCCGCAGCTGGTTGACCCCCGCGGCGACGATCCGGAGCGCGTCGATGTCGAGCCCGGAGTCGGTCTCGTCCAGAATGGCGAGCTTGGGCTCGAGCACGGCCAGCTGGAGGATCTCGTTGCGCTTCTTTTCGCCGCCCGAGAAGCCGGCGTTCACCGCCCGGCTCATGATCGCGGGCTCCCAGTCGACCGTCTTGAGTTTGGCCTCCAGGACGTCGAGAAAGTCGATTGGATCCATTTCCTCGAGCCCACGGGCCTTTCGCAGCTCGTTATAGGCCGCTCGGAGGAAATAGGCATTGGTCACGCCAGGGATCTCGACCGGGTACTGAAAAGCGAGAAACAACCCCGCTTGCGCCCGTTCCTCAGGCTCGAGCTCCAGCAGATCCCGGCCCTCGAACAAGGCCTGGCCCCCGGTCACCTCGTACGCTGGGTGCCCCGCCAGTACCTGGGCGAGCGTGCTCTTTCCTGAGCCATTAGGCCCCATGATGGCGTGCACCTCGCCCTTCCGCACCACGAGCGAGACGCCCCGAAGAATTTCCTTATCGCCGGCCGAAGCCCGCAGATCCTTGATCTCAAGCACGCACAACTCCAGTGGTGAGAGGTAAGAAGTAAGAGGTGAGAGGGAGACGGCCCGGTGGCCCTCTCACCTCTCACCGCTCACCTCTGACCGTTTACCCGACGCTGCCCTCGAGACTGACCCCCAGGAGCTTCTGTGCTTCCACCGCGAACTCCATGGGGAGCTCCTTGAAGACTTCCTTACAGAAGCCGTTCACAATCATCGAGATCGCATTCTCGGTGTTGAGGCCCCGCTGCTTGCAGTAGAAGATCTGGTCCTCGCCGATCTTCGAGGTCGAGGCCTCGTGCTCCACCGACGCTGTGGGGTTCTGGACGTCGATGTAGGGGAAGGTGTTCGCCCCACAGCCATTGCCGATCAGCATCGAATCGCACTGGGTGTAGTTCCTGGCGCCATCGGCCCTGGGCAGAACCTTCACCAGCCCGCGATAGCTGTTGTTTCCCCGCCCGGCCGAAATCCCCTTCGAGACGATGGTGCTGCGGGTGTTCTTCCCCATGTGGATCATCTTGGTCCCGGTGTCGGCCTGCTGCCGGCCGTTGACCACCGCCACGGAGTAGAACTCACCCACCGAGTCGTCGCCTTGAAGAATTACGCTGGGATACTTCCAGGTGATCGCCGACCCGGTCTCGACCTGGGTCCACGAGATCTTGGCCTTGCGGAGGGCCTTCCCTCGCTTGGTGACGAAGTTGTAGATCCCGCCCCGACCTTCGGCGTCCCCGGCATACCAGTTCTGCACGGTCGAGTACTTGATGGTGGCGTTGTCCAGCGCGACCAGCTCGACCACGGCGGCATGGAGCTGATTGGTATCCCGCTTGGGAGCCGTGCAGCCCTCCAAGTAGCTCACCGACGCGCCCTCGTCGGCGATGATCAACGTGCGCTCGAACTGCCCCGTGTCGGCCGCATTCATGCGGAAATACGTCGACAACTCCATCGGGCACTTGACCCCTTTGGGGACGTACACGAAAGAGCCGTCGCTGAACACGGCCGAGTTGAGCGCAGCGAAGAAGTTGTCGCTCATCGGCACTACCGAGCCCAGATACTTCTCGATCAGCTCGGGATGCTCCTGCAGCGCCTCACCGAAAGAGCAGAAGATGATGCCGGCCTCGCCGAGCTTCTTCTTGTAGCTGGTGCCGACCGAAACGCTGTCGAAGATGGCATCCACCGCCACGCCGGCGAGAATTTTCTGCTCCGAGAGCGGGATGCCGAGCTTCTCGTAGGTTTCGCGAAGCTTGGGATCGACATCGTCCAAGCTGCCCACCGGCTTGGTGGTCTTGGGTGCGGCGTAGTAGCTGAGCCCCTGATAGTCGATCGGCGGATAGACGACGTTCGGCCAATGCGGCTCGGACATCTTGAGCCAGCCGCGATACGCCTTGAGCCGCCACTCGAGCATGAACGCCGGCTCTTTCTTCTTTCCCGAGATGAGCCGGATAACGTCCTCGTTCAGCCCTTTCGGCGTGACGTCGGACTCGATGTCCGTTATGAAGCCGTAGCGATACTCTCGGTTGACCAGGGTTTCGACCGGCGAACTCATACGCTCTCCTCGACTGCCCGGCTGGTGGAATCGAACCGGACGTGGTATTCGCAGGCGCCGCACCCGGCGAGGATATGGGATCGCCGCTCTACTGTGGCACCCAGCACTTGCTGAAGGAACGTTGCTTCAGCCGCACAAAGCTCGGGAAAACGCTCCGCGACGGCCTGAATGGCGCAATTGTGCTCGGTTAGTGTTGCATAGCTGTCGTCCAGCAACGCCGCTTCGGCCATGTAGCCTTCGGCAGTCATGGCCCGCGCGACGACCTCGAGACGTTGCTCTGCAGGCATGCCCGCGGTTTCGAGGCTCAGCTTCTGGTTCAGCTCCGCGAAATGGCTTTCCAGCAGCCGAACCGCTGCATCCCGCCCCTCGTGCCGCACCAGGTGATCGAGGCATTGGAGGAGGGTGGCCTCGTAGCCCCGGGGGAACAGGGCGTCACCTGCGGGACTGAGCCGGTATGCGAACAGCGGCGCTCCCACGCCCCGGTGTTGCCGCTCGTGCTGCACCAGCTTCTCGGCTTCCAGTTCCTTGAGGTGGTGCCGCACCGCGTTGAGCGATACCCCCAGCTTTGCGGCGAGCTCGCGAGCGCTAACCTGCGGTCCACGCTTGAGCTCGAGGAGGACGTCCGCCCGCACACCCCGTTGACCGGCGGGACCAGGCCCATTGGCCGACGTGGTTTCCGATAGCGACGCACCCATGGCGCAATGGTAAGTGAATTAGTAGGAATTGTCAATTCACGCCAAGAATGTGGTCTGAACTGTCGTTTGTCATTGATTTGTAGGCACTTATTCGTGCTTAGTTGCTTCTACAACGACTACTGTTATGACCCCACCGATATCGCGAGCCGTCTGGCCAACCTATTCGTGTGCCGTATATTAGACCGGACCTCGAACGCCGGGCCCATCGGTCCCGGGGAATGGTTGGATCAACGACCCCATGACAATCCATCGCATTCGGCTTCTCGGCGACCCCATCCTGCGCACCTGCTGCCAGCCGATTGCGCGGCCGGGATCTACCGCCGTTCGAGTCGTGCTGGACGACCTCCGCGAGACCCTGCGCGACTGGCAGTCGCGATTCGGCAGCGGGCGGGCCATCGCCGCCCCGCAGATCGGCGCCCCGGTCCGGCTGGTGTACGTGGAGATGGAAAAGCCGTGGCCCCTCATCAACCCCGAAATTGTAGACATCGGCACTGAGGACTTCTGGGTTTGGGACGACTGTTTCTCATTCCCCAACCTGCTGGTGCGAGTCGCCCGCGCATATCGGATCCGGATACGCTATCAGGACGTGAAGGGCGGATGGCACGAGGAGGAGCTCGAGGGCGATCGCGCCGAGCTGCTGCAGCACGAGATCGACCACCTCGACGGGGTGTTGGCTGTCGACCGCCCGGACGGCCTGGATCCGTTCTGCCTCCGTGAGGAGTGGAATCGGATCCATGCACACCTCGGACGCTACGGCCCGCCGGAGCAGCGCACCGAAAGCCTTACCGCGTCCATGTCCGGCCTGATCTGAACCGGGCCCCCATCCAGTCCATGGCGACCGCGCTCCGCGCCGCCCCCCCGGCGCTGCCACCGTGCGACTATCGCCCGCGGCCATACACCGGCCCGTCGCGCTCCGAGGTCCTGGCGCTGAGGCGCCGCTACGCCCATCCGTCGTTGTTCGCGTTCTACCGGGACCCCTTGCTCGTCGTCGAGGGTCACATGCAATACCTCTTCGATGAGACCGGCCGCCGGTACCTGGACCTCTTCGCCGGCATTGCCACCGTTGCCTGCGGACATTCCCACCCCACCGTCGTGGCCCGGGTTCAGGAGCAGTTGGCGACCCTGCAGCACGCATCGTCCATTTATCTGCACCCCAACCTCGCCCTGCTCGCCGCCCGGCTGGCGGCCAAACTCCCCCCTGGGCTCGACGTCACGTATTTCGTGAACAGCGGGAGCGAAGCCAATGACCTCGCCGTGCTGATGGCGCGGCTCTTCACCGGGAACGCTGACGTCATCGCCCTTCGAAACGGCTACCACGGCGGGTCGCCCACGACGATGACCTTCACCGGGATCTCGACCTGGAAATTCCCGGTCCCGCAGAGCATGCCGGTGCAGCACGCGGTCTGTCCCGACCCTTACCGGAGCCCGTTCCGCGGAACCCCGGAAGCGATTGCAAGCCAGAGCGCGGAGGACATTCGCGACTTGATCCGCCGGGCGACGCCCGGCCGGATCGCGGCGTTCATCGCCGAGCCGGTTCAGGGAGTCGGCGGCGTGACCTACGGGGCGCCCAACTATCTCCGTGAGGCGTACACCATCGTTCGGGCACACGGAGGCCTCTGCATCGCTGACGAAGTGCAGACCGGATTTGCCCGCACCGGAGAGCATTTCTGGGGGTTCGAGCACTTCGGCGTGGTTCCCGACGTGGTGACGATGGGCAAGGGCATCGGCAACGGGATGCCGCTCGCCGCAGTCACTACCCGGCGGGAGATCGCGGACGCGCTCGCCCAACGGCTCCATTTCAACACGTTTGGCGGGAACCCCGTCGCGACGGCGGCAGGGCTCGCTGTTCTGGACGTGATCGAACAGGATGGCCTGCAGGAGAACGCCCACGCGGTCGGAGCGCGCCTCAAAGCCGGGCTTGCCGGCCTCATGGACCGTCATCGCCTGATCGGTGACGTCCGCGGCATCGGGCTCATGCTCGGCATCGAGCTGGTGCGCGACCGTGGGACCAAGGAGCCCGCGACCGCGGAAACGCTCGACGTGCTGGAGCGGTTGCGCGAGATCGGCGTCCTGGTCGGAAAGGGTGGCCTCGATGGCAACGTCCTCCGCATCAAGCCACCGCTCTGCCTGACGGCCGACGACGCCGACTTTGCGATCGAGGCAATCGACTATGCGTTGAGCCGCGTCGCCGTGCCATGACCGGCGAGCAGCCCAGCTACGGCGAAGTCAAGCCGAGCCCGCCCCTCGTCCCATACGTTCAGTGTTACTGGTCCATCACCGCCGCTTCCGCTCCTCCCGTCCTCAACCGCATCTGCCCCGACGGCTGCGCTGATATCATCGTCGATCTGAGCGCGACGCTGGCGATGGGCGGGGCGCCCGGCGTCGGCCGCTGCTACGCGGTGGGGACCATGCTGCGCGCAGCCAGGATCCCTCTGGCCGGCGTCATTCATCTACTGGGCGTGCGTTTTCGCCCGGGCGCCGCGGGTCCGATCTTCGGCCTGCCGATGCACGAGCTCACCGACAGAACGGCTCCGCTTCCGGATCTGTGGGGCGAGGCGACCGACCTCGGCCCCTGCCTGGCGGAGGCACCGACGCATTCCGATCGGGTCGCCCGGCTCGAGCGGTTTCTGCTGGCTCGCCTCCGGCGGGTGCGCGAGCCTGCGCCGGTCGTGCGGCAGGCGATCCGCTTCGTCGCCCGCACCGGCGGCACCCGCTCCGTCCGGGAGCTCGAGCAAGTCGTCGGCCTGGGCGGGCGGCACCTGGAACGCCACTTTCGCGATGCCGTCGGCATCTCGCCCAAGAGCTTCGCTCGGGTGATCCGGTTCCGGCGAGCCCTTGCCGCGATGCAGCAGTCCGCCACGATTCCCTGGTCCCGGCTCGCTGCGGAGGCCGGGTACTACGATCAGGCCCATCTCATCCGTGAGGTCAGGGCCCTCGCCGACGTAACTCCGACCGGCTTGGCTGCCGAGCTGCGCCGGGTCGGATCTGTCCAATACGAAACCAACGTACCCGAATAGCTTGGTCGCCGGGCGGGACGATGTGAGTCCCGCCGCCCTCAACCCCCGCCCCTTCGAGGACGGGCTTGGCGGGTCTCTCTCCTGGGAGGCGAAACGATGACACAGTCGCTCCAAAGCACCGAGCACGACCGGCGCATTGACTACATCGAGCTGTCCGTGACCGATGTCGCCGGTGCCAAGCGATTCTACGGCGAGGCGTTCGGCTGGCGGTTCGAGGACTACGGACCGGACTATGCGAGCTTCGCCGACGGCCGCTTGACCGGTGGGTTCACGAAGGCAGAGGCGGTTCGCGCGGGCGGTCCCCTGATCGTGATCTTTGCGCTGGACCTCGAGGCTGTCGAGAAACGGGTTCGCGATGCCGGAGGCAAGGTCGTCCGGCCGACGTTCTCCTTTCCGGGCGGCCGGCGGTTCCACTTCGCCGATCCCAGCGGCAACGAGCTGGCCGTCTGGTCCGACCGAACCCCCTAAGAGCCGGTCGCCGTGCTACCACCCGCAGAGTAAGATTGGGTGTTTCCGATCGGGCCGAGGGGGGGCCGCATGCAGGGCAAGATGATCCGGTTCCCGGCCAATGGACGAACGGCGCCTGGATATCTGAACACCGGAGCCGGGACCGGGCCCGGACTGGTCGTCATTCAGGAGTATTGGGGCCTGGTTGATCATATCAAGCAGGTAGCTGACCGCTTCGCCGCGGAGGGATTCATCGCCCTGGCGCCCGACCTCTACGACGGTGAAGCGGCAAAGAGTCCGGATGAGGCCGGAAGGATGCTCATGGCGCTGCAGATCGGGGAGGCTGCCAAGGACATGAGGGGCGCTGCCGAGCACCTGCTGAGCCTGCCCAACGTCCGGCCAAAGAAGGTCGCAACACTGGGATTCTGTATGGGCGGGCAGCTCGCGCTCTTTGCCGCCCAGGAGTATCCCGACGTGATCGCTGCCGCCGTGAACTTCTACGGCTACGCCATCCATCCCCAGGCGCCGATCGACCCGGCCAAGTTGCGCGTCCCGGTCCTGGCGCACTTTGGCCGAACCGACCGGACCGTGCGGGAAAGCGATGCGCGCGCGCTGACAGAGCGCTACCGTGCGGCGGGGAAGTCCTTCGATTCCTACTTCTACGACGCGGGCCACGCGTTCTTCAACGACACTCGACCCCAAGTCTTCGACCAACCCGCCGCCGACCTCGCCTGGCAGCGGACCCTCGGCTTTCTCCGCAGCCACCTTCAATAGGCCCCGTCCGTGGAGACCGTCGAGCACGTGGTGATCGGTGCGGGACCGGCCGGGCTCCGTGCCGCCCAGGTGCTCGCCGAAGCCGGACGCGACGTGCTGGTCCTCGAGAAAAATCCGGAGGTCGGACCCAAGACCTGTGCCGGTGGCCTGACCCGGAAGGCGGTCGCGGAGCTCGCGTTACTGGGATTACCCACCGGACTCGGGCTCGAGTCCGTGGGGCACGTGGCGTTTACCGGCGGAGCCGCCCGCCCGCTCAACGAGGCCGCTTCCCTCGTGCGCACCATCCCACGCCGCGATCTCGGAGCCCTTCAGCTGGCATGGACTCGCCGCGCGGGGGCAGAGGTTCGGCCCGGCGTCGCGGGGACACGCCTCGACTTCGCGTCCCGTACCCTGGTCGCCGGCGATCGGACGATCCGCTACCGCCAACTGGTCGGCGCCGACGGGGCCGACTCCGCGGTCCGGCGCGCGCTGGGGCTCCCCCACGTGCGGGCCTACTTCGCCGCGGAGTACAATGTCCCTGGGCTTCGACTGGAGCCGCTGCGGGTCGAGTGTGACCCGGGGGCTCTGGTCAACGGCTATTTCTGGGTCTTTCCTCACGAGCGCTACACCTCGATCGGTGCGGTAGCGCCGAAGCGCCTCGTTCCCCCCGCGGCTGTGCGGCGGTATCTGACGGGCCGAGTTCAGGCGCTGGGGATCGACGTCGGGGCGACGCCGTTCGAGGGCGCGACGCTCGAGGTGCAGTTTGCCGGCTTCGACTTCCCGGGTGGCGTCCATCTGGTGGGCGACGCGGCCGGCGTTCCCTCGTCGCTCACGGCCGAGGGCATCTACTCAGCGCTCGTGACTGGGGAGGAGACCGCCCGTCGCATGCTGGAGCCGGGCTGGCCTTCGCCCAAGACCGCGAGCTGGCTGCGAGTAAAAGCGGCCCACGACCGGTTGGCCGCAGCCTTACGTTATCGGTGGGCCCGGGATCTCTTGCTCGCCGGACTGGGCCGGCTCGCCTCCTGGAACGCCACTTCGCGGCGCATGTCCGCCTGGTTCCTGAACGGCTGACGCGCCCCTTGCGCACGCTCCGGACCTACCGTACTCTCCCTTTTTCGGTGAGCCGACAGGCGGGGAGCCAGCTGCATGACGTACGTGATCGTTGAAGCCTGCATCGGGGTCAAGGACCGCGCCTGTGTGGATGTATGTCCGGTGGACTGCATCTATGAGGGCGAAGACATGCTCTACATTCATCCCGACGAGTGCATCGACTGTGGGGCGTGTGAGCCGGAGTGCCCGGTGACGGCCATCTTCCCGGAGGAAGACGTGCCCGCCGACATGCAGGCGTATATCGCGAAGAACAAAGATGTGTTCTCCAGCGATACTCCGCCGGGGCGGCCCAAGCGGTAAGAGCCGGTCGATCAATCGATTGGATTCGCGACCCTCCCCAGCCCCGAGCTCGGGAGGGTCGCTCGCGTCGGATGGACCCAATCGCCAAATGGCGATCGGGGTAAGCAGAGCAAGAGGTGAGGCGGCCCGCGAGGCCGTAACTACACGACCCCGGGGCCGTTCATAGGAAGGATTACTTGAGAAGCGGAGGCCCAGAGAACACCGGACCGGCCCGCCATAGATATGAACGCACGAGTGCCCGCAAGGGTTTCAGCTCTTCGCCAGGCCGGCGAGGAAAGCTCGGAGGGCGTCGGTCACAACCGACGGCTGCTCGAGCGTCGGTAGGTGGGCCGCACCGGATACTACGATGAGGCGCGCATCCGGAATTGCCGAAGCCATGGCGCTGGCTCGAGCCGGGGGCGTCATCCGGTCCTCGGAGCCGACCATCACCAGAGTGGGGAGACCGCGGAGATCGGGGAGCAGGGCAGTGCTGTCGGCGCGGTCCCGCATTGCGGTCAGCGCCCCTACGATGCCCGCGACCGGTGCGGCCGACATGATCTCGCGAACACGCTCGACCAGGGCCACGGGCGCCGACGGGCTGAGCATCTTCGGCAGCATGGTCTCGGCGATTGCGGCGGCCCCACCCTCGCGCGCCAGCGCGGCCGCCTCGTCCCGCGATCGCTTTCCCTCGGCGCTGTCCGCTTCGGCCCTGGTGTCGACCAGCACCAGCCCGGCCACGCGTTCCCGCCACCGCCGTAGAAACTCGAACGCGATGTAGCCCCCCATCGAGAGCGCGCACAGGACCACTCGATCGATGCCGAGCGTGTCCAGGAGCGCGGCGAGATCGGCGGCATAGGTTGCCATGCTGTATCCCAGGTCCGGCGCATCGGACAAACCCATGCCTCGCAAGTCCGGCGCAATCCGACGCCAGCCGTCGAGCGCCCCGAGCTGCGGCTCCCAGATCGTGCGGTCGAGCGGATAGCCGTGGATAAAGAGCACCGCGGGCCCCTCCCCCCGCAGGTCCACGGCCAGGTTGACTCCGTTTACCGTGAGGCGGCGAGCGTCGCCGCGCGCCACCGGCCGGGCGTTCATGAACTCGCCAAATTCCGCCGGCACCGGTATCGGCTTGCCCTCCTGGCTTATGCAGACGAAGACGAACTCCGCGCTCGCGACCGGCGCGTCATCTCGCAGCCGCCGGGCGCTCTGGCGAATCGTAAAGCTGGTTCGGCCATGATGGGTGAGGGTCTGATGAAAGCGGAGCACGTCACCGGGAAAGGCGGCAGTGTGATAGTCGACCGTCGCTTTGCGCACGGCCGGCCAGGCGCCATGGCGGGAAAAGACGTCCATCCCGGGGCCGCGCGCGAGCATCTCCCAGCGCGCGCGCTCGAAGAGGGCGAGGAACGATGCCTGGTTGAGGTGGCCGAAGGCGTCGCACTCGTCCGGATAGACCGTCAGGTCGATCTCCTGAATCGGCATGGGGCAAAAATACCCGGACAGCCGTGCCGGTGCGCAGAAGGTGCGCGTGGGAGCCTCTTTAGTCTATCTTCAGCGGAACTCCGAGGTCGCGACTGATCCCCACCGCCCGCCTGCCCTTCTCTGCCTATGAAGCCATCCACCGACTACATCCGCCACGCCGCGCGGCTCTCGCGCAAGCTCCAAATGGACGCCGCCATAGGGAGCGCCGTACAGCCCGACGCGGAATTCTATAAGGCCCTCTCGAAGGCCCTGGAGGAAATCGCGGCCGGGCTGGAGCAGGTGGCGCCGCGTGAGTGAGGAGCAGGTCACGCTGGTCGAGTCCCAGGCAGCCCTCGAGCAGGTGGTGGCCGAACTGCAGGAGGAGCCGCTGCTGGCAGCGGACACCGAGGCCGCCAGCTTTCACCGCTACCACGACCGGGTGTATCTGGTCCAGCTGTCGTCCCGCACCCGCACGGTCGTGATCGATCCGTTGGCGGTTGAGGATCTGGGCCCATTCGGCCGCATCCTCGGTGATCCAGTGGTCGAGGTGGTGTTTCACGACGCGGATTACGATCTGCGACTGCTGGATCAGCAGTACGGGTTCCGTGCCGTGCACGTCTTCGATACCCGGGTGGCCGCACAGCTTCTCAACGAACCGGGCATCGGGCTCGCGGCGCTGCTCGAGAAGTATCTCGGTGTATCGCTCGACAAGCGGTTTCAGCGAGCTGACTGGTCCACCCGGCCCCTCTCGGCTGACATGCTGCGGTACGCGGCGTCCGATACCCGCCATCTGCCGGCGCTGCGAGACATCCTCCGCGACCGACTACTCGAGCGGGGACGGCTGGCTTGGGCGGAAGAGGAATTCACGCTGCTGGAGCAGGTTCGCTGGGGCACCTCGACCGACGGCGAGCCTGGCTACCTCCGTGTCAAGGGCGCCAAGGCGCTACGCGGCCGGCCACTCGCCGCGCTCCGCGAGCTCTATCAGTGGCGTGAAGACACGGCCTCCCGGAGCGATCGCGCGGCGTTCCGGATCGTGAACGCGGAGCCGTTGCTCGAGATCGCGAGGACCCTGCCGACCGACGTTGCGGGCCTGCGCGCGATCCGGGGCGTGGGGCCCGAGCTGATTGAGCGGCGCGGCCGAGAGATCCTCGGCGCCGTGCGGCGCGCGCTCGACCTGCCCGAGGACGAGCTGCCTCGAATCGAACGGGGCCCGCGGCGCACGCCGGATCCCGCCTTCGAGGCTCGGGTCGAGCAGCTCAAGGCGAAGCGCAACGAGCTGGCCGTGCGGTTCGACCTCGCCCCCGGGGTCCTTTGCCCCAATGCAACACTGGAAGGGATTGCCCGGGCGATGCCGCAGACGCTCGACGAGCTCCGCGCCACCCCGGGGGTCCGGAACTGGCAGGCGGCGGCCTTGGGAGAGGAACTGATGACCGCGGTAAGAGGTAAGACGTGAGAGGTGAGAGGGGGACGGAGCCGTTCCGACAGCAGGTCTCCCTCTCACCTCTTACCTCTCACCTCTTCCCTTAATGCCCCAGGAAGGCCCGGACTCTCGGGTCCATGCGCTCAGGGGTCCAATACGGCTCCCAGACTAGCTCGACGTCCACGGAGCGGACGCCTTCGAGATCGGACGCCACCTCACGAACGCCTTGAAGGATTTCACCGCCGGCCGGGCAGCCGGGCGAGGTCAGCGTCATCTTGACCCGAACGTCGCCTTCCTCGTCCGTCTCGATGTCGTAGACCAGGCCGAGATCAATAATGTTGAGATTGAGCTCCGGGTCCTTGACGGCGCGGAGAGCCTTGCGAACGGTGTCGGATGAGAGGGGCATGGGCGGCAGTGGCTATGGGCTATGACTACGCTGTACCTACCCCGCAATGTAGCGGGGTCGCTCGATACGCGAGCCGCCGGGTACTGCCGCAAGGTCAAGGCGGCAACTGTGCCCCGCAGCACCGCGGCATGCTCCGAAAGGCGGCATCCGACAATTGGCCTCGGAGCACCCGCAGCTTGTCGATGGACCGCCGGGTTCGTGGATCGTAGCTCCGGTTGGTAAGAAACACGACGAACATGTCGCGGGCGGGATCGATCCACAGTTCGGTCCCCGTCCACCCGGTGTGACCATAGGCGGAGGGACTCACCAGAGTACCAAACACGCTGGGGTCGTCAGGCGGAGCATCGCGGGTCGGACTGTCCCATCCGAGGAGCCGCGTCCCACTGCTGGTACCAGGCGTCAGAAACGCCCGCATCGTCTCGCCCCGAACCCATCGGCCGCGTGGTCCCATTCCCTGACGGAGCCACACCTGGGCAAACCGCGCAAGGTCCGCTCCGGTCGAAAACAACCCCGCATGGCCGGCCACCCCTCCGAATCGGGCCGCGTTCTGGTCGTTCACCTCACCCCTGACCGGGCGCCCGCGGTAGCGTCCACTGGGCGCTATCCACTTCCGTAACCTCGCCGGCGGGCAGTACAAGGTGCGATCCAAGCCGAGCGGGTCCAGCACTTCGGCCTGGACCACCTGGTCGAGTGGCTTGGCGGTCACCTGCTCCAGCAACAGGCCCAGCAGCATCGCATTCAGGTCGCTGTATGCGGCGGAGTCTCCGGGAGCCCGCTCGAGCGGCTCACCGTAGAGGCGGTCGACCACCGCCCCAGGCGAGTGCGCCGACCGGTAGAACGGCACGTAGGGCGGAAGGCCGCTGGTGTGGTCGAGCAGCATGCGCACGGTCACGAGGTCTTTGGCACCGCCCGCGAATCGCGGCAGGTAGCGAGCCACCGGTGCGTCCAGCGCCACGGCGCCCGAATCCACCAGCCGCAGGACGGCACTCGCGGTGCCGACCACCTTCGTGATGGAAGCCAGGTCCCACAGAGTCGAATCGGGATCGGGCCGGGCGGACCCCCCACTCCAGGTCAAGTGGCCATAGCCCCGGGCGTAAAGGACTGTATCCCGATGACCAATGACGACGACGGCCCCCGGATAGAGCCCCTTCCGGATACCCTGTCGCACAGCGGCGTCGACATCGCCGAACCCCTGGGAGAGCAGGGGTCGGTGACTGAAGGCCAGACCACACAATGCGAACATGACCGCCAGACGTCGTCCGCCGCTCGCCATGCGCTTCACCGCACTTGCTGGATTGCCACGAGGAGGAAGGAACGGCTCTCCGGTTTACTGGGAGCAACTGGGGTGCCAGCGACGGGCCAACGGGGAACCGCTGGGCCGGGGGGGTCCGCCCGGGAGCCTTTTGGGTAGGAGTAGCTCTTACTACTCTCTCGAGGGGTGCTGGCCAACTGACTCAGGGGCCGGCGAAATCCTTCACCGACCCCGGCGGGAGTTGATAGAGCACCTGCGCAGTTCTCACATCCCGGTCCGAGAGACGCGCCGTGCGGGTCGAGGGGAACATGACGTCGTTGGAGTCGGCCGAGTGAGGCAGGCCAATGGCATGCCCGGTCTCGTGAACCGCCACGGAGAGCAGCGCGGGCTCGGTGAGTGGGGCTCCGGCACTCGCATGCATCGCCAGCGAGATAATCGCATGCCGCACGCGCCCGGCCTGATCCCAGGTGAGATCGGTCTGGCCCGCACGGTCGATGTCGAATCGATCGATCCAGCGCACCACTATGTCGGCTCCGGCGGTATCTCGCACCTCGGTAAACGTCACCCCCACGCCGGCCTCGATCCAGCGGCCAAGAGCTTGCCGCACCAACGCGCCCATGTGAGGCACGTACCCGGCGGGGCTTCCCTCCATGAGGGCGACCTTGAGCGCTGCATTGCGATCGGGCCACCGACGCACCACCGAGTCAGTGGTGGCGATCAGCGAATCCAAGTAGGTCCGTTCGGCTGCGCCGACCAGCTGACGCCGGACGGCCAGTCGCGCGAGCCGGTCCAGCGTGGGGGTGCCGGCAGCGGAGGGAACCGGCGCGGGGCCGGGAGCGGTGGCCGCCAGCGCGGGGCGGGGGGCTGAATGCCGCCCCGGTGCCGCGAGGGTGTCGGCTGACGACGCCGATGCCCCGGCGCTGAGCGTGGTCGACGCCGTCTTGGTCAGCCGGTCCGCCAGGATGGCCAGGACAAGGAGCCCGGTTATGGCCGGGAGAAGGATGCGCTTCATGAGTGTAGGGAATATGCGGCCGCCGCCCAGGCTGACGCCAGCGTGCCTGGCGTGAGTGGCTGGAGCCGTCTAATGTTTGGCCACCCGTGGCCAGCGGCTGGCGCGGCCCATGGAGGCATCAACTGAACCCGAGGGAATTGATTGCCCGGGGCCTGGTCCGCTGGCGCTGGGCCATAGTGCTCGTCTGGGCCGTGGTGGGCGTTTTCGCGGCAGCGCGCGCACGGGCCATTGAGCGCCTGCTCAATCTCCGAGGCGGGAGCAACCAGGAGACCGAGGCATCTCGGGCGGAGGAAACGCTGAAGCGGCGGTTCGACAGCCCGGTGAGCGAGTTCTTCGCCGTGACGCTCGCCGCCCCCGCCCCGTTCACCACCCCCGCCCCCCGCCTTGTCCTCGACAGCCTCGCCCATGCCCTCGCCGCCGCCGCTTACGTCCGGGGGGTCGTATCCTATGGCTCGACGGCGGATACCTCGTTCCTGAGCCGAGATGGGCGCACCACGTTTCTGGTCGTGGCACTACGTACGACGACCGGTGACAGCGCCGCCGGCCTGGTACCCGTCATGCGCCGCGCGGTGCGTGAGACTCTGGACCGCATGCCCGACGGCAAACGCTACACCGCCTACGTCACCGGCCGGGCCCCGCTCGACCTCGACATACGCAGCGTGAGTGCGCAGGACGGCCGCAGAAGCGAGAAGCTGCTGCTCGCCCCCACGCTGCTGATTCTCGTGCTGGCGTTCGGGGCGCTGGTGGCCGCGGTGCTGCCGCTCATCATCGGCTTTCTCGCCATCGTGGTGTCGCTCGCGATCATCGGCGTCCTGGCGCAGTTCACGCCGATGTCGGTCTTCGTCCTGAACATGACCACGATGATCGGGCTCGGGGTGGGCATCGATTATTCGCTCCTGGTGGTCACGCGCTTCCGCGAGGAGCTGGGCCGGGGAAAGCGGCGCCGCGAAGCCGCCGTGACGACGCTGCTGACAGCCGGGACCGCGGTCGTCACATCCGGGCTCACCGTCGTCGTGGGGTTCGGGGCACTCCTGTTCACGCCTCTGGTCGAGACCCGCAGCGTGGGACTGGGCGGCCTGGTGGTGGTCGCGGTCGCCGTGCTGCTGTCCACCACCCTGCTCCCTGCCCTGCTCGCGATTCTCGGGCGCAGCATCGAGCGCCCCCGCTGGCTCGCGCGCCGCCTCGCCTGGTGGCACGCCCCCCGGATCTGGGAAACCTGGGCGCGCACCCTCAGCCGGCACCCGTGGCGCGCGGCGGGCCTCGGGGGCCTCGCCATCGCGCTCCTCACCGCCCCGGTCTTCTCGATCCGGATCGGCTTGCCCTCGCGCCACTGGTGGCCCAGCGGAACCGACGGAGGAAAGGGGGTCGAAACCCTCACGAAGATGGGCGTCGCCGGGGTGATTCAGCCGGTGCGGCTCGTGATCGAGGCGCCACCCGGTCATACGGCGGTCGAGACGACGACCCTGCGAGGCCTCCGCACGCTGTCGGATTCCCTCCGAGCGGACCCCCGGGTGCAAGAGGTGCGGAGCCTGGTGGACGCCAAGCGCCGCACTTCGCTGCTGGCGTACTCGGTGCTCTACAGCGATCTCGACGCCGCGCGGAAGGAGCTCCCGCACGAGTTCCTGGACGCCTACCTGAGCCAGGATCACCGAGTCACCCTGATGGACGTGATCCTCTCGGATACCACGTCGCTGACCACCGCGATGGACGTGGTTCGAAGGGTCAGAGTGCTTCGGGGCGAGCCGCTGCGCGGCATCAAGGGGCTCGACATCTCGGTGGGAGGCTACGTCGCGTCCGCGCTGGACTTTCAGAACGACATGCTGGCGCGCATCCCGCTGCTCGTCGGCCTCATCCTGGGCGCCACCGGCATCATGCTCGCCGTGGCGTTCCGCTCCGTGCTGGTGCCGATCAAGGCCATCATCATGAACACGCTGTCGGTGAGCGCCACGTTCGGGCTCATCGTGCTGGTCTTTCAGCGTGGGTTTGGCTCCCGCATTTTCGGGCTCGACGGCCCGACGTCCGCCATCTTCGTCGTCGCCCCGGTTCTGGTCTTCGCCGTGGTCTTCGGCCTCAGCATGGATTACGAGGTGTTCCTGCTGAGCCGGATCAAGGAGGCGTTCGATCGGACCGGCCGCAACGACGAGGCCGTGCTCGAGGGGCTGAGCGCGACCGCGTCGGTGATCACCTCCGCCGCGCTGATCATGATCCTGGTGTTCGGGGTTTTCGCGTTTGCGCGGGTGCTGATCGTGCAGTTCCTGGGCTTCGGGCTCGCGGTCGCGGTGCTGCTGGACGCGACCATCATCCGGATGGTGCTGGTGCCGGCGTTCATGCACCTGGCGGGGCGGTGGAACTGGTGGCCCGGAAAGAGGTGAGAGGGTGAGAGGTAGGAGGTGAGAGGTGAGAGGATACGGTCCAACGGGAGTCCCCTCTTACCCCTTACCTCTTACCCCTCACGTCTCACCCTTTCGCGTCGCGCCAATTCGGCCCCACGCCGACGTCCACCACCAGCGGGACATCCAACTTGACGACGCCCTCCATGTTGCTTCGTACCAGGTCCCGCATCGCATCCACCTCGGCCGTCGGAACCTCGAAGACCAGCTCGTCGTGCACCTGTAGCAGCATGCGGCTGGCGAGGCCGCGCTCACGAATGGTGCGATGGCTGCGCACCATCGCGAGCTTGATGAGGTCCGCGGCGGAGCCCTGCAGCGGGGAGTTCTGGGCCGTCCGCTCCGCGTAGGCCCGCAGGTTGTAGTTCCGATCCCGGATTTCGGGGATGTACCGCCGCCGCTTGAAGAGAGTCTCGACGTAACCCTGCTCGCGAGCCAGCTGGATCTGGCGGTCCAGGAACGCGCGGACCCCGGCAAACCGCTCGAAGTACCGTCCAATGAACGTCTTTGCGTCCTCCTGCGAGATCCCCAGCTGGCGCGAGAGCGCGAACGCCCCCTGCCCGTAGATGGTGGCGAAGTTGATGGTCTTGGCCCGACCACGCATCTCGGGCGTCACCTGGCCGACCGCCACTCCGAAGATGAGCGCCGCGGTCTGACGGTGTATGTCGCCACCCTGCCGGAAGGCCTCGATGAACGCCGGATCACCCGACAGGTGCGCCATGATCCGGAGCTCGATCTGGGAATAGTCGGCGATGAGAAAGACCCACCCCGGGCAAGGGACGAAGCCACGCCGGATCGCCTCGCCGCGGCCGGTGCGAACCGGAATGTTCTGCAAGTTGGGATCCGATGACGAGAGCCGCCCGGTCGCCGCGCCGGTCTGATTGAAGCTGGTGTGAATCCGGCCGGTCTTGGCGCTCACCACGAGCGGCAAGGCGTCCACATAGGTGCTCTTGAGCTTCTGCAGCTCCCGGTAATCCAGGATGAGCTTGGGAAGCTCGTGTCCCATCTCGGCCAGCTGCTCGAGCACATCGGCGTCGGTAGACGGGCCCGTCTTGGTCTTCTTGAGAATGGGGAGCTGGTGCTTCTCGAAGAGCACCGTCGCGAGCTGCTTGGGTGAGTTCAGGTTGAGGTCGGTGCCGGCGACCTGGGCAATCTCCCCCTCGAGGCGCGCGAGATCGGCGCCCAGCTCGCGCGACAGCCGCTCGAATACCCCGCGGTCGATCCCGATCCCGGCCCATTCCATCTCCACCAGGACTTCGATCAAGGGGAGCTCCAGGTCGCGCAGCAGGGGCTCGAGCGCCGTGTCCCGCAGCCGCGGCGCGAAGAAGTCGTGCAGCGCGAGCACGATCGCGCTGTCGGCGCCACAGTACGCGGCCGCGCGCGCGACCGGAAGCTCGGCAAACGGCACCTCGCGCCGTCCCCGGCCCGCCACGTCCGCGTAGGTCTCCAGCGTGCGGCCGAGGTGCTCGAGCGCGAGCGTGTCGATCGCGTGAGAGCGGCGGCCGGGATCGAGCACGAAGCTCGCCAGCAGGGAGTCGTACGCGGCACCGGCCAGCTCCAAGCCGGCGCCCCGCAGGACCTGCCAGTGGAACTTCAGATTGTGACCGGCCTTGAGCACCTTGGGGTCGCGCAGCAGGTCCGCCAGGGGCGCGCACTCGGGGCTGGTGAGGGGAGGCAAGTTGGCGACCGGCGGCGGAGCGGCCAGCTCGCCGTCGGGCGGACGATGAGCAAAGGGAAAGTACCAGGCCTCGCTGGGGCTCGCGGCCAGCGAGAGGCCGACCAGCTCGGCCTGGCGAGCAGCCGTCGTGCTGGCCTCGGTATCGAGGGCGACGAGCTTCGCCTGGCGAAACCGGGCGACCACGGCCGCCAGCGCGCCCGGTTCGTCGATGATGGTCACCGCGGCGGCTGGAATCACTCCCTCCGGCGCTGTCTCGACCGGTGCCGGAGGAAAGTCCATCACCGCCGGGACCTGGCGGCCGTCGCCGGCGGACCCGCCGCCCACCCGGCGAACCAGCGTGTAGAACTCGAGCTCGGTCAGCACCCGGAGCAGCTTGTCCCGGTCGGCCTCCTTGACGGTCAGGCGTTCGAGATCGAGCTCGACCGGCACGTCGCGGCGGATCGTCACCAGGTCACGCGACAGGCGGGCCTCGGTGGCCTGCTCCAGCAGCGCCTCACGGGCGCGCTTGGCCGGCACTTCGGCCGCGCGGGCGAGGAGCGCCTCGAGGTCGCCGAAATCGGCGAGCAGCTTCTGGGCACCCTTCTCGCCGATGCCTTTCACGCCGGGGATGTTGTCCGACGTGTCGCCCACCAGCGCGAGAAAGTCCGCCACCTGGGCCGGCGCAACACCCAGCCGCTCGGTCGCGTTGCTTTCGTCCACCCAGGTCTCATCGACTGCCGCAGGGCCGCCCCGGCCCGGATTCAACAGGGCAATACCGGGCCCGATCAGCTGATAAAAATCCTTGTCGCCGGAGACGATGACCACCTGGAGCCCCTGCGCGGCCGCCCGGGTGGCCAGGGTGCCGATCACGTCATCGGCTTCGTATCCCGCAACCTCCGCGGCCGTGATCTGGAAGGCCTGCAGCAGTTGCCGAGTCCGCTCGAGCGAGCGGTCGAAGTCAGCTTGCAGCTCCTCGTCCAGCTTTTCCCGGGTCGACTTGTAGTCGGGGTAGCGCTCTTCCCGAAACGACGTGCCGGCGTCGAGCACCCAGGCGACGTAGTCGGGCCGATACTTCTCCTGCAGCCGGAGCAGGAAATTCACCACGCCCCACGCCGCCGATGTGTTCTCCCCCCGCGTGGTGCGGAGGGGCCGCGAAATCATCGCGAAGAACGCGCGGTAGATGAGGGCGTAGCCGTCCACCAGGAAGAGCTGGGGAGGGGTGTGGTTCGGCATGGAGAGAAGATAGTTAGAGGTGAGAGGTAACACCTCTCACCTCTCACCTCTCACCTCCGTCGTGGTGCCGGCTCCCCGCCCTTCCGCAACTGCGCTACCGTACGCTCGAAGTCTGCCCGGGATCTGGACATGAGGCGGTAACGGCCGAATGACGACTCGTCGATGAAGAACAAGGTCAGCCGATACCGGTAATAGACCCAGCGAATGATCCGCGCCGAGACGTTGGGGGCCTGCTCTGTCGCTTCGTCGGGGGCGCCAAGCACAATGAAGACCTCCCCGCGCTCGGTGCGCCAGCCAGGGGTCCCCTCATCCCGGATCTGCGCGTTTGCCGTCGCCAGGCGAGTGAAGTACTCGTCGAGCTGCTCATTGCGCGGTGTCTTGGGATCGGGGTCGGTTGATTTGCGGAACTCCCGCCACAAGCGGGCGCGATCGGCCGGCGGCGCGCGCCGCAATGAATCGAGTAGGACATTCGGGCCCCAGTAGCGCAACAGGCTCAGCATCTGATCGTAGCTCGTCACCAGCCACTGCGGCGTAAACGACACGATGGCCGTGGCTCGGCGGCTGGCCGCCCCGGTGCCGAGCACGAGCCGCATGTCACCCAACACCAGGCTGTCGGGCGCGACCCGGATCACCTGGCTCTCGATGGGGCGCCCCCCGCGGAAGCGCAGCGAATCGCGATAGACCAGGCTGTCTTGCGCGTCGCGGACCTCGAAGGGGACCGTCTCCGCGTGGGGGAAAGCGTAGCCTTCCACGTAGGCGAGCAACGTGTCCCCACCGAAGCCGACCACGCCGCGCGGGTTGAGCACGAGCTGGAGCGGGTCGGCCGGCTTGGCCCTGCCCTGGGCCTGGTACGCGAGAATCGGCTCGCTGGTCGTGCCGGGAGCGAGCTTGGGCACGTCGTAGTCGCCTTCGGCGCGCGATTCCACCCCCGCATTCACGTCGCGCAGGTTGACGGTTACATGCTGCCGGCCGGGCAACAGCTTGAAATGCTGCTGAAAAAGCACGCTCTCGTCGGTGCGACCGGTCTCCGGCTGGGTAGCGACCCGGACGGTTTCCTCCCGCCCGACCTGGATCGGCGCGCCGGTCTCGGGGCGGAGGGTAATGTCGACCCGGTAGTGTGCCGTGTAACCGCTCGGCTCTCGCTGGAAGTTGAGCGACCGATTGTCGAGCGAGAGGCCGAGGACGGTCAGCGCGGTGTCACCGACGCCGGCCGCGAACGCGAGTGTGCCCACGAAGGGAAGTGGATCGCCCGCCGCGAGGCGGCCGACCCCGCGGTACAGGCTGGTCGTCGACGCGGCCGCAGGCATGTCGTCTGCCACTGGGGCAGGCGTGCGCGACGAGCGCCCCTGCCCCGCCCCGCCCCCACATCCGGCGGCGACGCCCGCGATCAGCAGACCCAGTGCGAGGCGCGGCATCGCTCTTCTCCGTTGGTTGACGTGGGCTCGCACTTGGGACCGCGAGCGAGCGAAGGTTAGTGGCGCAACGCGATGAGGGTCAAGCAGCGACACGAGGCGTATCTCCGGGTCTGGCGAGCGCTTGCTGGCACTCTGGGGACCTACTAGGTTGGCTCACACATGAGCTCCGAAAACCTCGTCGGTCGCACGGTGGCGGGCTACCGCCTTGTCCAGCATGTCGGCGAGGGGGGCACCGCAAGTGTGTATCGGGGAGAACACCCCGAGCGCGGCTCCGCGGCGGTCAAGATTCTGATTCCGCGACTCGGCAAAGACCCGATCGCGATCAAGCGCTTCCTCCGCGAAGCAGAATTCGGGGTTCGGCTCAACCACCCGAACATCGTTCGCACTTACGACTACGGCGCCGCCGACGGACTCCACTACCTCGCGTTGCAGTGGGCCGACGGCGAGCCGCTCGCGAGCTTCGTCACCCGCTCCGGCAATCTCGCCGCACCGCTGGTGGCCACGATCGTCGAGCAGATCGGCGCCGCGCTGACCGCAGTCCATCAAGCCGGGATCATTCACCGCGACCTCAAGCCGGCCAACATCATGTACGACCCCGCCACCCAGCACGCGATGTTGCTCGATTTCGGCATCGCGCGGGACGCGGAGGGAGGCGCCGAGGAGCGGCTGACCCGAGCAGGGTTCTTCGTAGGCACGCTCCAATACGTGGCGCCCGAGACATTGAGCGGCGAGCTGGTCGGTGAGCAGGCCGACGTGTACAGCCTGGCAACGATCACGTATCACCTGCTGACCGAGTGTCTGCCTTTCCCCGGACGCAGCCCAAGAGAGTTGTTCCAGCAACTACTCTCCCAGGAGCCCATCCCACTGAACCAGGCCAAGCGCGGCCTCCGGTTCCCGCAGGCCGTGGAAGACGCGGTCATGAACGGCCTGCAGCGCGATCTCGCTAAGCGCAGTAAGTCGGTGGACGAATTTGCCCGGGGATTCTGCACGGCGGTACGGGAGGAAGGGACCCAGAAAGGAGGATTCCTGGCCAACTTGTTTCGCAAGGGCCCCCGGTGACCCCCCTGGAGGAGCTCTTACTCGCTCGGTCGGTCCGCCGCGGCGATTTCGTGCTCGCCTCCGGCCAACACTCATCCTATTACATCGATTGCCGGCTCACGACCATGTCCGCCGAGGGCATGGTGCTCGTAGGTCGGGCCGGGCTCGAGTGCATTCGAGCCGCCGGGTGGGCCGCCTCCGCAGTCGGCGGCCTGACGCTGGGGGCAGACCCGGTCGCGTACGCCATTGCCGCAGCCAGTTTCGGCTCGGACTCCCAGCTGGATGCTTTCACCGTCCGGAAGGAAGCCAAGAGCCATGGCACCCGCCGTCTCATCGAGGGCAACTTCACGCCCGGGACTCCGGTCGTCATCGTGGAGGACGTGATCACATCCGGTAAGTCCGCGCGCCAGGCGATCGACGCCGTCCAGGCGGAGGGCGGCCGGGTGGCGGGCGTGCTGGCTGTGGTGGACCGGGAGCAGGGCGGGCGGCAGGTTCTCGAGGCGGAGGGCTACGCGGTCCAGGCGTTGACCACTGCCTCGGCACTGGGCCTGGGAGGCGAACGTTAGGAGTTGTCCTCCCAACTCCCCTGCGCCAGCGGGTGAAAGTCCCGCCAGATGGCGAGGTACGGCAGGACCAGGCGATCGACGAAGCTCGCCAGCGCGGAAGGGAAGGGAAAGCGACTTCGAAACTCCGAGGCAGTAATCCCCAGCATAGCCCGCAGGTGTCGCCCGAAGCTCTGGGGCGACGAGTAGTCGAGCCGGTACGCCACGTCGGCGACCGAAAGCCCGCCGGTCTCGAACAGCAGCGCTGCATGCAGCAGGCGGACCGCCGCGAGATAGTTCTTGGGCGATGGCAGACCGCATCGCACGAAGCGCGACATGAGCGTGCTGGGGCGGACATAGAGCCGGTCGGCCAGGCGCCGCACCGTTGGCGTCTCCGGCGCGAGCCGGACCAGGGCCTCCATGAAGAGCCGCGCGTCGGCCGGTGCCTCCGAGAGCGCATCTAGAATAGGGCCCTGGATCCGAGCCACCGCCCGGGTGGCCGGCTGACCCACCACCTGCCGCAGCCGGCTCCACCCCAACGGCGAAGTCACGTCGACCACCTGGCGCACGCCGGTAGCGCCCAGCCGAAGCAGCATCTCGGTGGCGCCGGCGTCGTGCTGCGAGACCAGCGCCACCGTCGGGATCCCGGGGAAGTCGCGGACCAGGTGGGCCAGCGCCTCCACCTGCTCCGGAACGCAGCGATGCACGGAGACGAGGACCGCGTCGACCGCTCGCTCGCGGACGACCCGCACGGCATCCGGGATGGAGTCGCGGTGGACCACGGAAAAACAGCCGCTGCCCGCCGCATCCACCCGCGAGCGCTCTGCGGGCAGCAGCACCGCGGCCACGGTGGGCGCCGGCGGAGCAGGGGGCAGGGGAGCGAGGACGGGCGCGGCAGCTGGCGACATGCAACCTCCTGGTGCGGGCGCAACCTAGCCGACCCGCCTCAATCAGGGATCAACCCCCCGGGCGGCCCGGGCGACGCGATGCATCCCCGGCGGATCGCGAGACGGGGTCCACACGCCGGGCATCGGCTACCCTGTTATCCTTCGGGGCGGGTCGAGTGCGATGGTCGCGGGCACCTTCGGGTGTTCCGAGGAAAGTCCGAGCTCCAACGGGTAGACTGCCAGGTAACGCCTGGGCGCCGAAAGGCGACGGACAGGGCCACAGAAAACAAACCGCCCCTCGCGCGAGCGCGGGGTAAGGGTGAAAAGGTGGGGTAAGAGCCCACCGCACCGCCGGTAACGGATGGTGGCACGGTAACCCCCAGTCGGAGCAAGGCCAAATAGGCGGCGAGGTGTGACCCACACCGAAAGGCCCCGAGCGCAAGCAAGGGGGAGCCGCGGGTAGGCTGCTCGAGGCGGTCGGTGACGACCGTCCCAGACAGATGACCATCCTCTCACGCGAGAGTGGGAGAGAACAGAACTCGGCTTACGACTCGACCCGTTCTGCCCTCCGGGCTGGTCCCGGGGGGCAGTGCTTTCCAACCACCACGTATGGGGGCCGCATGACAGCTCGCGCTCTCGCGCTCCTCACGTTCGCCGGCGTCGCGGCCTCTGCGGCGCCCTCGCGCACCACCAAGTACCGGGTCGATCAGACAGTCGATCAGGCGGTGGACGCCACTGCGATGGGCGGGGCGGAGCAGCGACAGCGGTTCGCCGTCTCGACGTTCGTCACGGTCACTCTGACCGACACGGCGGGCGGGAAAGTGGTAAGCGCCGTCGTCGATTCCATGGTGAGCGATTCCGCGCCGGTGCCCAAGGCCGTCCTCGACAGCGTCAGAGGACTCCCCCTCCACGGGCTGCTCGACGACGCCGGGCATGTGAGCGCCGTGAAGCCGCTTCGGGAGAACCCCTTGGCCGCCCAGATGACCGACATCATCTCCCGGTTGTATCCGGGGCTCCGGCCCAAGCTCAAACAGGGCGATGGCTGGAGCGACACGACCCGGGTGTCGACCCCAGCCAACGGCGGCACCATGAACCTCGAACGGATCACGATCTACAAGGCGACCGGGAAGGAACGGCGGGGCCGCACCGACGCCCTCAAGGTCGACGCCAGCTTCAGCTCGACCGTGACCGGGACCCAGCAAACACCCAACGGTCCGGCGCAGATCGCGGGAACGGGATCGGGAACCGGCGCTCATTACGTCACCCCGGACGGCCGGTACGTGGGCGGCAGCTGGACGGTGACGACGAAGCTGACGCTATCGGGGTCGTTCGCACCCAAGCCGGTACCGGTCACCCTGGTCGAGACCTTCGCGGTGAGTGAATTGCCGTGAGACGGCGAGGGCTGCTGGCGGGCGTGCTGGTGGCTTCGGCATGCTCGACCGGCGCGCCGCCTTCGGGGGGGCCGAGCCCCAAGTCACCGCCGCCATCCAACGCGGGAGACCGGGCCCCGGCTGCCGCGACGCCTCGAGGTGGCGCGGTGCTCTACCGGCCCACCACGGGCTCGGTCTACGCGCTCGAGCGGCGCGACAGCCTGACGCTGGAGCTGCCAGGCGGAGGGACCCAGCTCCAGGAATTCGCCCGAACCGCGTTTCTCACTGTTGCGATCGGCGAGGCCAGCGGCGGCTATCGCGCGACCATCCGGCTCGACTCGCTGCGCCAGGAGACGGGGGTCACCGCGGCCGCCGACTCCTTACTCCGGGCACAAGGGACCACCTGGACCGGAACGCTGACCACGCAGGGCAGGCTGGGTGAGCTCCGGACCGACCGGCCGTCCGGCGTCGCGGATCAGGTCGGGGCCAGCCTGGCGGTGCTCTTTCCCGTACTGCCCGAGGCGGGCCTGCAGGACGGCGCCAGCTGGAGTGACACGGCCGAGCGTGCCATCAGAACCGACGCGTTCGACACCAAGGAGCGGTCGGTCACCAGCTATCGGGTGGTGAAAGTCGAGGGTCGGGTGTACACGATCGACGCCGCGACCGGGTTTCAGCGGACCGGCAGCGGTGGCCAAGCGGCCCAGCCGATGGAGATGGCCTCCCAGGGTACCCGTCAGAGCCTGTATCGTTTTAGCGCCGACGGCGCGGTCGTCAGCGCGGAAGGGGCGGACTCGGCGGAGATGACGATCACCGTCCCGGCAGTGGGCCAGACGGTGCCGGTCCACCAGCGAGCCCGATGGAACGTCAGGAAGCAGTAAGAAGTACGAGGTAAGAGGGGGCCCCGCGATGGCCGGAGCCCCCTCCCTCTTACCTCTCACTTCTCACCGCAGTTTAGTCTACCAACCGCAGCGGCATCACCAGCGTCAGGAAGCTCGCAGGATCGTCCCAGCCCACGGGTTCACAGGTCGCGGCACGCTCAGGCGCCTTGAAGGTGAGGCGGACCTCGTCGGTGGGGATGTACTTGAGAACCTCGAGCATGTAGGCCGCATTGAAGCCGATCTCGAGCGGGTCGCCGTCGTAGGTGACGGTGACTTCCTCCTGGGCCTCGCCCAGGTCCGGAGTCTGGACCGAGAGCTTGCACGACCCGCTTGCGAAGGCCATCCGGATCCGGTGGGTCTGGTCGCTGGCTACGATGCTCATGCGCCGGAGCGCCGCCGTCAGGGCCGCCCGATCCGCCGTCGCGGCTTTGTCGTTTTCCCGCGGAATCACCTGCTCGTAGTTGGGGTAGGGGCCCTCGATGAGTCGGGTGTAAATCTGGGTGCTCGCCGAGCGGAACCCGAGGTGATTCTCGCTCCGCGCGATGTCGATCTCTTCGTCCGGCCGGAACAGGCGTCGGATCTGCTCCAGGGCCTTGGGCGGCACGATGAGATCCGCCTGGCCCGCGCCGGCGGCGGTCGGCACGTCCATGCGCGCCAGCCGGTGCCCGTTGGTCGCCACCATGCGCATCCGTTCCGGCCGGAGCTCCCACAGCACGCCGTTCAGAATGGGCCGGCTTTCCTCGGTGCTCGCGGCGAACGCGACGTGCGCGATGAGCTTCTGCAGATCCTTGGCCGCCGCCCGCCAGCCGCCTTCGAACTTCACCGCTGGAAAGGCCGGGAACTCCTCCCGGGGCAACCCGAGAAGGCGAAACTTGGATCGCCCGCACTCGATCGTGACCCGTTGCTCGCCACTGGCCACCAGCCGGATCGGGGCACTGGGAAGCTCCCGGACGATCTCCACCAGCTTGCGAGCCGGCAGCGTGATCGCGCCTTCCTGATCCAGCGAGACCGGCACGGTCGTGCTCACGGCAATGTCCAGGTCCGTGCCCGAAAGACGCAGGCCGTCCCGCGTCGCTTCGAGCAGGATGTTGGACAGTACAGGAAGTGTCGTCTTGGTCGGGACGCTGGCAGCGACCGCGACCAGTCCTTCCTGGAGTTGCTCCCGGGTAATCGTGAGCTTCATCCGCTCCTCGGCGTGCTAAAGATCAATACTACTTTACGTATTACAAATATTAGTAGCAGTAGTAGAGGCTCTGGAAATGTGGAGCGCCCTCGCAATCGGCTCGGTGCGCCGCACTTGAACCACTTTCCGGCTGTCGATCAACTGTGAACGATGCGGATAGTATCGCGCGCTCCACCACGCTTCACCACGTCGTCCAGACTCCCCACATCAGCGCACCCCACACGGGGATTATTCTGCGCACAACTCCTGGCGCGCGTACTCGATCTTCTCGCGAAAGGCCCGATCGCGCGACATCTGACGCTGCACTTTGTCCACGCTGTGAATGACCGTGGAATGATCGCGCCCGCCGAAAGCCTGGCCGATTTCCACCAGCTGCATCTGGAGAAGATCGCGGGCCAGGTACATCGCGATCTGGCGCGGGACCGTCAGGGTCTTGATGCGGGCCTTGGAGCGGAGGCCCTCCGGCGTCACGCCCCAGCGGCGCGCGACGACCTCCTGGACCCGGTGGATGGTCGGCAAGGGCTTGGCCCGGGCCTCGCCGCCGTCTTCTCCGGGCTTGATCTTGTCCGAGAGCGCTTCGCGGGCGAGCTCGATCGAGATCTCCTTGTGCTTGAGCGAGGCGAAGAGCAGCAGCTTGATGATGCATCCCTCGAGCTCGCGCACGTTGGAGCGAACGTGCTCGGCGATGAACCGGAGCACATCGTCCGGGATCGTCATCTCGAGGTGGTCCTGCTCCTGCTTCTTCCGGAGGATGGCAATCCGGTGCTCGAGATCGGGCTGGCCAATGTCGGCGACCATGCCGGACTCGAACCGGCTGACCAGCCGGGCCTCGAGACCGGGGATCTCCTTGGGCGGGCGGTCGGACGTCAGAACGATCTGCTTGTTGGCCTGGTGCAACGCGTTGAACGTGTGAAAGAACTCCTCCTGGGTCTGCTCCTTGCCCTCGAGGAAGTGCACGTCGTCCACCAGGAACAGGTCCACCTCGTTGCGGTAGCGGCGCCGGAAGTCCGGCATGGTTCGGCTGTGAATGCTTTCGATGACCTCGTTCAGGAACTGCTCGGATCCGACGTACAGCACCCGGGTCTCGGGGGCACGGGTGATGCGGGCGTGGGCGATGGCCTGCATCAGGTGGGTCTTGCCCAGGCCGGTGGCGCCGTAGATGAAGAGCGGGTTGTAGGTCTTGCCCGGCGCCTCGGCGATGGCGTGTGCGGCCGCGGCGGCCAGTTCGTTCGATTTGCCGATGACGAAGGTCTCGAACGTGTAGCGCTCATTGAGCGGCTGCATGCTCGGGTTGGTCGCGCCCAGCGCCGCCACGGCAGAGACAGTCGGCGTCACGAAGAAGTCCATCTGCGGGCGGCGCTGCCGCTCCTCCTGCACCCGGAAGACGACTGCCGTAGGCCGCCCCACCACCGGCTCGGCGAGTCGAGTAAGAATCGGTGCGTGCTTGGTCTCGTTCCACTCCGCGGCGAACTGATCGGGCGCGCCGATGATCAGCTGGCCTTCGTCGAGGGCGATGGCCTCGGTCGGCTCCAGCCAATTCCTGATGATGTCAGCAGGGAGTTCGCGCTGGGCCTCATCGAGGATGCGCTTCCATGCTTCCTTGGGGGACAGCTGCATCGGTGCTCGACAACGGCTGGGAGGATTTGCAAGGGCAGCCGATTTTACGGGCCGGTTGTGGAAAAGTCAACCTTGACGTTTGGCCCCTTGCGCCACTAGGTTCTCGGGCTCATTGGAAGAGGCGAGTCGCGATGAAGCCGTCGTATCGTCCGCGCAACAAGCGGCGCCTGAACAAGCACGGGTTTCGCGCTCGCATGGCGACGCGCTGGGGCCGGGCGGTGCTGTCACGCCGGCGCAAGAAGGGCCGGAAGCAGTTGACAGTGCGACTGCCATCGAAGCATGGGGGTGGCTGACGGCAGATGAGCGTCTCCGGCGGTCCGCGCGGCTCGCCCGGGTCGCGGACTTGCGCCGCTGTCTCGCCGAAGGCCGCCGCCACCGCACTCAGCACCTGGACATGATCTGGTTGGACAATGCAACGGGCCACCCGCGGATCGGACTGATCGTCCCCAAGTTTCAGTCCACGGCGGTGGCCCGTAATCGTTTGCGCCGCCAACTGCGGGAGATCTGGCGGCGGGAACTGCAGGCCACACTTCCGTCCGGCGATCTCGTGGTCCGCGCGCGGCGAGAGGCCTACCGGGCGGGTTATCTTGCGTTGCGGGCGGAAATGACCGAGTGGCGCAAGAGGGTGAACGGTCCAACAGCGTGAACGGTGAACGGTGAACAGTGAACGGGGGGTGAGCCAGCGGAATCCCGGCGTTGCGGGTGTGCCAGGAAGGCCGGCTGCGAGCGCCCGTTCATCGTTCACCGTTCACCGTTTACGCTTTTTCGTCAGCAAGCTCCCCCGCCGAGCGCTTGCCGCCGTCATCCGGGGCTACCAGCTGGTCATCTCACCGGTCCTGCCTCCCGCATGCCGCTTCACGCCGACCTGTTCCCAGTATGCTCTCGATGCCCTCCGGCGCTATGGCGCGCTGCGGGGATCATGGCTGGCCGCTCGCCGGCTCGCGCGCTGCCATCCATTCCATCCGGGCGGGTTCGATCCCGTTCCGTGACCGGATGAACTGACGTCCATGGATCGTCGTGCGATCTGGGCCATCATCCTGATGATGGCCATCGCGCTCGTGCCGGCACTCCTCCCGAAGGCGCGTAAGCGGCCCGCCGGGCCGGCGGGCCGCGATTCGAGCGCGGCTGTTCCGGCCACGCCCCCTCCATCGACCAGCGTAGGGCCCACCGGCCCGCCCGTGCCCTCAGGCCAGGCGCCCCGCGCGTCGGCGGACACCGCGACGGCGGACACGGTGCTCGCCAGCTCTCCGCTCTATACCTACGGGGTCAGCACCCGGGGCGCGCGTTTGGTGCTCGCGACCCTGCCGCGCTACCGGTCGATGGCGGTCCAGGCACGCGGCCAAGCTGTCGAGCTCCTCCGGCCGGGGACCGGGGTGCTGGGCATGACCCTGGTGCGGGGCCAGGACACACTTCGCCTCTCGGACTGGACGTTCACGCCGAGCGCGAGCCGCATCAACGTGACCGCACCGACGCCGGTTCGATTCAGCGCATCCCGGGGCGACGTGAGCGTCGAGCTGACGTATACCTTCCAGCCCGACGATTATCGCATTCAGGTGTCGGGCCGGGTAGCCGGAGTCGGCCCCAATGGCGGACTCCTGCTACTGGAGTTCGGCCCGGGTCTGGCCAACACCGAAGCGGATTCCAACGAGAATCACCGGGCGCTCGCCCTGGTCACCAAAGAGGGTGACGCGGAGCGAACCGACTTCTCGAGCCTCAAACCCGGCGAGCCGAAGACGCTGAGTGGCCCGTTCGAGTGGGTTGCCGTGAAGTCGAAGTACTTCGTGACAGCCGTGCTCGCCTTCGACAGCGCCGGCACCGGGATCAGCGGGGCAACAGCTACTCCGCCTGCCACCGCGGGGAAGCATCCGGCGGCCGCCGATGTGCAGCTCAGCTTGCCGGTGACCGCGACCGGGGCGTTCAACTACTCGGTCTACGCCGGACCCATGGAGTACGACCGACTCCGCCGTATCGGCCACGACTTCGACGACGTGAATCCGTACGGCTGGCCCGGGTTCCGTACCCTGATACGGTTCTTCACGGTGCCGATTCGGTGGATGCTCCTGTTCATGCACAACCAGCTGGGGATGGCGTACGGCCTTGCCTTGATCGTTTTTGGCATCCTCGTGCGCACGCTGCTGTGGCCGCTCAACCAGAAGGCGATGCGCTCGAGCATGCAGATGCAGGCGATTCAGCCGTTCATGAAGGAGCTCCAGGAACGGTACAAGGACGATCCCCAGCGGTTGCAAACCGAGATGATGCGGCTGTACAAGGAACACGGGGTGAATCCCTTCGGCGGCTGCTGGCCGATGCTCCTGCCGATGCCCATTCTGCTGGCGCTCTTCTTCGTGTTCCAGAACACGATCGAGCTGAGGGGCAATTCATTTCTATGGCTGCCCGACCTGTCGCGGCCTGACCCGCTGTACATCATTCCGGTTCTCATGGGGCTCACGATGTACGGCGTGAGCCGGGTGGGTCAGATCGGCATGGAACAGACACCGCAGATGAAGAGCATGCTGTACATCATGCCGGTGATGATGACCGTGCTCTTCGTGAACTTCGCCTCCGGCCTCAACCTGTACTACGCCGTCCAGAACATCACCAGCATCCCGCAGCAGTGGCTGCTGGCCAAGGAGCGGATGAAGCGTCTGCCCCCGCCGCCCGCGCCGAAGACGAGCAAGGGACGAACCAAAGGTGACAGGTAAGGGGTGAGAGGTAAGAGGGCGGCCGCTCCCCGCTGGAGCCCTCTCACCTCTCACCTCTCACCTCTTACCTTGCCCTGCATGCTCTCCGATCCCATTGCTGCCCTTGCCACGCCGCCGGGTCGGTCCGCGTTGGCGGTCGTGCGGGTGAGCGGGCGGGGGGCCTTCGACGTCGCCGCCCGGGTGGTAGAGGGATTCCAGCCGGCACCGGCCCGCCAAGCCAGACTGGCGACGTTCCGGAACGGCGCCGGCACGGCATTGGATCGCGGCCTGTACACCGTGTTCCCGGGGCCTCACAGCTACACCGGCGAAGACCTGGTGGAGCTTTCCTGCCACGGAGGCCTGACGGTCCCCGCCCAGCTCCTCAGCGCGCTTCACGCGGCGGGGGCGCGCGCCGCGCATCCCGGTGAGTTCACCAGGCGCGCCGTTTTGAACGGCAAGCTGGATCTGGTACAAGCGGAAGCCGTCGGCGACCTGATCGATGCCACGGCCCCGGCGCAGGCCGGCGCGGCCCTGGCTCAACTCGATGGCGGACTCTCCCGCCGGCTGGGCGAGCTGCGGGAACAGCTGGTGGAGCTGCAGGCGCTCCTGGGCTACGACATCGACTTTCCGGACGAGGATGAGGGGCCGGTAGCGCCGGCCCGGATTGCCCGGGCGCTCGACGAGGCGGGCTGCCGAGTGCATGAGCTCCTCGCCACGGCCCCTTCGGGGGAGCGGCTGAGGGAAGGCGCGCTCGTAGTGTTCGCCGGCCGACCCAACGCCGGCAAGTCGTCGCTCTTCAACGCGCTTCTGGGGTCCGAGCGGGCCCTGGTCACCGAGGTTCCCGGCACCACGCGGGACGCGATCGAGGCGCACACCGATTTTCTGGGCTGGCCGGTGCGCCTCATGGACACCGCGGGCCTGCAGAACGCGCCAGACCGGGTCGAGCGCCTGGGTATCGAAGTGAGCCGGAGGTATCTCGCTGCCGCCGACCTGGTGCTGCTCTGCTCGGAGGCGGGTCGTTCGCTCGACTCGGACGAGGCAGCAATTCTGGACCAGCGGCCCTCGATCCTGGTCCGAACCAAGGCCGATCTAGTGGGGGAGACTGCTCCCGGCGATCTCGCGGTTTCCTCGCTGACCGGCCAGGGCCTGGCCGCCCTCCGGAAGGCCGTGGCGGAACGCATCTTCGGCGACCGGCTCGCGCTGGCAGACCTCGGGCCTGGGCTGACCCGCGAGCGGCACCGTGAGGCGCTCGCCCGGGCGCACGAGGCGCTTGCTGACGCACAGCCCCATCTGGGCCGGGGCGGAGACGCGGTGCTGGTCGCCCACCACGTACGGCGGGCTACGTTGGCGCTGGATGAGCTGGTCGGGGTGATTGACGTCGAGGATGTGCTCGCGAAGGTCTTCGCCAGCTTCTGCGTGGGGAAGTAACCGCGGCTACGCTGTCATCGCTTGTGGCTCCCGTCGCAGAAGGGCTTGGTCTGCGAGCGTCCGCAGCCGCAGAGCTTTACCTGTCCCGGGACCTTGGTCGGAGGCGGGACGAGCTCGGTTCCCTCGTTGTCCCGAACCACGATCGGACCCTCGATCACGTACGGGCCGGCGGGTTTCCAGGTGATGGTGACGGGAGGAGCGTCAGCTGACATGGAGGAAAGGTAAGAGGTAAGAGGTGAGAGGTAAGAGGGCGCCCAGGCCGGCGTCGCGACCCTCTCACTTCTTACCTCTCACCTCTCACGTAGTCACGCCGTCTGGATGCCCCGGGCAGCGTCTTCGGCCACTTGGAACTCCGTCACCGGCGCCCGAACCGCCGCCGCGAGGCCGCGCTCGGCTACCAGCGCTTCGACCATCCGAGATCCCAGGTAGTAGCCCGACCTCTCGGGGATCACCCGCCCGCTGACGAGCCGAGCCGCCGGGTTCATCCCGCCCGACAAGTAGCGAAGGCGGAGGCCGAGCGCCGAGCGCTCGAGCTCGGGCTCGATGCTGCGCCGCAGGAAGGCCTCCAGCTCGCGAAGCCGATGGTATTGGCGGCGGGGGTAGCCGAAATAGTCGGCTGCATCAAAGGCGGGGGCCACGGCTCGGGCGGCGTGCACGGCCAGTCCCTCGTTCACCAGCAGCTCGCGCAGGGTGGCCCGGCTGCCAGTCTGCCAGTAGTCGTAATACCCTCCCTGGTCGGCTACCAGGCGGCGCAAGTCGCTCTGGCTGGTAGGCGAAGTGTAGCGCACGGTGTGGGCGAGCTCATGCCCCAGCCAGAGCGGGATCAGATCCGGCGGAAGCCCCATACCGTACGTTTGGGAGTTGGCCCGGCCGGTGAAGTGCTCGAGACAGACGAAGGCGATGCCGCGGCCTCCCACGACCAGCTCACCTGCGTTCGCGCCTCCGACACCAACCATCAGGTAGCAGTCGGTCGGCCGGTCGATCTGGAGCAGCTCCTCCGCGCGACCGATCGCTTCCTCCGCCAACTCGGTCAGATCGGCCGACTCGACCAGCGCCCGCAGGTCGTCGCGCGGTGCCTTCAGCGCGCTCGCCACGATAGCGTCGGCGTGCGAGCTATCGGGATCGAGCACGTAGTTGTGCCAGTATGCGTCGAGAACTGGTCGGTGAGCGTCGCGATACTGCTGGTAGGCCGCCTCAGGATTCGCTGCATCGACGACAGCGAGGAAATCCGGGAGGAGGTTGATGAGCACGCGGCACTATACGAGGCGACCCCGTCGCGACGCAAGACTCTCGTGCTCGAGAATGGCGCGCTAGTGCTCCTGCTTCTTCTGCTTCGAGACTTCGTCGAGAAAGCGCCGCTCCGCGGCCGTGAGGCTACCGAGCCCCAAGGCGCTGATCTTGTCCAGGACCCGATCGACCTCAGCTGCCACCGGGTCGGTCTCGATCCGGCGCTGGCGCACGGGAACCGCCGGGGCCGGCCGACTCGCTTCGGGGACGCTGGACTGGACCATCACGACGCGCTCGACCGGCCGCGACGCGGGAGTGGAGGTCCGGTGTGACATGCTCTGCACCCGGAAGAAGAGATACCCGGCGATCAGCCCGCCGATATGGGCCAGGTGGGCGACGCCATCGTTTTTCCAGTAGATGGCGGCCACGACGTCGAGCCCGGCGAGCACGGCGACGAAATAGCGGGCGCGAATCGGAATCGGAAAGGGGAACAGGATCAGCTCGGCATCGGGCCAGAACATCGCGTAGGCCAAGCCGAGTCCGAGCACGGCGCCGGAGGCCCCATAGAAGCCCGAAACGTTCATGAGGCCCGACAGCCCCAGGGCGAAAAGTGCGGCGCCGACGCCGCAGTACAGGTAGTAGAAAATGAACGCCCGGCTGCCCATCCGGGCCTCGACTGCGGACCCGAAGACAAACAGCATGAGCATGTTCGTGAGCAGGTGGAGCAGGCCACCATGCACGAACATGTAGGTCACGAAAGTCCAGGGTCGGGCGAGCGCGTGAGCCGGCTCGAACGCGAGGCGGCTGACCAGGGCCGGTGACGTGAACAACGTCAGCGACAGGAGCAGGATCACCGCGTTCGCGATGATCAGGCGGCCCACCCAGGGCGTGATCCGGGGATACGGCGGGGAGTTCATCGTGCTGGCGCCCTCTAACTCCTATCTGCGCTTGCCCTTAAGTTGGGCGGCCAGACCGGGTTATCCGACAGATCCGATCGCACAACTCGGGAAACTCTATGCCCACGGCACGCGCCGCTTGGGGTAGAAGGCTGGTCGCCGTCATGCCCGGCAGCGTGTTCACCTCTAAACAGAAGATTTCTCCCCGCGGTGTCAAGCGAAAGTCCACGCGCGAGTAGCCGCCGAGCTTCAGGGCGTCGTGCGCGAGCAGACTCAGCCTTGCACACTCCGCCGCGACAGGCCCCGGAAGGTCGGCGGGGAAGATCTCCTGGGACATGCCGGGCGTGTATTTGCACTCATAATCGAAAATTTCATGCCGCGGAATGATCTCCCCCACGGCCAGCGCCCGTCCCTCGAGTACCCCCACCGTCAGCTCCCGCCCCGGAACGAACTGCTCGATCATGACCTCGTCGTCGTATTGCCGGGCGAGCCTGACCGCTGGCTCGAACTCCTGCTCGGTTTTGGCGATGGAGAGCCCCACGGTGGATCCTTGCTTGGATGGCTTCACTACGGCGGGCCAGCCGAGGCGGTTCCGAACCTCCCCGGCGGTAGCGGGGGTCATCAACCAATCGGCCGTGGGGACGCCGGCGAAGCGGAAGAGCCGCTTGGACACGTCCTTATCCATGGCCATGGCACTGCCGAGTCGTCCGCTGCCGGTGTACGGCACGCCCAGCATCTCGAGCAAGGCCTGGATGGTTCCGTCCTCGCCCCGTCCCCCGTGGAGGGCGAGAAAGAGGACGTCGGCCTTCCGCACCACCGGGATGTTGCCCAATCCTGACAGCAGGAGGCCGCGCTCGAGGGCCTGCAGCTCCGCAAGGGGGGGAGGCTCGAGCCCAACGGCGCCTGCCAGAAGAGTCGGCTCGTCCGCCTCCGGGATATAGCCGCGGGCGGTGTCCACCACCGCCACCTCGTGCCCGCAGGCGCGGAGCGCCGCGATCACCTGGACCGCGGACGCCAGGGCGACGTCCCGCTCGGTGGAGGTACCCCCAGTCAGGACCGTGATCCGCATTAGGCCGCTTTCACTTTTTACTTTTCACGCCGTTACCTGGCTCCGATGAGCTGCTGGAGTACATCGTACCGGCTCACGATGCCGACCAGCTTTCCTTCCTTCCGCACCAGCGCAGCGGGGCTTTCCCGGGTGAGCATGGCGCCGAGCCGGTCGGTCGGAAAGTGGGCATCGACGATGGGCAGCGGCGGATCCATGACCTCGCGCACGGGCCGGTCGAGCAGGGCGGGCTGGGCCAGCGCGCGGGTCATCAGGGTGTTCTCGAGCAGGGTTCCGATGGCCTCACCGTCGTCGACCACCGGGATCTGGCTCACGTCCCAGGTATTCATCAGGTTGAGCGCCTGCCGGACCATGGCGGCCGGTGCCACGCTCACCAGCGGCGGGGAGCCGGTCGGGCGCCGGCCAAGCAGTTGCTCCACCGTCGTCCGCGGCGAATCGAGCAGCTGATTTTCCCGCATCCACTCGTCGTTGAACACCTTGGAGAGGTAGCGCTCGCCGGTGTCGCAGAGCACGGTGACGATGAGCGCAGCCGGATCGTCGAGCTCGCGCGCGACGTCGAGCGCCAAGGCAACGTTTACGCCAGACGAGCTCCCGACCAGGATCCCCTCTTCCCGGGCCAGACGGCGGGTCATCAGCATCGCCGTGCGGTCGCTGACGGCGCGGAACTCGTCGATATAGTCGAACCAGATGTTTTCCGGGATTGCGTCGCCGCCGATCCCCTCCACCTTGTACGGGGCGCCTCCCTTTACCTCGCCGGTCGTGGCGTACGGGGTGTAGACCGACCCCTCCGGGTCTCCCGAGACCACCCGGATCTTGGGATTCTTTTCCTTGAGATACTTGGCCGCGCCGCTCACCGTGCCCCCGGTGCCGGCCGCCACGACGAAATGGGTGATCAGCCCGCCGGTCTGGGTCCAGATCTCCGGTCCGGTGGTGCGATAGTGCACGTCGGGGTTTACCGGATTGAAGTACTGGTCGGCGAGGATCGCGCCGGGCGTCTCCCGGACAATCTGCTGTGCCTTCATCCGATAGTGATCGGGGTGATCCGGAGGAACGGCCGTGGGGGTGACCACGACCTCCGCGCCGTAGGCCTTGAGCATCCGCACCTTTTCCTGCGACATCTTGTCGGGCATGGTGAAGACGCAACGATACCCTTTGATCGCAGCGGCCATCGCCAGCCCGATGCCGGTATTGCCGCTGGTGGCCTCGACGATGGTGCCCCCGGCCTTGAGGCGACCGCCCGCCTCGGCGTCCTCGATGATCGCGAGCCCGATGCGGTCCTTGACCGACCCGCCCGGATTCTTGTGCTCGGCCTTGCCGTAGATGGGCGTGCGGACGCCGGCGCCCACCCGCGCCAGGCGGATCAGCGGGGTCCACCCGATCGTGTCGAGCACCGAGTCGTACGGCGTGACGTGCTGGGGCTGCATACTCCTACCTTCTCCCCTGCGGGTTGCGGAACTGAATCGGCTGCAGAAAGGCGGTCGCGACCGGGGTGCCGGCGTGTACGGCGGGCGCGTAGCGCAGCTGGGGAACGGCGGCGACGGCTGCCGAGTCGAACGCGGGATACCCGCTGGATTCAGCTACGCGGGTGGACTCCGGGGCGGCAGCGCCGTTCGCATTCACGAATAGGTGGAGCACAACGATACCTTCCACCCCCTGCGCCAAGAGGTCCGCCGGGTACCCGACGGGTGACTCTGCGTTGAGCGCGACGGGAGGGCCGTCCGGCGCGGGGGCCGACCCCGGGCGCTCGGTCGGAAGGCGAATAGTCGCGTCGTCCGTCCGAGTGCAGCGGCCCGGTAAGAGGAGAGCAAGGGCCAGCACCGCGCTCGACCCGCCACGAGTCATCGCTCCTCCGCGCGCCGCTGCAGCTCCGCCAGCCGGTTCAAGGCCTCGAGCGGTGTCATGGCGTCGAGATCGAGCCCGCGAATCTCCTCGATGACCGGGTGGGGCGCGGCGTCGGCGGCGAACAGGGTCAGCTGACCCGGATCGGCGGGGGCGGGCGGAGCGCCCGGGACCACCCGGTGCTCTCCCTCGAGGGTCGCCAGGATCTCCCGGGCCCTGCCGACGACCTCGTCGGGAAGCCCGGCCAACCCCGCCACGTGGATCCCGTAGGAGCGGTCGGTTCCCCCAGCCTCCAATCGATGCAGGAAGACCACGGTGTCTCCGGTCTCGCGGACCGCGACGTTCAAGTTTCGGGCGTGCTCGAGTCGTTCCGGAAGCTGCATCAGCTCGTGGTAATGGGTGGCGAACATGGTCTTGCAGCCCGCCCGATCGTGAAGGTGCTCGGTCACCGCCCAAGCAATCGCGACGCCGTCGTAGGTGGACGTGCCCCGGCCGATCTCGTCGAGCAGGACCAGGCTCCTGGCCGTTGCGTTGTGGAGAATCGCGCTGGTCTCGCTCATCTCGACCATGAAGGTGGACTGGCCGCGCGCGAGATTATCGCTCGCCCCTACCCGGGTGAACAGGCGGTCCACCACGCCAATCCGGGCGGCCTCGGCCGGAACGAAGCTTCCCATCTGGGCCAATACGACACAGAGCCCGATCTGCCGCAGAATGGTCGATTTTCCGGCCATGTTGGGGCCGGTCACGAGCAGGACCCGTTCCGATTCGGCGAAGCGCACATCGTTAGGGATGAACTGCTCCCGCGGCATGAGCCGCTCTATGACCGCGTGCCGGCTCTGGCGGAGGCTCAAGGTGAAGCCGTCGTCGACCTCGGGCCGGACGTAGCGATGCTGGACGGCCGACTCGGCCAGGGCGCTCCAGACGTCGAGCCGGGCCAACGCACGCGCGGTGCGCTGCACCCGGGCTATTACGCTGCCGACCCGACTGCGGAGCGCCGCAAACAACTCCCCCTCGCGCACCGCGATCCGGTCCTCGGCGCCGAGCACCTTGGCTTCGTAGCTCTTGAGCTCGGGGGTGACGTACCGCTCGGCGCTCGCCAGGGTTTGCCGCCGCTCGTAGTCGGCGGGCACTTTGGCCGCGTGGGCGTTGCTGATCTCCAGATAGTAGCCGAACACCCGGTTGAAGCCGACCTTGAGCGAGGAGATGCCGGTGCGCTCACGCTCGCGTTGCTGCAGCGTGGCGATATACTGCTTGCCCCCGTCTCGCAGGCCTCGCAGCTCGTCGAGCTCCGCGTCATAGCCGACCCGGATGACGCCGCCATCCGCCTGCAGCGCGGGCGGGCGCTCCTCGAGCGCCGCACCCAGCTCAGCGGCGAGATCGGTCATGAGGTCGAATTGGGCCTCCAACTCGCCGAGCGCGACACTCCGGTCCCGCTCCGATAGGGCGGCCAGCGATTCCAGCACGTCGGGGAGTCGGCCGAACGAATCGCGGAGCCCACCCAGCTCGCGAGGGGTCGCCCGGCCGGCGGCAGCGCGGCCGGCCAGGCGCTCGAGATCCCGGACGCCGTCGAGCGCCTCGCGCAGCCGCGCGCGGCCCCGGCCGTCGCGGGTCAACACCTCGACCGCGTCGAGCCGGCGCGCAATGGCGACAGGATCGCACAGGGGCGAGAGCAGCCAGGCACGGAGCAGGCGAGCGCCCATCGGCGTGAGCGTGACGTCGATCGCCTCGAGCAGCGTCGCCCCCCGAGTCCCGGCCCTGAGCGGCTCGACCAGCTCCAGGTTGCGCCGGGTCATCTCGTCGATCCAGAGATGCCGCTCGCTCCGGCGCACGGTGGGCCGGGCGAGGTGGGGGACCCCGCCCGGCTGAAGCTCGCCAAGGTAGCGGAGCAGGGCCCCGGCGGCGCCCACGGCGGGCGCATCGGCGGTTTCGAGCCCAAGGCCGTCGAGCGAGGTGAGCCCAAAGCGGCGCGCCAGCTCCTCCCGGGCGAGATCGGAATCGAATTCCCAGGCCTCGCGGTGGGTGAGCAGAGGCGGACGGGCGGACAGGCGGGCAGGCGGACAGCTCTCGCCGGATGGGACCACGAGCTCAGCTGGATTGAGTCGGGTCAGGGCCTCTTCGAGGGCGGCGGCGTCAGCTGTCTCGAGCGAGAATTCGCCGGTGCTGAGGTCGATCGCAGCCACACCAACCCGCTCGCTGCCGGCCGGCCCGGCGGCCCGCCGGCTCGCGGTCACCGCGACCATCCAGTTGTTCCGGCTGCTGGGGATCCAGCCGTCCACCAGGAGCGCCCCGGGGGTGACCGTCTCGACCACCTCTCGCCGGACGATGCCTTTGGCCAGCCGGGGATCTTCGACCTGCTCGCAGATTGCGACCCGCTGGCCGGCGGCCACGAGCTGCCTGAGGTAGTCGGCCGCGGCTTTGACGGGGACGCCCGCCAGGGGAACGCCGTCCCCCCGCGACGTGAGGGTGATGTTGAGCAGCCGGGCACCGAGCTGGGCGTCTTCAAAGAACATCTCGTAGAAGTCGCCCATCCGGAAGAAGAGGATGGCGCCGGGGTGACGCGCCTTGATCTCCCGGTATTGCTGCAGCAGCGGGGTCGCGCCCTCAGCCACCCGACCGGTCATGACGGCGCCACGATGAACGGCGTGCCGCCGAGCCTGGCTCGGACCCGGGGGAGCGCAGCCTGTGCTTCCGCCCTCGTGGCATAGCGTCCGACCCGGATCTTGAACAGGCCCCTCTCGGTGGCCACGGCCGGGTCGAAGCCGGCCTTGGTGACTCGCTTCGCGATACTGTCCGCGGCGGCGCGGGTATTCACCGCCGCGATCTGGATGGTAAAGCCGGACCGGCGAGAGGCGGGCAGGCGGGCCGGCGGGCCGGCGGGCAGCGAGTCCGGCCGGCGGGCTGCGGCGCCGATGGAATCCGGACCCGGCGACTCACGCGTGGTGGTGTCACCGCGTGCGGGTGCTTCGGCCAGCTTGGACGAGTCCGCCCCGCCCGCCTGCCCGCCTGTCCGCCCGTCCGCCTGGCCGCCCGCCCGCCTGTCCGCCTGCCCGCCCGCCGTATCCAGCGCCACCCCGGCGCATCGCTGGTCGTAGTAGACGAGCTGATTGCGGAGCTCGACGTCGTTCCCGACCCGGGGCAGTCCCTCAGCCAGCCAACGGCAGGCCGAGGCGGGCTTCCGGAGATCGAAGTAGACTCGGGCAGCCCAGAACGAGGCCTGGGGGAACAGGGGCGAGCTCGGGTAATCGAGCCGGAGCCGCTCCAGCTCGCGTGCTGCGCCTTCCAGCTCGGCGCTCGCGAAATCGAGCTGAGCGAGCCGGACCAGGGCGTCATCGGCCCAGCTCGAGCTCGAGTACTCGACCGCGATGCGCTGGAGGTCACGGCGCATGTCCTGGGCGTTGGCGGCGACCGCGGCGCGGGCGTAGAGCGCCTGCGGGTACAGGGTGTCCGACGGATCGGTGGCCTGCACCACTCGTTCGACGACCCCTCGCGCGGAGTCGCCCAGGCCTTCCTGGGCGAGTCGCACGGCCTGAGCGAGCCGGGGCTCGGTCTGGGCGGACAGACGGACAGGCGGACAGGCGGACAGCAACAGCAGAGCCAATCCAATCCGAACGGCGTCCGGTCGCCACAGTCCGAGGCGCCACGGTCCGCCTGCCCGCCTGCCCGCCTGCCCCCCTTTCATGCCGCCTCCGGCAGGGTGACGCCAATCCGTAACACGAGATCCAGCAGCACGCCGCGCTCGTCGGAGATGGTGGTGTTCTTGAGGGCCGTGTCGGCCGCGAGCGCGGCACCGAGGGCGCCGCGGATACGGGCGGGAGGCCACGCCGGCGCCCAGCGAGCCCACCGCCTGGCCTCTTCTTTGTAGCTGGGGAGGCCGTACGCGCGGGCCCGGAGCAGGAGCCGAAAGATCGCGTCCTCGAGCCGCGAGCCGCGAGCGTTGCCATCGTAGGCCGCGCGGGCCGCGCCGAGGCCTACTAGAGTCGTCCCCAGCAACGTCAGGAGCTTGACGCCGGTCACGCCCGCCTGGTCGAGCACGGGCTCGAGCAATCGTGCCGCCCGGCCCGGGTTGCCGTCGAAGATTGCGTCCCGCCAGTCGTATTGGGTCTCCCCGTGGCGAATGCCGACCAGCGCGGCGACCCGGTCGGGGCCGATCGGGCCAGCCTCGCTCACGGCCGCAAGCTTCTCGAGCTCCGAGGCCAGCGCGCCAAGATCGGCGCCAACGGCGCGCACCAGTGCTTCGGCGGCCGCGCTCTCGACCTCGATGCCAAGCTGCTTGGCCCGGTGAAGGACCCAGCGGGCGGCTCGTTCCGGGGGGAGCGGCTCGCACGCGACGCTGACGGCAAGCCGCGCCAGATCCTTGTCTTCCTTCTCGTCACCGGCGCCCTGGATGAGCAGAAGGACGCTGCCGGAGGATGGTTTGGCCAGGTAATCGAGCACAACGGTCCGCGCTTTCGTCTTCCGTTTCCACGCCTCCACGTCGCGCAGGATGACCACTCGGCGATCCGCCATCATCGCCGGCGTGCGGCAGAGCGAGTAGACCTCCTCGGCGTCAGCCTGGGCCGCGGAGCGCTGATCGAGGTTGAAGTCGCGCAGCCCCGGATCGAGTACCCGGTCGACTACCGCGCGAACCGCTTCCTCCTTGAGCACGTCCTCGGAACCGTGGAAGTAGTAGGCAGGGGCAACATCGCCCCGCTTTACCGAGCGGAGCAGCGCATCGATCGTCTGCGGTGGCATTCCGGAGGATAGCCCGGCAGCGGCGCGCGAGCCAGAGGCCGGCGCGGCCGGCATCGGCTCGACCTACACTCGCCGCCGGAAGGTGTTCACGAACAGGAGGGCGATCAGCGTTTTGCCGTCGGCGATCTCGCCTCGCTCGATCGATTCCAGCACTTGCGACCAGCGCAGGTGGTGGACTTCCACGAACTCATCGGCCTCGCGGCGCTCGGTTCCGGCCGTGAGCCCGGTGGCGAGGAAGAGGTGAATCTGCTCGTCGGTAAAGCCCGGCGTGGTGTAGATCGTCGTCAGCCGCTCGAGCGCCGCTGTCGTGACGCCCGCCTCTTCCTCCAGCTCCCGCCGCGCGCAGGCTTCTGGGCTCTCCCCGGGATCGAGCCGGCCCGCGGGGATCTCCCAGACGAACCGGTCGGCCGCGTGGCGGAACTGGCGAATCATCAGCACGGTCGGATCGGGGCCCCGGGGGTCGTCCGCGAAGGGAACCACCGCGCACGCGCCCGGATGACGGATCATCTCGAGCTCTCCGACCGAGCCGTCGGGGAAGCGAACGGCGTCGAGGTCGAGGTTCAGGACGCGACCGGTGTAGATGCGGCGGGAGGAGAGGAGAGACATGACAGAAGTAAGAAGTAAGAAGTGAGAGGTGAGAGGTAAGAGGGGTGTCAGTGGAACCAATCCAAGCTCCGAACCCACGCGACCGGCACCTTTACCGCCTCGGCCGCAAGATACTCCAGCTCGAGCACTGGATTGTCGGAGATGGGGCTGGTTTCGGTGGGGGAGGTGTAGGCGGCTAGGCCGGTGCGACGGGCTTCGAGGCGAAGGCGAAACATATGGAACGGATCGCTCACCAGGATCGCCGTGCGCCGGCCCCGGCCCGCGAGCCAGCCGGCGACCGCGGTCATCGATGCCTGAGTGGAGCGCCCCTGCGGCTGCACGACCACCGCGGAATCGGGGACGTGGTGCGCCAACAGGTAGCGGCGGGCGACCATGGCCTCGCTCTCCTTGTCGCCCCGGCCGACTCCGCCGGTGACGACGATGGTGGGCGCGAGCCCCTCGCGGTACAGGGCAAGGCCATGATCCAGCCGAGCCCGAAGGACCGGCGAGGGCCAGCCGTTGTACTGGGCTGCGCCGAGCACTACGATGGCGTCGGCGGCGCGCCGCTCGTCAAGCTGAGACACGATCAGCACCAGCACGAACGCGACGGTGTAGACCATCCCCACGACGACACCGACAACGGCGAGCAGGCGCCAGCCCAGTTTCGCTCCGCCGCGCCGCCCCGGTACGGCCTCAGAGCTCGAAGCTGGCGCCATGTGCGGGGATGACGACGTCGCGCACCCCCTCCTCGCGCAGGATGGCGGCCATGGCCTCGAGGCCCTGGGTCTCTCCGTGGACCACGAAGGCGCGGCGGACCCGCCCGCCCAGCGCCCGCACCCAGTCGCGCAGCTCGGTCCGGTCGGCGTGCGCCGAGTAGCCGCTGAGGGTCACCACCTCGGCCCGGCGCGGATGGTCCTGACCAAAGATCTTGATCACCTCGGCTCCCTCCTGAATCCGGCGACCGAGCGTGTGCTCGGCCTGGAAGCCGACGAAGAGGATGCAGTTTCGGTGATCGCCGGCATGATTGGCGAGGTGATGGAGGATCCGGCCCGACTCCACCATACCGGATGCCGCGACGATCACCGCGGGTCCCGGGAGCCCGTTCAGCTTCTTCGAGTCGGCGACGTCCCTGACGTAGCGGACCAGCGGGAAGTCGAAGATGGGCGCTCGGTCGCTCACGAGCTCCTCGCTGGCATCGAAGATCTCCGGATGCAGCCGAAAGACGGCCGTCACGTCCACCGCCAGCGGGCTGTCCAGGTAGATCGGGATCTCGGGGATGGCCTTTGCCTGCCAGAGCCGATGGAGGATGTAGATGAGCTCTTGCGCCCTACCGAGGGCAAACGCCGGTACCAGAACTTTGCCGCCTCGGGCGGCCACCCGGCGGATGAGCTCGCCGAGCCGGACCTCGGCGTCTGCTATCGACTCGTGCTGCCGATCGGCATAGGTGGATTCCACGATGAGCGTGTCGATCGGTCCCTCAGGCGGGACCGGATTCCGGACGATCGGTAGCCCCGCCCGGCCGATGTCCCCCGAGAACACGACCCGATGCGGCGCGGGGTCGGCGATCCGCAGATCCACGGATGCCGACCCCAGGATGTGCCCCGCGTCGGCGAACTCCACCGTGAGGTGCTTCCGGAGGTGGAACAGGCGCCGGTAGGGGAGGCCGATCATCAACTCCTGGACCGCGATGGCGTCCGCCCGGTTGTAAAGCGGCTCGCTGGTAGGAGCGGCCTGGCCGCGGGCTTCGAGAAACTCGAAGTCCTTCTCTTGAATGTGTGCCGCATCGAGCAGCATGACCGCGGACAGGTCGCGGGTCGCCGGCGTGGCGTAGATCGGGCCATGGAAACCGCGCCGGACCAGCAGAGGCAGCCGCCCGCTGTGGTCGATGTGGGCGTGGCTCAGGACGATGCCGTCGACCCGTCGGGCGTCGAACGGCAGGTTGGCGTTGAGCTCATGGGCATCGGCCCGGTGGCCCTGGAAGAGGCCGCCGTCGAGCAGGATGCGAGCCCCAGCGGCCTCGATGAGATGCATCGATCCGGTGACCTGCCCGGCGGCTCCCCAGAAGGTCAGTCGGATGCCGGCCATCGCGCGCTATCGGGTCCCGAAAAGGCGGTCGCCCGCGTCGCCGAGCCCGGGCAGAATGAATCCGCGATCATTGAGCCCGCGATCGAGCGCGGCGGCGAAGATTGGCACATCTGGATGGGCCCGCTCCATGGCCCGGACGCCCTCGGGCGCCGCCACCAGACACAAGAACCGGATCCGCCGCGCGCCGGCTTCTCTGAGCGCCTTGACGGCCGCCACCCCCGACCCGCCCGTCGCCAGCATCGGATCGAGCACGAAGAAATCACGCGACTCTTCTTCTCCCGGGATCTTGAAGTAGTAATCGGTGGGCCGGAGCGTGGCCTCATCGCGGGCCAGACCGATATGGCCCACGCGGGCCGACGGCACGAGCTGCGCGACGCCGTCGACCATGCCCAGCCCGGCGCGGAGAATCGGGACCAGCGTCAGCTTCTTTCCGGCGACCTGCCGGCCGCTCATGCGCTCGAGCGGGGTCTCGATCTCCACCGGCTGCGTCGGCAGGTCCTTGGTGACCTCGTACGCCATCAGCATGGCGATCTCGCTGACCAGCTGCTTGAAATCGCGGGTGCTGGTGCGCTTGTCGCGGAGCAGCGTCAGCTTGTGCTGGATGAGGGGGTGCGAGAGGATGGTGAGATTGGGGTGGCCGGACGCGCTGGCAGGCATGGCCCAGAATATGGAGTGAGCGAGGGGTAAGAGGTAAGAGGTGAGAGGTGAGAGGGATCGACCCCTCTCACCTCTTACCTCTCACCTCTTACCGCCAAGCTCACGACCCGGCATACCCGCTCCCCTGCCGCACACACGCTGGCCCGGAGTGTCCCCCGCACTGCCTCCGGGCGGCCGGGGACCGTGGCGGAGGGCGGGTCGGCGAAGTAGGCGGAATCGGGTGTGAGGTGGACCGAGTCAAACCGGAGGATGGTACCCTGAGTGGTTTCGAGGGCCGGCTTCACGCGGGCATTGATCTTCCAGCCCGGTGCCGCGGTCAGCACCAGACGGGTCGCGCTCGCCCCGGGTTCGATCCGCAGCGCCAGCGGCCCCGGCGTCGCCCGGCGCTCGCCGCCGCACGCCGCGAGCCCCAGCAGCAGGACCATGCCAACGCCTCTCACCTCTTACCTCTCACCTCTCACTGCTCTTCCAGTAGCCCACGAATCCGGCCGTCCCACAGCTGATAGCTCGCGTCGCCCACGTGGAACTCGCCCGCGCCCTCGTAGCGGATGCGGCCCTTCTTGTCGATGAGCACGAAGCTCGGCCAGTATCGGATACCGTACAGGTCCCAGGTTCTGGAGTCGTTGTCCTGTGCGTTGGGGTACCGGATGTGATACTTCTCCAGGGCGCGCTGAACGTTGCCCTTGTCGTGCTCGCCGGAGTACGGTGGAAACTCCGGGGTGTGAATGCCGACGATGGTCAGCCCGCGGTCGCGGTACTTCGAGTCGAAGTCCACCAGGGAGGGCACCGTGTTGGTGCAGTTGTAGCAGGTGAACACCCAGAAATTGAGCAGTACGACTCGCCCGCGCTGAGACTCCAGCGTGACCGGCTTCTCGGCATTGAGCCAACTCCGGTTTTGCCAGGCCGGAGCAGTGCGCGGTGCCGGGTCGGGCCGGTTGACGAGCGGGAGTCCGCTCCGTGCAACCGTCTGGGCCGTCGTCTGCACCACGGCGCTCGCCGCGCCGGTGGCGGCAAGGGACAGGACGAACAGCAGGCTGGCTCTGGGCATCGGACCCTCCGGGTCTGGTCAGGATGCTAACGCCGCCGGGACGCCTTCGGTTTCCTTCTCCAAACGACACACCGCAGAGACACAGAGAGCGCAGAGAGGAATTTCACTGTTGTCGTCCTCGGCGCCCTCTGCGCCTCTGCGGTTTCAGATTAGAACTCGAACCCGGTTGCCAGGTTCAAGTGATCGTCGGCGAAGGTCCCGACCGCGTAGCGGGTCTCCATCCGGCGGTACTCGACGCCTACCAGCAGCGGCCCGGCAGGGCGGACGATCAGGTGAGTCTCGAAGGCCAGGTTGCGCTGGCGCACGGGCCGGTCCGACGCCCGGGGTTGGTCGAGCCCGAACCCGGCGCCCAGCTCCCAGGCTGGGTCGGGCCGGACATTGAGCTGAGCCCATCCGCCCGTATCTCGCAGCGCCCGGCGCACCCCGGTCACGGGATCGGGCGCCCCGAAGTTCTGCCCGATTCCGCCGCCGCCGAGCCCGCGCAACAGCTTTCCTCTATACACCTCCCCGCGGACCTCGAGCCATCGGGTGAAGGGAACCCGGGCATCGAGCGCGACCCCTTCGCTGTTCAGCAGATCGCCGGCTCCCGGAATGATGGGTCCGGCCGTGCCGGCGTTGGAAAACCAGCCGCGGTGGCCCGCGATGCCGATCTCCCCAATCGTTTCCGCTTCCCCCCACCGGGCCCGCAGGCGCGCCTGGAGGAATGGGCGGCCCGACAGCTCAGCCAGGTCCGCGGGGTCCGGGTCGGTAACCGATGCGGGCTCGCCGCTCGAGGGAGACAGTACCGCGGCCTCGAGACCCACCCGCACCCGGCTGCCCGCGTCAGCTCCGACCCGGAGCTGGGGCAGCCAGAGCCAGAGATTGCCGGCGGTCACGAAGTCTGGTGTGCCGATCGACGCGAGACTCACCGGGCTCACTCCCATGAAGACCGGATCCTCCTGTCCCACCAGTATTCTCGCATGATTCCATTGGAGTACCCCGCGGGTAGTGCGGAGGCGGACCACGGGCAGGGTGCGCGAGGGGTTCGACTGAGTCGCGCCGAAAAGATCGAGCGAGAGGTCGCCGGTGAAAGCGCCGCCGAGGACGTCGGCAATGTGAATGGCCCCGCCCACCAGCGACTGGCGCACGGCGGCACTGAAGCTGCCGTCGCGCGCCGGCACCCCGCCATCGGTGAGAACGAACTGCGGAACGTCCACCACGTTTCCCCGGCCACTGTTGTAAAACGTGTTGACCAGGACTCGACCGAACAGCTCGAACTGCACCCGGCTCCGCGTGCGCACCTCGGACGCCGCCTGAGTCGCGAGCTGCCGGCGGAGGAGCTCGATCGCCTCCTCCGCCCGGCGCAGGCGCTCCTCGAGCGAGTCGCGGGAGGCGGCCGCGGAATCGGGTTGCTGGGCTGAGAGGGCGGACAGGCGGACAGGCGGACAGCCGGACAGAGCCAACAGCACGGCCAGCGCGGGGCTGCTTGACGCACTTAGGCGGCGCACTACGTTGCGGGGCATGCTGCGGGCCAGATTAGAAATTGCGGTCGTCGTCCTGTGGGCGATGCTGGCCCCGCGTGGGCTCGGTGCGCAGGGCTCGGTGAGCGGGCGGGTGACGCTTCAGGAGCGCGAGGGCGAGACGACGAAGGACCTCGCAACCGCTGTTATATACCTCGAGACCGCGGGCGGCGCTATCGGCTCGGCACACGAGCTGGAGATGGAGATCGGGATGCACGACAAGACCTACGTCCCGCACGTACGCGTGGTCCCTGCCGGGAGCACCGTCTCCTTCGCCAATCAGGATCCGTTTCGCCACAACGTCTTCTCCAACTCCAGCGCGGGTCCCTTCGATCTCGGTCTCACGCCGAGGGGAAAGTCTTCGAGGAACCTGTTCCGGCGCGCCGGGGTCTACGCGATCTACTGCAACATCCACGCACGCATGAGTGCTTTCGTCGTGGCCGTGCCGACGTCGTACTACACTCAGCCCGGCGCCGACGGGACCTTCACCCTCGCCGCGGTGCCGGCCGGACGCTATGTCCTGCACGCCTGGCACGAGCGGGGAGGCGAGACAACCCAGACGCTCGAGGTGCCCGCGACCGGGCTGGAGGGGTTGGCGGCCGTGCTCGACGCGCGGGGCTACCGCCCCGCACAGCACAAGAACAAGTTCGGCCTCGACTACGAAACGAGTGACGAAGACGAGCGGTACTAGCAGCCTCACCTGGCGCGTCTTCGTCGGCGCGGCGGGGGTGGTCGCGGTCGTGCTCGTGGGAACGCTCCTGCTCGCGTGGGCGTCGGTCCGGCGCACGGCAAGCGCCGAGCTGGACCGCAGCCTGGCCCGCACCCGCCAGCTCGTCGTCACCTTCCTCCAGGGCGACCGCCACAGCCTCTCGCGGAGCGCCGCGGTCTTCGTTCAGAACCCCAACTTCCGAGCCCTGCTGGAGAATCCCGCGCCGGGCGACATCCTCGACCAGTCACTCGAGGCGGCGCACCTCCTCGACGCCACCTTCGTGCAGATCACCGACGCCGCGGGGGTGCGGATCGCGCGCAGCGACGAGCCGCAGGCCCCGCGGGTGCCGCTCGCGGCCTCGCCGCTCATTGCCGGCGCGCTCCAGGGGGAAGTCCGCGCCGGCTTCGGTGTCTCGGGCGACTCGACCCTGTTCCAGGCCATCGCGGTGCCGATTCCGGGACCTGGCCCTGGTGTGGTCCGCGGTGCTCTCATGGCCGCCAAGACCATCGACAGTACCCTCGCCAGGGCGGTCAAGCAGGCCACCGCGAGCGACATCGTGTTCTTCACGCTGGACTCGGCCGGGACCGCGCGCATCGCGGCCTCCACCCTCGCGCCGAGCCGGGCGCTGTCGGATTTCGTCGCGCGGTACGGCGCGATGGTGGCGGGCGGCCGGGCCGGCGCACCGCCGGACAGCCTGGCGGCGGAAGCCACCCTCCCGCGCGCCGAGGTCTCGCTCGCGGGCGAGCCGTACCTGGGGCAGGGTGGCGCGCTCCGCTCCGCCGGCGGCCGGCCGCTCGGCGGGTTCGTCGCGCTGCGAACCCGCGCGCTCGAGCTGGCCGGGTTTCGCGACCTCACGATTCGAATCGTGGTCGCCGGGCTCGCCGGGCTGCTCCTGGCCGGGGTCTTCTCGTATCTGGTGGCGCACCGTATCAGCCGCCCGGTGCTCGGCCTGGTTGCGGCGACCCAGCGCGCCGCCGAGGGGGACTTCGCGACCCCGATCGAGGGAGCTGGTCCGGACGAGATCGGCCAGCTGGCCGAGGCGTTTCGGGTGCTCCTGGCCGAGCTGCGGGAGAAGCAGTCGCTGGTCAATCTGCTCCGCGAACGGGAGGAGCTTCGGGGCCAATCGCTCGCGGGCATCGGCGGCGACCGAACGGTTGCGATGGCGGGAGGTGGGGTGACGGATGGGAGGCTCGGTCCAGGCCAGCTCTTTGCCGGGCGCTACGAGATTCTCGCGCCGCTGGGCCAGGGTGGCATGGGCGTGGTCTACAAGGCGCGTGACCGCGAGCTCGATGAGGTAGTGGCGGTCAAGCTGGTCCGGACCGACCTGATAGCGATCGATCCCATGGCTGTCGAGCGCTTCAAAGAAGAGGTGCGGCTGGCGCGCCGGATCTCGCACCGGAACGTGGCGCGGACGCACGACTTCGGCGAGGCAGACGGGCTCTACTACGTAACCATGGAATTCGTGGCCGGTACGCCGCTCAAGGACTTGATCAAGGCGCGGACCCGGCTGCCGGTGAGCGCCACGGTCTCGGTGGGGAAGCAGCTGTGCCGGGCGCTCGAGGCGGCGCACGACGAAGGCATCATCCACCGCGACATCAAGCCGCAGAACATCATGGTCGCCGCGGATGGATTGGTGAAGGTGATGGACTTCGGGATCGCGCGGCCGGTGCAGCGCGAAAAGGGGATGACCAAAACCGGTCTGGTGATCGGCACACCCGATTACATGGCCCCCGAACAGCTGCTGGGGCAGCCAATCGATCAGCGGGTCGACCTCTACGCGGCGGGGGTGGTGCTCTACGAATGTCTCACCGGACGGCGTCCCCACGAGGCGGACTCGGCGATCGCCCTGGTCGGAATCAAGCTGGCCCAGGATCCGGTGCCGCTCCACCAATTGGCGGCCGACGTCCCGCTGGAGCTCTCACGCGTCGTCATGCGAGCTCTCGCGCGGAGCCCGGACGACCGGCCTGCGAGCGCCGCACGGCTTTATGAGGAGCTGGTGCATGCGGGCGAGGGCCCGACAGCGGTTCCGGGATGAAGCGCAGCGCTCAGCAGCTGGTGACCGGCCCCAGGCGGACGACCTCGAAATCGCGCCCATGCACCTGGTAGGCCCGGAGCTGATCCAGCGCGTTCTCCCACCGTGGGTCGGAGGTGCCGGTCACATACCAGGCGCTGCCCTGGTCCGCGAAGATGAGGCCGTACTTCTTGAGCGCGGTGAGGATCACGCGGGCATCGCCGGTGTACGGTGAGAGATCGAACCCGGCCTTGAGCCGAACCCGCATCCCATACGGTGGGAGACTCGGGTCAACGTACTGCCCGCAGTGACTTGCCGGCGCGGTGTAGGCGCGCTGGGCTCTCGGGACCGTGAACCGCAGCGCGTGGGTGAGGTGGTCGCCGGCGACCTCGTCGTACTTGAGGAGACCGGGCAGTATCGGAAGTCCCGCCGCGTCGGCTGAGGTCCAGCCGGCGGGTCGAGTCGCATTGACCTTGAGATCCCACCGGGCCGACGAGCTCACCCTGAAGCCCGATCCGGTGCGGACCGCGTTGTAGAGCTCGTAGAGCACACAACTCCCCTGCTGGACCACCAGCACATGGCGGTCGCCCGAGGAAGGATTGGGGTCGGCCGTGCTGCCGCCCTCGATCGGCGCGTCGAGAGGAATCGGCATCGGCCCCGGATCGCTCTCGTCGGAGTAGTCGGCGCCGTCGGTGCCGTAGGTGACGGCGACCGGAGGCTGGCTCTGGGGTACCACGGTGAACGGGATGCCGTAATACTGCTGCGTGGTGCCGAGATCGAGGTGCAACGCGTTGTCGGGCGACATCTGTGCCAGCAGCGCGTCCGAGGCCGGATCCGCCGGGTCGGCGCTCGCCTCACGGTTCCACGCGTTGTCGGCAGGAAACACCTGGCACCCGCCCACGGTTACGACCGCTGGGTTGGGCGTGCTGCCGGGGTTGATGTCGCCGCCGGGACCAGGATCCGGGGCGCTGGGGTCAGCGGGCGCGCCGGGAATGCTGCAGGCTGCGAGCAGAACGACCCAGACCAGACGACCGTTGCGCATGCGGGCTCCGCTCCGAAGGTTCGGCCAGAGGCGGACTTGGGGTGCGGATCAGTGAGTGTCAGGGAAAGGAGCGAGCAAGACCCATGCTGGACACGTACTATCTGCTCGGCCGGAGCGGCCTGCGGGTCTCGCCGCTGTGTCTCGGGACCATGACGTTCGGCACCGAGTGGGGCTGGGGTTCGCCGGCAGAAACGGCGCGAACCATCTTCGACCGCTATCTCGAGGCCGGCGGGAACTTCATCGACACGGCGGACGGCTACACCAACGGCACGAGCGAGGAGTTGCTCGGCCAATTCATGACGGAGCGTCGGTGCCGCGAACAGGTGGTGCTCGCGACCAAGTTCACGTTCAATGGCCAGAAGGGAAATCCCAACGCTGGTGGGAATGGCCGGAAGAACATCTATCGCGCGCTCGAGGCGTCCCTGCGCCGGTTGCGGACCGACTACATCGATCTCTACTGGCTGCACGTGTGGGACACGATGACGCCAGTGGAGGAAGTGGTCGAAACGCTGAGCAACCTGGTGCGCGCGGGGAAGGTGCGGCACATCGGACTCAGTGACACGCCGGCCTGGTATCTTGCTCGGGCGCAAACGCTGGCCCAGCTGGGCTCCGGCACGCCGATCTCCGCGCTCCAGCTGGAGTACTCGCTGGTCGAGCGGAACATCGAGCGCGAGCACGTGCCGGCCGCTCTCGAGCTCGGCATGGGGATCTGTCCGTGGAGTCCGCTCGCCGCCGGCTTCTTAACCGGGAAGTACCAGCGCGGCGCGACGGGCACCGAGGGAGAGGGGCGGCTCGCGGTGCTGCGGAGCTCGGGCAACGCCGCGTTCGACAAAGCGACCGAGCGAAACTGGGCCATCCTCGATGTGCTGCTCGAGGTCGCCCGGGCGCTGGGGCGCTCGCCCGCACAGGTGGCGATCAACTGGATCACCCGCCGGCCCGGGGTATCCTCCAGCATCATCGGGGCTACGTCGATCAAACAGCTGGACGACAACCTCGCCGCGCTCGACTTCGATATCCCGGCCGAGCTGAGCGCACGGCTCGACGAGGCCGGCAGGCCGGAGGCGATCTTCCCCTACCTGTTCTTCGGGCCGAGGCTCCAGAGCATGGTCAGCGGCGGGGTGGCGGTGCGGCGGGAACCACCGTGGTATCGCGGGTAGCAGGCGAGCATACCCTTCCGGGGTCCCCAAATCAGGCCCAGATTGCCGGACGGCCGCGAGCGCGGCCGCAGGAGGGACATCCATGGCGACGATGACGATGCCGAAGCTCACCCAGGGACACCGTGAGCTCGAGCGTCTGGTGGGCACCTGGCATGGCGAGGAGCGGCTCTATCCGTCCCCGTTCGCGCCGCAGGGCGGGGCGGCAGTGGGTCGGGTGCGGAATCGGGTTGTCCTCGACGGCTTCGCGCTGGTGCAGGAATACGAGCAGGAGCGCGAGGGCACGGTCAACTTCCGGGGGCACGGAGTCTTTCGGTGGGACCCGGGCGAGCAGGTCTACACGCTCCACTGGTTCGACTCGATGGGCATGTCGCCGAGTGAGTTTCGGGGCGCGCTCGAGGGCGATGTGCTCACCCTCACCAGCGTGGGGCCGCAGGGGATGATCCGAGCCGTGTGGGACCTGCCGGGCGGCGAGCGTTACACCTATCGGATGCAGATATCGCCGGACGGAGTCAACTGGTTTCCACTGATGGAAGGCACCTACGATCGCGAGGACTGATTCGAACCCGCCACACCGGAGCGCGCATGGGAAAAGGTGATCGCAAGTCTAAGAAGGGCAAGATCTTCCGCGGCACGTACGGCAAGCTCCGTCCGCGGAAGAAAAAGACGGCCAAGAGCGGCACAAAATGACCGCGCCGGTGCGCTGCGCGTGGGCGCGCACCGACCTCGGGATTGCCTATCATGATGCCGAATGGGGCGTGCCGGTGCACGATGACCGGCTGCTCTTCGAATTTCTGGTCCAGGAGGGTGCTCAGGCCGGCCTGAGCTGGGAAACCATCCTCCGCAAGCGCTCCCGTTATCGCGAGGTCTTCGAGGAGTTTGTTCCGGCGCGGGTCGCCCGATTCGCCGCGGCGCGCGTGGCCAGGCTGCTGCGCGATCCCGGCATCGTTCGCAACCGGCTCAAGGTCGAGAGCGCCGTGTCCAACGCCCGGGCCCTGCTCGCGGTGACGGGGGAGTTCGGGAGCTTCGACCGCTACGCGTGGGGCTTCGTCGGCGGAAGGCCCAAACTGAATCGCCGGCGCCGCATGAGTGAGGTGCCGGCGCGAACGGCGGAATCGGATGCGCTGAGCAAAGATCTTGTCCGGCGCGGCTTCCGCTTCGTGGGCTCCACTATCTGCTACGCGTTCATGCAGGGCGTGGGAATGGTCAACGACCACACCATCGACTGTTTCCGGTATCGTGAGGTAAGCGGTCGGGCGCGGTGAGGCGGCAGCGTGCGCCTGCAACCGGAGGTGAGGTTGATGCGTAGGGCCGCCATGCGGCTTCTCCCGCTGCTCGCGTCGATCGCTCTGACCGCTCCCGGCTTGCCGGCTCAAGAAGCTCCCTGCGATCCGGCATTCCGGCCCGCGGCGGATACGGTGCGGGCGATGGTGTCGAATCTGGGACTCAAGGGCGCGGCGCTCATCCTTCGGCGCAAGGGCCGCACCGTGTGCGAGGTCTACGCCGGCAGCTTCGGGCCCCAGACGATGATGCCGATCGTCTCCGCCGCCAAGTGGCTCAGTGCGGCTGCCATTCTCACCCTGGTGGATGAAGGCAAGTTGCGACTGGACGACTCGGTCTCCCACTGGCTTCCGTACTTCAAGGGCGACAAGAAGGCGATCACGCTGCGGCAGTTGCTGTCGCACACGTCGGGACTGCCCAACTATCTGCCATGCATGTTCCTCCAGCAGCTCCAGCTGGACGAATGCGCGCGCCAGATCGCCGAGAAGACCGACCTGGCGGCCCGGCCGGGCGCCGAGTTCGCCTACGGGGGCGCGGCATACACGGTGGCGGGCCGGGTGGCGGAGGTCGCCGCCGGCGCGCCGTGGGCTCAGGTCTTCGCCGCTCACCTCGCGCAGCCGCTCGGGTTCAGCCACACCGGATACGGCACGATGCCGAACCCGATGCTCTCCGAGGGCCAGGTGTACTCCTCGCCCGCAGACTACATCACGTTTCTTCAGATGGTGCTCGACGACGGCATGCACGATGGCCGCCGGGTGCTGTCAGCGGAGCTGATCGAGGAGATGACGCGCGACCAGACCGCGGGCGTGACCGGGCGGGTGTCGCCCCGCGGCGATCAGACCTACGGTCTGGGTTGCTGGCGCGACGTGGTGGACTCGACCACCGGCCGGGCCCTCTTGCTGACGAGCCCCGGCGCCGGCGGGTTCGTGCCCTGGGTGAACCGCACCCGCGGGATGGTCGGCGTGTTGGCCGTGTTCGATAAGATCGATCGCGTCTGGCCCACGGCGCTCGCAGTGCTCCAGGCCGCCCGGAACGGCGCCATCGCGATGGACAGCGCGACCTCGGTGCCGTGACGGATCGTCCTCACGAGACGGGGCGGCACCAGCATTGGTCGCCGGCCCACCCGGCCCCGCGGTTGGGACAGGGAGAGAAGCCCGCCGCTCCGAGCGCCGGCGGCGTGAGCCGGTCGAGCAGCGAGTCCCAGGCCGCCACATTTCCAGCCCAACGGCTCCGCGCTCGAAGCGTGGTCGTCAGTGCGGCGCTCAGGTCGACGGTCAACCCGCCCGGGCCGGCGAAAAACCAGCTCGCACCGAGCTGGCCGCCCCCCGCATCGGGCTCGCGGCGCGCCCGGGCTACCGCAGCGGTGTCCACACACACCCGGGTCCCGGGCTCGAGCTCGCGGACGTAGCCGGGATAGAGCCGATAGACCACGTGGACTGGTCCGCCGTTCGCCAGCGACCGCTCGGCCGCACGACCGGGAAGGGGAAAGAGCGGCTGGGTGAGCACCCGACCCTCCAGCCGGTAGAAGAGGGTCGAGAAATAGTCGCGGGCGGTGAACCCCGCCGGCCCACCCAAGGCGACGCGGGGAGCGAGCAGGCTGCCTTGGAGTCGTGCCGGGACCGCGAGATCCAGCTCGAGCCAGAGGCCGACCGGGCCTTTGAAACCGGGCCACACGATCGCCGCCTCGCGAAAGCCGCTGATATTTGCTCGACGCGCGAGCCAGGTTCCGCGGACCGCATTTACGGTGGTCCGCACGGCAAACATCGCATAGAGCAAGGTCGGCAGCACCAGAATGCCGAGCCCCGTGCCGAGCAGCGCGCCGGACGCGGGCGGGCCGACGCGGCGGCAGAGGAGCCACCAGAGAACTCCCGCTCCGGCCAGAACCGCCAAGCCCGCGGCGCAGAGGGGGAGGTCTTCCCGACCGAACCCTTCCTTGGCCCAGACCACCGTGAGCAGGATTGCGGTCCCTGCCAGGACGGTTAGGAACAGGAGCCCGGCCAGCCGGACAGCGCGCAACTGTGCCGGTCGGAGGCGGGGGCCGCTGCCGCTATCGCGGGTGGTGTCGGCGGGGTAATTGTTCAGGCTGAGATCCCCCCAGGGAAGGGCAAGATGACGCTCGACATCGCGATCCGGAAGGCGGTAACCCTCAAGCCCAAGCCCCCGGAAGACGCACTCGGTTTCGGACGGTACTTCACCGACCACGTGTTCGTGATGGACTACGATCCGGACCGGGGGTGGCACGATGGGCGAATCGTTCCCAACGAGCCGCTCGGCCTCGAGCCGGCCGCGGCCGTGCTGCACTACGCGCAGGCTGTCTTCGACGGTCTCAAGGCGTTTCGGGGGACCGACGGGCGGGTGCGGTCATTCCGGCTGGACGATCACTGCCGCCGCTTCAACCGGAGTGCGCAGCGGCTCTGCATGCCCCCGATCGAGCTGGGGTGGCTGCACGATTCCATCGCGGAGCTGATCCGGGTCGAGCAGGACTGGGTGCCGCGGGGCGCGGGGACCGCGCTGTATATCCGACCCACGATGATCGCGAGCGAAGCCTTTCTCGGGGTGCGGCCGGCGGAGCGCTACACCTATTTCGTGCTGCTGTCGCCGGTGGGCGCGTACTACGGCGCCAAGCACGACCCGGTCAAGATCTGGGTGGAGATGCGGCATGTGCGCGCCGCGCCGGGGGGACTGGGGTCGGTGAAGGCAGCGGCCAACTACGCGGCGAGCCTCCCCGCGGCGGAGGAAGCAAAGCAGCGCGGCTTCGATCAGGTGCTGTGGCTGGACGCCCTGGAGCATCGCTGGATCGAGGAGGTCGGGACCATGAACCTCTTCGTGCGGATCGGCGAAGAGGTTCTCACACCGCCGCTGGACGACACATTTCTTCCCGGCATGACCCGCGACAGCGTGCTCGTGCTGCTGCACGAGTGGGGCGTCAAGGTGAGCGAGCGCAGGGTGTCGATCGACGAGCTGCGGCACGCGCACGCCCGGGGCGAGCTGGCGGAGGTGTTCGGGACCGGGACGGCCGCCGTGATCTCGCCGGTGGGGTTGCTGGGCTTTCCCGACGGCGCGCTCACGGTGGGCGACGGGAAGCCCGGCCGGGTGGCCCAGCGGTTGTCCGACACGCTCACCGCCATTCACTATGCGCGGGCGGAAGACCGGCACGGGTGGATGGTGCCGATCACCTAGCCGCGCTCGGGTTTGCGCTCGGCCGGGTAGGCTCGTGGAGGTGCGCGACCCAGGTATCCCGGAGCTCGACCAGGGGGGTGCCGGCCTTGGTGACCCCCATTACCACATACCCGGGGCGCGGTGTCGCGTCCACCAACAAACCCTTCCCGCTCTTCGCAACAACGACCAGCCGAGTCGGAGCGCCGCACTTGCGGCAGGGCACCACGTCAAGCATCGTGGCACCCTCGCCGATCGTGCCAAGGCATCAAGTGATTTGCCATCGCGCCTCATCTCCCGTTCGGAGGTGGGCCGGCCCGGGTGGCGATCCTCGTGCCACTCGAGGGGTGAGCGGGCGCGGAGCGCTGCGGGAGTGTGCGGTTGGTCACGCGCGGTGGTGAGGACGGCCGGGGTGCAAGGGGGAAGAAAAGCGCGGGGGTACGGGTGACCCGCGGGTTGTGATCTCGGCCCCCGGGGCTCGACCCGCAAAGAGATACCAGTGGCTAACTAGGCGACGGGGTGTCCGGCGGGCGGACGGCCGAGAGGACAGATGACGGGTGCTGGGGATCGATTAGATTGTTCGCCTTCGGCTAGGTAGCTCAGTTGGTAGAGCAGCGGACTGAAAATCCGCGTGTCGGCGGTTCGATTCCGCCCCTAGCCATTCGGTAGGTCTCTAGTCCAAGTGCTTCCTCGGCCATTCGTTCCCCGTGTTCCACTGCGATCTGCCGCTGAGCGCGTCGGCGCGCCGAGGCGGTCGATTGTGTCAGAACTGTGCTAGTCGTAGCGGATAACGGTAGCACTGAGCGGGCTACGCGTGCTGAGCCGTGTAGGGCGGCGAGCTTGGCAACCCCCTCGGCCAGGTCTCGCGATGACACGATCGCGTACCGGCGGTAGATACTCTCGGTCTTGTGGCCGACCAGTTTCATCGCCGAACCCGATCTCTCCCATAGGTACCTCTCGACACTGACGTCGGGGCTATGCTCCCGCGCCCCCCGCGAAGATTTGCGGCGGCCGCGCCCACCGCAGGCAACGAGGAGAAGAAGGAAGGCGGGGCTGGCTAGGCGCAGCGGAAACGGTCGCGCTGGCATGGTATCGCTTTTGAGCACCTTGGCCTGCCGTCGGTAGCCTGATTGGCCCAAAAGGCCGAACCACTCTTTGGTGCCGGCTACGCGGAAGTCGTTTCTGGATTGGCGGTAACGACTCTAGACTGCCCTCCCTGAATTGGTCCGCTCTCGCAATCCGCGTACCGGCTGCAGTCTGGCAGGCCGGCTCAGGATTGCCCACATTAGAACGCTCCAGTCAGGATACCAGATCGCTGACGAGGAATCGTCCGTGCGGACTCACACTGCCCAGTGGGACGGGTTCACCTTCCACTATCGGAACGAGGACGAATTCAAGCTCCTCTCCCGGGAGATCGAGGAAGGCGAATACTGGTTCGCCTCCGACAAGAGCGATCCCACCATCCTGGACTGCGGAAGCCATATCGGCCTTTCGGTCGCCTGGTTCCACCGGCGCTTCCCGAAGGCTCGAATCGTTGCCTTCGAGCCGGATCCCGAGAACTTTCGGCTCCTTCAGACCAATGTCGCAATCAATGGATTCGAAGGAGTCGAGCTGCTGAACCTGGCTGTCTCGTCCCGGAGGGGCACGGCTCGGTTATTTGGCGACTTCGGAGCTGCCGCTCCCATGGCCTCGGCCCACTCGCTGCGGCAGGAATGGGGCACCCAGAGATCCGAACAATGGATCCTCGTGAACACAGTCCCTTTGGCCGACTACATCACCGGACCGATCGACTATCTCAAGCTCGACATCGAGGGAATGGAGACGGAAGTGATGAAGTCGATCAACCAGCAGTTGCATTTTATCAGGGCGGTTGGTCTCGAGTTTCACGGGACCGGCGGCCAGGCCTGCGCAGACGAGGAGGATCTAATACGATTGCTGTGCGAGAGCGGGTTTCAGGTTTCGATCACCCATAAGTCGAGATCCATCTTCCCCTCAGACATCGACGCCTGGGTGAAACGGGTTCAGCCTTACATCTCGATGATCACGGCGACCCGCACGTAGCGACGGCCTAGGTTCACCGGCTACCGCCGGCGGTGGACTTGAGGAGCAATCGTACCATTTACCGACCCAGGCCACGGCTATGTCACGATCGAGCCGACTGACCCCCGCAAGTACTTCGTGGGCTCGCTCGGGGCTGAGGGCACTATCGATGGCGCAAATCGAAATATCGAATCAACTTTACTCAATAGAAGGTGCGATTATGCAGCAGCGGACGACCAGAGTTAATCCTTCGGAAGAGACCATCACGATTGGTCCGCTAGGAATCCGGTTTCTCCTCACGGGCGACGATTCTGGCGGCAGCGTGTCAGTGTTCGAGGTCTTCGTCCCCGTCGGGCAGAAGCTGGCGGCGCCGGCCCACAAGAACGACGCCTACGAGGAGGTCCTTTACGGTGTCAAGGGCGTCCTTACCTGGACGGTTGACGGCACACCGATCGAGGTTGGTCCCGGGCAGGCCCTATGCATCCCCCGAGGCGCCGTACATCGCTTCGACAACCTCGGCAGCGAGGATGTGAAACAACTCGCCGTCATAACCCCTGCGATAATGGGCCCCGTGTACTTCCGCGAGGCGGCCGAAGTAATCGGTACCGCTGGCGGCGGCCCGCCCGACCGCGCGAAGATGATGGACGTCTTCCGGCGTCATGGCATGACGTTGGCGCCGCCCCCGCCCGCTAAGTAACGGGCAGCCGGCGCTGTTTCGCCCTGAATTGGTTCTATCCAGCGATGATGGTTCTCTGAACGCCGCAAAGGCGGCGATCCCCAGAATGAGCGCTAGTCGGCGTCAGGCCAAGGGCACTCCTCAGCGTGCGCCGAGCGCCTTCGCGGCCCGCGCGTAGTCGCGCGGCTTCACCCACAGGATCATGCCGTAGCGCCCCTTGCCCGCCGACACGGCGTCCGCCGCAGTGATGTTGATCCCCGCGTCCCCGAGCCTCTGCAGGTGACGATGCACGGCGCCTACCTCGTCGGCCCCCTGAATGAGAAACCCCTTCTTCACTGCGCTCAGCCGCCAGCCGTTCCGTCGTGCCAGCCGGCGCAGCGGGCCCATGTCTTCGAGCACGAGGTCGAGCTGGGACCTGCCGCCCCCGACCGGGAAGCCGGAGTACGCGAGGAGATTGACGCCCGCGCGCTTGAGCTCGGCGAGAATGCGAGCACCCTGGCCCGCGCGGTTGGGAACGATCGGATAGCAGTAGTTGACCCTTCTCACTCGGTCCGGCACAAGCGCCTCCTGGTCAAGCTGGTGATAACTGTTGTGGGCGAGCTACGGGGCGTGGACCGACCTGGGCGCCATCCACGAGCACGCGGGACGGCGCCTGGGTGGGCCGGAGCTCAGTTCGGGGCGACGACCACCCGAAAGAAGCTGGGCGGCAGGTCATGCAGCTCGGTGCCCGAGAAGCCCGCGTTCCGGAACATCCGCTCGTACTCCGAGAACGGGTAGGCATCACCGCCCGGGGTGCCGGCGAGCATGATCAGGCTGAACGCAGCGGCGGTCGGCGGCGACACCCGATCCTCCTCGGGGACGAACTCCAGGGCGACCGCTCGGCCGCCCGGCTTGAGCGCTGCCCGGACCTTGCGCAGCAGCTGCTCGATGGTCGGCGGGTCGAAGTGGTGCAGGAAGTTCGTGAGCAGAATCAGGTCGTAGTCCGACCCGAACTCGACCTCGAACGCGCTGCCCGGCAGCGCGCGGTAGCGCTGGGCGACGCCTGCAGCCTCGGCATTTTCCTGGGCCACCCCCAGCACGTTCCGCCAGTCGAGCGCGACCACTTCGGCGCGCGGGTTATGACGTGCCAGGGCAATGCCGTAGAGTCCATGGCCCGCGGCGATGTCCAGGACCTTCCAGGCCGGAGCTGCGTCGGCGTGGAGTAGCTGGGCCAGCCGCTCGGCCGGCAACTGCATCAGCGGAGCCATGGCCCGGGCGAAATTGACCCACATGGGATCGTCCGGACCGAGATGGCCCACGCCGCCGTCGAGCACGGTACCGCCTCTCCGCACGACGGCAGCCAGGTCCTTGAATCCATCGGTCACGAACGCCGAGTTGAGAAACTCGACGGCGGTCCCGAGATACGCCGGCGAATGCCGGTCGAGGAACGCCCCGGAATCGGGCGTGAGCTCGTAGCGGTCCCGTTCCTTGGTGAGGAATCCGATGACTACGAGGTAATCGCACAGAATCCGCATGCCCCGCTCGGAGGCCTGACACTGCCGGGCCAGGTCGCTCGCGGTGTGGCGGCCCTCGCCGATCGCGGTGAACAGATTCAGCTCGATGGCGGCTTTCAGCGCGGCGCTGCGCTGATAGGCGTTCATGGTGTCGAAGAACAGCGCGGGCGATAGCTGCTGGAGCTCGGCAGTGGCGGTCATATGACGGCTTCCTAGGGGTGTGGGTGGGCGACGGGCCGGGAATATGGCCTTACAGAGAGAGTAAGACGATACGCCGAGGCCGCCGAGCGTCAAGATCGCCGGGCGACTCCCCGGAGTCGTGGACTGAGAGGATATGGGCTCGATTAGCTCTATTGACGCCTCGGTGCGACGTTCATAGCTTCGCGATCGCGGCGGCTGTGATCGCGCCTGTCACGCCCATCGGAGGGGAGAGCAATGGGACTGTCCTGGCAACAAGGTCCGCTCTCAGCGGGACCAATCGGCCGGTTCCTCGTGCCCGATCCGCTGCCCAAGAGACTGTTGTACGCTGAGCCGCTGCGCCGCCGCATGCGCGTGCGCTTCGGCGGACGGTGGATAGCCGACAGTCAGGACGTCCTGCTGCTCTTCGAGCCGCGGCGCTATCCGGTGGCCTACTTTCCAGAGGCCGACATCTCTCGAGAGAGCTTACAACGCACCGAGCACACAACCCAGCACCAAGACCTTGGGCTCACGTCCTAGTACGCCGTCCAGGCGGGCGAGCAGAGCGCACCACGAGGGGCGTGGCAGCACACCGACCTGCCGGCCTACGCGAGCGAGCTGCAGGCACGGGTCGCGTTCGCATGGACCGCCATGGACGCCTTCTATGAAGAAGACGAACGGATCCTGGGCCACGCAGCCGACAGCTACCACCGCATCGACATCCGTCAGACCTCTCGTAGCCTCGTGGTCCGCCATAGTGACCGCATCGTCGCCGATACCAAGCGGCCCGTGGTCCTCTACGAATCCGGCTTCGCGCCGCGCTGGTACGTCGTGCGCGCCGACGTCGATGAGTCCGCGCTGACCCCCATCGAACGCCAGACCTTCTGCCCGTACAAGGGGCTGTGCAGCTATTACGACATTGGTGACGCACATCAGGGCGCATGGTCGTATCGTGAGGCCTATCCCGAGGTCGGCCGCATCTCCGGCCTGGTGTCGTTCGAGCCGGACATTGTCTCGGTGCAGCTCGACGGGACCGACCTCCGTCTTGAGCCGGGTCAGACGGTGATTCCGCACGGCCCCGATCGCGGCCTCGACGTTTCCGAGGCGCTCCCCCCGCAA